>JAABUO010000008.1_pt1 | contig 673174 bp, 470 predicted proteins | sample 5559291 | NCBI WGS metagenome assembly JAABUO01 (sample SAMN10711878, study PRJNA513372) | rock metagenome | isolation source: Antarctica rocks | place: Antarctica: Victoria Land, Finger Mt sud
CCCTAACCCTAACCCTAACCCTAACCCTAACCCTAACCCTAACCCTAACCCTAACCCTAACCCTAACCCTAACCCTAAGTAATTGTAATTGTAATTGTAATTGTAATTGTAATTGTAATTGTAATTTTTCTAAAATTATAAAAAGTATATATTAAAAAATTATTAAAACTTACAATTCTTATAAATTATAAAAATCTTTTATACTTTATTATTATTAAATAATTTAATAGAAAACAAATGCAATAATTAAAGTAATTTAAACAATATAAATTTAAAATACAATATATATTAAACAAAAATAATAATAAAGAAAACACATTTAATAAAAGAAATAATTATATAAAAACAAAGAAATTGTTTAATTATAATATATTTAAAATTATTATTAATAAATAAACACAAGTTAAATATTATTTTACAAATACTTAAAAATAATAAGAAAAAATTTCTAGTAAAAAAATAAAAACTCTAGATATTTATTAACAAAATTAACAAATATATAAAAGAATATTATAATAAATTATTGCAAAAATATTTAAAAGTAATTAAAATTCTTTAATTTTTATATTAATATTATTAGTTTTCTTAGATAAAACAAGTTATTAAAATATTTATTAAACAATATTTTAATTATTAGCAAAATAAATATAATATATATATAAGTTATAACAAAATTTAATATTAGAAATTACTTAAATTGTTATAAAATAAAGTTATAATAAATTTTATTATTAAGTTGTCTAAATTAACAAATTTAACAGTTAGAAATAAATATAATTTAATATTAATAATAATTAATAAACTTATTAAATATTTATATATTATTATATGTAAGAAAAAGTTTATAGTAAAACAATTAAAATATATTATATTAAATTAATTTATATAATATTATATTATATTTAAAGAATTAACTAGTAATAGAGACAAATTCTTTATATTTAATTATTAAAAAATATTTCTATTAATATTAGAAATAAAACTTAAAATATCTATTATTTATTATTTAATTATAAATAATTAAATAAAACAAATAAATTTAAGTTTAAAACAATATTTAAAATATTATATTAATAATAATTATAATAATTAAATATTAATTTATCTATAATTTAATTAACATTAAATATTAAGATTTTAAATATTATTAAAATAATTTTATTCTTTGTTAATTATAATAAAGAATTTAATTTCTTTAGAAAAAAGCAAAAGTATTTATTAACTTAATTAATTATTAAAGAAATAACAATATTAAAAAAAACATATAATAATTATAAATGTAAAAAAAATTAATTAAATATTAGAATAAAAAATAACATCTTAATTAAAGAAGAAATATAAAATATATCTTTTTACAAAAAATTTTAAGACAAAAAAGTTAAATAAGAAATTATATTATATTAAAGTTAAATTATTTCTTATTAAGAAAACAAAGAAATTAATTAATTATAAAATTAACTTTTTTAAGAATATTAAAATATTTTTAGTATTTTATATTTTATTGTTAAAATTAATAAAATTAATTATGTTTTTATAAGATATATTTTAATTTTATTTATAAAAAGAGAAACAATATAAGATTAAGAAAATTCTATAATAAAAAAATTAAAAATATTTTATTTTTAAGAATATATAGAAGTTACTTAAGAATCTAAAGAAATATTTTAATAAATTATGACAATTTTGCTTAATATAATTGTTAAATTAAATTAAACATTTTTTTCTTAATTTAATTTATTTTCTTAAATCTTATAAAATTAAGTTTAATGTAATCGTTAAATTAAGTCGAACATTTTTTTCTTAATTTAATTTATTCTCTTAAGTTTTATAAAATTAAATTAAGATTAAAATATAAATTTAATTCTAAAATTAAGTTTTATTAAATTAATATTAAGAACTTAAATTAACTTTATTGCATTAATATTTATTTATTTTATTTTATCTTATTTATGCGCTAATTTAATTAAATTAACGCAAGAATTTACGCTAATTATATGCGATTAACATAAATTTTGCGTTAATTTAATTAAATTAACGCATTATGTAACATTATATAATTAAATAAATTAAATTAAATATTTAATGCGCATTTTTCGTTTGTTTTATTTTATTAAGTTAGAAAATTTATTTAATTCTAGAATTAAAATTAAACGAATTAATTTAATTAAATTAAAACTTAATTTAATAATTATATTAATTAAGTTAAAATTAAGATAAAAACTTAATCTTAAAATTAAGTTTTATTAAGTTAATGTTAAGAACTTAAGCTAATTTCGTCGCATTAACATTTATTTATCTTATTTTATTTTATTTTATTTTATTTTATTTTATTTTATTTTATTTTATTTTATTTTATTTTATTTTATTTTATTTTATTTTATTTTATTTTATTTTATTTTATTTTATTTTATTTTATTTTATTTTATTTATGCGTTAACTTAATTAAATTAACGCAAAATTTAAGTTAATTTAATTTAATTAATATAAAGTTTATGTTAATTATATATAATTAACGCATTATATAACGTTACATAATTAAATAAATTAAATTAAATATTTAATGCGCATTCTTTGTTTGTTTTATCTTATTAAACTAGAAAATTTGCTTAATCTTAGAATTAAGATTAAACAAATTAATTTAATTAAATTAAAACTTAATTTAACAATTACATTAATTTTGCTAGTAACAAAATTACTTATAAGAATTAATAAAATATTAAAAAACAAAAAAGTAAATAATGAAAAATTAAGAATAATATTAAACAAAATTTTAAACATTTCTTTAATATATTTAATTTTTCTTTTATTGTTTTTAATCTTTAGAATATTTTTTAACTTTGCATTATTTATATTTTTTAAATAACAAAGTTAATATATTTTTTATTTTATTTTTTGCTTAATTCTTAAACACAATTCTATTATTTTATTATCTAGTTTTTTAGTTTTCTAAATAACTTTCTTTTTTTTTCTTAATAATTAGAAATCAAATTATATTTTTAATTCTTTTAATAATATTTTTTATACTTAAGATATCTTTTATTTATTTAATAAAATATATTAAATAAAACGCAAACTTAATAAGAATATATTATAAGAAAAATATATTTATAACAACAATTAATAACAAAATTGCGACGTTATTTAATAATTAACTTAATTAATATAATAAAAAAGAATAAATAATTTTAAGACAAAAATTCTTAAAGAGAAAAGATAATATTATAAGTTAAATATTAATAAATATTATTTGTTGCATATTGTTCTTTACAAAATAATTAAAAAGAAAAAATCTATTAATAAGATTAAAATAATTAAGATAACTTAATTCTTAAACATTTTAAATTTAGAATTAAGATAATTAAAATAATTAAAATCTTAAATATATTAAATATCTTAAACTTTAAATAATAATAAAATATATAACTTTTAAATATAATTTTCTTATAAATTATATTTAACTTATTTTAAGTTTTTATTTATTATTACTTTAATTTATTAAATTATCTATAAAAATTTATTAAATATAAATTTCTTTATAGTTGCAATTTTTATTATTAAGTAATTACTTATATTATCTAAAAACGTTTATAAATCTCTTTAATAATATAATTTTTTCTAATATTTTTTATAAAAGTATTAGCGTAATATTAATATAAGAAAAGAAAAATTTAATATAAATAATATAAATAATAAGAAGATTATAACAAGTAATAAAAGAAATAAAAAAAGAAAAATAATAAATATTTTAAATTTAAGAGAGTAAATTATAATATTAGATGCGAAAAAAAAATTGCGAAAATATTTATAATTTAAAACAAAGATTATTGTTATTATATTTTTTTTTTAAAACTTTGCAAACTTTATTTAAGAAGAAATAAAATAACAAAATATTTAATTATTAGATTTTTATATATAATATTTTTTCTTTTAAGAATATTAAATATATATTAAAGAAATATAATACGCAAGTTGCAATATAAATAAATATAAATTATATTTATTTTATTAATAACTTAAAATTTTATCTTTAAATAAAAAATAATAATAATTTAATATCTAATTGCATTTGCGTTAATAATATCTTTAAAAAATTCTTAAAATAAACAAATAAAATTTAGATTAAAAAGTATTTATATTAATTTTATAATTATAATTTTTTGTTAAATTAATAAAAGATTTCTAATTATTAAAAATATATAAATAATTATATTATTGCAACAATTTAATAAAACAATAATAAAAAAAATAACAAAAGAGAAAAAAGAAAATAAAAATTATTTTCGAAAATTTAATTTAAGTTTCTTCTTTATATTTTAATAATTAAATAATAATAACAAAATTTAAAGTAACAAATATTAAAAATTAACATTAAAAAACTTTATTAAAGTTAAGAATATATATAAATATAAGAAAGAAAATCTAGTATTTTTATAATATAAAGTTTTTAAAATTGCTAAAATTTTTATTAATTTACAAATATTTTAAAAGATTAAAAAATTATATTATAAAGCAAAATTTTATTTAATTGTTTTATAAATATATATAGTAATTAATTAGAAGAATTGTTATTAAATAAAGATTTTTAATTAATTATAATTTAAATTTTATTTACGTTTTAAAAGTATTAAATATTTTTAAAATTTAAATTAAATTAAAGAAGTTTTTAACAATAATATAAATCTTAAATATTTATTTATTAAAAAAAATTTATCTTTTATTTATATAATTTAAATAAAAGAATATAATATATAATTAATAAATATAAACTTTATTATTATATAATTAAAGTTTTCTTTAATCTTTAAAAAAAGTTTTTATTTAATTTTGCAATTTAAAATTCTATAATATTGTAATATTATTTATCTTATCTTTACAAAAATTGTAAATAAATTTTATTAAATTGTTTAAATAAATAACAATTAATTAAATTATTTTATAAATTTTTTTATAATTAAAGTAATAGAATTTTTGTCTTATATTTAATTTGTAAAACTTTTAAAAAATTTTATTAATAAACTCTTATATAATATTTTTGTTTCTAATTCTTTCTACTTTTTTTATTGCTTTAATATATTTTTTAATGCGTATATAAATTAATTGTTAAATTAAATTTTAATATTAACATTTTAACTTAATTTAAATACTTAATATTAATCTTTTAATTTAACTTAAAATTAACTTTAAATTAACGATTTTTTAATTTAACTTAATTAATTTATTAAGTAATCGAAAATAACGTTAAAATATTAAGATTTTCTATTTTTAAAAAAATTCGCATTATTTAAATTACTAAAAATAGTTCAAAAATAATAATATATAAATAACGTATAAATGCATTATTTAAATGCATTATTATATAATATTATAAATTAATTAATTAAGTTAATTAATGTATTTTTTTAAAAATAATTTAAATTTTTCAAGTCTTAACAAGTTAAATTAAGTTATACGTTAAATATTTTATATTTATTCTTTAACTTAACTTAAATACTTAAATTAAAATTTAATAATTTAATTTAACGCAATTAATTTATGTTTATATAAATAAGTATTAAATATTATTAAAATATATTATTGTATTAAATTTCAAGATATTTAAGAAAATTATTAAGAACGTAAGAAAAATAAAAGAAAAAACAATTAAATTGTTTTATTAATTTAAATAGCTAATAAAGATAAAATAATTTATATAAAAAATAATAAAAAGCAAGTTCGAAAAATAATTTAATACAATTGTTTTACTTAATAATATTAATAGCAAAGTAATTAACAAATAATCGAATTTTCTTCTTATTAAATTATATTATACAATAAAAATATTTAAAAGAAATTTAATTTAAATCGAATTTAAATCTTTTATATTCTATTAATTTAATATATAGATATTAAGAATTGTTAACAAAATATTAATTTAAAATAACAACAATAATAAAAGCAAAAACAATAGTTATATATATATTTTAATTATCGTTAATTAATTAAGATATATTAAATAGAATAAAAGAAATTAAGAATGCACATTATTAATAAAAGAGAACAAAAATTAATTAAATACAATAATTATTAGATTGCGATTTGTATTACTCGATCTAGTATAGCGCGAACGAGCTAGCAATTCTAGACCTCACTAGTTCTCGCAAATTAATAAATAATTGTATTGAATAAAGTTGCGCAACTTGTCTAATATTAAAGCTCTTCTTTACGCGCTCTGCTTAGATAATTCCTTCGCGACACACTACACTTCTCTCAACAATTACACGTTGGAAGCATGAACATAGCATTTCGTACCCCTTGGAAGTTAGTATATATAAGGGAAATCGTATGCACTAACAGTGAGGGAGTAGGATCATCGACCTGGGTGTCCACCGAGAAACAACGCTAGGTAGCTCACACTTTCTTGAACCGCAGTACAAGCTTCTCGCCCACCGGACCTGAGATAAACGCATCCGTCTGTTCAATACCCTCAGCATCCACTATCTCAGTCTCAAAGTTCGTATATATCGCCGCTATAACGAGCTTCATCTCTGCAATTGGCACCAAAGAAATTAGCCCAGAGTGACGCTTTTGGACCTTGTCAATAGTTGCGAGAAACATACGTTGAATAGCGAAGTTACTGCCCAGACACTTCCTCCCTCCACTGCCGAAAGCCCAGAACCACCTCCTCATTTCCTGCAGGCCATCAGGGCTGGCGTCCATCCACCTCTAGGGCATCCAGGCTAAGGGTTCTGGGAAGGCTGTAGGGTTGCGATGGAGCGTGTAGGCGTTCGCGCTGACAGTGACGCCGCCAGGGATTTTACTGTAGCCTTCGATGGTCGTGCCTTGCGGTGAACATGGTGTGATTCGCGGCTGTTGCGCTGGGGCAGCCGCGTAGAGACGAAGAGTTTCTTGCAAGATGCTGTCGAGAAGCGGTAGGGCATCGATGGAGCGTGGAGAGGGCAGGTTACTATCCTGGTAGGATTCAGAATCGTTCTGTCTAGTGAAAATGATGGGAGGCTCCAAAATGAGCAACTCCTTGCGAAGCCGGTCTTGCAGCTCTGATCGTTGAGACAGCTCGTACATCAAGTACGAGATAGTGATCCCCGAAGTCTCGTGGCCGGCTAACAAATGGTCCAGCAACTCGGAAGCTATGCCCTTCATCCTGGCCTCTTTCGATTGGGCCTTGGACCCGAACAGCTGTTGAAACCCCTGTGACAGGCGCGCGAAGACAATTGGCTGAGATGCAGACGAAGTCCCGTCCTCCTTCTCGGCGCGCATTGAGGCATCGGTAGCATCGCACAATGACATGCACAATTTCTCGACATCTCCACCGGTACGCACGTCTGGTAATAGGAACTTGAAGGTTTTGTATTCTTCTAGCCAGTGGTCGCGGTCCTTGACATTCTCCATGAAGTTGGTAGCATCGCTCAGACCAAACAGATACGCAGACGTGAAGTCCATACCGACACCCTGCAAAAACCTGAAAACATCCATCTCACGACCATTCTCCGCGACAAAGTTCAGAATTGGCAAGAACCTTTTATATATTAAATCATTCGCTGCAAATTGCAAGTCTGAGGAGTCCTGCAAATAGGACTTTGAGTACACGTGGGATACCATGCGTTTTTGCACGGAGTGAGGCTTGTATTCGAGCATGCTGACCATGTTGAGGGTGCCGTAATTGACGAATAAGTCTTCATACCATCGAGACTTGTCAAATCCGCCCATATATATTGTTCGAAGGGCGCCAGGAGTATTGACGCTGATCTCATTAGGACCAAGGCGAATAATAGGCCCATACTTCTTGTGTAGCTGATAGATGGTACGTGTAACTGCTCGACCACGGCGCTTTATCGCGATCCATAGTGAAGATATTGGCGCCGAGAAATGTGCGTTCGGAATCTTCGATAAGGGCGACAAGAACGCCGGGTACAAGACATACTGGAAGAGTAGCAATACGAGCGAACAAAGGGCCCCAAGAATAATGAGTGAAGGCATTAGTTCCAAGAATGGATCAGATCAGGAAAAGGCCTCCTTTGACTGAGGTTTGGTCCTCGAGACCCTTTCATTGAGACGACGTTTCCGAAAATTCGGGGCATTTGTTGGCAAAGAGTGGCCTTAAAGGTGAGGAAGTTCGAAGGATCAAGCGGGGTACAATCGGAGCATGAGGATTGGTCGATTTTGTACTGCAGTCTGTACTATCTGGTACCCACACTAATGCATGCCTCCGCATGTTCTAGTCCCTGTTAGCACTATCGACATGGTTTCCTGATAGCAGTCCATACTAGGCTTTCTACAATCTCTTCTCCGAAGATGCGATAAGTGGCATCGTAGCAGTTCGAACCATTGGCGGAGTTCTGCGCGGTAAGAGCAGCAGCCTGGATAATGGCGTCCCGTAATGGTGTAACATTGTACGAGCTGCTCTGGACCTGGACATCCAGCTCGCCCTGGGCTAGTGTGCCGTCGACAGGATCCACGTAATCGATGTGTTTAATGATTACGGTGCCGGTTTCGCAAGTTGTAGCGCTTGTTGTCTGGGTTACAGATGGGTTACAGAGGGGCAGATGCTTTCAAGAGCACTGGATATCGACGTATACAGAGCAATCCCGGTTAAAGTACCAACGCGGACGGGCGAGCTCCCGGCCTGAACGGTAGCTTTGGCTTGTTGGGGAAAGCAACCCGGAACTGATGTCATGTCACCACCGTTGATGGCATATCTTGAGCCCGCTAAACAGTCCGCCATGTCGGTTGTCACTGGGCCAAGCCCATTAGTTATGCTAACATCTGCAAATGTCCCCGGAAGGGTTGTGTAAGCGCAGCTACTTGCTTCCGGCACGGCGCTTCCAGGTATGGATGTCAAAGGCAAGGTCTGTGCCCCTTGGCAAGAACAGTAGGCCGTGCTGACTGTTGGTGGCTCCTCGCCCACGTAAGTACATAAGGCTTGTCCAGTAGAAGTGGACGCTGGCGTTATAACCGCACTGCCACCAGACATTGTGTCGCTAGGAGACGTGCTTAGCATTACCGTGATAGCAGCGGGGGTACCCGTTTCGGATGTTGCATTCCCATAGAAGGCGCAAGCGCTGCCGTATCCATTGTCTCTCTTGACCGCATCTCCCGACGAGTGATGCCCTGCGTTTCGTCGATTTAGACCGAACACTTGTGCAACGCCAAGATCCGGGCTATCAGGATTACAGATCGGCCCAGCGATTGCAGGCACTGGCTGGTTTGGCAATAGAGGAAACTCCAGGTCCATTGCAACACTGCCTGGCACCTCCCTGCAACCTAGACCAGACTCCCACTCTGTCCTACGTTTGTAGCCTTGATTTTGTTCAACCCCTGTCACTATTCTGACGACAAAATTTCTTTGCAGACTCGAGATTTCATAATTCAACCAAGCGTTTGGTGTATAAGTATTCGAATCTCTCGAATCTAAATCCAATAACTTTTGGTAGATCCCTCCGAGACCATCGTTGAGACCTCACCGCCCTAGTAGTCCTTGTAGACGAAGAAGACCTCGCCACTACAAGCCCTCGCCAAAGCCTCTAAATACCAGACCACAAATATGTTGTTCCGCGCCATCCGATAGCTATTCTTAGTAAGATCTACAGCTCTTGTAGAATCGCCGATATCAAATCTTAGATTATAAAGAACTTTTTCGACCCAGCCTCCAGGCGTAGGCCCGTCGGACATGATTCCATCGTTAAATATGGTTCCCTTCCCATTGAGTTTATCTCGAACGTTCAACCGTGCGCTCTCTGTATCGGTCCCAAAGGAGTAGAATACATGGCTTGTGCCTTCTTTACCGACAACATTGCAAGTCTTGATATCCTGAACTAGGTAATCAACCGTTGGGAAATCGAGGGCGAAGTCCTCACAGGCCCATTCTTGTCCGAGAGCGAGCCTACCGTTGCAGCCAACCTATGTTGAACCCGATGCAGGCCTGCGACTGCCAAGAACTAACCGTATTATAAGTCCACAATCGTCTTCTAGGATTTGCCAGCAACACAGTCTTGAAAGCAAATTATTCACTGCTGTCACCTGGACTGAGTATGTGAATCGCAAACCTAGGGAACAAATTGATAGTCTAAAGATATTGAAGAGTAAAAACGAAAAAGGACTGTACGCGAGCGATTCCACTTGCCAAAAAAACGATAAATTTTCTCCCGTCTGCAACGCCCGATTGCCAGTACAAAAGAACAGCCTTCTTGTAGAATTCTGCTTTTTTAGACACAGTAAGCACAGCCTTGATGCAACCACTATGGACAGATTGAAATAAACAAATCAGACATTGCTATGCTTTGCGTTCAAGCTGTGCCGGAGTCCTGTGTCGCAGAATGCTCACGTTCAGCTGGGGTCTTCTGTCATGCTTTCGAGAACGAAGCGCCAGATACCACTACGTACAGTTACTTTCCTGCCATTCTGCTTTGCAAGCCTCACATGTATTCTCTTAGCTGATTTCATGTCCCAAGTTTTAATACCAATTTTGGTGTAGATATGGCGCATCCAGACGGCCTGACATAATGAGACAGCGCAAAAGAAACCTTACCAGCACGGTTTTAGGTGCATCTTGATTCCCAGTCCGAGATGCTGCCGTTGGGGCATTGTTCTCTCGCAGTCGCACAGACAAGGCTATAATTGAGAGCGCCTACCGCCAGGCACATGAGTACATGCGGCAATATCTATGCATTGGGACTGGTGAGATGCATACCTCGGCCTCTGAACCTCCCAGAAGCCGAGTCGTACCGGCTGTAGTGGCAGTGCCGTACGGATGCTGCAAACATTGGACCGGCATTGACCCGACTGAGGCGAGGAGCGGCACAGCGTGATCAAAACGGTCTTCAAAAAGCTTACCACCGTTGGTGTTGGTAAATGGACGGTATTCAGTAGACGCGCTTCCATCGGAATTACCTACCCAAAGCAGCCTAGCTCGGCGCTTAAGCTTGCGTTTCATTGGTCCAAGCCATGGCGGGCCGCCTCAGCCGAACAGGCAGAGACCAGGCGCAGCGAGTCCATTGTTACTCCATCACTGGCCTTTCTCACCCCTTGCTTCTATGGTGCGCGCAAGTACCGAGCATCGGCGTTTCATGCGGTGTCCTCCAGGATGCACGATGCAGTCGGGGAATGACATGTATTTCGTCCCATCGATATGATGCTCGACTTTGCCGGAAACATGAACACAACATTTTCAAGCTAAGAGCCAACTAAAGCTGATCACATCAGAGACTGATCAACCCGCCTGACTCGTCACTCGCCGTCTTCTGGTGCGGAGCCGAACGTGCGAACACCGAACTATGAACGATTTTCACGAGGGCCAACAGCAACTACCGTCTATGTCAGCGCCAGCTCGGGAAGTCAATCAGTTAGAGAAGTCAATGTATGATGCTTGCGAGGCAAGAAACTTCCAAAGCTTGCAACGATTGTTCAAAGCCTTTGCTCTACAAGAAGCCGAGCAGTCAATCAGACCTCCCCGCACTTTGGCCCGGCTCTTGGTATATACCGCCGTCAAGCACAAGCGATCCAGCGTCCTTGCGTTCATCTTGTTAGAGTACCCAGACCTCGAAATCGGAGATGAACTGATCCTCCAAACCGCTTTTGACAACCCTGACTTAGAAGTCTCTAAGCTTCTCCACAAACACAGTCCTTCGATAGTGCATTGTGACCAATTCTTCAACCATGGGAATGCGTTGAGCGAAGCATGTAGGACCGGCAATCCTGTGATACCAAATTATCTCCTAGACCATGGAGCAGAGCCTAATCAGTCGGCATTAGGACCTTGGCGTGCGCTCATTGTGCTATCACCGGTGGCCAGCCGCTTAGGTTGATCGAGAAGATGGTTGAAGCTGGGGCTTGTGTAACTTCAAGCGAAGTGCTTTACGCAGTGCGCCGCGGAGACCCAGATATTGTTGCATTCGTGCTACCCAAATGCTCCGACAAGCTTCGAGGGACGGTTGGGGATCATGTGGTAGCAGCCCTACAAGTCTTTAGGGATTCTGAAATAAGAGTTATGGTCGAGAAGCGTATTCAGCGGGACAACACGGAGACGGCCAAAGAACACAGCCAAGGCTGTAAAGACGATCAAAAGAAAGCTAGGAAAGATACCGATGCTGTTGGGGAAGAGAGGTATGAAAAGAGGTCCAACCCGAATAAAAGCTGGTGGCAGATCTGGAGGTAGCCAAAAGCGTAGGGGCTTCCTGCGCGCGGAGATGTCAGATTGATTGTGATACCAGCACGATAGTTCCCGCAGCTGGTTATAAATCTGTATTGCCAGTCCTACCACATACTCATGAAGCCTGGTGTCTGTCAGCTGATAGTAGCTAGGAAAGTACCAACGGAATTACTTGTTTCTGGAGTCCTCCAACCCTACCCAATGCAAAATGAGGAACGCAGAAAACAGATTCGGATGCCGCTATAAAGACTAAGGAATTACTTCGTTGCAAAAGCTGGCTTGTTAGGAGACAGTACCTTCAGGAATTACGCATTTTCTTTTGCACAGCGTACTCACATGGTGAAGTCATTTAGAGCCATGGCTTTGAGGGTCTGAGCCCGCTTTTCGGGCACCATCAAGTAGGAACGCCTGCGGTTAACGGTTCCAGATATGTGTGAGCTCCCTGCGCCTCGGTTGCTTATGGGAATCTATTGGCGGATATCAACTGCAGGCACGAGGCAATGAAGACGCTAAAATCGTGGCCGCCACAATTAAGAAGCAAAATTGCAGTCAACATAAAGGATCGACTGCGCGATCTATCGAGCTCTCAACCGCGCCAGCAATTTTATGCTGTCTGAGAGTGGAAACGGACAAGAATGGAGTTGTGCCTTACATGACTTTCCAGCCGAGATCTCACGCCTCGTCACCTATACTGTCCAGTATCACATTGGTTTACGTTCTGGTTATCGTTGCTTGTTGCCAGCTTTGTGTCTCTCATCCGGGAGCCGGACGATGTGTGTATTGTGACGACCAAAATGTCCGATAAGCCAACCACAGCGAACATCCCCAGCCACCAGGAAGACGAAGCAGGGTACGCGCGTCAGCAGTCAATGCTCCTAGCATGCGAGACGGGCCACCTCGCACAGTTACAACAGCTATTCGAGGCTACCGGAGTCCACCAAAATGACCCTGTGGTCAGGCCTCGCTGGATCACATACACGAACCAAATCGAAGATGTACCACCCTGTGGAGCACCACCACCTCAAGTCTGATCTGCAAAGCCATCGAGCACAAGCAAGCCGCTGTGCTCTCGTTCTTACTCGCCAACTACCCTGACTTCGACCTCAAAAACGGGGCCATTCTTGGTGTCGCTTTTCGCAATCCGGATCTCGACACCTTTCAAATTCTCTGCACTCATTGCCCAAGTATTGTCGACTAGGAGAACGACGACGGTATAGACAGTGCATTGATTATGGCGCTGAAGCTTAGTCAAAGCCCCCTTCTGCCAGGCTACCTGCTCGACCATGGTGCAGATCCCAACAACGGCGGCTTAGGCGGTGTGGGCCCTCTGTATTGGGCAGTGCAGTACAATCAACCATTGGAGATCATGAAGAAGATGGTGGAGGTTGGCGGTGAGGTAAAGTCGATAATCGTTGCTTCAGCGGTGGAGAAACAGGACCTGGAACTGGTTAAATTCTTTATCGATGAATCCTGGTGCGAGGACCGAGACTGTATGCTGGAGTGGGCCTTCAAAGAGGCCCGTAAGACCAATAAGGAGGAGCTCGTCACGATGATCGAGCAGCGACTCAAAGTGGTGAAGCACAGCAGAGATGGAGATGGAGGGCAAATGCGGAGCAGCAACGACAGATCAGCTAGCGAGAAGTTTGAAGCACTTGAAGAAGGGTGGAAAGCAAAGAAACCCAGGGAGCAGAGAAAGTGGTGGCGTTTCTGGAAGGGTCCTTCTCAGAGAATGCCCATGGCATAGAGAACTATTTGAAGTGATTTGCCCCAATCTCGGGTCGACTCGAGTGATTTGGTAGTGAATGTGAATGGTTAGTCTCTCGTTCTCTTCTTCTGGATAGGCTCCATGATCGACGAATTGGTGTTGAAGCAACCGAGTCTAATATTCTTTAGTACACTTAAGTTTCCATGCTCCTTTGCTTCCAACTCTCTCCATCCCCTAAATAGTCAGTCAAGCTACTGCTTGCATTGCCGGCTATGATATATATACAATATGTGCTTGGGCCCTAGGAGGCACAGCGACAATTTGCTCTGAAAGCCAGTCACACGAGGACTAATGGTGTTATTATCATGTCGCCAGATTTCCCTCTATCTACGCGGCTGGGACAAATAGAGTAAACGGAGTGGGTGGGTGAGTCAGAGACGCAAATGAACACGATTGAGAACCCCATACCAAATGGTCGGGCGGGCCCGATACTCAACCCCTTGATTTGCCGCCTCTTGGCAGTAGGCCCCTTGTCATGCAGGGCTCTATGTGGACATCTGATACTAAAGAACATGTTCGGGATAACGGAACAGGCCAAGCTTAGCAGGCGCGACGGCCTAGCCTGTCGATTTTGATATGGAAGGAATGCACAAGACGAGATCCAGGATGTCTTTGTAGGAATGCTTATCATGAGTGGACAATTGGCCACATCTGGGTATCTGCCCTCGAGCATCCTCATCAGTCATGCATGCTCATTAACTCATTCTCCACCAGTTGTGACTCCAAGACCGTGGGTCAGCTCGACCGCTGCCCCATTCGCCACTCCCGACATCTCACAACCCTCCGCCACCGAAGCCGCCTCCCATACCACCGGACATCATATCTCCCATCAACAACCCTCCCATCATCCCACCCATCAGCGGAAGCCCATATCCACCACCATACCCTCCACCGTACGGTCTTCCATACGCATTCTGCGGCCTGATATAACGCGCATTCGGGGTTGAATACACGCCTTGCTGGTAAGGATTATACCCATATCCCCCACGGCCCTGCATGCCAGGCCCTTGCGGCGGCTCGATATACAGATCCTTCCCATCCCTATCCTTCCCCAGAAGCTGAGGCTGGCCCGTCTCGATGGCGCGTGACATGCATTGACGGATATGCTGGTGGCGCTCATAGGCCTGCTGCTCTTCGATGGCGCGCTGGCGGCGTTGAGCTTCGCGCTGCTCGTGGGTCGTGTTGGTGAGCTTGTCTTTGAGCTTGCGGCCAAAGCTTGGGTTGCCACTTGAGGATTGTTGTTGATTCGTGATGCCGGTAGGGCGACTGGGCGGGGCATGATGGGTCGATGGGTGGTGGTCGCCATCTTCATCACTGCTCATGGCTACGACATCGGCATCGCTGGGAATCTTGTGTAGGCCCTGCACCCTCTTGCGTTCTGCTGGCTCTAGGTTATTCAGGTATTCCTCGTCGTCGTAAGGGTGATGCCATATGGTTCTTGGAGGGCTCTTGTTGGTATCAACGAAGAATTGGTGGTGTTGAGCATGATCGTATTGCCGTAGCCAGCCTGATGGTAGGGGGCGGCCTTCATCCTCCATGCTACGGCGGGCGTCTGGTGGGATGCCATTACGAATTTGGTTTGGGGAGAGATGCTGCGTAGCGGGCCGCGCGGTGGAACTGGAGGCGGTTGCTGCTTGGTATGAAGGTGGTGGCTCGTCAGGAGCAGACATTACTAGGGATGATGAACCAACTGATAGAAATGTCAGACTTTAGGTGATGTAGGGTGATGCCAGAAATGGTTGACGCGTGTGGTGGTTTTGCTAAAAAGGTGAGTCTCGGTCCGAACGACAAGAACCTCGGATAACCGTGACGTCATGCATCTCGAAGTCTTCGCCAAGCTTCATAAGGCTGAGCTAAGCTTGGGCGTTGTTCACAAAGTAGAAGTATGCAACAGCTCCAGCACACGAACGCGAAAAAGCGTGCACACCATCAAGCAGGCCGTTTGAGGATATTATCATACAATGTACAAACCGAAAAGTGGCTCGCCGGCCACAAAGCTGTTCCCTATTCCCCCTTGGGTCCCGCATAACTTGATCCTTTAGTGTTATGTTATGGGCTTCACCCACTTCCTATCGACTCTTCTGGATTTTGTGAGGGTCTTGCTCTTAAGAAATCCTCCCATATAATTTTCCTTTTCATGATATCTCGAGCTTTTTTGGAGCTTAACCCGTCCGGAAACGGTGCCTTTCCTGTTAGATGAAGAGTTGCAGGCACTCCTTTTGCCGCCTGATCGATTCGGGAAGCCGACTGTTCGTCATCCATCGACAGCCGTATGCATTATGAAATGGAGCTTCTGACGTACATGTGGGTGTGTAGATTTGTACTCTGCTTCTTGTTTTGCACCGGCCGCTTTTCGTATTTTCACCTCAAGCGTGGTCATCTTTTCCCAGAATGAGACTGTCGCAGCTGGGTCAAAGCCGGCTTCCGTCATAAACAACATACCCATCTCGTCGGCTTCTGCTTCACGCCCTCTGTTTAGGGCCAGCATGATTAGAGATCCGACGATGAGAGGTGGCGCAGCCAAGACCGCCAACTCTAGGACGAACATTGCTCCCACCACGAAAGGCAAAGCCGGTATTCCTGCTATAACTGCAATTATAGAGCTACTCACATTAGCTTCTGGATGCTGCGCAAGAACATGGGCGATCTCATGGCTAAAAACAGCGGCAAGCTCATCGTCCGTTTCCGCGGCTGCAAAGATGCCACTGTGAATAACTACGATCCCTTGGGGCAATACTGCTGCGTTAGGTATGTCTACCTCATGTCACAACTTAGTGATGGCAATTAGGGACAGTGAGCAAAGGAATAATGCTCAGCCAATCAGGAACTTACCTGGGGTGTCCGTCATGAGAAGATGCCACTGCAAATGGTCAAGGCCACTTGCTAATAAGATACGGTCTAAGACAGATTGAGCTCGCAGTGCGCGTGGATCGTCATCTGGTATCAGGATTTCCTTCGTTTTCTCATCGAAGATCAAGGGCTTGCTGGCTTCTTTGCGCGGCGGACTCGGAAGCTGTACACACTGGAACTGACGCCGACCTGTGATCGGCACAGGCTCTCTGTGAGTAATCCAGAATAGTGCTAGGCCGACATAGAGTCCGACAAGGGCATAAGTTGTCCATGTAATCCAGCGAGATTTTTGGGACCACGGCACCGGGTTAGCGATTCTCCACAGCCTTATCCCAAGTTCATTGTCCTTTGTAAATATAATACCGTTCGAGGAGAACTCGTTCTTCACGAACGATGGTCTGTCGTCAATGTGGAGAAGGAGCGGACTTATGTTACCAGGCGCGGTTGGGGGTGGCTCCTTTCCAGTCAGTTCCTTGAAGATTTCTATCCAGTGTTTCTTCGCTTCTGCCGCAGCCATTTTTCCCCTCCACGTGTTTGGTAAGGTGATCTGCCGCAGATAATCTGGTGACTTGGGTCTATAGGGACTCCGGCTTCCCTGTGTATCCGTCGCGAAGGCTCTGAAGTGGCATAAGAAGCTTCGCCTGCTGCTGAAGAGAACTTGTATCGCACGGGCAGGAGTCCATAATGGGTTTATCAGACCTGGGAATGTGCGCCGGCAACGTGAGAGACCGAACACCATGGGCACGATAGCCATGCCCTCAAGTCAACAGGTAAATTATCGTGTCAAAGACGATGTTGTATGTGTCATAATAACGGTGGTAGACTTAACGTAGTGCGCGTTTACGAGATGGTTGCCTGTATGCAAGAGCAAGGGACTATGCCGGCATTGGTGGTGTGCGAACCACTCTCTCGGAACACCAATCAAAAGCACTTGTAAAAATGATCCTATACTCTTCTGCTGCGCCGCTTATCTCTCTACCAGAAGTCGCCGTATCTTTCGCACGACTTCCTGTTTTCCTCGACCTTTCAACCTTTCTCGGCCTCGGAATAGTGCGCTGCCAGCTCCGTGAACATGTCTTCAAAGGACAATGGCTAGTCATCTCTTTCGGATTTCTTGACATCAATTCTTGTTATTCGGGTCAAATTGCGCCCAGGAAAACGCTACATCTAGTTACCCAATTCTTGTTGGTCCTAGATCTTCTTAAATCCGGCATTAGCCTCGGAACTCATGTCTTCCTTCTGTCAGTGTTCATCCTGACGTACAATTTTATGCAATCAGTGTGTGGAGCACTGCCAACGTCCCGCTCACCACGCCGTTGACTTAATGTATACATAATCGGTCTCAAAACGCTGTCGGCAGATTTGAGCATCCACATCGACCATAATCACGAGCCAGCCCAGGCTTGCCGCGTTCGAAAGCAAAGCGATCATTTGTCTTGTGAGAGGCATGTGGATACTGAAATACCCGGGAGCTCCGGTATGTTACGAAAATTGACAAAGTGCATAGATACTGCGGCGCTCCAAACTGAGTACTGCTCCCGAGTGAATACACAAGATATTGCTTATATCTATCAAAAGCCCTGGAGACTGTCTTGGTTTGTTGGTAGCAAGATGTACAAGTGATCCATGAACGTCTGCCACGTGTTTTTTGTGCTTCTTGGAGGGAGTCTAACCGTGTTTCTGACCTCATCCATTCGATGAAAGCATTGCTCTGATTATTCTGCTGCATCTTCCGACTTGGAACATCGTATCAATTGCGTCGGTTCTGTGATCAAATAACTAGGCCTTAGCCACTCCAGGGAGGTACACTGTGTACAATGCGCCTCAATACTCTAGTCTGTACGACCACCTTTTGGTGTCCGAAAAGGAGAAGACAGACCCTTTGGTACGGGAGGAACTTACCTTCGATTTGAGTACTACGCCAGTCCTGAGCGTTCCTAGATACTTCTTGAATCAACGACGGTCTGCCTCGACGCGTCGGCCTGCATCAGTAGAAGAGACGAAGGATGAGCGCCTCAGAGGCGCCGTGGTTTCGTCGGCCTACGGGCTTAGGAAAGTATCCATAAATATTTCCAAATTGTTTGGTTCTCTAGATGTCATGCACGGTGTTATTTCAGCAAAGCCTGCAATGTCCATTGAACCCCAATATCAGCTCCACCCAGTCGAGACGTTTCGCTAAGTCCTCAATGTGTCATCTAGTCATCTAACCCTCGACCTTGCCCACCCCAGCATCAGCGAGAATCGTTCCACCGACCGTTACGATCCCACAACCAGAACCCTCCAGCCCTCATGAACTTCCATAGCCTGAATTAACACTCCCCTCCACCCCATCAAGACCCCACCCCTTTCCACCATCCCCTAGACACCCCTCCTCACCACCTCTCCCCCTCCACAGAGCCTCTCTCTCCGCCCTTCCGCAAGACCCAACCCCATTCCCCAGGCCCACACCCCACAACCGGCCACACAACCCACCTCTTCCTGTTCGCCCACTCCTCCCCACTAACCACCACACCATCGATCGTGTAAGTCCTCTCTGTCCATAGCTTCCCATCCGGGGACTCGATCCTAAGACGAGTTCTGCGCCAGCGTGGACTGAGGGGGAGGTCCTCTCTGCCCGTGATTTTCTCCATTGTGCGAACTATTCTCTCGGGACACCTATTTATACACATGGAAACAGAATGAGGTTCCTAGCAATGGCCTACAGTGCCATATGGGTCTCCTTCAATCGGAACCCGTACTTTTGCTACGCCCTATTGCACGTCGATCCATCCATGTTCATGGAAGACATCCCATGTACCGGAAGGGTGTTCATAGCATTACTTGAACATCAAACCTCAGCTTGCCTGGACTGAACACCCCATTTTCCCACAGTGCGCGCTGCTCCTGATCAGTCGAGATATAACAAATCATGCTGCCAATACTCTCGCATATTATCGAAGTAATTAAGGGACTTGTCATGCCTAGATAATATTCCCATAACGGCTGCTTGAATGGGTTGAGGAAATTAGAGGAAATTAGTGACCGCGATTTGATACGCTTACGAATCCTGCCTCTGGCATGCTAACGACCGGCGCTCACAGAATACCTGCCTTCCGCGTTTGGGTATGCTTCTAAGAGATTCAAAAACGGGCCAAGAGCAAGCGAGTCGAGGACAGCTTTGCATAGGGGAAGATGGCGTGTATGTGAAGAGAGCTGTGGTGTGATATTCCCCAAAAAACCTTAGAAGACCGACGGGACCAAAGAAGTCGGAGTGCGTATAGCTTACTTTTGGGTATTTCTGCGACTATTATTGCTTTGTTTTTTTGGGTATTCATCTAATTTACATGGCATATTCTCAGTCACTACAAAGAAGGGGAAGAAGCACCTGATATTGTTGTGGCTTTCAAGTTGTTGGAGAGGAGCCTCGGACCAACTTCGTGCTTGCCAAAAAAAAACATATCTCTGGAAAAGCGCATGTTACACACCTGACAAGCACATTGAAAGAATATGTATGCGCAGTTATTGCGCCAGTGGTAATCACCTTAGCTCGTCTGCCTGTTGCTTCGTAGTCGGCTCCTCTGAATTCCAGAAGTCAATGGCCCGAAAAGTCGAACCCAGGGACGACCGCCTATGACCGAAGTAGCTCTTCTTGTATTCATAGCTGCTTCGAACCTATCCCATTGCACTCGGTGAAAGCAGGGAGAAATCACAAGGAGTTATGGGAATACCTCACTAATCAATTATCCTTTCTATACCATTCGTCGGGCAGCACAAAACTAGCTCATACTTCTCTCTCTTCAAGGATTTGTTGTAGTTTTTCTTCGTTAGCAGCATCATGCCGTATCACAAGCGTCTCGATTGAAGGTTCCTCGCATTCTTGGCCTTGTCTGCATGGCGCCTACGGCTTCTGTGTAGGTTGATCCAGGACCTGGCCTTTGTTCCGATAGAAGAAACGGGAAGTGCTTCAGGGTATTAGGAAGGAGTACATTTTTATACTGGTATCGCGCGTCGTACTGTCTTTTGATCCACCCTCCATCGGTTGGAATGGGTTTGACATGTGGCTTGGATGGCGATCAGTGCGGAAAAATTAGCCAGCCTCAGGATGGTTCTGTAAGCCAAAATCATCAATAGTCTGCCCTGTCTCCGGGCGTTCTGTATTGGCTGCTTTGACCTCGTGTCTAAAAGTGGGGTGATTGCCAGGTCAAACTTCTCGTCGCAGCTCAAAACGCTTGAAGATAATCGGCTGGGAAGATGCATCCACGACTGATTTTGGAGCGAGCCGCGTGTAGACCGGTCAAACCGGTCAGACTTGGAGACAGATACGATCGAGCTTGAAACGACTTTATCGGTACACAGCAAAGCGAGGGAAGGGAATTGCAACCAGTCAGCTGGACGCAACTTAAATTCCCTCGCCGAGTACCCTGAGATATTAAGACGCACTTGCAGAACCCGGCAACGCTATCGCTACCTTTTATAGTAGTTAATTCATTGTCCAGATGGTTTATGGCTCAAGGACCTGGAACGTAGCGTGTCTAGCCTAAAAAGCAAGGATTATTCTATACTAGGCGCTCTTGGAATACTGTCCACGAAGCCCAAACATCGAACGAAACGAAAGATGTGAGAGTGCGAACGCATCAAGTCAAGGTGCTGGCCTCTTCCAGCCACATTTTCGTGGTGTGGTGGGTTATATGTAGGGTGCGGACTAGGAGAGTGAGAGCGAGAACAAGTAAGAGATATGGATGCTTAGTCTTAGACGATGGTCATCGTTAATGTAAGAAGAAGCCCGGGAGTAGGAGTTGTCAAAGGATTGGGGTACTAAGAACTGGCGGGCTTGTGATATTGCAAGCATCTTATGAAAGCTGCCTAGACAGCATTAACAAAGACTAATGTCCGATGGTAAACAGCAAACTGTGAGCAGAAGGCCTTTAAGGCATTCTATACGCTACAATGCATTAAGCTACCCGGCTCCTATCTTGCCATGCTTCGAGAACGTCCACAACGGCGAAGAGAAATCCGAACGGCAAGAAGAGAATTAGCAAGACGCAGCGTTTGCGGTGAAGCCACGGCATCTTGATAGGAGGCTACGTATACGCGCAGAGGAACAGGCTTTGGATCTCACGTCTCATCTTTGGTTGCTGGCTGGTGCGGGTTCATCATACCCGATCTTTTCTTTATTCTCACCCCTCTTGCAGTCTTCTTCTTGACAGTCTTCCCGGGAGGCATTCGAAGGTCTGTTGAACCACAGCGCTTCACAGTAATCTCTTCCGCACCCTCGAGGACTGTAGCTAAACGGACGTCATATCTTTCCAGTGCCTTGTCGTTGGATTCCACCGTCACAAGCTCTGGCACGGCCTGGATAGCTCGTGCCAACTTGTACTTGAGGTGTGTGTCCACAGCAGTATCCAATGATCGGGCTCCAATTTCTGGCATATAGTAATGTTTCGCCACATGTTGAGCGATTTGGCCATCGTTGATGAGTTTGAGATGTGTATGTCCGGCAAATTTGTTCAACAGCTATCGATCGGTTGGCGAAGTTTGTTGCCCAAGTTTTGCATGTACTTGCCAACCACAACCGCTTGTTCGCCCACTGTGAAGGGTCCGAATGGTACGATGGCAGTGACACGCCCGGTCATAGGAGCGCCAATAGCACTGACGAAGCTGTCCCTTAACAAGGCATTAAGCTTTTCAAAGAGTACCTCGTTTCGTTCTACAATATCTCGATCTTTAAAATGGTCATCCCAGAATTTACTGACGATCTTCTCTCCATGGTTTGTAGCAAGTATCCAGATAGTCTTGGAGCAGTCAAGCTTTTGCCTATTGCGACGATTGACGTAAGCGCCAGATTGAAAGAGTATCAACAAGGCTTTACGGACATCATCCAAGGTTTTGTCGAATTCGTCGAGAAAGACAACGCTCCCTGACCAGAACACGTTACCAGATGCTCGTTCAAGGGAGAACCAGTACCAGCCCCTTGATATTGTGGCTTTGCACCGAACAGATCATGTTCGCGTTCCATTTCGGCGCAGTCCACGGTGACCATAGGGACAGATAAAAGACTGCCTATCTGTCTGGCCAATTCGGTTTTCCCATGGCCGCTTTGACCAGTAAAGAGGAGGACGAGTGGTTTAGCTGTGTCTTCTGGGTCGGAAGGCCCAAAGAGGCAATGGCTCGTGATAGACTCTAGAACTTGTTCAGTTGCTGGCATCTGCCCTATGATGTTGAAAGGGACCTCAAAGAGCGGCGTAAACTTGTAAGCAAGGGCGAATTGCTCCATTCTTGGTGTCGGCCTTTGAAGCTTATCGGCTTTCCAGAGCGAGTAGATCTGCATCAGTTTTATGGTCCTGCAGAGAGCGTCCTCTACTTCAACAGTACGCCACTTTGAAAGAGATACCGCGTCCGTGGATTCGTCGGCCGAAGATCTGGCTGGAGCTTGCAGATAGTCCTGCCATAGTCCTTTAGGCACGCCATACGGGTCGGCTCCCGCTGCGAGTAGCGCTATTAACGTTGGTGTAGTGTCCAAGACTTCGTGTTCTGCACTGAATATCGTGTATGCCAGCAGTGGCAAGTTCGTCGGATCAGCTCTTGTGTCAGGGTTCGCTCCTAGCCGACACAGAATTCTTACAAGCTCCGGAGAGTTCCGCTCAACGGCGAAGAACAGGATGGGAAATCGAGAAAGGCCAGATGACGATTTGAGGGAGACGCCAAGTCCAAACCTTGTGGTGGAGTCGGCATATCGTGAAAGATAGCGTTGGATACTCTTGACACTTAGCCCATTCTGGATCGCCCAAGCGAGCTTCGTTATGGAGAAGTCATGGTAGTCTTTCGCATGATCAAGGCTTTCGTCCTGTAATTCAAAGCTGCAACAGGGGCTCGTGGACTCCAGGGAAACAAGTGGCAAGAAGAAGGGAATCGTCACTTTCCCCTATTCTGCATCAGCCATCGGCGCGTTCAGGAGCTTCATCTTTCTTACTTCGTCTTGTTCCAGTGACTGTCCCATAGCTGCTGAAAGGGATTTCACCTCTCCGTCCGAGATAAATTGAGTCTCTCTTGCAAGCCAACAACACCGAGCTCACGCTATCGTATACGACCAAAGTCCAAGAATGCCACAATGTTTGCTGAGCGGGGATTCCGGACTTGAGGCTCGATGTGGAGGCGTTCTAGGCAGCACATACGTAGTGGACGAATTAACCAAAATCGTGATCCCATCAAGGATACTGACATCTTGGCCAACCATACTGTCTCGGGTAGAGACGCTTGCGTACGTACTGAGCGGTCTCTTGCCATAGCTAAAAGGCGAGTCACGCAGCGATCCATTAATATGACGCGATTGTAGCTGGGATTTGATGCCTTCCGCCGAGACAGGTCCGTCAGTAGGAGGAGCCACAACAAATTTTCCGATCTCTGACGTCACCACGGTGTATAAGTCGTCAAGATTTGACACAGACGGTATGCCATAGCCTTCTGCAAATTAGAAAGGCCTCGAAGAATGGCCGATGTTCCGCTTCTGACTCCGAATTCGGTTCATGGTTTCCAAACACAATTCGTAAACCCGGTGGTCCAAGTCATGTCATTTAGCCATCCCTTCGTACCTGAAAGTCTGAGCCCTGCTCAGCCCACCGCATTTTGCCGTGTTTGATTCAAGCACTTTCCCGGCTGCTGACAGCTTGGTTCCGTATCGGCTACGCGCTCTCGGAGCCGTAAAGTGGGAGTCTTTGCGGTCAAGTCGCAGATACTGCATGAATATGCGCAAAGCCGCTCCACCTGTTTGAATGCAGGGTACCTCAAATCCGTTTCAGGGGAAAATTGGAAGCTCCCCCGGACAGCATGTTGCAATCACCTTCCACAACAGCATCCGAACTCGGTCTCATCAGCAACCAGCGCAATGATTTCCCCAAAACGGTCGCGCTGGTATCACAATGGTGCCTCCTCCTCCTTCTCGGAGGTCAGCAACTGGACACCATAGCAATCAGCGATAAACGAACCTTAGGCCAGCCAAGACTACGAGACTGCCTAGCACTTTACGACAAGCTACCCTTCGCGATGGACCCACCTCGAGGGGAGCTCGTCGCACCTAGGCTCTTCCTAGAACCACAATACCTACACCAGCCTTTTGGCTACGTGCGAAATACATTTCCTCAAGCCAGTATGGTACAGCTTCCGAGAATATGGCGATTGAGTGAGTACCTTGTTCGTTTTGCTGGGAGAGGCGTGTAATGGATGACTGATGTTCATGTCGATGTGAAGACAGTTGTCGCATTGCCTTGATGAGCTCTCCCGACCGTACGGGTATCGTCCGGAACCCAATGGTGGTTTCGACATGGAGCATGGTGTTGAGGGAGATTCTGGCCGCCATCAATCAGTGTGTGCGCCGCAGACACCGAGGCGCAGTTAACTTTATAAACAGTCAGTCTTCAAGGCTTTCCACGTTCCGTTGTCATTGGAGTTGGCTGACTGGTGGAAGACGAGCACGGAATTACCCTAATGATGGCATATGTGTATGCGAGAGATTCGAATTTCGAGAATGTCCTGAATGCGTACATGAACAATCTTCGGCCCGTAAGCCCTTACGATATCCTTGACACTATGGGAATGAGAAACTTTACTAGTTCGACGTTTTAGGTCGTCGAGTGGTATCCTCATGCAGTCTGAGAGATTCTTGAGGTACATTAACGGAGAGGGTCCCCATGAAGATTCAGCACCGCGGACAGGATAGCTCTTCTTTAATTACTGCGAGACAAGATCCAGCAGCTTTGGCACATTGGATGTTCGGATATATCGGGATAAAAGTCCTTTTGCAGCTTTGAGTGATGACGTTGGCAAGCATCGACCTTCTTGGGCAACTCCGCCAGCGACGAAACAATATTTCCGCGGCTGTCGCATCATAGATTTTGTGAGCCGCTCCGCAAAGTGCGCTTTTGCGTGCAGGAAAAAGATTTTGCGGTACAGTATGCGCTGTCGCATAGCGTGTTCAAGCTCGTTAGTCAAGGAATCATGTAAATTCCAACATCGTAGAAATCCATCGCTGCGAACTCATGGCTTACCTTATGCGTATTCTTGCTCTCCTGTTTGGGCTTTCCGACCTTGCCGCGGCCGACCTTCCCGCACGGACAATCTGCAGTGCGACGCTCTACGGCCAATTACATATGCACCAGTGCTTGACATTGTTTCGAACTTTCGCAGACAGATCAGACAATCAACTGCGTATATTTGATGAAGAGCAGCTCCGTGAGGTCGAAGGCCGGTCGTGGCCAGGCATAATTAATCCATTCAGAACCCAGGTAGTGCAGGTACCGCGATTCTGGACTAGTCGTACGTGCTATGAAGTATTGGCCCAACCATCATGTGTGGCTCGTTGCTAAATTGGTGAACTCCACTCGGTTGTAATATCGCACTCATGAGCTTTGCTAGGGCCCCTAGCCTCAATGACACATCTGCCGCAAACGAGGTGTCCGGGACGGGTGTTACAAGCTGAACGCGAATCGTCGAGGGTGTAACTGACGTAATCGAGAAATGTGTTGTTCGTGAGAGGACAGGTGGAGCGGTGACGCTCTTGTCGGGTGAGTGGGTTCGTGCTTACAAGGACTCTTTGGTACCAGATCGCTAACACAGCCATGCCTTGTAGCTCTTTCGCCACCACGACCGATCTTGACAGTTTCCGTGTGGCGGACAGATGCATACTTTGACACCATTTGGAACGATGATCAAACTCATCCACATGGCGTTCGTCCTATTAATCCTAGAGACTTGAGTGGCAACGAAACAACAGTGGTGCAGGATAGCGGAATCAGCACGAGTAATGTTACAGCGGCTTAAGCTTCTACATGGCCCGTTGGACCTTGACTTGTATCTGGCATGAGTGTTAGTATTGACACATCAAATTGGAATAGGGGCTGTGGGACCTACAATCTACACTGACGAACGCTCGATCTACCTCGGTAAGACCTATAACATCAATGAGAAATAGAATCCCAGTAGACTGGAGCCAGCTTACCTTCTAGACAATACTGGAGCGTCTCAGCTATGTCGTGCGCCTTGCTCAACTTTGTTTCCTTGTCCAGCATGATATCCATCTCCACCCATATACCGTCACCCGCATGATAGGCCGTTATGGTTTTGTAGGCTGATACGACTGGTGCAAAACGCCAAGCCATGTAGGTGATTTTCTTGAGAAGTCGATCATCAACCTTCGAGCCACTCAAACGTGTGACGTTCTCCAAGCATGTCTCGGCCCAGTCATAAATGATGAAGAGCGAGAGGAGCGCGGCGCCAAGAGGGTCAAGCCACCAGAGATTTAGCTGATGTCCGATCAAAGGAAAGAGTAGCGATAGTGTGTTAAAGTAGACATCAGTTTTGCAGTCTGACAAGATGGATTTAGCCAATTGTAGGATTAAGGTCATTGAACCAGGCTTACCCTGCGCCAAAGCTTGGACTTGCGTTGTTTTAATCCGTATGCAACCGATCCCGATAATGCCCTTTATTACAACTGTAGCCACCAAAGCACCGATTGCTGTAGGCGGGAGTGTCGCGGTGTCCCGTGGAGCACCGGGTAGAAGTTTGATCACGGATTCTTGGAGAATTTGAAGGAACGAGACAATCATGATGATCGAGAAAACTAGGATTCCAAGTGGTTCGAGACGCCTTCGGCCGACTGGAAACTTGTGCTGTAATTTGCGAATCCTCCATTGCACGAGCTTGTTGGTGGTCCAAATTATCAACGTGCATAGAAGATCTAGGGCAGAGTCGACCAGGGAGGCAATGAGCGATAGTGACGACGAATTGAAGGCAGCAATAACTTTGGCCACAAGGAGAACGATGTTGGCGAACACATTGATCTACTGTACGTCAGCGTTAAGCCGGAGTCTGCAAGAGCGGATTCGTCTATCAACATTGATGGCCCACTTGGCTCTCCGCTCCCCTTTCCGCCTATTCTCGCGCTCATCTTCCGGCAGTAGAGGCTCGATATCCCCTCCGTTTCGCTTCAGAGCCCCGCCATTCTCGGCGACGCCATCGCCATCTAAGTCGCGAGGGTTCATGCTATCAAGCACTTCGTCCGCCATGTTTGAAACAAGCATGTCGACTTCCAGCCAGTCATTGAGACTGCCGTTCTGCTTTTCGTAGAAGCTCTTGATCTTCTTGTTCTTCATTCCTTTGATCTCCTTCACAGTCTTGCGATAGATTTCCAGACCCTCGCGGTCGACACCCTCTTTGAGTTTCCGTTTCAGCTCGTTGTGGAACTGATCCTCGGTTGTAAGGTTGACAATGTCGCGAAAACGAGGTTTTCGACGCGTGGAGGAGATGGCGCTTTCAAGGTCATCGGGCTTGTAATTGCGGCTGCCATTGAAGCCATGAGGTCGAGGCTTGCCTGTCATGGCGGGCAATGAACCGACTAGAATTAGGAGTTCTTGATTGGCATAGGATGTCAGGATGAGGTCTGAGGAACCGGGGAACTGGATAGGGGAAAGTAGTATTAGATGAAAGCAAAAATCATTGAGGACTTCGGCCATTGCCATACCCGAAACCTGTTCCTGGATCGTGACGCACGAGCTATTAGCGCGTTGCGGGGAACGGCCCGATCGGCAAGATCTCGTTCTCATTTTCCTTGGCATTGCCACGAGAACCAATCACCCGGTCCTCGTACATTATATGAACATCTTGAAGGTACATTACCACAGAAACTTCAAGAATGGGTTGGGAAGGAGCAGCGCGTACGTCTTCATGTGGTATCTCCCTATCATCCGTGTCACAGAAGCAAGATCCAGAGCAGAGATTAGAGCACTCTCGTATCTGATCTTGAACACCTCTCCACCAAATCTTCACCCGTAGACTCACAATTCCAAACGCAAGATCCGTCACTAAGATCTTTGTCTTGAGAGGCCCGTATTGAAGGCATTTTGCACCCCTATGCAGTGACACAGAACCGCCCCTTCCGCATCCGTCTCCATCTCGCGATCCCATGGCGACGCAGGAGACCCGTGATTTGGTGAAGATGAAAGTCGTGCGGTGGGGTGCGTGCTGGCAAGGATGCTAGCTGCTCATCGATAGGAAGCTGGTGGCAAGATTTTGGAACGGCCCACGATCAGTCCAGGATGTAAGCGCGAAGGGCTTTGTGGTAGCTAAGATGAATGAGATTATAGGAACCAGCCACAGGGGATCGTGGACGCGAGAAAGGATGCCTTAGAGATAATAAGCTCTTCCCTGGGAGTGGAAAAAGCCGAGAGATTTGCTGTGCCTGTCGAGATGGAATCGAGGGCGAAGGGAATTTGATAGAGATTGAGAGCAGGGGAAGGGATGGAGGATTGCACAAGAGTAAAGAAGGGAATGCGAAAACCCTCGGACTCCTAAAGTTTCTCTTCTCCCTTTCCCGGGCTTGAAAGCGAAGCTGTTGCCTGGAACTGCAATCGGTTGAGACTTCCCAGCGCACATCATCTGCATTGTACCATCACACCCCGCCGTCCTTGATGTAGCATTTCAGCGCTTCCGGCGTCCGTCTCAGGAGTTCCATTTCCAGTTCTCCCAGTCTCTCCTCAGGCAGCATCATCTTACCATCTGCCCTGCTTTGTCCCTCCTCTTCTCCTTCTCGAACCCAGTCAACTCGCTTACCCTGGGCCTCCTGGTTACTGACCCGGTTTCCTTTCCCCTCACCACCCACCCACCGATACTTCCCAGGATAGCCCACAACCTTCCAGCTCTTCAATGCTCTCGGCTTATACAGCCCCTTATCCGCTGTGCCTGCACCACCCATCTCGATTCTGATCCTCACGCTCGGGTGGACGACCTCATTGGTACCCTCTAACATTCTTTTCTCCCCTTTTCGCGACGAAACAGGAGCGTAGTACATGCCCGGGGTACGGTAACTGGAGCCGGTAAGGGCAGTGAAGCCGGTGGATGAATTGTAAATGCGGCCAAGAGGGTAAGGTCGGCTCGGTTCATTGAGGGAGGCGGTCAGATTGTACTGGTGGGGGAGGTAGGTAGGGGAGAAAGAGAGAAACGGAGTCAGGTGGGAGACCATCCATGTCAGAGAGATGTCGGCGAGTGACGCGTCGGGATAGGAGCCACCAACCTGTAGGGAATGGGATTAGTCAATTCCTCTTACCTAATGGGAGCGTATATATACTCACATTACTGTGCACGCCAGGAAACCAGCACTGCCTTAGGAGTTTCAAAGCTGAAGGACCATTTGGTTGCTCCCACAGCGTTGGCATAAACGCCTTTCTGTATTCGTCTAGGGCCAATGCTTGGAACCCATACTCGACGTTGGCCGCAACCTGATTGTTGACGAACGAGTACTCGCGGTGCCTAGGCGGAAAAGGTCCGATACTTGGTATTCCAAGTGCTCCTGTGTTAATTCAGTATGACTTGTCAGCTCGAACACCTTGATGGTACGTACCGACGGTGTCCCAAACGCCGATTACTTTTACGATAATGCGTAGGCGTGAGAGACCGAGCTATGTCGTTGTCAGCCATGGCGGAGCAGCAAGTACTGCATCCAAACGGACACTTTCCAGCTGCCGTGCATACGCGAGCTCCCTGATGTTTGGTCTGTCTGGAAATGGCCTGTCTGGCCATGCTGTAACGTGCTTTTTGTTATCCTGGTTCTCCCAATCCTTGAAGATTGGATAAAAGTCGTCCATCCCGTGCATTGTAAGGAGACCAACGCTGTTGATCATGGCACAGATACTCCGAGCGGTAAATGCACCTCTGGAAAACCCGAGAAGGAATATCTCATCTCCGCGGTCGTAGTTGCTCGCAAGGAAGCCGTAGGCTTCTCGTATGTTCTCCGATAATCCTTCTCCGGTGGCACCGCCCCAGATCATCGAGGCCGTACTGCCAGAAGTCCCAACGCCAGCTTGATAGTATATGATCTGCTGGATGCCCTCTGGGGTCTCTGGAAGTAGGGCTCGGCAGATGCGGGTGACGTTGGAAGGGACGGCAAGGTGGCCACTAGGAGGAATATAGCTGTCACGGACATAGCCGTTGTCGCTATTCTGATTAGGGAGTATGAGTTCAGGTTACCAAAAAAAAAAGATTTAGGCAGACCAGCCAGGTACCATCGCAGGCTACGATAAGCCTCTTCGTTGGACCACACGATGTCTTTGGATCCATGCCGCTATGTCCCTGGTGACCTCTTAGGAATGGAGATTGATGACTTGGCCTAGGAAAATTAAAATATAGAGATTTAAGAAGCAAAGGTCGAGGGTTCAACAAGGGAACGATAGTAGGGAAGAGATAGTAGAAGGGACCGTGGCTTGTACTTTGAAGGGTAGTTGCGCCGAAGGACGATTCGACATGGAGCTCCCCAAAAATCTGCCATAGATGGCGTACTGACATGGAAAATGCTGCACGTTCGCACCTTCCTCGTGACAGATGCGTCAGCGCTGTGTCACCATGCCAAGAGGCTTCATAGACCACTCCCCAAAAGCTTCAAGATCGCAACCGCGCAGACAAAGCGAGAAGTCTCTCTGCTTTTGCTGAATTGGCCGTCGGGCGCGCTAGACAGTATGACATTGAATCAACAACTGTGATCCTCAGGGGTAGGGAGCTGGGCCTTGTCGCTGTATTCTCCGACGGAGGGAGAGCAGGTCAGACAAACGGATAGCGCTCTCGACGACCACGTTGTGCTCAGACCAGCGAACTGGTAGATGTCCCTGTAGTATAAGTCTAGGCTCTGCGGCGTCCACTCAAATAGATGAAATAGCATATTGGAGTTAGGCAACCCATCCTTCCCTCCTTTGCTTGACATAAGACCATTACCGCAACAAACGCTGTAAGCGCGGCCTCATTCCAACTCAAGTGGAGTTCAAGCTCTTACCTGGGAAAGCGGGCATCGTGAATTCTCCCTAGTCGGCATGCAGCTCCCATGATCATGAAACGCCCTATCAGGAGAAGACCCGAAATATCCGAGCGTATGGGTCTACTTCAATATGCGGACGTCGAACTCAACCCATCAGTAATGATTAACTTGCGACAGGCGCTATCTTCTTCTCCGGGTACCTTGCCTGCGATAAAACAGCACGCTCTTGCGACAAGCCGATGCGAAGCGTCATTCGCGGATCTCGTCGAAGGACGTGTGCTTCGTCATTCTTCTGCGGCGACGTTGTGGGAAACTCCATTCTTGACCAAAATTCGCAGTTGCTTGCGTCTTGCTCTCAGCAAATCCTCCTCAAGGCCGAAGGATGAGATCATCTCTTACAGACATGGCAATGTTCCTTTCTCAGTCAGCACAAATCCTATTCTGTGCGCCCCTGAACTCGAAATCTCCGGACAACATCTGGACAAAGCGAGATGCTTCAAGTGAGCATCGGGCGTTGCTCACGTCGACCACCAACATAACCATGTCGCCCTGGCCTACTCAATTTTACGCACTGCCCCTTGGCGAAAACTTCAAGCTCGTGATATTGTCAGCATACTCCTATGTCAAGCGGCCTTCGCCCAACATCTCACCAATCCAAGAGTTTATCCGTGACTTTGCCGATAACCTGGAACACGCCTACCCTCCTCCGGCGCTCGCCCCCAAAGAAGCCGGTCAATCATACTACGACACAGATTCCTTCACCAAATGGCACATGATAGAATGGGTAATTCCCATACTCGGCACGGCGGCGCCCAGTAAGATTGTTATTGCAGCGCTGGTACAGATAGCGCGGGAGGTGGCGAAGCATGGATCGCCAGCGCTCGTGGACGCAATAATTGTTGGACCACGTGGGTCAAAGGAGGAGTGTGGGTTCAATTCTCTAAAATTATTGATCACGCCACTGGGAAAGGGTTTGGTAGGGGATGTGGTTAATGCAACTTCGGGATTTGCCAGTACGGCCTGAAAAGTGAGGCAGGGTTGCTGTCCAATCACTCTTATGTGTTGAGTGGCCCAGGCTGGTGCCATCAGAAAAGAAAAATGGAGAACTGCGTCTGTAGGATCTGTAGGATGATCGCACGGCTTCCACAGCGTTGGCTACAAAGAATAATGTTGCCAAAGATGTGCAGCTTCGATGTTTCTTCCCAGGGGTAGGAGCAAGATAAGAGCAATTGTTTTCGCCAAACCTGAGCCAGGAGGAGAGAATGGCACTTTTGCGTCAAATGGGCCTGGGTATCCCATTAAGCTTACGATTCCTCATCAGCTTATTTCTCTATCGAAGAAAACGAGCTGAGTGTTTCGGCCCCGATGACCGTGTAGTGAGCCACACTCAAGCTCAGCTTATGCGTGGCAAAGATAGAGGTCTGACACGGATCGGAAACAGAGCATAGTCTGAGAACCATTCCTAGGAAATGCGTGACAGTCGAAAGATGGAGCCTTGTAAATAAATTCTGGAATGAACTGATCGTCACGAAGCCGCCCTTACGGAGTTGTAGCGCTACGATAGTCCCCGCATAGCTGGAAGTACGTAGATCGCGTAAGAACATGGTCAATCACGCGGCCCAATAGACAAGCGATCGGGAAGACAATGCTCAGACGCAGCGGCCATCTCTATACGGTGAGCAGTGCGTTGTATGCTCCCTGTCCTTCCCTTTATCATGGCTTCGTATCGCGGGCGCGGTCGCATCTTGCAAATCCAGGCCACTCAGGAAACCTGGAACGGAGGGCTGACATTGGTGCGACACCTCGGTGGACTATCCAGCATCGCTGTGACATGTGCCCAAGCTATGGACGCATAGCATGAACGTGCACAATACAGTGCTCCAAGCCTTGGGTGGGTAAGAGACTATGGACTCGTACGGACTTCAGGTGTTGGGGAGGCATCCGTGACCCTGACGGTTTATTTGTCGTGAGGTGGAAGATGGGATGCCTGGAGCGCTTAGTATACGGAGTCGAGCAGTAGGAGCAATTCGACGCTTGCAGTGTCTGTCATCATTGTATGGTGAGATTCATGGAGAAGTTGATGAAGGAAAGAGGGAGAAAGGGAGGGGGTTCGGCATTCTCAGCCTTTTCATAAGGCTGCCAGACGTTGCTCTACAGTTGAAAAATTGGAAACTTCTCTCGTTCAAGCACCATATAAGATCGTCCTGGCGAACTCCAGCTTCATTTCTCCTTGATACTCCGATCCTACGATTTTCACAGTGGAGAATGCCTTACGGGGCCACCCAGAGCCCCTGCAGAAAAAAGCAGCAGCCGTGATGTCGCCCCGCAAACGAAGCTTCTTTTCCGCCGGTGGAGGAGGATAGAATCCCGCGATACAGCTCCTTCGACTCTCGAGGAAAGAGTGACCCCGACAAATATTTCCGCCTTAGACACCCTATTTAACCCTTATCTCAACAATGCTCGTCGAAGGCATCCTCGAGATCATGCTCGCCGCCTACCTCGCACCACCCACAGCTCACCGACCCCCTCTCCTCACTCAGTAATACGTTCCCCTTACGTTGTTAACGCCATCCCTACCCCACCCCACCCCAGGCTCTCCACCCCCCAACTTCTCCGCACTGCCGTGGCGTCCTTCAGCCACATCATCAGCGTAGCCCAGTCTGGCACCTTCCGCACCTCCCTCTCCCTTCGCCGCCTCTCGCCAAGGCAACAATTGAAAGCGGCTGAGACGGTAGATTTGGCTGGGATGTGGGTGCGGCGTTGGGGGGTTGGGAGGCGGTTTAGGACATTTGGGCGTACAGCCTGCCAGGGCGTTGGAGCTGCAGGCTGTGGGTACTGATGACGGGACAAAGGGCTGGCGTTGATGAGGGCGTGTGCTGCAGATGTGGTTGCTCATGGCCCAGGTGAGAAGGACGATGTGGTGGTGGAGGTGCATACTCTCCCAAACACACTAGGGTGCAATGCGACGCGATGCGGTGCTTCATTTGAGTGATACGGAGGAGAGATATACGGAGTGATAGTGCAGACTGCGCAGGTACGTACCGCTCATGCAAATCGCCCGCATCCCGCATGTTGCTCTACCGTTCGTTCCTTCCCAATCCTTAGGTCGGCAATGTACTTCACATATTCTGGGATTGGCTGACAACCCCCCCTCCCAGCCCCCAAACCGTATCCCTTCCCTTCACCGCTCTCATCTCCCTCAAAATCACGCATCCATCGGCACCCTTAATGTACAGCCCGCCGACTAGGCACGAGAAACGCTGAATGGTGTGGCTAAGCACGATTTTATGCTTAAAGCAAATATCTTCTACAGCCTACAAGACTATCCGGAGTCGGTGGGGTTGGTGTATAGTGGGGATATGGGGCAGGAGGTGTGGTTGTTGTTCATGAGAAGGAGAGGGGCATGAGGGGGAGAAGGAAGGATTGTGATATAGAAGGTCAAAGATAGACGTATCGCGAGAAAGAAGAACGAGGGATTAGGCAGTGGCAGATGTAGGTTGTTCACATCTCCTGCAGTGCTGCGTCATGCCAGATCTTCTCTTCTGCGGCAAAGTCGAATCTTGCACCCCTGCTATCGAGATCGCGGTCGGATTATCAATAGGTCCCTTTGCTTGCATGCATGACTCCTGACGTCTTAGAAAGAAACCAGCTAAATCAGCGGCATGTGGGCTTGTGATGGCAGGGGGCAGGATTCACGATTCTGTGACAACAAAGCCACAACCCCGTTTTCCCAGTATTAGGCAGATCGTGGTGAATAGTGCCTCATTTCTTCTCACATCTCCACTACCAGGCAACTAACGAAAAGCCCTCTCCCATACATACCCCCTCCCATCAACCTCCCCTCTACAGCTCCAGCTTATGCCCCGTCTTCTCCACCGCGCGCAGATACGCCCCATTCGCTTCCACACGCCCCAACCATTCCTGAATCTTCGGCCACTCCTTGCCCTCCGGAACCAGCCCGAACTTCAAGATGAACTGGATCGAGAAAGCCATCATCGTGTCAGCGGCCGTCACGGTGCTGCCAACGAGGTAGCGCCCGCCGTTGGCGGCGAGGTCGGCGTCCAGGTGGTCGAGATCGTGGCCGGTGTCAGCGGTGAGAGCGGTGTGGTGGGTGGTGGCGGCGGTGGGGGAGGCGCGGCGGACGTAGAAGGGGATGAGGCCGTGCTGGGGGCGGGGGAGGGGGTGTTAGTGGGGGTGAGGATGGGGATGTGGAGGGATACGTACGAGGAGGAAGGTGGCCTCGGCGGCGTGAATGTAGGTGAGGACTTTGATGCGCTGTTCCTCGTCGGCGGGGATGAGCTGGTGAAGGGGATCGTAAGTCTCGCAGAGGTATCTGCTTTCTCATTAGCTACCACCCTGCCTACAGCTCCCATCCCTGGTTCAGTTCCCAACATTGAAGATCCGGCGTGACCTGTTTCGCTAGGAGCTGGACAGATGCTGTGGCAAGTGCTCAGGCAAGGAAAGGACTTACTCGGTGATAGCACCGCTCTCCTCGATGATAATCTCGCCATCCCTCAGCACCGGCGCTTTGCCCATCAGCATCATGCCCATGCCCTTTCCGACCTCGTTGCGGAACTCCTCCGGGATACTGCCATCGGCATTGCGGTCATAGCATTTGGCAGTGTAGGGGAGCGCGAGCATCTCCAGTAGGAAGGCGATGCGGATCGAACGCGAGCATTGCAGGTGGTAAAGGGTGATCTTGGGTAGTTTGCGATCAGGATCATATGCAGTGAGAGTGCCGTTTGTCAAGGTCCCGTTGGTGATAGGTACGCCACCCATCTCGGTCTCATCCTTCGCTTTGGTCATGGTGGCGGTAGCTTCTGTAGGGTTTAGGCTGGACAGTGTGGTATTGAGAGAGGAGTGTTATTGGTTCTGGAAAGGCGCTACGATGCGAGTGGATCTTGAGATTGGGGAGGTGAGTACAAGACATTTATCGCGACATGTGAACGCGACGGATTTGTCATTGTGGGTCTTGATCTCGCTTATTCCACATATATTCGGGCAATTCGGGCTTTGCAGACCTTCCTTTGTATTCATGCGGACTTCTGTCACCTCTCTTCACAAGGTCTGAATTGGTATGGTCATTGAGCTTAGCAAAACCCTTGCTCTTGGCTTGTTTGTGGAAGAACCTGGCTTTGATACAGTAGAGATGCGTTGTCTGATCCTCTAGGCTAAAGACTGCATGTCACAATATTGTTTGTATGGTCTGTCTCCTTATAGTATTCCTGGACTTGTCTCCATCTTAAGTCTACAGCACTGTCTGCATCCATAAAGTATAACAGGGAATGCCTACAATAGGGCAAAGGAGCGCTTTGATGGTTCCCCAACCTCTCATGTAAGTTCCCACCACAGTTCTGCAAACTTTTTATAGAGCAGGCGAACGTCTAAGTTCTTTGCTCTCTAAACCCGACCATTCTCCCTTTATTTATATCTATCCAAACCTCCTCCCAATATTCGTATTCTATCAAACTCCCAGCTCGGTTTCCAACACGGACCTTCCCAGCAGCCACCATGCCCGAACTCCGTATCCAAACCGACCACAATAGCCTCAGCGTCCTCGAAAACGCGATCCAAGATTACAACTTCAATACAGCTCTTCGCGCTGTTCCGCCAGGTATCCTCGCCCTCGCGGTGCTTTCTTGGCTCAATCCTATGATCCATCGCTATCGTTGCTGCTTTCGCAATGGGTATATGGCTTGGAATCGACGGCCATCCAGCAGTCTCTCAGCTTGCATCTCCCACGCTACCAGCTCCTTTACTGCCGCCGCCGCCGCCTTCATCTGGCCAGGGTCCACCTTTTGCTCGAGGGCCCCCAACTGATCACGGTTCTCCATACAAGCCGAATTATCCGTCCGATCAAAACCCTCCATACGACCATCTTCGTTCCGACACCCCGCTCTCCACCACCCCTGTCTGCATCAGAAGCAGGGTTCCAGTCGGCTCCTGAATCGCCACCACCACGTTCCCACGGCAGCCGTCCCTGCGCTCATTGGCATTGCCAGCGCTACCATCAACAAGCGAGACTAAGGCATGGACATCGAGACAACGACGCTTGGGACGAATGAATGATGGGCAATGGCGAGGCTTGAAGTGCAGCACCCTGTGCGAATCAGTGTCAACAAGGGGACGAAGAAGGATTTTCCAACCGGGAATTTTATTCGCGTTGAGCTACCACATTGGATTTGTGTGAGAAGGTGTGTTCACGAACAGGGAACGGTACACAATTCCTGCTCTTTTCATGCGTCGTTCCCTACCTTTTAACGAGATTGGTTTGCCCGTATGCTCGCGTATTCATAACGGAGCACACATTCTTTGCTCTCTCCATTTTCTGGCACGATTGGTTCACAGCATACTCACGAAGACATTCCCGGTATTTTGTCTATGAATTCAAGTTTTTGGCATCTTGGTTTTCTCTTCTTCCAACAGCTACGGACCACCTGATAGACTAAGCGCTCCATTCTTAGTTCTTGGCTGTTCGTTGATAGGAGTTTTCTGCTGCTTAATTTGGAGAGGGGTTGGTGGGAGGGGGGTTTGACGCTGTATGCTAATTGTGTTGCTTGGCGATGGTACATCTCGCTGACCGATACCTGTCACAAACGTCTCCGATGGTTTTTGCCTCTTGCTCACGTTCTTAGTACCGTACTTGATCCCGTTCGTAAACATGGCCATTCTTAGAATCTTACCTTTACCTTTCCTTACCTTACCTTACCTCACCTACCTCACCCTACTTTATTCCCCTTTCCTTACCTCACCTTACTTCATCCCCTTTTATAGAAATGCCCAGTCAAAGGTTGATATAACCTACCTACACAAGCAAGCATCCGACAGTACCTCTTTGTCAACGTTCGCGATGATTGTGAGATCCTACGATTTTAGGTGGGGATGGCTTTGTGCGCTGGTTTGTTGGTTAGTGATAGTAGCTTTCGCTGACTGTTACGACGTGTGCCCCTTGCATCTAGGAGAGAGTGGTATATGGGAGATGGTGGAGGGGGAAAGGGGTAAGGAGGGCTAGGGCCGGGGGAAGCGGAATACGGGAGACAAAAGGGAGCGGAGGGATCGAATGGAGATAGGGATATTGATCAAAGGGGAAGGGGGGATGGAGAAGAAGCAGCATGACCAACCATCCTCGAGAGCGCTCTCAGATAGTAAATCTTGGAATTATGGTTTGAACAAAGCCTGATAATATGAGTGCAGATGGTAGTAGTGATGAAAAATGGCCGTGCCGGGAGGGAGTTAGCTATTAGGTGGCTTGGTGAATTGACTCGGTTGAGTTGTCTTGCTCTAGAAACAAATGTGGGTAGAGAGCAAGTTAGTGAAATGGATGGAAAACAGCTCCATAGTTTTGTCTTTGATGATTACTGTGAGATCGTGAGAGCGGTTCAGGATGGAAGATATAACAGGCTAGAAAGGGTTTTTTTGATTCAGTCCCCTGACTATCATGTCTACTACATCATCACCCGCCCAACACCCATACCAAAATTTCCCTCAAGCGTGTCACATGACTTGCCATTACTGGCCCATCTGGTTCAAGCGCTCCTGCGCACTATCCTTCGCCTCCTGGCTAACCTGAGGGTTCTTGACAGTCCTGGAAACCCATCAGTAAGAGAATCGGAGAAGAGGAATGGTGTGGGAAGACATACGCCTTCAATCCACCGGCCACATTGTTGGGGTTCTTTTCGCCGCCGCTGGAGGTGTCGATGTCGCCGCCGTTATACTCTTGGTCGAGGACATCCTTCGAGTGCTGCTTGGATTCGTCGGAGGTGTCTGAATTTGTCAGCGATACTACGTGTAGGGGAGTCCGGGCGGAGATGGGGTAAGAAGAGTGTGAGGTGAATATGGTTGTTGGAGAGGGGCCAAGGAGTGTGTACTTGGGTTGTTAAGGTTGGCTTTGTGGCCGCCTAAGACGGAAGTCAGGGATATTCTGGAAAACGGGGCTCGTTGGAAAGAGTTGACGTACCGACGACATTGCCTGGGTTGGACATATTGGAAGTACTGACGATTAGAAATTGGAAATTTGGGGTTTGTGTGGGGAATAGGATGAGGATGTGGGTTGAAGCTATGAATATGGTTGCACATTGGGTGATGGGGGTTCTTATAGACTTTTGGCCTCAGCATTCACCAGGGGACCGTGAGGTCATTGCTGCCTGCAAGCAAGCGAAGTGGGACCCCCCCCCTACAGAGTCAAACAGCTCCACCGTTGGTTTCACTAGTACCACTAGGAATTGAAGCTACTATTGGGTCATCCGAAAAGCACATACGCGTGATCGGCCCCCAACAAGCAAGCAAACACATCCAGACATGGGCGTTCACCGAGGAATGTGACGTTCAACGACTGAACAGGACTCGCAAGCTTGGAGATCAAGGCCGAAGCCACGTTGTGATAGCATAGAACGAGCGAGGGGTTGACGCAGAAACTTCCATAGAGAGAAATGTGGAGACAGGGCAAGCAGGGCAGGCGATGAGTCGTGGTAAGAGTTGCTTCCCTCAGCATTGCGGGGATGACAATCCCTGTGAATATATCCCTGCATGGATCATTCTGTCAATTGAAGGATCGAGACCCAGATTCCCCATCCCACGCTGCTTCCGAACGAGTCACTGCTCTTCTACGGGGAGTAGCATGTCTGAGGAGCCGTGAGCATGGCGAAGCTGCAGAACAAGGCAGGAGGAACATCGGAGAGTTCTTTCAGCTCCACGCATTGGTGCTCCTCGCTAATCTGACTGCTCGATAATGGTCACGTCAGATCTGCCATCTGGCCTTGTCAAGGTGACAGCTGCAGGCGCACTGCAGTACTTCCTATCCGGGGGTTAAATTCTATTTTGGACAGGGTTTATTAAGGTAAGGGCTAGGCAAAATAAAGCCTGTCCAAAATAGCATTTAACCCCCCGGATAGGAAGTAGGATAGCCCAATGGCATATGGTGAGGCAAGACGGTGTTTGCCGTAGTTTTCCAAGTGGTGAAGTCATGAAAAGCTTATGGCGCATACCCCTGAAGCGCCATGACGCGAAAACCCGTGATCCGCGATCAATTATCGCTCGACTAGGAAAGGGCTGGTTTTTGTTTGCAAGTCAGGCCAGGCTGCTGGCTCACCGCCGGCTTTGCTTGTGTCGCTTGCCTCGTCGTGATGTGCTAGTCCAATGCCAGTTCGCGAATGGATCAAAGATCGTCATGACAGAGAACGAGTGTTACGCTGGCACCGACCAGGAACGAAGTCAAAGCGCACCGTCGGACCTAAGAGAAGGAAGAGGGCATCTAGCAGTTCGAAAACGAACAAAAGCTACGTGCCCAACAATTCCTGCGATGAGGTGCGAGTCCAGCTCGCATCGCGGTTAATGCACCCTCAAAACCGCCTAGTAGGTTGGGCCCATAGTCAGATCATTCAACAATGACGCATAGCAGAGAGCAAGGCTTCTTTAAAGGCCAGTCCAAATCAGACGAGCGTAGAGTCATGGTGTGTTTGAGTCCAAGCTGAAGACTCTGCAGTACTCTGTTTGATCTCAAGCCAACGGTCTGGGGTAGCTCTTTGCCCACGTCCAGTCAGCAACTAATCGCTATGTATGCCGTCAGCTCTGCCATTTCTCCTTCTAGTAGGCAACCCTCCAGGGTATGCGCTGCACCTCCACCGGTTGCAGTTTCACTCCCTACTCGTCTCTTGTTAGGCGACTGTTCGCATCGAACGCGGCTTCATCTTCGTCCGCTGCAGCCATCACGAACGGTGGATAGAGGAGCAAGCCATTCTCTCTGCTGCCCGGTGGACATACTGTCTCGAAGACCATGACCGAACATTGCAGAGCCAGATCCAGAAGGGTTCAATGATGGGCAAAGCGAAGCGCAACCAGTTTCCGCTGCTTCTCCTCTTGAGTCTCACTGTTGGCTCACAGTTCCGATATTGTAGCTCTCGCAGGCCTGGCAAATTTAATTTTTTGGCGCCTGTCACGTCGGTAGAATTATGAGGCACGAGAGGGTCGAAATGAGGTGCAAAGGGGTTTCGAGAGATCTTTAGGATATCGGGAACAAAACAATCTGGCACGGATACTAGCAACCGTGTAAGCGGGAGTCATCCAATGATCGTACATCGGAGCACCGTTTTGAATACCTAATGAGGACGCTCAACTAAATTACGATCAGGTTGGCGTTTCATGAGATACTTTACGCATCAACGCAAAGGCAAGGCTTATCTCCCAACGCTTTATAGCAAGTGACCCGCCTCCATGTGCTATACCACCAGAAGACATCACCAAAACAACATCTACACTAAGGCAGCGACTCGCTAATCAATAATTTGAACACGCGACCCAAAGTCTCGAAATCTCAGGCAAGCGGAGAATGCCTCCTCGGCAGCTGCAAATTGTACTGAGTTCTATGTTCATCGATACGAGCACATGTTGGATGAGTCACGTACAAGTATTAAAATCCAACCGTCCAAGGCGCGACGCCGATACTCTAGTGCCCGAAACACCAGTCTGGATCGGGCAACTTCGGGGGTCGCCGTGCCTCGAGCATCATCGCGATTTTGTTGGTCTTTGCATGCCCTCCTTCTTGTTCGTGCATTAATATTCACCAGGGTTCTTCCTCCTAGACGTCTGGAGCCGGCTCGTCGCACCACTTGGCACTACACTTCTTCAGGTACGAAGAGATGAAACGAACACTGTTGCTGACTAGTCCTGAGTACAACTTTGATTGATCGGAGATTGTCCGATTAGGCAGCAACATTGAATATCATTTCCCCTCCCGATGCTTGCTCTACTATGTCTGCAAGATACCATGCGCATGAGGAACCGAGTCTTGTTCAGAATGTATATATAGATTCTCAATCATTGTCACGCCGAGATTGTTACCACCCATCATGGCCGAGCCGCCGATATCAGCAGATGTGTCGCCGCCCTTACCAATATCCGAAAAGCAGGCCATCCACTCAAAGCCGCTTTCGCCCTCAGCAGACGATATTGCAGAAACTGTGGTCCACATTGATAATGCTGCAGGGTCGACTTCTTCAGCGTCAAGCGACGGCAAGCAGGCATTCACACCAGAGCCGACGCCTGGCATTGGCAACTTCTGGCGCGTCTTAAGCTATGGAACGACTCTGGATAGATGCCTCATGACCGTTGGAGTCATAACATCTGGGGGCGGCGGCGTCGCTCTCCCACTTATGAATGTTGTGTTCGGACAGCTGGTCGGTGACTTCAACAACTACTTCATCCCCGGGACGAGCACTACGAAAGATCAATTTCTGGCAAGTGTGAACCGCAACGCTTTGTATATATTCTATCTCTTTCTCGGAAAGTTTATACTAAGTTACATTTCCATCTACTGTTTCCGCATGAGTGGCATCCGGATCTCCGCCGCTATTCGTATGGCCTACTTGACTGCGCTGTTCAACCAGCCCATCAGCGTCATCGACAAGCTCCCGCCCGGTGCAGCCACAGACTCGCTGACGACCGTCGCCAACACGATTCAAATTGGTATTTCTGACAAGCTGGCCATCTTGGTGCAGTCTATCGCGCTTATCTTATCAGCATATGTAGTTGCGTTCAAGTACTCTTGGGCGCTTACTTTGGCGTCGAGCTCGGTCATTGTCTTCGTGTTTATCGTCTACGGCAGCCTCATTCCCTCTTTAATCGAGATCGAACACTCTGTCAACGAAAGCAACTCAGCAGCCGCCGCCGTTGCCGGCGAAGTGCTCAAGTCAGTCCGCACAGTCAAGTCTTTATGCGCGGAGAACGCCGTCACGGAGAGATATGCACGCTTCATTGCAGAGGCGAGGAGAAGAGGGCTGAGCAGATCTCCCTATACCGCTGGAATGTTTGCACCGGCCTACTTTGCAATCTATGTCAACATGGCACTAACATTCTGGTTTGGCGTCAGACTCTACAGCCAGGGCGATATTTCGAATGTTGGTACCGTGGTCACCGTACTCTTCTCGGTTCTGCTGGTTGTAACGGCGTTGGGCGGTGTGATGATCCCAGTCCAGGGCATCAGCAAGGCCGCGACAGCCTCGTTCACGTGTTTCAAAATCATCGATGCCCCACAGCTACAAACCGGGGGCTTGAAAGCGCCGGACGCGCAAGCCACATCCGATATTCGCTTCGAGAATGTCAGATTCACCTACCCCAGTCGTCCACGTACCGAGATCCTTAAGGGCCTGAACCTCTCGATTCCTGCCGGGAAAATCACAGCCTTGGTGGGACCTTCCGGCTCTGGCAAGTCTACGATAGTTGGTTTGCTTGAGCGGTGGTATCAGGTCTCCGACATCAACAAGAGCTATTCCCTCGTCGCGGAGCAAAAGGACGACAATCCCATGATGAAGACAAAGGAAGAGCGTAAAGCTGAGCAAAAGGCAAAGAAAGAAGCCAAGAAGGCGAGGGAAAGAGGAGAGAAGACCGCTGCAGAGCTTGAACAGGAAGCGCGTGATGCCGAAGCCGGCCCTGTCATCCAGAACTCCGGCTCCATATTCGTTGGACAGCATAATATCGACGTCTTGGATCGCAAGTGGTGGCGTGCGCAGATCGGGCTTGTGCAGCAAGAGCCATTCCTGTTCAACGAGACTATCTTCGAAAATGTGTGCAAAGGTCTCAGAGGCTCACAGTGGGAGGATGCTCCAGCTGAGGAGAAGAAGAAGCTTGTCGAGGCAGCTTGCGAGGAGGCTTTTGCAGTCGAATTCATCCGCAGGCTACCAGAGGGATACCAGACAATGGTGGGCGAGAGTGGCATCAAGCTCTCTGGCGGTCAACGCCAGCGTCTTGCGATAGCTCGAAGCATCATCAAGAGACCTGCTGTTCTCATCCTCGACGAAGCGACGAGCTCTATCGATGTCCGTGGAGAAAGCATCGTTCAGGCCGCATTGGACCGTGTTTCCCAGAACAGAACCACAGTCACCATCGCACATCGACTATCTACGATCAAAAAGGCCGACCATGTTGTGGTGCTCAAGGAAGGCGCCGCTGTGGAAGAGGGTACCCACGACGAGCTCCTGGCCAATGAGGACGGCGTCTATTCCATTCTGGTTCGAGCGCAACATCTCGAACTCGGCGCTCATGAGAACGAGCCAGCCGAGGCACTCGAGCAACCTGCCAACATTGAAGCTGACGACCTTGCGCTTGCAACAACACGGAGCACGGGTTCCAAGCTCGCCGACGAAGAAACAGCACTTGCGTCCGAAATTGATGGCTACAAGAACCGCGGCTTCTTCCGCTCTGTTGGCGTCTTTCTCTACGAGCAGCGCCACCACGGCCTCATCTACCTGTGCATCTTCCTGGGTGCGCTAGGAGGAGGGGCTGTCTTCTCCACTCAAGCGTATCTGTTCTCTCACCTTATTGTCGTCTTCCAGTACGTTGGCGAACAGCTCGTATCGGCCGGCAACTTCTGGTCCCTCATGTTCTTCATCATGTCCGTTGCCGCTGGCATCTTCTATGCCATCATCGGCTACAGCACCAACTCGCTCTCCGTCCACGTCAGCACCACCTATCGCCAGCAATACTTCGAGAGCATCCTCAACAAGCCGATCCCCTGGTTCGACGGTGAGGCCAACTCGAGCGGCACGCTGACCACGCGGCTGAGCAACGATCCCCAGCAGCTCCAAGAGATCCTGGGTCCGAACATGGCGCTCCCGCTGATCGCCGTCTTCAACGTCACCGGCTGCACCATCATCAGCTTCGTCTTCGGGTGGAAGCTCACACTAGTCACCTTCTTCGCCGCGCTGCCCGTCATCCTCGCCGCGCAATTCCTGCGAATGCGCTACGAGCTCCAGTTCGAGGCCTTCAACGCCACCGTCTTCGCCGAGTCCAGCAAGTTCGCCGCCGAGAGCATCGGCGCCTTCCGCACCGTCGCCGCCCTGACGCTCGAAGACGCAATCACAGGCCGCTACCAAGCTCTTCTAGAAAACCACGTCAGGAAGGCGTTCAAAAAGGCGCGATTCGCGGTCCTCGTCTTTGCGCTCAGCGACTCCATAGAGCTCTGCTGCATGGCGCTTACATTCTGGTACGGTGGCCAATTGCTCGGCAGCCACGAGTACGACGTCATGCAGTTCTTCATCATCTATATCGCCATCGTGCAAGGCGGCCAAGCAGCCGGCGCGTTCCTCGGCTTCGGCCCCAACATCGCACAGGCAACCGCCGCATCCAACCGCATCCTCGCCTACCGCAGCGAGCCCGAAGTGCGCTACTCCCCCACCACCACCACCACCCCCACCCCAAAACTCCCTCCAACCAACTCGAGCGGCATGGCGATCGAATTCCGCGACGTCTCCTTCACCTACCCCACGCGCGCCGCGCCCGTCTACAAGCACCTCTCCCTCACCCTCCCCGCAGCCTCCTACACCGCCTTCGTCGGCCCCTCCGGCTGCGGCAAAACAACCATCATCTCCCTCCTCGCGCGCTTCTACGCCCCCTCCGCCGGCACCCTCCTCATCGACCACCACCCCCTTTCCGCCCTGCCCCTCGCCCAATACCGCACCGCCTGCGCGCTCGTCTCCCAGGAACCAACCCTCTTCTCCGGCACCGTGCGCGAGAATCTCGTCCTCGGCCTCCCCCATGGGGCTGACGACGCCGCTATCGAGGCCGCGTGCCGCGCCGCGGAGATCCAGGACTTTATTGTCTCGCTGCCGCAGGGCTATGGCACGCCCCTGGCGGCGGGCACGCATGCGAGCTTGTCAGGGGGCCAGAAGCAGAGGCTGTGCATTGCGCGCGCCCTCCTGCGAAAGCCGCGGCTGCTGCTGCTGGACGAGGCGACGAGCAGTTTGGATAGCGCGAGCGAGAGGACGGTGCAGCGCGCGATTGAGAGGGTTGCGGGGAGTGGGGAGGTGACGGTTGTGGTGGTGGCGCATCGGCTGGCGACGGTGCAGGGGGCGGGGAGGATTGTGGTTTTGGGGGAGAGGGGGCGGGGGGGTGATGGTGGAGGAGGGGAAAGGGGGGCGGGGATAATGGAGGAGGGGACGCATGGGGAGTTGGTGGCGAGGAGGGGGGTGTATTGGGGTATGTGTCGGGCGCAGGCGCTGGATCGGTAGGTGGTGAGTGAGGATTGGAATGGCTGACTGTATAGATACCCAATGCGTTCTCAGCTCCGTTATATAGTGGCGAAGGAGTCTGGCGAAGTCAGATACGCTTCTCAAATCGTCTGTATATATGTAGTCTTTCGTATTCACCGCGACGTCAAGCGCGATATAGTAATTAGTTACGACCTTGGACCTCCGTCAGCCTGACCCCAAGTCCCAGCCAGTCGCCCAGCTGTACCCCTCACCAGCAACAACCGCCAATCAGCACTATCACATACAGAACCCCTCCGAAGCCAAAGATCCGTGCTCGCGACAAGCATCGGAGAATTGTTGGCCTGCGCTCGACGTTGAAGCCCGTGATGTGCGGCTCATACTGGTTTCCGCTAACGCTGTAGGGCAGGACCTACGCTCCAGTATTGGGATGAAATATGGAATGAGGTTTGACGTGGGATTGCGCGGGGGGGGGGGTGGCAGGTCAGATTGTATGCTCGACCTAGGATTCTTAGATTAACGGCTACCGACCAAGTCTCCTGATCTTTGTTTCTACCTCTCAGCTAGTGTACACCGTCGCCCGGGTCACAGTCGCAGTGTCAGGGCGCGGTAGAAAAATCTCCTTCTCGGTTGGCTTGGCTGAAGGTGAAGATCTGCAGGTGGAGATCTCGCGGCTTGTTTCAATGGGGCTTGTTCTTGAGCGTCTCCGTCCCTCAGAGATATTTGGATGTGATAGCGCTCCTGGTGTACGTAGCTGAACTCGAAATATATCTCATGGGGCCCTGTACCAGTAATACCTTCTCGAGCGATCCGAGCTTCGGAGCTGTGCTTGTTCGTGTTCTCTTGATTGTGTGTGACGAGGAGAGAGGCTTCCAGCGTTGCCATCGCAGTCTACATTCCCTCCGGAGTCTCCGTTTCGTGCTAGCGAACATCGTAAGGTTTGAAGAGAGACTGAGGGGACGTTATTGGAGCTGCTGATCTCTTTGGCGAAGTGCGGGCTGATGATCTGATGAAGCAGGAAACTTTGCTTGACGGTTTTATAGCTGCGGCTCTGTGAGTTCGCTCTGTTGGGTTGTGGAGATGGAGGATTGCTTTAGCAGTCTAGAAAGGGGGAAAGCGGCATAGCTGCACTGTGGTTGCTGGAGCGAATAATGGTAGCCAAAGCCGCAGCATGAATTGACGTTTGTGACTGGGCTTCGAGCTAGGCCATGTTGCGGCCAATTGATGTATGGGTATCCAAGATCTCACTAACTCCAACGCTATGCCTGACGAGAATGCAAGTACATATCGCAATCCCTGACCGTTACCACTGGCGCACATCGATACTTGATACATGCTGTATCTTGATAATGATTAACCGCCCGGCGGCCGATACACCCCAGTCCTGTTAGCGAGCCTTGCCGGCGCTGAAGGTCCAGCCACATACGGAGGTGGGGCATCTGGAAATGAATCATACTGAGAATCAAGATATTGATTAGGAGGGGACAATTGCTGGATGAGGGCTAGATCGTTCTGCGTCGACGGGGAATCGGTAATATAATTAAACCCTGGCACTTGCTGCGTTGTTGCCACGTTTTGTTGGTTCTGCTGCTGTTGTTGCCGAGCCTTCAAAAGCCTTATATTTCGGATCTCAGTGTACCACGTACGCATAGCCTGCTGCTTTTTGACATCACCACACCGATTGGCGTATTCTTCGGGTATACGCATATCCGTTGTACTGGCATGGACGTTTGCCCCCGATTGGTATAGCTTCTGTAAGGTCTCAAGATTCCCCTTCAGGCTGGCAATGTGTAGTGCCGTCCACATGTTACTCGGTATCGTAGCGTTGACCTTGGCACCACGAGCAATGAGTAAATAAACAAGATTGGTATCGTCAGCCTCTGTGGCGAGAATGAGGGGCGATTTGCCATCGCAGTTGGGCACGTTGACCAAGGCTTGGTGGTCGAGGAGTAAGGCAGCCATCTCGTACCAACCAGCAAAGCAGGCAAAATGCAAAGGCGTTGTCGAGGGAGGCTGACTGCGGTCGCTTGGTTGCTCGGTCACGATTGTGCCGTCGGCACTCATTTTGGTGGGGCCAAATCGTGAAAAGGGACTCGCATTCGCGCTCTGCTGCAGCAGGTATTCGGCAATCTTAATCTGATTGGAAATTGTCGCGGCGAGTAGCAATGTGTCGCCTTTGGAGGTTTTGGCCTCGACGTCGGTACCGTGGAACATGAGGTCCTGGACGGCAGCAAGCTGACCTTGCAGGATTGCGACATGTATGGGCAGATCGCCATTTTTTTCGTGAGATGATTTGGCCCCACCTTTTATCAATAGATTAAGTGCTTCAATGTGACCAAGTTTCGCAGCCCAATGCAGGGGAGACATGCCATTAGCGTCGACAACATCTACGTTAGCCGATCTAGATAGCAGCACACGCGCAGTGTCCAGACTGTTCGTGACAATGGCCGCATGAAGGGGCGTTCCGCCCCAGTTGTTCCGGGCATCGATGAGGGCACCGTCCGTGATGAGGACATCTAGTAGCTCCGTCAGGTTCTGGCTCGTAGCAACATGAAGCGGCCTAAAGCCCTCTTTATCGGAAGTCTCGCGTAGATTTTTGGAAGATCGAAGTGACAGCGAGCTTGGAGATGGTGAAAGCCTCCAGGATTTCGCATTGGGGGCTGGGGTATCGCTGCCATGATAGGCCTCTAATAACCACTGAACCGAGTTCATCTGCTCGGTTGCGATAGCCATATGAAGAACTGTCTGGCCTTTACCGTTCACCGCAAACTCATCAGCTCCCATGTGCTTCAGAATTTCTAACGAACGTAGCTTCCCATGTATGGCCGCATGCATCAAGGGAGTTTCAAAACCCTCGGATCTGACGTTGACGCTTACGCCTTGACTTAGATAGTCCTTGATCGTGGGGACATCGTCACACCGTACTGCGTTAAACAAAGCTTGGACTCGTGGTCTTTTACCACGATTAGTAAATTGAGCTAGCGATGGCAATCGCAACAACCCTCCTCGATTCGACGCTTTAGCAATAGGTGGCCGTGTAACGGGAGGCTGGGAAGTAGCATTTGGCAGATACGTCTGATGGATGATCTGGATGGTTTGTTCCAGGGATTGCTGAGCTCCTTTACTATCACCTTTCGCTTTGGCTTCCGCAAGCTGAAGCTGTAGCCCTTGCAACTTTAGTTGTGCCCTCTCCCGAGGCGAAGTGGGAGAGGACGTGGAGGATGCGACAGTCTCCGGCGACGCAACTATTGCGGTATGTGAATAACTCTGTTCTGACCAAACCAACGACGACCCATCATTTGACGAAGTACTTCGTCGATGTCGATGATCTGTGAAACCGTTACTGGGTGTCGGAAAAGAATTCCCGTCTGAATGCGCTGCAGATTCATCTGACTCGGAGGGGGCAGCATTGAGAGATAGCTGTGGTATGGGCGGGGCCGGACGCTTGGGAAGAGGAGGAGCCCCGTCATTGTCAGGGCCGGCAGATTTTGACAAAGGTGGTTCTGGAGCTTTGTGGTCCAGATCGTCAAGATGCCACCGAAGGGGCCCAGAAAGGCTTACGCTGAAATGCTCCTTACTTGGCTCAAGGTCTGACAACGAGCTTGCAGTGTCCTCAAAAGAACCGGAAGCTTTTGCACCTAGCACAGGCTCCTTTTCATCTAGTGCTGACTCTTTGGCCTCTTCTACCGAGGGGGCCCGAATACTGACACCATAGAATGAATCGAACGAAAGAGGTCTTGACGAATTCTTCGCTACGGCTTCGGTGACAGACGATGGAATATTCAGTTTCTGGGAGCTATCAATTGGTGCTGAAACATCACCATTCGCTTGTTCTTCGTATACTAAATTATCGTCAACATCTGCTGTGACGTCATTGTCTTGGGTCTTGGTCTCGTCCAACTGTTGTCTCTCTCGAACCTCATCAAAGTTGGCTCTGCTAAGTCCCTCGGAAGTTATCACAAGACCAAAGTCTTCACAAGACCAAAGTCTTTCTCGTCGGACCCCAAGTCAAGAGATAATTGTCGGAAAGGAGGCGCCGCACCCGGCCGAGTCGCTCTACTCTCATCACTGGATTCAGGCCTGCTCTGAGCTGACCTCGCGCGTGAAGTTTCTTGTTCGGTCTGTGGGGGTAATTTCTGGTTTTCAAGCAGATGCTCAGCGCTACTATCCTCATTGCTTGAGGGTGGCCGCTTCGGGTCCTCAACTGGTGATTCCACGCCTTCGTCATCTTTGACTACGCCAGCGGCTGTGTAGTCTAGTACAAGTCCCTCGGCCTTCGCGGTCATGCCTGGAGATAGAAGAGTGTCTCTGTGTTCAGACTGAATGTCGGGCTTAGTCGATTGGTCGCGATGGTTTACCCGATTCTGTAAGGTGTTTGTCAATTCTAGTCCTAGTTGGACGGAGATTTCCCACCTTTCCATATGCCTCGATATACCTAGGATGTTTCATCAAGATTGAGTCTACTCCAAGGTTCACTGAAGGGTTGAGCGAGAAGATCGAAACAGCGTCGGAGTCGACATTCAACGATATCGTATCGATTCGAAGTCGTTCTATGATCGTTCGGCTTTCCTCCTTATCAAGCTTCTGTCTTTGCTCGGATGTTGTTCGACTGCATAGTGATTAGTCCTTTCTCTCTTATCGTAAGCTCAGGCAGACAAATTGGCGACGCGGGCAAATGTACGCTTCCACCAATTCAGGGTTTGGCACAGAGCATTGGCCAAGCCCGATCACGACAGTGATGTAAGGAACATACCATTGGAAGATGGTCAACCACAGCTGAAGAGACCTGACCTGACCCTCGAGATTCGAAAGATATTCCTTGAGTGTGTCCTCCAACCACAGATGCCTTATCTTCTGCTTTATCCCGGGCGTGTAACCAGCTTCACCCAATTTCGATTCGATGACGGTGACGAGGATGGCGCAACAATTGAGAGACACCGCCAGATCCTCGTCCAGCTGCTGCGAGGAGCGCGAGGTGTCTTGCGTTGTCATCCTCCAGTCGGCGATGGCTTCGAGGGCAGCTCGGATGGAGTTGAGCTGACTAGAAACGAGAGTGGTTGTGAGGGCGACATTGTTGTAGCGATCCCTGACCTCGTTGAGGCCTTTCGCAAGTTTTGTGACTGCTGCTGCGACTGTGAGAACAGCGCTCACGGAGCCGACGACGTCCATGTCCCGCACCAACCACCGGGAGTGACTCCGCCGGTGAGGTGGAAACGCGCAAATGTCTCTATAATCATGATGTCCTCATGCTCGGATTTTTGCTGGACCTGCTCCTCTGTTATTATCTCGACCTCGACCTCGTCCTGTTCGTCATAAAGGTGATAGGATCAAGCAAAGAGGCAGAACGGTTGCAGAGCGGCTGAAGGAGCCTTGGCGCATCTCTTTGATGTGCAACAAGGATTCCAATCCTACCGATGCTTTAGGGCCTGTTCGAACTCGTTTTCGGTGGAAATTAGTCCTACCGGTACACACGATCAATTAGTACTATTTCAAACATCTAAATAGTACCGTTTAGTACTATCTTACTGTTCGAACTCGCATGCAAATAAACGTCGATTAGATACTTCTACATAGTGCCAAGAGAGATAGCGAGAACTCTTATCGTTATCAAAATAGACTTATTCTATGCTTCTCAATCTATCTCGTCGCTCTTATTTATCTTATTTATTCTCTTTATCTATTATAGGTCGAAAAACAAAGAAGTTTACAACTAACAAAAAATCTTTGCGATCTCGATATATTTAAATCGCGACGAAGAAGCTTCTAATGCTTTAAACGATGTTCGATATGCAATTTAAAAACTTTAGAGTAGACTCTAAAGCAAAGTCTAGTGTCGTAACAACTATAATTAAAGTTATTGTCGTCAATTATTCTTCTTCTTTAAATAATAATTAGTTCGAAACAAAGATCAATATCTTTAAAAGAAATTTCAAGAACTAAAACAAACTTAACAATATATTTGATTAAGACAAAGATTTAATAATTAATACTTTATTGACTAGTAATTAGCAATAAGAGAATCTTTTAGCAATTAAAGCAAATAAGAATATCTTCGACAAATTTAGATATAAATTGTTTGCAAATAAGAAGCTTCTAAATATATTATTCTACAACTTCTTAATTATTGAGACATATATTATTACTTTTTAGAATATAGTTTAAGATCTAGTTGACAAGAAAAATGCAAAAAAGAGAAAAGAGAAAAACAATGCAAACGCGAAAAGAAAGCTTGAAGAGAAGAATTTACAAGCTCGAAATAGTTTTGCTTTAAATCTCGAAAAGAAGCACAATAAATTAAATAAAGAAAAGAAAATAAATATCTTTAAAATATTTGCTTCGACAATCTTAATTTTTGTAATTAGATTTGCTCTATTTACGTTGTTCTTTATTGTATCTTTAAAACGTCTTGTCTTTAATTAAGATTTATCGATATTAAATTTATTTTTAAAGAAGAAACAAGAGTTTATCGACTTAAAGCTTATTTATTAAACAATTAAAAATTTAGAATTGTTAATAAGCAATCTATTTACAAATTTAATTGCAAAGACAAAAACTTAACAAGAACAAACTTCAAAAATAATTAAGATATATTATATAGATTTAAACTAATTGCGTCGATTTAAGAAATCGAATCGAATCTTGACGATTTAATTCGAATCGAATTGAAAGTCTTGACAATTTGATCTCTAAAATTGAAATTAACAATTCGATTCGATTTTAAAAGTTAAATCGAAAATCGAATCAAAAAATTGAATCGAGTTGTTAAGACTATTATTTTTAGTAAATTTAATCATTTTTAGTAACAATTAATTAATAATTCAATAGAAATAGTTAATCTATTTAAATTAACTAATAAATATATTAGAAATTTCTTTTTATAAATGCATTACTACTAAGCATTATCTAGTAATTAATAAAAAATCTAAATTTAAACTTAATTTATACTATTTTTAGTATTTTTAACATTCTTGGCGATTCAATTCGATTTCTAATATTGAAATCGAAAATCGACTCGATTTAATTCGATTTAATTTCAAAATATTTAAAATCAAATTAATTTTTAATTTAATTTCTAAAGTTGAATCGTCGATTCAATTCGATTTTAAAGTTGAGATCAAATATTAAATTAACGATCAATCTATTCGTAAAAGACGTAATATATTGTATTAATTAATTGACAAAAGATTTCGACAATTAAACGAAAGCTTGTTCTTTGCTTTACAATATATAGATAGATATTAAGTTTCTCTTTTAATAGTATGCTTTGTTGCGAGCTTTTTAAGAATATATATTGCGTTATGTATCTTTCTAACGTTAAAAAAATTGTTCGAGTTATTCGAAAAGTTCTAAATATACAAGAATCGTAATCTTTTAAGCTATAAATTAAATCTATTATATATTTTTTATTGAAATCTAAATTTGCGAAGACTAGTTTTCGAGATACAATATAGAGAAGAATTGCTTAAATTATTGTTGCTATTATAATAACAAGCAATATGCGAAGCATTCGAAGAAGAAGAAGACAACAAGTTTATTGTCAACAATAAGTTAATAATTAATTTATAAGATTTGTAGATAATAAAGACAATAGAAAAGAGATATAGACTATTACGCTAGTACTTCTCACGAAGATATTAGAGAGAGTTATGCTATTAAAGAGATTTGTAGACGTCTTTAGACAATGCAAGCAATCACTTGATAGCAAGAGTTTGCAACTAAGTAGTTGTAACAATAAATTAAAACTTAAAATAAATTAAATACGATTCATAAAAGAGTTGTATTTTTAAGAGATTTATATACTAAAAAAGATTCTTCTTGTTTATTATGTTCGTTGTCGAGCATGTTAAACATTGTTCGCTCAACTCGTTGTCAAACATGTTGAACATTGTTCGCTCAACTCGTTGTTAAGCATGTCGAACATTGTTTATTCGTCAAGTTGTTAAACATGCAAGCAATTGTACTTCGTGCTACATGTTGCGTTGTAGTTAATATATCACGTTGTTTTTGAGCTAAACTCGTAACACTATCTCTTTTCTTAAAGATTTTTGTCTCGAAAGCTAAACATCTTTTATTATGTTTTGTTAACAACAAAGTCGTCTTCGTGTTGCATTTGAAATCGAACGTTACAATACATTAGTAGATATTATCTATAAACGTTGCTCTCTCTTTAATTATTCTTGTATCGCAATGAAAAACTTCTCGTTTCATTTAAAGTGTTCGAAATGTGTTTGTGTGAGTAAATTGTACGTGAACATGTCTTGATTTTTCTTTAATCACAATAGAGAAGATCTTTTTGTTAAAATCGCTAAAGATGAAGCTTTGTTAAAAATCGTCATAACTCGATTGCTACGAAATAAGAAGATTTTAAAGAAAATTAATGCGAAAACGAAACGAAAAACACAATGTCTATTGTTAAGAATAAAGAAGTCGAATGCTCTTGAGTTTTTCAATTGTTTTGTTGCGAATACTCTTGTTGAGTCATCTTTTATCTTCTAGTTATTTCTCGCTATGCTAGATGATTTTTCGAATGTTAATAAAATCTCTAAATAAGGTCATAGCAATTATCAAGATTCTTCTTGAGTTCTCACGTGTTTTTCGAGATAGAATATTCTTTCTACTTAATTAGATAATTTTGACCTTGTTGTCTTAAAATTTTTTTCACTTTGTATTAACTTTCTTTCTAGACTTTGTAATGAAATGTTTTTTGTGTAGACGTACTAAGATCGACTAGTTTCAATAATAAGATATAAAATACTAAAAATACTTTGACGTTCTTGGATAAGTCGAGTTCGTAATTGATTGATCCCTTTGTCTTCTTAACGAGAAACGATTCGACTTTGACATGATTTAATTTCTTGCTTAATCTTCTTGTTTTAAGATTTTTTGTAAAAAGATATATTTTATCTCTTTTCTTTAGTTGAGATGTCGTTTTTCGTTTCTTGTTCTAATACTTAATTAACTTTTTTTGCATTTTTAAGATGTTGTCGTGTATTCTTTTTAGTGTTGCTATTCTTTCAATGACTAATTGTGCTAACAAATGCCTTCGTTCTTCTTCAAAGAGATTGAACTCTTAGTTATAGTTGACGAAGAATGAAGTCATCTTAGTGATGTTCGAAACTTTCGCATTTAACGCTAGTTGTGTCATAGATAAAAGTGATACTCAATTGCTATAAGTATTGTTGACGTAGTGTCTTAGATACTACTTTAGACTCTAATTTGTTCGCTCTATTTGATCATTCGTGATCGAGTAATAGATAGTGAACATTTTGAGTTTTGTTCCTAACATTGATAGAAGCGTCTTCCAATAGTTAGACGTGAAGAGCTTGTCTCTATCACTAGTTAATTCTTTAAATATATTATGATATCGTATAAGTTGATCTAATACAATGTATTCTAGTTGTTCTACTATGAACTTCTCTTTGCATGCGATGATATATAAGTACTTAATAAGTTTGTTAATTATTACTAGTATCGAGTCATATTTGTCTTTAGTTGCTAGATTCGTCAACTTGAGCAACTTAATAATAAAGTTTATCGTGACTTTATCATATAACAATTTAGATAATTCCTAATATTAAATTTCGTCATAGCTCGCATATGTATCATGTTTGTTCTACTAATAACTAAGATATCGTTTGATGTATGTCTCAACAACTTGTCTTATCTATGAAAATCAACAATGCTAACGTAAAAACTAAAGAGTTTTGATCACTTTCAAGTGCCTTTGCAATGATTTATCATGATGCTCTTTTATACATTCGTCAATCTTGTCGATAAATATTTGAAGTTTTCTTTTTTTTATTAAAAACTCTTTCTTATTGTCTTTAAGTATTCGTAAGATAACATTTAGCTCGTATTTGTTTGCTAATAATGATTCGTTTTTGTTAACTTTAAGTATGCTATAATTAAACGATTTCTTCGTTTCTATATAATTACTTCTTCTACTAAGTGCGTCGACTTTATTGTTATCTTTGTTTAGAATATATTGTATCTTGAACTTGTATTGTTCGAGTCGTTTCAATCATCGTATCTATCTTTTGTTAAGCTATTTAATAGTGATAAAGTGCACAAAATTTTTATGATTCGTAAGAATCGTAAGTTTTGATAATTCTTCGATGTATACTCTTTATAACTCTAGAAAGACTACAATAGCGAGTAGCTTTTTGTCGTAAACATCGTAATTTTGTTCGACTAATAAGAGTTTTCTTAAGAGATATGTTACTAGATGTTACATGTCTTCATGCTCTTGATTGAAGCATACATCGATAATTAAATCTAATGCGTTAATTTCAATTCTACTTAATAATTGTAAATTGTACATCTTTAGCATTGATTTCTTCAAGCATTTTAGCTTAAGATTCTAAAATGATTTTTTTTTCTATGAATTCCCATATTTATAACGTATTTTTTTTCGTAAGGTTCGTCAATAATAACGCATTGACGAAGTAGTTTTTGATGAACTTTCTATTGTAATTTATGAAATCTAGAAAGAATTATACTTTCTTAACACTAGTAGATGATTTTCATTTTTTAACTACTTGTAGTTTTTTGAAATTCATGCGTACTTTGTGTCGTCTTACGACAAATTCAAGAAAATTAACTTCTTTTTGATGGAATTCGCATTTCTTAAATTTGAGATGTAAGTTTCTTCTATTTAGACATTCCAATACTTTAAAAACATAACTAACATGTTCTTTTAAGATTTTTGAGTAAATTATGATGTCGTTCAAGTATGCTATGACAAATCGATTTAAATATTGTCGTAATACATCGTTAATTATTTTTTGACACGTTGTCAAGACGTTCGTGAGCTCGAACGACATTATCGTGTATTCGTATAGTTTATATCGCATGCGAAAAGCTATTTTCTACTTCTTTTCTATCTTTATCCTAATTTAGTTATACGCTTCTCGTAGATCTAGTTTGATGAAGTACTTCGCTTCAAATAGTCGATTCTAAAGCTCGCTAATATTGGATAGTAAATATCAATTTTTAATCGTAATATAATTTAGCTTTTAATAATTAACACATAAACGAAGAGTTTCGTTCTTCTTAGATACAAAGAGAATCGAGTATTCTATCTATGATTGAGATTTTTTAATAAATTCTTTCTTTTCGTTTTCTACTAGATATTCGCGAAGTACTTTGAGCTTCTTCTTGAATAGAGCATATATAAGTTCAAACGTGAGCTGCTTGTTTAGTTTAAGTTTAATTTCATAATTTTACGATTAATGTTTAGAAAGAGTCTTTGTCGTTTTCTTTTCTTGAAATAAATGCTTTCAACTATTATATATTCGTAATACGTATTTTAGCGATTTCTTCGTCGTATTAGATAGTTCAAGACTCTCAAAAAATTCGCAATTTTTTTCACTTATTTTAACTTTGTGACCTAGTTAATCTTTGTTAATGCTTGTTAAGTCGAACTTTATTAAATCGTTCTTTTTTAAAAATGCAAGTTCGCATCTTGCGATTAAATTTCGACTCTATCTTTTATCTATTATTGAACGTTATCGATGCGTAGATTAAATGTGAATTGCGTGATCACATTGTTCGAATCTAAGTATTCGTGTATTTTAATTAACTTCTAGATTGTGTTGCTTTAATCAAGATATTTCTAAAACGATATCATAAGTAATTATTCCTAATATATTAAAGATTAGTTTCTCGTGATGTTGTTAAATAGCTATCGATAGTGATTTCGTTTCTCTATTTACTCTTTCATTCCTTGTGAATAATGGGTTTTCGTCTACAACTACTAGGTTGTAAGCGTCAAGCTTCTTTCGAATAAAGTATTCTTTCCTCTCTACAAGAGCTTTAGTCATAAAATTATTTATCGCACTAGAATTAATCATTGTTGTGAGTCAATAGTCGTTGATCTTAATTAATGTGATAAAACATTGTACGTGTGCTGTTAAGTTTAGTTGCTACTAGACTAACATATTGCATTCCTCTAGTATGCTCTTTACTAAAAAACTTGAACTTTTTCCTAATTTTGTGTTGCGACTTTCGTTGCAAACGTTTGTTCGCATTAAGCTTCTTTTTGTTGCTAAATTGCTAACTTTAACTTCCTAGAAAATCAATTGACTTTTTTCTTTTCTTCTAGATAAGTTTAGCATGAGTCGTCGTAGCAAGCTATTCAATTAAGTGTCGCATGTTTCTTTGATCGCTCTATCTTCTATCTAGATAGACTAACACTATTTAGTTGTCGTTCGATTTCGTTAGAAATGTCTTTTTCTTTAGTGACGTCGCTTTCTAGCGTTTTCTCGCATTTGTTCACGATCTAATTAATTTGTTTTTTCTTCGATGAGCTAGCTAAAGTCTTGAGGTAATTCGTAATGTTTTCTATGCATTCGTGAAAGTTCTTTTAGTTATATTCTTCGTTTGAGTCGATAGCTAAGCTATGAGATTTAATAGTCTTCTAGAGTGCTTAATTGACTTCCTGCGTAAATGCGAGTGCCTTGCCTAATGATGTTTCATCTAGAACTTTTTGTAATTGATTTGGGTTCTCTACTAGATAGTAGTTGTCGTTCGATCTAGTCTTAAGGATGTTCGCTTTTGCGTTAGCTTGCTTTCTAATGTCGTTCTAGCTATCAATTATCTCTCTTAACATAGCATTGATTTGCTAGCGATCTATTAAGTTTCGTGATCGACAATCTTTTGCAAAGTGATCTAGTTTGTCACATGAATAGCACGTTTTCTAGAATTTGTTATCTTGCTTTTTCCTAAAATTCTTCTCTTTGCGTCATTGAGTAAAATCTAGTTTCATAAATGTAGGCTCACGATAATTTAAGTTACTGTACTTCTAATTAGAACGAGATTCTCTCTAATAATATTTGATCGTTAGTTCAAAGAAGGTTCTTGCTCTTTCGTGAGATTAATTGTATCGCTTCTTCATAGCTTTTTCATACAACTTGTCGTCAAGATCGATGACTACTTCAATGAGATCAAACATGTCGCTAATGCTTTTGTCATCATACATAATCTCGTTCTTGAGATTGTTCTTAAGATCTCGTCGAAACATTGTTATAAGTGCGACATCGTTTCACTTGATAAAATTAACATACTCTTGAAACTTTGTTGCGTACTCTGTTGCAAAGATTCGTTAAATTAAATGCTAAATTACTCTTTTTGCGATTTGTTTCTCGTTAAATGTCTCAAAGATTCTTCGAAGCTCTCTCTTAAAGTTGTCGAAGTTCGTGAACATCGCACGAGAATTTTCGTCATAATTCTTTAGATACTTGCGTAAGTTTAACTTGAGTCAATGCTAGACTCTTTCTCTAAGGAATGTGAATGCGAAAATTGTTTTCTTGTTCGCTAGAATAGAATAGAAGGTGAAGTAGATATTTACTTGCATAAGCTAGTCCTTCAAGCCAATTTAGTCTTTATGATAGACGTCGGGTTTATTGATCTTGATCTTGTCGTCTTCATCAATAAAGAGTTGGCATGATATTGTTGAGCTGATGCTTAAGATAGAAGCGCGTTGACCTAATATAGACATTCTTAGAGTGTTCAAAGTGTTACGCTAGTACTTCCCACGAAGATATTAGAAAGAGTTATGCTATTGAAGAGATTTGTAGGCGTCTTCAAGCAATGCAAGCAATCATTTGATAGCAAGAATTTGCAACTAAGTAGTCGTAACAATAAGTTAAGACTTAAGATGAGTTGAACACGATTCATAAGAAAGTCGTATTTTTAGAAGATCTATATACTAAAGAAGATTCTCCTTGTTCGTCATGCTCGTTATCGAGCATGTCGAGCACTGCTCGCTCAGCTCGTTGTCGAGCATGTCGAGCACTGCTCGCTCAACTCGCTGTCGAGCATGTCGAGCATTGCTCGCTCGTCAAGTCGTCGAGCATGCAGGCAGTCGTGCTTCGTGCTACATGTTGCGCTGTAGTTAATATACCACGCTGTTTCCGAGCTAGGCTCGTAACATAGACGTTGAATTTTATCGAATTCTCAATAGCTTTATTACGATCTTTCGAGATATTGTAACTTTATCGACATCTTATTGTACAAATATACTATTAATAGTATTAGAAACGCAATAAGCGTTATCGATTGTCTATATTGTATTGCAGGAAATCGAGTTCGAACAATAATGCAATTAGGATTATTTAGGACTAATTGCAGGAGTCAAATTAGTCTCGGTGGAGTCATCGGGACGAGTTCGAACAGGCCCTTAGCGTCGAGCACAACTAAGTTGCTCGAGAACGAGAAGGTCTGTCTTTCCGTCATCGAGCGCGATCCAGCTCTCGGACGAGTACATTAGCATTGATGATATGGAAGGTATAGTAGAGTACTCTTACATGTAACTATCCGGAGACTTGCGGGAAACCGTGTTATTTCAGGGAGGTTTATGGGAGGATGTGGGAGATTGACCAATAAGTCAAGTCCATCTTCTCCTCGCGCGTTCAGGTCTCTCGTTCTCTCGTGTTGTCCCGTTATCGCTTCTACGGAAGACCCCGCAACCCTTCTACGCATCATCTGGGCGTGACATACTGACATAAATGCGAACATTCGAACAAGTGCTAAAGCACAGGATTCCATTGAGTCCGACTATCTCCGAGTTGCTTGACGATGACATAGTAGTTAATGCGGGTCAAAGGGCCAATAACACAGCAGCAAATCTGCCAATCCTCAAATGCTTCACGTGGACCTTTTTGAATGCTACATCTGTTGTATGACTTCGCTGACTCGGCGTCGATACCACTGCATCAATCGCTTGTTGTATAGCCCCAAAGTCCCGCTTACTCCGTTCCGATTGCGCCGTCTGCTTTACGCAACGACGAGTATGCCAGCCAATTTCTCCGATGCGGAGCAAAAAGCCCAAGACCCTACTGCTCACGAACAGCGTTTTGACGGTGAAAAGCACGTCCAGCGCAATCCCCACCCAGACTTCGGCAAGGTACAAGCGTCCAGACCGGCCTGGGAAGAGCATCCAGAATGGCAATTCACCAAGACGCGCAATCCGGATTGGAAGCTTGGCGGTGGTGCAAATGACGGCGGAGAAAGCCTGAGGAAGGATCACGTGGAGATCGATCCCTACGAAGAGGGGAGGCCAGCGGTTTTCAACTATAAGCTGTTGATCTCCGGCATCATACCCAGACCGATAGGCTTCATCGGCACCCAGTCGAAAGACGGTACGCTAGAGGCCGTGCTCTCCTTTCGCAGAAGATCCTCTGTGAGACTAGGGGAGTTGCGTAGGCTGATGGCAAGCAGGGACATCTTCCAACCTAGCCCCCATGTCCTACACTCAGGTAGTCAATCATGACCCTCCCATCTTCACCGTTGGATTTGCAGGCGGCTGGGAAAATGCCAAGGATAGTATACGAAACCTCTCGGAAAGTGGCGAGTGCACCATCAATCTTGTCTCCGAGCACATGCTCGAAGCCGCCAACGCTTGCTCGATCAACGCTCCCTATGGAGTCTCTGAGTGGGCTTTGTCTGGGCTGACTCCGGCTAAGTGCACCTCAGTCGCCTGCAGCCGGGTCAAGGAAAGCATATTCGCCATTGAAGGTAAGCTGATGGAGACAAGAGAATTCGAGAGTCGCGCAATCAAAGGAAAGAAGACAGGAGTGTTGGCGATCATCGAGGGGGTTAGGTTTTGGGTCCGGGAAGACGCAATCAACGAAGATCGGAATCTCATTGATCCATCGATACTCCGACCCATGAGTCGGCTGGGAGGAATCACATACGGAAGGACAGTGACCGGAGTTGAGCTACCGCGGCCAGATTGGGACGAGAAACAGCAGCAGGGCGAGACGGAGGGCTTAGTAAAGAAGAAAACAGAAGGACAATGACGTTGGTGTTAGGATAGATCACGCACATATATATATGCATTGTTGCAGAAGTCGGGACCTGCACGCGAGACATGGCTACACAATTAATGTCCTACCGATTTAGAGCCGGCTGGGATGACTGAATTCAAAGTCTGAACGACAATACCCATAGAAAGAACAGAAAGTGTCATGCCTCATCATTTGCAGCTCTGCACTGGCTGGGAGGTGATTGATGAGCTGATGGAAGTGGAAAACCCCCAGCTGAAGGTATTTCGACTTTTGCTGCCCTAAGTTTCCGTGGTTGAGGTATTTCCTATTCTGGACTAGCGAGCTCCGAAACACTAGTATACAGTACCTTCACTTCGATTCCTCCATGTCACAGCCTCTGTCACAGCTTCTATATTCGTAAGCGCAACCTTGATGTTGCCCACGGCGTTCTGCGGTTTTCTCTGATGTATCTTTGCTACTGATAGTGGAGCTCGTCAGCGGCACTTCAATTTCTCATGCATTGGAAGGGGCCGGCAATCTTTCCTTTCAACAACGTGCACTCTCCTGCCATTCTACAGCTCGCTGCATACTATGGCTACTCCTCAGAAGCAGTGGGGCGTTACCCCGCCTATCTCTCAAAGTCTACCAACTGACTCGGAGCTCGCGGCCAACGACGCGCTCATAGCGGAACTGAAGAAACAGAACAACTTTGAGAGTCTTGAGGAGACAGAGAGGCGGTCGGTGGTGACCATAGCACAGATGAGGTCCTTACTAAACGGTGATTCCAGGAAAAATGCTTTACAGCTCCTACAGAAGATCACGGTCGAATTCGTAAGGCACATTAGCCGCGAAGTGAGAAAGCTACCCCAGAATGCTGTTGATGCCGCGGGCGGCAAGATTTTCACATATGGCAGTTATCGTCTTGGTGTCTATGGGCCTGGTGCGATTGCCTTATTCCAGCGCAAGGGCAACTGCTGACGGCATCCCAGGTTCGGATATTGATACCCTTGTCGTTGTTCCAAAGCATGTCTACCGGGAAGACTTCTTCGAGTACCTCCCCAAGATCCTTGTACAGATGGCTCCTCCTGGTGCAATCCAAGAGTTAATACCTGTTCCCGACGCCTTCGTACCCATCATCAAGCTCGAGCTTTCTGGCATTAGCATCGATCTCATCTTCGCACGCCTTGCCATTCCATCGGTACCAGTTACGTTACTTCTCAAGGATACAAGCTTGCTGCGGGGCCTAGAAGAGAGAGATCTCAGGTCATTGAACGGAACACGGGTCACAGACGAGATTTTGGAGCTAGTGCCACAGAAGACTACCTTTAGGACAGCGCTCCGGGGAATCAAACTATGGGCTCAAAGTGAGTCTACGCCCACGAACAGCGTCTGGATCATTGACCGTGGTATACAGGACGGGCAATCTATGCAAATGTGATAGGCTTTCCCGGTGGTGTGGCTTGGGCTATGCTCGTTGCTCGGGTCTGTCAACTCTACCCTCACGCTACTGGCTCGGTCGTCATAGGAAAGTTCTTTCGCATCATTGGCAAATGGGGCTGGCCACAACCTGTGCTTTTGAAGAACATCGAAGATGGTCCCTTGCAAGTGCGAGTGTGGAATCCTAAGGTATTGTACTCCTTTACGTTTATGGCACGTGCGCTGATCAGGTCCAGGTTTACAAGGGCGACATGTTCCATCTAATGCCGATTATCACTCCTGCCTATCCTTCCATGTGCGCGACCCATAATATCACCATGTCCACCAAGACGATCATCACGCGAGAGCTTGAACGAGGGGGAGATGTTACGGACAAGATTTTTACCGGACAGTTGAAATGGGACGACCTTTTCACGAAGCACACCTTCTTTACCACGGATTACAAGTACTATCTAAGCATTGTTGCCGCCAGCCGGACCAAAGACGCCCAGCAGGTTTGGTCTGGTTTCGTTGAATCCAAGGTTCGCCTTTTAGTATCGAACCTTGATAATCAAAGCTCGATAGCGGTGGCACGCCCTTTTAACAAGGGGTTTGAGCGTGTGCATCGTTGCAAAGAGGAGCAAGTTGACGTAGCGACAAGTGGTGATCTGAGATACCAAGCTACAGATGTAAAAACGGAGACTACTGATGCGGTGAAAGATCCCAAGCATGATGCTGCTGCCGAAGGCGGCGGTGAGGACATGAAGATGCCAAATGGGGGCGCCGAGTTGACGGAAACAACGACCAATGGCGAAGAAATACAGACCATCTACACCACGACTTACTATATCGGCATCGAACTTCATCAAGGTCTGTTCTGTTCCTCGCTCTAGGAGTACTCTGATGGTCAGCAGATGGAAACAAGCGTCTCGACATCTCATACCAGACGGAGGAATTTAAAACCCTTTGCAAGAACTGGCAAAACTACAGTCTGGAGCAGAATTCACTGAACATTGTGCATACCCGGAAGTAAATGGTCCTTTTCACCATACTCGGCTATGACTTACGTTCGTATTCGTAGCTATGACCTTCCCGATGACGTTTTCGAACCCGGCGAGACAAAGCCTACAAGACCGAAGAAGAAGCCTATCATAAGGAAGAGAACCCTCGAGCAGGAGGTATGCTCTGACCCCAGTCAATGTTGTGTAATGATATTCGAGGATAGGCCCTCTGGTAGAAATCACTTACTACAGGATCTAGCATTGCTAATCACTATCGCTCGTGACGCATAGGGAACCCCTCACCCACCCAACGGAGTCAAGAGGAAGAAGTCGAACGAAGCCCCGAACGGCGCATGAGCCCTTGAAGCCCCATGCAAGAGAAACAAACCCTAGCCCGGTATGAGGGAAACTTGTCTAAGGCATCGCCTAGAGTACCTCCTCCAGTGACAGGGCGATCGCTTGATCATAACGCAAGCCTACCAGGCCTCCAGACTACATACTAACACCTAACATACAGTACGGACTAGTCTTCCTGCCCTGCAATCCCTCCAGAATACCACCGTACAGCAGCATTAGCCGACCGGTAACAGGAGGGACATCGGCAATACGAGCTCCATGCTCACATCTAGCAAGCCTACTTCTCCATCGTGGCTTCTTTGCTGACACCATACTACCCACAGGTCTCTCACACAGCACAACATGGATGGAGTGTTTAATTCAGAGATTGCCATAAAGCATGTTGATACACGTAGATACGAAACACATGTAACTAGACCATCAAATCAATACCACTTCGAAGCCTCCGGGCTTCACAAAAGACCTCTGGCTTCCACCATGCCGTACCTCGTGAAGCGCTTGTCTTCGATTCTTATTTGTTGTAAGCACGCCGGACTTCACTTCGGCTGATGAGAGTAGCAAACACTACCACGGTGCGGAATTCTCGTGTGTAGCAGAGAAATTGAAGGAGAGAGAATAGATGGATTAAACTTCAATTCGTTCGGCACGTCTCTGCCCTTGATGGCAAGCAGCTAGGTTGGGAGGCTTATCAGCGGCTATAGGTCCCCAGCGCTAAACTCAGCCTCGATGAGCTGCGATACGCTTTTCCTTCTTCGCGCTCACGGCGCTCGTCTCCCTCTGCCCTCGTGATCATGGCTTCGGCTCCTTCCGCTCATGCACGCCAGGCTGGTCCCCAAATCATTCTTTGCAAGAAGTCGAGAGGAGAGCGAGTCGCTGCGCAATTCGCACGGGCTCTAAAAATGCGCAGTCGAGTCCTCGATCTCTTCGTCCCTATATTCCTGCGGCAACGAGCTCTCCGGCGCTGCTTCGGGACCGAGCAAGGCCTCTTCCTCATCTCCAGCGTTTTCGGGATTCGCGCCTGGAGGATGGTGCGCGCAATCCGCACAGGAGCTGTGAGGCCGTGAGCGGTGGGTTATGCACTGCGCTATAATGATCGCATGCACGATCCTACAGCGGAAGTTCCAGTCAGTAGCTGCGTGGGTATGAGTCTGCTGTGATGCCGCGCCAAAGTGTGTCCTCTCGCATTCCCCCCCCCCCCCCCCCCACCACTAACCTCCACTACCTTAAAACTCCCCTGCATCCAATTGATAACCGGTGCAGAAAGCCCAACCTGAACCTCTAAATGACACAAGGAAATAGATTTGGAGGGACTCACAGACAAACAACCCACACCCCAGAGTTATAAGCCAGCAGCACGGCGGCTTCGCTGCGATAGTAAGGGCCGAGCATCTGGGCGATGGCGGCGACGTTGAAGCCGAAGAGGGTGCCGAAGAGGAGGAAACTGAGGGTTTCGAGGGTGGGAAGGAGATAGGGGGGAGTGTGTGGGGGAGGGGGGAGGGGTGGTAGAGGAGGAGGTGGTAAGCGAGGGAGAGGGGCATCTGTGGGGGGTTAGACTGGGGGAAGGGGGGGAGGCGGGGGGAGATGGCTGGCTGGTGGAGTGGTGAAGAGGAGAGGGAGAAGCGGGAGGGGGCAGCCGAAGGGGAGATGCAGACGCACGATTATCTCGGCCGCGCCTGTGAGCTGGCGGACGGTGTAGTATTGCCGGCCATATGTGCTATAGATCACGGCGTTGAGGATGATACCAAGGGACAAGGCGATGAGGGCTGTGACGCGCAGACTGAAGTGCGGGTGCTGGCGTAAGCCCTGCTTTGAGGTTTTGACATGGTTTTGGTCGTCGGGCGGGTCGAGAGCGATGTCTTGGTTAATAGGGTTGGGGTCGGTGGAGGGGCGTGGGAGCTCGAGGAGGAAGCTGAAGCGGAAGAGGGGGGGCATTGTTTGTTGGTGTGGAGTGGTGGATAAAGTGGTGGAGGGGTTTTTGGGCTACCTGTGTCAAACGCCGTTGAGATTTGGTCGAGAAAAGGTCATCTAGCCTGCGCGAATTATGCTGGACCTCTGTTGCAGAATGGACAGCAGAATGGAAATTCGGGGCGGGGGATGAAGATGAATGAAAGAAGAGTGCAGCAATGGCAGCTCATACATGGGGTTGAGGCGCAGGCAGAAAGGTTCAATTCCGCTACCGCAAGACTTTATGAAACATCGCGAGCGGGAGACATGGCTTCACACACGTTGCGGCTATATGTATCAAGAACTCCCCCCGACGCGACCTTCCAAGCACTCGCAGCTTCGGGTATAGGGTTTGATTTGTGGGAGAACCGGACAATAGATCCACGAAGAAATGAGAGAGTGGATCACAACCAACGTCTTACAGAGCCAGCTTTGAGAAAAAGTCTTCCGGGATCTGAAAAACTGGGCAGCAGCGTTATAATGCGACATAGGCTGTTCTTTGTTTTTCTCTTCTTCTCTGCTTATCACCTATAAGTAGTTCGCTAGAGCGTGCAATGATGTGGAAGTGCTCGGGATTGGAAAATGAACTACTGGGATCGATTTCTAGAAAAGAGAAAGTTTTTAGTACGACGGACCAAAGACAAGAACAAAAGTGCTAGCGCGAAGCCTGATCCGCAGTCTAAGGACGGACACGACGCATGTTCAAGGTCGGCTCTCTACGGTCGCGGATTCAGATGACTCGCTTGTTATGCGATCTGGGCAGGAAGACTACGGCTGGAGAACATTGGGGCTTGTTCTCGAGAGCAGTATGTCCGGCAACGTCACGGCTGGCTCTCTGGTTTCTGTTGCAAAGACTGGTCCTGCATTGACCACGAGTTATGAACATCCTGGGGACTCTCACTGTTGTGGATGATAGTATTCGGGGATTCGTGATGATCGAAAGCCATGAAGCCCATCGAAGAGCCCTAGGCTGTCGATCTTGTCGCGAAAGAGGGCGACAAGTAAGTGTAATTTCAAAACCAAACGGGACGAGCATCGACTGGGTCACATTCCCGTCTGGAGACCCTGGAAAACCTACGTGATTGACCGGCCGGTATGGTGGAAGTGGTTGTTTTGGGGGTAGTCGCCGTTGTCGACACCATTGTAAAACGTTGGACATGCAGGTCATGGCGACGATGAAGGCATTCTTTTCCCTAAGACCGTGATCTGGGCAATGGCGGTATGCTGTCCTGCATCGAAATCGCTGGGAAGTGATAGGGGTATCCTTTTTTGGGAATGCTTTCTGATAAGTCAGCTGGCAAGGCATTTCCGACTAGCTGGAAGGGGTCTTTATATTGAATTGTAAATTGGGTAGTTAATGTGTGGGGGGTGGCTCTCCTAGAGATGGCGACGAGATATAAGAAACGGCATCCATGAAGGTTGGTAACTTACAGAATCCAAAGCAGGTGACCCTATACCTAGAAGACCCGCAGTGCTCCGGGCAATCGACGCACCTCTTCCAGTAGCTGCCGTCTTTCTCGAATGCGCCAATGCTCACCATCCCAAGATTCTTTCCATTCGCTTCGAAACTCGGTCCTCGGAGCCCAATTCCTCAAAAACTACATAGCTCATCCTCAACCCCATCCACGGATCCCTCTCAATCATCTTCCTTAACCGCCCCACCACTTCCCACACCGCAGTGCTCCTCTTCCTCTTCCGACACTCCCTCTCCACCGCCCCACTCAACCCCTCCGCCGCATAATCAAACAGCCCCTGCATCTCAAACATCTGCGCCAGCGCGCCCAACTGCAACCACTGCCTTTCCGTGCGGAGTCCACACCCGTCAGTCTCCAGCCTCGGCGACGCGTGGACGAAGAGCACGAACGCCTGCACGACCGGCCACTTAAAAGCGCTGAGATCGAGCGGTCGGATGTCAGGGGCGAAGTTGCGGATGATGCGGCGGTGCAGGGGGGTGGTGTGTTTGTAGATGAAGTACTCGGTGGGCGGGATGAATTCGTGGGTTAGTTCGCGGCGAACGGTGGCGGAGAGGTGGTAGATGTGGGGGAAGTCGAGGAAGAGGTTGAGGTCGTTGTAGGATAGGACGTAGAAGATTGTGGGGCGGGAGGAGGGGGCGAAGGTGTAACGGTAGAAGGGGGAAGGGCTGGGGGAGGGAGGGCGTCAGGAGGTGCGAAAAGAAAAGGGGGGGGATGCACTGGGGGAAGCGGGGGTTGGGCTGGGGGGACGCTTACTCTGATCCGTCGTTGTGGGTGAAGTGGTTTCCGGGGTAGACGTAGTTGTCGATCATGGTCCATGCGGGACAGAAGGCGTGGTGGAGTGGGATGCCGTCTTTGCTTGTCGATGGGGTGCCGGTGTAAAAGGAGCAGCAGGTGCAGAATGTAACAGGCATGTTGCGATGGTTGATGTGATTGTGGTGGCAAGGTTCTGGGTGGGCGGGTGTATGTGGTGGAAATGATTTTGCAGGTTGTGGGTATGCCTTCAAATTGGTGGGTCGATGAGAAAATCACAGGACAACTTATGATATAGGAACTTTTTATATCGTGCAGAGGTTAAGAAGTTTTGAAAGCAGAATCTGGTTTCACTTTCGAGAACGAGATTCAAGAGTATCAGAACTTGCTCAAAATGACTTATCTGACCCTTGGCTGAGCAAAGTTGAGCCGGTATCGTCCCGTTTTTCCTGATTGGGCAGTCCGTACGCTGCATATGTCTGAACCAGCGTCATCTGAAAACCCTCTGCTAAACATAGCGATCCTGCTTCAGGTACCAAATTTCTGGTCAGCCATTATACCCCAATCAGCACGATCGAGCAAGATGACATTGAGGTAAATGTCAACTGGGTTCCATCGATGCTGCGACGACTTCCAGCAATCAAGGGACTTCACAGCGCGCTGCTAACGTCCGACGCTCTGGCAAGAAACAAGGCACGTTTCTTGATTTTACTCGAAAGACCGTGTTGAAGGAATAAAGATAAGTTGATTGACCAAGACTGGCCCATGGCAATAGAAGGTAACCGTTGACTGATTAGTCCACCGAACATAAAGACGTGATGGAATGTGCAAGAGGACTGAGGAATCGGCCATTTGTTTCAACCTCTCTTCAATGCACCACGCCATGCATTGATATATACCTTAATCTCAGTACCAGACGCGGATCAGTCATGGGACCTCGGATCGAGCTGCTTCGAATCGTATGATCGAATTTTCTCATATAGCGCATTGTATTCTCCACAAACAATACAACTGACAAGCCCTCAGCTAAAGATAGCGAGTCAGTCTTGGAATTCCTGGACTTTGACCAGTCCTGTTCCCTCCGGTTGAGCATGGTCGCGCAAGCTACCACACCATTACCGACCTGTGGAACCAGGGCATTGAGTCCTTCTACGAACTCTGACCCGATGCGCAAACTTCGCGCAACCTGGGGACTCGATTCTCTACAGGGACGGTCGCTTGCCCCAATCTCGTGAACTTGACGCTTTAGAATGTCTGATCTTGGGTCTGCAGTGGGGCTCACTCGACTTCTTCGATCTGAGGACCCAATGCACCGCATTTCTCCACAAACGCCGCGGCCACTTGAAGATTCTCTGCTCCGCTCAGAGACTTCACAATCATCGCTTCGTTCTTCTCGCTATTGATTCGTCGAAATGCACTGACGAGAAACCCCGAGACTAGCTCGACCGACCAATTCTCTGGGATAAGTTCTAGAACTTGGCGAACATCGTACCAAGAACCAAACCGTTCCAGGAGCTCACTCGTCCGCTCTAGCCGATCACCAAAGTCTTCGATGCGGAGAAATTCCAATAGTAAGTAGCCGAACAGGGTACTCTGCTCATCTCTTGACTGCGCATCTGCAAGCGCCACAGAGCCAGACATCGGATGGAAGATACTAGCGCCACCTAGTAGGCAGTAGTTAATTGCCGTATGATAGTCACCAAGGCCATGGACCAGAAGCCGGACAGCTTGCTGATGTCGTCCTTGCCGTCCATCTAAGATGATAGACTCGGGCACTAGCTCTTTCTCAAATGGTTCAATCCGTGCCAGTATACCGGCAACGTCGTACGAGAAGTCTGATCCATGGCTTCCTCCAAGTAGCCCAAGTAATCGCAAACGATCATGCCACCAAGACTCAGGCACGGCGTTGTCGATGACAAATTGACGATACGTCGGCTTCGGCGGATGGAGGGCGCGGTATGACTCGTAGGATTGCGAAAGAATAGAACGAGCCTCATCCGACGTCTCGAGAATGGCCAGAACACTATCGAGATAGTAAGATATCAGATCATTGGCGTATTGATAGCTCTTCTTGCCGAAAACCAAATGCTCGAGGTAGACCTTTACGGCCTCAGGGGCTCTTTGTCGCAGGAGGTGGACTACTTCCGTAGGCTGCATTCTGACCCTTCGATTATCGTCGGTGAAGACTTGAACGCCAAGCGAGGGATTTCTTTGAGCTAGCCATATGCCGTATTCGTCGACTAAGCTTGGGTCGCGAATCCTGACAAGATACTTCCGCACCTCATTCTCACCATCAACAAGCTCGCCACCATCATCCCGAGCACCTTCGATGATCCTTCTCCAAGTCTCTAAAACTTTCTGAACCATCTTCCGTTGCTGATAAAGTCTGCTGAGGACATATAGCCGGTTGTAGCTTTCTAAGAGGGTGACTGCTCGGTTGAAGCAGTCGATGCCGGAGTCCACAACAGAGTAGAGCTCGGCTCTTGTTGATGGTACTCGCGCGGGATGGGTCCGGTCTAAATTCAAAAGAATGTGCAATAAGGCCGCGTCTACTGACTGGAAAACCTCAACCTCATCAGCTGTGCTACCGAAGCCTTTGCGTTGACGCCAAGCTTGAAGATATCGCTTGACAAGGTTCGCAGTTTCCGGTTCATCAAGTACATCTCTCGTGGAACCCAATTCCTCTTTCTGAGCCTGGAGCGACAGGGCGTACTTTGTGACCGTCTCGATCAAGCCTGTGTGTATCCATATACCTGTCGCGCCCTCGAAAATATCATAGTAGAAAAAGGGCAAAATACAGAGCACCGAGCGGGGATCTACAGCACCCTCCATCATTAGCTGCTCAACCGTTTGTCCGTTGCCGCTTTGTTCAGCAACTCGACCTGGCGCTCGGGACACGAGGTCCGCAAATAAAAGAAGGCTGACTTTTTGCCGGATATATCCCAGGCTAAGGAATTCGGTCTCTGTGGTCGCTTCCTGACCTCGGATACCATTGACAATCATGAGGAGCTGGCTGCTATTGAACTCGTTGCCTACCTCCGTAGAGTCTCGTAGAACTTGGTCGATCGAAGAGTCAAGCTTCAGTATCAGAGGATTACGGATAGCCCACCAGATTGTAGACCTGGACCATACAACAATATGAGCGGACCCTACTCCAAGCCGGCGCCCAAACATCAGCTCTTCCTCGTTTCGCTTGTGTTCCAAGTCATTGGGCACGCTTGTCTTCCCCTGGTCGTCTGCTGCCCCGCCCCGATCTGGATTTTCTTTCAGCAATTGGAGCCGCTGGGCACGCAATTTAATGCCAACCTCTGGTGAATTGACATCCGCTGCTGTATGGACTTCTCGAATGCCAAGATCCATCGCCGAACGATTCTCCGCCTGGCTGCTGTTTGGCAGCGGTGGTGTCAACCATTCCCTCATTGCATTGTCGGTATCCCATCGCTGCACTTCAACCGCAGCACTTTTTTTGCCGTCCTCTGACCGCGTCACAGTAGCAAGTACGTAGCCCTCGCCTTCGTAGGCGACCCCTTCTGGGTTAGACTCTACGTTAGCATTTCGCCTGTCAGTGACGACAGCGCTGGGATAGACACTAAATTGCAGCGTGCCGCGAACTACGTCTCCATCTAAGTTGACAAAGATACCGACCCCGGGCTCTGCTGGGCCGGTGCCCGTGGTGAGAAGGAATTCGTTTCGCGTTGGAGAGCAGATATGAGGGGGTAAGATCATGGTTTGACTCGTGGCTTTGGGTGTCTCTTGTTGTGCTGATGGACCATCCGGAGGCGTTGGTAGTGGTTTATCAGCATTCGATTTCCGTCCGGCTGGGCTCGCTGTCGCAGATATTGATCGATTATGCGAAAATCTCACTGCCGACGTAGGGCCTTCAGGAGGCTCTGGGGTAGTCAAAGCCGATCTATCCTGCTCTCGTGGCTGTGGGCTCGCTTGCCTTCTCGCTAAGCCTCCAACAAATGCCCCCAAGCTTGAATTTCTAGCATGACCTCGGCCATCCGCACTTCCATCCCTTGATATAGGCCGTAGCGAAGAACTTCTCGCTGGCAACGATAACTCTTCAATTCGCCCGCCAGCGGTATTCTCGCTCAATGATGAAATCGGAAATAAGGAAATTTTCTGCTGGTTCTCCACATCGAGCAATGCATACAACTGTGGATCTGCAACGCAGGCATACTGATCACGCCGAGCAGACACTAAACAGCCTGGGTACTCGATATTTCTTATGAGTCGTATCTCGTCACCGATCCGAACAAGGCGTATCCGCTTCTGGACGCAGATCGTCAAGACCACGCCTTCCTCAACATTTTCGTTGCTAGCATTGAGATCCGTACCTCCCACCCAGCTGCAATTGGAAACCACCGCATTTCGGAGCGCTGGACTCAACTCTGGTAAACTATAGAAACTGAGAGTACCATTGGCTAGTAAGCAAGCCTTACCGATGCTCGGTAGGACTATAATCTGTTGCACTCCCGGCTTGGACTGCGAGGCATTGCTTGGCGTATAAGTTGGCTGGAGTCTGGAAGCGAAGATGTATGTCGGCGCTTGGTCTTCATCTCCGGATGCAGGGGCAATGGCCACAAAATGCAGTACTTCCGCTGCAGAGGTGCCGACGTATAGATTGCTTTCCCAAAGCTCAACGCATGTTATCTTGACGCTCTCATCTTCGCCTTCGGATAATGGAATATCTTGGACTAGAGGTCTCAATACATAAGAACCGGAACTAGTAGTTTTACCACTGCGCGCAAAAGCTTCTTGCGAAGCCATACATCCATCTCAGATCATCGAAGGGTCTTGGCAACTAGTCCGAAGAAATTAGAGCATACGAAGCCAGAAGAAACAGGATAGGCTTGAAGCAGACCTATGGTAGCCCTAGAATAGATAAGCGCGCAAGCCGCGCCGCCAAGAGCATCTTTTCTTAGATACAACATGAAGCTTCGTAGTGGAGGAGCCACATCGCGCAGCTGACTGACACGGTATATGTAATGCTCTTCACTCGCAAACACTACGCAGGTGGCCTTTTGCGTATTCCTCTCTGATCCCTCCAGGCCTGCCAATGCATTATGGACGTCTCCGCTGCTGATCTGGACACCGTTTCAAACCATGACAGCGACCAAGACATCCTTACGGAAAGCACACTTCCTTCGCTAGCCACGAGCAATGGGACATTGCGACCTTCGAACGAAGAGACTAACAAATTTCAAAGTGCTATCTCCGCTTGGAGGAGTGGGTACCTCAAAGCGCGCATCCTGAAATCTGACTAAATGCATTCGCAGACATCGATCTCACGAGGCTTGTACCTGGGCTAGACAACACTGCCTCGGAAATAGTCACGAATCAAAGAGACGCATTGGTTTCACGGAAGGATTTGGCGCAGAAGACGAAGGATTTCCGCAAACTCGATGATGCCTCAAAGCTTGCCGAATGGAAGGGCTTGCTGAAAGGCATGTGCAAGCAGACCGATGCAAACAGTCTATGTTAACGACGGGTAGCATACCAAACGTTTATCGATCTTCTTACAACTCATGGCAAGACAACCTCTTCCGCCTTCCTTCAACTATACTCCTCTGTTTCCGAAGCACCGGACCCCTACCCTCTGCTCGAAGCCTCCATTGATGCCCTTTTGGTGTCGGAAGACACCTTACCGAAAATCGCTGCTGAAAATGAACATCTACAGAAGAATATAGCTTCGTTAAGCCAACAATTAGAGAACGTAGAGCGGCAATTAGAGGAGGAACGGGCAGCTCGGAAGCAGTTGGAGGATACTAAAGATGCAAAGATTTCAGAGGTGGAGAGTTCCTGGAGTGCTGTCCTCGAAGAGAAGCGAGACAACTGGGAAGCCAAGGAAAGAAGTCTCGAAGAGAAGGTCGAGAGCCAGGACCGCTTGTTGAACGAGCTCAAAGCGAGCTACGAAGTCAACCAACGTTTGGGTCAGGGCTCTGACACGGAAGGAGACGTCCGGCAAGCCTCGGCGAGCGCTGCCGAGCTTGAGATCATGAGCTCTGATTTGGATCGCACAAGCCAACGATTGGCCGAAGTTGAAGCTCGTAATGAACAGCTGCGGGTTGATCTGGCACAAAGTACATCAAACGCCCAACGCAGGCCGGTAGTTGAGGAGGATCCTACCAACACAAGGCTGAGGTCCGAGAACAGTTCGTTATTGAGGAAATTAGACAACATGAAGCTAGGGAAGGACTCCGAGACGCGGAAGCACGATTTGCGTATTCGCACGCTTGAAAGAGATATGCAGACACTCCGTAATGACAAAGAAAGCCTGCGAGAGCGGGTCGATGCATGGCGTGACTATCCAGACATCAAACGGGAGCTCGAGATTTTCAAGGTTTGTTAAAGACCGTAATGGCATGGTCAGATGGTAGCTGATATTAGCAGTCTATCGAATTTGCGACGTTGGAGGACGATGACGGGAGTAACACCGTGAATTTTGAGCGGGAAGCAACCGGAGACGTGGGATCCAAAGGCGACAAGGAAACCCTTGAGCAGCTGCTACTCGCAAGGAACAAGAAGCTCAGTAACGAAATGGCTATTCTGCGAGTCTCCCATCAAGACCTACAGCGGCAGCTTGATATCCTTCAGGAAACGATGTCGAGCACAAATGCGGAGCTAGAGCGGACCCAAAATCTCAACACTACGCTTGAGTCAGACCTGGTCAGGGTTCAGCAGGAGGCATCGAACGGGTTTCCTTCGTCAGCCATGTCTATGGCCGGAACCTACACCTCAAGATACCCGAGTGCCGGCGCTCTTGGCAGTCGTCGGGGCAGGGCTTCTCCGACATCGTCAATCATCTCGGGCATCGACCCCACGAGTACCTCGCGTACCATGGAAGCAATCCGTGCTGGCGAGCCCGTTGGTGGGGGATCGGGTATTATGCCGATGATTCAAGCTCAACGAGATCGCTTCAAGCAAAAGAACTCGGAGCTCGAGCAGGAGCTGTCCAAACAGTACAGTACCGTGTCATCCTTACGGCAGGAGATCGCTTCCCTTCAGAAGGACAATCTCAATCTGTACGAGAAGTCTCGATACATCTCCACTTACAGCCGCAACCAGCCATCACCTTCCGCGTCGCAGTACGTCTCTAGCCCTCCTGCTACCACATCAATCCAAATCTCGTCCGACACACCGTCCGGCCTCTCTGTCGATCGATATCGATCTGCTTATGAGGCTAACATCTCTCCGTTCGCTGCATTTCGAGGGCGCGAGTCGACACGAGCGTACAAGCGAATGAGCCTGCCGGAGCGCATCATCTTCTCCGTCACCCGAATGGTCCTTGCCAGCCGGACCAGTAGAAATCTATTTGCGGGGTACTGTCTCGCGTTACACGTTCTGATCTTTGTCATGCTCTATTGGATGCAGACGATTGATATCGAAAAGCACGCGAGCAACTTGGGGGAGACAGCGGCTGCTGTCATGGGAGGGGCAGCAGCCACTGGAGGGGACATTAAAGCCAGTGCGCACGGAGATTGGCAGCAGGAGCCTTTCCAGGCCGGCTCTACATAACAATGCCTTGCGCTGTATCTGCCACTGCAAGTTTTAACATCTGAAAACTGGTTCAGCGACGCTTATACGTTCTTGCATACATGGATCATTGGTGCATCCAACTATACAGCTTTTGGAGCGCCACGCCCGCTCCTCCACTCCTTCATTCGGCTTCCATTATCCGGTTGGCCGTTCTTGGACCACCACACCCGCGGAGCCTGAGGACTGGGGTCCTACGATCCGTTTTTAGGTGGTGCACGCGCGAGCTTTGGCGGTCTCCATTGGATCTGAAAGCTTCGACCTATGCATACATAGCGTCTTTCCAGGCTCCACGCCTCCCGTCGAACGAACGATCGTCTGATCTCCCCGAAGCGCCAGAGTGGATCGCTGACAACGTTAGTCTGCATCATCCAGAAGCCCGACATCTTACTGATTGGCCGACTGAAGACTACGCTAGGCAAGAACCTTGTGGTTGCATCAACCTTCAAGTAGGCCCCACGTTCGAAGCTCCAATCGCGAAGGTGTGACTGACGGGGACAAAAGAGCTTGGAGGCTACACACAGAACCTTACTCTCAACTTGAAAAGAATCTATCGTCTTCTACACAACATCAATCCCCAGTCCCCACAGCAAAAGGCCCAGCTCGTGATGTCCTCTTTTACTTGCAGCCAATCAGCAACCCTTGAGCGGGAGGTCCAGTCAAATCCTGGAGCCGCTACGCTAAGAACCCGTCCTTAACCGAAGCTGGCATGGCTGCCGCTGCGGGCTAACCGCTGGCTATTTCGAGCTGCTGCCAATTCCTGCCACGACCCACTTCCCCAACCTCGCGCGACGAGACGAGAATAGCAGTTCGGTCGAATATACTTAAGTTACACTTCCTCAATCATGTCTGCTCCCCTACTGTCGACTGTTTGCAACAACTTTTACCAAGCTCGTATTCATCTGCTTGCCCATCTTGGGCCTTTCCATCCCCACAACCTCCTGCTACCGCACCATCATCCGCCATAATGCAGCTCTCCCCCCTGCTTCTTGCATCCCTCGCCTGCCTTGCAGCCTCCAACCCCATAGAAAGGCGGCACAACACTCCCTGGCCTTCACCAGTACGGTCATTTCTGGAAGCCTGCTCTGAACGCATAAATACCATCCGATCATCGGCCACAACCCCTCAACCACCCTCATGCACCATCTCCTCTGCTACTCTCCCCACTTCGTCGCTCCCTCCGCCATCCACAGGCCTAGTACCGTACCACATCGCCGTCGGCCGCGGTACCCAGAATTACACATGCGACACTACCAACCCCGCCGGCGCGCCAATCGCTATCGGTGCCTTAGCCACACTCTTCAACACGTCGTGCCTCGCTGCCATAAACCCTTTCATGCTTTCTCTCGTTCCTGCCGCCGCCGTCACAGCTCCTAAGCCTGGGAATGACAAGAAGCTGTTCCCCGCCCAGAGCATCACGTCAGGGCATCACTACTTCACCGACGCAGTGCCCACATTCAATTTGCACACGAAGGATGCGAATTATGGTATCAGCTTCTCTAAGAAGGTCGCCAACGTAGCTGCGCCTGCGACGAACCCGTCAGGCGAGAGTAATATCGGCCCCGACGGCTCGAAGCCTGTGGCATGGCTAAAGCTACAAGTCAACACTCCCAACGGGGATGTCGATGTTGCAGATGCGGTTGGAGGGGTGAAGGAGATCTATCGTGTCAATACGGCAGGTGGCGGCGCACCAGCGACATGTGATGGGATGGATGCGACATTTGAAGTGCAATATGCAGCCGAGTACTGGTTTTTTGCATGAGATGGTTGGCATGAAAGAGCTTGAGGGGACATTTCGCTTCTAGATACCACTTTCGCTACGCGGCCCCTTGATGGCCCAGCTGCTCATAGGGATCACGGAATTTGGGCGTTTGGAAAGGGTTTGGGACTCAATACAATGAGATGAGTGGAGTGGAGTGGATGAATGGGAGATGGACGACCCAGGAGACGATTTTCGGAATAGTACATATTATGAGAAAAATCCAAACACAGTCCAAAGATTACCTCAAAGCGAGCAGATCCGTTCCAACTGTTGTTCGATCTTTCGTTATGCGGGTAGGAATACTCGAACTTCTGCTCCATCCGATTCCGGGTATTCCACGGAGACTGCCTTGGGCTGCGGCAATCATATTCGGCGGGCCCGGGAAAGCTAGCCTAGCCAATTCTCTTATCAGAAGACAACCACCTCAACAATTCACCCTTCGACATAATCATTCGAACCCATTACGCCTGTTGAACAATGGAGCGTGCCCGATTGGAGCTCTTGCTTGACTCCTCAACGTTTACGGGCAAGTAACACGACCCTGCAACACAGTCTAGCAGAATTACTCATACGATGGCATCTCCATCGAACATGCCCACCTTCCTTCCCATGCTCGAAAACCCACAGCATTCCCACTCCCAGTCCCAACCAGACCGCCGAGACTCCACCCATCTCTCATCCTCCGCGGGCACCTCCAAGCGCGCCATCAGCACTTCTTACGAACCCATGACCCCTCCCTCCGACGACAATGATCCAATCTCTCGGCATCCCGCTCACCACTCCTCCAGCTCCTCGACCGACATCGAGAACACCCCAACGACACCCAATTCCAATGACCCTTACCAACTTCGACCTTGTCTTAAAACAGCTTCCGAGTTGAACCTCATCCGTGCGAACACCTCTCGAAAGCGCGACGGCTTCGGCAACATTACCACCAACAGAGCCGCTACCAAAGCCCGCCGCCTACAGACCTTCTATGAGACTCAGAACGAAAACATCGAGCGCTGGCTCAAGCCTGTGGACGAGCATGTCGATGACGCGAAGAAGCTCGAAGGGGACAACCACCTCAAATACAAGATCGCTATACACGGCTCTTTCGCCGCGAATCTTCTCCTCGCAGCGCTGCAAATATTCGGCGCCGTCTCTTCGGGCTCTCTGTCCCTTTTCACAACCATGGTCGACGCTGTCTTCGATCCGCTATCGAACGTCACCCTCATAGTATGCAATCGCGCAGTTCGCAAAGTCGACTCGCGGCGGTTTCCTTCCGGAAAGGCCCGGATTGAAACAGTCGGCAACATCATGTTCTGCTTCCTGATGACCGCCGTTTCCTTCCTCATCATTGTGCTCTCCATCATGGAACTTGGTCAAGGCAACTACGAACCCTACAAATGCGATTCTGGCGGCAAATTACAGCGCCCACCCCTTCAGCTCAAGGAATTTCACCTTGCCTCCTCTATTGCAGTCGGAGTAGCCTGCGTAGTGAAAACCGTCCTCTTTCTCTACTGCTGGAGCCTGCGGAACACCTACTCGCAGATCCGCATTCTCTGGGAGGACCACCGCAACGACATCATCATCAATTCCCTTGGTCTCCTCACCTCCCTCGGCGGCTCCTTCCTCGATTGGAGGATCGACCCCATCGGCGCCATCCTTCTCTCCTGCCTCATCTCCGGCCTGTGGCTGCGCACCGCCTACGGTCAATTTCTCCTCCTCATCGGCGTCTCCGCAAGCACCAGCCTCCAGCAGTGGATCACGTATATCTGCCTTACGCACGACCCGGAGTTCATCATAGGGATCGACACCGTGCGGGCGTATCATTCGGGGCCGAGGATCATCGTGGAGGTGGATGTGGTGATGGACGAGGGGCGGAGAATGGGCGAGTGCCATGATGTGGCGGAGGGGCTGCAGATGAAGCTGGAGCGGCTGCCGGATGTGGAGAGGGCGTATGTGCATGTTGATTGGGAGGTCAGTCATCGGCCGGAGCACTTTGTCAAGAAGGAGCTGTGAGGTGCTTAACGGGGAAACACTGCACGAGAGTCCAATCACGGAATGAAGCGAGTATAGCGGGATAGACACATTTGGGACAGTGGCGTCTGGGTCTTATTGTTATTCACATTGTTCGAGATACCCCAGACTCGCGGAGGCGTCACATTAGGTTGGGGTTGACCAGGGATGGGTTACAGGTTACGGCGACTGGAATTCCAAAAAAATGCAGACCATTCAAGCTTTGACCGGCTCTCCTCACATCCTCATCTTCCCCGAGTCGTTGCCTAGTAGCTCTGCTCCATATCAGTAAATCCACCCTCCATTCCCCCTCCCCTTCCCGTTTCGCTATGCGTCTCCGGAAATATATTTTTGAAACATATACAATATTAGCAACTGTGTATATCGAAGACACTTTGGCCGAGTGGTTAAGGCGATTGACTAGAAATCAATTCCGTTCGCGGGCACAGGTTCGAGTCCTGTAGGTGTCGATCCTTCAAGATCATGTTTTGCTTTCGGACACATCAAAGACTTGCACAGGATGTGCAGCTTGATGCATGTTGTGACGTTCAAGGCAGTGGTAGTCAATGATATAGATGATGGGAGCGTGCGGTTGTGCTAGCGCCCCGCTCAGAGAATTTCTTTGGTCGCTCTTTTCCGGAGCGCTTCCGGGATTTTATTTTAGCACAGAGAACGGATCAACGATATCCCGATTCCAACATAACATCGTGTGTCTTCGCTGAAGCAAGGTATTGACAGTGAGCAAGGAAGAGTAGGCAGATTGTCCCCCCAACTAAGAATCCTGAAGCTGCTCTACATCGCCCTTCATCCTCTCGAGTTTGTCTCCGAAGGATTAGCGTTCCGCCCCCGCCTTCGAATCGACAAGAAGACGATTCATCTCAGCTCAAGTACATAAGACAGCACGAGGAGCCACGCGCGGATCACTGTATAGACCCTGCTCCATGGAACAGACTGGGCAAAACCATCTCGTTGTGTACCTATGTTTCCCTTTCTCCTTTCTCCTCTTCATGACTAATCAGGGGTCCCAAGCCAGATGGAGTTGAGGCCAACTTGAGCTGTCTAGAGCATTTGCAGCTCTAGAGCCCATTTCTTTGTGCCCCGTCCTTACCAGGAGGCTTGCGAAGGTCCTTGGGTCCGATTTGGACGTCAGATAGAGGATTCTGGTCCAGAGTCGGCTTGTTGCCAAGGCATTTCCCACGCGTTGTAGAGCTGTGCCAGCCTGTTCCAATTTGAGAGCCTGAACCTCTCCTGGTGACCAAAAGAGGAGTCAGTAATCCCTCAGGCGAAAGGCCGAAGAAGTTCCTTGATCTATGAAGAGCGCAGTGCCAGGTTCTTGGAGAATGATTGGGGCTGGACGTCGAATACGTACCTGTAGGGAATTTGCCTCCATCTGCGCAACACATTAGCTGCGGAGACTGCCCCCGTTGCTTTCAAGTGTTGATACCTCGCCACCATTAATACCAAGCCAGCGCGCTTTATCGATAAGCGCCAATAAATAAACCTGAGGCGCGACTTCTCTCATCTCAAGTTCCACGAATCTTCATCCTCCAGTTGTAAGGTGCCATCAATACACTGCGCAGCCATTCGTATCGCTGAACAAGAAGCCTTGGCGTTCCTTCTTCACACACTCCACGGTGGATCATGACGTCCGACGGCCGGAAGCGAAAACGCAGTAAATCGCCAGACGCTGAGGAACCTCGCTTGCAACAAGCCATACTTTCACCTATTCGACTGTCACCTCCAGAATCAGAACAAGCAGAACAAGCAAAGTTCATTGACCTTGATCTACCTGCTACTCCACCAGATGTCTCTTCTGTGCGCTCTCTATTAGAACCTACACTTCCATTTGCTGACGTGCAACGGAGCGCACTCTCAACTGCTCAGCTGTCACCTCAACAACCCGAACGAGCAGAGCACCCCGAATACACGGACGTTGATCTACCTACCACTCCACCAGCAATCTCTTCTGTGCATACACCATCAGAGCCTACACGGACGTTGACTGAAGAACCTTACTCACAACGGAGCTTACTTTCACCTACTCGGCTGTCACCTCCACAGCCAGAACAACCAGGATACACGGACGTTGATCTACCTACTACTCCACCAGGTGCCTCTTCTGTGCTTTCTCCATCAGAACCTACACGGACATTGACTGAAGAACCTCACCTGCAACGGAGCTTACTCTCACCAGCTCAGCTATCACCTACACAACTAGCATACACGGACGTTGATCTACCTGCTACTCCACCGGTCATATCTCCCGTGCATACACCGTCACGTTCTACACTTCCTCTGACTCAAGCGAACCTTCGCACGCTCGACCCGGACATGGCCTCCCCGAGTACTCCTAGAAAGCGGTCAGCAAGCAAGGAGACGTCAACCACGGACTACAACGTATTGTCGATGAAGCAGCACCTTGCGAATCATCACTACATCATCAATCGACGGACAACCACACGCGAGCACTCGGGTTTCTTCGAAGAGATCAGGGAATTGATCATGGCAGATAGAAGCTCCGCAATGGCGCCAGGCTCTGTGAAGGACCTAGAAGAAGTCTTCGATGATTACAGTGATTTTAATGAGAGCACATTCCTGGCTGAATTCTATCCAGAGATTGTGAAGAAGGGTCGCATACCAATGGTAGAAGGAAAGATACCCTCCAAACCGAAGTCGTGGCATAAGGATCGGGTAGCAAAACCGCGGGATCAGAAATTCCACTCCTACTGCATCCCGGCCGTCCCAGCGGAGACCGAAGCGCACAAACAACTCTTTCGCGTAATAGCGAAGCTGCAAGTCCCCCAACCTAATATCACTTATGGCTTCTTCCCCACAGGATGGTGCTCGACCGAACAGCAAGCGGTCATCCAACGCTTTGACGAATTCACGATGATCTGCCCTGGCATTGTCTTGCCATATTTTATTGTTGAAGGCAAACAGGCAGGTGGCGACCTCGCGAAAGCTGAGGTTCAAGCAGCCCGGGCTGGTGCCGCGCTTGTTGCGGCGTTTCGCCGTCTCGATAGACAGGCTGGCACAACTCCTGAGGGCAATGGCCCTGATGGGCGATCAATCGCCTTCTCACTGACCATAAGCGCAAAGTACGCGGCGCTCAACATTCACTGGGGGGATGTACGAGATGACGAAGTCCGGGATTACCATCTCACTACGCTGCGTCGATACCATGTCGAGGAATCCCACGAATGGACAAACCTGCGCAGAGACATCCACAACATATTGGACTGGGGAGTGTTCACGAGGAAGAACATGATCTTGGAGGCTGTTGACAAGATTGTGAGGCGGGACAAGGGGATAGTGGACGAAGTGGAGGAGATGGACACGGCGGAGGACGCTGGGGGGGCCGGGGCCGCTGGGGGCGCGGGGGCTGCTGGGGGGGAGCCAGCTACGAAGAAGGCGAAGACAGGCGGGGGCAAGCGCAAGAGCACTCAGTAGTGAGCCAACGGGCAGCTTAAAAGCATCTTGTTGTATTCTAGTACGCGGCCCAAGGGCCAGGCTGCATCATAGACGGACCTCACCACTCAGCTCATCAACGGCACCCAGTATCCTCACAATCCCTCATCCCTAACTCTATAAATGACCAAAACCCCACACCCCAGCACTCACAATCCCATCTCACCCCCATCTCACCCCATTCCCCCAACATTCCCCCCTCATTCCTCCCTCAAAACCCTCTAACACCCATCCCGCCCCATCACTCACCCCTCAATCATTCCCCTCTGACCACATCCTCCAACGCTTTGCCTCATTGCCCATATCCTATCACCAGCCGCCCAGCCAAGTTCCAACCCGTCAATGCGCTATTGAGGATTTTCACAGACCACGCCCTTCAACGCTTTGCCTCATTGCCCATATTCTATCACCAGCCGCCCATCCAATTGGCAACCCGTTACTACGCTATTGCGTATTTCCACACCGTTGATATCTCCCAAGTGTGTGTCTTGAAGGCAATGGGGAATGCGTCAAAGCGTTGATCAATCATCCAAACCCCCCTCCCTTCCCGTCTTCCCTCCTTCCCCCCTCCTCACCCCCCCGCTTCCTAAGGCGGCGGACTAATATCCAGCCCCTGCACCCTAAGCTCAAACACATCCCCCCGCGAATAACTCCCCGCCACATCCAGATCCAAACGTCCACGCTCACAGTCCTCGAAATCTACGGCCATTGAGAGGAGTGTGCCCTCTCCCTCGTCCTCCTCTTCCGTCTCCCATATCGGCCCCGCAAGGATACTCCCATCAGGGCTGATGATGCAGGACCCGCCGCGGGAGAGGTACTCCTCGCCATCCTCCTTGTTCGTTGCTTGGGCGGGGGTTGATGAGGGGGCGTTTGTGGGCGCTGGGTTTGTGGGAGGAGGAGAAGAGGTTATCCACTCGGGCAAATGTTTGCTTTTCTGGCACTGGTTGGCGCTGAGGACGTAGGCGCGGGATTCGAAGGCTATGGTGCGGAGGAGGGGGAGCCAGGTTGCGCGGGCGTCGGCCTGTGTGGTGCGTCAATTGGTGATGAATGAGGATTCGAGAAGATTTTGGGACGGAGATGCTGTGACCACGGAAAAAGAAAAGGATGCGATGACGGACGCAGGTCATCAAGGAAAGCAGGGTTGGGCGTAGAGGAAAGGGGGAGCCTACCGTTGGAGCGAGGTAGAGGTTGACGTTCTGGGAGTACAGCGAGAAGCGCAAGAGCGGCATATAGTTCTCCCAGCAGATCGCAGCCGCGAGCGTTAGTTTCACGCCCGCGATTGTTGTTGTGATGGCTCGGAGGGTGGATGGGGAGCCTTGGGCCCAGATGAGGCGTTCGGATCCTGTCTGTATGAAGCACGCAAATATCAGCCTCTGAACTCCCTTTCTCGAAGGCACATATATCGCATCTTTCTGACCAAAGATCTGGATTGAAAGGGAAGAGATGTCTTGTTGTAGCATACAGGCATCACCTTCCTCCTCTTCCCCCTCATCCCCTCCCTCGGACACACATACACAACCGCACAATACAGACTCCCACCCGCCCTCTCCACCACCCCCACAACCAGAAACACCCCGCTCTCCCGCGCCACCTCCTCCAGCCACTCCCTCGTTCCGTCCCCCCTCTCCCCACCCCCTCTCCCCTTCTCCAGCCTCCGCTCCACCCAATCATCCCCTGCGCCCGCAGGCGTATCCCCCAGGTCAACAGCGTTGTGGAAGTACCGCAGGAACTGTTCGCGGCCCTCAGGGGAGCGTGCGCCCACGGAAGCGCCGAAGTTGCAGGTGCGCGGGTAGCCGCCGAGGTAGGCTTCGGGGAAGAGGAGGAGGTGGATGCCGAGGTGGGAGGCGCGGTGGGCGGTTGCGGAGAGGGCGGTGAGTGTGAGGGCGGTGGTGGGGAGGGTGCGGGATTGGGAGACGGCGAGGTGGAGGGTTTGGGGGGGCATGGTGGTGGTGGGGTTGTTGAGGAGAGGCTAGGAATGGAGATTTGGGAGGAGGGAGAGGGGTGCCGAGATTAGTCTGCTCGGAGAATCTTGATCTGAAGGTGTTCTTGAGATGCTCTCAGGATGCTCCTGGGATGGACCCCGGATCGTCATTTCTCCACTCGAGGTTCGACATGGTGAAAGGTAAACCTCGAAATGGCTTAGCTGTCTAGTGCGGAATTAAATCCGCGCTAGGAAATCCTTGGACGATCATCTGACGTTCCAGGTCTCCCGTTCACCCTGCCACATTAAAGGCGAAACACTTCAGTGAGTTGATGGTCACTTGTAATATCTCGGTCCTTGATGAAGAAGCTCTCCCATTTCAACCCCAAAATGATTTGGCGCTTCCATGACCAATCAAAGCGGTTGACGGGTGCCAAGCATAGAGACACGCTAGTGTGAAGATATCCTGGGAACGAGTCTTGGCCACTCGACTGCAGTCCTTTCTCACAATACGCGATCTCATCTTGTTGTTTCGGGCTGTCTTCCTTTGTAGTCCATTCATCGGGCCTTTACATAGTATTTGATTTAACCTCTTGAGCTTCCGACAAAGAATCCATCGCAATGAAGCAAAGCCTGGGTATTCTCCACCACTCGAACGCTTCAAGTGCGAGTCCCAATCAAACACCCCCTGAGTCCTGACAGATCCGAGGCATGGGCTCGTTTCCTTGACCTACAATCTCAGCATAGTGCAGTGTCTCCTAAATCTGATCATGCCTCGCCCTCTCCTTTCTGTGTGAAGCTGCTGTTGTGAAGCTTTGCCATCACTCTATTCGCGTCCTTATTGTCCGCGCCCTTGCCCAACAACAATCAGGACGCTCAGATGTTACTCTAACCCACGCTGAAACCGAGGCGATACTAATCGTTATTCTGTCCTGCTGCATCATCACCTACAGTGCCCCCAAATATTCGCTCCTTGACCCTAATTGATTCACACGCCCGCTGCGAACTTAATCTTTAATCAGCTTGTGGGTTGATCGCAGTTTCGACATCAAAGCTTACAATTTTCTCATCATGCGACACTTCTGGTGATTCTCGACTCCGGGTGTACCCGACGGTGGCGAGTGAAACAATGAAATCGAGAGAAGAAGGGCATTGTCACTCCAGGGACAAAGGATCATTGTTCCAGTATATTGGCCTATTGCTGCCCACTTCTCTTGACCCCACTTTACGTTCCTTATCATTATTTTCATTTGTCAGATCGAGCTAGTGCCACCATTTACCGTTCGTGTGCTCCTCGACTTCCAACAACGATCATCGTTCTCGAGCATCAAAACATACCTGTGCCGGTCACAGCCCACATGCTGGACACTCGGGAACCAAATAATTATATCCAAGACGCCGTATCCGTGGCGATGGCAAGTCGTCTCGCGGAAATGGCGCAAATACTAAAGCGTACCACCAACACCACGACCACATCGAATCCCCACTCAACCATCACCCCTTACACTCATGGGCTGGAAGGCGTTAACCTGGACGTGGACAACTCCTTGTCAACCGCCATATGCACCGGAATGGGCATTCTCGTGATCACCATATTCGTCATACGTATCGGTCAATGGACGAACGCTCATCTTCGCAAATGTCTGAACCTCAGTACGGATCCTGTGCAGCAGAACTATTGGTCAATAGACCGGACAATGTACTGGCCATGGATCAAGAGGAACGTCTTTTACGCTCCCCTCAATCGAAAGAGGCACAACAGGGAGTTCCAGATCACAAGAGCATACAACGTGGGAACGCTTCCTTCGCGCCTACACACGGTTCTATTAGGAGGTTACTTCTTCTTCAATATTGTAGCGACCTGTTATCTCGACTTCACGGTTCCCAATAAGGCAAAGCTTATTGCTGAGCTCAGAGGAAGATCTGGCCATCTCTCGGTCCTTAACATGCTGCCTCTATTCCTCTTCGCTGGCAGGAACAACATCTTCATCCAACTCCTCAGAGTCAGCTTCGACACCTGGAATCTCTTCCATCGCTGGATTGGTAGGATCGTTGTCGTCGAAGCAGTCGTACATACGATTACTTGGGCTATCAACGAGTTCGCAGATGTTGGTGCGCACAAGGCAGATCAAAGGTTGACCCACAACGCATTCTTGCAATGGGGACTAGCTGCGATGATTGCCATGTCCATCATCATGGTGCAGTCAATATCTATCATCCGACATGCTGCATACGAAACCTTCCTGCACCTCCACCAACTTCTCGCCTTCGTAGCTCTACTCGGCATCTGGTACCACGCTCAATTAGGCGTCTTACCACAATTCGTCTACATCAAGTGGATTCTCGCCATCTGGGTAGTAGAGCGTTTTGCCCGACTAGCAAGGATCGTTTACCGCAACCTCGGATGGCGAAGCAGCACAAGGGTAATCGTCGAAGCACTTCCCTCCGACGCTTGCAGGGTTACCTTTGAGCTTGTGCGACCATGGCGTTACACACCCGGCTGCCATGTCTACGCCTACATTCCGGGCGTCTCGCTCTGGATGTCCCACCCCTTCTCCATCGCATGGCACGAACAGCGACCAACGCCCTACCTCAGCCTCGAGGACGGAAAGCTTCCCAGTACAAACTCCGACCTTGACATCCCTCTTCCGGGCCGCACGACTACATCCATCTCACTTATTATGGCCAAACGGAGCGGCATGACGGAGAAGCTCTACAACAAAGCTCGCGCCTCTCCAACAGGCATTATAACGCTGCGTGGCGCTGTCGAAGGGCCCTACGGCGGGCTCGAGTCACTGCATTCCTACGGGACCGTCTTCTTATTTGCAGGCGGCGTCGGAATCACGCATCAGCTCTCCCACGTCCGCGACCTGCTCGAGGGCTACGAAACCGGTACCGTCGCGACCCGCAAGATCGTCCTGATATGGTCCGTTCGCCAGACGGAGCAGTTGGACTGGGTTCGCCCTTGGATGGACGAAATCCTGAGCATGGAGAGCCGGCGTGAGGTGCTGAAGGTGCTAATTCACGTCACTCAGCCGAGAAACCCGCAGGAGGTTCGCAGCCGAAGTGAGAAGGTGCTCATGTTTCCAGGACGGGCGAGCGCGAGATCAATCATAGCGGCGGAGATGGATTTCAGGGTAGGGGCTGCTGTTGCTACTGTCTGTGGCCCCGGAGCTTTTGCAGACGAGGTCCGAGCTGCGGCGCGCGACAATATGTATAAGGGCACGCTGGACTTTGTAGAAGAAAGCTTTACGTGGTAGGAAAGGCTGTTGAGGAACAGCTGTGGGCCACCAGATTTTGATTCATTGTATAGCACGCCTTGGGGTCATTTTGGTATATAGCATGACACACACGAAACGAAACGAATTGAACTATTTCGTCAGAGCTCTTTCATGTCAGTTGCCGAGACTCAATGTCCGCCGTACACTCAAACTACTGACATTCTTCTTGTTCTCGAGCCATCAAAGATCTGTGATGTTGCTGAATCACAAGGCGCATCGAGATGCCCTAACAGCATTGCCCCGTGCCTGAAGCCACCCACGTTTGCCTGGGACTGATTGGTTCGATGATCCAAGAGATCGCGCAAGCTCTCAGAAGTGTGTAATCACTCGTCAGCCACATTGAAGGGGTTCTCGATCTGCTCGCTACCGTCACGAGGAGAGATCAAGACCAGCAGTGTCCCACGAGCGACAATGAGTCCCAACGAGCGAGTTGACTGGTTGCCTTCATCATCTGTAGTCATGTTACTATTTTGTCCCTTTCTTTAAATCGTGCATGCTCTGCTCACCTCTCAACGTCTCCTTGACATCATCGAGCACCAGGTTCATAAGCTGGTCATACCCCTTCAGAGTCCCTACCACTGAACCCCACCAGACTTGTTAGCCTCGCCCTTCCTTTGCCGATGCAGAAGACTCACCTTCTCGTCCGCCGTTGAATTTCACAGTGATCTCCTTGTCCATGTACTTGGTCAAGTCGAGAATGTTTTCCTTCTTAGGCTTCTCGGCACTGGCCTGCGCACCACCCCTGCCGGCCCCGCCACCCCTACCTCCACGGTGATCGCCGCGGTTGCCCCGTCCCCCTCTGAAGTTAGCTCGGTCTGACATTCATTCGGCGGATGGAGGATGAAGGGGGAGTGGAAAATGTCTCGTGTGGGTGAAAGCGGGAGGGGGGCGGAGGTCATGGGTGGTCGACAGAGATGGGTGGCTTCGCGGCAGGGCGGCGGCGGAGTTCCTTGTTCGCCGGCTTTAAAGTACGACGGCTGGCCCGTTTCCCCTCTTCAAGTTCTTCCCTCCCTACCCTTTACCCTTCTTCTTCTCCTTTCGTCGCCGAGGACATCTGACCACACGATGCATATCGCTTCCGAACCTCTTCCATCGCTTCTGTCGGATCCCCATCGTTACTTCCGCTGACCACTTTCCACCCTCCTCCTTTGCCTAACCACACCCCCACCCTCACCGGTTGAGCGCCGTTTCCCCATCTCTTTTAACACCGTTTGCTTCCATAGACAGCATGAATATCTCCAGCTCGGTCATGGCCGACACCACAAACCCCTCGTCCAAGAGAAAGAGGAGCCCCTCGCCCGCTCTACCACCTCCCATCAAGGTCGCAAAGACCCATTCTAGTCACCTACAAATCAACTACCTCACCAGACAATATTCCGACATTCTTCCACTCATCGCTTCAGACGATTCGTTGCCATCTTTGCTGTCGCTGGTCCAAGACTACGACGGCGTACTCCACCGGCATGAGAGCATGGCAGGCAATCTTGGGGCAAGACCTTTGGGGCCCATCCTCATCAAGCGGTTCGAGCGACTGTTCGATGGACCGCCAAAGGTGTTGAAGACGCATGGAAAGGAAGGAACGACAGTGGGATGGCTAGATGTGGTGGATTTTGCGCGCAACAAGCCCGAGCAGTTCAATCTGGAGAAGACGCGAGACGGCCACCCCGTCTGCCAGTTCTATACCAAGCAGAGCCGCGTAGAGATTACGGAGGAAGACCATGAACTCATAGCGTCTGGCATGCCCCAAAGGCTTATACCCCCACAGCCGATCCTCGAAGACGAAGAGAAAGAGCTGGGTACACTGGAGATACTGGAAAAGAATCTTGGTCATATTGTCCAGCTCGCCGATCAAGGTACGTAGCTTCCGCTTCCTACACACACTCTCCTTCTAACACCGCCTCTCAGTCTCAGCCCGCGCGCGCCAGCTCAACCACCGCCTCAAAAACCGCAAGAACGCCATTATCGCCCGCCGCGAGTCCGAAGCCCTATCCTCGAACAGCCCTTACTCACCCCATTCAATAAATGGTACGCGCGCCTCTGTGTCGCCCTCTTCTGGCTTCGTCGCCGTAAATGCGCGCACGTCCGAAACAAACAGCATACCCGCCCACACCGCCAGCGCTGCTACTCGAGCCGAGCTTCTCTCGAAATTCTTCACCACCAGCGAGCGCGCTCGCGCATCCGCCGCAGAAGACGCCCTTAATTCTAATCCGGTTTCCCGTCCCCTAACAGGCACAAACGAGATGATGAGCCCATCGAAACCAAAAGTTGGTCAAGGGTCCGTCCCTGAAGGCTCTGAACATGCACATGCCACTCTCTTCGCTAGTACCTCGCCCAACCCAGTGTCCAATACGCCGTCCTCCCTCTTGCCGTACACCAAGACAACCCCTGCAGAGCGCTTCGACGATGCTGGCCCCTATAAAGCGGAAATGGTATCTCGGATGGAGCAGTTGCAGAGAGGAGACAGGATCGTTCCACCTTGCGACCGCTGTAGAAGACTACACATGGATTGCTGCAAGAACTTAACGGCGTGCTTGGGTTGTACGAGAAAACATGCCAAGTGCAGCTGGAAAGATGTCGAGGACGATGAATTGAAGAACTACGAGCCACCTACTGCAAGACACCACTTAGAGGAAGAACTAAGAAGCGAACGATCCGCGTCCACAGGACCTAGAAAGAGAGACTATAGGCGCGACGGACAGGGTGTAGCGGACGAGGAACTGCTCGGAGAAGAAATCTCCTCCTCTGACGAAGACGAACCTCACCAGAGGCACCTGACCCCGCGCTCGCAAGAGCCTATCCAAGTGCACGTCGCGGGTACAGTCGCTACCCGAGCCTCTCCCTCCTCACAGGCCAGGACCGAATCTCCGCTCGAACAGCCCAGCATCATGAATCTCGATGGCGGAGTAGAACCACTCCCTCGACTTAGCGAGAGGCTTCCGTCTCCACCCCCAGCGCCCGTGCCAGCACATGCCGAGCTTGCGAAGATGCCTTCGGAGATCCAAATGGTGGAGGAAGTGCAGTCTTCGCGCGTTCCCGATAATATGGAAGTGCAGCCAACGGTCGAGGGTTTTGCCAGCATTAACGGTTCGAGCGTGCTACAGAATGGCCTTGGCGTCGGCCATGCCAACAGTGATGGTTATCTGGATGAGGCAGCGGCTGCGATGTGGACCCAAGCACCACTCACGCCGCCGACACCGCCTACTGCTCCTGTGGTGGCTCCAATGTTGCTTTCGGACCAACCGAGCAAGGGGATTGAAAGCTTGACAGTCGTGGCTCCCATAGCGGACATGAGTGGGAGGACGGAGATCTAGAGATACTTTATGCCGCTTTGACGAACCCGATGGTCAGGGTCTCGATGCATGTAAGGTTTACTTTGAGCGATGGCGCTTTGGGGGAGGAGAGCTATTGTGCTGAGTACATGTACCCTATGTCTCATATAACGATGCATACAGCTGGTGGCTGATCCGCTACCATAGGAGAATGGTGACGTAGCTAGCTACTTTATACTTCATTCATATAGCCATGCTGAGAGTGTTGTTGGTCAAGAATCGCGAATTAACGTTCTTGAAACCTTGAACTCGGCATGACTGTCCAGTGTCTGTTTGTCTGTGACTACTGCTCCTGGGACCAGGCTTATCTACTGGGGGCTATGGCAGTACAGATAGATCTGAGCTAAACATCCATGTAGGTGATGTACCCCACAAATGCCTAACAATTCGAAGGATCCGGCAGGGGGCTCCGGGCAGATCCCCTCAGGAACGCGGCCTGGACCTGCTCCGCCACCCTGTAAAAATAACGCTTGGCGGCTTCATGATCTCATACATCGAAACCGTCTGCGAGATGTTCTGATCAACAACCCACGAGCACGCCGTCAATCGAGAATGTCCGACGCAAAGCCTGGGAGGTAACAACTACGAGCCCCATTACGTCCTTTGTACATTCATACTAATGAGATATCTGTCAGCCATAAACGCTCCAAATCCGCCCTTGCCCTTTCACTGTTGCATCGCGACCAACCCAAGAATGACAGCGGAGACGATGACCCAAGTACTACAGGCTCAGACGCCGACTCAGAGATCGGATCAACCGCTGGAAAATCTTTGCATCACCGGACCTTGAGCAATCTACATTCTTCGCGTCACAAACAGCTAGCTATGGAACCCTTAACTACGCAGCTGTCAAATACGAGTGTGCCAGCTTTGGGCCAGGATAGTGGGCCAAGCCCGCAGGATGTTGGTGAGACTATCGAGCAGTCAGTCAGGAAGTTCAAGATGTTCGAAATCCTGAGAAGCGGAGACGGAGCTGCAGTTGCCCAGGCGGTGAAAGAGACATCGCGGGTTTCCCAAACCGGTGAAGGCGAGCAGAAGGATATGACTGGCAAAAGGCCACCTGGGGCACTGGAAGGAACTACCATACTTCATTTGGCTGTTCAGTGCGCCGATCCTTCCGTGATAGAGCAGATTCTCTCGGTAGCCAAGGCCACGCCAGGTGTAGCACTCGACATCAATGCACGCGATCGAGAAGGGAATACGGCCTTGCATCTGGCTGCGACTCTTGGCCGGCCGAGTACTGTTCGATTGCTGCTTGAACAGAAAGGTATCAACGATGCCCTTGTCAACTACCAGGGTCGCTTCCCGCTGGACCTGGCCCGAACAGCTGAGATCTTCCAGCAATTGCAGCTCTTCCGCTCCCTCTACGTGGATTCCTTAGTGAAGGAAACAAAGGGGTTAGTCAGCAATGGCAATTACCGTGGGCTCGAAAGGCTACTCGAGGACTCACGGGTCGAAAGCGTGCTTGATATGAATACTACAGAGTTAGCCACTGAGCCGATTACAGTACAGAGTGGAGGCACTCTGCTCCACCAGGCAGCGCGCAACAAGGATCTTCGATTGATCCAACTCCTTCTGATGCACGGAGCTGATCCTTTTAGGCGAGATCGAAAAGGTAAGCTACCACAGGATGTCACGAAGGATGATAAGACCCGCAACATTCTCAAGCGATCTCCGGCGGCGGCAGCTGCACAGCGAGGTATACAGGAGAAGACTGTTCTGGGGACGAGTCCTTCCCCTGGAGGTGAAAGTACGCCAGGCGGCAAGGAGGCTCGAGAAATGAAAGGCTATCTAAAGAAATGGACCAATTATACCAGCGGATATAAGCTTCGATGGTTCGTACTTGAGGATGGCGTTCTCAGCTACTACAAGCTTCAAGATGATGCTGGTTCTGCCTGCCGAGGCGCGATCAATATGAAGATTACCACACTACACATGGATCCACAGGACAAAACGAGGTTCGAGATCCAGGGCAAGTCATCAGTCAAGTATCATCTCAAAGCAAATCATGCGGTCGAAGCCAAGCGCTGGTTTTGGACGTTGACCAATGCTATCCAATGGACAAAGGACGAGGTCAAGGAAGAGCAGAGACAGAAGCAACGTGATGCCGAGCAATTGCGAATGGCAAAGCTTGGAGAGAGCTCTTTACCTGTTGACGCAAAGCCCTCTTCAAAAGGCTGGAATGCTATGACGGCAGGTGAACTATCACTTACCACAACAACCTCTCGTGTCTCCTTTCAAGACACCATGACTGGACCTGCTAGCTTGGCTGGAGACGATGAAGTTTCCATAATGTCTTGTGGAGAAAGCGTAACTGCCAATGAAGCTACCCGGTCCGTAAAGGAAAAACGCACCGCAAATGACCTTAGACAGCCAAACGATGTAGAGGAAGAAGAAGAAGACACAAGCAGTCAAGAAATGAAGCCAGTGAGCAAAGACGCGTTCAATATTACTGCTCACTCCGCAAACTTGCAGCTCAGTCTACTCGCTCAAGTATCTACAGCACTACAAGCCGAATGTTCCAAAGGCTCCACGACTCCAATATCTGATCCAACCGTAGCGCAAGCAATATCCACGTACGAGTCGGCTGTTCGAAGTCTACGGGATCTTGTCGGTGATCTGCTCAAGATCTCACGAGATCGAGATGCCTACTGGCAGTTCCGGCTTGATCGAGAAGCGGACGCTCGAAGAATGTGGGAAGAGAGTATGGCACAGGTTGCAAGAGAACAGGAGGCACTTCAAGGCCGCATAGGCGAGTCTGAGGACAAGCGTAAGCGCACGAAAAGGGCACTTCGCGAAGCTTTGGAAAGTACTTCGTTACCTCCAAGCAGAACTAGCATTCAACGAGAATCAGAGGACCAGAAGGGCTTCCAAGGGGTAGCGGATAAGCTGCAAGATAACAAAGTTAGGGCAGTACCGTTCAGAAGAAAGTCAAGCGGTATTCAAGAAAGTGGAAGGCGTAAATCGACAATCGCGAGCTTGACCAACCTTTCTGATTCTGATTCCGAGGAAGATGAAGAGTTCTTCGATGCCGTCGGTGCAGGTGAGGTTGAGGTCACTGAATTGCCACCAGCACTAGCAAGCCCACCCCCTGGCTCCCAGCAAGCGGAAGAGAAAGCCGTCAAGGACTCGGGAGAGGTCAAGAAGGCCGAAATTTCCCCATCTTTCAAAGGCTACGAGGATCCTATACGGCAGCAATTGAAATTGGACCCAAATAATCGCCCACCGAGGTCCCTATGGGTATTACTCTTTTGCTACGATCCCTCTTCCCATGCTAATAGCGAACAGAATACCCTGAAAAGCATGATCGGCAAGGACCTGAGTAAAATGGCCCTGCCTGTCGCCCTGAACGAACCCACATCTCTCCTGCACCGTGTGGCAGAAGACATGGAGTATACCGAACTCCTGGACACAGCAGCTGCCCGCACAGACTCTACCGAACGTATGCTCTACGTCGCCGCTTTCGCTGGAAGTTATAACGCCTCCATGATCGACCGGATCGCGAAGCCCTTCAACCCTTTACTAGGGGAAACCTGCGAATATGTCCGCCCAGACAAAGGCTATCGCTTTTTGATCGAGCAAGTTAGCCACCATCCGCCCGTTGCAGCTGCGTGGGCGGAGTCGGCGAGATGGGAGTATTTCGTGCGCTCTCTCCAAGCCTATCTCTACCTATCCCGCTCTCGCTTATCTAGCTGACCTATCTTCTGCATCAGGGTGAATCCGCAGTGAAGTCCAAATTCTACGGCAAATCATTCGACATCCACCCCCTGGGCACCTGGTTCCTTCGCCTTCACCCTCTCTCCGCCCCCGGCACGACCGAAACTTACACATGGAAGAAAATCACCTCCTCCGTCATCGGCATCATCACCGGCAACCCGACCGTCGATAACTACGGCCCCATGGAGATCAAAAACCACACCACCGGGGAAGTCTGCCTCATGAACTTCAAGCCCCGCGGTTGGAGCGAGAGCTCCGCTTATCATGTTACCGGGAAAGTACTGGGTAAAGATGGGAAGATCAAGTGGAGTATCGGCGGCAAATGGAACAGCCAGATGTTTGCGCGCCTGACGCCTGGGAGACAGGAGGAGCTTTCGCTGTCATCAACGAAAGCGGGGACGGATAAGGCGTTCCTGCTCTGGCAAGCTAATCACCGCCCCAAGAACATCCCCTTCAACCTCACTACCTTCGCCGTGTCCTTCCAATCCCTTCCCGACCGTCTTCGCCCGCTCCTCCCACCCACAGATACTAGGTTCAGACCAGATCAGCGGGCGATGGAGGAAGGGGAGTGGGATCGGGCGGCGACGGAGAAGACGAGAGTGGAAGAGGGGCAGAGGGCGAGAAAGAGGGAGATGGATGCAAAGGGCGAGGTATGGGAGCCGCGGTGGTTTAATAAGGGGAGGGAGGAGGTTACGGGGGAGGAGTGCTGGATCAGCAAGCGGGAGTACTGGACGACGAGGGAGCGGGTGGCGGGAGGGGGAAGATGGGAGGGCATCGGGGAGATTTTCTGAGCGTGGAGTCGCATAGCAACGGAACCTGCAGAGCATCGAGCGAGCTACCCTTAGCTGGCTGGCATCCGTCCTAGTAGAAGATCCATCTTTACGACTATTTGCCTGTAGCCACAGTTTGGTACATACTGTTCGGAGTCGGTGACGCAAGTTGTGTTTCGAACTTTCAATTCCCTACTTCAAACTTCGAAGTGCTATGAACGACCGATCGGAATTCGTTGCGGATTGCCGGGCGCTTGTTGGCTGGGCTTTGCCGCGTTGCAGCCAGACCCAAGTTGGCAATGGATCTACCAACAGGATCGGGGCGTCGTGTCTCGAGTTTCGATCCTTGAGGGCGAAGCTTCGACGGGAATTGGGTTGCCTATGATTCCAGTCTCGGGCTGATGTCAGGAAATAGCATCCTTAGCTAATCAGAGGCTCCTTTCTTTCAATTCGATTCTTACCTTTTGGAATCCATTATCCCTCAATGGCTTTCGCCCCTTACAAACAACGCTGGCTTCTCGTTGTTGCTGTTGCTGCAGTCTCTATCCTTCTTCTTCTATTCAATAGCACCTCGCGCGGATGGGTTCTTCCAGAGAATGTCCCTGAGTTGAAAAAGGAGACATCACCATATACACCAACGTCCTCAACCAGCGACATTGTCGCCCAAACCACTTCAGCAAAGAAATCTGATTCAACTTGGGCTAGCCTGCCACAGCACTTCCCAGTACATTCAATAACTACGCTGCCGCCAGGCAAGCCAGGCAAGGTCTTCACGATTCAGCACACATTTGCAGATGGCCAAACTTCCAAAATCAAGAACCTTCAACAGCGACGCCGCGATGCTGTCAAAGAAGTCTTTCAGCACGCTTGGTCGGGCTACAAGACTTATGCGTGGCTCAAAGACGAAGTCGCTCCCATCTCAGGCGGTTCACGCAACAGCTTTGGCGGTCTCGCTGCCACGCTCGTTGATGCGCTCGACTCGCTGTGGATCATGGGCTTACAGGAGGACTTTGAGGAGGCTGTGAGAGCGGTAGCTCAAATCGACTTTGGCAGATCAGAAGAGACGGTCGTAAATGTATTCGAGTACACCATCCGGTATCTAGGAGGTCTTCTAGGCGCTTTCGAGATCTCCGAGAGGAAGCACCCGGTCTTGCTTGATAAAGCAATCGAAGTGGGAGAAATGCTCTACGCTGCTTTCGACACGCCCAATCGCATGCCGGTAACGCGATGGGATTGGAAATCATCTGTTGAAGGCCAAGCGATGCAAGCATCTGACGGGCAGCTCGTGGCCGAGCTCGCCTCATTATCGCTGGAGTTCACTACCTTGTCGAGGCTGTCAAAAGATGACAAATATTATGATGCAATCCAGAGAATTACGGACGAACTCCAGAAGGCGCAGAATCATACCAAACTCCCGGGCATGTGGCCGGTAGTCGTCGACGCGCGTACACCATCGTTTTCTGGGGACAATACTTTCACACTTGGCGCTATGTCAGATTCTCTGTACGAGTACCTTCCCAAGGTGAGGGTCCATAGCGTTATCCATTCACCACAAACTAACCCTATCACAGCAGCACCTACTATTAAATGGTGCCACCTCTCAATACCGCGAGATGTACGAAGGATCACTTGGTCCCATAAAAACCCACCTACTATTTCGGCCTATGACCAAGCAAAATGATGACATCCTCTTATCAGGCGATACGCATGTGGAAGACTCTGGAAAAGCGAATATGGAGCCACGAGTGCAACATCTAGGGTGCTTTGCTGGCGGGATGCTCGCACTGGGTGCGAGAATAATGCAAAGCGATGAGGACCTAGCCCTGGCTCGCAAGCTGACCGATGGTTGCATCTGGGCTTACAACAGCACCCAGTCAGGAGTCATGCCCGAGATCTTCCACATCACACCTTGCGCCGATCCTTGTCTATGGCAGGAGGACAAATGGTTTTCGGGTGTCGCAGAACGCCTGGAAGATAGTCAAGATGACACTCGCTCAAAAGACGAGCGCGTCAAGTCGAAGATACATGATGAGCGACTGGTGTCAGGCTACACGAGTATCGAAGACAAACGATACATTCTTCGGTAAGTTCTTGTCTTGTGGTCACGATCGTCATTGACTATAATCGGATGCTGAAATTCCTCCTGTAGGCCAGAAGCCATCGAGTCGGTCTTTTACCTCTATCGTATCACTGGGGATCCTGTCCTCCTCGACAAGGCATGGGACATGTTCAGTGCCATTCGCGCAATCTCTCACACGGATGTTGCTAATGCGGCAGTTGATGACGTTACCGTCCCGAACCCACCGCAGGCAGATCGAATGGAGAGCTTTTGGCTGGCGGAAACGCTAAAATACTTCTTCCTGATCTTCAGCGATCCGACTGTTGTCAGCTTGGATCAATACGTTCTGTAAGCCCCAATCGATTCTCGACCACGCAGTGTGTTAACCTTTGAGCTTATCACTGATGTTGCATCGGCCAGAAATACGGAAGCTCATCCCTTCAGAATCGGTGCTACGTGAGCCCACTGCAAGACGCGAATTACGGCGTCAGCTACGAACACGGACCATCACCCTTCTCATCTTGTCAAAATTCGCCGCTTCAGGGATCCTAAACTTCACGGGATATCCATACTTCTGCTATTACATACAAGCCGGGATTTTACTATTTATATAGTGTATTCTACTAACGATGCTCAACTGCAGGACATGATCAATGGAACGTAAACATGACTAGTATGCTGGGCCGAAAACCAAGTTTTCTTGCCCATTTACACCGATGCCAGACTGTTGTCTTCGCTTGAGACACCTTTGGCGAAGACGCTCATATCATCGCAATATCTTATGGCACTGGCAACTCTCTTCGCTCGACCGCCGCTAATTCTCTTGACTCGTTATCCCACGCCAGCTCCTGCAAAGGTATCTGATGAGTCGGCGGCAGCGGTTCCTGGTAGTCCTTGTCCTGATATGTAGAAAGCTCACTCTGTTGTGTAAGCCGGCTATGGTACTTAGCCTGCTGTTTCCGCTTTCGAAAGATGAGGTATGCCGTAAGGACGAGGACAAGGGCTCCAAGTGGGATCCCAACGCCCAACCCAACTTTTAGCGCCGAACTTGACGAAGGCGACGTTGGTAGTGTTGTGCTGGCAGCGGATGTTGGAGACGTCAAGAGAGACGTCGGGTTTGAAGTAGATGCTGATGTATTCGGTCCTTTGGAAGCACTGCTCCGGCTGGTATTCGATGCGGCGGCCGTCTTTGACGTGGTTGAGGCAGAAGAACTTGACGCTGACGTAACTCCAATGGTCGTGAGGACGCTCGGCGTGCCTTGAAACCGAAGTGTGCTCGTACCATTCCCACAGTCGCAACCTCCACCATCAATGCAGCAATACGAGTCCACTCCGCTATTGGCGCACTTTTGGACTCCTTCACCGCCGGAAACGTTGTCTATAGGAACTCATCAGTATCCGATCATCCATTTCCGCATCTTGACGAGAGAAGGAGGATTGGTCTTTTCGTAGCGTACCTAATTGGGGGTTAATGCAGAATGCTGGACACGCAGCTGCACGCCATTGCTGATCGGTGCAACTGCCTCGCACATACGTATCCGAGGACTGGGTATCATGAGTGGCATTCGTTGACATGCAAAGGCCATTCGAGAGGCACGCGTAGCCCGCCCCACAGCAGGCACTCGCATCTGTACCACCGAGGCAAGGGACGTCTTGGGGAGCAACGGTCTGGAGATCCGGATAATAGCATATCGCGTCGCATAGAGGGTATATCGAGATGAGAAGGAGAAGAATCAACTGGAAGGCTAGAGGAGGAGATACGAACATGAGGATATTCTTTCTGAATGCTCACCACAACATTCTAGGATGAAGAATGACACGATGATGGGGAAGCCCAAATCTTGCGTTCCCGACTGCAGAATATGTGTAAAATACTAACAGCATAGCCTCATCCTACATACTTAGCCCATGCCGAGGCGTGAGGCACAGCAAAAAGATCGGTACCGACTGCGGATGCAGGAGCGTATTGATTCGCCGAAGATCGTGGCTTTGGAAGCATCCTTCATATACAGGCTTTGAAACACGATGGATTGATCCTGAAACGTTCTCTAATCTATTTTGGCGTTCATGTAGTTTCAGCCCTGGAGTGATCTGAGCTACAGGCTGACAGCAGGGCGCAGGAAACAACGTACACGACTAAGAATATGCCCATTTACCGACAGTCCCCAACAAACGCTCTCTGCCATCTCCGACGTCAGGTTACCTACACACACATACAACTGACGAACCTCCACCTTGGTGATCGGCTCAGATGTGCCTACCGTCAAAAGCTAGGCAATCAAGGTAAGATGGGGCGTCGCAAGCGGCTTGAGTATTCAGTCTGCCCGGGGGTACTTTCAATTACTCCAACCATATATTGAGGGTGGCAATAGCTTACTCAGCCCTTCTCAACTACCATGAAGGGTAGATCGATACATGCACCAAAATCTACCTTGAACTAAAACTACAAACAACGGACGTGACACCGACAAGCAGATAACGCAGCCCTACAATAAAAGTGGTGCATTCTACCATTTGATGCATCCACCAAAGATTTGCTAGGCTGTCCTAAGAAATCACCATCGTATGTATTAAGGGGTGACATACATGTAAGAGTAGAACAGAGAAGTCGCTTCCACACTTCCTGCGTTCGTGGCGCCTGTGAGTTGCCTGATACATAATACTTCTTTCTTAAAGTCTTCCGCGTGCAACAATGAAGTACCCATTCCGACTACCTCACATAGTATGGTGTAATGTTGTGACGAAGCGGTTTGACATAGCCAAGCTAAGAGAAACCTCATATTCTATTGAATTTCTCTTAGCGCATTTGCTTGTATGAGCGCATTGGATGAGCGCCTTGTACGGGGACATTACTTGTTCAATCGATTGCTTGCTTGTACGAACGTGTTGCAGAAATACTGGACCGGCAGAATGCTTGCAGGCACGTGCTGTTTTGATATTTGATAACAACATTGTTTGATGTCCGTGCAAACATATCTGGTCACTAGAGAATCACAATATTAGGCGACGAGACATCTTGCTTTCTCTTACTTTTTTCATACTGGCTTGCTAAGCATAGCTGAGAATACATCGTGCAAACTCTAACCATGGCACGCACTCAGACTACACCCACCATCCTAGCCGAGATCTCTCGCGCAGATCTTCTAAACCTCAGTATTCCTCCTTCGGCATCAATCACCGACGTCAAGCACCTCTCCTCCTACAACTGGATCGAGGCTCCCACACCCACCATCGCCGTCCCAGGTAGTCCACCTCTCTGGTCCCCTCCAAGAGCTCCTCAACAGTTGAAGAAGGACTCCGGTCTAGTCTACATCGCCCAAAACGCAGCCCGCCATCCAGACAGTCCGCTCGAACCCCTCTTTCGCGCGTTGTACATCGCAAATCCCTCATTCGACATCCGCTCGATTGATGTCGTAACCGACCGCAACATCATCCGTAAACTTCTCTCGTTCATCAACCCCAGCTCGACGAGAAACGGACTCGAACCATTTACTTTCAACATCGAGATCGCAAAGGACACTGCAATCTTCTCTCGCGTGGAGACTGCGACCCACGAGATTATCAAGCCACATGAATTCCGGGGCTTCGGTCACGAATTCGAAAAGGTGTACACTACCACCCAAATCAACGGCAGCACAGGCCATCACAGAATCATCTCCTACCGCTTCGGCGACCTGAACTTCATCGTCCGCCACGAAACGGACGGATATGTAGGCGCTACACCTCCATCCCATAGCAAAGCGCCGGAAAGCGACAATCTCCTGAGGTTGCTGGGGTCCCTGTCTCTATCGCCGACCACCCCTAAACTCACTTCCGCAGCCTCCAAATTATCCATCAAACCATCAGGCCAGCCCACCCCCCTCGCCTCAACCCTCGAAATCAAAACCCGTGTCCGCCACAAACCTCTCAACATCGAAGAAATCGCCCCCCAGCTCTGGGTATCGCAAACCCCGAAGCTCGTGCGCGCTTACCACCATAACGGGAGGTTTCAGAGAGTGGAGGTGGAGGATGTAGCGGCGATGATTAAGGGATGGGAAGGGCGCAATCAGGTGGATTTGAGGAAATTGGCTGCATTGATTAGCAGGATTGTTGGGGTGGTGAGGGGAGGGGGGGGGAGTGCGGTTGTTCGATATGATGTGGGGCGTGATAAACTGGTTGTTTCGAAGGCGGATGGAAAAAAGATATTGCCGGGGGACTTGTATTCCAAATGGGACGATAGGGACGAGTCGGGAGCGGAGAGCGATAGGGAGCATGATGCAGGAGCTGAGAGTGCAGGCGATAGAGTGGAAATCGAGAAAGAGGGGAAGAGCACGATTTTTGGGGCCGGGAGATAGGAAGGGTGAGGAAGACGCGAAGCCAGCGGGAGAAGGAGAGCGAATGTTGCCTGACGATGGGATCCCGAATCCGTCGCTGGAGGAAAAACACAGAATGAGGGTCGCAGGGGAGGAGAACGTCTGACCGCTGGTTTAAGAGAGACTTCTGATGCATAAGGTGGTGATCGACTCGGCGCTCTAGGTATAGCGCGAGGTAGGATTTCGGCCAATACGATGATTTCATTGATAATAATGATAACGGTTATAATAATAAGTCGGAGTCATCAAGAGACTAAGTACGCAGCGAGCAGCCCCCATAACTTTAGGTGTCATAGAAACTGCCCATATAGGCCTTTGCATTTCCAATCATTCAGATCCTATTCACCCAAGATAGTCTATCCCCCGCCCCCCTTCAAACGCTCCGAGATCTCTCAATATCAGATCGAATGAGATTACAGCCATGGACCCAGAACACGTTTCTCATCTGTAACGGTAGTAGTATTCAATGGCCATTCGCGACTTACGATAAGGAGCCAGTCAGTTGAGCTAGACCATCAAACGGAAGTATGGAGCTCCGTGCACAGCACGGCCTTGCTTTAGCTTGATGTTCCTTCCGGATTTCGGCACAGCCAACAACTATCTCGTGACAAAGGAAGGGGATCACCAAGATCGGGGGGCGTGGTTGAGTTGCACTGGCATCGACGATGATTGCGAACGGTAGCTTCGCCTTGTTGTGAGATTGGAAAACTACTGTCATGTGACTTGGGCACCTTTCACTAAACAAACATCCAAAAGCAACCAACCACTAAAATCCAATCCCAAAAACACAATCCATCTCTGGTAGATGATGCACGTCTCCAACACCCCTCCCCCTAATCCATACCTAGGCATTAATTGCGGTAATGAAATTCTCTCTCTGTATCCAACCTGCAACCCAAGACAGGACTCTATCACGCTCCTAGAACACCTGACAACATCGTCAGCGAATGCAGTATAGCTCCTCGGTCCGAAAACCGACCCGGTCCTGGTGGGTGTGGTTGGACACTCCTATTTTTCCGGCTCTTGTAGAAATGATGGAATGTTGAAGCATAGCGCTGATATTGTTAAGAGCTTCATGACATAAGGTAGCCAAAAAGTATGTCATCCGCTGATGTTAGGGCACAGTACAGAAGGGTTTGAGTAAAAAGACATGATTTCATTTTGTGTGGTTTTTAATTGAATTCACATACATGCATTCACTATGGATGTTAAGACTTCTTACGTTAAGGGATGCAAAAACGCACACAGCATGTAGCTCACCCTCCACCTCCCCTACCCCGCCCCCCTCCGCCTCATCACCTCCCCCCACGCCCCCTCCACCAACCCCCTAATCTCCCTCCAGCTCACCAGTATCTGCGTCTCCTCATCCCTCCCCACCATCATCACCCTCTCCTCGAGCCCCACATCCAATTTATTCAAACACCCAATCACATGTCCCAGATCCAGCACCGGCCGCCCCTGCGCATCGACAGGGTGGAAGATATAGTCCCTTGCCAATAGCAAGGGGTAGTACTTCCCTTGCTCACTCCAGTTGCGGTCGTGGTCGTGCTCGGGCCTTTCGAGGACGGTGTTGAGTTTCGTGACGAGGCGCACGAGGCGGGAGTTTTCGAGCTCGCGGTTGAGATGCGAGGTCAGGGTGTCGGATGCGTGCAGGGAGGCGTCGAATGCGGAGGCGAGGTTGGAGGCGGTGAGGGCGAGGAAGGTGGTGATCGGGTCGGTGTTGCTGCCGGTTGGGGAGTGGTCGAGGAGCCAGGTGAGGGTTGTGTAGAGATTAGGCGTGTAGGAGCGGCGGAAGAGGTCGAGGGCTTTGGGTTGGGAGGCTTTGAGGGTGGTGGTGGAGGCGTTTAGGGTGCCGAGGCAGAGGAGGAGGGTGCCGAAGAGGTAGAGGTCATAGGTCTGGTGGGTGGAGATCGGGGTGCTGGCGGAGGTTTGGCCTTGCACGACGTCGAGGACGGCGCAGGCGGAGAGGCGGATGCGGTTCTCGGAGGTGAGGATTATTTTGGTAGGGTCGAGGACCCGGGCGGCGAGGCCGGCGTCGTGGATGGCTTTGAGGGCGTTGCTGATTTGGGAGATGTAGTTCCAGAGCGTGATTTCGGGGATTTGGGATGCGTTGTGGCGGTTGGAGTAGCGGTTCTGCTGGGTAAAGTGTTTTTGGGCGAGGCTTTCGGAGAGAGGGTGGTAATCGGTCACGAAGAAGAGGGAGGGATTGCCGAAGCGGGAGTTGGCGAAGGCAAGATGGACGGTTACTACATTGGCGTTGCGGACGCGTTTCCAGTTTTGGGCGACGGACTTGACGTCGTTGTGGGTTTGGTTTGTGGAGACGAAGCCTAAAGTAGTGTATTTATGGTGAGTTCAAATCGCTATACATGGTAATAGATCGAGCTTGCCTACCTTCAAGCCGTCTCAAGCAGTAAACAAGCCCATCATGGCTGGATACTGCCTTGTAGAGCCAATTCGTATACTCGAGTAGATTGTCGGTTTTCGTACTCGGAACCTTTATGGTCGTCAGGCTATGGAATTGCTCAACATCAGGTATATTAAGACCTGTACTGTACGTCAGTCGTGTAGATAAACCCCTTTCTTGACTCCGTACCTGTAAAGGTTCTCAAAGTTGCTTCCGTTTTCTTCTGTAACTGCTGACGTAAATCTTCAGGTATGAAGAAGTCTTTGGCTGCTCTCTGATTGGGTTGTAGATTCTCCCGGTGCGGGCCCCACGCGGCGTAGAGATGATGTTGCAGCTTGGCAATCAGTTAGCGTGAATTGCGTGAGGATGGATATATGTACTACCGGCTGAGTGTAGTTGCCTTGATTTTGAAAATATGCGGACCCCCCATAATTGCCGGTGTCTTGCGCATAAGGATTCATTTGCGATGGCTGGTTTGTATGATTCGACGGAGCCTGAGTTTGCGTATTGTTGTTGAAGGGGTCGGTATTACTGCTGAAGGGGTCGGTATCGAAGGGAGTAGTATGGGAGAATTCAAAATCCTAAGTAATCGTGCCCATTAGTCTTGCATCCAATATCCTCAAGCATTCAAACCATGGTCAATACGAGGAGAGGTAATTCGAGTCAAACTCATTGTGTGTGTCTCTTTCGTTCAAAATAAAGTATAGAAATCTTTTCAGCCTCACAACCAGTCCAACCAAAACGAAGATCATTTAGTGCATTCATGCCGCGCATATCATCCATTGTAACTATGTGGATCCTATGTCCTAATTTATATCCTGTATACGAGCAGACTCGAGGTCCTTGCCTGTGAACACAACGGAAAATGCGGTCCAGCTCGACCTCTTGCGTAACGTAACAATCCACTTGTCTTATATATCTAAGGATATGCATAAGGGGTATAGAGCTTCTGTAAGGCTATATGCGACACCTCCAAGAGCGAAAGAGCAGACATCACTTGACTCAGGACAATGATACAAGCAGCAAAAGGAGTAGTTACTTACAGATTCTAGGTTTCCGAAATTTGATGGCACAAATTCAGGAATGTCTCGAGTGGGTGCCACCCAATCAGGTGCGTTTGGATTATATTGCTTCACTTGAGACATAGGAAGCGTTGTCGAGTTTGCTTGGTACTTTGTCAGGCTTCAGGCTTTACATTCTCCGAAGGTTCTACCTGGTGATGCATTCTTTGGTCTGAAAGGTGCAGCACTTGCGGCCTTTGGAGAGAGTCCCCTAGATTTTTGCCCAGAACTGCTCACAGAAAGGGACGAGGGCGTAAAGCTGGGAGAGTCAACATTGAGCTTCTTCTTCGCACTATGATCTGTCTCAGCCATACTCGTTGTAGCAAAGGAGTTTGTCTACCTCTCAGGCTGCGGCTGGACCCCATGATTTTTCTTCGAGTCATGATTGAAGGCACATCCTTTACCTGATGTTAGCTCCATCTTCTCCACCAGGTTGTCCGTTCACCTTTGTCTTCGTAACGACAATGGCCATAAATCGTCACATTTCTACATAGTGTGTCCTTGGCAGTCTCTATCTCCCCAGGTCTCCATTAGTAATCACCCCTATTCTTGGATCTTCGTCTTCCTAGAGCGACTGAAGATAAGTAGGCACGAGGGACAGTTTCCGACTTACCACGCCCTTTCGGCCGCGGAGACAGCCCTGATCGCCGCACCTCGTCTCCAATGTCCGGCATCGAGGTCATGATATTATGCTAGATTTACATGCTGGAAACTCGAAGTAGAATACTTCATGGATCCTCCACTCTGGGCCAGAGTCTGTGCAAGAAGCTTATGAAATTTTGTGAGATTGATCGAGCCTATAAGGTCTAGGGATCATGAACAATCTTCTCGGAAATAGTGTTCCAAGAAATTGCCATTGCAGTACCCATTAAAGCGTATCAAGCGGCTAGCCTCGCAGCTACAGGAAAAAGAGCGCGAAAATCCATGAGAAATACAACAAGAAGATATCAACGGAGGAACGAAGAGAATCAGCGAATGTTGTAAGCACGTAGAAGCCACATGTTGGTGGATAAATAACGCTGGCTAAACTTCGGCAAAAGTGCCGCGGCGGCTGCAGGTCAGATTCGGCGATCAACAACACTTTCGCAGAGTTGAAGCCTGCCTCGTTACGGGATGTCTTGCGACATGACCCTTCTCTGTCGGTAACACCATCACCCCACACACTGCCTCTCCGCCTCCCCCACGGTCAACTCCACAATGACCGATCCGTTGTTTGATCCAGCTCAGCTGAGCGAAAGCCAGCAGCTTGCCCTTGGGACCTACACATCTATGACAAATCAAGAACCTTTGGCCGCTATACCGCTGCTCCGAAGATCAGAGTGGAACGTTCAGGTGCAGGAAGCTTCTGAATTGCATTAGGGTCTAAAAGTCGGAGACTAATAATTCTGCAGATCGCGATTGCCAAATTCTTCGACGGTGAAGCCCCCGATCCTGTCGAAGAAGCCCGAGCTGCGTTAGCCTCGTCTCCCATACCTGCTCAACAATCGCGGCGTGAGAACTTACAGAATGGTCTTGCATCTCGCCCTAGGTCGAGTGCCTCATCGGACCGGGAGGTTGCGCCGAGGATAGTACCACAACCGCTAAATTCGACATCATACCGGCCACCCTTACTTCTTTCCTTCCTCTTCACCCCCTTCAATCTTCTCTACCGCATCCTCTCCGGACCTTTCAGCTTCATCGGCTATGTCTTTCCATTTCTTCCGCGGCTACTATCAGGTCTGCTAAATCGAAATACACCGTCGGGCTCAAGGCAGAATCTAAGCGGGCGAAGACCTCTGAACGCTCGAGATACTGCGGCGAGATTTCTACGGGAATTCGAAGAAGAGTACGGCACTCATTCGCTGCAATTCTTTGAGGATGGATATGCTAGGGCGCACGACCTAGCCAAGAAAGAGCTGAAATTTCTTCTGGTGGTGCTCGTATCACCAGAACACGATGACACATCAAGCTTCGTTCGGGGGACGTTACTCTCGCAGGAGGTGGTAAATTTCATCAACAACCCGCAGAACAACATTCTACTGTGGGCAGGCACGGTGCAAGACTCGGAGGCTTATCAGATCTCTACTGCACTAAATTGCAGCAAATTCCCTTTCGCCGCACTGGTCGCGCACACTCCACAAGACTCATCGTCATCTATGTCTGTCATTGCCCGCATTAGTGGTCTTCTACCTCCGTCCGCCTTTGTCGCTCGTTTACGAACAGCGATATCGCAGGAATCGGCGGCGTTGGAAAGGGTAAGAGCGACCCAGAATGAGCAGCAGGCTTCGCGTAACCTGCGGGAAGAGCAAAACAGTGCATATGAGAGGTCATTGGCCCAGGACCGTGAACGCGCACGTCAAAGGCGGGAGGTCGAAGCGACCCGGGTACGTGCAGAGCAGGAAGAACAAGCCAAGAATGCAGCAGTGGAGAAAGAAAAGCGGGATCTCGAGCAGTGGAGAGCTTGGAGGGCGCAATCAATCGCTCCGGAACCCGGGGCGGACGTGAAAGACGTATCGAGACTCAGTATCCGCATGCCATCAGGTGAACGAATCATACGTAAGTTTGTCGCCAATGCCCGGATGGAAGAGGTGTATGCCTTTGTCGAATGCCACAATATTCTGGGTTCAGATGTCGATCCAACACCAAAGCCAGAGGCATACGAGCACAGTTACACATTTCAGCTCGTTTCGCCCATGCCGCGACAAGTCTTCGAAGTCGGCAGCGGCTCAATAGGCGACAGCGTGGGTCGCAGCGTAAACCTCATCGTGGAGTCTGTTGGTGAAGCTGACGACGAAGAGTAGAGAGCCTCTATGCATGGGGGATAGCATCTGTGGGACAGGTATTGGTCTTGCGATTCAGCGAACCATGGGATCGGCGTTGGTAGCGTGACCCGGGGATGGACCTAAGGTAAACCACGCTTGGTTGGGGGAATAATTGAGAGCTATTTCGAGAATTTGAGGGCCATATGCATATGGTGCGCGGGCTTGTACATGGAGATATGCATGGGAAGATCCGTCGATATGGCCCATGGCGGAGGCTTAGAGAGATACTCAATAACATGAAACGTTAGTCAAGCGCAATGGATAGCTGAGCCTTGGAATATTGTTGATCTTTGTCACACGCTCCTTAGTTCGATCCTTACCATAGTCTGGAATTGTAACACCGAAGAGGCTTTGTCACAGAAGTTTCGTGCAAGAAGAGATCCAATGCCACTTCTTGATGCGTGGTTCCAGTTGAGGCTGTGCAAACACGTAACAATACCGTCTACCCACTTTTATGCATCGTTTCCCGATCATCCTCAAGAGCTCTCAGCGTAAAGAGTGATTTGCTGTCCATTGAGATAACAATCCACTGAACGAAGACGCTTGGTCAGGAAAACGGTGCTTGACAACTCAATGTAGGGTTCCAGGGGCAGTTTACGCCAAGCGTCGGCATTAAGCGCGGACATAGCTCACAAGGCTACAGCTTGCTGCCCAAATCACCCCGGCTGGTTGCCTGCTTTCCTCCGAGCTCCTGTACACGTTGGAATATACAATCATGGCGACTGTGAAGCGGTTCCTCGGATCGATGGGTCGGCGCGCAAGTATGTGTTCACGGAATGCCGACGCAACTCCATGCAACCAAGGCGCATTTGCGCGCCTGACTGACAGGTGATAGGTGGGGAACGAGATGGAATTATTCCAAACGGCGATACCCCAGAAGCCAGTGTCGCCCGGGGCGTTGTAAGTCTTGCTGCTCAGCGGATCTACTCCGGAATCAGCAGCGCTAAGATCGGATACAGAGGCTCTTTTGCGAGTCTGGCGGCCCCAACAACCAGGTCTGTACATGCCCACAGCAGTCCGAAAACACCGCCAGCTGACATCAACCACCAGGGCGAAGAAGTGCTACACCTCCCCGTCATCGTCGAAGCCGCCGAGTCCAGCCCCGCCGCTGCCCGCGAAGCCGCCAGCGGCATCCGCAAATTCCTCGCGAAAGGAAACTTCCAGCGCGCTTACGTGCAATACAACGCCATCATGCTCGTCCGTATTCTGAGCGATAATCCCGGTAAAACCTTCACCAAAAACCTGGACTCAAGATTCGTGACGACGACTAAGGAGCTTCTACGCGATGGGCGGGACATGAGTGTTCAGCAAATCCTAAGAGAGACGTTGGATAACTTCGAGACGGAGAAGAAGAACGACGAGAATCTAGCGCCCATGCGTGAGATGTGGACGAAATATAAACAGAAGATGGAAAAGCGCGGAGGCGCCCCCAACGGTCAGGGAGGAGCCATCAGATCTGGCGCCGCGGTCACAAACCAAACCTCACATGCCCATACCTCATACGCCCACACTCAGCCGCAACGAAATCACCACAGCCAGAACTACTTCGCCCGCACACACTCCAACCGCGCCCTACCCCCACCCCAGGAACTCGCAGGCCGCATTGAAGAAGCCAGAACGAGCGCGAAACTGCTACAGCAAGTCGTACAGTCTACGGCGCCCGCAGTTTTCGTTTACAACGACCTCATCAAGGAATTCGTCGATAGATGCCAGTCCGCATCGAGATCGATACAGGCGTATATACATGCTGACAATCCAGCGCCGGATGAAGATACACTTCTCACGCTAATCGAGACGAACGATCAGCTATCTGTCGCGCTGAGCAGGCATCAGCGCGCAATGCTGCAGGCACGAAAAGTTACTGGCGCCGGTACAAGCCCCGTTCCCCCTGCACCATCCAGCGCGCCTCCACCACAGACTAACGGGACGTCCGAGTCCCCCCCCAATCCCGCACCTGCCCCGGGTCTGTTTTCGAGGAGGAAACAGCCGGCTTCACAACCGCCTGCGCAGGCGCAGACACAGGAGAACCCATTTTCGGATCATAATGAGACGCAGGCTGAGCCGCATGATTACGGTCTCCCACCATCAAGCACACTGAATACAGAGCCTGAACACACTTCTAAGATGGGGTATCACGCACGCTCGCAGAGCTATGATCGGAGCCATGAGAACGGGCGAAGAGCGGACGACGAGGAAGATAGCCCCGTGAGCCCGGAGGATGTGAGGAGACCACCCGTGCAGTATAGATTTTGAAATTTTGAAGAAAGCTTGGAAGTATGCGGAGGGCAGGCTTTCTGATATGGCTCTGAAAGCTACATTCAAACACATCAAGGAAAGGCTGGATGCATGAACGTGGCTGCTGAACAATGAAGGTAGATATCACTTTGTGCTTTACTCGTGCTAAATACCCGGTCTTGAAGATATACAACTCATCAAATTGGACTCGGTCGGACTAGGTGCTGCCTCGTGTCTGCAATTCACGACCTGAATATCAGCTTTCCCTTTGCTGGTTGATGTTTCCTAGCTTATCTCAATGAAAGAAAGGTCGACAAAAGACTTCCGTAACTATCCCGCCATTGAAATGGACCACAATAACAAACGGGTCGACGGAATCACGTATTGCCCTTGGCAGCGCAATCATGCGATGTACATCAATTGATTACCAAACGCCACCATAAATGGTGTTCCTTCTTTCTCGAGTCTCTGGTTACCTCTGTTGAATCGAAGGCACTTAAATTCTTCACCGTTGCCAGCAACAGCGAGACATCTATAGCGTTGATTACATATATTCTTGATAGAGACTATCTGGCGATGTAATGTCTGTCTGTATAGCTTTCTCGATTCCTTGTTCGACAACAAGTGTATCGCGTTGTTTGCACGATCGATGTTGAAGCTCAAATTGAACTTTTGATACCTGTTCCATACAGGTTCAAAAACGCTTAGAGAGGCAGCTAAGATAGTACATAGAATTAATTGGTATACTTATAATGCTGTGTGTATCTCTCGTCGCCTCTCGTCGTCGAGGATACGGTACATCCGCATCATTGGTAGCGACTATTGAGAACGCCATGTACCTTCCTTGATTTGCGTTGATTGCATGCAATACGTAATTCCGTCGGCCCGTAGGATACTGTGGTCTTTACAGGGTGCGGGATGATTATGGAAGTCCTTTTCTGAGGAAAGCTCCACCTTACATTAAGTAAGAAGGCAAGATGAAGTTTTCGCTTGAACCTACAGTACTCGGACAAAAGTATTCGCGAAACCCTACTTTTACACCAAAACCCTAGAACTTCGTAGGCGACACAAGCATTTTTAGCTAACAGAATTGTCTAAAATTATTAAATACGTATAAAACTTTATAGTTTACATAGATCTATAGATTGGAATTTTTTCTAAGTTGTGTTGCTCTTGTAGACAATGCAAGAGTATAAAAGTTAGAATAAAAATATCTGAATTTGTAGACTGACCGCCGGGCCGGGTTTCGGTACCAACATTCTGGCCCGACCCGGATACTCGGTACCAACCTCTTGACTCGGCTCGGAATCGACCCGGGTCAACGATTTCTTGACTCGGCCCGATCGACCCGCCAAGCAATCGAAAATGACGTCAAAATGCCAAGATTCTCTATTTTTAAAAAAATTCGCATTATTTGAATTACTAAAAATAGTTTAAAAATAATAACGCACAAATAACGTACAAATGCATTACCTAAATGCATTACTATATAATATTATAAACAAATTAATTAAATTAATCAATTTGATTAAGTTGATTAATGCACTTTTTCAAAATAATCTAAATTTTTCGAGTCTTGGCGAGCCGAGCCGGGTTATACGTTAAGTACTTCATACCTACCCTTTGACCCGACCCAAATACTCGGGCCAAGATTTCTGACCCGAATCGGGTCTTGGCGGGCCGGGAACCCGGCTCGAACTCGATGACCCGGCTCGACGCGGCCAGTCTATGAATTTGGTCAAATTTGTATAGGAAATCGTCAAAATTAATTTTGGATTTACTCTCAACATGCCAAAGCTGCGAATAAAATATTTCGAATTGACAAATCTCTTGCTTCTGTAATTATCTAAGATGTCTTCAATTCATGGAATTTTAAAAACCTATCTAGAGGGTGAAATCAAGTTGCGAACATGGTGGGTTTCGGTGTAAAGTAGGGTTTTGCGAATACTTTTGTCCAGGTACTGTACTCGTTTTCACCTATTGATGCAATCCACCTATCAATGCAACGCGCTAGTGGTTTAGGTGCAATATTAGGGTTATCAGTCTTAACCCTAGGTTCATGCAGCTAAATTGCTAGCGCGTTGCATTGATAGGTGGATTGCATTAATAGGTGAAAACGAGTAGAAGTACTTCTACTTGTACAAGTAGCAGTAATAGGCTGCCAAAGGGGATCTCGACCCGGCGCCTCGGGCCGTCAGGGAACCCATATTCTGCATCTGCTCGGCCTGGGAATCCCTTGTTCGACGCAGTAGACTGACGATTCATACACATGAATTCTCTTGCATGAAAATTATGACCAATGCATGTCAACGTGGGTGAGTAATAGGCACGAGCAAGATGGGTGTCTAGACCGACGGACTGGGGCGCAGACAAGTCCACCAATCGTACAAATAGTCATGATCGTCAGTCATCCTTCTATGCTGCCTGCAGCTGAAGGCTCTCGATCTACAGCATCTAAGTCAAAGCACCTCCTACGAAGCTTGTGGGATGTTGTCATTGTCTTTTGCTGAAGGTCTCTTGCTCTGTCTCAATTCCTCTCTCAAGGCTCCCTTACGTCCTGCATCACGAAGGTGTTGGTGTGAGCGACCACTTCGGTGACCATACGATGGAACCATCCTTGAGTGTCCTTAAGCCCTTCAAAGAATCAGATCATTATAATCGGGAGTAGGTCACTCCGGTACGAGACTCGGTTGAGACGGAAGTCCCTCCGGAAACACACTGATCTCTTGTCTAGCATCATCGCCGTCCATGGGCTGAATCCTCAGAACAAAAAAACATACGCTTACGAAACTTGGACCGCCTCAAATGGAAAGCTATGGCTCAGAGATTTCCTACCTCATAAGCTACCCAACGCTCGAATTCTGGTATTCGGCTGGAACTCCAACGTTGCTTTCGACACAGCTACGAGCGATCTCAGAGACCATGCCTACAACTTGTTGGGCTATCTGGCCCTCCAGAGAAGGAGATGCCCGGAGCGACCCATCATCTTTGTTGCACACAGTCTTGGAGGATTAGTGGTCAAAAAAGCATTGGTTGAGGCGATGTTGGACCCGACAAATTATGGCACGATACGCAAAGCCACCTATGGTATAGCCTTCTTTGGTACACCCCACCGGGGGAGCCCACACGCCCCCTTTGGCAGTATAGTAGCCGAAATCGTAAGATTTGTGAAAATACAGCCGTCAAATACGTTGATGAAAAGTCTGAAGCGCAGTTCGGTGCTGGCGAACGAGCTCAGTAAAGACTATCGCAGTCAGCTCGGATCGTTCCATGTACTGAGTTTCCTCGAGCAGAAGAAAACGAAAAATGGTTTTGTATGTGACCTCTCACGCGCAACAGAGAGATGTCCTGATCAATCTGTTTGATAATCACCTACCGTCTTTAGTACAGCAAAGACGAGGCCAGCCTTGCTTTGCCTCCTATTCACAAAGCACTGGTTGTTTGAGCAGTCTCGCAATAGATACATTCCCACAATCATAACGCTGCCCGTATTGATACCTTGTCTAATCAGTGTGTGTAGCTTGTCGAGGCTTCTTCAGCCACGCTGGGTGTCGATCCTGGGCTCGAAAAGCTGATTCCGCTGGATCGCGATCATTCAACAATGTGCAAATTCCATTCAGCAAACGATGGCCTTTATAAGCTTGTGTCTGGCCATCTCGAGCAGATGGCACATGACGCCGTCAATAATCACCACATGTCCATTGCCAGAGGTATCAGTAAGCTGAGAACGTGGGTGGCAGGGTTACGAAAGTGGGTCCTCCAGATTGGAATGTCGATCGGGGCTCACACTTCGCTGCTTCCAGACATGCTTTGACCGTTTCGCTCATCGCTATAATTCCATTACGCAACAAGCCAGTCAAGCGTACGCAGCCTGTGATCAAGAAAGTGACTGGTTAGTGCTTGGAATGACAGGCAACATGCCTGAAGAACTATTGGGATCAACAATTGTCGGTCGTGGTGACGTTTTTAAGCGGTTAGAAGCAAGCTTTGCTTTCGACGGACACCAGCATGCTCGAGCCGCTCTATGAGGGCTGAGTCTAATTGGGTGAGTTATCGATCACACAGCCGAGTTTGAGTGCAAAGAACGGCCCGCTACTAGGCGTGGTAACCAGACGGCTTCAAAAGTCAAACACGGATTATCACCAGCAGTGGCGCTTAGCCACTGACCGACTCTTCATGCCCGATTGTTGGCCCTTTGATCGACTTCTATAAGTGAAGTGTACTTACTAACTTTGAATAGTAAAACACGCATTGCTCGCTTATTCGCCGATCATCTACGTAACGTTGTTCCCAACCTACATGTTCTTTGAATATACGCTGCCGATGTATCGAGGATCCCTCAGTCACTCATGGAATTCGCCTCTCAAGCGAAGCTTGTAAGCCAAACACTATGTGATCTAAGTAATGCCAACATAGGCACCGGTGTAGATGGCCTAGAAGACGAACATCTAGAGACAAATACAACCCAGCTGGTCATCAGATGGCTTCACCGTCAGCAGAGTGGTCCATGGCTCATGGTCATTGATGGTGCCGATACCGAAAACCACCTGATGGGAGCATTCGAGAGCGAGCAACATTCCTCCGGACAGCCGGAGGTCAGACCATCACAGCCCTTCGGATGGCTACCTTGAGTGTCTCATGGTGGGATCCTCATTGCAACGCGAAACAAAGAGCTGGCATATTGGTTAACCTCCAATCAGGCCATCATTCTTGAGATTGCCAGATTGGAGGTGGCCCAAGCTGAAGAGCTCATTGTCCACAGACTTGGGAATCTTGCCGACAGAATAGTTGCTATACTCACATTGAAAAGATTGCTCGCTTACTTACCCCTTGCTATCATTCAAGCAACCGCCTTCATGGTCGTCAGTACGCAAAAAGTGTCCGGATATCTGGAGAGTTACCTTTCGAGTGAAGAGGCGGAACTAGATCTGCTGGAATACGAATTTTGCGATGCCAAGCGCGAGTCAGACGCGAGGAATGCTGTAACCAAGACTCCTCATATCTTTCGACCAGTTAAACATGGAATCGCAGGCCGAATGCTCCTATGTTTTCTGAGTACGCTCGATAGCCAGGAGATACCGGTCTCCCTGTTGCTCACTTTTGCTAAGTCATTTCAAGACCAACTGCTGCCCCGGTCGCTTACGAAAGAACTGCCCGAAACAATATCTTTAATCAGGGCTCTGGGAACGCTCGAAGCTTTTGCTCTTATCACAGAATCTGACGGCATGATCAACATGCATCGGTTCGTTCATGTGGTTTATGCACATGGGTCAGACACTCTTCAGTTTAGCAAATCTGGCATTCTTGTGCCACAATTATTGTCAGCAAAGTGTGGCCATATGCGCCGGCTGCGTCGCAACAAACACCGAAGTCACAAGCTGCGTATCTTCCTCACGCGTTGTCGGTCTTGAGAATGTCATTGGAGAATCCAGTGGAGCCAAAAGAAAACATCAAATTCATCCCTAAAGAATTCTTGGCGGGTATATACCAAGTTTTATCGAAAGACGGTTTCAAGCTGGTTACTGAGAGATACTTAATCAACAAAATTAGTCTCTCAGAACAGAAACGGATCTTCCTTCGTGACAGACACCATATAAGATGGATCCATTAGTAACTCCCCGCAGTCCAGAAGAGCATACGCAACCATCCTCAACGTCATTGTAACATCGAGACACGAGAGATTAAGATCCACCCCCCCCCCCCTTGCTTTCCCTACTATTCGCTATGTTCTGCAGGCAGTCCAACTCCTTTCCTCCCTCTCTTCTTCTAATTACACCCTGATCACGCTTCCCCCACATCCGTCTATCCATCCATCTCTCTCAATCGAATTGCGCTGTCCAATGCCGATTGTCTAATTCCGCTTCAATATTTCCACTGGAGAGGCCATAACACAGCATGCGTCGCATAGGAAAGACCCTACGAACGAACATAGCGCTGATACTCGACGATGCGAGCTACTAAATTGCTTATATACCCTTTCCCTTCCTCCCTCCCCCTCCCTTCACCCTTCAACCCCCCTCATAACCTGACAACTCCCCTCCCCCTCCCCCTCCCCCTCCCCCTTCCCCCGGTCCCCTCCCTCTCCCCGACCCCGTACCCACTCCCACAACCTCCTCCTTCCTTCTTTCCCTCGCACCTCTGTCTTATCCTCCCCCCCCCCTTCCCCCCACTAGAAACAAGAACACAAACCATCTCGCCACCTGCCATCTACCCTCTAAATTCCACGATCCCGTAGCCCCCTTCCCCCTCCCATCACGCATCCACGCACAGGTCAACAAGCCGACGCAAAGACAGGCCTAAGATACGATGGTCGCTTCGGCTTCCCAGTAGCTGGAGTGGTTGGGGTATGATATCTGCCGTACGGATGGTGTAGGTCATTGTGATTCGAGTGCTGTGGGATGGAGGATGAAAGGAGTGGAGGGGATGGAGGGGATGGGAGGGAAGTCGTGGGGTGGGAGGGATTGTTCGGGTGTAGTCGCTGAGCTGGTGTTTTTGGTTGTCAAGTCAGGTTTGTGGGTGTTCAACTAGGTAGGCGTGTAAAGACGGAGAAATTGATGAGGAGAGTGGATGGATCACATGGCGGGAAGAGGGCGATCATGCATCACGGTAGATATATGGGAGTGAGGTGGTGGTACTAGAGGGCTTGGGGGAAAGAGATGTATGCCGTCAATATGGTCATTTTTAGCTAGGTGATCAGTAGGCTAGGCTGGCAGTTGGGCAGAGGTTTTGAGCTCAGCTGGGTATGATCGAGTCCATTGTGGATGACTTTACATAAAATCATGACGACGAATATATAGAAAATCATGATCTGGTCTTGGAACCGGGGTAAGGGGAAAGAAGGACATTTGTTCCAACTCTCATTCCAACGGCTCCCGCCCTCCCCTCTTCTCCAGCTCCTGCATATACACATCCTCGTCCTCGAGCTCCACCTCCAACGGCTTTGTCAACGGCTCAAACGGGATCCCCTTCTCCTCCATCATCTTCAACCTCCTCGCAGTCGCCGGCTTGAGCTTATTCACGCTAAACACCTTGATCCGATGACAGCTGCTCGTAACATGCAGGTCCCAATTCCAAGCGCTGCGCACAAACGTCGGTTGCGTATTCAGGCAATTATCCCAGCACCGCACCACAAGCTCCAGCCAGCCCTCTGCGTCCACTGGGACTTCGACCTCCCAGGTGCGCCACGCATGGTAGTACTTCTGCGAGAGCTTCTCGTAGGGGGTTTCGTACCAGACGCTGCCGCCGTCGGTGCTGACCTCTACGCGCTCGGGCCAGTTGCCCCCGGTGCCGCCCGAGTAGGCCCAGCCGGCCATGTGGATGGTGCCGGAGTGGATGACGACGGCTTGGTCGCGCGGGGCGACGATGGCGGAGGAGACGGGCATGGCTTGGATGGAGAAGCCGGAGGAGTAGGTGGCGTTGTGCTTGCCGAGTTGGGGGCTGAAATAGAGGTATTCTTTGCGTTGGACGGGGGCGGGGGAGGGGCCCGAGATGAGGTTGATGTGGGAGAGCCATTTTACGGAACTGGGTGGGTGTCAGTAGAAGATGGCGTCTAGCGGAGTAATCAGGGGTAGTGGTCTATGCGGGTTCGGAGAGGTTGTAGAATATATCACGGGGCTTACCGTGCACCGATGTAGCCGAATACAAGGACGCGCACCGGGTAGCCGTGGATGCGTGGAAGCGGCTTGCCGTTCATTTCCCATGCTAGCATGACTTCATGGAAGCGGACTTTGCGGTAGGGAACAGAAACGACGTAGTTGTAGACTTGGCCCTTTTTGAAGTAGGTATCGACACCCTGGAATTCGACATCGGTGGCACCTTCTTTCGGACCACCGCAATACTTGAGAACCTTTTTCAGACTGACGCCGGTGTAGCGTGCTGTTCCGATAGCGCCCTCGCCCCACTAATATGCCGTCAGTATTCGGTTTGATGCGGCGAAGCGAGAGACTGACGGGAGCGTTTATGAGTTCGTCACCCTCACCAGGATACTCGTGGATCTGCTCAATCCTTCTTGTCCCAGAACACTGCAGTGTCACGACTCTCGACATCCGTGGGAACAGTTCCTCATTCTGGAGATCCCCCAGCGTCAATCGCTTGGGAGCATTTACCATACCGCCAATGTCCACAAACCACTTATCTGGATCAATAACTGGGATACCGCCATGGTTTCGAACATAATGATCCTCGTTTCTTGTAATCGCAGTCTTGATTAATCGATCCTAGGCTTGTAAGGTTATGGGGCGAATATAAGTGGTAAGCGAGGGAAAGACCTTTGGTGGTTCCCCGTTATACGGAAATTCAAGGATATGTAGCATGTCCTCGGCCTTCTCTTGCTTGACTATCTCCCAGCTTTCCGCCGGCAAGTTCTCAAGGGTTGTTCCCATTGCCGCATGATACTGTTTCCATCGAACACCTTCAAGCACCGGGTTCGTGTCTGGCAAAGGCTTCAATTGGAACTCGGGGGGCTGGACGAAAGAAAATGTCAACATGACGTGAAACAAAAGACTGATCGAATAAGCCCACATCACTGAAAGCATACTGCGACAAGATGTTGGCAGCTGCTGCTTTCTTCTCCGGGTATCTCTCCCACTCAACGTAGCCATGCCAACCCTCTCGTTCCTCTGCGAAGTAGGCTTCAGGGTGATTTCTCTCTGGCAGCGGAATATCTAGCTTTGGAGCGTGCCTCGGAACCGACTTTGGGGGCATTACAGGCATACAATTGGCGCTGTCGCCGTCGGAAGCATGGCCGTCATGTATTGTATCGCCGACGATCAAGCGGTTTGTATCTACGCCCACAGGCATGATAGCGACGTGTAGAGGGGACGAGGGCAGCCATAGCTCGCATGTGAAGGACGTTCCGGGCGGCTGGGCTAGGAAGGTAGTGTTGTAATGGTCTTGGCAGGCATCTTGGGGAATGACAGTGGCTTGAGTGTCCTCGAGTGGTTGATCGGTGATGGCATGCCGTTAAGCTAAAGTACCTGCGCGGTAGATGCAGCTTCGAAGGATTTGCCGATCCACTCTGCCGGCAACCCTGACACAGCCCTGTGACCCATCATCCAAGCTCCGATTTAGAAATTTACGGGGCGTCGGCCCGGAGCTGCCATTCAAGCCTGCGTTTCTCTCCCTTCTTACTTTCGAATTTCGATGGACCAAGCCTTTGGAGATGTCTACTCTGGGCTCAGGTCACCGCTCAGAGATATACAGCAGAGTGTCGATGACCGATGATTAACACCGCTGTTTTACAAATTCAGTGACCAAATATCTTGACCTAGTCGATCGGCCACGAATCTAGATACTCAGCGTGGCCGCTTTCGAAACTTGTGCTACTTCGAAGACTTGTATAGCATGATGACTGCCTCAGCTTAACATGTCACTTGGGACTTTCATCGGTCTGATTTTCAGTCTCCTCAACAACGATGGTTATTGTTTGTTTGACCCCAAGACAAACCGCCTTCCCAGGACCAAGCGTCCTGGCTTCAGAACAAGTTGCGGCCCCTGGCGTAAGTAGGCTTCCCCTTCGATAAATTCTTACTCTGCCTGTCCATCAGTTCTTCGTCAGATATCGCTGGACTACGACCTATCAATAGTCTCAAGCCGGCTTTGTTCTCATTTCTTTGCAACTTGTGGGCTACGGCATACGGCTATATGGAACGCAATCTATTTTCCAGCGGCGGGCGGAGACACTTTTCAGGCATAGTGGTCCTCGTGGTCAGTACTGCCTTGTTCACATGCGGACACATCAGCCTTTTCGGATAGCTTGCGCTCTCCAGTTGGTCTTTCTGAAACGAGAGAAGTTTTTCAATGATTGCCCCAAACTCTTTGGCACCATTATACCTCTGGTATCATCGAAGGCTTACTCCCTTCCTCCCCCTCCATCCTCAGGGCCGAAAGTGGTCTCATGACGTTGTAGAAGTCTTGAATCTGCGTGCTGAATCGGTCGATAAAGGGTTTTCCGATAAGGGTGTCTTGAGGCAAAATCCACCCGTCGATACGCTTGCCAGTCGCGGTCCGAACGGCAATCTTTTTGTTTCTTGATTTGAGCTGATCATTGAATATGTCCAGCCACATGTTGCACCAGTAGCAGCTACCTCTGGAGACACCTATTCCGAAAGTCCCATATCGACCGGCAGACATTCGCTCTCTTACGAAGTGCAGGGCGAGAGTCAATTCAGCATGCTGACTATGTTGGATTGCTATCATCCCTTCAGGGCCACGCTCAGCAGAAGGGAATGCATATGTATCCACCTGTCTGAAGGTCTCTATACGCTCTAATCCACGATGGTGATCGGCCCATGTATTTATCGCGTCAACGGCTGGACCGTTCAACAGTGACTCGTAGGGTTGCTTTACCGAAAACACCTACCAAAATTAGCTGCTCTTCACAGAGTCGGAAACAGCCTATGTACGGACCTGCTCGAATTCGAAAGTGCGATAGCCCTTGATCCACAAGTTGCGCACCACTCTGATCAAGTCACGGACAGCTTCCAGATATGCCGCGAAGCCCTGAAAATGCTCAACTGAGGCATGATGGGCTTCATCGACAAACCAGATGTTTAGCTTGCGCCGTCTACTGCACAGATTGAAGGCCTGGAGGATGATTGCTACAAGGTCCTCGATGCTTGATGCGGTTGTAACGCGCGCGATGCGTTGAATGAATTTGTCGAGGTGCTGTACAAGTGAGTCGCCCTTGTCAATCACGCCCATAGCTCTGAATTCCTGCTCGAGCAAGACACCGCTAGCATTAGCTATGTGTAGGAAATCCTGAGACGTTGGTTGTTGGTTTTCAGGACTCAGCCGATGCAGCTTCGCAAGCTCTTGACATTTAGACACTAGTCTTTCCTTTGTATAGAGGACACACTCGGCAAGTATCTTCCATGGTTCCGTTCGATCTTGGGCATGCTTCAATATCCTATGAATGTAATCTTTTTCCGAGTCGCTTTCTACATTGTCATTTCTAGCCCAGTAAAGCTTGAACGCGGATCCCGTGAGCTTCATAGAAGTCGCAACAGCTCCTTCCCGATGCTGGTCAAGTAGTAATGCTAAGCCGTCTAGTAGTTTGAGGTTCTCCATGACGGATTGAGTCTCCTCAATTTGCTTTGGTCGATGAACGCAGCGCTCGATTAGGGTCAAGGCGTGGATTTGGTTGTTGAACAGGATTGAGTCGGTAAGTGGATGTGGTCCTTCTTCTGAACGCGCCATGTTCCAAGTCCAAGGCTCCTGTTGTGTCAGAATGCGTGGAAACCCTTGACCACTTGCAGTTTCAGCAGTGGGCTCTATCAGTTGCTCGATATATCGTGATCCGTTCAATCGGTAATGGTGGAGCTTGGTGCGATAGTGTTCAACTGTGCCCATGACGGGCGGGACGGTCTGCCACCGAGGCGGCCTGTACTATGGTTGTAGTACGTTTGAAGGTGAGAGACTCTAAAATCGTATGATCATGGCTAATACTAGTAGAGCGTGTTGTGTCTGTAGATGTTGATCAGATTATCGATGGGGAGCGGTACCCAAATCATATAAGCACTATACTGTTCCAATAGATAAGATAACAACAGGGGAAGACCAAGAGCAAATGCGGCTCCGTAATTCACACAAGAGCAGTATGACTGATATGTGCGAAGTCAACACTTCTAGTGGCGGCTTGAGCCAATTACAAGGTTTCTCACACCAAAGGTTCCGGTACCGGGAGGACCAGGGAGCTTAGTGGCATATAAATGTTCCGAAGGCATAGAAGTACTGGCTCATATCCGTATAGGCCAGACATCTAACATCAATTCGAGAAATGAACCAGAGGGATCTCTCTTGAATGCATTTGGAAAGTCCGTTGAAGGACATGCTGATTGCAGCTAAGAAGGCAAGCTTTGAAGCATTACTCGGACCCATGGAACTGGAAGTTCATGAATCATTTATGGACTCCACAAGATTTAGCTTCTCACCAAGGTCGTAGTCGTTAAAGAGTCAAACCATCATCACGTGACAGTTTTACCCAAGCGTACGACGGACTCTATCCTATGCACCAGCAGCAATAGTTGCTCGTTAACCCGGCAAGTTCCTCCATAAAAGTCATGACTTGTCGCCAATCTCTTTGGCGTTTCGGTCCATACACTCGGTAACCTTATCGATTCAGTGCTATTCATCAAGAGTTCGATCTCTAGTAACAGGGTAAACAATCTAATGCCTTGTGGATGATTCATCTCTCGGATATCACGTGCTTGACAAGCCCCTGGACGAGGCATAATGTCGGTGTGTGTTAGGAGACAAGTAGGATCCGCAAGTGTATTTATGTGGTCTCACGGACCTCTGGGGATACAACGCAGCAGCTGGCGCATCAATGTATACATCGGTTGATTCTCCCCCAGAAAATCAAGCTCATGATAGAATTCCCTACTCCAAGATTCCTGCTCATGCGCTCAGAGCTTTCTCATCGGTCGGTATCAGACCCAGAAGTTAGCTCCGGATATGATATTGAACAACATACGATCAACGTATGCAATAATTTTAGATTATAACAGCTCAGTCAACTTGTGAAGATTCGCCCCCATGGGCTCTCTGTTCATACGAAAGCACATCATTGACGTAGCATACCTACGCCGACAACGAACATAAGTGTCTCTAGCGGTCAGTGCTGATTGGATGGAGGGAATAACTTGCACTAAAGCTCGTAAGATCGAACCATGTGTCTTAGCAAATAGATTAACGTCAGACCTCACACGTACGTAGGTCGTAGGAGTGCTTGTCATAGGGGCAATCGATGAGGTACTGAAATTGCTATAAAGAGTCAGTCTTCTAATCGCAACTTACAGGTAAAGTCTCAGACTAGGAAAGCACGGAACAACACAGTACAGAAGACCACAGACTGCGATGATAGACCCTCCTTTTCCTCACGAAGCTCTGGCGGAGCAAATGACCCTCTGTCAAGATCTTCTTACGCATTCAAGGAAGACCAAGAAAGGTTGCTGACCCATTTGGATGACTGGTGGGCCGCGAAACGCCAGGGAGGCACTCACCCACCAAACGGGAGAGAGATCATCCAGGCAGTTGCTGATCTACGTTACGGTCGTGTAGGTTACTCATATTCTGATATCCGATCGCAGCCCACGGGTCCGTTTGGGCTAACACTATCCAAGAAGCACCAGAAAGATCTAGAAAGAGAGCTCCGAAAATTAGGGGAGATGCTAAAGGAAGATAAGCGGTTCGGTAGGGATAGCGCCGCTGATGCGCTACATTATCCGTCCTCACAGCAGCTTTGATTTCGATCCATTGGCATGCAACAACTATTTCGTGACAGTGGCGGAAAGGCAACATTGGCTTGAGTAACGTGATGCTAATGGCCAACGCCGAGGTGGTTAATGAATGAGCATCTCGTAGGTCTTGGCTGAGAAGAGGAAATTATTGAACTGCAGGTGGTGAGGCAATACTAAGTTGCATGATTACTACTCGAGGAATCTATGGAGGAGGTGGTAATCTATGATACATAGTAGGAGGTCGGGAGGACCTCGGAACATAGTCGGAATAACCCCGGGTTAGGGCAAAGCCCCAGCCCTATGAGGCTGATTTCCAATAGAAATAAGAATCCGGAACACAAACCGTCTCCGCACACTTCTGCTTTTTCGCAGTCACGGTTTAGGCATACATTTCATGTAAACGGGAAGCACGTCTGCGAAGCTTTGCCGTGAGCACACAGTAATTGCCTTGCTCCGCAACTGGAATGACACCAGCTTATCAGCGTCATACTTGTCTGCCTAACGTTCTGGGTAGATGAGAACCACGAATCAGTTACAGTTCGATCGTACGTGTCAATTATCTGCACAGCCGATGTAAGGCTAGCACAAGTCCACGCTGATCGCGATGCTGTTGCGCTACGTGGTGCATATCCGGTAAGGCCTTTTCGAGAGATGCAAGACTTGACGACGTATTCTTAAGAGGTCGACTGAAGGGGAGAGATCTATACATTCCACGTTACCGCCATTCCCGCGCAGAACGCAAGAGTCATCGACCAAGGTCTACAATGTCGCAGTTCTGCTTCAAGTAATGCCTGATAGCATGTAAAAAGCTGGACACAGTCTCTATAGCATGGGCTGCTGCCGAGTTGCGAGCTTCGTACTCCAAAGCGACTCTGTACAAAGATTTGGCGTTACCCCTTTCCTTACTTTACGAAGCGGTCATTGGATTTCACAACCGTTTGATACATTTTCTAGGTACACGTATGTTGGACACGCTGCCAAGTGAACTCACAGTCGGCGCATGACATAACACAACAGTCTCAGGCATATCTAAATTTGGTAACAGTCTCGGGTTAATAACCTACCGTACAGCGCAGCCGCGGCAAGTGGCTATGCTCACATGATCTTCTTTGCCTTCTCTACTTTCCACGGAGCGGTTCCGAGGTCTTTCAACGATATCCCGGCGATTGAACTGTAAGTCTCCTACTCTAGGGTCATCTACTCTATTTCTGTCCTTTTTAACTGCTGTGATCCGCTAACAACCGATAGGAGCACCGGAAGGCTTGAAGATGTATATGAGAGTGGCTAGAAATAGCCACCAGGTGACTACTAGTCAGACTGTCACTAAAGGCGAAGTTGGAAAAAGTTCTGTCATTCCATGACCCTTTGTCACCCGCATGGAGCCTTTTCTATTACACCACGATTCCAAACCATCCATACCACACCAACGTTTCTTTTCTACGGCTTGAAACGTCACGGTCTCCTCTCCCGGTCTACCCGCTTTATTTCCCTCATACGACCCCTGAACCAGCCGTCGTTCTCGCTCATCATGTCGACTACCTTTCCGAGGGCTGTTACGAACGGGCCCTACTTGTAATCAGTAGCAAGACTCTTGCAAATGTACTTTGAGATTCAAGTGGAATATCGTACCGCCTGTTTGCAAACCTCCCTGTCTGCTGCCTTAACGTCCTCCAACTCGACCACTTCGCTCGGTAGGGTGCTAGATGCGACATTTCGCATGAAGAGGTCCATTAGGCGCTTCAGCGTGTCGCATGCTTCGAAGTAGCCGTCTAATTGACCAGGCAGACCACGGACTTCGGTCGCAAAAAGCTCCTTGTCGCTAAAGGTCGGTTTAGATGCCGGCATCTTTGAGTTTGGTGAGGTTTACAAAAGCTTTCATCGCTGCGTGGCATTGTCGTATCCTATATGTAAATCGGCGCTGGAATGGAATAGGGCAGCAAACAGAGAGGGTAATGATTGCTTGATAGTTTTATATGAGCATGGGTGCAAACTACTCCAAATTGTTGTTTCAAGACAAGATCAACATAAATCTGCAGAAAATATTCAGACCAGCACTAGCCAATCTGCGCTCTGGAAGGTACATCAAGGCTCCCAAGAAGCAATCAAGGATCACACTAACAAGACTCACCAGATAAAGATCGTACGCTCAGCCACTGCAATTCGGATTGGCCGTTGCACATGGCTCTCAAACCTGCTCTACCCCATCAGGTGCTCGTTGGACGCTGAGAGCCGGACCACCTCCGTGACCATGTCCAGCAAATGCTCTCGTCTGTAGGTCAATTTGATTATCGCGATTTCATGTCCGTGATTACACCCAGATCATCAGATCCATCAAATCAGGCCTGTATCTCATATCATAAACGCGCGCTCATTAGACCCCTAATGAAAGAGTTCTCCCAGCATGCTTACCTTCGAACAAGCTTCTAAGATTTCTTGATCACATGAATGGCCCCTCCTGCTGTTGTATCGTCCTGCCGCTTGTGTACGACCTTAACGGAGAAACGCTCCGAGTGATGGAATCACCACCTTACTTTACGAACGCATCAGCTGGGCGAATAATTATCGATCAAGAAAAAACCAACAAACACTGATTACAACCTTGGAGAGGCTCGAGAGTAAACGATCTCAGACCAGCCCTCCCAAACAAAGAAGACAGCCGAAAAGGATTGGACCCGGTTTCAACAGCGCCGCGTAAGTTACGTTCTCAAGGTGGAGTGTACTTCCCGGGAACAACAAGCGGCTAAAGATCGTAGTTTTGAGGGAACCTTCTGGTGTACATTAAGAACAACAGATGAATATGTTAGAGGCGAACAGGGAGTGGTAGGAGCAGAGAGTGGAGTCTGTCACTGGTCCTCGGGCCATACAGCAACTGGAGTCACCATCCGTAGATCTGCAACAGCAAGCTAGCCCTAGCGCTGTGCCTCTTACAGGAAGACCAGAGACAAGTATGGATCAAGAAGGGGGTGCCCCCCAGAAGGGAGTCCCATTTCTCCGGTGTATACCTAGGCTCTCAACACCGTACTGGAATTGAAAATAACTCGCTGATATCGAAATCTACTATTATTTCTGGGAACGCAGGAACCGCTGCGATATATCGAATTGCTTTCTGGCGGCTCTGAAAAACCGAACAGAATACCCATGCCACAAGCGCCATTGCCGGTATTGTTCAGCGCAGTGCTACCAAAAGATCCTCTGAAGGACCGGTCCTTGTGTCAAAACCATGACTAAAATCTATCAGAGTCCTGTCATCGCTAGACTATGAGCTGCGACTGAAGTGCGAGGACACCCAAACGATTTCACCCAAGTCTGTGTGATGCCCCTTTCTCCATCCATCCAAGGCGAATTTGCGTCAGCGTCATCTTCTTTGCGAAATGGAATCTACGTGTTGTGCGGACTTTACAGCGATTGAAGCCATCACCTATAAGTAGATACCTGGCTTATAGAGAGTTAAGTTGGAACTTCAAAAGATACCAAGACGAAAATGGGGCTAGTAGTGAACATAGATGTTGTCAATGACGTGGACTGCTTCAGGAATTTGTCTTCAAAGCAGAGGGAACGTCGACCAACAAAAATCTCTTTAATGTTACTCCCATGAATTCCGGACATTGGCTCCTTGGAAACGACCCCCAGAATGCCAGCTGTCTTTTCTTTGCTGTCAGCCAGCGACGATTCCCAGCTCTATAGCAAACACCAGAACGAACCTCTTTCTCGCTATAAAAGTGTGCTCCGATCTGATCCTCTCTTACATCATTATTATAACGATCCCAAAACAACAGCCTAGAATAGAGCTGACCATGCCCCACACCTTCCACTCCGAGCGTGCTCTAACCGAGCAGCTCCATAGCTGTGAAACGTTCCTGAAAAATGTTTCCGCAGCATACAACAACGTCAGCTCGCAACTATCCGAAGCTGAGAACCACACCCCCAACAAACATGAAATCGATACGATTCGGTTCACCGAGTCGGTGTACAGATTTCACTCGGTGAGCGCGCCGTTTCTTGGTGGAGGTTCTGGCTAATATATGGTCTTGGACGACAGATGGACCTAGATATCCAGCTCAGAAAATTACAATATATTTTGGACGATAATAAAGCCGCTACAAGGTTCAGAGTACTAGCGATTAGCTGGAGAGCTTGAGATGCTGGATACATATGCTTAGAGACACGGTAAAAGTGTGAGCGCGACGGCTTTACTGAAGACGTAGGAGACAAAGTCGTCAAACACGTTGCGTCCATTCGGGCCTGTTTTCGAGGTCTGCGCGTTCAAACAAGAAGTCAAGACTATCCAATGTGGTCCAGCTAACTCCCCATTCTCGCCAGGCTCCTAGACAGCTCCACCTATCCTTCACAAACCCCGCTTCAGCACTTCATACAATTTCTCGGAAGGGTGACATTGCCCCATAGCAGGTCTTCACTCTCAACTCGTTTCCGTCTCTTAAAGAGTGGTCTGTCGAAGTTACAGGTGCCTTAGTCTTCGCGATGAGAGTTGAAAGTTGGGACTCTCTTACTTTTGAACTTTACGACTATCTTATAAAATACGATGTCGTTCTTTCCAAATCAAAATGTAATAACAATGCGGATAAACTATATAAGACAAAGAATACTCACTACAATCCACTTTGGTACCTTGGGCATAGCTGGCTGTGCGAAAGCGCACGATTAAACAGACAGGAGTAACTTGAACAATAGGATTGAAGGCTAGCGCTAAATGCCTTTAGCGTGTAGAATGCATGTCAAGCGAGTAAGAACACTGCGTGAGAATAAGAAAACATTGCTTTCTACGTATCGCGAGTCTCGTTATAGAAAAAGCTTGTCTTGAACCTTAGACCTTATGCTTACTTATTATTTCGCATTACTACTATGTATTACGTGCAAGTGCTGAATTCGATAAGATAATAACTAAATTCGATAAGATAGCAGAACTTTTTTTTCGCTTTAAGGTCTAAGAGCGAAATCTCGAAAATCTGTTATTCTTGAAAATAGAATTTTTTTTTTTGCTTTAATGCTAGCATATATTCGCGTTTGATTTTATAAGATTCTAGTTGCTTGAATATATAGATCTAACATAACGAAAGTTGCAATTTTGTGTTACTCGAATTTTAAACCTAAGTAAAATTAAGATTCGAGTACTTTGTTTAAGATATTGCAAATTTTGCAAATTCTATAGAATCAAGTAATATTTAATATTTTAGTACAACTACTACGCAAAGCAATTAGTATTATTTTTCTATTAATCGAGAATATAGCAATTATTGTATTAATTAATATTTTATAGATATTAACAATCAATTAAACTTAAATAATCTTAATACTTTAATTGTTTAAGAAGTTATTATTAATTGCACAACTATAGAATTTGTTAATTTTTTAAATATATAAATTAATCTAACAATCTTTATGTTAGTTTAACAATTAAATATTAGACTAAGTTTAATTAATCTATATTATATAAGCTTTTATTTTAGTTATTGTAATTATATTGCGTTAAATTAACGCAACAATATAGATAATAATTGTGCAATTTATAAAACAAACAATATTATTGCATTGTATTATTAATATATATATTATACTTTTGCAATCTAAAGTATAAAGCGTTGCAACTAGATATTTAGTATAATATTAATAATTCTCGAAAAATTATATTAACTCTTCTAATTAAATATTATTAAAAATATATAAATCTCTTAATTTGAATTACAATTCTTAATTATTGCTAGATATTTCTTGTATTTTTTCAAATAATTAATCGATTTAATATTCTCGAATTTGTTAATTATATAGTACAAATAATTTCTTTTTTTGCAAATAACAATAGATCGAAAGTTTGCAAACAAAGAGATTGCAAATATTATAATAAAAATATCTTTTTTATAGCAAAATATTAAATAGCTATTATTTATATTTTCTATATTTTAATTTTTCTAAGTATTTATATTATTAATATTAGTTTGCTCTTTTATTTAACAAATAAATTTGTTAGTATTAATACAATCTCTTAATACTAGACTACAATACTTATATAATTATCTTTATCTTCTACAATATTATTGTTTTTAAATTGTAATCTTAACAATATTTATCTTATATTATACAAATTGATTAATTATTTATTTAAATTATTAAATAACTACTATTTATAATAGTAGATTTTGCAATATTAATATTATTTAAATTCTTATTTAACTTATTCTCTTTATTATTCTTGTTATTTGTTTTTTTTCTTAATAATATATAAATATCTTTTTCGAGTTTATTTTATAAAAAATAATTGTTAGTCGAATTTTTTTTGTTTAAATACAAAATTTTATTTCTTATTTTGTCGAAAAGTTTTTTTTCTTAAATTCAATAATTTAAGATTAGTCTAACAATTAGTCTAACAAATAATTAATATATATATTTTTCTTCTATTTAATTTAGTATTTGCTATTAAAGAAAAATATTATTTATTTTTTTTTATCTTCGACAATTATATGTTTTTTTCTTTATTATTTTCTATATCTTTTACGCAAATTATCGAAATATTTAGTATAAATTTCTAATTATTCAACATATTATTGTTCTTGTTCTATTTACTTAAATAAAATATCTTCTTTTTTAGATAACTTTTAAGACTAATTTGTATAATAACAAATATAATTGTTTATATTCTTATAAGTCTATTATAATATTTTGTATTTTACAAATTAATATATATCTTGCAAACCAAGTATAGAAATATTACTAATAATTATAATTAAACAAATTTTGTTAATTTTGTCTTTTTTCTTTTTTTAGTTCTTAATAATTTAATATATTAAAGTATATATTAATATAATAGCAATTAATAATAGAAACTTAAAAATCTATCTATAATTTAAATTTCTTTCTATATTATTATTGCTATTATTAAAGAAGACTTGCAATATAGCTTTAACTATAATAGAGATTAGAAAAAATTAATTAAATTTCTATTCTTGTTAGCAATGTAACGCGTATTAATATAATACTAATTTTGATTCTCTTTTTTATTAAAAAAGTATTAGAACTTAATAGTATCTTAATTCTTAATCTTGTTTTATTAATATTTGTAAAAATATATTAATTGCAAACTATATTTTGTATTTTTTTTATTATATAAGCTCGACAATAATTAATATAATTTAGTAACTAAAACAATATTAGTTATCAAAGATATTATCGAAATATTATAGATACTTATTTATTTAACTTTATTCGACGTTAATATTAAATTTATATTCGAAAAAAATTATTTGTTGTCGAGTCTTTTAATAATATTTGTTTATATTATTCTTATAAGTTAATTAAACTCAAGAGACTTTTTATTTAATTATAAAATTTCTAGATTAATTTTGTAATTAAATATTATTATAATTTTAAGCAATAAATTAATTAATCTTATAATCTTTTAATACTTTTAAATAAAGTTATCTTTAAATTGTCTTAATACTTCGAATTAAAGATAAATAATCTTAATATTATTAAATAGCAACTCTCTTATATTGCTATTAGTATATTCTAGATATCGTAAATTGTTATTTTACAAATTTAAATAAAACAAAGATTAGAATTTTTATTTTAAAAATAATTTAATTAAAAAAGTTAAAATTTTGTATTTTCGAGAGTTATATTGTCTTAAAAGTATATTGTAATTAGTATAATCGTTGGATCGAATCGAACATTTTTTTCTTAATTCGACTTATTCTCTTAAATCTTGTAGAATTAAGTTAGAATCAAGACGCGAACTTAATCTTAGAATCGAATTTCGTCGAATTAATGTTAAAAATTCAAGTTAACTTTGTCGCGTTAACATGCTCTTATTATATCTTATTTTATCTATGCGCTAACTCGATTAAACTAGCGCAGAATTTAAGCTAATTACATATAATTAACGTGTTACGTAACGTTACGTAATCGAGTAAGTCGAATTAAATACTTGACGCGCATTCTTCGCTCGTCTTACTTTGTTAAGCTAGAAAATTTGCCTAATCTTAGAATTAGAATTGAACAAATTAATTCGATCGAATTGAAATTCAATCCAACGATTACGCTAATTGTATATATCGAGAATCTAAAGATTATTATATTTTATTTCTTAATTATAAAGTTTTTTTGCTTAATTATTCTATTCTAAGTTCGATTTGTAGCTATTGTTCTAAAATTATTTTTATTATCTAATATAAATCTATAAAAAAAAATATTGATTATTATAGAAAAGCAATTGTATAACAATAAAGCAAACAATCTTTAAGATTTATTTCAAACTTATCACAATAAAAATTTTGTCTAATACTTGTCTAATAGTTGTCGCTTGCTTATAATATCTCGAATCTAATATTGCTTTTAAATAGATCTTTAATAAAAATACAATCTTTAGTTTATATTTATTAAAGTTGTTAAAAGAGATATTAATGTTAATATTAATGCGCTTTTGTATCAAAGAGATTCGAGATCAAAAATAAATTAATAAAATTTGCAATATACTCGATATAATAGATACAATAAACTTTGAATTGCTTAATAAAATCTACAATATAAAATTAACTATTTAAGATTATCTAATTATATACTTTTTATCGATAGTTATAGCAATTAATCTTAATATTAAGATTAAAATCTTGTTTTGTATAAGTTAGTAGATTTGACAAATTGTTCTTAATATATAAAAGTTTATTTTCGATACAATTATAATAGTAATTAGTAAAGATCTAAAAATCTTATCTAGTAATTTTGTATTACTATTGCTCGCAATTAAAACAATTTGTTTTAACAATAATTTAATAGCAAATATATATATAGTTGCAATCTTAAACAAAACAATAGACAATATTTTAAATATTATTTTTTTAATATGTTTAAAATTTGTTAAAAGACAATTTTTTAGCAAATAACTTTTAAGAAACTTCTAACTTCTTTTTAAAGAATAATTCTTAAGTTATAGACTTTTTTATTAAAGTTTGTTCTCTTACTGTAATAGTTTTAATAGCAATTATATTTTGTATATCTAAAAAAAAAAAAAGATAATAAAAAAAAAACAAAGAGCGCAATATAAGAGAATTGCTAAGTAAAATAATTGTAAGAAAGTAAAAGCAATAAAGTATACAATTGCAAAATTAACTTAATATAATTAATTTAATTAAATCTCTTTTGTTAGTAACAATAGTTGCTAATATATTAAAGTTGTATTAGTCTAATTTTTAAATAATTAAATTAATTATTTTTGTTTTAAAAATATTGTCTAATCTATTTTTGCAATATTAATTATATAGTATTGCAAATATAGAAAGAATATTGCTTAGATAGTTTTTAAGTATAGTATAACAAATTAATTTATTTAAAATATTTATAATAATATCTTATTAAAGCAAAAAGCTTGCGAGAAAAACTACTTATATTCTTCGCAATTTTGCACTTAAATATTATCTAATCTTAGATTTCTCTTCTCTTAAATCTCTTTATTTTTTATTGTTTAGTTATATAGTTATTTTGTTATTTAATAAGATTATTTTACTTTTAACAAATACAATCTTATTGTTATTCTTAATACAAACTCGCATTGCATAATTAATTATACTCGAATCTATTATTGTCTAATTTATAGTTTTTTTTCTCTAAAAGATCGAAATTAACAAATTTTGCATTAAAATATTTTATTTTTTGTACAAATTATTATTATTTTTATTTAATTTGCAATTTTCGATTTATTTAATAATTTAACTTTATAATATAGAGTTAATTGTCTTTTTTTAAAATTTATTTTTTTGTTAGAATATATATTTCTATTAGTATGCGCAAACTGTTTTTCTTAATTAATTCTTTGCTTTCGAAATTTCTTATTTCTTAAAAAGTATTAATTAAAACTACTTTCTTTTTTGTAAATAAGTTAAACTCGAATAGCTTAAATTAAATACGTAGCTTTATATTTAGTTATTGCAAAAAGATTAATCTTAAATTAAAATCTTTATTCTTTATCTTTAATATAGCAAGTATATTTTTTTTGTAAAATAAACAACAATTAAGAAATCTATAAAAATAAAAAACTTTATTATAAGTTTTATTCTTTTTCTAATATTATTCTTTATAAATTTTAGTTAATATAGATTGTTTTTTGTATTTAAATTTAGTTACTTATTACTTCGAAGTTTTTCTTTGATTAACTTCAAATTGTTGTTCAAAACTATTTTTGTTAATATCGAAAATATAAAATATACTCGAAAACAATTATAGCATCAATTTATATATATTATTTGCTATTTTTATAATTTTTGCATTCTTGTAATATATTTGAAGTCTATTTAATATTGTGATTTGCAAAGTATTAATATTTGTTTTAAATATTTTCGATATTATTATTTTTAGACTTAGTTTGTTTAGTAGAGATATTTTTTTAAATTTTTTGTCTCTAAAGCAACTAATATTTAGTTTGCGCAATATATATATATTAATAGTTACTAAGATTATGTTTGCAAACTTCTAAATCTCTTTAATTGTAATTTTAAAATCTTTTTTTCGAAAAGTCTTAAAATGCTTATCGAGATTTAATATAATCTTAAATATAAATTCTTAAAACAAATAAGTATTTTTTTTCTATTTAAAAATCTCGAATAACGCAAAATAAGATTGAAGCTAATCAAATAATATTAATTATAATATTTCTAAAATATTCTATTTGCTAGATCGATAAACAATTAATATAATTTTTTTTGTTAATAGTAACTGCTTTGTTGTCTTATAATCTAAAGTTTTTTTATTAAGTTTATTAATTTTTGCTTAAGCAATAGCTATTCTCTTGTTGTCAAAATACTTTTGTTAGCTATTTGATTTTTTAAAAATCTTAAAAATAAATAAATCGAAATATTTTTTAAGATAAAATTTGTTTTTAATAATTCTTGTTTATATAATATTGCAAAATGTAATTTTTATAGAAAATAATTTATTGTTCTTGTTGAATTGCAAAAACTTCTTTATAAAAAATTAATCTACAATTTATAAATAATATAAATTGCTTATTGTAATTATAAAATATTAATTAGTTTTTTATTGCAAAATATTGTTTTCTAAGATTAGTATTCTTGTTAATATTATTTTGTTTAGTCGATAATTGTTGTAAGTATTTCTATATTAAATTTACTTATTAAGATTTAAGATATTTGCAAAGATAAAATTAATGAATTTATTAAACTTACTAAATTAATGCAATTAAATATCTTTCGAAACTATAATTAGTATTAAATTGTATCTAACTTTAAATTAATACAATAAACTTTTCTTAATATATAAACAAGTTATCTCGATTTTCTTTTAAGTAGAACAAAAATTATTTAAATTTTGTAATTTTCTTTTTATCGAAGATTGCAAATACTTTATAAAATTGCTTTTCTCTATTTTCTATTAATTTAAAGTAATATTTGTTTATTTTGCAAAAATAATTAGATTAATTATTATTGCAATCTAAAGATATTAGTCTAATATATTCTAATATTAATCTATACACAAGAAAATATTATATCTTGCTTAATTTTATATTATCATAGAAAAAATTATTGCAATATTTTTGTTTAGATCTTTATATTTGATATACAATATATAACTAAAAATTATCAAAGACTATTATTATATTTTAAACTTAATTTGCTAAGATTTCTCTTGCATCTTTTTATAAAAGAGTTATAAAATATTTAATAAAGTTGCAATATTCAAATTATTTAATCTTATTTATATAGTTAAATATTATTGTTTGTTTTAATTGTTTAAATCTAACAATTAAATAAACTTATATTTTAACTTTAAAATATAAAGCTTAACTTACAATATTGTTGTATTTGTTATAGATAAATCTATTTTTTCCTTTCTCGAAATTCTCGAAATTTTGTATTGTATCAAATATAACTTTAAGTTACAAATTCGATTTAATATTAATACTATTTTTAAATATATTAATATATATATTGTTTGCAATTTCTTGTATTATATCTTTTGACAAACAATTAATCTTATCTTTAATTTAATTTACAATATCTTAAAATAAATTTAGCAATATTAATAATAAAAAGAATCGAAATTGAGTAAATATAAGTTTAAAAAATAAAATATAAGAGTGTAGTTAAATAAATATAAATTTAAGAGATAGAATATTAGAGCGCAATAGCATAACAATAGAACTATAAAATAAAGTACAAAATTGCAATAACAAAAGAGTAAATTTGTAAGATAAAATACAAGAGCGTAACAACATAAAAATAAATTTATACTTAACTTTGTTCAAATTTCTCTTTTTATTATTTAAGATCTCTATTAGATTGTAAGTTTTTTGGACAACTAGTTGTATCTTCTTTGTAACTATATTACTTGTTAGTATATCTATTAATTTGTATTAATATTAAGAGTTATTTACTCTTTATTTCTTTGTTTATTTAAAAACAAATAATTTATTATTTTTATTGCAATCTTAGTTGCGCATATTAGTATTTTTTATTTTTTATATAAGTAAGTTTGTCTTAAAGTTAAAGAACTCGAATTGCTAATATATTCTACTCGACAAAACTTGGAAAAAAATTAAATTTAAAATAGATAGATTTTAATTTGTTAAGAACAACTTCTTAATATTGCTTTTTAAGAATATTTATAATAGAAAAGCAAATTATATCGATATTATTTATTATAGAATAAATCTCGAAAATTGTATTTGCAATATTGTTTTCTTAAAAAAGAAATTAAGCTATTATAGTACTTTAAGATTGTTTACAACTTTTAGTAATTGCTAATAACTTCTTCTTTTTTACTTATTGCTTGTTATAATAACAAACATTCTATATTATATAATTAAATATCTTTTAAGATTACGTCGAGCTTAGATAAAAAAAAAAGTAATTTCAATTATATTGCTTAAAATTCTTAAATTGTATTTTAAAACTTTTGCTTATTATCTTTTATTATTAGTAATTTATTTATAAGACTTTGCTTCTTAAGCTCAACAATTAAAATATTAATATTTTTTTTATACTTCTTATTAATTATAAGATTAATAATCTAAAATCTATTTTTAATATAAATTCTCAATTAAAATTGTAAGAAAAAAATTAAGCTAAAATTAAATGAAATTGTTATTTTGAAGAGATATACTAATTACTAATAGATATACTAATACAATTAGAACTTATCAAAGTATTAAAAGAAAAATTAAAGAAGTAGAAAAATGAAAACAAAATTTAAGATAAGCTTAGTTTTTGCAATTATTCGTTATAAGCTAGCGTAAAATAATGCTATTTAATTAAAGTTATTAGCTTTTGAAAGCACTTTAACTAGTAACTTAAAGAATTATTAAGCAAGCTAAAGTTAGTATATAAAAGAATATACAAGATATCTTTAAAGCAAGTCTCTATAATAGGTATTAAGTTTATAGTAAGCAAAATTATACAACTTGTTTCTTTTATCTATATACTAGATTTTTCTTTCGAGTTTTACTAAATAATAAGTCTAGTCTATTTACTATACAAAAATTATTCTATTTCTAAATTTTAAAGAGAATTTCTGCTACTAATAGTATTTTTAACTAATTGAGATATCTTAAATAACTATTAATCTCTAGATAGCAGCAATAATAAATTCTAATTATAAAATGCTTACTAACAATACAATTATTAGCTTAAGTTAAATTATATTAGATTAATAATTATAAAGAAGCTCTAAATACATTTGATTCTAAAATTGCATTTTATACAAAATTAATAAACTCCAATTATTCGAATATCTAGTAATTAAAGTATTGAATTAAAAAAAAATTGTTCAAAAAAAAGATATTAAAGTATCTTCTAATATTATTGCAATTTTTAGACTATATTAGTCTATATTAGACTAACTATAATCTATAAAATTTAATTGCGTTATACTAAATTTAAAAATATTATTATGTATTTCGAATTATTGCAATTATCTTAATAGTTTGTATATAGAATCTTTTATAAATATCTTAGTCTATCTAGATTGTCTTAATACAATTTTATTATTAATATTATAATTTTCGATTAGTTATTTAATATATATAGTATCTATATATATCTAATTAGAGTATTCTTTTTTGTTAAAAATTTAAAATCGAATCTATAAAGAATTTTCTTAAAACTATAATATTGTATTTTAAGTTATTTTTTTTGTTTAACAAAAAGAAATTCTCGAACTATCGAATATTGTAACAGTATTTAGACTCGAAATTGTAATTCTTTTTTAATAACTTATAGTTTAAAAAAGAAACTTTAAATTTATTTTATAATATACAACTTATTATATTAGCTTAATTTCTATTTTTTATTAATAATGCTTTGTTTCTTTAAGTACAAAATAAATACTTAATTAAAAATTAGTCTTGACTTCGAAATTAAACAATTTAAAAGTATATAATTAGCAATTTTTTCTTTTTATAGATATATTCGATTTGAGCAAATTAATTTGTATATATAGTTTACTATTTAGTTATTGCAAAGAGATTAATTTTAAATTAAGATTATTGCTATTCGAAATTGCAACAACAAATATATCTTGCTAACTATATATACAATAATTAGAAGAAAAAAATAGATTAAAGATATAATATTTTTATTTTTATTTTTTATAAAGTATTTTTGTTATTATTCTAAGCTTAATTCTTGTAACTACAATAATACCAAATATATATTTGTATATCTTATTTTTTATTTTAGTATTTAGTTAATTCTTAATTTACAATTTCTCTTCGATTAATTGCAAATTATTAACTAGATTAATCTTTGCTAGTATTAGAAAAGTATAATATAAATATAAATAATATAGCGCAAAGATATAGATATTTCTTGTTAATTTTATTGTTTTAATATTAAAATATTGTATTTGAAGTTTATTTAGAATTGCAACTTAAAGTATTTTAATATTTATTTTATATACTTTAGATATTGTTATTTATAGAACAAACTTATTTAGCAATAATATTATTTTTAATCTTTTGTCTTAATAACAATTTGCATTAAATATTTAAAGCAAATATAAATTAATAATTGCAGATATTTTTTAAATAAATACTTAAATCTTTTCTATTATTGCTTTAATATATTTTCTACAAAAAGTACTATATTATTTATCGAGATTTGCTATAAATATTATTGTAAAAACTAAAAGCAAATAAGTAGATATATTTTATCTAAAAACTTCGAACAATACAAGATAAAAAATTAGTTTTTTGAAAGATACAGATTATAAACTTTCTAAGACTTTCTATCTAAAAAATCGATAAAATATTAATATTTTTTTTTCTTTCGACAACATCTAAATTATTTGCTTATAATTTGAAATTTCTTTATTTAATTTATTAAGTTTTATTTAATTAATAGTTACTATCTTACTATCTAAACAATCTTGTTAATAATTAAGCTTTGCTTAAGTTTTAAGCAAGACAAAGCATTATTAAATATTGTAGAATTAGATAATATTATCTAATTTAATAGTTTGCTTCTTTAATTGTTCTTATAATAAAGTTATCTATTAAGATCGAATATATCTTTGAATACTAAGTTGTTTTATTTTTTAATTCTTATTTGTTAATATCTTTATACAATGATATTGCAATTTTTGATATAATTTGTTTAATTTATATTATAACATTAAATGCATTTGCGCTTATAAAAATATTTGATACTTCAAGCATTAATTATATCTCTCTTATATATGCGTTATACTTTTACGAGAAATAAAAGTTCTTTTTCTTATTATTTATAAAGATATTTACGTACAAATACTCTTTTGCATAAGCAACAAATCTTTTGTATTTCTTTATATTATTTACAATCGATAATTTTTTTTCTTTCTCTTTGTATATCAAATCGTATTTGTTTTATTTTTAGTATCTAGCTTTTTTCTTTAAGACATTCAACTAAGTGTCAATTTTAACAATATATTTTTCTCTTGTTTTTTAACTCAAGCTCTATATTTATTTTATCAAAGATTATTCTTAATATTGATCTTCGACTTAAAAATTAACTTGTTCGCAAATTATATTAGCACAAATAATAATATAGAGATAAAAAACGCAACTTACTATATTAATATTTCTTTCTTTTAATGTATTTTGTTTATTGCTCTTTAGTTAGTCTTAATCGATTTAAAATCTAATTACAATTATTAAAGATAACTTATATTTTTCGCTATATTTTTCGAGAAGTTGTAATTGTCTAATTGCAAATAAATATAAGTATTTAATATTTAACTTAGTGTAATCTTTATAAAATATTTTTTATCAAGAAAGTCTACTTCAATATTATTCTTTTTCTTAGATTTTCTCTATAAGTATTCTTGTTATCAATTAATACGTACGTTGTTATTTGTTAAATTTGAATAAGATTTAAATCAAATTTACATCTTTATTTAAGAATTTTTATCTAGATATTATCTTATATAGCGATTTCTTCCTATAAGTACGCTCTTAATTAATTAATTTATTTGTTGTTATTTGTTAGATCTAGACAAGATTTAATCTAAATCTTTTTCTTTATATATAAGTAAATCTATCTAAATGTTGTCGTTCTTTTTAAATTCTTCTTGTAAGTATCTCTTGCAATCAATCTATATAACATTTGTTATTTGTTAGATGTAAACAAGATTTGATTCAAATTTAGTTTATATCTATTTCTTCAATTAAGAATGCTTACTTCTACGTTGCTCTATTTGTTAATTCTTCTCTACAAGCATTCTTGTAATTAATTAATACTTTTGTTGTTATTTAGTAGTTTAAAGAAGATTTAATCTAGAACTAGTTTAGATCTAGTTTAGATTTGCGTCTTCAATTAAGAATGCTTACTTTAATATTGCTCTAATTGTTAATTTGTTTTAATAAATACTCTCGCAATTAACTAATATCTTTGTAATTATTTGTTAAAATTGAGTTAAATCTTCTTTGAGTAATTTATATTTATACAATTATTGCTTATATGTTCGACACTCTTTCTTTATTAAAAGTGTTAATTAATTGTTTAGATTAATTTATTTTTACGTACTCTATTATTTCTTGAGCTTTTAAGCACAAATTCTTTATTCGAAGCATTTATCGAATCTTTGTTACTATTTTATCGATTACGTTGCTTCAATAAGCATTCGAATTTCAATTTACTAGTATTTAAATTTAAAAGAGACTCTTAAAAAGAGATATATAAAATCTTGTTGTTATCAAACTCGATAATAGCTCTTTCGCTATAAAATAAAATTTTTTGTTGCAATTTTCGTATGCATTTCTTTCTTTATATTATAAGTTAATTGTTTTATTTTTGTTTTATTTTCTTATAAATATTTGTTAACATACTATAAATATAAAGATTGCAATTGTCAACAAAGTAAAGTATATATTTTCGATATATTGTTTTTCGAAATAAATAGATATTTGCGTTTTGTATTTAAACTTCTCGATACAATAATACATTATAATTTTTATAATTTTAATTGTTTCTAAGATTATAAAATTAAATATATATTTAATTAAAAAATTAATTTTAAAACTCTTTCGATTATTGTTAAAAAATAAAGACGTAAAAGTCTTAATTATTATCGAATTCGCAAATAGTTTGAATTGCTTTTTCTAATTATAATTTAGCAAAAAATTAATAAAGACAAGCAAACTTTTATCTTGAATATTCTTGCTTAGAAAAATTGATTTTAATAATAAAATCTAAATATAATTATGCAACTTTCTACTATTAGTAAAGTTATAATAATTCTTAATTATATCATAAACTTGCTTTATTATATAAGATTAACAATTTTCTATCGCGTTATAAAGCTACAATTAAATAAATTTTTATCTACAATAGAAAGAGACAAAAGTAATATCTTTCTTGTCTTCTTTAATACAAGAACATTTTCTATATTGTTGGTACACTAATTTTTGACGCTTTTTATACAATTAGTTATTCTCTTTTATACACGTTTTATTAGCATTGATAGTTTGAATTTCTATTAAGAATTAGCTTAAGATTTATAGCTTTCGACGTTATATTTAGTAATAAACGTAATTTACAAAAAGATATATATCTTGCGCATAACAATTTTATATTCTAGCGTAAAGATATATTTTGAGCGTTGTTTTATTTTGTCTTATAAAACAAGAATATTAATATAACATTAAGTCTTGCATAATAACATTGCATTTTTCTGTTTATCTACAAATTCGAAGATCTATAATATAAACTTTATACAACTAATCTCTAAGAACGTAATATTAAGTTTGATGTTAAAAATTAAAATAAATATAAAAGATGAGTTTTTTGACTTCGAGACTCGCTCTTAACGAACGCGAAATTAATAGTAAATTGTATTCAATTAATAAGTATTTCTATAACTAAAAGTAGACTTATATTGTATTGTATTTATAACAATAATATTTTTATTGCATTGTTTTCTTAATTATTAAGTAATAATATCTTTCTTTTACGTTTAAAAGAATTACGCAATACTTCGAAAATCTTAAATTCTATCTTATTAATCGAATTGTTATTATTTTTTTATAAAAAGTTAATATATATTTTTAAGAGTTTAATAACTAATAATTGCGCTTATTGTTTACATATACAAAGTTTACTTGAAGATTATCTATAGCACAAAATTAGATATTCGAATAAGTTAATAAAATACTATATTTAAAATAGCGTAAGCTTGCTAAAGATTAAGAAATTAATAAAAAGCGCAAAGATAAAATTGTATTAGAAAGAAAAACAAACAAAAGAAACTATTGTAATATATCGAGATACGCTAGTTCTAAATCTAAACTATATCTAATTAAGATTTAGTTAAGATTTAATTAAGATTTAATCTAGATCTTGACAATTTTTACTCAAGGAAAGAAGATAATATTTATTGTTACTTAAAAATGCTTTGCTTTCGATTATTTGTTAAAGTCTTTTTTATATTTTTTACAATCTTATCTAATATTATTGATCTAAATAATTGTATATAGTTTAATAATTTTGAGTTCAATTGTATGCAACTCGATAATAATAATAGTGCGAACAATCTTTAGAGTAACGTTGAAAATAGCAATTTAAGCAATAATAAGACAACTGTTATAGATATCAAACTAAACAATAACAATAATAACAATAGCAAAAAAAGTAAAAATCGAAGAAATAAGAACAAACAAGAGAGTATTAAAAAAGAGAATTATATAATTACAAACAATAGATTTTACTCTTTTAGCATTAATTTACTTGTAATAAACTATAGTAGAATATTACTTATTATCTTTAATAATATTAATATATCTATTAAGAATAATTTAAGTTTTGTTAACTTAATTAAGATTCATTTTGTCGCTTTAACTACTATAAAGATGTATCTTACATTAATAAAAACTAACTCTTAAATATCAAATTATTAAAAGATCGATTTTGTGTCTTTTTTACAATTATTGTTCTTTACTTCGAATTGTTGTTTCTTTATAAGATTAACTAAGTTGTATTATCAAAGTAAAAATAAAATTGTAAGCAATAAGTATAAGTTTGACCAACTCGATACTTATAAATCTCGCTCAATTACTAAATTTATAACAATTGAGAATGTTTGCATATATTATATATTTGAATAATATCAAAAGACGTTAAATTCGATGTCTCTAGTCTCTTAATATAATCGATAAGTTAAATAACATTTTTATTACTTATATAAAGTTGTTGCTCTTATCATCTATAATACTAGATAACTAGATTAAGATATTGTTTACACAACTAATAAATAATAATATAGAATTGTTGTTCTTGTTACTTAAATCATTTGTCGCTCTTTTGTACTTTAAAGATTTTGTGTTATATGTTGTTAATAATAGCTTATTTGTTAAACAACAATCTTAATTATCGATTTATTTGTTATTCTCTTCTTTGTTTATAGCAATAATAAAAAAAAGCATAAATAGAGTTGTTATTGTCTCTTCTTTATATATAGTGCAAAGCAACATTCTATAATTCGATCTTATTATTTTTGTTAAATTTATTCTCTTTGTTTTTGTCTTCTATATACAAAGAATAAAATAAAAAGAGACAAATATTAAGTTAATTATTGTTATATAGTCTAATAAATAAGACTTTAATTAAGGTGTTTTCTTAAGAATTCGATAGCAATAACGCAATATTAAATAAAATTAAATTGTAAAATTAAAATATTGTTAACAACAATATATTTAAGTTATTATATCTTATAAGAGAAACTCAACTGTATATTAAAACAAACAATAATATTAATTTTAATAATAACAAAGCTAATAATTTGTCGATTTTTGTATTCGAACATTTGCATTATATTACAATTAATTCTTTTTCTTAATTTTGTTAAAATATACGCATTATAATTTCTTTATTAATTTCCTTTTATTTAAGATTGTTATTTTTTAAGTTTTGTAATACTTGAGCGAATTATTGTTATCGTAAATTGCGTAAATAATTAAAATACAAAACGACAAAAATCTCTAAAAAGAAATGTAAATTTTAAAAATTATGTATTAAGTATTATTCAATAAACGTCTAATCTTATTTATTGTTTTCTTGATTAATTATTTTATAATTGTCTTATTTAGATCTTAACTAAATCTTAAGCTTTCGAAGATTATAAATTTTTGAAATTAAGAAATCGATTAATTCTACAACTCTATTATTTTGTAAAAATTCTCTTGTTAACATAAGTAAATCTTGCGTCTTTGCTCTTGTTTTTAATGCTTATACTAAAAATTCTACTATTAGCGCAATAAAAAATCTTAAATATATCTTAATTTATATTGATCTTTTTGCTACGAACAAAAACAATAACAACAAAAAAGAAACAATCTCTTTTTGCGCAATTGCTCTTATAACTAGTATTATTAAGAAGTATAGAAATTGTATTTCAAATCTCGCGTCTTAAGAATTTGATTTTTTTCTCTAGCTTAGACGCTAGCAATATTAATTAAGATCTTGCGTAAAGTAAATATTTCTAGAGACAAAATTCTTAATATCTAACTCGAATTTAGTCTAAAATAAATATTCTGAAAGATTAGAATTTCAATATTTAAAGATTAAGATAATCTAAATTTAAATTAAATTTAATCTTCTTATAGAAAAGACTTTAATATCTAGAGATTAAGTTAGTTCAAATTTGAGTCAAATCTAGTCCAAAACAATTGCTTCTCAAAGAAAAGATTGTTAATATTTAAAGATTAACTTAATTTTGATCTAATTTAAATCTAATCTAAAACAATTGCTTCTTAGAGAAAAGATCGCTAATATTTAAGGATTAACTTAATTTAAATTTGACTTAAATCTAACTTAAAACAATTACTTCTTAGAGAAAAAAATTGTTAATATTTAAAGATTAATCTAGTTTAGATCTAACGTAAAATAGTTGCTTCTTAAAGAAAAAATTCTTAACATTTAAAGATTAAGTTAACTTAAATTCGAATATTTAAGCGACAATAATACAATAATCTTTTTGTTAACATTAATAACAATTGATTAAGAAATATTCTAGTTTTTACTTTGTTATCTTTAAATATTTGTTGCGTTCGCAAACTAGTTTAAGTAATTTAATACAAAACATTTTAATTCTTTGCTTTTGCTTATTTAATAAACAATACTAAAAAGACGCTTTAATTGCGTCTTTACTTTCTTTATCTTAATAATAGAAAAAACTTTTTTCTTAATATATTATATGTTATAATATTCGACAATTAACTAAAAGTTATATTTAAAAGATTTTCTTAATATTTAATTTTTATTGTTTATATTAACAACTTTGCTAGTTTTTTTAAGCAATTTTTAAAAATTTGTTAAGAAATTTTGCTAAAAGACAAAATTCTTAACATTATAAGTAGAAAGTTAATATAGTATTCAAAAAGTTTGTTATTTTCTTTGTCTTCGAAATTATAGTTGCAAACATTTTGTTATAATATATCTTAACTCTAATCGATAAAGATTTGTAAAAAGATAAAAAGACAATATTATTATATTCGAGAATAATTTATTTCTTCGTTTTATTATCTTTAATTTAATAGAATCTTTTTTTTATCAATATTTCTTTTTCTTATTTTTAATTTTTTAATCTTGCATAATAGTCTTGTTATTTACTCTTTATTTTTATTTTTTTTAATAAGAATTAACTTAAATTAAGTGCAATTTAAATTAGCAATCGCATCTTCGAATCTTATTTTGTATTTAATAATGTCTTGCTTATTTGTTTGCAATTCGAATTCTCTTAATTAAGAATTAAGAATTATATATTGTATTGTATTAATCTTAATTAATAAAGTTGTTAATATTGTACTTTGTATACTCTTAATTTGCTAATACAAGATGTTACAAATAATATATAATATATTATAGAAATATTAAGATTGCAAATATCTAAAATTCTTACATATATTTTTTAAATAATTTATTACTTTGTATATTTTATATATCTTGTAAATAACTTCTTTGTTAACTTAACACTTTAATTTAACAAACATCTCTATATATCTTTGAAATTGCTTATTACGCTTTAATTTTTTGTAATTAAATACAAAGATAATAAGTTGTACGCTTTTTATATATTTGTTACTATTTGTTATTAATTTGTTGTTTTAATATTTTTTGTTTGACTCTTTATCTTGCACTTATATGCAATCTTTTTGTCAATTGCTTCTATTATATTAATAAGAAACGCATTAAATTATATTCTTTCGCAATTAATTTAGATTAATATAATTTTTCTTGCTTTGCTTTTAATATATTAAAGATTTGTAAATCTTAACAAAGTAATTTTTTATTTAGAACAAATCTTGTTTTTAAATATTCGAATTAATAATATTGCATCTTCTCTTAAGTTTCTCTCGAATAAATATTGCTAAAATCTTTATAAAGTTAAAGTACTCAAATTAACTCTTAATAATAAGTCTTTTAACTTTTTGTTAATGCTAGTTGTTTTAATCTAAATTGATAAATTATATATTATTTTAAATAACAAAATTAAATGTTATTAATAAAGTTATTAAATTTCGACTCGATATTGTAATACTTATCTTCGACATTTATTTTGCAATAAATATTGCTAAATTTTTAGATATAATATTATATTTTTTATAACAACAATATTAAGATATTGAATATTGTATATTAATATTTGCGTATTTTAGTTCTTTGTTTTGTTTATTCTTAAAAAAAATTATTTTAATAAGAACTTATATATTGTTTTTTTGTAGAAAATATTAAAATCTTAAGTATTGCTAAACAATTAAATAAAAGTTACATAGTATATTAAAACATAAAACATAAAAATATTAAAATAAGTTTTATTTTTATTGTTTTTGTTGTACATAATATTTTGCAATCAATATTTAATAAAGATTGTTTTCAAATTGTTAATTTAATACAATATATACTTTAAGTAATTTAATATATTCTTGTTATATAAGATGTATTAAGCAAGTAAAACAAAGTTTATAATTGTTCGAATACAATATATTATTGCATTTTGCTTTTCTAGCAATAAAAATATTATTGCAAAAACAAGTTGCAATATTATTGTCTTTTATTTAATTTTACTTTACTATTAAATGTTGCTAAAATACTTAAATTTCTTTAAACTAATAAATTTAAAAATTTAACAAAAGCGCTTGTTAAATTAGATTGAATCTATTAATTTAATAACTATTTTTTTCTTCTTTTTGCGCTTTATTAATCTCTTGAAATAAGTATAAGAAATAATATTGTTAATTAGAGTAACAAATTAATTAATTAATCTTATAATTATATTCTTAAACAATTAATAAAGAATATTTAGATTTATTAAGATATAAATATTACAATACTTGTAATTTTGTATTCAATTCTTTACAAGATAAATCTTTATATTTGTTTTGTTTTCTTTTGAATTAAAATTTTGTTTAACAAGCTTAATCTAAGTATATTTAGAAGTTCGATATTTCTATTTCTTTATAAAATTCTTTTGTTTGTTAAAAAAAAAATTGCAAATGCTATAATATTTGTTCTTCTTAATACTAGTAATAAGTATTTGCTCTTTGTAATTTATTATTATTTTTTCAATAATTAAATAACAACTTCTTGTAAAGCTATTTGTATATCAAACATTTATATCGAATTTCTTAAGTTTCTCGAAATCTTTATTAAATTAATACGAAGAACATATATATTATAATTAATATATATATTTAAATATTATTTTTATAACTTTATAATATACTTTTGTTTATAAATATAACTAATGTTTCTTTTTAATCTTTACAATTAAAATTAACTTTATTAATATTATTTTTAATCGAATTTAACTTTGTCTAGTCGTGCAATCGAAATTATTAGTAATAAGATAAATCGATTACAAGTTTTAATCGTTATAATAGTATATTATTTGCATCTTGTTTGTAAATATAAGAATCGAAACAATAATTGTCTTTGTTAATACTTAATTTTGCGTACTTTATTATTAATCTCTTGTATGCATCTTTGTAGCGTAATCGTTGAATCGAATTTCAACTCGATCGAGTTAACTCGCTCAATCTTGATTCTAGAGTTAGACAAATTTTCTAGCTTAACAAGATAAAACGAGCGAAAAATGCGCGTCGAATATTTAATTCGACTTACTTAATTACGTAACGTTACGTAACGCGCTAATTATATGCGATTAACGTAAATTCTACATTAGCTCAATCGAGTTAACACATAAATAAGATAAGATAAAATAAGATAAAATAAGCGAATGCTAACGCGACGAAGTTAGCTTAAATTCTTGACTTTACTCGACAAAATTCGACTCTAAAATCGAATTCGCGTCTTAATTCTAACTCAATCTTATAAGATTCAAAAGAATAAATTAAATTAAGAAAAAAATGTTCGATTCGATTTAATAATTACACTATATTTTTGTATAAACGCATATATTGTTTATTGTTTTAATTTAAATAAACGCATACGTTAAATTCTCTTAAAAGAATTTGTATTCTAGTAGAAAGCGCATTATATTTTTTATATTTTAATAATATATAATATACTTAATAATAATTAAATTATTTATTGTGCTCTTAACAATAAAGTTTTTGTTTGTTTAATTATTATTTTAAATTTTGTATAATATGCAATCTATTTGCGTATATTATTCTTTAACATTATAATAATTGCATTGCTTGCGCACGTACTTGAAGTTCGCATTTTAAAGAAAAATATTAATAATATTCTTTGTAATTTTGTAATCTATTGATTATTGCGCAAACTTTTAATTTGTAATATCTTAAAAAGATTTATATATTATACGAGAAACTTTAAGATATGTTGTTATACTTTCTTTAAATTAACAAAGATAATTATTTTCTCTAATTATAGATTTGTTAAGTTCTTTAGCTTTTTTCTCTTTATTATACTTCTCTATTATTAGAGAGAAAATAATAGATTGCAAATTTGTTGTAGAATTGCTTTTTATTAAGTTATTAAATATCTTAAGAATTTAATCTTTGTTAATAATATTATTTTGTTGTAAAATTGCAAAATAGCAAATTTTAATCTTTGTAAGATATGCGTCAAAATAATTCTTTTAATTTTAATTTAACTCGAAAGATTGTAAAGCTTTGTCGTATATTATTTTATTCAACAAATTTAATATCTTAATTTTTGCTACAATCTATCTAAGTTTAAGAAAATTATTGCGTAATTAATATAACTCTTTGTTCTTCAATTTATCTTTTATTTTTATCTTAAATTTAGATTTTTTTTAACATTTTTTTTCTTAAGTTATTAAGTACTTGTTAAGATATTGCGTTAGTTTATTGTTGTTTTTTATCTTAGAGTTGCAAGCATTACAAATATATGATACAATATTTTGATTGCTAGTTCTAATAATACTTTCGATTATATATAAATTATTAATATAGTAAGAAGAAAAATGTTCTAAAATAATTTGCGTATTACGTATCGATAATTGCGAATAAGAACAATAAATTGCGTTACAAAATCTCGAGTTTAACGCTAAATTTTATAGAAAAGAAATATTGTTAATCTTATAAGATTGCAATTAATAACAACGTATATAAACTAATATTTTAAAAAAAAACAAAGAGACTATACAAGAAGATATAAGATATATTTATCTTATTACTTTATTTATAATATAAGAGAGATACTAATTTTTATTTATGTTTAATTAAATATTAAGACAAATATCGATAGTTATTATTATAATGTTCTTATATAAATTGAATCTAGCAATTAGATTATTGTAATTTATAATTAATTAAAGTACTAATTAAACAATATTTAATCAATTATATAAGATATAATCTCTATTATTAATAATTATCTCTTTCTAACAATAGTATTATTTTTACATGTATTAGTACTTAAGCTTAAACGCGTTCGAAACAATTATTTGTATTCTAGACTCTAAAGCAATTCTTAATATTAACAAAAAATTAATGTTAAAGTAAGAAATTGCGCTTTGTTATTGCTCAATATTTAATATTTACAGATGTTAAGTTCTCTAAATTAAATAACTTAGCTTTGATTTAAATACAAAATTATACTATAAATTAGAAGAGAAGACATTGAACAAATACAAACTTATATTTAGAATTAAATTAATTAAATCTAGTTAAGATCTAATTAAGATTTAACTTAAATACAAGATTATACTATAGATTAGAAGAGAAGATATTGGACAAGCACAAACTTATATTTAGAATTAAATTTGCTATATCTAATTAAGATCGAGTCAAGATTTAATCTAGATACAAGATTATACTATAAATTAGAAGGAAAAATATTGAGCAAACACAAACTTATATTTAGAATTAGATTTGCTAGATTTAATCGAGATTTAATTGAGATTTAACTTAGATACAAGATTATACTATAGATTAGAAGAAGAGAAGATATTAAGCAACTTTAATTCTTTGTCTTTTCTTAATACTTATAATCTCGAATATATCGACAATAAAGTCGAACTTTATCTTCTATTTCTTATTTATTATATGTTTAATTCTTGCTATCGCATAAAGCATACAATAAAATATTCTATTAATATTGTCTTAATAGTAAGCGAGCTTAAAAATTTGTTTGTTTAACTTCAAGTTAATAATAAATTTAAATATAGTAACAATTGTTGTTTGCTAAAGATTTAATACTATTCTTATAAAACTTATTATATCGATAAGAGTATTTAATTAATTATAAGCTAAAATATTGCTAGTTTTTACATTTTTTTTGAGCATAAATATATCGACAATTACGTCGCGCTTTGCTTAACTATCGTAATTTATTTATATATATCGACTTAATATAAGACGTTTGCAAAGAAATTATATAAGAGAAGTTAATACTTGTTAATTACAAAATATATCGAACGTTATACTTAATTTATAAAATAGAAAATACTTTGATTCTTGTAAATAAAAGAGCTAAGTTAATGCTTTAACTTACACGTTTTATTATTAATATTATTTCGAGAAACAAAAATATAACAAATATTAAAGTATTGAAATGCAATCTAAGAAATAACTTAATGACTTTTGATTTCGAGACGTTCTAAATAAAATATAAATAAAAGTTTGCTAAAAAATAATAATTTCTTATTCGATTAATAATTAAGTTTATATATATACTTCTTACTTTAACATTTGTTTATCTTATCTTTTATTTAAAAGAATTAATATTGCGTTCGACTACAAACAATATATTGTTACAAATATAAAGCAAGCTAACTTCTTTATAAACCTTTTTAAATTCTAATATTGTTAATCTCTTTAAATATCGTCGAAAATAAATTTGTTTATAACAATTTTAATTTTAAATAGATTGCAATTCTTCAAGCTATTATAAGCGCACACTTTTTTATTTAATTATTAATTATCTATAGTTAATATAAGATTATTTAAGAATAAAGCAAGAACAATCTTCGATACAATTTCTTAAATTTGATTAAGCAATTTTTAAATTAATAACTTTTTTTGTAATATTAAACAATAACGCGAAGCATAATCTTCGCAAAGAGTGAACTAAATATCTTGTTTCTTTTCTAGTTTTTTTGTTAATAATTACTTAATACTTTTTAATAGTTTTCTTTACTATTTCTATTATAATTAACTAAAAAACAAAATACAAATGCTTCGAGATTCTAGTGCGCTTAAGAGCTCGCAATATTATTATAGTTAGCAACAATAATAGAAATAAAGTATTAATTAATTTTAAACAAAATCGTTTATTAAGATCGAAATTTCGATTTGTTGTCTTTTATTTGTTATTAAACTTTTTAAATTCTTTTTTCGAAATCTTAACATTATGGAATTTATTAATATTAAAGAAATTGCAAAGAAGACAATTAATCTATTGTATTTTTTTTGTATTTTTTGTATTTTTTTACAAAAAGTAGTTGTAAATATTGATAATCTTATTATAAATATAAGATTTTTAGAAATTCTAAATAATTTATTATTATAATATAGTATCGACAATTATATTGTAGTACTTGTTAAGATTAAAATCTCTTTTTACTTAAGATAGTTGATTGCTAAGCTTTTAAATAAATAAATATAAAAAATTTAAATTATTTAAAGTCGATTTCTTAACTTAATTAAAAGTTTTATTTTAGATTTCTTGAACAACTTATAAAGATATAGAAGTGTAATATCTAACTTTACTAAATCGATAATCTTAATAATAAATCGATATTAATTGTTAATGTTAACGTTTAAAATTACAAATAAAATTGATTTTTTAATAAAACAATAATTAAAATAATTAAAATTGAGTTTGCATAAACAAATATTTAATTAAATATCGAAAATATTAATTAAAAAATAAATAAAGATCTTAAATACTTAGTAGAAACAATAACAATAAATAGCAAATTAGACTTTTTACTTAAATAAAATATTTTTCAATCGATATTATAAATAAATTTAAAGAATAATAACAATAATTGTTTCGACTATTTGTAAATAAATATTATTAATCTTTATGTTATTAATTAAACTAATATATATTATTTTCTTTAAATTTATCTTATCTTTTACAAAAACGTTACAAAAACGTTACAAAAACGTTACAAAAATTTTAAATACTTAAATATACTTTAATTTTAAATTAAATAATCAAACATTATTAATAAAGATAAACAACAATATATTCGACAATAATTATATAACTTTTTTATCAATTTTTGCAAAAACTAGTTTTATAAAATGTATAATACACTTTTATATATTATTGATAAAATGTTTACAAAGTTAACGAATTTGTGTTGTTTTAATTCTAGTAATTAAATTAATCTTAATGCGCAAACAAAGAAGTAATATTTTAACTTAACATATAAATCTTTGTTTTGTATTTTATTATTTTTATTTTTCTTAAATCTTTTTGATATTTTTGTTCTTTTACTTTATATCTAACGCAATAATAAAAATAACTTCATTTTTCTCTTATTAATTTCGATTGCAATCTTGAACTTAAATTAATTGTTATTTTAATTATTCGAAATATTGTTAACAACATTTTTTAATATATTTTTTGCTTAACTCTCTTAAATAAAGATAAAGTAATTATTGATTATTTGTTGTTTAAAGATTTAAGAATTTAAAGATAAATAACTTCGAATCTAGAACAATGCAACATTAGTTTTAAAAATATAAAATAAAAAGAATATTGTAATATATTAATTAACTTTATTAATTTTTTGCGACGACTTTGCTAAACAATATAATAAGATTTTCGTTAATTTGAAGACGTTATAAGAAAAAAGATCGAATAAATTATTTTTAAATTGATTTAAATTTAACTTAAATCTTAATTACAAATAAGAAATACTTACAAAATAATATTAATTTAAGTAGCAAATTTAAGCTTTTTAAAGAACTTAATTAGAATTGTTAAAACAATATATAAATCTAAGTATTTATAGATACTCGAAGATTGTATATTCGAATTTCGAAAAATATATTATAAACGTAAATTTTTAGAAATTAGAAAAAATTAATTTTAAATATTAAAAAAATTGCGTCTTTTATTGTTAAAGCTACTATTTAAATAATGAAGCTTTAATATCTAGTTTTTAGAGCTATTTTGCTAAGTTGTATTTGAACTTCTTCTTGCTAATACGATGTAATTTTAATAATGTAATTTATCTTATAAATATATTTAAAATATAACGTTTAATATTGAGTTTTATCTACAATTATATTGTATATAAAGAAAACTTAAAGTAATAATATTAAATATAGTTAATAAAATCGATTATTATTGTTTAAGCTAAAGAGAATATATTTACTTTATTCTAAATTAATTTTTAATTTTTTTAGATTCTTAACTTCTGTTGTAAATTAATAGACGCATTTGTTGTATTATTAATTTTATTAGCATTTTTGCTTCTTCGATTCTTTATTGCATTTATTATCTTAAATATCTTAGCAATCAAGTTTGTCTTAACTTTTTGTTTTTAATTAATTACGTGTTCGATTTTCGTTTTTGCATAGATAATATAATAACTTATCTAATTAATATTATTTTAACAATAAGTGCGTTTAAGTATTTGCTTATTAAGCTTAAAGTTGTAAAGTAATTCGCATCAAATAATTATTGTAATTTTCTACAAATTTAAGTCTATTTCTATAATTCTAGTTATCTTAATAAGAATATTCGACTAACTTTAATTTAAAAGCTTTCTAGTCTTTATATCTTTCTTTAGCATAAAAGCATTCATTGCTAGTTTACGCTTCAATGAATTGTTGTAATATATTTAAGACTTGCAATTTAATATGCGATACTTACAAATATACTATTCAAAAGAAATTAATACTTGTTAATTACAAAATACATCAAACAATATATAGAATATATAGAATAGAGAAGATTTCGATTCTAAAAATAAAGAAATTAAAATAAGAAATTAATTTATACATTTTATTACAAGAGTTATTTTAAAAAAAGAAAATATTATAAGACTTAAAGTATTAAGAAACTTTTTAAGAAATATTTTAACTACACTAAGTTTTAATGTGTTACAAATAATTTATAAATAGAAGTTTGTTAAAGAATACTTATCTTTTAGTTAATTAGTAATTGAATTTATGCAAATTCTTTCGACGTTTATATTAGTTTACTTTATTATATTCTTAAAAACAATAAAGATAACAAAGATTAAATACAAAAGATTGCTATAAATGCAAAGAAGACAAGTTGCGTTAAAAATGCTCTTAATTTTTAACAATTTTAATTTTGTCGAATACTATTAAAGATAGACTTGAATATACTAATTTTAATTTTATTTAACTTGCAAATTTTCGAGTTATTTTATTTTGTCTTAAACTAAGAGTCGATTATTAGATTATATATTACAAAATGCTCTTCTAGAAATTTTGCAATAGTTAACAACTATATAAGATTTTTAAAATCTATAAGACATTCTTTGTTTCAAAGACTTTTATTATAATATTAAATCAAAATATAAATAGACGTTCTACAAAGACTTAAATTACTTTGTTTGCTTTTTTTGTTAACTTCTTTGTCTTAATATTTTAATAATTTTTAATAATTTTCTTTATAGATTGTAAATCAATTAATCGAAAATTGTAATAATAATGTTCGAAAAAATCTTAAGACTTAAAGTTTGCAATTTCAAGAAAAATTGCAATATTAATAGAGTCGAAGTTAATAATTATTTTTAATAAAATTGCAAATTAAAATCAATATATTAATTTAATATTCTTTATAAAATTAATTATTTTTTATAATTATTTTTAAATATTCTTTATATTATGCGATTTGTTAATTGTAAAAAATTTACAATATAAACGAACAATCTTCTTTATCTCTATAATTGTCTCTTTCTTTTTCTAAAACTTATAAATAAGTAATTCTATAAATTTACTTTCTAGGGGTAACTTTTATAAGTTCTAAATTATTAACAATCAAATAAAGATATTTGTTAAGAATAAAGTTTTATATTAAATTAATAAATTAATAAACGTTTGTTTTAATAGCTTAAAATTAAGATCTCGAACAATCTTAAATTTATCTTTTAATACTTGCGATAATTGTACGTCGAAATTCTTGAAAAGTTCGTAAAGTTTTATAAGTATAATATCAAGACTTTTAAGATTAACAAACTTAATTATAATTTAATATCAATTACTAATATTAACTTTTAAAACAAAAAAGATAATAAAATTATTAATAGAACAAATTTTGTAAAACTTAGAATTCGATTAATAAAGATATACGTTTAATCAAAAATAAAAAGTATTTGCTAAAGAACAAAGAGAGAACTTCGATACTTTAAAAGAGCAATAAAGACAAATAGCAAACTTTTGCTTTTATTAATTTCGAATTTTCTATTATTAAATTTATAGCTAATATTGAAAGACAATAGCAACGATAATTTCTATAGTTTGCATATAAGTATTGTTAGTCTTTATATTGTTTATTAAATAAATAAAAATTATCTTTTTTAAATATATTTTGTCTTCTACGAGTTCTCTATATAGATTATTTTTATTTGTGTTAACTATCGCAATAAAAAAAGAATTAATTATTATTAATAAAATATAAGTAGTAGCATGCTTAATAAGTAATACTTAACTTTACTATTAATTATGATTAAAACTATAAATATAAACTAAGCAATATATAATTAAATATTATTAATTTTATGCTTGTATAGCTAGAAATCTTAAGTTGCTTTAAATCTAAGATTTACGTTAATTTTTATATATAAACAAAAAAACAATATATTAACTCGACGTTTATATTTTTTAATTAATTATTGTCTTCTTCGATATTTTTATTTTGCAAATTCTTATTATTCGATTTCGACTTTTTAATATTAACAATCTTTACTTTTGTATTAACTTCTTTAACTAAAGACTTAAATTTAGATAATTGATTCTTTTTCTTATCTAAGATATTGCTAATTATCTTTTTTTTGCTTTGTTTTTTTTTTTAATTTTCTTCGATAAAGATAAAAAGATTGTTAACTTCTTTTTATTGTTAAGCTCTAAATATTTAAATGCAAAGCGCTTCGAATTTAGAGCAATACAATATTAATTTTAAAAATATAAAGTATAAAAAATATTATAATATATTAATTAGTTTTCTTAATTTTATTAATTTTTTTCGACAACTTTGCTAAACAATATAATAAAGTTTTTGTTAACTCGAAGATATTAAAAGAAAAAAAATCGAACAAATTCTTTTTAGAATTAATATTAATAGAAAGTCTTTGTAATTTTTTTGTTCTCTAATTAGATTGCAATACAAAAGCGAGAAATTAATTTATTTATATTGTCTTATATTTAAACTAGAATTCGAAAATAATTATTATTTATTTATTGAGCTTGATAAAGTTTATTGCACAAGTCATTGTCTTCGACTAACTTATATAACTTTTTTAATATAGTATATATCAAAATCTAATTTACTTTGTTTATAAAGATATTGCGCGTTTGCAATTAAGCAACAAGAGAACTTAAAAAAAGATTGCTAAATTGCAAATTAATATCGAAGACAACTATAAAAAGCTATTTAGTTATAAGCTTATATAAAAGTATAAATGTTTTTATTTGAAATAAAATGCAATTAAGTTTGGACTTGCTTAATATAAATTATAAAGCGAGCTAATAAAAAAAGAGCAAAACAAAAAGAAATAAAAAGACAAAAAAAACTAAAAGAAATAAAGAAAAAATTTATTAACGCGAGAAGTTTTTAAAGATTAGTATTGTAATTCTATTTTTTTATTCTCTTTGCAAGCTCTTCTCTTATTACATTTTTAATATCGAAATTATTAATATAAGTAATTGCATCTTTATTAAGACGTTTAATAAATATAAGATAATTAATAATTTTTATCGAGTTTCGAAATTTCTTTTGCAAAATACAATTAATTTTTGTTTGCTTCTAAATAAGTATTGTTCTAAAATAAGAATACATTTAATATATTTCTAGAATAATATTGTGTTAACAAACAAGTTATAAAACTTTGTCGAAAAAATTCTTAATAATATCTAAGTAATAAAGAGAATATGCTTTTTTTATATACGTTTGCGTTCAAGCTTTTAAAGTTTTGTTATAATTAAAACTAAAAACAAGTAAATAAGATGTTATTGTAAGTTCTTGATAGATAAATTCTTAATAATTGAACTAACAAAAAAATATTAAGAAAGAGAGAAGTAAACAATAACATTTAAGATTATTATCAAAAATCTAAGAACTTATTAACGCAAAATGTATACGCGTCGAGTTTAATTCAATAATAGTAATTTATAACGCATCATTATATAATCTATATATTTGAGCAAGATCTTAATCAAATCTAGATTAAATTTAAGTTAGTTTTCTAAATATAAAAACCAAAATAAGATTAAGTTGTCGAATTATAATATTTATATTAGCAAAGAGATTGTTATATATATGTAGATAAAGTTCGAGCAAATCAAGCTACGTAAAGTAGAGTCTAAAAAGCGATAAATTAAATTATCAAATTACAAATCTATTTATTTGCGAAGTGTAATACTATAGCGTTATCGACGCGCTAGCGTCTTAGAATATAATAGAACATGTAATCTCGATTGTCTATAAAAGTTTTAAATTGCACAACTTCTCTTTTTAATTAAAAAGCGAGAAGCAAACTCGTATATTATAACAAGTCTTAGATAGAAAGAAAGTTTGTCTCTTGTTGTTCTTTAACTATTAGTCTTACTACTATCTACTTTATATAGTTGAAATATAGTAATAAAAGTCTATTATATCTTACGTCTTTTACATCTTAGTGCGTTAACAAGTAATAGACACATTCGCATTTTACAATTCTAATTATTTTATTTTTCGAAAAAAAAAGACTCGAAACGTAATAGCATTATATTGAATTATAATAGTTTAAGTTATAATAATTATTCGATTACTAAATTAAAGTTCGAGAAATTTAATTCTTTTCGAGACAACAATTGTTTACAAAACGTCGACAAAAATAATTGTTATTAATATAATATTAACAAAGATAATAATTTAGATACAATTAGAGCTTCAACTTTATATTAGCAAATTAAAACGTTAATAACAAAGATTCAAGATTTGTAAAACGCTTAACAAGTTTAAATTATAATAATCAAAGAAACAAATTCTTAAATTTCTCAAATTGCTATTGTATTGTTGTTAATTATATTTAAGTTTTTAAAGTTCGAAAAGCTAAAATTATACAAGAGTTTAAATATAAGTAAATATATTATTTAATTTTGCAAAATTAACATTAATATAATGCGATTCTTGACGTATTTTATTACAAATAAGAACAAAATCTTTTATTGCATATTATTCTTAAAAAATAATATTATTATATAATAATATTTAAGAACAAGCAATAACGCTAAGTTAAAAAGCAAAATCTTTAAAGAATTTAAAGAGTTTTTATTGAATTTAATAGCTAATTTTGCTAATTGTTGTCTTCTTGTCTATAAAAGATAAGAGAACGCTAGACAAAAATTAAATTAAAAGATAATTATCTTTAAGAAATATCTAAATAAGCTAGAGACTTATCTATTGTTGTTCTTAAAGAAATATAAAATTTATATATTTCTAATTAAGTTTAAGTCGGACTTAAAAGTAAAGATTCTAGATATTAATAATGTATTAAATACTCGCGATAAGTTTTTAACTATAATTATTATATAAAAACAAATACTAAATTGTACTTGCAAAGCAAATTTAAGCAACTTCGATAATTAATAAGTTTCAAAAGATTCTAATACTTTCTTAAACAAATTCTATTAAAATTGTCGCTTAAACAAAATCGACAAGTTTATTAGAAGCAAGAAGCTCTATATTTTTAAAGACTTGTCGACGTTACGTAAGCGAATTTACAAAATTAATAATATAAACTATTTAAGTTGTGTCGAATGCTTTAAATACTATAAAAAGAAGTATTACAAAACAAAGTATTTTAATAAATACAAATAAAACAAGTTTATTGTTGTCGCTATTGTTATAATCGAGACAAAAAAAGATTAAGTTTTGTCGACGTCTTGCAAGCAAAGCAAAAAAGATCAATAAAGACAATAAATTCGATTTTAGTAAAAGACTAAACTTGACTTCTTAATAATAAACGTTAAGTTATAAATCTAGTTAACTTGAAAACTAAGCTAAATCTTATTAATTATGTCTACGTAATACAATAAAAATTGCAACTTATACTTGTTATCTTATTAATATCGAGTTTTCTTAATAACAATAATTGCTATTATTACAACATCTATAAGTTGATCTATTATCTAATTAATTTATCTAATTAATATCGAGAATATACTATTTTATTTTATTTAATTAAATATATAAGCTTTAATCTTATATTAGATATATTAATGCTAGTCAAGCAAGATATATTAATTAATTCGAAGATAGAAAGCTAACAATTTAAGATTGCAAATAACAAATTAAAGATAATTAATTTTAAGTAATTTATTTTAGATCTTGTTAAATATAACACAGTTTATACTATTGTTTGCGCTAATATTACAAAGACATTAGACAAAAAATTAACAAAGTCTAAGATCGCTAAGAAGTTAAGAAATCTAAAAGATGTCTATAATAAGAAATTGATCGAAATTCTATAAGAATTAAAAAAAGAAAACTATGTTATTAAGTTTCAAAACGACAAAGAGTTATCTTTTATATCTCTTTATAATCTTTTATAGAATAAACTAACAATACTTTGACAATATCTTAATAATGCGTTAGTTAAAAATTAAATTAATTATTTAGTTTTGTTTGCAAACATTTCTATTCTATTTGTATTAAAATCGAACAATAAGTTATATTTATGCGTCGATTATAAAGATTTAAATGCAATTATTATTAAGAATTGTTATTTACTATTTCTAATTACAAAAACGCTAAATTGTTTATGCAAAGCAAAGCGCTTTATTATCTTAAATTTAAAGAACGTCTACTATTGCATTTGTATTAAACGCAATAATAAGTAAAAGACAATATTTCGCACGCGTTATAAGTATTTCAAGTATTAAGTTATATTATTTGAACTAGTAAACGCATTCGCAACTTTTTCGATTTATATTAATAAGACGTTGCAAGAACTAATTAATATAACTTGCGTAATCTATATAAATAATATACTAATATATAGCAATAATTTGACAAAGTATTAACGTTATATTAGACAAGTACTAAAACGTCTTTGCGAATATTTGTTGTACGTCAATCTAAAGAAGTGTAAATTCAATATTATAAAAATTAAATTTCTGAACTTTATTGTATTTTTAGAAGATATATAGATAGACTCGAAAAAAATTAAAAACTTATTATAAACTTTAGATATTTTTAAACTTTGTAAACTTTTATAGATACTTTATATATTATTATTCGAAAAGAATTGTCTCTCTTATTAATCTATTAAAGGAAAATAAGAATAACAAGAAATTTAATTCTTTTGTTTAATCAAATAAAGTAAAGCAAACATTTCGTCAACGTTGCGATATTTTTATGTTAACTTTACTACTTTGTTATTACAATTCAAACAAGAAGATTAAAATCAAAAATTGACGCGTTTAACTTTGCAATTGTGAATATTCTAACTTAACAAAATAATAACAAAAATTAATATTCGATAATATTTTAATTGCAAAAGATAATTTTAACAAAGCAAAATTATTGAATGTATAATTAGAAATTGCTAACTATTGTAATTGCTTTTAAGTAATAAAGATATTATTTAAAGAACAATGCTTGTCTTATTAAGATATAATTAAATTATAATAATCTTAAGAAATTTATAAGTTAAAAGAAGTTAAACTTAAGACAAATTTGCTAAGCGCTTAAGTTAATTGTCTATAATTTTGAAATCTTTTATTGTTCGAATAAAAAAAAATTGACAAATAAGTTGTCGAAACATCTCAATTATAAAGAGATTTTGTTGTTAAATACAAGATTATTATCGATGTTGCAAAATAAATTAATATTGTTGTTTAACAAAAAATTGCTAACGCAAAGCAAACAAAAGATATTAGCGCTATTATCTAATAGAAAGTTGCTAACGCAAAACAAGCAAAAGATATTAAATAATTTGATTCTTGTATTACAATTAGTAGAAGTACTTACTAGCAACGCGAAAATCTCGCAACTATAAAGTAGAAAGAAAATTCTTAATAAACTAGTATTTCTATTTTAATTAATTAATATACAAATTGTTATTTCAAGAAAAGTAATTAGAAATATATTAGAGAAATTGTATAAAAGATCTTAGAAATTAATAAAAATCTTAATTAAAAATCTTTAAACTATACTTAAATCGAGAAAATTTGTATTAAGATCAAAAAGTTATCTTGTCGCAAGCAAAAAATATAAACTCTAGATTAAGAAAATTTTGTTAAATATAATAAATTGCTCTATGTTTTAGAAGATGCAATTGTTAGAAAAAAGTTAATTTGTAAAAATTATAATAATTCTTTGACAAAACACTTTGAAATTAAGAGAATACTAAATTTACTTTAGAAGAAGTATTTTTAATTTGTTTGCGCAAAACAAATAAAAGCATATATTAAAATATATAATATCTATTAACGCATCAAAGTTTCTTGTTATAAGTTATATAATAAGTTTTGATTCTTATTTGTTATAAAGAAATTATAGAAGAAAATTATTATAAACTTTATAACAAGTTTGTTGTCGAACAAGTATTGTAAAGTTTTGTATAACTTAATCTTTATAATAGTCGATTGTTATACAAAAATAATTAAATATATATTTGTAATTATTAGAATTAATGTTGTAAAATTAGTAAAAGTATTTTTCAATAAAATTATTTTATGCTTTAAAATATTAGCTAATATAGTAAACAATAAAGAATTTGTCTTTATTAATGTCTTCTAATTTGTTGTATACTTTTATGCACAAATTGAAAGACAATTAAATATTGTCTTTTATTTTTAAACAAATAATTTAATCGAACGACAAAACCAAACTTTTAAGTATTATCTTTGCACTTACGTTAACTCGAAATAAACAAAATAAACTAATTTATTATTAATAATAGAATTTGTTTATAACAATAGTTATTATATCTTAGTCGAAACTTCGTGGTTCTATCTAATATATAGTTATTATTCGAAAATTTACTATAAAGTTGAGAACAACTTTATTAAAGAAAAGATACTATTAATACAAAAACGCGTAAAAAAACTTTATAATTTAAGAAAAGCTCTAGCAAAACGTTTTGAAAAAGCTATCGCGTAATAGATGAAGTATTACAATAAAAAATATAAGTTAAAAAGCTTTGCTATAAAAGAATAGATCATACTTTTAATTAGAAATTTGAAGCAAAAGAGATTTAACAAGAAGATATTGCACAAGTATATCGAATTATTTAAAATTAAAAATAAGATTAAAACGCAAACTTATTATTTTATCTTATCAAACATCTATCGAATTTATAATACTTTTTATATTTTATTTTTAAAGTTATATTTGTATTGTATCGACAACAAGCAAACAAAACAAACATTGCAAGTTTCGAAATTTATTAATAACAAAATTTAATAAAAGATCGAAGAAATTCTAGACAAAACTAAGTTAAAGAAACAAATATAATATAAGATTAAGTAAATAAATTGAGACAAGAAGTACAATTAATAATTAAGCGAAAAGTTTCTTAATAATATTGATAAATTGTAAAAAAAAATTGAAGAACAAACATATAGTAAGCGAAAGCAAAAAAAGTAACGCAACGCGTATTACGATAATAACAACTATATTAATAATAATTTGCTTAATAAAATATTGCGCAATTGTTGTTGTATTGTTGTTATATTTAATTAGATTTACAATAAAAAAGTTCTTTATTTTGTTATATAAAATGTTAAAAATAATAAGATTGTTTCTTTTAATATAAATGCTTAAAATATAATTTTAAACTTTGTGCGTTATATTCTATTAATATTAAACAAAGAAAATCTATACGCGAAAGCACAACATACTCGCTTTGTTTTTTCTTAGTTAACAATATATTGTAGCAATTTAACAAATTCTTAATAATTTGTCGAATTTGTATTAGACAATTACAAAAAGTTATTAAATTTATTCGAAAATAAATTGTTAAATTTCGCAAAATTATTTGTAAACAAATCTTCGAAATTGCTCGAAGTACTTGCGTTTTTTTAAAAAAGTCAAATTGCAAGAAATCTATTTTGTTCGATTTTTATTATCTTTGTTGCAAACTCGATTTTGCTACTTATACTTATTTTCGCATTCTTTATTTTTTATAGATATATAAGCGAGCAAAGCGCGAACGAAAGTAAAAGAAAAACTTATCATATTATTATTTGATAATCTTGTTAACAACTTAGAGTTGCGAAGAAACTTAATCGCAAAGTTGTAAAATTTTGCAAAAAAATCTTTTAAACTTATTTAATTTAGATTGATAATAAACTTAGAAATAGTTTGTTTTAACTTTGTTTTTTTTGTCTTTGTTAACAATTTATTCTTGTCTTTGTTCTTATTCTTCTTTGAATTCTAAATACATATCAATATATTGCACAATACATCAAAATAGACAAAAAAATAAATAGAAAAATATATTAAAGAGCAAACAAAAATACTTACAATTAATATATACTCAAAAAAAAATTAATTAATTGCTTTATTTTAATAAAAGCGATATTTTAATTTTTCTTTGTTTTTTTGAGCTTTTGCTCGAGCACAATTTGACACTTTAAAGCGCAAATTAAATTATATTTAAATTAACGAATATAAGATTGCGTTTAATTTGTTGTTAATAAAATAAACTCTTTATTGCGTTGTTAGCTCTTTATATTAAAAATAATACTTTTTCGCAAATATTTTATCGATCTAGAAATTGTATTTTCGACTTCGAATATTTTACGATGTTTGTCGACAAGAACTTTTATTCGATTTCGAAAGTATTTAACAAATTAATAAATATTAGTAGCTATTATATTATAAGCGCAAACAAAATATATTGCAATACAACAATTTAATTTACAATAAAGAATTTTGCAATAAATGCAAGTATTTTTCTTCTATAAATGTATGCACGCTTGCTTACGCAAATTATATATAAAAGATTACTATAGACTATAATATATTAGTTCTCGTAAACAATAAAATATCGAAATTATTTACTCTCTCAATTTCTTAACTTCTTAGAAGATAAAGATAAAAACATGTTAATTTAATATTTGTACTATATATATAAGTCTTACGCATTCTTATTTTTGTAACAATTTATTTACAACAAAAAAGCAATTGCAATTAAGAAGAATATAAGAAGAAAGAAAGAAAAGAGAAGAAAAACAACAATATTTGTGTTTATAATTTATCTAATATCTACGTAATATTAACTTTACTTTAAATTTTATTTAAAATTCTAACAACAACAATAACAAAATAATAACTTATTATAAATTATTATTGTTGCTATTATATTATTCTATAGATTGTATTAAACTAAAGCATAAACTAATTTCTATTAAATAGAAGATTCTTTTTTTTTTTATTCTTAAAATTTTTTAAAGAGATTTTTAACGAGCTCTTGTAACGTTGACGCTTAATAGACGCTTTTATCTTATGTAAAACTAATATAGCTTTTTACATTACTAAGAATTAATACTCTAAGAGAAGAGATAACTATAATATTATAGCGTTATCGACACGCTAGTGTCTCAAAATATAACAAAGCACGTAATCTCGATTGTCTATAAAAGTCTTAAATGGCACAACTTTTCTTTTTGATTAGAAAGTGAGAAGCAAATTCGTACTTTATAACAAGTATTAGATAGAGAGAAAGCTCGTTTCTCGTTGTTCTTCAACAATTAGTCTTACTACTATCTATTTAATATAGTTGAGACATAGTAATAAAAGTCTATTATATCTTACATCTTTTATATCTTAGTGCGTCAACAAGCAACAAACGCACTCGCATCTTACGTAAAGATTATATTAAAATATGCATATAAGTTAAATCTAAGCTAATTTAAACTAATATAAGCAAGTTTTAACTTAAGAATAATCTATAGACGATGTATATTTATAAAGAATTGTCTAAGATGCGCACAATAATAGTTAAGCGAAACAATTAGAATTGCAATATACATTACTAGAGTTATAACAAAAATTATATTTCGTAATATTAAATATATGTTTTAACGAAATAAAGTAAATATAAATTATAAAGTTGTTAATAAAAGAGTATTGCTATTGTAATTAAGAACTAGCTATTAATTGATCTTAAGTTATAATAGCAATATTTGTATCTTAAAGTTAACAAGTTGTTTTCTTAAATTGTTGATAAAAAGAAAGGTTTTATTTAAATTATTTTTTGCTTATTTACTTTTAATTTATAATATATTGTTAAAATACTTAATTTTCATAGACAAATTCTTTAGCAGAATTTGTTAATAAGCTTCGATGTTCTTCGATTTAATATAAAGATATTTTAAGATATTTTAATTATTTTATTATCTCTTTTTATTAATATAATTAAGTATAACAATAAGCGTAAGTAATTAAATTCTAATAATAATATAAATTAATATTTTAATTGCAAAATATAGAGTTTATCTTCTAAATTCTTTATATTTATACTAATATTAATTTAAGTATATTTATATATTTTTTTGTAATAATAGTAATATCGAGTTACAATTTTTTACAATATTATTATTATCTTTAAATATATTGTTATATATTTTGTTTGCAACTTTGTGTACTATATTTTGTAATAAATTATTAATTTTGTTTTTAACTTTATTTGCAATATTTTAAAGTAAGTTTAGTATTATTAGTAACAAAAAGAATCGAGATAATATAAGTATAGATTTAAAAGAAGAAATAAAAAAATACAACAAAGTAAGTATAAGTTTAAGAATTAAAATAAAAGAGAATAATATTGTAAAAGTAGATTTAAGAGACAAAGTAAAAAAGAATAATAATATAAAAGTAAACTTGTAATTGTTGTTGCTCGAATTTCTCTTCTTATTATTTAAGATATCTATCGAAAGTAGAACTTTTTATATTAGTACTTTAGTCTATTCTATAACTTTAATAGTTGTTAATACATTTAGTATTATAAAAAGATATTAAACAATATTAACTCTTATTTTTTTATTTTCTTTATTGTTAGTTTTTGCTTAAGTCTATAGCAATCTAAGTTATATATATTATTATTCTTTGTTTCTTATAGAAATTTGTTTGTTCTATTGCTCTAAAACTTAAAAAACTAATATATTCTATTTAACAAATATTCGAAATAAATTACAACTATAGTAAATTAACTTTAAGCTATTAATATAAACTTCTTTTTATTCGAGCTAAAATATATCTATTGCAAAGAAGCAAACTATATTGATATTATTTATTATTGAATTAATTTTAAGAATTGTCTTTGCAATATTGTTTTCTTAAAAAAGTAATTAAACTATTATAAAGCTTTAAGATTAACTTCGACTTTCAATAATTGTTAACAATTTCTTCTTCTTTACTTGTTACTTATTTTAACATTTGCAATTCTATATTATTATTTTTGTATTATTTAAAGATTAATACAATAATAGATTAGAGAAAAGAAAATATTCTAATTTAGACTAATCGTTGGGTCGAGCTTTGATTCCAAAAGTTGGAATCGAAATTCGACTTGGACCTTTAGCGTGAAATCGAATTGCAAAGATTGATAAATCAAGCTACTTAATTGGCTCGCTTAGAATGAATTCTTTCGCTTAATTGTCAAGAACTCGAATCTAACGTCATGGAATCGAGTCACGTGATAAATCCGGGTTTTCGCGATCATTTTATTCTAATTAAGCTACTTAAAATTGTTAAGTTATAGTAATAAGCTTTATTAATACTTTTTTAAATAAAAAGATATTCGAGAAAATATTCTTTCTTCAATTATATTGTAAAAGTTCAATATATAATATTCGAATTATTAATAATTGTAAATTTGTAAAACTAAAGTTTTTTGCAAAAGTAATACAACAATTATTAACTAATAAGAAATATTAAATTTAAGATAACGTTAACAATTGCAACAAAAGTTGCAAATTACTTTTATAATAAATTAATAAAATAAATATCTAAAAAAACGTTAAATAAATATAAGATTCTATATAATAATTAGAAACTTAAATAATAAAAACAATCTAAAAAATCTTAATATATATAAGTTCGAACAAGACGCAAAATATTATAAAGTTAATATAAATAATTTTTTGCAACTAGAATAAGAACGCAGTAATTAAATATATGAATATTATATATTTAAGATTTCGATTACTTCAACAAAAAATTTATATTAGATTAATTTCTTCTAACTTTATTAGAATATTATAGATAAATTAATTTAATTCGACAAAAATACTAATTAAATAGAGATTTTTTTTGAACAAAAATTGCAAAGAAGCTAAGATATTTAAATAAATCTATATGCTATAATTATTATCTTCAAAATTATCTATATTTCTAATTATGCTAAATTTAGAGATTAAAGTTTGTTAATTCTATTTACAACAAAACAACTTCGATTTTGTTAAAACAAAAATTAAAAGAAAATATTAATAAAAAACAAATTTTGCTTATATTTGTTGCAAATAATTGCACTTCTTTAAGTATTAATATATACAATATATTTATTGTGCAAAAAAAGATAATTATTTAATAATATACTTTAGTAATATATCAATTGTATTAATTACTACAATAAAAAAGTATTTTTTGCTCTATTAATTCTAGATTCTTGTTAATATCTATTATAGTTAAAGCAAGTTCTAGCTCTTTCTATATATAGATTTCTTGTATTAAATATTATTAATAATTGTTGTCGATACTAATAGCAAAATACAACTGAATCAAAAATAGAAATTCTTTTTCAAATATATAATAAAACAAATTCCTAATAGTTATTTTTAGTAATAGTGGAAATATATTAATAGCTTTTAAATTTAAACTGTGTTTAATAATCTATTAGCAAAAAACAATAGTAATTATTAATAAAGAATATATATATTTTAGATCTAATAGAAGTAAGAAGAAGTGTAAGAGCGCAAAAAAGATAAAGAGATACAAAACTACAATCGAGTCAAATAATAAAAAAATAATAATAATAAAAAAAGTGTGCAAGCAATTTAAGAACAAAAAAAAGAAGTTATCCATTAAGTAAAAACAAATACTAAAGAAGATATAAAAAGAGTTATTAGCTCGCAAAGATAAATAGAAGTTAACAGAAATCTTAAATCTCTTGTATTTAACTTGTAAATAGAAAAAATAACTTTGTAATTTAATAATTATTGTTGAAATTGCAATATTTTGCAAAGTTTGTTATATATACAAAGACTTTACTTAAGATTGTACTCTTATTATTTATTAATAATTTGTTAAATATTAAATTTTAATTTAATTTAATTTAACTAAGTAAGCAATACAATTATCTAATTTTTTTTCTTATTCTTTATTGTATTTGTAGATTAATTAAGTTTTTTTTGCTATATATTAACAATTAGCTAACGCAGCTATCGATTTAACTTCTAATCGAAATGCTCGAAAATCTAAAATTTTCAAAAATCTAATATATATATTATTAGACAACTAATAGTTATATTTAATTGTCGAATTTGCAAATATATTTGCAATCTATTATATACGCAGTTTTTATTGTTATCTATTAACAGACAAAATCGAATTAAATTGTTAGTTAAAATCTAAACTTTCTAATAATAAAATTTTCATTTTTGCTTCTTTTAAGATAAGCAAAAGAAAATGTCTATTTCGATAAATATTGCTAAATTAATAGTAATATTTAAGCTAATTTCTCTAATTAATTAAACTATATTTTTTAGTAACTCGATTTAATTTGTTTTAATCTCTTGTCTTTTATATTAATAATTAGAATAATTAATATTTTAATTAAATATTGTTGTAATCGAAAATTGTTTTAAGTAAAAGTAGCATTTTCTCTTTGCATGTATACTTTTTTTTAACTATACTAAAAATATATTATATACAAGAAATTAGTATAAATTTTAAGAAAAATAAAATATATAGAACTTTAATGCGTAAGCTTAATATTATTGTTGCAATTGATATACTAATTATATATAAACTCTGCGCAAATATAATAGAATCTTAAGTCTAATTATATAATTAAAAGAACAATTAAAGCAAGCTTTATTTTATTGTTAATTTTAAATATTTTGATATATATAAAAATCTATATATAATTAGTATAATTTGTATCTCGATTTTCTTTATAGATTTGTCTTTAACGCAATCTAAACGTATATATAAAGAGATCTACTTAATAATATTGTCTCGAAGAAAAATATATTGTTTTGTCGAAAATATTTTAACAAAAAGTTTTGAAAAAGTATTACTAGCTTATTTAAAGACAAAATCTTAATAAAAAAATATATAGCAAACAATTTCTTCTTTAGATTTACAATAAAATAACGTTAAGAATCTTGTATATTTTTCTTATTTTAATAGAAAAATCTTTGTATTCTTATTAACTAACTCAAATATAAATATATTTCTAAAATATATTTTATCGACAATTCGAGAAATCGATCTCTTAATTTCAAGATGCTAAGATAATTCGTGTAACTTAAGATCAACCTTAAGAGCGCTTAAGAGATAACGAGAAGCTTGCATTTAAGAGATCAAAAAAGACTTGACAAAAAGTATAATTTTGATGTTCGAAATGCGCACGAACTTTCGTAGTACTTCGATTAGATCTTCGTTTGTTACTCGCTTATATTATAGTAATTTGTATAATAAAATCGAACAATTTGTAAGATTTCTACGCGAGAATAATGTGCAAACAAGAGCATCTTCTATAGTTGCGCAATTGATTGCGCGTAATTAACTGCGCGTAATTGATTGCGCATAATTAATTGCGCGTTTGTAAGTTGCGTTCGCAAGTCTTAACAATATACAAATAGTACTCTTAACATTGCACGAGTTACGTGTGTCTTAATCTATTTTTTAAATTTTGACACTATTGACTCGAAGTTGATCGAATCTGCTAATGTAATTCTAGAGCTAAGACATTGACACAACAATCTCAGGAGTCTCGAGTCGCTAATAGAGTCTCTAGAGAGTTATCTCAAATTGTCGATGTTTCTTGCTATATATTTGATATAATTGTTGCAACTTTACAATCGAAAAGATAAAGCTTATTTTCTTTCTCTTTATTGTTTTGTTAATTTAATAATTTTTGTCAAACTAACAACTTTTGTTAGTCTAACAAAATACAACACATTCAACAACAATAGCAAAGATAAATTGTTTGGTATTTTTAATTTTACAACTAATACTTAGCGCAATTTGTTCTACTTTATATTTATTGTTAATATCTCTTTATTATTCTCTCTATTATATATCAAATCGAAAATTAAATCTACTATCTTATTTTATACAATACGTTCGACTATTAAGCAATAGACTAGCAAATATTGTATTAGTTTGCTTGAAATTGTTTGTAAATATTGCAATTCTTATTAATATAATAAACAACAAATATTTGCGTTATATAATTTTTAATAATATAAGTTTTATTAAAAATAACTTTGTAAAAGTAAATATAATACAAAGCTTTATAAATTGTATTTTAGATCTTATTCTATTAATTTAATTTCTTCTTAAATATCTTTAAATTCTTAAACAATAAGAATTTGAAATAGAATTTAATAACTTTGTTTTATATAATTAGCATAATATTTGCTATCTACATTATATATAACGCTTTAGAACTAATTATCTTTAAGAGAATATAATACTTAATAATATTAGAAAAAATATTAGATTTAAGATATTTTGCAAACTTGTTTATTTATTAATTTACAAGCGTTAATATTGCAATAATAAAAATAGTCTTAGAACTATTCTTAGTACTAAGTCGATTAATTATTATAATTGCAATAGTTATTATAGTCTTGTTTAATTTTATTTAATTAACTATTATTATTTTAGTAAGCTTATTTAGTTTAGTTTCGAGCTTATATATTATTGCTATATCTATAAGCTAATAGTTATACAAATACAATATTAAATCTTTTATTTTCTAAGTCTCTTTATTATTTTAACAAATAATTCTAAAGTTTAGAATCTTGCTTGCTCTAATAATATTAATTCTATTTTATTTTGCAACAACAATATTGTATTTATTCTTTTATAGAATAAAAAGATAATATATTTGAACAATATATATAATACTTAATGCAATTAATCTTGTTATAGTAGTTGCTCTCAACAAAGAATTTGCTAAGCAAATTGACAACTAAAGCTAATCTAATATTCTATTATTTAAAGCTTAACTTTATTAATACTTTAATTGTTATATTAGATTTTAAAGAACAAAACAAGAAGAAGCTCTTTTAATTGCTAATAGAACAACTAATATTAAGCAAAAATAACTTAAAATACTTTATAATAATTAATTAGATATAATATCAATTATACTTAAGCAAAAATAGCAATCTTGCTATTATTATTTTTGTTATTGTTGCTTTTACTTAATAAGTCTTTAACGCAAAACGCGCGCTTGTAATTTAATTATATCGAGAATTAAAATAAAAAAAGAAGAATAATAAGTTAGTTATTATTAGATAGTCTTATAAACGAAACTTTAATAAACTTATCAATTTAAGAGAAAGAGAGCAAAATAATAAGAGAAAAAAATCTAATATAATTCGACTTAATGTAATATAATTCGACAATTTTTTTCTATTAATAAGTAGATATAAGCTAGAATAATACAATTTTTTAAAGATTTTACTAATTTACAATTTTTCAAACATTTTTATCTATTATTAAGATTAAAGTCTTATATAGATATGCAATTATAGCAAGATTTAAGCAAGTTTTAAAAGAATAAAAGTATAATATTTTGATATAGTCTAATAATATTCGAGTACAGTCTATTAATCTCTTTTTCTTTTAAAGACTTTGTCGAAATTACAATCTCTTAGACGTTCTTTTCTATTATATCTTTCTAATTTATTTTATTCTTTCTTTTAGATTTCTTGTTTTCTTCTTATTAAAGCTACAATTGATATCGAATATGCTAAGTATATTATCGAATTTATTTTCGAGAAATAGATTAAAATAGACAAAGCAATAGGAGTCTAGAGTATTATTGTTAACTATTTTTTTGTTCTCTATTAATACAATTAGAATTCTACGTAAATACGCAATTGTAATAAAGAAATAATTTGCAAAAATAAAAGTATTATATTCTAACTTAATTTAATTGCATTTTAATATTACTTTACAATTTATTTTTTCTCTCGAAAATATTATCGAAGTTAAAATTATTTAGATATTTTCTTCTACTATATCTTTCTAATTTACGTTCTTTTCTTTTTCTTTTAAAATTTTTTATCTTCTCTTTGTTAAAATTACAATTAATATCGAATATATTAAATATATTGTTACATACAAATTTAAGAAATAAATTACAATAAAGAAAGCAATAGAAGCTAGAACTATATTGTTAAACATTGCTTTATTCTTTATTCTTTATTATCGAAATCGAAATCTTGTATAAGCGCACAATTATAACAAAGAACAAGATTGTAACTTGTAATCTATCTATATATATAAAGAAATATTATATAATATATTAAATATATAAAGAAAGTTAAAGTAGATCTATAGATTATATATATAGAATTTAAGTAAATATATAAAAATTATAAGCAAAAGAATATAGGCAAAAAATATTTTAAAATAATTAATTTGCAAAAGCTATAAGACTATTAAAGTAATTGTAACTTAATATTTGTTTAATAAAGAAACAACTTCTATTAAATAGTTTATATCTTTCGAATTTAATATATTTGTCTTGTTAACTTGCTAATTGTTTTGTAAACAAAAAATTAATAAGAATAAAATTAGATATATTGTCTTTGCAATTAGAATAATATTATTAATTAGATTAATTTTGTCTAATTTCGATTTATCTTAGATTTAAAAAAAACTTTATCTTTGATTGTTTATTGTCTTTTAATATAATTAAAGCAATATATTCTATTATTAAGCTTAAATATCTTAGCAATTCTTTTTATAATTATTAAGAGTTTCTTTGCAAACAAATATAAACGCAATTAAAAAAAAAAACGCAAGTATTTGTTTTGTTTGCAAAAAATTATATCTCTTACTTATATATAATAATACTTAAAAGTATATTTTGTACTATTAAACAAACAACTTTGTTAAAAACTTTTAAAAAAAATACTAAGTTAAATTAACTTAGATAACAACAATACAAATTTAGAATTTTCTATAAAAATAGAATAGACAGCAATAGGTTAGCTCGAAATAATAGAATTAATTAATTAATCTTATATACTCTTAAAAGATATAAAAAACAATTATTTAAAATTTACAATTTAAATACTCTTAACTTTTTAGATTAAATTAGAGATAAATAATATTGTATCTTTAATATAACTTTCTAGTATAGCAATCTTATTATTAAAGCGCAACTTTTGTTAATTGCAAGAAAATCTTAAACTTATTACTAAAAAAAATAGTAACAATAACAATTTTAAAAAATTAGAGAAAATTGATATTTAAATAAACAAGAAGAAAATTAAAATTAAGAGCTTAAAAAAGCAACTAGAAATAGAGTCTATAATAGCAAAGACTAGACTAATTGTTAGATCGAATTTCGATTCCAAAAGTTGGAATCGAATTGTCAAGATTGATAAATCAAGCTACTTGATTAACTCGCTTAGAACGAATTTTTTCGCTTAATTGTCAAAAACTCGAATCTAACGTTATAGAACTAAGTTACGTAATAAATTCGGATTTTCGCGATCAGTCTAGCAAAAACAACTATACAAGTTAATATCTACAAAAAGATAATCGAATATTTAGCGAAATATTTAATTGTTAATATATTTAGACTATTGCAATCTTCTCTTAATTTAATAGACAAAAAAATATACTAATTGTTTAATAATTAGATTAATTATATTATAATTTACTAATTGTTGCAATCTAAATATACAATTAACAATTTAAATAGATTCTTTAGTAATATTAATCTTAAATTACTATATAATTTCTTAAGATTTAGAAGCTTAAATAAATAACAAAATAGCTTGTATTATATTTTCTATAAAGATTGCAACAATATCTAAATATATATCTAGTTCGAATTAAGTAAAATAACTTGCGTATTGCAATATCGATCTTATATAATTTAGTATTGAAAGATAATAGAAATAATCGAATTTCTTATTAATTATTTGACGTTTGCAAACAATCTAGTATATTAGTTAGTTTGTTAGTAGAATATAGTAAGAAAGATTTAAATATATAATAAGTTTTATACAAAGAACTAATAATAAAGAACTTAATTAAGTCTTTTAAATAAAGCAATTATAATATCTATTATATTATTTATTGATAAAATTGTGTTAACTAGAATATACAACAATAAACAAATATATTCGATATATATAACAATCGAAAATCTCGATAATAAAACAAGAAGAAATTAGATTTATTTAAACTTTATTTAACTAAATTTTCTTTCAATTATTAAATTAGAAAATATAGATATTAAGATTAATATATATTATTAAGCAATAGAAATCATTCTTAAGCGTAAAAGTAAAAAAAATTAATTAAAAAAATTATTTTAATTAATTGTTTGCAGTTGTCGAGATTCTTGCTATTAAAAAATATCTATTCTTTGCGCTAATAGATATACTCGATGTAATTATTTTGTATTAATTAATATAAATATTAATTATAAAAAGTAGATTCTAATTATCAATATTAAAAGCAATTAATATTGCAATATATATATAGTTCTATTTATTTAGCGCAAAAATATATATATTAACAAATTTAATTGTACTTACAAAAGTACTTAAATATAGATTTTTTATTAGATTAAAAATAATGTTTTAAATAAATATTTAGACTAAGTATATTCGATAAAGAACTTTGTTTAAAAATATTAATGTATAAATATTTACAATATAATAATAATAGATATCTTATATTAACTTTATAGCAACCATATTATAAATTATTTGCCAAAAATAAGTCCGCAAACTTATGGACTATTATATTTTACAATTTAAGAGAAATTAGAATAATTTTATTTTTTTTAAAAGAAAGTATAGTAGATTAACTTAAGCAATGCTTTTAACTTATAACAATATATATAAAACTTAAATACTTCAACTATTTTAGTAAAGTTAAGCAATAAATAGATAATAAGCAAAAGTTGATTCTGCGTTAACTAATTCTTATAATAATCTTATTGCTTACTTTAATTTTATTATATATAATATTGTATATTTAAGCGTCTCTAGACTTTGTTATACTAATATACTATTAAATTCACAATAATAAAATATTGCGTTATATAAATTATGTCTTGTATTATATTAATAAACTAAAGAAGATTTTTTGCAAATTTCGAAAAGAAAAGAGAGATTTGATAGATTATTTTAACTTTCTTAAGTATTATATATTAAGTTATTAAGTCTTATATATAAAAAAATTTAAAACTTCGATTAAATACAATAGTTCGATAGAAAAAACAATATATAAAAAAGTTAAGTTGCAATATAATCGAATTAATAAGTACTTAAATTATTAAGAACAAATCTTGTATTACAATATTTGAAAAATTAAAATAAAAACAATAAACAATCTATTACTATATAATAATTCGAGAGTATTTGATTAAATTAATATAATATTTAACTAAAATAATATTACAATTAATTAGATTAATACAAACAAAAAAATTAAGATTACAAGAGTTTTGCAATTATAAAAGTTAAAGTTGTCTTGCTAGACAATCGATTCGAATATAAAAAATAGATTTAAGATAATTAATATAAATCTTAAATACTAAAGACATGCTGCTAATATTATTAAATATTTTTAAATTCTCGATTTTATTAAAGCTCTTGATTTGTTTATTTGTTATTAACAAATTGTAAGAGATCGAATACAAAGAAAAGAAAAACAACTTTAATAACAAGAATATCTTCTTCTATTGCAAGAAGAATAATTTCTTATAAGTAAATAATTGTTTTGTTTGTATTTATCTTTTTATTATCTGCTAAAAACATGCTATTAAAACAATAGATATTAATAAATAGACTTGCAAAATAGTTTATTGCTTTTATATTTAAAGTAGCAAGAACAACTTAACTCGATAAGACTAAATATAAACTTAGAATTATATATTTAGCGCAAAGAAATAGATAAATAATAGAAAAACAAAACAAAAGATTTTAAACTATATTAAAAAAAGTTTAATAAGACAATTATTCTAATAATAAGCAATATAATTGTTAGACTGATCGCGCTAACCCGGAAATGTCACGTGCAAATGCCAAGACTCGAGTCCAAAAAAATTCGAAGAATCGAATCGCTCAAAGTAGTTTAATCGATTACTATAAGTAGTTTAGCGCGAAGCGCGCTAAACTACTTTGAGCGATTCGATTCCAAAAAATCGTCGCGACCCGATCTTGGCGTCGAGTCGAACTAGAGAAATAATATCATAACTTGACCCAACGATTAGTCTAATAATTGTAAATAGAAAGCAATATATTATTAAGAAACTCTAATAAATGTTTTGCAATAACGTAATAATAACTTTTTTTATAGCATTTATAAAATAATTAAAGCAAATTGTTTTAATTAAAAATATTAATCGAATTAACAAGATCTAAGCTTGCGTTAATTCTAAACGTTATTAATTACTAAATACAATACTTATATTGTTTGAACAAACAAAATAAATAAAAGTTTCTATATTAATAATTTTTGCAATTAAAGAATATACAATTTGCTATACAATAACAATTGAAAAAATCTTAGTATCAAACAAGCTAATAAGATAACAAAAGATATAACAATGAAGATTGCAAAGTAAAAACAAGATATTATTAAGATAATTAAAATTGTAACAATAAGAATTGCAAAGCAGAAATAGAAGACTTAAAAAACTATTAAGAATATAGCAACAAAAATCGCGAGATAAAATTAATTAATAGTTAAAGAGAGTACAAATTAAAGTAATGCAATTGCTAAATTAACAAATAAGTCTAAAAATATCAAATAGATAATAAAATAAAGCAATATATATAAATCTAATTGCAATAGATTGTATATTATTAATTCGATTGCGCTTTGCAATACTAATTAAAACAAGTAAAGCAATACTATTGTTTAAGACTTTAAATATAAATTATGCAAAAATTAAATGTCTAAACAAATAATACAATATTAGTCGAACAATTAGTTAAATAATTAGTCGAACAATTAGTCGAACTTGTTAAGCAATCAAATTAACAAATAGAATAATACTTGCTAAAATAATAATAACAATTGTTGAATTTAATATTATATCTAAATTATAATATAAGTTTGCAAAAAACAATATAATTTTCTATTTGTTTCTAATAAATAGTTCTAGTATCTAATATACTTGATTATATAGTTTCGATAATTGTTTAAATCTATGTTTACAAATCTGCAGAATCTAAAGAATTTGAAAAATATCTTAATACGTTTAGCTCGATCTACTTGTAAAAATGCGAATACATATATATAATACACTATTAGTATATAATTTAATTATAGATTAATAAAACTTATTAAAATCTAGCAACAAGCGTAGTCTAATTAATGTAAAATATAATAATTAAGACTCTATTATATAATAAATATAATGTCGAAATTCTATTTTTAAGAATAACAGGTTTTCGAGATTTTGTTCTCAAACTCTATAGAATAATTATTGTACAAGTACAACGCTTAATAATAGGATATTTAATGTTGCGACGTATTAAATCGATATTAAGCGTCGTATTATTAAGCGTCGCACTTTAATTTCTACAAAACGTTGCGTTAAGCGTCGCACTGCTACAATAATTATTCTATAGAATCTAAATACTAAGACAAGGAAAAAGCGACAAATCGTCCATACTTATTATCTGAAATCGCCAACATCTTTGCTTTCAAATAGTAGATGACTTTAGAGAGATTTAACTAGCAGAATGATGTCGCCACGTTGCGAGAGCTGAATTCGTGAATGTTTATATAAGTTTTGGCGAAGATAAGACTTCGTGCTTTGAAAATCCTTTGCTGAACCTCTAGCGTGCTAGATAATCTCGGTATTTGCTTGGCATCGCCTTAGCGCTCTATCGCAAGGCGATAGCGCCTATTTCTTGACAATCATCACAGTTCTGATAGAAGCATTATTAACTCTTCTACTCTTCACACATTCTTTTCGTATTAATAACGCCAGACTCGTATCCAAAGCGGCGAGAATCATCAATTATGTAGAGACAATGATCCTGATTGATGGGCATTTATTGTTCTATCTGTGGGAAACCCTGAGCACACTGTGCGCGTCATCTCCTCGATCGCTGGGTAGTCGACATGGGTGATCGCGCCTTCAGAATGTTGTTGAGGTGAGCCCAATACTTCTGCCTTTTCTAGTTGTCAAAATGGATTGTTCGATGCCTCTTAATCGAATTCGTGGCATGCTCAAGACAACAATTCTTTTGAGACTTGACATCACTCTGGGCTACGGGAATCTCACCGCGCGATATGAACTTGTCATCATTTATTTAGGATTCAGTAGCATTCACTTCAGTCGAACAAAACGCCATTTCTAATTCTATCGATATCGAAGCTCTAAGAACAGAGATATTCGCTTCGTACTTTTGAGAGTCGCTTGACCTAAATTGATCTTTATCACCAACATCAATCTTAAATAGTTTTATGCTTTCTCTCTTTACGTCGAGACCCGACGAACTCTCTAGTCTCTCGTCGACAGTCACGGAGTGTCGAGTCTGCGTGACGATTATCTGTATGAACTTTGATCAGATCACAGAGCATAACCTTAATATGCTCTACAACGATCCTTCGGCATGGACGACTACGCCCAAGGTCTTCCTTGGCAGTTTTACAGTTTTTTTCCCTCGCCGGACGATCGGGCTCAGACATGACGACTGTGTCGTCGCTGTTAAAGAAGCAAAAAGGCTAGAAAAGTTTTAAGATTCGATCGATGAACAGATAGAAAGATCTCAAATCGCCCGATATCATCGTCGTCGCATGCTCATCTTTCACAAGATCCCAACAGTCATCCACTATTTCTTCACATTCTGACGTCTTCTTTCTGATTTTTCAACTACAGATCTTATATTCTTCGAGAAGTTGAGACTAATCGATCAGACTTAATAGACAGTTCAAGGTCACACAAGAATCTCATTCACGATCGCGCACGCTAATCACAGTGTATCTTCAGTCTCTCTTCGTCAAAGAAGCCTGATTCGAGCTCGAGGAACGTCTCGCATTGTTGCTCCTGATGTTCGGCACGACTAATGATTATTTCCTCAGGCAGTTGCTGCAGCCATTTATCACGAACAGCTTCTGCAAGTCTATCAGCACAGAAATCATACAATCATCTAGCATCGAAAGTAAAGAAGAGCTAAGATTAAAGACACGCTTTGACGATAAGAACAGCACCCTACCTTGGGAAGCGATCAGCAGCAATTGCCACTCAGCCATCTCTCAAAGTTGCGCACTGAACTATCAAGGGAAAGCTTCACAAGGAATTGGATCATCAGCGTGTTCTCATCCGCGATCTTCAGGACTGCATGAATCACTCATGCTTGACATCATGTGCATTCAGCCATCTTTGATGAGACTTTCAGCGAAGTTTGCGATGATGCTGTTGAGACTGATTGGCGCCTGGGTATCTGCAGAGTCTCCCTGATTCTGTTACGCATATCTCTTCAAACTTATCAATGAACTGATTGATTTACTATGTACTACTGCAAGTCATTCTACAGATCATACAGCTGATTTTGTTCTAAATCATCTGCAAGTGGAAGGATGATGAGACCTTGAGCGAAGTGAATCGTAACATCGGCCGATCTGTCTGCTTCATCACAATTAGATTGGCACTATATGACGCGATCGGGAACCATGAATATCATTTTTATGATTTCGCACGAAATATGATAGTGCTGCCTGGAACCCGATCAAGCATCAGAGAAAGGAACGTGACAGTTTCTCATCAACGATTCACCATTCTCGAGTGGCATGCAGCAGCTAATGCAGCAAGCCATGCAGGGATTTCCAAACATCAGGATTAGCTGTTCTTACCCTCATACAAGAGTTGATCATCATGCTCTTCGACCTCAACTGCCTACAAATACCAGCCAGACAAATATAGAAATACTGAGGCTTCTTAGCATCTTTTGCGCTTCGATTACTTTACAATCAATTCGGGCGCCACAGCGAAGTTGCTAGCTCTGAATGACGACTCTTTCATTAGCATCGCCTGAAAGCCGTTCCCGAGCTACTTGAGGTCCTTGCTAGCTATGCCAGAAGCAGTCCGAATTGTCGGCATCGAGGACGACCATTTCTCGAGACCTCCCGAAACCGTCCCATTCGGCATCAACATCTGCCCGAACGGCACCCTTAGGCTAGGCAACGTTTCAGATGGTAATGAATGAAATGATTTTCCCATCATTCTAAGAGTCAGAGATCTCAACGAAGAGATTCATCTTGAAGATAACTCAGGCCGCTTGGCGCTTTCCTGGAGTTCCTCAAAAGATCACGCTGCGCAGCTCATCAATTTAGCCCGAGCAGACGAGCCCGTCTCTCCACCTCCCTCTCTACAAACAGATCATACTGAAAGAGGCTTCACATCCTTCAATACGACAGAAGTCCTCGCTGGATTATCTCGACGATCTGTCTTGTCAAATAACGAGCTGTGAATCGCCGAGTCAACACAATCGTCAGCATCTTCTCTTAGGTCGACCACTAGAGCCTCACGACTTAGAGCAGCTCAGCCTCATACTATTGCGCGAAATCAACGAACGTTTGTCATGAAGACACTCTGAAGTCTCGTACATTCACATCGAGAATTTAAGGTTTTCAACAATCTCGTGAATGCATCACAGTATTCAGACTACAGCAAAATCATCAAGCATTCGATGAATTTTCATACAATACATCGCAACTACAAGAGCTCAAAATCGTATTATTCGACTGTTGATGCTATCATGACGAACTTCAACCTGATAATTAGAAATGCCATCAAGTACATTGGTGTAAGACACGACATCAGTCAACGAGCGCGCAATATCAAAAGCTGGTTTGAGGAGCGTATGAAACGCTTGCCAGCACCTGAAGGTGCTAGAAAGAGGACTACATCGAGCGAAGAGGGCAGCAACACAATTCAGAAATCAGTGATTAGCGAGACGTCACTTCGCTTCGTTGTCGAGAGCGTGAAGCTTGCATCGAGTCTGTCATTCAATGATATCAAAATCTGTCGTGAGACGATTCAGTCAATCCCTTAGCGCAAGCGAGCAAGGCGTGCCTCCTATAATACTTCGAGTGCTGAGAAGAACGTTTCAAACTACTTAGGGTGAGGATGGTAAGTTCTAATTCGCACTAATATTACTGCACAATATTGACTGTCAGTCCGCCAGATGTAAGATAGAGAAAGCCCGCAATAGTAATTGCTATCTAATAGAACGCCACTCAATCCACCGGATATCAGGCTTACTCTACAGCGATTATAGAGAGTTGCTGAATTTCATTGTGACCTTGATTTCAGGCAAAAGTCTTTACTCATCTTTTGTTCTTGCAAAGCCTTAATCGTCGTATGTGGCGCCAATAAAAAGCATTTCTCGGTAACCTCGTATAGAAAATCGGACTATAAGTGTTGAAACATCAGGAAAGGCAGTTAGTCTCAAACGTTGTGACACGGCAGAGCGATAACAATCGAGGTTATACTTCGCAACGAATTTCGCGCAGTCGAACTGTCATTCCCTAGACTCTTTGCTCGCTCATCTCACTATCTGATGTTGCTCTCACCCCTCTCTTCAATGTCGTAGTCTTTTCGCCGTTGAACCCTTCTCTGTTCCACGTCATGCATCTTCTTCGCTCCCATACTATAATTAGTGACTCGATGTCCACCAAAGTCTATTAGCAAAAACAAGCGTCCGTGACGTCTGTAGGTCAAAGGATATGTCTTTAGATGAAACGCTTCTTGCTGTAAGCCGAATTATTCAGGCATCATTGCTGTTGCTGCGGGCATGATAGGATGTCATCTGGCATCATTAATACGGGTACATTCACAGACTTTCCCCCAAGTCGACAATCAACAACTACTAGGAATCTCGTAGAGGCGAGTAATATGTCCATCAAGCGGCGGCTATACTATCTATATTTCGTGCGTCAACAAGACTGCGTGCACTCTATTTTTGCAATTCTTTCAAGTCACGACTTTCTCGTGCTGTCTATTAAACCCAGAGATAATTCTCTCATTTCACGGCATCTCTTATGGGCAGACTCAATCATATATACCTTCTTGTTGATCAGTTCCTGCGCTTCCTTCTCGAGCAGCAAGTATTCTTCAAGGCCCATATTCTCATCTTTCACCCGTGACAGCAGACGGCTTTTCAGTCTTTCTGTCCCACATCTCAGGCCTTCGGCAGCAATGAGTATGGTCGATTCCCCTTTTCGAATTATTAGCAGTCTTGGATTCGGACTGAAAAATTGCTATGCTTTTTTTCATTGTTATATTTGGTTAATCTCAAGCCCTCCGAACTTTTATTGCTCGGGTGTTTATTCTCTTGCCCTTTGCATCAATGTTCAATTTCTCAAAGATTTGCTTCTCAAGTTCAGGTCATGAATGTCGTGGATAAGACGACTGATAAATTTCTAGATATCAATTTCGGGTTGGGGCCCATCACTAGTCGACCATTTCAGCGCTCTTCAGTTACTATGTTCTCGAAGATGGTCAAGAAATTAGTGCTCGCTGTTCTTCCTGAAAAAAAGTCCTGCACATATATGATATCACTGGCTGTTTCGACTGTCTGGGGATTCTTTTTGCTTGTCTGGCTTCCTGCTCGAAGGAATTTATATGAAGCCTACGAATGATTGGTAGCTGGCAAGTCCCCAATGTGGCTGCTATCGTGCCATAATTTAATGAAGATCGAGGCATCCAATAAGGCAGAGACAGCATGACCAGCAAACCTGAGCTCTTTCTCGAATCGTCACGAACAAACATTCTCAACATCGCACTGTTTGGGAAGATGTATTAACTACGTTTCTTTCATCACGACGAGTCTTTCTGCTTTCCCCTTTCTTCTGTCTTTACTCGCTTCAACCTTCGTCTCATTCCTTCTCATCAAGAATATGCCTTCAACGCGCTTGCCCCATCATTCACATCACCAATCTTGCGCCAACTGCGCATTTACTTTCTCTCAGAGACACCTTAGAGCCTCAGCCTCCTTCCTAATCTTCTCTACATTTTCGTCTCTCCCACAACCAGTCACGCAGCTTTCAAGCTGCACATATGCGCACAAAGCAACTCTCCAACTATTGCCTCTTAGCATTCAAATTGTCAAAACGTCTTGTCCCGATGATGCGATGATTTCCTCAGCCCCACAACAAACAAACAGGTCGCACACTCGTTCCGCAGAATTTCTATCCAGTGCAGGATCGATCTGTCAGAGAGATAGTAGATCAAGTCCTTTGATCTGATTGATGAGGAGAGGCCAAGATGGCGTGAAAATCATTGCCTGAACAGACGCAACAGCTGCTGAATGAGAGTTTCAGCGAGCTTTAAAAGAGAGGTGCAATGAGAAAGCTTAAACGAGCCTGAGCAGTAGTGGGACGCCTGGTGGCTCTTGTATGTAAGAACAACAAGTTGGCGAATGAAGAGGCGCGAGGGAGGAATAGCTGGGCCTTGAACAGCAGAGAAGATAGGGGTAGTGACTCGCAACTGTTTTTCCTCTGATGCCACTGTCCGCTCGCGAGGAAGGAGCTCAAAGATATTTTGGTACACTGACGTTCTTGCGAATTACTGTTGTCCTGAAGCTGTCTATTGGGCGGGGTGGGGATAAGGCGGAGAGCTCTTACTTGCCGGTTCGCTCGAGGGTCGTACGCGGATGCATTGATGAGAACAGTCCATCAGCTCGCGGAGAACCAGGGTCCTTCAAACTGTGTTTTTAACATCGATCTTAGTCTGACGATGGGGACCAGGGATTTCGTGGATAAAGGTATGACGGTCTGGAGTGGCACTGAAGCGTAAGGGAGATAGTGTGTGTATGGGATGAGCAGTTAGCAGCTGCTTCTGGAGGTTTAAAGGAAGGGTGATGGTTTGGGGATGGTGGTGTTCTGGAGGAGAGGAGGAGAGAAGCTTGCTTAATGTCACTATGGCCATTTGCTTCTTCAGTCTCGACGTGGTGTTGCTTATGGTAGTCTGTCAGGATCGATTGAGTAATTGTCTGCGATTATGCCCGGAAATTGTGAGCGAGAAAAAGATTGATTTTACTAAGAGTTTGGCTGCCTGCGAGATTTCAAACTTCTTGTCGGAAGACCTATGGCTATTGATCGCGGAATTCATAAGGAGATACGAGACCGTGCTGTGAATTGTTACAGTCTGATAATATAATTTAGATATATACCCAATCTTTCACTAGATCCTCGCTCTAGTATCATCAGAGAATCAGCCCTGTACCACCGATGTCCACACCTATCCCAGCCTTCTTCGTGGTCCCTCTTACATTCACCATTATTCTATCAGTCGGTAGGGTCCATCTCTCCGGGACACCCACTCCTGGGCACACTCCAAAGACGTGTTGACGAGATGACTTTGGTGGGGTAATTGGGGCGAGGAGGCTGTCGACGTGCGCATGGAAGCAGTGGTGCTTGAGATGTAGTGTAGACTGCTGGCTTGGTGGGTCCGGGAACGCGTCCTTGTTGAAAAGCATTGACAGCAGGCTGGATGGAGGAATGATCGACCAGTGACGGTCCATCGCTAGGTGGGCAAAATAGTCAAAGAGTATTGCGTGCTTGATTACGACACCAATGAAGCGACCTGGCGATGAAGAAGAAGAAGAAGAAGGTTCTGGGAGTACTCGCCACGCATGTTGAGGTCGGATATCGGTCCTTGGTTCTTTACTGGACGGACCCCCCACCTAGACACAGCATCCATCGTCCGCTTCCCCCCCTCGCCTCGTCCCTAGGTCACCCTCTCTGTGGTTCGTCGTGACCACCTGTCTACCGTAGTCTCTTGTAGACAGCAGCTGTTCCATTGCTCGCAATGTTCGCTGGAGCCTCTTCTAAAGCAGCCTTCATGTAGGGACCGACCCCGTCAATGACAATGCCTTGGAGCTGGGGGTACTTAGCCATTCGCAAACGATGGCTGCCTTGCACCGCCATTGCATGTTCGGAGTCGATCGTGCGTTGCGTGTCGGGTTCTCCGGGTGGTACGGTAGTGACGCTAGATGCACGGTCTCATCCAGGAAGGCCCTTCTGCTGCTCTTCCAGAACTAAGGTTAGCATCTGATTACAAATCCATAACGGAATCAGGCTTAACGTCGATTATATCCGTTGGCTCGAATATATGAGCGTTTGTGCGGGCGAGGCGCTTGAAATTTGGTACTCGTCATCCAAATTGGCAATTCTGGCTTCGCCTTTGCTTCTAGAAGTCCATCTCTTCGACATTGGCACTTTATATCCCCTCCTAGAGTACCACCGGATTGTGAAAAGGCGGAGTTGCTCATCCCAAACGGCGAAAAATCGGAGCTTCGTATTGAGAAAGCAATGGGGCAGGATTACCAGTACTTCCTCGAGGATTTCAACGAAAAGACGGAGGTGCGAAATGACGTTGGGCCCGACGACTAAGAATTTTGGCTGCGCAATTGGGCAAAACGTCTTTTCGTCTGTTGTGGTATTGTTCAGACGATCGACGAAGGCGTTGTCGGGGCATTGAGAGATCATCTCATGGAAGCTGAGAGTCGTCTCGTTAGTTGTGCCGTTGTTGTCGCTGCTCTGGCCCCTTTTTATATACGACTATTTCGACCTTGCCCAAGCCGATTACCAGATGATTGTCTAAATGCACTGATTTTACTAGCATCGTGATAAGTTTTCCTGGGCCCCGCCAGACCTCCCTGCCACCTTGGAGGCCCTATTACCAGACCTGCCAGATCGACCTTGCGCATGTAAGCGAACGATATCGCGCTAAACGGTGGCAAGAGTTGTCGTATTCGCCCACTCGGCGAAGACGTTGGCCCAATCGAGAAAGACGGTATCTGTGAACAACTCTTGGGCGGCGGTCGATGTTGGATTGGTTGCAGGGTTTATTAATCCATAATGTCTTATCCACATTACAAATAAGTCGCCACCGAAGCTATCTTCAAAGATCAGCTGACTCCGGGCTATCTGCGTAGCCACAAAGCCGTTTCCAGTTACCCGCACAAAGTAAAAGATGGGGCGGACGCCACCGGTTACTCGGTTGGTGTTAGAATATATTATATACACAGTATACTTCTCGCCGAGAAGATCATTGGGTCGATGCGTGCCGACGGGTATATAGACACGCGCATAATGAATATGCGTGCGCAGGGTTTGAAGAAGGGGGCGCCCATTTTCTGGTCCTCGTCGACCGGGTTGCAAATTCTATTAGAATCCCGGGCTTGAGCCTAGAGACTAATGGTTTAGGGACCCCTCTCTCTGCCAAACCGTAGATCGCCGCACCTCGGACATTAGAGTTACTATAGACTCAGGCGATTAGTTTGTAATCAACAAACAGACGCTGAATGGAATTTTGACTTACCCCGTAGTGAGGTCGATGAACGTCTGAAACGATTGGATTGCAGCTTCACAGGTTGTAAATATGCTGGCCAGGGGTTTGGACGTTGTCGGGGAATCGCAGATGTTGGGTGGTGGCTGGTCGAGGGGGGTAAATTGCGTCACCTGGAATAGCAGATAACACAAGTGACATTGTAAACCCCCCTGTCTGTCCCCGTGGCACCGATGCTTCATGCAAACCAGGTTTTCACTCGAGATTGACGTGCTTGTAAATCTGCGGAAAGATTACCTAAACAATGTCAGGCTCGAGGCGACGTTTGCTGCAAGACACTGGACTTATGCTTTCTTGGAACAAACGCGTAAGTTCAATGAATCGACTCTAGACGTTATAGAGTGATGTAGCACAGCGTCTATTACTGCAAGAATCTCTGTGTTTCAACACGTCTCTCCACTATCGACCCGAAGAGGCGTCAGCACACGATTGATTCGTGCTGCTAAGCGACTGGATAAACTTATATCTCGCAACACTTGATTGAGAGCACCCTTATAAGCAGCGAGGCTTGCAATGCTGATATCCACCGTGGCGTTTGCGACAAACAACAATCGACGTGCAAGATCGTTGGGATCGACGCGAGAGATGGTGACAGATAGTTGGGTTAATTACCCGAGTATCTAATGTACGACGAGATTGCAAGTGAATGAAGAGATTGAAAGTGAAAAATGAGGTTGGAAGTCAATGATGGGGTTGGAAGTGAATGATGAACTTGCTGAATGATGAGTGGGCTACGCTATGCTACTGTGCGGATGGGTTGACCGAAAATCTTGGAAATCCGGAAGCCGGATGTGTTTCTTCAGCCATACTACAAGTGGTACCATGTACGCGAGAGTCTTTCCGGAGCCTAAATCGAGGCGATATTCCAAGTTTTGAGGGCGATAACGGGGCTCTCCGAGGCACCATCCCCAGCCAGAAGTTGCTTCAGCTTCGCCATAATTGGGACGGCTTGCCAGTTGGTCCTGTGTTTGCGCCCGCGTGTATTTTTTCTTGAATGCACCTAGCTTAGAGCTGAATCTATTCAAATCTCTATGGGTTTGAGAGCTGGTCCCAACGCAATGTCATTCGATCTCTGTTGGCAGTGGAGGATATTCATAAACTCCGAAGTCTTCAGAGCGTGGCGGCTCAGCCCTCAAATAGAGACGGTAAATCCAGGGGTTGAGTATCGGACCACCTGTATACTAGATAAACGCTAGAACAAAAAAATATTTAGTATAACGATTGCCCGGTTTCGCATTGTATTCCTTTTGCGTCTCGTTGACTCTCCGTTCTTGGCCCAGCCCGCGTAGGTAAGGGGAAATCTGGCGGCATGGTGGCAGTCCCGCGGTCTGCGTGTTACCTGGATAGAAGCATAGTGTCGCTATACCTCCTACTCCGCGCTGCTTCAGGCATGCACCCCTCCTCTCTCTAGTTATCTCGAATTCTTCGCTGGGTTGATTTTGTTTGATGATTGTGTTAGTCAACGACTGCGATTTGAGAGAATCGTTGATCCTTACGCGGCGACCCGAGATGCAGTGCATCCAGGACCAAACTATGCTCCTCAGAGCGAAGTGGCAAAGCACGACTTCGGCCACTATGGGTCCGGGTTTCTTGTACCATTCCGTTCTTAAGATCGAGAGTGGAGTGTGAATTTGCATTGCCCAAGCACATATTATATATTTATATTATAGCCGGCCATGCAAGCAATAGATGATATGGAAATGACAAGCGGGCTGCGTGCTTCCTGGTGACTATAGCGAAGTTTCGTCATGGTGAGCCAGGGTCTTCCCGGCGTGCTCAGATTTGTCTGTTATTGGTGCCAGGCTGGGATAGATGCTCGGACTGCCTACGCCGCGGCCCGCATAGCTGGTGGTTCACCCTTAGGTGAGCGAGGATTGCAGTAGATGTAGGATGGATAGAGGTTCGAAGTGAGTAGCTGTCGGCCGCTTGGCGAGGCGTCTTTGAGGTGTGCATAGAGGTGGTAGATTTAAGAATGATGGTGGATGCTACAGGAGCTATCGCTTGGAAAGATTGTGGTGTCAGGGGGGGCAGCTGCTTTGCTGGCGGATTCGCAGGATTGATTGCAACCTGGGGCGAAGATGCAGGTTTCGACGCAGACACTGGAAGCATGTCAGCACCCAGAGCAAAGAAGAAACTGTTTGGCGGTAGCACTGCAACAACTTACAAGGCGGAGTTGATGCTTCGGGTTATCTCGATCTCTCAAAATTCTTCGTCCGCAGACAAATGTAGATGAGGTTGTCCAGTCGTGGCACCAGCTAGCGAAGCTTCCTCATTCGCAGTCACAAGCCTGCGGATGAAGAATTCCGAGAGATGGAGATAACCCATAGGTCCGGTAATACTACATTGGAAACGCCCAGGCAGATGGTAATAGTTCATGCGCACTCCATTCAGAAACATGGACGGGACAACCACCAAGCTAACATTAGTGAAGTAGGCGGCAAAACTCAGTGGCGCGACCCTGGTGACGGTGGCTCCAAAGATGAGCCGATGGGATAGCGTCATTATTGTCCTCTTTCGTAGCATCAACAGGAATCGTGCATCGAGAAGGCGGGACTTCCTATCGTGGGTACCGTACTGTCGGGTCCATGGTAGTCCACCGACCTCCCTTAGCCGTAAGTATGCTCTAGAAGTGAGGTCTTAATATTTCATATTGCCGAAACAAACTTGAAGCTGGACCCAACAAGTGTGCCTCAAGGGTAAGGCTTGATCGAAACTTTCGTCGGTGGTTGGGAAAAGATGACCTGTGTCAAATGTGGAAGGTTCAGGCCTCGGCCAAGTAAACCGATGGTATATACGAAGACATGATAGTCCCCTTTCTTGAACCTCGATAGATTACGCTCTCGAAGATGTTGAGGTCCGTGCCCGGTGCTTCCTGTCACAGATAATGTTCCGCCGATGGTCAGCTGTTTGGCGATATATTTGACCTTCTGAACACGCTCTGTCAATACTAGTACTTGACCAGGGGTCTCTTCGATAACTATACGAAGTATTTGACATCGTTGGTCATAATCTTCTGCAACGAGCTGAAAATTCTGAACGATATGATCGAGATGGACAGAGTCTTCATGTGCGTATGTGAACTTGACGATATCTGCCGTGGCTTTTTCCAATGATCTTCTCTAGCTGCTTCGTGGTGAAATTCGATGCTATCCACCACATCCAGGGGAGCTGCGTCCTAACGGGCAAGAGCTTCGATCATCGAAGGTTCAGAGATATAGAAAGGGCCTCACGGATGGTCTTAGCAATGTCTAAGCAGCCAGGGCGCAAGAGGAGAGCAAGATGCCTTTCGAAAGGTATATAAATATATATAGTAATCTTCAAAATCAATAACACGTGACGCTCTATGCTCGCGCACTAAGACCTGTTTCGTCCATTTGCTCCCTCACTGCTCCCTCACTGCTCCCTTATGCTCCCCCGCTGCTCCCCCGCTGCTCCCCCGTGCTCCCTTATTGCTCCCCTTTGCTGCCTTTTCATTTTTCAACGACCTAAAGCCGGCCTACCGCCTAGACTCAGCCATTTCCATTAGGATTCCTTTAGTAGTCGAGTCCATCGGTGGTGTATTGGCTTCACTATCCTCATAAGGAACATCATCGAACAAGATTTCGTATCGAAACTCGGCACGGCTCAGTGCCTCCTCATGCTCAGTCCACCATGCATCCCCGAAGGCCAGTTGCCCGTTTTCAATCTTGGTCTTTGCTTCCTCATACGTCGTTAGGTCTTCCTCATCTCGTCGAAGACGTGTGGTGAGGTCCCCGTAAGTCGCCTCGGCGCTAGCGATCTTGTCAATATGTTGCTCCCGAAACCTATATGCTTCACCCTGTCGACCGGGCTGGCGAGAAATCGCAAGCATCAAGTTGTAGTATTCCACTATGAAAGTGTCTGTTGAATTTTTGGGGAGAAGTTCTTTCAAAACTCGCTCTGCATGACGAAAACAACCCTTCTGTATCAATGATACAGCATAATTGTTGAGTTGCACAGGGGCCGTGTATTTTACGATGGACTCAGCGGCTTTGGTTTCCACTAAGTATTCATATACCTGTGTGATCATAGCTGCCTTCGTCCTCATATTTGCGTTGTATATGATTCGCAAAATAGAGCCTAAGGATATGACATCGTGGAATGTTATCGCGAAAGTCTCCAATTTCTGACCTTCGATTGCCATATCTGCAGTTTTAGCTGCAAGTCCCATTTTTAAGAGAATGTCCATTGCTTCGTTATATTGTTTTCTGTCGAACATTATGCCGACGCAGAAATTGGCTGCTTTCCAGGTATCAATGTCTGTAACACCGAAAAGATCAAAACACTTCCTGAAACTAGACATAAATATGTTTTGAGCCTCATATCTCTGCTTATCTGCAATCTCAAAACTCAGGTCCGTTTTTTGTAGCGATTGCAACATGATTTGAGCTTTCAAATTCATCATGGTCGTGTAGGTTCTATCCATGCTTGCTATTTCTTTACTGCCGTTAGTATTCCTAATTGAATCGATTATCTTGAGTGATTCCTCAATTAGTCTCCTAGCCTCATCTATACGGCCTTGGCTTTGGATAACATTGGCAAGGTTATGCACCTGGGTGGCACGATCCCGAGCCAAGTCAATTTCCTCTCCCTCGCTCGACACCATATTTCGAAGCTCAGTCCATATACGCTCGATAGCTATGTACGAGTTTTCAGCTTCAGCATACTTTTGAACGCCACGAAGAGCTCCAATTTGATGAGTCAGGACAGTATGTCGCTCCATAAGCAGGGATGCTTTATTGTGATGCGACTGGAACTCTGGACTATCCAAAGTTTTTAGAGCCACCCGGCATTCCTTCTCAGCCTCAGCGTACTGTGCATTTGCTACAAGGCTATTTATGGCATATCTTCGAATATAGTGTATAGATGCCTCGTTTACGTCGAAGACATTCGGTGCCATTTCCAAAGCTTTCATAGCAACAATCGAGCCCAAGAAAGGCCTGCCGATCATCGTTAAAAAGCCTCCAACGGTTTGAAGTAATCTGGCGCAATCCTGAGAGCGGATTGCTAAGATTTTCACAAGCTCGATTAGACGCAGTGTATGGGGAAGGAGATATCCGGCAAGAGACCTCGCATCTTCGGTTTCGGATCCGTTCTTATGCCATGGTATTACTGGGAAGATTGAACCTATGACCCCTTTATCAAGATACCATGATATCAAATCCCATCGTTCTTTATCAAAATTGACATTTGTGCAGGCAATCTGGAGTGGCGTGACCCCGTCTTCGTCCAAATCATCGACAGAACGGAATCCACCAGAGTAAAGCTGCTCGGCAATGAGAAGAGTCATGTTTGGATCGTGATAGACGCTGCGTTGTCTCTCCCCAGGCCAAAGAATATTAGGAACCACGATTCCTTTTCTGCATAAGGCGAGAACAACGGGTTTTGCAAATCGGTCCAGAAGTCGTCCATCGCTTATGATCTCCATGCAAGCATTTTGCCGCTCCACAGAGGAAAGCATCGCCGCTGCCCAATCTGTCAAGCGTCTTCGATGGCCCACCAATCTGCCTGTGATCAGGGTCTTTGCCTTAGCGGTAGCTTCGTGGAGGCCTAGAGCAAATGACAGAATTGAGTTGTACGAATGGAGTCTATTGTAAGGCCTTATTTTTGATATATGCAGCTGAGAAGAGAAGAGAGCACAGTCGTATTCCAAAATCGAAGAAAGAGCAAAATCATCTCTATAATAGAGAGCTAATATCAAAGCACAAAAAGGATCAGCGCCAGCGTCCAAGAGCGTCGTCATTCCTACGGTCCAGCCAAAGGTAAGAGCCAAGGGCGGATATATGTGTTCCTCATCTGTGTTGCCATTTACGTTACAGCCTTCCACGATTAGATTCTGGAGTTCCAGTTCTGAGCGATGGATGACAGCTAAAGTAAGTTTATCATAGCCGAACTCTAATAACTTTAGTTACTAACCATTTACCGGGGTATAGCTAAATTTCAGAAGTCCGATATAAAAGGGTCTGCTCTTACCTCTAGCAATATTTGGATTCCTCAGAAGCCAATACGGTGACGACCGTACGTATTGAATCCCTTCTTCGTTTAGATCACACCCAAACTCTGCGAGGATTTGATCCAGTATAAAAGATCCAGGCTTCCCCTCTCTTTCTTCATAGTGAGAGCTAAAAACGAGTGACAAGGGATCAAGATATGCTGTTTCAGGGGGCCACCACATGCTATCCCTATCAGCGGTCAGATGACTAAAATTGATTTCCATAAATTGTGTCCTCCATTACTCACTTTCTACAGAGTGCGTTCCTATCCGCTCCAGCGTCCAAAAGTAACTGGATCATGCGTGTAATTGGAGAGCGCAGTCGTGCTTGCAAACTCCCGAATGTAATGGCCAATTCCGTGAATTCCTAAATTGAATAAATATCTAACAGCGTTATCAAACCAAATAAGGAGTTGCTTACATGGAGTAAAGTTTTGCCGTTTTTATCTTGATCCCAAGCGGAGGCTTCTCCACTTGCAAACTGGGAGTCGATATCATGGATTAGATTATTCAGGAGGTCCTCGGCTTCCACAGCAGCACTTTCAGACCAGTCAAAGGGAGTAAACCCCAGCTGGAATGTTGAAAGATAAGAGGGAGGTTGAAAGCCGACTGTTTGTTTTAAACCTTGGAAGGCTGTTTGGACGAGGTTAAAGGCTGGCGACTCAGATATATTGATGATTCTGCTCGTTGCAAGCCTGGGTGACAGTGCAAAGCCTCCCGCGCCAGATGTGATTGAAAATGAGAATTCGATGGCCTTCTGCAGAAGCTGCGGGAGTAAAACTTGCATGCCTAAAGTCCAACTTTTCTTGCAACATCGGTAATGGCAACAATTGGGCCGGTGCTCTTCGGACTTGTTAAGTGAGAGCTGTAGTGAAGTCCAGTATCGATATTTTCTCGTAGAGGCAATCCCGCACGTACAGCATCTCAGGATATGGGATTGAGACTGCTCGCCTCTCAGTTCGAATTTAGGCGAAATCCTGTTGGCAGCCTTCGGAATATTTTTGAGGTCAAAAAGAAGCCCAGGTTTAGACTCTAAATGCAGACAAATCTTCTCTGCCTAGAGGGTACAGCAAATTAGTAAATCAAAGCTCAGTTTAGTTGGTTCAAAACGACTGACCAAGGAGTTCAGATCCTTAGGGCAAACGAAACCTTGAGAACATTGAGGGCTTTTGAATTCCTGCTTACAAGGCGTATCGATTTGATTTGTTTCACTTATTCTCGTATCACTCATATGAGACTGTATTTTATTACGATCAAGAGACTTCATGGATGATGCATTAACACGTAAATTGATTGTCTCTTCATCCGTGCTTTGCTGCACCTCATGCCGGTTTCCAATGCAATCTTTCGGCAAGGTAAGTTCGCTGCTCAATGAGGACATCGGTGCCTCGGGTTCGGTGAAGCCCTTTTCTGTTCGTAGATATGGGCTCTGTACAGAGTTGCTCAGGCTTTCTAAACCACCAGCAAGAGATTCAAGCTTTCCGTTCAGTGGATCAACTATGTGCTTGACAAACTCAACGGCCTTAACTACACTCCGGACCTCGAGGCTATAAGAAATCAGTCATAAAGCCAAACTTTACAAGAAAAGCTTACATTTGGCTCTTGAGCAAGAGTAGATTCACATGACCGTACCACATATTAAGGGACGTTTTCAGACTCTCCAGACGTACACATCTCGATATAATCTCGTGTTCCATCTTCACACTTACAACCATTCGCCACGCTCTCTTCATACCTCTATGCGTGTTTGGAGCAAGTTGAGTGAGAATTCTCTCGAGCTCCTGAGCCTGGTCTTTACATTCGTCGAAAAGAGATAGTGGGCTAGTATATTGTGTAGATGTGATACAGCCATTTAGTATGGAAGAAGACCCGCTGGTTGCCAGGCCAAGATCTGATTGGAGTGTTTCCACAAACGTCAATAGCAGTTCCAATTCTCGTTTTGCGTTCTTCATTTTGACGGGGACTTGCCGTAAGTCCGAAAAGAGGCGTGATAATGCTAGAGCAGCCCGCCATCCTACATCCGCGAACTGGATCGCAGCGGCAGCAAGGCCGATAGCCTCCGCGCCCGACATGTATAATTATGAATCGGCTGCCTTAGGTTTTCGGTTCGTTTATGATAGGGATTTTGTAAGTAGGAGAGAGTGAAATCAAGAAGTTATCCGAGAAAGCAAGGTAACGAATTTGGTGGGAATCGGCGGGGAGAATAGGACTCGGAGAAACTTCGGGAGAACTATCTGCTTGCGCTGTTGCACTTGGGGGTGAACTCGAGTATTCCTAGGCTAGAAGTTATACGATCGCTTCAGCTGTCAAAAGGATCCTGTGCGAAGTCTAGCTTAGGCAGCAGAGAAGTAACGAGGGTAGCTCAAGCCGAGATCGAGGAAGCCATTTCAGGCTCCCACCTGCTGCGCCCCTGCACCGCCCCGTAGATCCCTCTTGCTCCCTCGGTGCTCCCTCGGTGCTCCCTCAGTGCTCCCTCGCTGCTCTCCCTTGCTCCCTCGCTGCTCCCTCTAAAGCGGCCTTGCTCCCTTTCCTGAATGAAAACGGCAACTCTCAGTCGTAAGTTCGGGGTGTATATAATATATATATATATATTGTGGAGTGAAATGTGCTTTACTGAAGGTAAAGATATGTGAAGGTCAGAGGCACAAGGATAGAGAAGGTACAAGCGGACATCGTTGGTATTGCCATGTCAGCAAATTTGCTGTTGCGGGATGGAGAAGAAATATATGTAGGAGTGATGGTGTCTGGGGGTGGGAAGAGGGCTTTAAGTAGGCAGTTTCGCCGCCAAGCCTGCAGTGAACCCAACTGAGGACAGGTGATGAAGGAGCGCTCACCATTCATACGATCCACGGGAATGGAGTATTCCCTCGCGGCACGTGCGCTGGATTTGCAATCACGATGTGAGTGAACTTTCCCAAAAAGACAGCTCTGCTCAGCTTCACAGTCCGATCAAGAAAAGCGTACGGGTGAACGTTACGATGAGGCTTTCGTTCGTCGCCACTGGCATATTGATTATAAGTCTTGCCCAACGTGAGTTCCAATATCCTGGGATGGCCGTGTGCGAGAATGCTCCAGCGTTTCATGAAAGCTCTATCCTTCAAAGCTCCACATCTCTAGTGCCGCTGACGAGTAGAATTGTGCTTCCAAATTGTCGCCTCAAATCTTCTCGGTTGACGTCGTGGGTATCCTCGACTTCGCCCCACTTACCAGTTTGCCACCTCACTTCGAGGCTACAAGCCTCAGCGGCCTGCTCAATGCCGAATTTCGGCTGACCACCACCACGCTGCAGGTGTCTGAGCTCTTCGCTCCACTCGCACACCAATCGAGCAGCGATGCATAAACTCTTCCCCGCCAGCACTGCTCTCTCCAAGCCCGCCAATTCCCAAGCGGGCAAGCCAGCTATCCACCCCTTTATGACCGCGTGCGTAGCAGCAGGTTGAGGTGTGGGCAAGATCGAGTCCGAGTCAAAAGTGGGTTTGAGCTCGATGCCAGGCCAGACGTTGCTCGTCAAGTACGCGATGATCGGTTGAGCAGTCTGGATTTGTAGCTCTCTAAGAGTGGGATGTATGATAGCTTCATTCCCTTCTTGAACTGGCTCTGGCGCCCAGCAGAGGAGTGTATCAGTGTCTAGATATCGCATTAGAGTATTCAAGGTATCAGATCGGGTTTTCGACATTTGGCCTGCTGAGGCTGAGTCTTGTAATGCAATGTCATGAGCTCGGGAGGCGATGGATGTCATTGGGATGAGATGAGATCGGAGGGCTTGCTGAGCAGTTGTTATGAGTTCCCATTCCAAGGCTATTGCTGTTGCGAGACGGGGCTTGGAAGGTGGTATGGCCAAGGGCGTTCGATTCGACGGGTTGCGGACAGGGCGCGTATCGAGGTGGACAATATGACTCCCTTCTATAGAAGAAACCATCAACCCAAGGCCAGACGCTCAACGCATGTATACAGCGAGGAGTGATTTGCGTGATACATATCGATAGCGGTCCATACCTCCATCAGTCTGCACGTTGACTTCCTTCCAGAGCCGCTTCCTCAATACACTGCCAGACTTCGTCTGGCCCGCCCGCAAAACCTGACCCCGCTTCAGTAACTCAGCCTGCCGCCTCTTCCGGTCAACTCGCTCCCCATGTTGCGAAGCTGCTGGAATAGGGGCTGAAGGGGGCGGTCCAGCGGTCGTGGTAGGAAGAGGATTGGCGGATATAGGCGTGGTCTTATGAAGGTATTTGCCAGGTTTCGACGCTGTCCAGCAACGCAAAACTTGACTGACGGACCTCAGCAATGGCGAAGGGCCACTGGTTGTTGCGATGCTCATGATTGTAATGATAGAAAGTTGGTTCAACCGCGGCGAGGTCTGCCAGACATATCGCAACCCTATCCTAGCCCTCCTCGACGGTACTCAAGTGAAAAGGCTGTCCTGAGGCCCCAAAAAACAAGGAAAACACCATGTCGATAGACCTTGGATAGGAACTTACCGCCAGTCCATTCCGGAGCACTACGCCTGGCTTATAACAGAGGCGTTCTTTGTCTTCGATATCCCTCCCAAGGATTGTGCTTTCTACCGGAGCCGTATCTGAAACCCGATTGAAAATCCTTGCTTGGAGGTAGCGACGAGAATCGGAGAACTGCCCAACCTAATTGAATCCCAAAGTTCTACGTATCCAAGCGCTATCTTTGTTTTCATATCTTAGCAAGCGACATCCCAGAGCCTACTTTGCGCTCCCAAAACTCATCTTCAGGCTACCATCAATGCGCATGATCAGTACTCGGATCGTTCGACACCGGCACCAGCATCGTCGGTACCACGCTCCACTCCGGCGTGCAAAGTCCCAGATTCGCGACTGGGGCAGCGACCTGGACCACAGACAAGCAGCCCACCCACCATGATCCCGCTTCGGCGTTGAGCTGTCCGCGATACGCCACTGTTGAGCAGCCCACCCATAATGCCGTTTCGACATTAATGTCCGCGACAGACCAGTGTTGAGCAGCCCACCCCTAAATGTGAATTTGGCAATGGTGTTGGCGACAGGTCACTGTCAAGCAGCTCACCCCAAAAGTTACAAATTCTCGTTTTTGTCTCCTGGTCTGTGATGAGCGTGAAGCCAAGATCCGGCGCCTCAAGAACACCAGTCAGTGCATGGCCTGTGTTTACAAATCTAGGCTTTGTGATGGCGGGTGGGACATTGATGGTTTTCTTGTACGTATTTGGTTCCCCGCTCCGGGCATGCGAGACGAGGTAAGGGTAAAAGTTCAGGGCGAAGGCGCCGAAGCTGAGGATTTTCGGGACGGATGTTCCATTGAATAACGTGGCAAGGTCCAGGTTCACATTGATGAACGTAGGTAGAAAGTCAGTGGCGTGCAAGTCGGACATGACGGAGTACTGTAAATTATATCCCTTGCTATTGTACACGTCGGAGAGGTAGCGGACGTTGCAGGGGAAGGAGTCATCGCCCAAAACGGCCTTGAGGCGATCATGCTCCGTTATGTAATTATCGGCTTTGCCGGACGTGACGGGTGATCGATGAGCTTCAATGGCCGCTTTGACGCTCTGATGATGGTGGGAACGAAGCATTGTTGAAGCTGTTAAATCTCCGAGATTGGCCAGGTGGCGAGATCGGTTCCCGTCTGCAACTGGCTGAGTTCAAAAGTTCCTTGAGCGTCATTCTGATTGAGCTTAATACTGGTAACGTTTCATGCATCAGCGCTGGCAACCCATATGCATGCCACACCGTGTCTGGCGCATCCAGCTATGGCAGTGAAGTTCGAGTAGGTTTGCTCTAACATGCCTTGACCATCGAGATTCAGCGCGTTCGCCTGGAGAAAAGCCATTCGTCAGTCCCACCATATGACACAAGTTGATGGAAAATCTACCCAGCATCGGCTGACCCACCCCAAGCACTGGTCTCAACAGCAAGCCATAATAAGCATATCAGATCCGATGTATAAGTCCAGGCCTACCTAATTTGAGACTCATCACTACCAAATAGGCCGATGTAATCTTGGATCCACTGCAGAGCAGCGTACTGTGCGTATCTGGCAGACCCTGCTGTTCCGTGGTGGTACCGGCTAGGAAATTTAATGCATCAACCTTTCAACCATCAGCTACCGTCTTGGACCATGTTCGCAACCACAGACCCAGACCCTGTAGCTTCTCGCTGTGGAGATCACATTACCACCGGACTCTTGGACCAGCCTAGTCCCAATATAGAAAGGTAGGAGAAGTTGGAGAGAATCTTTGCCGCCGTGGATGCATGCACTTCCGTGGACCTTGAGATCACCCATGATTCCAGTGATGGGTTTTTGACCGCTTGTACCGGGACGTCGACATCTAGAAAGAGGCAGTCTTGAAAGGAATCAGTCTAAAATAAACATCTGGATAGCAGTATGTCCACCTTCAGAGGCTGGCGTTGACGAAGTGCTTGTGATACCGCCTGTGGGGCCAGAGGTGGGCGCCTGGATGCAAACAGGGCCATACGATTCATCTTGCGCACTATTTAGCTAATCTGGCTGTGCAGGTTTCGCCCATGTGAGATTGCTGTGGGCGGAGCTGCATAGCGGATGTTAAGAATACATATAGCTCTAGAGAATCAGCTCTGACAGGCTCTCTGACTGAAGGAAAAGGCTGGACTCACATTACCGTTGACATTGTAGCCCTCGATTTGATGGATTCTATAGAGCAGAGTCAGAGCTGGCAGAGCACCAGCCCCCTTGTCGAGCTTAGGCCCCAACGGGAATGGAGCAGCCCAGCCTGGGAAGAGTAACTGTAGTGCAAGCATTGTAACAACAGTGAGGGACATTACCAGAAAATACTGTAAATGCTTACGGTGCGATTGTGTTCCCTTTTCGATCGAGATTCGGGACCAATTGTAGCAGAGGATGGAGTCAAAGGTGCTGTAGGATATCATCATAGACCTGGCATGGCGTTCTTGCAATACCCCCTACAAGAGCCGAGACACCACAGCTTAAGCAAGCTGCTAGCGAACTATCGTTGCATCTCCGTGTCGTAGTTTAAGATGCTGACAACGCCATCGACTTCGTCCTCCTGCCCAGGTAGATGAAACGTGGACGACCTGAGGGTGTTAGGTTGATGTAGAGAACTCTATTCAATAACTCCCTGATACCTAATCCGCGCTTTGAAACAGCCCGAGCTGAGAAGTGTACGGATAGTCTAGGACCTGTGATCCGCTTCCAGACTATCTGTATTTGCTTGCCTTGTTCCGCGAACATGAGATCTGGATTTCCTCATGCATACTGCAACCACAACAGCCACAAAGTGCGAAATACAGTTTTGAACAGGTCTACACCAAATCCAGTGCAGGATATGAGGTGTGCCTCTGAGGGGCTGTGACTATGAGATCGGCACCTTGGATGTCCATTGCGCACAAGAACGAGTAAACGAACGAGAAATAGCCCATGTTTAGACAAAAGTAGGTGGGGATTGAGAATGCGGAATTCTGAGGGCCCTTCTTCTCCTCCGCTTGTTTAGGTTTAGCATCCAAAGCATGTGTGCAGCCCATCTGTATGCCGCTGTTATCAAGTAGGAGATTCTCGGAATGAGCCAGGCTAAAGCACTTTCGTTCTTTTGCTAGCTGGCATCCAGCCTCAAGACGTGCCACTCGAGGTACCCTACTGACGGTCCTCATGCCGTTGAAAAATGCATGAACACGCAAGTAAGTAATAAGGGCTCTGAGTATTGGACTACATACTCAGACAAGATCGATTTCGAGACTTTACAACGGAAACCAACGCACGTTGAATTTTATGCCTGTCATTAGCCACGTTATTTTTGCTAATTACAGTTGAGTGTCTCCACTACTCCGAGCAGAAAGCTGAGTTCAGCTCATCTATTGTTCAGCCTTTCCGTGGTAGGTAGCCGAAGCTACGCACTTTTTTGAGGCCAGCGAAGCAGAGCGAACCGTGGGAATTTGCTGTGATAGGTAGACTGTATAATGAGCTGATAGAAGACATTTTCTGAGGATATTTCCATGCCATAAGTCAAAAAAACAATAAAATAGAAGCAGGACTGAGAAAAATTCTTATCTGGAGTTGAAGATTGAGCCCTGCGACGCCTTATCATAAGGCGTAGCGCCGGATATCGGCTCTAGAGACGCCGGCTCACCCGGTCGCACAGGCCAATGTCTGATGAGGTTCTGTTGAACACCCAGAATATCTTCAACAAATTGTGAAATGTATGATACGACCTGTCTGGTGTTGGCTTCATCCAGTGCTGTCATTCTTTTAGATCTCATTTAGTGTCTGCCTTCCGGATATCAGTCACAAGCTCTTGTATCGTGCTAAACTCGATCTAAACGTGAGTCCTCCGACCCTTTGCCTGAGTCTTTTGCTCTGCACCCTATGCCAGCCGGATTCGAGATGAAATTGGAGGCACTCGAAGCCTTTTGGATCCTTGCTGGCAGCACACTCCCTATTCGTGAAAGAACTCATGTAATGCTGACAACTGTATGGAGTATACAGTATTTACTATAGAAGGCCCTCGCACAACTTTCCGCTCTGATAAATAGCACATACCTTCATGGAGCTCGCATCGTCGTCTCAGATAAGGCACCGAATGTTCCGGGTTCTTTCATCGCGAAGCCGCAGCTCTTAAGACCGTATACGAGCCTGCCGTTCGTGGCAAAAGCTTTTGTCACCCAACAATTCTTAGTACCCTTTCTCCGATATGGAGAATGGCAGGAACGACCACTGCCTTGCCTTCCACCGGCCTTTCCACGCTAGAGACGATGGACCTGCTTATCCACAAACCATCTACAGCCCTTACCTCAACCACCCAACAACGTCAATCCCTGTAGACGCGGAGAACAACCAAAGCAGCGAAGAGACTGAAGAGCTAGAATTTGAAGATGACGGACAAGAGACACACAATGCCGAAGATTGGATAAGAGACACCACTGCTGAAAGCTCCTACGGGACCACCAGCCCATATCTCGATGACGCTGAAGATACGACCCAGGCAACATACCTCCTCCGGACCCAATCAAGCTCCCCGAGACGCCCCTACCTTGGCCGTTCGCACGCACCAAACCCACCTTGCCTTCTTAGCCGATATCGGGTCGCTCTTGGAGCACCCAGTCCTTCAACAGATCCTGACGCGGTTCCTGGCGGAAGTACACGTCGCCGGAGACGACCAGAAGACATTCCAAGCGACGGGGTAAATTTCGTTACTGCTAGTCAGCGACCTCATATCGTGCGACCCTTATTGGGAGGTGCCCTGAGACCGAGTCACCATCCGCAGTGGAGTCGACGGCCTGCATTGAACGGATCCATCGCGCCAGGCAGTTCAACTCAACCTGCTTCCCGGACGGTACAGGGATTACCTATTCTTGAACCCCATGTCGCTGTAGGTAATTACAATCTTCGGCCACGTGGATCCCCTTCGACAGCTACTAGTTCTGGGAGTGGACATCGGAGGGAGTCTTCCTCGCGGATAGTCGACAGTAACGGACTGGTCGAGGACACAGAGGTTGGGTCGCAGAGCAGAAAGAGACGACGAGCTGGGCCAGAACGTTGTCCGACCTCTGCCTCTACTTCAGTGCCTGGCTCCAGAAGCCGTCCCACCTCGCTCCAAGGTAAATTAGCACCTTCTCCGCTTGAAGGCGCTCGTCACTGACCTGAACCTTTGGTACGTCAGGAGGCCAGCAAGTACGTTTAGATCTAGGACGTCAGCTAAGTGCTGGCTCCATGGACGTTGATGATGGACAGCGGTGGCACTCCGAAGCAACCCAGCCATCACACGCTAGTCACGTGACCATGCAAACAAACGAAAGCCGCGCTTCGTCTTCACTTTCCTCCTCTTTGACTAGCAACCCCTCAAGGATCGTGTATCTGGCTGAGCTGATCCCTCGCCGCTTCAGAGGCCCTATCTTGCAGCTACTACGAATACACGCGCCTTACATACCAACAGTCATCGTGAGATCTATCAGAATGGGCCAACCACTGTCGAAGCCCATTTTGCCCCCAGTGTGGAATGCACCCCTCGGACCTGATTGTTACGGATGGCCTGCATCGAGCGTACCTCTGGAGACCTTCGAGGTTGTTGCAGCTGACCTTTCACGGGATGATCTGCTCAACTTGCGTATGGTGAACCAGGAGTTCGAGAAGAAGGTATCTAGTCGTGTCTTTAGGGCTGTCGTTATACCTTTCAACCCCGATATCTACGCTATGTCCAGCGACAACATCGCGAAAATCGCTCTGCCGGCCAGCAAAGGAAAAGGCAGAAAGAATGACAAGGGTAAGGGCAAGGAGATGGCTACCAACGAAGGTATATGGCCTCACTTCTCCCGGCTTTTGGCAAACTGTACTGAATTTGTTGCATCACAGAACATGCTGTCGGTGGGAACAAGCGCATCTTTGACGGCATGTTAATCTTCAAGGCATGGGGACCGCACATCAAGCAATTTGCCATGTCCTTTGAGGTCGATGAAGGTAAGGTTGCGTTACTTCTCAAACTCAAGCCGTTGCAACTATAGTCTCATTGTTTCACGACTACTTCGTGCTTCGCGCATAGCTGACACCATATCAGCCGCACTGCAGAGCCCTCCTAAGAAAGGGCTTTACCTGACCCATACCACCTTTTGGGGCACGTATGAGTGGGCCAATCCGGACTACAGCCGCTACGCTTCTTGCGAAGCACTGGAGAAGATAGCCGATGAAACGCGCGTTATGACAGAGGCTTTGTCTACCATGGTATCCGCTACTGAGCTGGGATTATCGTTGGATGGTGGCCTAGGTTGGATGCAAGGTCCAGATATCTCGGATCGCGCCCAACTATTCAAGAATCCGACCAAGATCTTCAATACCCAATATCCTCTTTTGAGCGACGCCGAGGCGTTTGCCCACGATGCTTGGCAGTCTTTGAAGCGGTTTGCCTTTGATTGTCAACGTTCGACGTTCACCAGCGTTCTTCTCTCCGACCCGAATGCAGCCAAACCGAAACTTGGCTGGGGGGCGTCGACGCCTCGCTATGTCTATCCGCCACTGATCTTCCAGGGTGTTGACGCAGAGGAACCCATCCTGGTCGCCTTCCAGCAGCCCGCTCAAGATGATCAGGAAGCTCGACCGAGCAACCCATTCTCCGAGGCTCCCTTGATCCCAAATGCTCTGACTGAAGGGCAACTACAGTGGCTACTCGAAAATGAATGGGCGCAGCGGGCATTCCTATCAAGCTTTTGCGTGTCCCTGATCGACAACACAGCGGCTTTCCAACATGTCCGGACTATCAACATCGCCAAACTATCAAGCAGATACCTCTCAGAGCTCAAGCGTGAGGACCTCTGGTCGGCCTTTCCTCAGCTCAAGAAGCTAGTCCTCGGTGTCTCGCCTGACTGGCGTGACATTGTCAAAGAGTCTACGGGTGTGGCCACGGACCCGGCCATTGCGCCCTCGATGGCAGCCTCGCAGTTTCATTCGCTGCTTGATACTTGCATCAAGCATTGTCGTAACATTACTAGTCTGGACCTTGGCTGGGTAGGAGGGGGTGAACGCGCTTCAGGCATCTTCGCTCGTAACAAAAACATCCTGCCTGCACCAGTCCTTGACTTCAGAACCGAGGCCATCACGATTGACCTGCGTTGCGACATCGTCAAGTTGCCTCACGTCCAAGACCTCACCTTAAGGAACTGTTGGATCCACCCTCCTGCGCTTAAGAAATTTGTAAAGGCGATGCAGAACCTGAGCCTGAGGACCTTGACGCTGGACTCGGTCTCCTTGTGTGCAGTTCCCGGTCGATTCACAACTGTGCCAGCAGTTCAGCCCGTGCTGGGCGCGCTTCCCCACCCTTGGCTGGCACACTACGCTGCAGGCCCGGGCAACATCAGTGTAATCCTACCAGCCCAACCAGGCTATTTCGTTCCGGCTCCCTTACCGATCGGCCCACAGCCAGAAGCTCCACCAGGTGGACACGTCAGTAGGGTTGAGAGCGAAGCACCGCCTGAGCCGCCAGCGTCCTCATACCTGAAAATCGCCCCTCGAGATGGCTCTTGGCCCGAAGTCATAAACACCATCACCCCCGGCCGCACCCTCGACCACCACCGCTACCTCCACGGCTTCCTCAAGGATGAGCTGCACGACGCGCCCAAGTCCCGCGACGTCGGCCGCCTCCGCCGCATCGAGTTCGTCTCTTGCGGCTACGTCCGCCTCACCAACCTCAAGAACCTCGACCAGGACCCCATCTGCCTCCCAATGAGCAACCCGCCGCAGTGTCTCCGCCTGCGCGCCCATTACCTGAAAGCAGTCATGATGGCCAACGAGTCCGACATGCTGCTGGGAACGATTGCCCCTGCGATGGCGAAGCGCGAGAGCGATGTCTTGCAGCTCGCGTGGGGGATGCGCATGGGTTGGGAGGAGGACGATTGGAGCCAGTATGAGAATCGCGAGGATGGGCAGCCGGTTGGGGGGAGTGGGCGCTTTTCGGGGGTGGTGGAGAAGGAGGGGGATGGGTCTTTCTGAATTCGAGGCGTGCTTGGTGATGGGTCACATTGAAGGCAGGGGTGGAGGGTAGCATGAGGGAAGCCATAGCTTAGCAGAATGGAAAGAATTACTCGGATGCATTCTGTTGATATGATGTTGCAGTGAGATGGATGCTGTACGTTCGAAGCCCAAGTAGACGATTCAAGCATGGCATCAGCTGAATTATGGCTTGATGAGGACTATGAAGCCCCTTACTACATGTAGGCTTGTCCTACAGCCGCCTGACTGACTCCATATCCTTCAGAGCAGCGACTGTCCCCATTTTTGAGATTCTACACAAGTGAATCGGGGGTGCTATGGTCTACCACTTGTACAATTCAGCTAGACACGTAAAACATGGGCAGGCACGTCAATGGAAGTGTTCTGCTGAAGCAATGACCGAGAAAGCTGTTTGTGTCTCAATCCGTGGCAGGTCATAGATTCGAAGTATGCATGGAGTTACAAAAGGGGTCCATCCGATTAGGGGGGGGAAGAAGCAAAGACCAGTGCATGCAGCTACGGAACGGCACGAGATAGTCGACACAACGAGAATTGATTCAAAGCTTGCAGTTTTGTATTTGAATGCTGATAGCTGTTCGCAAGCTATGCTCCTACCGCCCCACCCCTACGATCCATCCCCTATTCCCCGTGTCCAGCGCATCCCTCACTCGCCCTACGACTCCCCCGACGTAATCGCCCTCCTCGCAGCCGCGCCCCTCTGGCGGGTATTCATCCTCGCCTTCTGGCGCGCCATCGTCTCCGGGCTCTTCTGCACGACTTCCTCGCCTTCGGTGAGGATCAGCTCGATGTGGCAGGGGTTGGACATGTAGGGGTTGATCTAGTCCCCCCAAATCAGCTATCTCCCACTCATAGGGATACTCACGCAAGAAAGGGAGAGGGAAAGGGGTAAGACATACACGACCATGCGCACGGTACGTGCGACGACGCTGCTTGGGCGCTTGGTTGACTTGGATGTGCTTGACGATCAGGTTGCCGGTGTCCAGGCCCTTGGTGTCGGCGTTTGCTTCGGCGTTCTTGAGGAGCGAGAGCAGGAATGTGGCGGACTTTTGGGGCCAGCGGGCGCGGGAGACGCCGAATTGTTTGCCTGTGTGAGGGGGTTTGTCAGCTACATGAGCCTTTCCCCAAATCCAGCAGATGTAGAAACGGCGGTCTGTTCCCCAGCGGTTGACAGCCTTGCGAAAATCCCACACAAAACCGCTGACACTTGTCCTTCCATCTCCTTCTCACCCAGACAAGCTGCTCAACACAAGATCCCGGGATTGTAGATATGCATACCCTGGCTCGCTCTTCCTGTGCCCCCAGCGTACCGCCTCATGGGCACGGCCTCCTTCTTCTCAATCACATTGTCGAGGTAGGTCAGCGCGCGCTGTAGCTTCCAGCCGTTGATCGCCTGCGCCGTCTCGCGGGTGTTCTTGAAGGAGACGCGCAGGTAGGCACCGCGCGCGCGGGCGGATTTCGTCGACTCAATGTGGGTGGCTGCGTAGCGGACCTACAAAGAGGGCGTGTGTAAGCTGTGGTGGATTCTGGGGGAAGAGGTGGGAGGGAGGCTTGATGGGAGGGAGTTGATTGATGCCTGCGATCTTTAGGAGGCTGTAGGCTTACCATCGTGGTCGTTGTGTTCGAGTATATTGCTGATAATCTTGGAGTGAGGTTGATGATGCCTTTTCGGTGTTTCCTTAAGCGAGTGTGGGCGGCTCCGTGCTAGCTGCATTGGCGCTAGCGGGTCAATCTCTTGGCGATATTTTTGCTCGGAAGTCTCCCACAACATTTACTCAGACAATTCATGCGCCACATTTGACGACGCACAAAGCAATCAATAGGAGGGACTATCGTAAGCTTCTTCTGATACCTCAAGGATGACGGGCTGCAGAACTAATACTAACGGGTGTCAGGGGAGAGATTCAACCGATTTCTGTAGCTTCAGGAGCTCTTCAGATCTACAGCAAGCTCACTGAGCAAGTTCCATCACTCAGTTCAAACCATCTACGTATGCGGTAAACGCACAAACACGCATTACCAAAATAGTCTCATCGAACTCTGAATGGCATACACACCGAGAGGCCGCGGCGGGGGTGATCGAGGCGGCTTTCGCGGAGGGGGGCGCGGTGGTGGGGATCGCGGTGGCATGAGAGGTGGACGAGGTGGAGGCAGAGGTTCGTGAAAGGGTTGCTGTTCCTCCAGGCAAGGACTGTCCGGCTGAAGCAACTGAACTACGCATATGGGATCGATCTCATGGCTGATGTGGACAGGTGGATTTGGCGATCGCGGAGGCAGAGGCGCCCCTCGAGGGGCGCGTGGTGCACCTAGAGGAGGCGGTCGAGGGCGCGGCGCACCACGAGGGGGCCGTGGTGGTTTTGGGGGCGCAAAAGGAGGCGCGAAGACCATCATCGTATGGCCATACCTACTCCGTCCCTGCGTACCGTCGCCCACTAACCAGCGCCTCAGGAACCCCATCGCCACCCCGGAGTCTTCGTCGGCCGCGGCAAAGAAGACTATCTCCTCACCAAGAACCTCACCCCCGGCGAATCCGTCTACGGCGAAAAGCGCATCTCCGTCGAATCCTCCGCCCAACCAACCGCTGTCTCCAACGGCGACACACCCGCCACAAAGACCGAATACCGTGTCTGGAACCCTTTCCGCTCGAAGCTTGCCGCCGGTATCCTAGGCGGCCTAGACGACATCTTCATCAAACCCGGCGTGAAAGTCCTCTACCTAGGCGCCGCATCCGGCACCTCCGTCTCCCACGTCGCCGACATCGTCGGACCCGAAGGCACAGTCTTCGCTGTCGAGTTCTCGCACCGCTCAGGGCGCGATCTCATCAACATGGCTACGCACCGCACAAACGTCATCCCCATCATCGAAGACGCCCGCCACCCTCTCCGCTATCGCATGCTCGTCTCCATGGTCGATGTCATCTTCGCAGACGTCGCGCAGCCAGATCAGGCGCGTATTGTGGGGCTGAACGCACATTTGTATCTGAAGGTTGGTGGGGGGATTGTGGTTTCGGTGAAGGCGAATTGTATTGATAGCACGGCGGCTCCGGAGGCGGTGTTTGCGAGGGAGGTGCAGAAGATGAAGGAGGAGAGGATTAAGCCGATTGAGCAGTTGACGCTTGAGCCTTTTGAGAGAGGTGAATACCCCACGTCGTCTCTTGGTGGGCTATGAGGTGCTGACAATTTGGTCTTTGTAGATCATTGTATCGTCGTCGGACGGTATGTACGTTCCACGACGTAGGCATATCTATGTCCTCCGGAGGATTCGCAAAACCGGCAAGACGTTGACCGCTGTTCATTAAGGTCAGTGGCCGGGGATTCAAGTGCATGATATCATGTTGTGTTTGTGCTTCGTGTATATGAAGGCTTGCTCCAAGAAGAAATCAATGGCTTTTCCATGGCAAGACTCGCTCCAAAACCTGACAATATTCCCACGAAACATGCTAAACGACAGCATCCCCAAGCCCACAAAGCATATATGCCATTCCAACCCCCTTCGCCCTCCCCATCAAAGCCCTCTGCCCCACCACCTCACCCTCCCCCTCAAAACCCTCCCTCCATAGCAATCCCCACCCCCAGCCAATCCCACTCGCGCACCACAACACTTCAACGCCTTCCCTCTTTCGCATTGGGTCCTCACTGGTCTTTCCGCCCATCGCCATTACGTGCTTACGTTCTATCATAGATTGCCACTTCGAGATGCACACTTTTTGGGCTGGGGCATGGCATCTTGAGCGGGGTCTAGGCTTGTTCATGACTTACGGATGTTTATGGGAATTTATGTGCCGTGCTGGTGTAGATTAGGAACTAGAGGGGGAGGGGGGGAGGGGGGGTTATGTGCGCTGTAGTGGATGGGATAGGGGTGTGTGGAGATATGGGGGGGTGCGGATGGATGTATTTTGGGGCGTCTTCGAGTCTTGTGGAAAGATGGGCTGAATAGGGATCGTGGTCGAGGGATGTGACGGTGTATGTTGTGGAGATGGTTTTGTAGGCGAGTCATTATTTGAGAGGGTTTGGGTTGATGTATTGGAGCTAGGGATTTGTCTTTGATGGTTCTCCATTCGGCTGGAGCAGCTATGGCGAGAGAAGTCCTTCTCCTATGAAGAGTCTGCTAAGGGGTGTTGCTCTGGCTTGGAGTAGCATAAGCGAGAAGAAGCGGGTTGTAACAGTGGCGATCCCATGATTGGGTGATAAAGAGCTCCAATAAGGCATCCGAGATGAAGATGTATGTCATGATCAAATAGGTAGGTATTCGGCGACAAGTCCTGAACTGATGAGCTTTGAGACCGGGGGTGTGGCACACTTCGACGGTTTGTCTCATTGCCATTGGGCAAACCTGCCATTGTTCTTATTCCAATAGGTCAAGCGGAATGCAGTGAAGAGATCAGTAGACCACCTCTTCTCAACGTCGAGGTGCGTAAATAAGCAACACTGCGAGCGGATTCGAGCTTTTTAGCAGCTAGAAATTTCTTATCCTTTTGGATTGGAGCATGTATGATCGCTTCAGGTTTCATGTCATTGAGTCCGATCTTCAGCGCCGATGAGACTTGGAGTCTTGGGATGTTCATAGGACCTCGGGAGAGGTATTTGGATGGGCTGGGTAGTACTCTTTAACGTTTTGCCGCTTTGACTTTAGCCAGCTACTCGTCATTCAGGCCAGCGTGTTTCCCTTGTTCAGTCTTTCAGAAAGTATCGAATGAAACGAAGGGAATGATAGATATTAGGGTGGGCTTGACTTCTCTTGCTTGCCCATTCATAGCGCGTAAGCCTGAGCTGTCCAGGGCTTCTGACTGGTGCATGTTCCAGCGAGGATAATCGGTCTCATTTCTCCTCTGCTAATCTCCCATGGATGATACGAGTAGTTCTGATGCCGTGGTTGGGCCATTTCCATAACTCTTCGACCTTCGAGCAAATGCAAGCCAAACAACAGTCCCGCTGAAGTATCGTCAAAAATTCAGCTCTATGATTAGTCTGATATGCAAGCCATTGCCCGAGAGGGTTTCGGTCAACTGACTGTAGCCACAGCTCGTTTTCACGTTGATCAGTTGATCCGGCCAGATAAAGCCCTTGTTTGATGATATTGGTGGGTGGGCCAACAGTATTGCGCTGAACATGAGTGTGATTATTGACAGGTAGCTCCTGATAATATTGGTGCTCGCAGGCTTTTGTTACGAAGAGCTCTCTCAACGCCCTTGAGGTAGATCCGGGACTCGGAACCGGATAGATCTTGTTCTGAACGAGGACAGTCTGTTGCAAGGAAAAGTCTCGCTCGGATCTATTGCCACGCGTAGTCACAGACAAGCCCTGGAAGTTGTCTATAGGCTTATAAAGACTCTCCTGGGGTGTTGTGGCAGCGACAGACGACGTCTGTAGTCTTTGTGCCTCCAGCTGATCGGAATAACTATATATTTTCGTGTAGTTCTCCCTGTTCGCAAGGATTGCTCCAGGAATGATGTGGAGAAAACAGGCATCTAGGGTCATATCTTGACGAAGAGCCGTGTTCTGCACGAAGACGAGTCCATAGTGTTCGAAGGCAAGCAACATATCGTTGGGTAATTTGACCTCGCGGAAGTCTCCGGTCCAGCTTTCTCGGTCTCCGATCGTGATGTCGACGCTAGCTTTCCCTAAATTTTCGACGGATATGGAGAGACGCTCGAAGTCAGGTGCTCCGCCAGACTTGTTCATTTTGACTATCTCCAACAACGGTCTTTCAAAATGAAGACAGCTCTTCCAGGCATCGCGGCTTTCCACAAATGACAATGACAAAAGGCGGACATGATGATCCCAATCCGTAAAGGATAGCCAGCACGCTGCTTCGACTAGCCGAAGTAGACGACTGACGTAATTCACAGCTGTGTCATCAAGTCTAGTTCCCTGGACAACTTCACCGGCCTGGATTTGTCCGGAAGCTCTCTCAACCACGATGTGGCCTAGACCAGATTGTATCCACATCTGGCCAGCAGCCAAATACGGTTCAGAGCCGCAAACCCGTATGTACTGTTCTGGTTCTATCGATTCTGCCTCAACGGGGTCGAAGCCTAGAAGAGTAAGAATTTTCTGGGCTTTCTTACGGATTGATGGCAGACAGTATTCAGTATAGTTGATCAACCCCAGGCTAGAATAGAGGTTTCTTTTCCCAGGTGGACTGAAACATTCAGATAACACCCTTGTATACTTGCTGGCCAACGATCTCGCTATCAAGGATGTACCTTTTCTCATAGGATCCGCATAAGGAATGCAAGAATCCAGCACATTGTTTCTAGTAACATCGATCACCCAGCCTTGCTGACCGTACGTCTCGATGCTTCTTGTAACCAACACGTCCTGGACCTTACCCTGGATACGAAGTTGGCATTTGCAATCTTTTTCAAAGAGATGGACGAAGACCTTCGCGTTCCTGTAATCTCCACTGATTGGCACAGCGCTTAATGAGGACTCAAGAATGCAAATTGGCAGATCGAGGACATGACGTGCGTAAGCTATAACCCAACCAGCGCCTTTTAAACCATGGTATTGAAAGATAACGTCTGTACCACCTTGCATCAATTTCGTAAGCGACAGGATCACCTGCACAGTTGTAGTCACATCTGGAATACTCTCGTAAGCAAAACTTTCGCCAGCATGAGCTTGACCTCCGTGGAGTTGCCGGGCAAACACGTGGTAATGGAAAACTCTGTCTTTAAAAAGCGTCTTGCGAGCCAACGGCATTAGTGTCTCTCGGAAGCACCTAAGCTGGCCGAATCCTGGGGTCAGGTCTAACGGAGTGGCACTGGCTTCAAACAACTTCAGCAAAAGATTGTCGCAGGCAGTCTCGGACATGACCGTGAGAATAGACGACATCAAAGCGATGACATTTTCCCCAGCCCGTTTTTTGAGCAACGTGTCTGCAATGAAATTTGTGGAGGCTCCGATTTCCACAACTCTGTAAAGCCACTGAGCCTCCTTTCGCTGCTCCTCCCTGTACAGACTAAGGTATTTCCTATACTGATTCGAGGCCTGACATGTGGTGGCAATTTCTCCCATACATATAACGGTATGCAAGTCAACTCCGGCTTCAGCGAAACGTTTCAAGCCCGCTGAACCTAGGCTCAGCACCAGCGAAGACAGGCCAGGAAGATCCACCTGCCAGCCTACGCCACCTCCACCTGTACTCCCAGACATGGCGAGGAGCGTTCTTGGGCAAGCAGAAAGAAGAAGAAAGCGCTGTTCCCTACTTTGACTGAACAGCCCTAAATACGAGGTATGGGGCCAAGAGTATGCAAGCAAGAACCCAACAAACTGATTAAGCTTTCATGCCTGTACATCGCAGTAGCAAGTAGGAACAAGAAAATAGGACAGAGCGCCAGTTAAGATATCAAAGATTCAGTCTTCTGTGGAAGTATAGAAGGCTCACATAAGAAGAGTTACTCACTCCTGCGTCCTAGAGCTCAGCCGAATAGAAACCGCGCGTGATTGCCAGTCTATTCAATCAGCCAATCGAGTTCTCGATCACCACACCTATTCTAGTTGGTTAGCCGTGGATCTCTGCATAATTAGAGCGTGATGACGTGATGATCGCCGCCATTAGTAGCGAACATACAAGACTTCTAAACTGAACAGTGACAGCAGCTCGCGGTTTACAGTTTGAATGGGACAGCAAGACCTGACCAAGAGCGCCAACCAAGTAACCCGGAACAGCAGCAAAGAAGGAAGTCTAGCATAGCCAACGACATGTGGTTCAGTATAAGAGTAACCTGCGGGAGATTACGAGTCAGATCTCCACAGTCCCCATTACGGAAGTGCAATGGCTGTCTTCGCGTTCTCGATTTGCGATGGGCTCTCTTTTTGTGGCTAAATCATAGAGTGAGGTTTGATGTTTCTGTAACAGGCTTTTGAGCTTGTTGCTAAATCTTCTGAGAAACAATGTAGATGTACCTGAGCATCACCAGGAACTTCTGATGACTGTCATAGTCAACTGACAAGAAGCAGTCTCGAATAAGTTCCTGACACTGCTGGGTAGATGCATTAGTACTTGGGAAGACAAGGCGAACGTACTTTAACAATGTGGTTCGTTCCAGACGATGAAGAATTGCCCAGCCCACCTCTTCAACGAAAATGTAAGGGCTTGGCGCCGGCGCCCCACTACCTTTCAATTGAGTATCCTGGATCAAAATTTAATAGGGGGTAAGGCATTGACTTCATCCTTTTGAAGCACAGTACAGTGTTTTGGTACGATAGAAGTGCAGGATAGTCCTGTCCCAAAAAAAAGTGTAAAAATTATGAATCTTAAAATCCTTGCCCACTGGCTGACTTGAACAACCGGCCTTTGCATTGCATGAATATACAAGTGCAACGCTCTACCACTGAGCTAAGCAGGCGCCTATCACATAAGGTGGCCTTATTTAACATTATCAACCTCTTACGAGACCATACTCTTCTTCTTGGGCTTTCGTCCGAAACCTGCGAGGCCATTACTTGACCAGGCACACACAGCTAAGCATACCTGAGGTATGTATACTCGGTTCTGAATTGACGAACATCTGTGAGTCATTTCTCGTCACCTGGCCCCCATGTGGCGACTGGTTTCGAGAAGGTAAGCCCTAAAATTCAAATCTTATCCCCTTCTCAGAAGACTTCGCTTAAATTTTCCACTACCTCCTTCATGCCATACTTTTTATGAGCCCGACCTCCAGCCTGCTAGTCCTACCAAAGCACCCCTCTTAATTGCGGTAAGAACTCCTCTTTGTATTTGATCAGTCGCTTTACCCTTGTGACTCTCATTGGCCGCTCTTCCTCAAAGCGCCTGTTGCCGAGGTATTGTATCAAGTATAACTACCGTACGACGAACCCACACACTCATCAGCGCCCCCCCTCGCTACCTCTTCCACCACCATCCCTAGCTAATTCTTCAAATCATTGACCGGCGCCTCCCCCTCCTTCCCCCCACTATCGTACCTCCTAACCTTATTCTTGCCCGCCTCCCTATCAGCTTCGAATAGCTTGACCTCGGCCGAATCCATATGCTTCATCACCGTATCGGCCTGCCACTTCTTGAAGCTGAACCCCAACCCCTCATGCGAATAGTCTTTGTCGTTGGCTTGGTCCTTGTGGTATTTCACCTGGATGAAATCGCTGTCGATGGTGTCGGGCGCGAGGGCGAGGGAGACGAGCGCATTGATGGTTGCGGTTTTGGGGATGATTTTGAAGGTCCAACTCTATGATCCATGCATCAGTATGTAAATCACCTATTCACACATTCCCATGCCGCTAGAAATCGCTGGCGTGGCAAGCAAAAGATGGGGGGAACCGAACCTGCGCGTTCCGAAATTGAATCAACCCCCTCTCATTCACCACAACCTCATACCCCTCGTTCTTGCTCGCCTTGAACAGCTTTGGCAACGCGAACCACTGCCCCGCCATCTTGTACCGGTCGTTTGCGTATACGAATTGGTCGTCGTAGACGCAGTCTGCTGTGTAGCGCTTCACGCGTTCGACGGTCGGCTCGCAGCTGTAGAGCGCGATGATATCGTCCACGAGGCGTTGGCGGGCCGGGGAGAGCGCGATGCTGCTGGAGGGGTGGGGTGTGTAATCGTCTGAGGGGGCAGTTTGGCGGGGTTCGTATTCTTCGCCCGGGGCGGAAGGAGGGAGGGAGCCGGAGGCGATGGGGTCGGACATGCTGGGCGGGGGAGGGGGGCTTTGGGTAGGCCATGGTAGACTGTGGTTGTGGTGCGGAGGATGGAAATAAAGATGTAAAGATGGAGAGCGGAAAGAGTAGAGAATTACCTTAGGCGACGCAGCAGCAATTGAGTGGTCATGAGGAGTATTGAAGGGGAGCTACTATGGCGATGCGCCTTCCATGTTGATGTATGACGTCCTCGATCTCGACTCCGGGACTTGATGTGCCGTCCGGGGCCAAATCAGGTCGTTCGATACTGATTCGGACGTGAGACGATCATCTTCCCGGCATGCTTCTATATCTATGACTGCACAGGTAGAAGAATCACGCATCAGCTCATCCGTAGTGCATTGAGTGTAGTCCGAGGTGAAGTGCTGTGGATACCTAAGCTGAGCGGGCATCCCAAGACTAAGTTGATTGCGACCCGCTCATTCTAGGCATGTACACCATGATTGGCTGGGGCATGATGAACACAGCAGGTGGGGTACGGTGAGGGAGGAAGTGCTGGATGGAGGGGGAAGCTGGATGGTTGTGTATGTGTTGACTTCGCCGAAGAGCAAACATGAACGGCGCACACTCGTACGATTTCTTGACACTTGGTATGACGTCTACTACCCATTGAATGGTATCTTGCATGCCCCCTTCTTGTCATACGCATTCACGGAATGTTGTTGGCACATCAGCTTGAACCGCTTCACAAGGATATCCAATGACCAAGACTGCGGGACTCCGCCAGTGGCTGATCAGATTGAGTGAGCAGCGTCAGAAGCCTTTCCGTTTCCACTGGTTATATTTTCACATGAAAGCTGTATTTGCCGCCTAGGTTCAGATGCTTCGTAGCTCGATGGGAGGATCATTGGGGAACAAGAAATCTAATGTCGTCTGAAAAGTCTATAGAGGATCCAAAGCGCAGATGCCGCTTAGCTCCACTACCCTACAGAAATACTTTCCCACACAAACATATCCCGTGATGCCAATTGCTGAATCAAACTCTCGTCATCTGGAACCTCACTCTGTGCCATGGTCCAGACTACATCGCTCAGCAAGTATACTTTGCACAGCAAGGAACAAGGGGTTGCAGTTCACCGCGTGGTTGACTTGAGGCGTAAGCTTGCAAGGCCTAGGTAGACCCGGTCTTGTCTCCTTCGCTACCAGAGATTTGATCGCTGTGCTCGACAGGTCTGGAGATTCGAATTGGGAGCCCGGGGAGTCGCGGGAATCGAGTTTTGGTTTGAGTAGCGGACGCAGGGTATTGCGGCTCGCCAGGTGAAGAGACTGGGGGTTTGAATGAGATAGCGGTAGGATACAAGTTATCCCCAGACTGAGCAGCATCGGCTGTAGAGGTTGATGGAATTGCATTTAGTTCTTGACCATCTAGTGGTTGCTGAGAGTTATTAGGCTGGGGTGGTGATGCTGTCAGTATCGAGGCGGGAATTTCATATGCTTTCTGGTCGGTTACGTGGTCCGTAGCTATGAGAGTCAGTCATGATTATCCGCAAGCTCCATGGATCGACGTACCGTCTACGATCATGTTTCGGCGGCAGATTGTCAAAAAATCTGACATCCCCACGATACTCCGGACAGCCTGTGCGGGGATCCACCGTTCGACGATCCAATGCTCCGGATATGGAAGCCCTAATAATAGCACTGTTATTACGTCTGTACGCCTATTATGGGGTCATCTGCTTACCATTCCCTTGATCAGCGGCAATACCTGGAGGAGCCTGCTGCTTAGCTTGCTTGACATGCGTTCTACCTTCCACCCGTGATGGATAACGGTCAGCAATGACGGTAGATCTACCATAGCGTACGCCGAGTCGCTGCATTTTCTTCGTATCGATGATGGCAACCTGGCTGGCCAGTATCATGGCCTCACGGGTAGGAGCTAGGGAGGGGTGGTTCATCATATCGATGAGTACAGCCGGACGGTCCGTAATTCTGAGCAAAGGCGATAGCTGAGCGCTGTGGCTTGACAACTCCAAAACATCTTCAGAAGTTATTGTAGCTTCTGGCCACTCTTGCCAAGCAGGGCAGCGGACGCCCCAGAATTCGTGGAAAGAACTCGGGAAACATAAGTGGAGGAATAATTCCGGATCTTTGGTGTTTTCTGGGACTGGCCTGTCGATAATGGGAGACAGCAGATGGGCGATGAGTCTGGCCACAGCGATGTAAATGGAATTGCCTTGGACTTCTAGATCATGCAATCTCTCAAGTATGCGCGAGGTCTCGGGGCTTGTTCGCACCAAGCCCCCATGTTCCGCTGCTGAAACAGAGACAGGTTTTGGAACTCCGCTCGGTGCACCTAACAGAGTAGGGCGCAACAGGGAAGAAAGCTGGTCCAAGCAGCGGTCTGCGAAATGTCGAACTGTGAAGGTATCCTCCAAGCGCTGATTGAGCTCCTTTAGCAGTATGTCCGATTGCACAAGTCTTTCCCTGGCCTCTTGGATATGCCAAGGCTCATCATCGCTGGCCCATGGGTCACTGGCGTCTCTATAATTCATGCTGCTAGATTTAGGACCCTCTTGTTGGTGGTGCTGCTGGCCTGACTCTGAGGCTGCTCTCAATATGGAGGACATAAATGTTGAAATATGAAGTCCTTGCCACATGGGTTTATCGCTTGCTTTGGTGATAAAAGAAGCAAACTTGAATCAAAGAAGTGGAAACCACAAAGCCCTTGGGAATCTTAAAGAAGACTGTAACTCTTGGAACACTGATACCAGGATGTGGGATAAGCTCCGCTTCTGTCTTCTTTCGGCAGTCATGTTTGATCCATAAGGAAGCAATCCGAAGTACTCTTTGAAGGCATTAATGGAAGGCCAATGCGCGTTTGGCATGGTCTACCGAACAATGCCATAATGAGCTAGTGATCCTGTAGGTGTAGGACTGTGCAGCACCAATAGGTCCATCGTAGGACAACCGATTATGACAAGAGTAAATGTTGTTGTAATCCCTAGAAGTCTAGACAGCATGTCGACATTGCCAGCCTTATGCATTCGAATACGGTTTTGCATGGCTAGGTCGCCGTCGAGTTAGGTATCGAAACCCAGTCGGGAGACGGTTCTGACAACAGAGCACAGACATCCTACATCGATCAGCTACTTGGAAGCCAAAAATTAACGTTTGCTGGGGAACAACCTTTCTCCGGTGTCGAAAATCATCATACAAAGCTAGCCATGTCTGCTTGTTCGTACAGTCTTCCTTGCCATCTCCTGGCTTCTTGCACTTTGGTTGCATCTCGCTAAGTAAGTTACGCGGCCACATGACCCAGGGTTTGGGGACTGGCCAATCCGAGAAGTGGACCAAGCTGGCTTCTTCCAGTGCTTTTTGGGGGTCCCACTCTTCATTAGGATGACCAAGGAAGTACCTGTGATCATCCGAGCGAAACTCACCAGAGATGAGTCCATACTTCCGATGCGGCAAGACCGTTGCTGAATCATCATAGAAGTTGTTCAGGATGTCCATGTCAAATTCCCGACCTTGGGTCCGAGCTGCTTGGCCGGCTTCCGTAAGTCGAGTGAATTCCTTATATGACGGCTTCAGCATAACAATCATCGAGGTCAAGGCTTTCCTGCTCGGTAACGACCAATATGCCCTCGTCATCGCCACGGAAGTCTTCGGTAGCATAAAGAGCTCGTCTAAATGCTGCCTTATTGTGATATCTGAGTCTATATGGATAACGCGGTCGTACTGTGTCTGCTGCCACGCCAAGAATTTGCCATAGCTCGCGTCCCATGTATTATAGCCCTGCTTCTCGAATTTGGCAGGCACCAGCTTGACGTTGTATTCCTGACTGGCTTTCAACAGGAGCTGACTATCCCTGTCCCTCTCATCTGACACATTCAAATCCCAGCCCTCGTCGTAAAACAGGATGCGATCGGCTTTGCTTCCCAGGCGGTCGAGAGCTTCGAACAGCATGACCGAATTGCAGAGATAGGCCGAGGAAGTGGCATAGCTGCTATATGCATAGCGGCTCCAATCCACGGAATTGTATTTGAGTGAGGGTGCGTGGACTGGCTTACGTTTTAGGCTGGCAGGCGGCGAGTACCACAGATAGAGGGTCAGGAGAGCTAGAGCGACGTAGAGGTAGCGGGCACGGCGTTGAAGGAATGAGCAAGGCCTTGGTTTTGGACGTGTAAATCGACCGTCATTCGGTGGAGGAGAGAACATGAAGCGGGAAACACGGTTGGTGGGATGCAGAGGATGGAGTCCCAACGGCCCTACAGGGATTTTTGCAGCATCATCCTGAGCAGACTGAAGCATTAGAGGAAGCCGACGTTGCCGAGGATGATTATAATCACTGTCCACTTGACACATCCAGGGTTCATCCAGGGTTTTCCCCCGGTCTCAATCGTCCATCAATGCTGTCTGCTGCAGCAAAAGCTTTTGGGTGAGGTCAAAAGGTATAATGGCAAGCTACCCGTTTCACGTAGACTGTCAAACTTATCTCCGGGTAACCGAGCAAAGGGATTTCCTGAAGACTGATACAAAAGAAAAGACACGCCACTCCACCATTGGACCAGCGCCATTAGGAATCGAACCGAATATAAAGAGCTAGGCCGGGCTCCCTTTTGCTAACGATTGGTATGATATACACTGTGCTCAAGTACATCTCTAGCCTTGACAGTTACTGGTGTTCAGTCCTTCATGGTGGCTTCGTACCTGTTGAGACGTCAGTCTATAATTCCCGGGGCAATGAAAACGACGACATACCTCTTCCCTCTGAAAGCCCAAATGCCCCAGTTTCCACAGCTGAGGTCTGATGGGTCCAAGTCATTGAGGTCCCAGCGTAGGCTACGGAAAATGTTCTCCCCGGGTTCCATTAGGATATCCATCTCTCCACCAACCTTCTCCTCCACCCACTTCCTATCTCGCTCCATATCCCACTCTGTGTAGCCTGTACAAATGATTGGAACCTTAGTCTCTAACAGCTGCGGTAACGTCTCCTCCCACTCGTGTGAGCTAGCGGGATGTCCCAGGCCAGGATGGAAAAGCATGAAGCAATCAAAATAGGGGTCGTACGGATAGAATTCCTGTGCTTGGTGTAAAGTATGGTAATACTCGACATAGGTAGTAATCTTCATCTGGTGACTTATTCTGTCCTCCACAAGCGCGCCGTAGGGGTTCTGCGGCGTTCTTTCTGGCAACGGAAATTCGTTATCACGGTTCGTCATGCTCTCGGGTCCGATAAAGATGAGGTGAAAAACGCCGCGGGGGAACATGTATGTGAGCTGTATCCAGACGTCCCGAGGAAGGGAAGACTCAGCACGCGCGCCGAGGATGAAAATCCGTACAGGAGGTGGAGTTGGCCGAAGCCCCTTCATATCAGTACCGCCACCAGTCCGCGGCGGATGGAGGGTGTAACGGAGTGCTATTTTCAATGAGTCTCAATATGAAGGCACTGGCTAATGTCACTCACCACTCAAACTCTTCAGTCCTTCCATCGTCAACCGTCCACCTTTCCGGATGTTGTAGGGGCTAAGTTCGTGCAGCACACTCGCAACCGTGACAGGATATGTCAGCAGTCTAGTAGCTTGCCGCATACTCCGCGGCTCATTGATTGCGTTGTAGTTGCGTGTGTACAAGTATGTATCCCAATTCGTCAGGTTGACCAAGATCTCCTCAATCTGAGGCAAAGGATATTCAAATTCGGGGAAATATCGCCCCGACCGCAGGTCGTGGTCATCCTCATTGACCTCTCGTAGTGTATCACATATCTCCATATGAGCCTCGTAATCGTCCGCCCAATGCTCCTCCGAGCAGGAGACTGGTATTCCACAATCCGGGCACTCAAATCGGACGTGAGCCGGGGGTACGCTCGACTTCTCGTTGCCTTTCCTTGCTTCGAGATCGTGGGGCGACATCGGCATGCGAGTCTGGCGGTGGCTTGGGTGTGGGCAGTAGGCGTGGGTCTTCATGAACATTGCTCTCTTGCGTATTTCTGGGGACGGGGACTCGGAAAACATGTGGAAGAGGTTGTTTGGCTGGAGAAGAGGACGTTCGGGGGAGGGAACCGCGAAGCTCGACTGATACCGTTTTCTCGTGGCGCCATTGTGAGGAGCGATAGGAGAGTATAGCGGGGCTGCTGTAAAGCTCAGAGGATCATGCTCAGGTCTTGTCAATCGGTTGCCTGTAGGACTGGCGGTAGACTTCCATCTCCGTCTAGGTGGGTTTGTATTACTCTTCAGTGATCTGGACAGATTTCTCAGACACCTATGACAAGTAAAGCCTGGCTGCATCGCAGTATGTCGGCGCACTGATGTTGGGGCGTGAAGACGATAGTTCAGCGTCATTAAGATCCTTTTCCACCGACCAATCACAAGCGAGCTTCCTTCGCCGGCGCAAAATCGACCTTTTCCATCGACAATCTTCAATTTCACGCCAGTGAATGAATCAATTGCTCCCTGGTTATCACAATTGAATGACAGTCGCCTGGCCTTGCATGTCATATTTGGACTTATTCGCACCGCGCGGAGCAGCCTTCGGGCTCGATATCACTCTACACAATGGCGACTACCTCGAGCATGTTTATGTACAATTTGACGATACAGCCTCCGTCTGCCATAACGCAGGCAATCCTCGGGCAATTCGCTGGCACTAAAGAGCAGCAGATTGTGACTGCTCAAGGTTCACGCATCACCATACATCGCCCCGATCCAACCCAGGGCAAAATCAGCACGATACTCTCACAAGATGTCTTTGGTATCGTACGGACGCTGGCCGCGTTCAGGCTGGCGGGCAGCAACAAAGGTATGTACTCAATCTGAAGGCTTCAAAGGCTATTTAGTGATTCTTTGAAGCATGGTCAAGCGCACCCTAGAACGACCAATGAAGCGCCGGCGATGCTGCAGCCTCGTGAGAGAACTACATTTGGAGAAAGGTGCTGAGATTGTGCTCCAGATTATATCATCATAGGCTCGGACTCGGGACGAATTACGATTATCGAATACCTACCAGCGTCAAACACATTCAATCGCCTACATCTTGAGACATTCGGCAAGTCTGGCGTACGACGAGTGATACCTGGGCAATATCTCGCCGTGGACCCCAAGGGTAGGGCATGCCTGATAGCTTCGGTAGAGAAAAACAAGCTCGTCTATGTTCTAAATCGAAATGCGCAGGCCGAGTTAACAATATCCTCCCCGCTCGAGGCGCATAAACCACAGACATTGGTATTGGCCTTGGTGGGGCTTGATGTCGGCTACGAAAACCCTGTCTTCGCCGTGCTCGAGATTGACTATACTGAATGCGATCAAGATCCGACGGGACTAGCCTTTGAAGAGCTGGAGAAATCCCTAGTTTATTACGAGCTCGACCTAGGCTTGAATCACGTTGTCCGTAAATGGAGTGATCCGGTGGATCGTACAGCCACGTTGCTGCTACAAGTCCCAGGTGGTGCGGATGGACCAAGCGGAGTACTGGTCTGTGGATCGGATAACATTACCTACAGACATTCTAACCAAGATGCATTTCGAGTTGCCATTCCCCGCCGAAGAGGAGCTACCGAGAATCCGGAGCGCAAGCGATACATTGTTGCTGGCGTTATGCACAAGATGCGAGCAGCGTTCTTCTTCCTTTTGCAGAGCGAGGATGGTGATCTGTTCAAAGTCACTATTGACATGGTAGAGGATGACAATGGTCAACCCACTGGTGAGGTAAAGCGGCTTAAGATCAAGTATTTCGACACCGTTCCGGTTGCTAGTAGTCTTTGCATATTGAAGAGCGGTTTTCTTTTCGTGGCTAGCGAGAATGGCAATCACCATTTCTACCAGTTCGAAAAGCTGGGAGATGACGATAACGAGACGGAGTTCGATAGCGACTCATTCCCGTTAGATGCCACTGAGCCGTATACGCCCGTATACTTCCATCCCCGAGCGGCGGAGAACGTCAACTTGGTGGAAAGTATTGATTCCATGAATCCACTGCTGGATTGCAAAGTTGCCAATTTGACGGATGAGGATGCGCCGCAGATATACTCCCTGTGCGGGACTGGCGCACGGAGTACCTTCAGAACGTTGAAGCATGGCTTAGAGGTCAACGAGATCGTCGACTCGGAGCTTCCTGGTGACCCCTCTGCAGTATGGACAACGAAGATCACCCGCGAAGATGAATTTGACGCATATATCATCCTTTCATTTACGAATGGGACACTGGTGCTGAGCATTGGCGAGACGGTCGAGGAGGTGACAGACACTGGCTTCCTTTCGTCTGCGCCTACATTAGCTGTCCAACAGCTGGGCGAGGACGCCCTGATACAGGTCCACCCTAGAGGCATACGTCACATAAGAGCGGACAGGAGAGTCAATGAGTGGCCAGCTCCGCAGCATAGATCAATTGTTGCGGCTACGACGAATGAGCGGCAAGTTGCAGTCGCTCTCAGCTCAGGCGAGATAGTCTATTTCGAGATGGACAGCGACGGCTCTCTTGCCGAATACGACGAGAAACGAGAAATGAGCGGTGGTGTGACCTGTCTGAGCTTGGGTGAGGTTCCTGAAGGTCGTGTCCGAAGTCAATTCCTCGCAGTAGGCTGCGATGACTCGACAGTCCGCATCCTGAGTCTAGACCCCGATTCGACATTGGAAAATAAATCGGTCCAAGCTTTGACATCGGCACCCAGCGCACTTTCGATTATGGCCATGGCTGATTCGACGTCGGGTGGATCCACTCTTTACCTGCACATCGGTCTCTACTCTGGGGTATATTTGCGGACAGTGTTGGATGAAGTAACCGGAGAACTGTCTGATACTCGCACCCGCTTCCTAGGTCCTCGCCCAGCCAAGCTTTTCAAGGTTTCCGTCAAAGGTCAGCCGGCAGTGCTTGCGTTGAGCTCAAGACCATGGCTTGGCTACTCAGATCCACAATCGAAAGGCTTCATGCTCACTCCCCTCGACTCGCCCACTCTCGCGTGGGGCTCCAACTTCAGTAGCGAGCAATGCCCGGAGGGTATGGTTGGGATAGAAAATAAAAATCTTAGGTCAGTCCTTCAGCAATCCAATACGTTTTCTCGCTGCATGATGATTCTGTATAATCAATTATCCTAACTCCCGTGGGGATAGAAACTCAAATTCCAATTGTTCCTTCTGAGCAGCCTTTCGGTTTTACAATCAAAGTGTCATGTTGTACAAGTCCACTGACGCCTGTGCCTAGAATATTTTCCATCGAGAAGCTGGACAGCAACCTCTTGCAACACTCAATACCCTTAACTTACACCCCTAGGAGGTTCATCCGGCACCCTGAACAACCACTATTCTATGTCATTGAGTCCGATAACAATACCCTCTCAATGCAGACCAAGGCCCGGCTGCTTGACGACACTACTCTAGTCAATGGGGATAGTGTCGTCCTACCGCCAGAAGAGTTTGGCTACCCTCGTGCGCAAGGTCATTGGGCATCTTGTATTCAGATTATCGATCCAATAACCACTAAATCAGCCCTTCAGCAAATTGATTTCGAGGACAACGAAGCTGCGACCAGTATAGCCGCTGTTTCTTTCGCAAGTCAGGATGACGAAACATTCCTTGTGGTTGGTACAGGAAAAGATATTGTCGTCAGCCCGCGCTCGTTCAGTGCCGCTTACCTCTACGTCTATCGCTTCCTCGAGGATGGAAAGGAGCTTGAATTCATCCACAAGACGAAGATTGAAGAACCGCCTCAGGCGCTTCTTGGCTTCCAAGGTCGCCTTCTGGCCGGTATTGGGAAAGAAGTTCGCATCTATGACCTTGGTCTAAAGCAGCTTCTCCGCAAATGCCAAACTCAAGCCGTCCCGAATCTGATTGTCGGTCTGCAAACCCAAGGCAGTCGCATCATCGTCAGTGACGTCCAGGAAAGCGTCGTTTACCTGGTCTACAAGCAGCAAGAAAACCGACTGATACCTTTCGTCGATGATGTCATTGCGAGGTGGACGACTTGTTCAACTATGGTCGACTACGAGACCGTAGCTGGTGGTGACAAATTCGGAAACATCTGGCTCGTGCGATGCCCTCAAAAAGTGTCCGAGGAAGCGGACGAAGAAGGATCAGGCGCCCATCTTATCCATGAGCGGCAGTATCTTCAAGGCGCACCAAATCGGTTAAGCTTGATAAGTCATTTCTTCACCCAGGACATGCCCACCAGCATACAGAAGACGCAGCTTGTTGCGGGTGGCCGAGACATACTTGTGTGGACAGGCTGGCAAGGCACGCTGGGTATCATGGTGCCCTTCGTGAGCAGAGAAGATGTCGACTTCTTCCAGACGCTAGAGCAGCATTTGAGAAGCGAGGATGCACCCTTGGCAGGAAGGGATCATCTGATATACCGGAGTTACTATGTTCCTGTCAAAGGAACCATCGATGGCGATTGTAAGAGCTCCCTCCTCGATCTAGCAGAAAGCATTGCTAAAAAGGAACAGTATGCGAACGGTATGCGTTGCTGCCTACAGACAAGAAACAGATGATTGCCGGAGAGTTGGATAGGTCGGTCAGGGAAATCGAACGAAAGATATCGGTAAACTTCCAGATCCTTCTCCATTACCCTCGTTCTCGCTAACGTCTGACAGGATATGCGGACACGGGTAGCGTACTGAAACCACTCACTGGACATGTACATAGCCCCTCAAACGACTTGCCGTGAACCATTGCCCCCTAAGCACCTTCGCCAAACACCATCTTCCCGCTTGGTGATGCTTTGCAGACCTATCCCATTGTCTCTGACCTCGCTCGATCTTTCTCCTTTCCATAGCTAGATCTTGAGCTGGATGCATCCACTTATGGAACTGTACGAGACAAGATCAGCTTATCGACATTCTTTGAGTACGGCGCCACCCCCTTCGTGGTGGTTGACTGTAATTTACATGTCGGCACAGAAAGATTTAACGGAGGACTCTTTCATGACAGCTTGGGAATTCCTTTTGTCGTGATGCTGTGTGAGGGGGCTACAGAGGGGTGGCTCGTCAAAACAATCTCTCACTTATGTCTGGACTTTGTTTTCTATAAGCAGTTATGTGGGGCTTTGTCTTGACGCGCTTTTGATAACGATTTTTACATCTCTTGGTGCCCTAATCTCATACTCTTTCCTGGGATGCAATAGCTCAAAGCATCACTCAATATTTATCTCTTTATTTCTCATTTCTCATTTCTTCCTGCCCAGCCAATCTGTTTGTCGCCAGGTTCCTTGGTCTAGAATCGGAGTTGCTGCTAGGGTTCTCTGGTGAGCCCTAGGCAAAGACTAGCGCATGGGTACATGTAACTTGTAGGCAGCAACGAGGCTGAATGATGTTCGAGGAGTCCATCATACATCTACTATATATCGCGCTTGTACTCTTCCACGAGAATTATGCTCACAAGGAAGCCTAGCTGGACAATATACCTTGTTGTCCCCATGTCCCAAGTGAATTACATTGTCCGAGTTGGAAATGAGGGCTTTGCAAGTCGCTCTAGCTTCATGGCTCTCAACCACTGGCACTACCTAATTCCTCAGCGACTTTGGGGTCTTCCAAAGGACCTGCCGCATGTCAAGGTTCGTGCAGAGTTCATCGCAAATATCGAGAACCCCTTGGTTACAACATACATCTGGTTCCTCTGCAATGGTTACGGTGGACCCGGACACTTTGTTCAAGTGGGTATCGGCGTACCTCATTCAGGAAACGGACCTGTAGCGAATGGTGACCTTCCCATTCCCATCGAGGTGATGGCTCGGCTACAGCAGGGATTCGATCACTGGTTCAACTGGCGACCGGTTAGTACTGATGCAGATTTCCAAAACCAGCTTCGTCGAATACCGGCGCCTACCCCAACTTTCATCCCAACTTTGCGCCGTGTTACGCCAGGGCATGCCTCACTGCCGCTGTTCCAGGATCTACTCAATGGCCATGAGCAACGACAGGCCAGAGCCATAACGATCGCCTCTTCCCGTGAAGCCCCAGCTCTAGAGGCCGATTTTCAGAATCTTCTCCGTGAACAGACCGAGCCCAGTTCCGAGGGGTTCGTCTACTTGATCCACATGACAGGCACAACCTTCTACAAGATCGGTATGAGCCTGGATCCGCAGTTACGCTTGCGAACGTTGCAGACTGGGAATCCATATACCCTCACGATCCGGAGTACGCTGGCTGTTCCAGAAATGCGAAGTGCGGAGACTGGGCTTCACCGACAATTTGAGGCGCAGCGGGTTTCTAATGGGAACGCCAGGGAATGGTTCGACTTCAGCGGAGGCATTGGCGAAGTAGAGACGGCTTTTGGTGTCCCCGATCGACCTGAAAGACCAAGAAACCTAAATTCCGAAGAGATTACTTGTACGGGTACCGGAAGCAAATCTATTGCTAGTACGGGGGTCATCCAGCACAACTAAGTATCTGCACGAACAGCTAGCATCTGCTTGCTCCGCGGTCATGAAACACATATCATCAGGTGACAAAGAAGTTAACGGTTTTCTAACAGGTCCGTCCTGTTTACGGTGGCGACCACGTCTGATGGACATGAGATCCATTCAGTGCATCCTCTTTCAAGACATTCCTTAGGGAACAATCACAGAAAGTAGAGGACCATGGCAAGGTTGACTTTCTATAAATCTTTATAATTGCATGTCCCATGCGCCAGCAAGGTGAAAATTCAGAGATTCCTCGTATCACATAAGAATTCAGGACCTTCTTCGAGCCCTGGTCTTGGATATTTTGATTGGGTGAAAGGAATGCTTTCACGGTTTACCTCTTCAGCTATGGGTCTCTATTGGTGATTCAGCCCATCAACTTCTCGTTATTGCGTTCTTTCATAAATGTTAAAAATCGAGTGCACCACTTCGTGCCGGCGCATGGGATAATGCAGGCTGCATGTACTGCAGAGCCGCAGAGTGGGGCTCTTGCAGATTGCAGCGAGGCTGAGCTTCTGCCTGATCGAAGCGATGTGCGCTCGGACCCTCTTGTTTCCTCAGCTCCATCCGAACTCCTATACTTTTCAAAACTTTGCTCGAATAATCTAATTTGTCGCTGGCACAATGCCAATGGATAGGACGCACGACATCCAAAATTCACCGTATCACGTGAAAGACGTCAAAGCTCTTGGAGATCTTTTGAACAGCGCCGCAACCGCGGCGTTTCCGAATCAAGGGTTAATAAAATTCCGAGCATCTCTTGCCCCTTTCTGACCATTTCAAGATGCTTGCAACATGTCTCAGCAGTATCTGGTCCCAAAGCATGCACCTCTACTCATTGCATTGACTGAAAGGAGGAATGCTGACTCCAAAACTTACTTAGGGTATCACGATATAAGGAAATCCACGCGTTACTCCTCAGTTGGGAAGACGATAATCTTGGTGTCCTCAATGAGATTGGTGAATTAGACGACGTGTTCCGACGAATATATCGCTTCGAGGTTGAGCGATGGAAGATACCCAGTAAGAGGTCACATAACACGCTAGCTGCGAAGCTTCTTGCCTTTCTCGACGATTATGAGTCAAAAGAGACTCTTCTGATAGTGTATTATGGTGGACATGGATCAATGAACGATGATAGACAGTGCGTATGGTCATGGTACGTATATCTATATATCCATCTAGCTCTAGCTCCGTATCTGTCCCCTACTCTTTGGCGCCCGGAATTCTCAGTCATATGCGTCAGTCGAAGCATGTTGTCACATCTCAGAGTATCAGATACTCAACTCTGAAAGTCTTCTTCTTCGATCGTTTGACTGGTGGCTAGGGGCAGACTGCAAGTCATCGTACTGAAGCACGTGGCAGCACCGAAAAACTGACTTCGCCGGAAGTTCAGTGGTATGGCCTTCAGACCATGCTTGAGCAAGCTAGATCAGATGTTCTGATTCTTCTTGACTGTTGCGCTGCCGCTAGTTCGGCGACAGGCAGTGGCAATGGTATTACCGAAATAATAGCAGCATGTGGCTTCGAAGCATGGGCTCCTGGCGTAGGGCAGCACTCCTTTACCAGAAGTCTGGTAGACGAACTCAAATACCTTGGGAGCATGGGCCCGTTCTCAACGTCATTGCTCCATAACAAAGTACTATCCAGAGTCAAGTATTGGAAGCCGAGGTTCGCTCCTTCTGCAAGCCATCACGAGATGAGAAGAACACCCATATATATCGTGATCTCCAACGAGACTAGGCCAAGAAGCATAGAGCTCGAACCTTTGGATTCGCAAAAATTGACGGATTCGAACACCAGAGACGTTTCGCCGACCTCATCGATCCATGATTCTACTTTCTCCTCTTTGTCAACGTCAGCAGATCAAGCCTCCACTTCCGAAATAGCTTCAAAATCCAGCAGCTCGTCCCTCGACGGCGTGTGGCCCGACAAAGACTTCGCCTGTCCAAAGGTCCTAATGTCTATTGCTCTGGAGGAGGAACAATGGCTCTCTCCACAGCATTGGACTGACTGGATACGCTCTATTCCAGCCTTGGTCAAGTATGCGAATATTGAGGGGGTTTACAAAAGCGACTCCACTCTGATTTTAATTTCGATACCTATAGCTATATGGAATCTAGTGCCAGCCGACCCAGCCATTTTGTTTCTTGGCTTTTCGAAGTCTCAAAACCTGCTAACATCACCACCCTTCGCGGGTGACGCCACTTTATACAAGATGCAAGCAGGAGCCGTTGCAGAGCTCACTGGACGCGAAATTGAGATTGAAATGAGAGACCGAAAGTGGGATATGCTATATCAAATGCTGAGGGAGAAAAAGGATATAGAGTTGAAGGGAATGAGACTCGAAGTACTAATATCGAAGCAAGAAGCCCGAAGAGCATGGGAGGAGCTTGATCGAATGGAGATGAAAGAGCAAGAGCGCATAAGGTATCTTCGCAACGGCAAGCCTACAATGGTGGGCGATTACATGGTCGAAATGATGGGTAGAATCGCCTCGAGCTCACAGGAGGATAGCGCGCAACGAGCCGACAGAGAGAGACATCTTCCATATGCTCCTATTACTGGCTTTAGGACAGACGACTTAAGCTCTGACCGCAGTTCCTCGCTTGACACGCCTCGCTCAACCATTGCGAAAACCGAGAAGTCTTTGTCAACAGGAGATGGCCCTCCCCGGAAGAGCCACACCAAGTCGAGGAAGGGCTGTACGACGTGTGAAAGGCGACACATCCGCTGCGATGAGAACTTCCCTCAATGGTACGTCTGGCGGAGGTTTTCCACGTAAGATACCTTTGGGCTGACGTCGAGCATAGTCAAAATTGTACGAAGCACAACTGCCGCTGCGATTACATGGATAGGCCGTCGTCTCTAGCAGAGACGGACAGATCAACAGTCATGAACCCGAGATCAAGGATCAACATTTCTCAAACTATTCAACCTCCAGCTGTGACGTTGAATGATAATAAAGGACAGTCCCAAGCCAGAGAAGGTCTTTCCTTAATCGAAAGACAGTCAGTACAACAGGAACGACCGGAGAAGTGGTCAATGCAGGAGTCTCTCTACGCCCAAGTCCCGGACCTAATACTACTACAAAAGCAACGGAAGGAAGACTCAGTACTAGATTCATTAAAGAGAGTGTTCTCCCCGGACCAACTGAAGAAAGACAGCGAGACCATGACAAGGCCCACAGAAAGTGACAAAATTCGCAAGGATGACCTAGCTGATGAAGTAATTCTATTTTCAAGACCCGAGACTCTGCCAAAGAATTCCTGGTATACTGATGTAGACTACATCGTGTCATCCTCCACCAGAACCCAGTGGTGGTGCGGCAACTGTAAGAAAGGCCCCATGAGCGTCAAATTTCAATTCGCGTGCCACTCCTGCCATCATTGCAAGGATTTTTCTGCCTATCATGAAGACCCTCAAAATGACATCACATGGCGCGAAATCATGGGGCGTTGAAGTTGTAAGATAATCCCCTTTCTACATACCGTACTCTGTAAGATCGTTGCGCTTGGGCTGATTGGATAATATTCTGGCAAAGTGTCCTATTGCGAAATTTACGAAAGTCGCTCTATCTTCACTCCCTGACCGCCTTTTGCAAATTTTCTCATGGGGCACTTGCAGCCATTATCGACAAGGCATTTCTCTACGCAATCCCAGCCACCCGCATTCTCTTCTATGCGCTTGGTAGAGCCTATAAAATGCAGACTGTCGAGAACCCCATTCTTTCATTGACAAAGCACTCAAAGCTACACCTCTTGGCCGCCCTTATGTTATCCCATGCGCTGGCAAGGTGCACTTTCAACGGCGCCACTCAGTCCTTGTCCCTCTCAAAAAACATGTTGACGGTATGTCGATGGAGAGATCAACCGGTGATCAGCCATTGCACAAGAGACAAAGCGGATCTTGCCCTTGAGGACGAGGTTTATCGGACGACATTGGAAATTGAACGGAGTCAAGACGGAAAATCTCATCAGGCTCTTGCCAAGACGAAGTGCACCCATTGCTGCCGGCACATGGGATAAGATTGATTTGATTATCCATTGAACTCCAAAGATCGAGTTCTCCAACCCAGCAAAGACCCAGGTTCCTATCATCAAGTCTTTCTTGCCGTTATGTCATCTGGCGATCTTAGTACAAGCCACTCCTGCAGCCGGCACTCTTGATCCCACGGCCTACCACCTTCTGGTTGTCCCTGTGGCCCTTCCCATCGTTCAGTCTGAGAGCTTCTTGCATCTCAAGCAGAAGAACCGCAGATGCGACTCAGTCAAGTAGCAAGCAGTGCCCAAAGAGGCCGGAAATCTCCAACCGGCTCTCCCAACTCCACTCGCCATGCTATGTTTGATCGATCTTGATGACTCATTTTCGAGGAACTCCATACCCAGCTTTCGAAAACGAATTTTCCACGAAGTACAACAATGGAAAGGGCCGCAGCGGCAGGAGTGCTAGGGATGCGAATAACAGATGCTCATTTTATATTGGAAGCTATTAGCGCTTTCACAACGGTTGTCGCCCCTTGACCTTATTTTTCGATCCCCGACCCCAACTTCTGACAAGATAATTTTGGTCAACTTTCGCATTTCTTGATTTATCACTATCAAAATCTTACGTTTGATAGAGTGGACTTTGCGCTTTTAACAGCACATCTTTGATAGAGTTTAAGCCAACATTGAGAAAGTTATCTAATTGCAAAGTTTTTGTGTTCCAGAGCGTGTCTCAAAAACAAAGATCGACTTGAACTTCGCATAGTGTCCAGAGTGATATTACATGCCAACAAATTTTGCAGTTTCTATAGCTCTAGCAATTCTTGATCAAAACTTATAAGCAAAGCAGTTTTAGAAAGCGCATAGTGTTCAAAGTAATAATTGATTAATTTTATATGTTTTAATCAAGAAATGCGAAAGTTGACCAAAATCATCTTGCCAGAAGTTGGGGTCGGGGATCGAAAAATAAGGCCAAGGGGCGACAACCGTTGTGAAAGCGCTAATAACCGTTTCCCGTTCCGCTTATATCCCTGCTAGATCTTCTCATTGATGTGAGAAGTATGAAGCAATGTGGCAACGTATTTTTGTCGCAATATGCCCTAGATTGTCCAGAAAAGGTGTCTCGATGCTTCCGAAGTATGTTCGAGCACCTCCCCATCAGATCAAGTGGCAAATGCAAGAGATGTTAGAAGCTTCTCGCCCGCCTCCTGGATCTTCCAATCGCCCCAGACTACGCTTCTTGAAGACACCGTCTCGCCCACCCTTCGCTTCCGATATTCGTCATTGAAGATCACTAAAATTTCTGGCGCTGGAGGCAATATTTGAGCCTCTACCTAGGCGTTGTTGATTGAGTCCTGGAGAACGCCTTTGGCGCCCACGTGGTCCAGACGAATGGTATTGGCATATGGGTCTGTATTATGCCATATATGCAAGTATCGAAGCAGCAGAAGCCCTCCCCCGAAACCGGGCCGCATTACCAGAGGTGGAACAAGCAATTGTGGTCGACATCGAGCGACTTAAAACACGGGCAGTCGCAAGTGTGAGCTAGAATCGCAACTAATACGATCACAAGATTTGCTCTCTGCTCCGTCTAAAGTCAAGCAATCGTACATACGTTACCTGGTATCTAATGTTCGGACTTGACTATGGATTGGGTTTGATTTTTAATGCATTTCGTGTTCTTGGAGATATGAAACGTGTCCCTACTTTCTAGGTTGTTGGTCTCGATTCATAGGCAAGAAGACATTTTTGTTCTATCTTTATATTTGTGTGTCAGAATACTGAGTCAATAAGAGGAGTAATGGTTCAAGCTCTGAAGTCTCCAAACCGCTCCTTGCCCTACTAAACCAGATCCACAACAATCATACTCTCCCGCACACCGCTCGTCTTACTACTACATGCATCCGCACCTTCCTCAATCCTACAGGGACGGAGCACAATTTCGCAAGGTGCCGAAGCACACACACAGTACCTCCACTCCCTCCTCATCTCTAGCTGCTTTCAGCGCCCTGTAAGTCAGCTTTGCCATCTTCTGCAAGATGTTCGACCAAGGCTGAAATGTCAAAACTCTCTGTGTGTTCGATACAATGTCCTCGAAGATGTATCAAGAATACAACAGCCCTCATTCTTCGCCAACAAGCGAATAACCCAGTTGAAGTTCTGGTCAGTGATTGGATGTGCGCTATGCCTGCATTCAGGATGACAGAGACCAAGGATCGGGACGCGCGTCAGATGCCAAAGCCTGCACTCGTGGCACCCATTCCACTGGACTCCGCAATAGAAGATTCAGCGGCGATGAATTCACATCACACCCATCCGTCAAGCTCAGAAAACACAAAACTACTTTGTAAACCCCCTTTCAAACCTCGCCCCAAATGTCCAGCAAACCGGTCTTCGTGCTAGTCCCCGGCAACTTCCTGCAGCCAGCATACTACGCTAGCACCGCCAAGCTTCTCGAATCTCACGGCTACCAAACGCGCCTAATAACCATACCCAGTACCGGCTCAAAGTCTCCTCTGACTTCAAATGAGCCCGATGTCGTTGCTGTCCTTGCAGTCTTGGAGGAGCTTTCCGAGTCTGGGAAAGAGATCATCGTCGTCGCTCATTCCTATGGCAGCATTCCCACCTGTGAAGCCGCGAAAGGCTTTGGAACTCAGGAAAGGCTGAAGCTGGGCAAGTCTGGTGGGGTAGCACGACTTGTGTTCGTCGCCGCCTGGTTACTACAAGAAGGGGAGGCGCCTCCGGATATCATTGCACGATACAAGATGGAAGCTCCATGGGCAAGATTCGAGGTGAGCTTCTGAGCCTATGTCCCAACTTTCTCGACTAAGGCTTACATACTGGCCTCGACAGGGTGGCAGTGTCTTCGCCGACGATCCAACTTTTGCTCTCCATAACGATACTTCCGCAGACGTCGCAGCCTACTGGGCCCCATACACCACTCATTCAGACCTCGCAGCTTTTGCAACTCCGCTTAAATACGCTGCGTGGCGACACATTCCCACCACCTACTTGGTGTGCGAGTTGGATAGATGTATATTGCCCCATGTGCAAGAGGGAATGGTTGCGTCCACACAAGGGGCGGTGAAGACGACTCGACTGCGTAGTGGGCATATGCCGATGCTGAGTATGCCGGAGAAGCTCGTGGATCTTCTCAGAGGAGAGGCGGGCGAGGCTATATAAAAAGCCGTAGAGAGGCCCATGTGTTCCCCGGTAGGACCGAGGAATGTGCGTGGGTATGCCGCCGCCCCCTTGCACCACCGTTATGTAATTTTTGTGATCAAGGAAATCTGTGTAAGTTGCCTTTTATCTCTCATCTAGCGTCAGTGGAGGTTGTGAGTCAAGGAGCGAGTTGGGTTGGGGTGGACAGGGCTCAACGCACTTGTCCCGCAATAGGGTCTTTGAGGGCATCGTAGTGACTAGTGAGTACAGTGGGAATTTAGTATTGCTTTATTTTGTATGGGTCAGGGCGGTATCCGAGCAAAGTAGGGTGGTGCCCGGCCAGCGATGACCTTCATCATGCTTACTTATATTGGCCGCTGTACCTCCATGCCATATTGTTCTACGTATCCGTACCTACATCCTCTAGAGTTCCACTCGTCTCAAACATACAGTGTCTTTATTGGGTTTAAGATAATGGGCTCATCCTCCATCACCGAATTGGCCGACACCATCAGAGAGAATACGAACATTCTTTATAACTATTTGGTTCTTCGTGATTGTCCTACCCCATCTCTGGGTGTTGACGGAGCTCCCATCTCAATTGAGCATGACAAGCGGGGAGTTCTCAACGCAAAGGCTACTCTCTTGAATGCCAAGCTAGAGCTACAAGATTTGATACTAGGACCTTTTGGGATACTTATGAATATAGGGGTAGGAGATTCTTATAATCCGTTCTTTCCCAATGCCCTCTGATACTGTTACCAATCTGTCATCATATACATGTGGGGTCCGCTCAAAGCTCGTCTTTGCTCATAGCAATGCTTTTCTTTCATGATTACAAGGAAGTTGGACAATATTTGCTCCTGCTGTGCCACGCACAGGCAAAAGAAGTTCTCTGTCCACAGACCATATACCGCTCCTCACCGCCTCATCCTTCCCCATCCATTCGCAACCCCCCCTCCCTCAAAAACCTCCTCCTCCTGCACTTCAAACACCCTACACCCCCATCTCATAGCGCACTACGCCACAACCAGCCCCATCTGCCACTCACCACCGCCCAGCATCATTACCCACACCGCCGCATCCCTCCCCATAGCTCAGAACCCACCGATCCAAAACCCCATCACCAATAAATATAAAACCCGCTCCCCAGCCTCCGCACAAACCCCCCATCCCCCAACCAAATCCGCGCAGTCCCAAGAACGGCTTCTCACTCCCCAGCACCACAGCGCGAGACCTCTCTCCCCACCCCGAACACGCGCGCCGGCAACCGAGACCGATCTCGAAACAGCTTCGCCTGGACCTCCCACGATACTGGATATCTTGCAACGCATCCCCGCTCCCCCGCCAGCAGGACATCTCGGCCCCAGCTCGCTGCTACCTCCAACGCCTGCGTAAGCCTACGATTCAGCTGGTGCGTAGCCAGATATCTATCTACTTCCGCAATATCCTTCCGCAACACTGGCCCAATAGGACTTCCATCGCGATTCTGCTTTCTCGCGCTGAAGCCAGGCGCGCGGGGGCTCGTGAGTGATGACTTTGCGCTGCAGGATGCAGGGTAGAACGCAAGCGGCGGTGGTATGCGCGTCTTTCTTTGGCTCACGCTGGAGGGATGGAGAGAGCTCCAAGTCCACACCTTTAGGCTTGTTGGGGGGGAAGCAGCGGCGTAGCAACCAACACGATCCTGGAGGATGCATGGGCGGGGGGAGAACAGCATCAGCGACCAAGTAGATAGGAGCTCGGGCTGGTGGCCTGCCTGGAGGAGATAGACCATTCGTTTTCATAAAGATTGGGCGATGGCGATATGGAAGCCACCTGGGAGGGTTATAGTCACATGAGTGGCATGATGGATGGAGGATGCACAGGGACGACGTGGGGTGATATGTTGAATGTTATGAATGCATTCGCTTTCTCTCGCTGCTGGGAGACTTGACCCGCTGCTTCTAGGGAATTGGGGCGGGGGAAAGCGCTACCTACGCGTGGCAGGCCGCGGTCCCCGGGGGTGGGAGGTCCTGAGGAGGAGGTGGAGGGGAGGATGTGGCTGTTGACGCTACAAATGTCTGCTGTGGATATCTCGATGGGAAGGGGAGGTTTGGGGTGCAGGGTGGAGGCGGAGGGGACGGAGGGGGGGTAAGCTATTTGAAATGTGTTATCTGTTAGGTATACCTTGACGGGACAACTTCATTTGTGGTGGTTGGAAGCGATCTGAGGGCTGGAAGAGGCTGGATGGGGAGATAGTTTCAATAAGGTGGTTGGGAGCATCAGGGGTGTGACGAGGGGTGTATATTCAATGTTATGGATGAGTGTGCTTGGAAATGCGATGAGTATGTGTGCGTACGTACAGTAAGAAGGAGCTGCTTAGGTGGGAAACTTGGTGGAGGTCACAGCGAGACAATGATGCGTGGACGGGTGTTTGAGCGATGTATAAAGTTTTTTGTATTGTCCCAGATGACATGTACCTACAAGCAGAAGCTAAAAATATATACAGTGATAGAAGAAGATATCCCGACAGTAGATGTGCCAGTTTCTCGAAGCCAGCGATAGCAAGTGCATATACGAAGCGAAGAAATCTGATCCAGGCCGTCAACGTTACTCCCTCAAGCCTCCTCAAACAACGCAATGGTCGAGCAGAAGTTGTCGCGATTATCCTTCTGATCCACCGCTCCTTTCCCGTCGATAGTGACCATGTTGGTGCTGGCCTTGGTGCTCAGACCCCACAGGTAGACGTGGTTGCATCCCTCCAGGCTGACCATGTTCTCCTGGCAGCTCTCGGTAGCGAGACACGTTTGGTCGTAGTTGTCGAAAAACGAGTACAGTCCGGCGCCATAGACGAGGATATCCGAGCTGTCCAGCACGCGGAGACCCCATGACTTCTTGCATGCGTTGGTAGTGCACTCCGCGAAAGTCGGGTCGTTGAATGCCGTCTGCGGAGGGAAGGCGGTGGTGGCGACGGGGTTAGCCTGCATGTAGGGAGTCTCGGACTGGATGATGCCCATGTAGACATTTTTGGCGTGGGAGATCTGGTAGTTGTACAGCTGGCTGTGCTCGGAGCTGGTGCCGTACATCCACACCGGACCTTGGCTTTCGACGAGGACACCTCGGCCGTTGTAGATGTTGATCTGGTTGTGATCAGCAAGGTCGAGTTCGTGGTCAGCGACCCAGAACCAGTTGTTCTCGAGGTAGATGGAGGCCTGGGTAGTGACGTGGAGGAGCAAGAAGGCGCCGTCGCATTTGGGGAAGTCGGTGGATGGGGCGCTGGGATTCTTGGAGCAAGAATCCGATTGAAGCCCAGTTCCTGCGGTGCCGCCGATGCGGAAATGCACGTCCCACATACCCGAGGATCCTGGAGAGGTGGACCCAACGTTCCATTCGACCATGATGGCGCCTGGCTGGGCATCTTTGGTCGAGAAGATTAGATCACTCATCTCGACTGCACCGATGTCTCCAGGTTGACCGACTTGGAAGACGGGAGCTGGTTTAGTCTGATCCGAGAACGCGGCGCCGGATGCCATGATGATGGGCCATATTTCGCCAGTCATCCTGATGTTCTTGGGGACTTTGACGGTTTTAGAGATGATGTAGGCGCCGTGATCGAAGTAGATGACTTGATCTGCGGTAGCGGCGTCGAAAACAGCTTGGATTGCGGAAGTGTCATCTGTCGTTCCATCACCCTTGGCACCCTTGGACTTGACGCTTACGAAGGATGATGCAGGGACAGTTTCGTACTGGGGCCTCGATTTCTGGAAGATGGCTCCAGAAGCGTCGAGGAGCGAAGCGGGTTTGCTGGGAGCAGTGAGTGGCCCTTGAACATTACTCGACGCCGCTGGGGCAGTGCCAGTGGTGCACGTCCCGCTACCGGTGCCCGATGATGGATTGCTGCCAGTGGTGTACGCGTGGCCTTGGGCCCATGAGGCGACCTTTGAGCCACCGGCCAGAATAGCTTTACCGCTGTTGTCCTGCACGGCAGTGCTACAGCCTGTAAAATCGACATTGTCGAGGACCAGAGTACCGCCAGTCGCCGGAACATTGTTTGTCGTTGAGAATGCAGTCTTGATGCCGATCGGAGTGCCGGGGAAGCTGCTGTCTTGGACGATCACCGAGCCGACGGTTTGATTAGTAGCGCCGTTGGCCATGTCGACACCGACGCCGCAGTTGTTGACTGTAATGGACTTGAGATTCCACAGCCAGTTCCAGTTCATGAAGATGGCGGTCTCGACGTTGTTGAAGGTCAGGTTACGGGTGGTGAACTGTTGGTTACCCAAAAAGGCCCCGTAATGGCCGCCGTTGAAGATCAGGTCTGTCATCCAGCCTCCGGAGCCGTTGTCCATGAAAATGCCGAGTTGCTTGTTGTTGTCGCCGCCTTTGACCATCTCGAAGCGGATGTTCTGCAGACTAGTAGCTTGAGCGACTTGCCAATGGATCCCGGCACCTGTCGTAGCAGGAAGGCCTGTCAAGTCAATGACGAAGTTTCTGATCTGACGGAAGAAGTTGTTTTGGTTGGTGTACCAATTTGCCCCGGTATTGGTATACGGGTCGGAGTCAATAACTGCGATGCCTACAAAATTGGCAGCAGCTTTGAGGATGGGCAGGCTGATGGCATCTCCGATGAACTGCGTGTAGTACAGTTGAACAATCGGCTTGCTGACAACGTAGGTACCGGGAGGAAAGTAGATGATGGCTGGGGTGACGGTGGTGGAGTCACATCCTAGGCCACAGCGATTGCCATCAGTGATGGCCGAGTTGATGGCGGCGGTGTCGTCGGATTGCCCGTCTCCTTTGGCTCCGTAGTCGTGGACATTGCGGTAGATCTTGAAGGAGGAGTCACCAAACGCAACGGTACCCTGCCGTTGAATGCTTGAAACCCAGTAGCTCGAGGCTTCGGCTTGAAGGGTGGAATTAGCGAAAGGAGCTACTGGCGCCGCTCCAACCGGTGGAGAGGGTGCGAAAAGAAGGAGGCCCAACCGCAGTGCGGCGAAGAGAGCGATAGAAGAGAAGGCAACCATGATGACGAGATATCTTCTGGCGAGATGGGGCAGGAAAAGCCGTGGTTGCTTGTGTATTAATTAGTGGACCAGCACTAGAGTTGTGTTTGAACGAAGGTAAGAGCCGTTGGCTTTGAAAGAAAGAAAGTGCACGTCGTGGAAGGTGCTCAGGGTATATAGAAGGAGGAAATGTGAAGGAAGAAAGGAATTGCAAAGGATGTATAGGAAGCGGAGAGGGGCGAGTGGTGACGACAATGGGCCTTTGTGCAGCAACCAAGCCACAAGGGAACAAGGGTCTTGTCAACCGTAAGGGGTGAAAGACGGGTCCAGCAATGTCGTCAATCAATGGAAAGTGGATACGCGGAGGCGAGGCTTCTTGTAATTTCGATCGGAAGTGGGGAGTGGGGTCATCAACGAATCGAAGGAAATCTTCAGGGTACTCACAGCACGCGCTTGTTTCTCCCTGTCACTGGCAGCTTGCGTATCAAGTAGAGATGCTCTGGTAATTGAATCTTCTTCCTCTGCTGGCATCCCCTTCTCCTGCGCGGAGCGGTGGGCATATATAGAGCCATGTTCATCGGATTCCCCACTACTACTGTCTTGGAGGAGTCTATTGGAGGAGCCATCTTCATTCCCTCCCTGGCCCTTGACATGAGGCAGGTGGTATTCGAGGTCACCGCCACTGGTCTGGTGGCCGGGGGAAGGTGATGAAGAACGGAATGGGCCAGTCATGGGCACTGGGAGGAATGGAGGTTGACTGTGTTTAAGCGAGGCACTATTTTACCCGCCGGCACTGGATTCTGGCTTGTCTTCAATGGCGCGAGGTCATCGGCGCACGGTGAATTAGAGTAGCTATGAAACAATAGGTCACGGTAGGGATCTTGTGGCCTATGGACGTCCTGAGTGAATTTCAGATTTGTGACGCTGTGATGGTCAACCGGGGGCGGCCAGGATTGCAGTGGGCCACCGCTCCCAATACTCTGGGCCTCCAATCTGCGAGAATGAGACGTGCGCCAGTGGCCGTGCGTAGTGGAACGGATGGCCGGGGTCACAGATGAAACATCACAGGAGGAATGTCTTCTGTGTCAGCGTGAACGTGGCCTTGTCCTGTGACTGGTCTGAATGGCTGGAAAGAATCCATGCCAAGCCCAGTGCCAAGCCAGTGGTGCCGGGGATGACCCGACCCGGACTGTCTTCGAGAAGTCCTAGCGCCCTTTCTTATCCAAACCTCCAGGACGCTCCTCTTAATCCATACTGTGAGGATTATGGATCTCGTGCAATGTGGAAGGCTATCGTGGTCATCGTCTCGCAGTTGGAGCACCGCGCAGTCTTCGGCCTGCTCCATCCACTTCCAGTGTAGTATCTTTCTTCACACTGCACCCTCTAGCTTTGACCCACGGAGGGCTGCAACTTGGTGACGGGAAAGCTCCTGACCTCCCATTGAGCTACATGTCAACAGTGTCGCCAGGACGTGACCAATCTGATTATGTGCGAAGCGAACAAGGGATTGGGTGGAGGTCATGGCATATACCCCAGCTTCTGCACATCTCCTGCACCCCGCACTTCGGGCGTCCACCCGACCTGGGTCAGGCTGTCTCCTGACGCTTGCAGCTGCGTACTCCTATGCAAGGTACCGGCAATCAAACCGCAACTCATTGTGCTCTCTAAGGCCATGCGCCTTGAAGTGATTAACTCCTGCTGCAGAAATATTCCACTCAATGCTTTTCGGCTCACCAATTTCTTGCGTCTGCCGTCAATGATTGGCCTATATATCGAACAAGGCTGTTATGACTACCGAAGATCATCCAGGCCGACAGTCTTGTTGCTTCGATTGCATCTCTCTTTCGCTCCATGGCCCGCCAGCTGTTCATTTTGCATGGCGCGGATGACTCTGCTTAGCCTCTGGATCCCTGCTGGCAGGAGCTCCTCCTCCTCCCAGGAGAAGCACAGTCTCACCTTGTCCTTAAGACCCACCTCGTCTGCATCGCCGTAGACACCGAAAAGAGGGCCAGGTCCGATGATCAGATTTTCCTCCTGCCTTGCTTCAACAGCAACCTCGTCGGCGAGCAGGGGTGAAGGTAAGGTAAGCCAGATGAAGTAGCCACCAACGACCTCTCGCTCAGCCTGTGGCAGTCGGACATCTAATGGCACAAGGTATTTTTGGATCGCTGAGATCATGCCATGATGTCGGCGAGCATACGTCGGCTGCAGCACATTGACTATGTGACGCTGAAGGTCGCCTGATTTGAGGAGTTCCGCCATGAACGTTGCTGTCAGCTGTGATGGCGCACCGCCAGATGCTGATGACCCGCTGTCCGCCGAGTTAGTCGCGAACGAGCGCTACCTGGTTAGACACTCACGCCTGGGACAATCCGTACGCAAGCTTGTCCGAGCCTTCTGCCCACCCTGTCCGACATCCGGGACCAGATACTTTACTGAAGCTGCCGTTGCTGATCGCATTCCCAAAGCCGTCTGCTCCCGCCCTCCTCGTGCCGCGGTCAAGCTCTCGATCAATGTCCACTACGCGTGGCATCACTGCTTGCTCAGCATATGACTTGGTGGAGTCGGGGCTTGCTGGCCATTGCAGCTGATCATACACATCATCCGTAATGATCAGAGCATCGTATTCTCGAGCCACAGATACCAGTTGCTGGCGCCGCCGAAGACTCATGGTCTTTGAAGATGGATTGGAAAAGGTAGGGACTGCATAGATGAGGTGCCGATAGATCTTGTTCCATGGTCGGGGTGGCTTAAGTGTCTGCAGTAAAGCGATCAGTTTCATATATCGGACGGACATGGACGAGTCAACAGAAGGACGCGTACGGCTGTAGCGAATAGCGCAAAGCACAATGCTTCAACCCACGGTATGGCCCACCTGACGAGCCTACTATATGTATACCACATTAGGCCCAACAATGCGCTATCATGGTGCCGTGCGTGGACTAAGAAGCGTAAGCCTATCATACCGGCTTGTCATTCCCGTCATCTCTGGCCCTCTGCTCGCTCTGCTTAATCTGTTCAGCCAGGAAGCCAATATCGATACCATCCTCATCCTCCGGCACGGAGCGCAGCCGCCCATGAAAGCCAGCATCCTCAAAGATGCGGCAAGCGAGAAAGTATGTGGGGGAGACCATCCAGACATTTCGCGTGTAGAGCGGGTCCGAGAACTCTGCCAGAATGCGCGCGAGGTTCTGGCTAGCACCCCCAGTGATGCATATTCTCTCGAACGCTATGGGCTCAGAAGGATGGTAGTACTGCGTCAACCACTTTGCGACTTGATGCCGTAGAGGTACATATCCGCCATCGGGCCCGTAGAGTAGACCCGGCGTGGAGACCTCGGGATCAGATAGGGCGGCATTGGCAGCCGCCTTGATCTGAGCTTGTGGCAGGAGTCCGGGGTTCGGCCACCCTCGAAGGAGATTGATTGAAGGCTTTTGAGAGCTCATGTTGACTGGGCGTGGCCTTGTAGAGTCCTTCTTGATGATCAAATAGAATGGGTCAAGCGCTATCATGCACATGCAGATGACGTACTTCCCCAGATCGCCCGCCGAAACCCCCTTGCTCTAGCGCAGATCGCAGTCCCAGTCCCGTGGCACCTTTCGCAAGTTCTAGGCTTGGCTGTGGTGTATCAAAGACCTCAGCGTCCAGACAACATTCATTAGACTTTATTCTTAGTGACCTTCATGGCATGTTTTAATCACGACATGATGCTGCATGTGGCCTTACGACTACAATCGCGAAACCAAGGAAACACCGATTCCTCAGCCCATCAGCATCCTTCCGCGCCGCGTGTTCCCCGAAAAGCTTTGATAGATCCGCTCACTCTTCTTCAAACTTGTGCTACTCATCTACCTCCTCATCTCGCAGCTCGTCGTGCCGAAGATCCTCATCTATCACATCTCTTCTCTTGAAGCGTCGAGATGGAGAAGTCCGCCAAGCGCCTGTCGTCCATCTTCTCCCTTGGCAGTAATAGTACAATCCCGGAAACATCTGTCGCAAGCAGTCATACAAGCTCCTCTCGTCATCCGAGCAAGGCTTCTCGCGGAGCGAGCCCGACAAGAAGCCCGGCAAGACTTCCCTACCTATCAACCGACATTCGAGGCTCGACCTCAACTCCCAATCTTCGGAATGGTCATTCACCAACCCACCAATCGCCCTTCCTCACACCAACCTTAGAACCCGGCCGTTCGTCCACACCTGATGATGCAAGGTTGTTCCAGCCGCTGGATACCCTCAAGCCGCTCCCGAACCGGATTGACTCTCCTGGAACAAGCAGGCCGAGTAGCAGAGCTAGCAGTAGAGGCGGGAGTAGGCCAGCGTCACCGATCAAGTTTCGGCCATGGACACCAAACCAAGAACAGAGGCAGCTATCGAAGAGAAGAAGCTGGTTGCCTGGGCGGTCATCGCGGCCAGAGTCGCAGGATGCAGGCGCAATGGGGATTCCTCAGGCTTGGATACTCACGGCAGCGCCACAGGAAAAGCCCGCCTACGATCTCCTGCCGTTGGCAAACTTTCAGAAGGTGAATAGTCTTACTAGGTTCTGTGACGACTCAGGCTGATGCGGCGATGAGCATTCTAGGTCCCTGAGCTTTGGGACGACAGCGGCAATACCTACATCTACCTTCACAGTCGAGAATCCGACCGCGGTCCCTCTTTCAAGATCAATTCCGCACTCTTCTCTTCTTCCAGGAAGCTTTCGACTCTAGCCTACGGGGGCGCTACAAGGAGAACGAGGGATCCATCGCCAACGTATCGGCCCGATAGACAGGTGACCTTAGAGGAGAGGCTGCAGCAGACGTCTCTGAGCCCGATCGTACAGTCTCCCAGGTCTCCCGGACCAACTTCCTCCAGGACTGCCAGCTCTCATGGTTCACGGGATACCAGCGATTCCTTTGAAAGTCCGATATACGACATGCACATTTCCCTTCCTCAGCCCCTGCAAGCGGATCTCACAGATCCACAAAGCCGGTTGACGGGCGAAGATATCGAAACTCTATTAGCCGTAAGAAATGTCTTTGCATTCCTAGCCAGTCAACCACTGGTGGCAACTCCAAAGTATTCTTCGGTTTTCTCCATCTTCCTAAGGATAGCCGACATCTTGCAACGTTACGACTTCAGTAATATTGACGGCTCGACTCTAGGTGAAGAAGTCGAGACGAGCTTCAGACGCGTCATAGACGAGTTCAGACTAGGCGATGTGAGGACAAGTCGAGAAAAGACCGTTGAAGCAGTGGTGCTGGGTGAAAGGATGCGTTCATGGGAGCTTTACAACGAAGGCTTTGTACATTTAGCAGGAAAACATGATGAGGTTGTGGGCTTGAGGAGCTACAAATATCACCTAATTACTGAAGTCACGCGAAAGCGTGTGGAGCGTGCTACTCTGGATTTGGCTGCTCGTCTCAGTTCTGTGCGGACAAGACTCGAGACGTTTGAATTCCCATCACTTTTTGCTGGGGTCGCAAATTCGAAGACCAGCGACGATAGCAAGATGGTCCGCTTCAAAGAATGGAAGAATTCTTTCATATCCATGCGGCGGCATGTCATCCAGTTGTATAGGCAGCGATATGGAGCATGGCCACCTAGTGCTCGATCGAATAAGAACAACTTTGAAGAAAGTGGACTGAATCGGCTACTCCTCCTCGAGGTCTACAAAGACTTCTCGGATCTCTACGACACCCTGGTCGACCGCGAAGCCCTTACATCACGCTCTATGGACGTCCCCTCCCAGGAGACGCTCGACTCCACTGACCCCGAAGAACCAACCCCCCGAGCCCTACGCCGCGTCATGAGTGAGTACGATCGCAGCGTGCCCCCTGTCCAACCCCCCATGCCCTATGATACCCCACTCCTGCCGACCCTCGCCTCCACCCGTCGCGACTTCGTCTCCCTCGACCCTCGCAGGCAGAAGAGAGAAGCCATGAAGAAGCTCCGCGACGACGAAATCAATCAAGCCCTCATGCAATCTTACAACCGCTCAGCCATCGCCGCCACGCCTTTCCTCCAGGCCTTCATGACCTTCGAGCGACGCTCCGCCAACGGCAAGTCCATGGATGAGATGCGCGATTTGCGTAACGGCCAGTGGATCTTCATATACGCCGTCCTGCAATCCCTACCGCTTGTGATCATCGACGCTCCCGGTGTTGCTTGGACTAAGGGTGTCGAGTACTTCCTGTGCGAAGTTCCGAAAGGGACGGTGCCTTGGAGCCATGAAGTGCATAAACCAGCAAACAGCTGGTACGGCATTGCCGGTGGCGGGGGAGTCGTTTCCTTACCCGCGCATAGTGTCGAGCATGGCGTTGAGGGCATATATCGACGCAGTCATTGTTGGAAAGTTGCGCAGAAGTGGGCAGGTGCGGCGGACAGCGGCAATGCTGGTAATGGCTACCATGATTCTGGCGCCAGCCCAACGTACGATGGGGATGCAGCACCTAGCTATGACCATGCTGGTTTCGGAGATCTACCACCCCCGCCGTCGTTACTTCCCAGCTCGGCGCGTAGTGGACCTGTATCGAGATCGAGCTCTCCTGGCACCAGGAGTAACCGAGATTCGATGAGCTTGGGGCTTGAGGCACTGCCGATGCCAGCTGGGGTGGCACCGAATGGTGCCAGACCGAAGAGCATGTACGATCCTGCGATGAGCTTCGATACGATACTGGGAACGGTGGATAGCCCGAAAAGGAAGAAACGATAATAGGGCTAGGGTGGCTGGGTTGATATAATGCTTTTGGATGACGGATTAATGATACCATTGAGATGTTTTGGAAACTAGTTCTTGGACGGATGGAGCCATTGTGCATACAGCTTGGATATGGATTGCTTGACTGTGAATAGCTCTCAACAGCAGACTGTATCTCTGCATGCGCCAACAGGGTGCCCTCATCAGTGCGCAAGAGAAGTCCCCATTCTCCGACACTTTCGAAGGGCGTATTGATGGAATGATCAAGGACTGATTGACCGATGACGACTGTTCGCTGAATAGGGCAACCGCTTACCTGAACATTCAACATGCACTATGCTCTTCCCCAAAACAAACATCCACGACTTGCACATACCTTCCCAAGGTCGCGACTTACACGAAGGTACCAATAGCCCCCTCTTTTTCTTCCTTTCTAGCAGATCCATCTCTTACTCAATCTCGATCCTTCTGTGATTTCGCTTCCTCTTAGTTATCTTATCAGTCTATTACTGGGTACCATCGAATGCAACCTTTGATGCCAGTACCCTGCCATGCGATCACGACTATCTCCATCGAAAGTTGAACCCTGTCGGATTCTTTGTTCGTACGAGTACACGCAGTGTGTGCCATTGTATGTGTACCCTCCCATCCCACATCTCACTCCCTTTCCCCCATATTGCCTCTCTCGCATCATCGAACCCCTACCTCCCTTCCCCCCCTACCTCCATCCAGCCTCCCCACCCAACACCCCCCCGCCACCGTCAAATATGTACCACAAGTAACCCCATACCAAAAGCGCAAGACCTCTACAACCCCACTTCCCCCCCCACACACGCAAAGCCCCGATCCCCATTTCCCGCAAAAATCACCCTGCTCACCCCCTTTATAGCATTCCCTTAACCATTCCCACTCGTATAGCTCCCCACCTCGGTATCATCTCTCCTCCTCATCCAGCAAAGGCCTACCCTCTCCCCCCAAAGCCCCGTACATCTCCCCACAAGCCGACCGCACCAACGTGCCGTCGTTTCCGAACACCAGCTCCAAGGCCTCGAGACGGTCCGGCTCGAACGCGGATATTGACGGCGCAGCAACACTGTGGAGCGTGGCGGGCGCGATATCGACAAGTGGCGGAGGATATGGCGCATAGATGGCGCTTGTGCGGAGGGGGTGGTTGTGGACTAAGGGAGCTCGCGCCGACACGACCTCCTCACACGGGCGCCAATCTCGGACCTTCTACTTCTCTTTCAAAATCCTTGCCTTGGTCTCCCGTCACAGCATACAGCATCTCATCTTCCAGACTCTGACATACCTCTGCATCTGCCTTCCCCGCCACGGATTTTCCAGCAAATAATGCGAGAGTCTCCGATCGCATATCTCTCGAATTTCTGATATCTATTTTCTCGCAACTACAACCCTATCGTCAGATACCCGCGACAATTCCAGACTGCTGACTTGTAGCCTCGATGTTCGACCCTCGTTGCCCCGGCGCAGCCCAGCCGCTCTGTGCTTGGCACGACTCTCAAGTACACTAGCTGTTTGTGAATTCGGATCTGCGCGTGCGCGGGCTTTGTGATGGTCTTTATCTAAGCTGGTGGGATGGTCAAGTATGAACATTGAGATTCGACAAGGGAAGAGGTCGATGTCGTTGGCACCTCTGGTTGTAGGGCGGGCGTGGCGAACGACAAAGCCTATGTGTCGCGACCTCAGATGATAAGTCTCGCAATCGGGGAGTCTAGGCTGTTTCTTCGGGAGAGGAGTATCAAGCATCAGTTCGACTTATGAGACAAGCAAGTCGCAACTTATTCTTGGATGAGGATATTCTTGATGAATAGAAAGGGGATGGAGATGGCTAGTTCGAGAGGTTCGTTTATGGACTTTGGATGATAGGCTGAGCTTGTTTGGTTGTCTTCATTTGCTGAGATGTCCGAGACAGCGCTCGGTGGTCTCATTTTTGTTTCTACGCTGAGATATCACGTGATTGCGGCCCCTATCCTTCACAGTGTCATTTCTCCTATGGCTTACCTAAGCGGCTGCAAAGATTTGCGAACCGAACAGCGACCACGGCTGTTTATGCAGCAGCCACCCACTAACTGGGGAGGTCTATCATCTTCGTTGGGAAGAAGGAATAGACAGAGGACGACATATGGGAGCCCTCGCTAGGCGCCATCGTTCATTTATCAATACGCTAGTCTATTGGATACGATCCAAGACGCCTGGTGAAGCGCTGATGTACACGTTTGGACCCCCTAATGCATTTGACCTGATAATGCATCGCGCTAGCAGGGTAGTTTTAGGGCTGTAAAATTAGGGTTAAACCTTTTTCCCACCCACTTCAGGAGGCTGTTATACACACATTCCTGAGCCATTGAATCTCCACCACGTGTTATATATCTTTAATTTCGATATCAAAAGCAGAAAGATCTATTTCTAACTTACTAAATCAAGATTTGTAATTAAAAATAGCAATAGCAATCTTTCGCAAGCTTCAAAGCAACTACAAAGTTTACTTGTTATCAATAATTCAAAAAGCTCTTTTGTTATTAAGAATATTGCAATTTTATACTATCTAATTTTATAGCGACGAATTTTGGAGCAAATGTAGTCTCTTAAAGAAGCTTATACTTAAAATTAACAACTTACAAAAACAAAGAAATCTATATTAACAAAATAGATCGAATTAATGCAAACTTAAGAATAATTATTGCAAATATATTAAGTTTGTTGTATAACAACAAAGTTTCTTATTAAATAAAGTGCTAATATTTTACTTAAAGAAATCTTTAAATCTCTATTGAATATAAAAATTTGTATTTCGATATTCTTTTCTAGAAAGCGACTAAATTGTATTAATTAAGTATAATAGATTTTGTTTTAACAAGTATAAAAGTATTTTTGTCTAGTTCTTCTATTAGTAGAAAGTAAAAAAGCGTTACAACTTTAATATCTACAATATTTATAATACAAACAAAAAGAGCTTTGCTTAAGAAGTTCTTAAAATCTTAAGAATTATATATAATTGTTGTTTAAGAAAAGATATAAAGATCTTAATTGCTTATTGTAACAAATACAGAAAAATATTAGCTATTAAATGCGTATTTGTTAACAACAAATCTCTTCTATCTTATTTAATCTTTTTTAAAATTAAGAATTAAAACAATTAATATAATACACTTGCAATGTATAAATATCGAGATAGATTTATATCTACTATAGAAAGCAAATAAATTAATAACAAGATTAAACTTGTATAACTTTAGAATTGCTTTAAATTTTATTCAAAAAAGCATTAACAAAATCGATATTGTTATTTAATACTAAATAGTTATTACTTGTATTTAACTAACAAAACAATCTAATTCTATCTTAATAAAAATATCATACTAGTTTGTCTTCTCTTTTATTTAATATATTTGTTGCAATTTTTAGATATAAATCTATTTTTTCGCTTTTCGTCGATATACTATAAAGACAATCTAGAGAAAGCTCTTTATAATTATTATAACTATATTGTTAACAAACTTAGATTTATTAAAATCTTCGCTTTTGTATATTTTAAAACAATGTCGAAAAACAATATTCTAAACGCTTAAAAGATTATTAATTTGTTTTCGCACTATCTAAAGATAGTACTAAGTTTAGTTTTTAACAATCTAAGATCGAATACGTTTATTAAAAGCTATATTAACGTTATTAATTTTAAAGATAAGACAATAATTTTTCAAATATTATTAAAAAAGACAATTAACATTAACAATTATATATAACTTCTAGAAAATATCTTTAATTATAAAACCATAATAAAGTTTGTTGTTTATACTAGTTAGACAATTACTAATTGCTATATATATAAAAGAACTAATAAAAATCTTCTTAAAAAACAAAAAAAAAATGCAAAAGTTGTTAAAAAAGAATTAAACAACAAAGCAAAAATATTCAACAAGTAAAGATATAGCTAGAAGTATATATAAGATTTGATAAAAAAAGAAATAAAAAAGTCTACAAGCTATTTATTTAAATATCTTTAAATACTCTATTGCAACGCAAAAATTTATCGATTAAACTAATTTACAAATAGCAAAGAAAATTGCAAAAAAATTAACAAAGACATTTATTATAATAAGAAGACAAACAATAAAGAATCTTATTAATATATATAAAGTCTTTAGAAATTTAACAAATATATTTAAGTATTAAAACTATTAAACTAGTTTGCAAAGAAGTTTTTAAAAGAGTTTGCAAAAGACTAATATACAAGTGTTAAATATTTCTTATTTACTATTATTGCAATTGTCTCTATTATTTTTGCAACTACTTTCTTTATTGTCTTCTCTATTGTTTACAAGATTTTAGATTGAACAAAAAAAAGCTTTGTTAAAGAAAATAACAAAGCAAACTTTTGCAATCGAAGAGAAGAAGATTTCTATACATTTATAAGTTAATTAAGTAGAAAAAACAATTAAATTAATTTAAAGACACTATCTTATATAAACAATCTTTATTAAGTTGTGTATACAATTTTTATTGCTATCGTTATAAGTAAAATCTTAAAAAAATATATAGCAATTGCATATAATCTTATAATTTTGAAGACAATAAAGAAGAAGATACTAATTTGTTAAATTAATTTAATTGTAAAATATATTAATTTTTTGTATATGCAATATTTAATTGCTAATTAATATTGCTAGTTTGCAACTCGAATTTAATAATATTACTAATTTAAAATTGTTAATAATTTGTAGAATAATCGTTTAAGCAATTAAATAAATAATAAGTGCAAATTCTACAATAGAAGATAATTTAATTGCATATATATATAGTGCAATTGCGTCAAAAAAATCGAAACTTTCGCAAGATTATTCGAAGTTTATCTTAAACTAAGAAGTTAAAGATTTATAAGATTTATTTAAAGTTGTTTAGAGATTAATAGACAATTGCGCAAAGATCTTCGAATAAGTTTTGAGATTAGTAAAACTAAGTTTAACGCTAACAATATTATTAATAAGCTATTTGTACTTAGTTACGTAATATGCTTAACGCTACTCGCGTATAATTAAGAGTCTACTAGATACAAACACAATTAATTACGCGCACTTATATTGTACACAAAAGATATATTGTAGCTTGCATATTACTCTCGCGTAGAAATCTTACAAATCGTTCGATTTTGTTACTTAAATTACTATAGTATAAACGAGTAACAAGTAAAGATATAATAGAAGTACTACAAGAGTTTGTGTGTATCTTAAATATTAAAATTTAGATACAACTTTGCTCGAGTTAATTAGAGTTTAAGTCAAATATATATCTACGTAGAATTAAACTAGAGCTTGACTTCGCTAAACTAATTGCGTTAATTCGAGAAATCAAGTTTGATTTAAGAAATTAAATCGAATTTTGACAATTCGATTCGAATTAAATCGAAAACTTTAATAGTTCGATTTCTAAAGTTAAAATTGACAATTCGATTTAATTTTAATCTTTAAATCGAAAATTGAATCGAAAAATTAAATTAAATTGTCAAGACTATAGTATTTAGTAAATTTTGTTATTTTTAGTAACAATTAATTAATAATTTAATAGAAATAGTTAATCTATTTAAATTGATTAATAAATATATTACATTATTTTTATATTATATATTACTATTGTGCATTATCTAGAAAGCAATTAAAAAAATCTAAATCTAAATTTAAATTAAATATATACTATTTTTAGTATTCTTAACGTTTTTAACAATTCGATTCGATTTTAATCTTTAAATTAAAAATTAACTCAATTTAATTCGATTCGATTTTAAAATAGTTGAAATCGAATTAGTTTTTAAAAATTAATTCGATTTCTAAAGTTAAATGGTTGATTTAAGTCGATTTCAAAAGTTGAAATCGAAAATCGAATCGACAATTAGTCTAGACTTCGCGCAACCTCAAATAATCTTTGATTAATCTCTAATTGACTTCAAGAGTCTCTAATCGATCCTAAAGCTCTATAACAATATACAGTTGACCTAGAACCTAGAGATAACTTCCTGTTTTGCCAATGTGAAAGACTATTAAAATTAGATTCTAAGCACTTTAAAAGATATATTTTAGATTTACTTTTTAAATTAATAATAAAAAGAATATTTGCGAGATCAAAGTCTTTCTTGTCTTAATCTAGTAATAAGAATATGTTTTTAATAAGATTTCTTGTAGTCGTAATAGTATTCTCCAGTAACTCTAATAGATAAGTTCTAAGTATTTTTGCTAGCGCAATACATTACTAGATTAAATATATTAGAAGATTTAAACAAGTACTACTTGTGCGATTAGTATTTACTAACTATATAGAACAGAAAATTGCGATTTTCGATATCAACTAGTAGAACTTGAAACAACTAAGATATTGATCTTTGATAGAAGAGATATAAATACTCTATTAGTCAACAAAGACGCTATTAGATATTGGCAAAAGTTATGTCCAATTTTAGGCAATCTTATCAAAAATTATAAGATACTAGATTACGAAACAACGTTTTCACGCATTAATACTAGATACTTCTTAGATTGTTTCTATAGATTTTTTTTTAAATTCTAGGGAATAGACTTTATTAGAGATTAATTTTAATAAGTTTTCTCTTATTTTTAGCTATATATTTGTAACATATAAATATTTTGTTAAAGTATCTTTGTATCTCTCTTTATAATATTGCTTATTACTTTGTTTGCAAGATATTTATTAATACTTGTTGCAAGTTTTAATTCTAATATTATATATATTGTTTTAGAACATTTTAAGAGATCTCTTAACAATTAAGAATTTAATAATTAATCTAGATGCGTCAAGATATAATCAAGAACTTTATATTAATATTTATATTGCTAGATATAGTTCTATATAAATTTGAAGCTATAGAAAGAATTATTGTCTAGAACATGCGAAATGTATTACGCATTAAATGAGTATCCAATAAGCTAAAAGCTTCCAAACGTATAAAATTATTATTATTATCATTATTGACTCGATCTCTTTGCAATAGCATTTTTAGATCTAATTCGTAATCGAATCGAATCGATGATCGAGAAAGTAGTTTCGTTCGCGATAATTATAATAGTGACAAAAGACGAAACGATAAGACTTTAAAGATAGAAGTCAACTTCTTCATGAATTTTACTTCATGAAGACGATTATCTTCTTAGCATAAACAAAGCTTAGCTTCGCCATAATTTTGTTTTAAATTTGCTATTTCATCGTCTTTTCGTCCAAGCTATAATAAAATGTTGCAAGTCTATTATTGATGTCATTGTTAATTATGTTTCGATATTAAATCGATCGACTTAAGTTGAAATAAATAGAGAAAATTAATAGAAAACACTTACGACGCAATCTCGTTGTTCATGAGAAAGCATTCATGTGTCTCTTAATTATGATTTAGCAAGGCGTCAATGTATGTGACAACTTCTATGTTTACGATTTTGCCAACGAGTTCGAAAATGGCTTTCGACATTAGTAAAATTACATCACTTGCATCACGACTTAGACTTGTGTTCTTCGTCAAATCTAAATCGATTATGTTAATAATAACGTCGTCGAACTTGATACACTCGATTAGCTTAATCAAAAAAAGCTAAGACAAAAACTTTGATACGTCGTATCGTTCTTGAAAATTCTAAAAAAAATTCTTGAAATCGTTAAATGAAGTAAGAAGTGATCGCTAAATTCAATTCAAGAACTTGCATAAATGAGTCGTAATCAAGTTGATAATAATTAGGCGTGCAAAATTCTATTGAGTTAATTTGATCTTTAGAACAAGTAACAAAAGAATCGTAAACAAGATTGTGCTAAGATAATTAACTTAAATAACAATCTTATATCTAATCGAACGAACTTTGTTAAAGATTGTCAAGACATCATTAGCATTAAGTACTATGTATTGAATGCGTGAGAACTTAGTATCACATTTGCGAACAAAAGTCTAAATAAAATTATACAACTTCATATTAAGGGTCTAGACATCTATCTTTGTTAAGAAATTTGTCGTGACAAGTTTCTTAACAACGACTTTATTTTTGTCAAGAGATCGTATAGCAATCACAAGATAAAACAAATCAGAAGTAAAAAGTTGTCTTGCTATTTCGAAGTCAAGGCCCTAGTTAATTTCTATGACAATGACAACTTTGTTCACAATGCTATCGTATCTTTCTTTTGACAAAAGTGATATCTTGACTTTAAATTAATTGTTTCAAAAGATTTTATCGAAGTTCTTAAAAAAAGAAAGCAAATTCTTAGAGACTATTGTGGCGATCATGTTAAACGAGATTTCTATGTTCGCTTCAAGAACAAATAAGAATAGTGACAAAGAATATTCTATTTTAGATAATCTATAAACGCTTTAAGCAAAACACTAGTTTAAGAATGTTTTAAAGAATGATTAATAAGATATTTTACAGCATTGTACTTGTTTGTAGATGCAAGATTGTGACCAAACATAAAGTCTTTATACGATATCTTTTTATTAAAGAAGAAAATGTGATTGTTTGCGAAATCACTATTATTTAATAAGGCTTAGCGACTTGGTAATCTATTAAAATACTATTTTTGTAACATTAAAAATAGCTATCTACATATACTTCGTATTCGAGAAGTTGTATATAAGCGTCAAACTAGATAAAGACTTCTAGAAAGTGACGAAAAGAAATAATTTTCTTTGCACTTTATCTATCTATATATACTATATAGATTAGGAAGCTTTCTAGATATCTTATATCTTAATATTTTGTTTATTGCTTGTTTGTATCTATAATTGTCTAATATTAATTATATATATTATCTATCAACTTGTTAAGACATCTTTGCGAAATAGTCTTCTATACAACTTTTACTACTATATTTGCGTTTAATTTTATAAGATTTTAGTTGCTTAAATACGTAGATCTAATATAACAAAAGTTGTAGTTTTGTGTTACTCGAATTTTAGAGCTAAGTAAAATTTAAATTTAAGTACTCTATAAAGAAGCAAAGAGCATAATACATATTAATTGCTAAATAAAATAATAGTAAAAAAGTAAAAGCAACAAAGTATGCAAGACATTGTAAAATTAACTTAAGATTAAACTAACTTTGTCTTATCTAAAATTACTAGTTTAATTAAACTTTCTCTATTAACAACAATAGTTGCTAGCGTATTAAAATTGTATTAGTCTAATTTTTAATTTATTAGACTAGTTATTTCTATTTTAAAAATATTGTTTATTTTGTTTTTGCAATATTAATTATATAGTATTGCAAATAGAGAAAGAATACTGCTTAGACAACTTTTAAGCACAATATAACAAATTAATTTATCTAAAATACTTATAATAATTCTCTATTAAAACCAAAAATCTATAGAAAAAACTATTTATATCTTTTACAATTTAATATTTAAATACTATCTAGTTTTAGATTTCTTTTTTTTTAAATTTCTATATCTTTATTGTTCTAACAATTGTACAAATATCTTGTTTTTTAATAGATTTATTTTATTTTTGATAAACATAATTTTATTATTGTTCTTAATACAAACTTGTATTGTATAATTAATTATACTCGAATCTATTACTATTTAATTTATAATTGTTTTTTCTTTTAAAAGATCGAAATTAATAGATTTTACGTTAAAATACTCTATCTTCCATATAAATTATTAATTATTTCTTTTTATTTGTAACTTACAATTTGTTTAATAGCTAAGAATTTGTTTAATTTTGCATTAAATACTTTACTTAATTCTAACAATCTATTCAATTAGTTCTAATTAATATATTTGTTCGATTTTGATACAATTAATTTCAATAGATTGTCTATTGCGTTTATAATACTATTAATAGCATATTCTAATATTACAATAAAAATATCTCGCGAGATACTTTTATTCTAACAAATCTTCTATTATTGCATCTTTTGCATTTTTCTCTCTATTTCTTTGCTTATCTTTGTTGTCTTTATTGTCTTTATATCTAGTTTCTATAGATACAAATTAATTGCTAATAATACAATATTTTTGCTAAGTTTATTGCTTTGTTCTTTTGCAAATTCTTCTTATTATAGTTGCAATAATTATTAGTTAAAACATTTTTCTTTTTATTGTCTCTCAAAAGTAGTGTGATCGTTAAATCGAATCGAACACTTTTTCCTTAACTCGATTCATTCTCTTGAATCTCGTAGAGTTGAGTTAGAATTAAGGCGCGAACTCGATTCTAAGATTGAATTTCGTCGAGTTAATGTCAAAAACTTAAGCTAACTTCGTCGCGTTAACATTTGTTTATCTTATTTTATCTTATTTATGCGCTAATCTAATTAAGCTAGCGCAAGATTCAAGCTAGCTCAATTAGACTAATGTAGAGTTTACGCTAATCACATATAATTAGAGCGTTACGTGACGTCACGTGATCGAATAAGTCGAGTTAAACACTTGGCGCGCATTCTTCGTTCGTTTCATTCTATTAAGCTAGGAAATTTGCTTGATTCTAGAATCAAAATTGAGCGAGTTAATTCAATCAAGTTGAAACTCGACTCGACGATCACACTAATTATATATATTAAATCTAATATATTATTGAACAAAAAGTCTATATATTGTTTTGTAACTATCTTTAGAGCTTGCTTTAACTAGTTTGCAATAGTTGTTATTACAACAATACTTTTAATTTCTCTATTATTTATAAAAATAAAGTGTTGATTTGTTTGTTTAAATTTTTAAATATTTTTAGCAAAAGACTCTAAATTGATAAATTTTGCTTTCTTTTTTAAATTTCGCGATATACTCTAATTTGTAGCTATACACTTTAATAAGACATTAAAAAACAACACAAATAAAAAAATTTTAAATAAAATAACAAAAATCGATAATATAAATATCGATCAACTCTATAAAGCAATTTTTAATTTTTTCTTTTAATTTAACTTTTTTTTGAGTTTGTTTTAGTTTCGAAACTAATTTATTATTAAAAAACTTCTTCTTTTTTTGTTTGTTTTACTAATAGTACTCTTATCTTGTTTTATCTTTATCTTTATAACTATATTATAAGAAATACAAATATTTGTTTTAATAGTTAACGAGTTAAGAAATAAAATACTTAGAAGTCTTTTGTTTGCAAAATTTTGTTTCTAAATCTACTATAGACTTTTTATTAATCGAAATTGCCAAAAAGATATTCTATTGTTCTTTAAAAACTATAATAGTTTTTGTTTCTAAATTTTTGTTAAAGTTTAATATTTTGTTTACAAGTTTAAGTTAATTCTTAAAATTCTTTTTAAAGATTTTAATTTTTGTCTTAACTTAACTAGACGTCGACGAAGTATCGATAGCAACAAATTTTTTAATAATTGCTTAAATAATAGTAGTCTTTGCTTTAGAGTTTGCTCAATAGTTTTTCTTTTGCTAATTATTTATTGTTTAAAGTATCAAAAGCTTCTTTGATAAAATCTATACGAAGTAAGAAGTTTAATACTATTTAAATCGCGATCTTTGCTTTCTTGCATAATACTATAAAAGATAAACAACAATCTAATAGTTGACAAAAAGATATAAGAGAAGCTTGCAAAGCAAACAATAATTACAATAGTAATAATAAGAATTCTTTTATATTTTTCTTAACGTTTTGCAGGAATATCTAATAGATACTAGTAATTAACTAATCGAAATTAAAATCGAATATTTATTAGAGTTAATTAAAGTCTGCAATTAGATTTAATTAACATATATGCTAATAGAGCTAATAATTGATAATTGCGACATTAAATAGATTCTAAGATCTATAATATAAAATTAATTTCTTTTTTTTATTCTATTTTTTTGTTAGAATATATGTTTTTACTAGTATACGAAGATTGTTTTTATTAATTAGTTTTCTATTTTCGAAATTTCTTATCTCTTGAAAAATGTTAATTAAAACTATTCTTTTTTTTGTAAATAAATTAAATCTAAACAATTAAATTAAATGCGCAATATTTGGTTTAGCTATTGCAAAAAATTTGATTTTAAGTTGAGATTTTTATTCTTTATATTCGATATAACAACTATAATCTATTTACAAAATAAACAATAATTAAAAAATCTATAAAAATAAAGTTTTTTATAGAATAGATTTAAATTTTTTGTAGTATTATTCTCTATATATTTTAATTTAAAGCTTAAATTTTCAATATCATTAAAGTTTTGATAATATAAATTGCTTTTTATAATTAAATTTAACTACTAATTACTTTCAAATTTCTTTCGAATTAATTTTAAATTGTTGTTTAGAACTATTTTTGTTAATATTAAAAATATTAAATATGTTCGAAAACAATAAAGTACTAATTATATAAATCGTTTGCTATTTCTACAATTTCTATATATCTATAATCTATTTGAAATCTATTTAATATTATAGTATGCAAAATATTAATATTTATTTTATATATTTTCGATATTAATGTTATTAAACTTAGTTTTTTTTTTTTTAAAGTTTTCTACTTTTAAAGCAATTTATATTCGATTCTTGCAATATATATATACTAATTGCTATTAAAATTATTTTTGCAAATTTCTAAATCTCTTTAATTGTACTTTTAAAATCTTTTTTTTAGAAAGTTTTAAATATAAAATTGTATACGAACGTGTAATAAGACGTTGCTATATCGACGTACTAAAGACAAGATTACGTAGTATATAGAACTACAATTTAGAGAGACATTAGTTTGTAAAAATTTTGAAAAAGAATTCTTAGAAAGAAAATTCTACACAACTAGATTAATTGTGGATTCGATTTTCGATTCCAACTTCTAGAATTAACTCGAATCGACAATTTAACTTTAGGAATCGAATTAAAAATTAATTCGATTTTAACTATTTTAGAATCGACTCGAATCAAATCGAGTCGATTTTCGATTTCAAAAATTAAAATCGAATCGAATTGTCAAGAATGTCAAGAATACTAAAAATAGTATAAATTTAGTTTAAATTTAGATTTTTTTAATTATTTTCTAGATAATGCACAATAGTAATGTATAATATAAAAACAATCTAATATATTTATTGATTAATTTAAATAGATTAACTATTTCTATTAAATTATCAATTAATTGTTACTAAAAATAATAAAATTACTAAAAATAATAATCTTGACAATTCGATTTAATTTTTCGATTCGATTTTCGATTTAACTTTTAAAATGGAATCGAATTGTCGATTTTAACTTTAGAAATCGAATTGCTAAAATTCGATTCAATTTAGAAAATCGAACTCGATTTCCCAAATTGACGCAATCAATTTATACACAACATTAAGTAGACTAATTGCATCGATTCGAAAAATCAAGTTTAATTTAAGAAATCGAATTAAATCTTGACAATTCGATTTAAATCGAATCGAAAGTCTTGGCAAACTAATTTCTAAAATTGAGATCAATAATTTAATTTAATTTAAATCTTTAAATCGAAAATTAAATCAAAAAATCGAATCGAATTGTCAAGACTATTATTTTTAGTAAATTTTATTATTTTTAGTAACAATTAATTGATAATTTAATAGAAATAGTTAATCTATTTAAATTAATCAATAAATATATTAGATTGTTTTTATATTATGCATTACTATTGTGCATTATCTAGAAAACAATTAAAAAAATCTAAATCTAAATTAAATTTATACTATTTTTTGTATTCTTGACATTCTTGACAATTCGATTCGATTTCAATTTTTGAAATCGAAAATTAACTCGATTTAATTTGATTCAATTTTAAAATAGTTAAAATTAAAATAATTTTCGATTCGATTTCTAAAGTTAAATTGTTAATTTAAATCAATTCCAAAAGTTAAAATCGAAAATCGAATCGACAAGTAATCTAACATTATATTGGTACTACAAAAACTTAACGTTAATAATATATTTGTTAATTATTAGAAACTAACATTACAATTGTCTCTCTCTTTTAAATTTTAATCTTTAGAATTAATATATTACGACAACGCTTTGCTTGCGCAATTTTGTTAATTTCTTATCAAGTTTCTTTTAGAACTTTTTAAGTTTTAGTTAGATAGTAAATAGTATTTTATATCTTTATATAAGACGCGTTTTCTAGTTTATATATTTTATTGTTAAAATTGCGAGATATCTATAAAAGAGATTTCTTAATTTCTTTCTTTATTTTTCTTAGATATTCGAGAGAGAGTCGAGAAATAGCAACAACTCTTCTTGTATATTATTGCGAGATATTGTATTGCTTATTACAAGTGTTTTATTGTGTATTAACTTTAAGTCGACAAATAAAGAGATCTTTTGTTTTTTTGTTTTAAAATATAAATACGCTTTTAATTGCTATATTGTTGCGTTGTTATTGTAACAAATACTTGACAATAATATATTGCAATCTATCTAAATCTTATAAATTCTAACTTTAGCTTAACTTGTTATTTAACTAAATTATCTTAATTTTCTTTGTTCGATTTAATCAAGTTAGTGCAATTAATTTGCAAATAATATTTGTTAATATTACTATTACAATTTCTTTCTTATAATATTACTTTTCGATTTATATTTAATAAATAAATACGATATTTTTTAAGTTATTCTAATACTAATAATAATATTGCACACAAATCTTGTATTTAATATAAGTTTTCTTAATTGTTTTTAGATATTGTAGTCTCTTTTTAATAGAGATAATTTTAAATGTTGCTAATATTGTGTTATTGTAGTAGCAAATTAATTGCGTAAGAGATGCTTCGACAAAATCTCGTTATAAGTTATAATTAACAAAAATAGCAATATTAATCGAAACATCTTTTTTTGCTCTTCTTCTTTGCGCGCAAGCGTAGTATTTTGTTCTCTTTTATCTTTGCTATTTGCGATATCTTTATTGTCTCGACAAAATTATTAATTACAAAGTACGTTTTTTACTCTTGTGTGCTTTGCAATTTGATATCTTGCAATATATTCGATAAAAGAATTTTCGTTGCAAATATTGCGCTTTAAAGCGCAAAATTGTAAGTTCTCTATTTATTTTTATATTTGATTTAACATCTTAGTTCGTTCTTATCGCTTTCGATATATTAAGCGAGTTAATATTTTGTTAAAATTTAGTATACAAGTCTCTAATAAGAAAGATACTAAAATTAATTAGATCGAACTTGCACAACAAATTTGAGACTATTATATTATTATATATATATAGTAGCATAAAAACAAATTAATTTTGTATTTAACTTAAGAGACTAGTGAATATTAATGTTAAGCTAGATTATCTATACAATATCTAGCAAAAAATGCTCGACAAAATGCGCTATAGAACAAATCTCGAAACTCTTTCTCTAAAGAAGTTAAACAAGAATAACAAATATGTATTTAACAATACTATTGTCGAGTCGAACAACGCTTAAGAGAAATTGTTGTAAACTTAGTATAATTTAATAACTTTATCGAGAACAATACTATTTGTCTTGTTTCTACTAATTAGATCTCTTTAAGAAAGAGCAACGTAAGTATCTAGACAAGATTTCTCTTGTATACTATAGTTGTTTTAATAGCTTATATACTTAAATCAACAATATTAAGTTAATTGTTATTAAACAATTATACTTACAATAAGTAATTTATTTTGCTTAATAATATAAAAGCTGACTATTAAAAGATCGAGTTTTATTTATATCATTTTTTGTATATTATATCTTTGCAATCTTTATGCAAACTTTATACTCGTAAAATTGATTCTTCAAATATACTCCTATTATGTTTAGAACAATAAAATTGATTGCGTTTCAAAAGATTGTATTCTTTAGTCTTATTATTAACAATCTATTATTGTAACGTTTGCGCATTATAAAAGATAATCGAACAATAACAATTAAAGAATTAGTTAAGAAAGATAGATAAAATCAATTATAGATAAGTATTGTTAAATTTTGTATTAGATAATATGCATGCAAGTGTTTTTACTAGCGAAGAATAAGTAAGAAAAATAGTTAAATTTAGATGCACTTTATATTGCGTTCTTATAGCTCTTAATATTTAATTAATTTATTAAGAGAATTATAATATTATTTATACGCATTATCTATATTATATCTATGTCTTAGCTATATATAAGAGTATTTAAGTATTACTTCTTTTTGTCGAAATCTCTCTTGCAAATATAAAGTTTCGATTTTCTTATTTTTGCAATCAATCTTTTTGAATTTTTTTGCGTATTGTATTTTTTAAGCTTTTGCTTTATATGCACCAGATAGTTTCTTAATATTTAACTATTTTTATCCAATAAAAAATCTTTTTATTGAATAAGATATTATAACTTGTTATATCTTAATTTATAATTAAAAATATTTTATATCTTTTATTTCTTGTTTTTGTCGACAAGTATTATATTCTTTAATACAATTATACTTGTATTTCAATAATATAATTTTAGTAATAAAATATAAAAAATAAAGTAAATAGATTATTTGACAAGTAAATGCAAACAATATATTTGCAAGTTAACAATATTATTAATTTCGAACAATTCTGTAAACTTATAAGATAGCTTTTTCTTTAAGCAAGCGTCTAAGAGATTTTTTGTAAAGAGTATAATTTTGTTATTGACTTAATATTTTCTTAAAGTAGTCTTTTTATTCTAATCTTAAGTCTATATTTGTTGTACAATTTAAAGACAATTTATAAATTAATTGCATTTATTTTATAAAGATTAAATTTGTTCTCGAACAACAAAAACATTTAAATAATTCTTGTTATTTTAATTAAATCGAAAATTCGCAATAATCTTAAATATTATTTAAAAGAATATTATTTCGATAGACGTATAAGACATGTTGTTGTAAATATATTAAGCAAGAACTAGTAACAAGTTCTAGTTATCCTGTTTATAATTGCAGTAACAACGTAGATAGTATTTTAATATCTAATTTTATCTTTTAATTTGTTTATTAATTTAAGAGTAAAAAGTAATACTTAGTTTTTGTTTAATACAAATGCAATAATATATTGCGAATTAGTAGTTACTAATAAAGAGCAATTTACAATCGAAAACAATTCTCTAAACTCTAGAATAAATAAGCAATATTTTCTCCAAGTTGAACAAAATATTAATTAGATCTTTTATTGTTTATATAGATTTAACAAGTATATATAGCGATATTTTGAAGTATTGATAAATTACTATTAGAATTGCGTTCAATATATTATTTTTACAATAACTAGTAAGTAGCTTTCTTATAAAGTTTATCGAGATTTTGATTTATAATTGAGTAAAAATAGAGAGCAAAGTTAGCTTGCTATAAAGACAATAACACAAAGTCTTGTTTCGCCAATAGATATTGCAATCTTTAATATATATATTAATATTTGCAATTATCTTTAATTAATAGAACTTTCTACTTATAAAAGTACGTATCTTCTTAGTTTTAAAGTATCTTGTTAGAGTATTATTGTAATGCAAGCGTAGCAACTTATTTTTTAACAATATCTTATTAAGAATTAGAATAAAATAAAATAAAAATACTATTCTTTTGTAAATTAATTAATTTCTTTTTGCGCAAACTTAGCTTATAGTTTGCAATATTAATTATTCTTTAATCTTAAATACTATAAAGTTCTTGTCTTAAAGTTTTTCGATTTTTGTTAACAACAAAGATAAAGAAGTTTCTAAATTGTCTTTTTTTTGTATGCAATTCAAGTATTGCTACAATACAACTACTAAGTTATTGCGCTTTAAATTGTATTTGTAACTTTCTTCTCTTTAAATTTGTCAATTGTATTCTTTTTGTCTAAAGTAATTTTATTAAGAAGCTTAATTTCGAATTCTTTTTCAAATTTTTGTACTTAAGAAGTCTTAAATTCGCTCTTATTGCGCAATTTTTGCGTTCAACGAGCACTTCTTGTTAGCATTAAAGCTATTTTAATAATAGCAATAATAACGTTCTTCAATTTATTTTAAAGTATAAACAAATAAATTTTATTATTTAATCTTTTCTTGTAATCTAAGTATCAAGAGAGTCTATTAATCGAATTTGTTTTTCTTGTGCAATATTTGATTTCAAAATTGTATTTTGCTAAAGAAAATATTTATTGCAATTAACAACAATTTAGCGTTGTTATCTTTATAAAGTATCAAAGATTGTTATAATTTATTAAGATAATAATTAAGTAGCAACTACTTTTAAGATAGTATTGATATTGCTTAAAGTTAATAACATTAGCAAACAACTTCTAATTGTAAATCTCGTATTATATTTTCGCAAAAATATTTTTTTTAAGTAAAAAATTATAGAATGTTACGTTGCTTAATCGACTTTATCTATAAAATATATTAATTATAATAGAATTGTTGCAATTATAAATCTCGATATATTTATTTTAACACAAATATAGTTTTTGAAATTAAAGTAAATTAACATCGATATTTGCATAAAGATTGTAATAAGCTTTCGAAAAATTATTATAATATTCTTGTTAAATATAAAATAATTGTTTTGCTTATTTTATTTGTTATCTTTTAAAAGCTTTGTTAAGATTTAAGTAATTTTTGTATAGAATTTTATAAAACGTTAATAAAAGTTTGCAAAGTCTAGAAACATTTAAAGCTTACTTAAAGTAATAAGCTAAAAGTATATTTTAATAGAATCTACTTGTTGTAAGTCTATTAATATATTATAATTGCTTATAATATATTCTAGAAATTTAATCGAAATTGTTATAAAAAAGCATTTCGCTAATTTTGTATAAAGCTTGTAGAAGCGTAATCTATTTAGAATTTAATGTACGTAATTTCAATACTTCTTTTATATCTTAAAGTAGATTAAAATGTTATTAAATTTCTCAAGACTTTGTTAGTTAAAGTCTAGAAAATAACTAATATATTTGTTAATTTAAACAATATTATTGCGTACTCGAAGTATTTATATTGTATTCGAAAGATCGTTTTCTATTTGTCGTCTTAACAAATTCGAATTTAATAATAAGTTTTTTTTAGATTTAGTTTTGTAAAGTACCGACTTAACTTAACAATTATACTACAATTTACAATTGTTAAGTTGTTGCAAATCTTAATTGTTAATATAGTTTTTTTTTATTTGCAATTATACAAACTTTCTCTAGAGTTATTATGTAATTTTAAGAATAATTCTTGATTTAAAGTTTTGTTCTTAATCTCGAATTATTAAGATAGTACGCTCTTTATACGTTATATTAACGCAACAAGAATATCTCTTATCATTGAAATTTAAGTTACGCTATTAATTTTTTCTCGAAGATCTCTTCTTAGTTAATACAAAAAGTAATTACGTTATTAACGTTCGATATATTTGTTTAGATTTATCTTCAATATCTTAATATAAATTACAAAGTTATTAATACTTTAAAATTAACTTTATTTAACTTTCTTATACTTGCAAAAAAAAACAAAATAATAATTCTTCGAGTTGTCAATAAAATTTATTAGATATTGCGCAAATTGTTCTTAATTTAATTTTTTTATCTTGTTATTTTGTTTATTCTTATAATTTTTTTATTGTATTATTAATATATTACAAAGATATTATAATACTTAACAAATCTTTAAATTCTTTGTTAAAAATAAATCTTTGTTAACTTCGAAAAAGTTTTTTGTATTTTAAGTTTAGTCTTTTTATTTTTTAAAGTTCTTTTTATTGTAGTAATTTAGTTGAGTTAATCTTATAGATCGAGCAAAGCGTTATCTCTTTAATATTAATTTGTTAATTTTATTATTAAAGTAATTATTGCGTAAACAACACAAACTAGTTACTCTAATTTTGTCTTTATAAAGAGATTTTTCAAGAAATTTGTTTTTTGCTTAAGCAATACAAAGCTCTCGCTTTGTATAAAGTCTATATTCTTTTGCTTTCTTTTCGATCAATAGTTTTTTATAGTTAATGTCTTTGTCGAATTGCAACAATTGTACAATATTATTATTTTGCAAGACTTCTTCTTATAATATAATATAAATTTTCGTAGTATTGTCGAAAATAAATTAAATATTCGTCTTATTATTATTCTAAGAGCGCTAAAATATTGTCTATTTCTTGTTAATCTCTAAATTTTGTCTTATATTGCGTGTCGAATTAATTATTTTATCGAACAATCGCTTATATAGATTAAGACAAATTAATACTATAAAATTGTATACAAATATATAATAAGACATTGCTATATTAATATACTAAAGACAAAACTATATAATATATAAAATTACAATTTAGAGAGACATTAATTTGTAAGAATTTTGAAAGAAAATTTTTAAGAAGAAAACTCTATATAATGTTAAGTCGCTACTACAAGAACTTAACGTCAATAATATGTTTGTTAGTTATTGAAAGCTAATATTATATTATATTTTTTATTAAAATTTAATATAATCTTAAATATAGACTTTCGAAACAAATTAGTACTTTTTTTCTATTTAAAAATCTTAAATAATAGGAAATAAGACTTAAGTTAATCAAATAATATTAACTACAATATTTCTAAGATACTCTATTTGCTAGATCAATAGAAAATTAATATAGCTATCTTTTTTGTTAGTATTAATTAATTTGTTGTTTTATAGTTTAAAATTTTCTTATTAAGTTTATTAACTTTTATTTACGCAATAACAATTTTTTCTTTGTTAAAATATTTTTGTTAGTTATTTAGTTTGCTAAAAATTTCAAAAGTAGACAAATTAAAATATTTTTTAATATAAAACTTATTTCTAATAATTTTTGTTTATATAATATTGCAAAATATAGTTTCTATAGAAAATAATTTATTTTTGTTGTTAAATTGCAAAGACTTTTTAATAATAAACTATCTTGCAACTTATAGATAATATCAATTACTTATTGTAATTATAAAGTATTAATTAGTTTTTTATTATAAAATACTATTTTCTAAAATTAGTATATTTGTTAATGTTGCTTTATTTAGTATTTAACTACTATAAATATTTTTATATTAAATTTTCTTATTAAGATTTAAGATATTTGTAAAAAATAGAATAAATTTACTTATTAAATCTACTAAGTTAATACAGTTAAATATCTTTCGAAACTATAATTAATATTAAGCTATATTAAACTTTTAATTAAAGCAATAAACTTTTCTCGATATATAGATAAATTATCTTAATCTTTTTCTAAGTAGAATTAAAAGTTATCTAAGTTTTATAGTCTTTTTTCTATTAAAGATTGCAAGTATTTTGTAAAATTGCTTTTCTCTATTTTCTCTTAATTTAGAAGTATATTTATCTATTTTGCAAAAATAATTAAACTAATTACTATTGCAATTCAAAAATATTAGTCTAATATATCTCGATATTAATCTTTGTATTATCTTCTTCTAAAAGAATATCTCTTATTTACTTAGTAGCGTCAAGTACTTCTAGCGTATATAATTGAACGAAAATTGACAAAGATTATATTTGTATCAATTGAAGAAATCTTGCTTAATTAGAAAGTCTCGATAAATTAATAAGTTCTATTAAACTTAATAGAGAATTATATCTTGCAATTGCATCTATTTATATATTTACAATTTTAACATATTATAAGATTATTCGCATTTAATAAATGCTAACTTTAGTTCTAGATATATATAGATTTGTTATAATAAAAGTCGAAGTTTTGTGTTACTAATATCTAGACTTTGTGCAAGATCAAGATTAGAATCTTGTATTACTTGCGAGAATCTAGATGTTTAAGTCATGCTTTGCGAGAGACAATCTTGATATTTCTTAATATTGCGTTTGTAGATACGCTTGTTCTATATAGTAAATATAATTTGTCCACGTAAAATGCGCATATATTCTCTTGATTTATTCGATTTGTCTTAAAAGTAAAGTTTGCTTAAATCGACAAAATTTAATGTTTAAATCGAAAAACGTAATAATTTAATGCAACTATACAACTAGCAAGCAATTGCAAACGTTTGTGTGTATTGCGAATATTAAAATTTTACGCGTTAAGATATAGTTTAACTCGATAAAGATTTTGCAACTTTGTCGAATATAGAAAAAACAAAACAAGCTCTTTAAGTAGATTTTGTCTCAACAATATTAATTTGAGTACGTAGAGTAGATAGATCTGTAAGATTTGTAAGATCTTGTAAATATCTTAATTTCTATTAGCTCCATATATCTTTCGAAACGCGAACAATACTCTATTTGTAGAGCTTACAATATATATTATTTGCGTTTTGGAAGATAGATCAAGCTAATAGAGATTAGAATATTTACGAGATTCTACAAATCTTACAAACCTATTTACTCTATATACTTAAATTGATATTGTCGAAACAAAGTTTAATCAAAAAGCTTGTTTTGTTTTCTCTATATTTAACAAAGTTGCGAAATTTTAATCGAGTTAGACTATATCTTGACGAGTAAAGTTTTAATATTCTTAGATTAATTGTCGATTCGATTTTCGGTTTTAACTTTTAAAATAAAATCGAATTATTAATTTCAACTATAGAAATCGAATCGAAAATCGATTTAATCTACAAATTTTAAAATTAAATTAAATTAAATTAAGTCGACTTTCGATTTAAAAGTTGGAATCGAATCAAATTGTTAAGAAATCAAAAATAACATTATTATATCAAGAATTACTAATTTTAGATCTAAATTATTAAAATTATTAAAATTTATTAAAATTTATTAAAATTTATTATAATATTGCATTACTTTAATATATTGCTAAATTATAATTAAAGAGGATTAAATAGAGAATTAAATAGAAAATTAGATAGAAATTTAACTATATTAACTATTTTATAATTAATCTAATATCTTAACAATTTGAATCGATTTTTCGACTCGATTTTCGTTTTCAAGTTTAGAATTAAATTAAATTGTCGATTTTAATTTTAAGAATCGAATTGTCAAGATTCGATTTAATTAATTGATTCGAATTCGATTAATCGAATCGACGCAATTAGTCTAGATATTCTTAATATGCACAAACGTTTGCAATTGCTCGCTAGTTGCACAATTATATTAAACTATTACGTTTTTCGATTTAAATATCAAATCTTGTCGATTTAAACAAATTTTATTTTTAAGACAAATTTAATAATTTTAAGAATTAAATGCACATCTTAAATAAACAAATTATAATTATCTTACTATACGAGCGTAATTCTAGACGCACTATTAAGAAATGCTAAAATTGTTTTTTACGAAAACTTAACTTGAAATTCTAGATTCTTGCAAGTAATGCAAGATTTACTAGATCTAATCTTGATTTTGCAAAAAGCTCAAATATTAGTAATACAAAACTGCAACTTCTATTATAGCAAATCTATATGTATCTAGAACTAAAATTAAAGTTTATTAAATATAGATAATTTTATAGAGTTTGCAATTACTAAATTTAATACAATATCATAAAAGATATACTATATTGAAAATATTAATTCTCTAAATAACTATCAAAAGTATTGCAAAAAACCTATAAAAGTAAGAGTATTTACTTCTGTTATTCAAGCAATGCATATATCTACGTATATAATTTACTACTAAGTAATTCTATCTAAAGATTTAAGTAAGAGAATAATAAGATTGTTTTAATTGCTTTAATATATACAATACTATCAACATTATTGTAGATTAAATATCTACGCTCTATATTGTATCTAACAATTATATAATTTGTAGAAAGCAATTGTTGTAGAGAGTTTCTATTATAGATTTTCGTTTGTATTAATGTTGTTCTTCGCAATTGTTTTATTAATTAAATAAATAACTATTATCTATCTTTTTTATTAATTAAGTATCTAATTACTATCTATGTATTGCATCTAATAATAAGAATATAGAGAAGAAAATATATTTATATAATATTACTATACTCAAAAATTTACCTCTTCTCTTCTCTCTCTTCGTCTATCTATTTACTATCTACAAGATCTTCTAAATTAGAAAGATAATTAATGTCTATCTATTGCATTTGCTAACAAGAAAATAAGAAAAAATATGTATCTATATAGTGTTACTACAATCAAAAAACTAGCTCTTCTCTTCTTTCTCTCTAATTGTCTACTTACTATCTACAAGATCTTCTAAATCAAGAAGATAATTGTTGTCTATCTACTATATTTGCTTACAAAAAATTAAAAAAGAACATATATCTAAACAATATTGCTATCGACCAAAAGTATATCTTTTCTCTATTCTCTTCGTCTATCTATTAAAAACTTCTTGCATTACTATAGTTTGTAGATTTATAACTCTAGATAAACTCTAGACTCTTTCTCGACAAATATCTATTTGATAAAAATATCTAGATCTTCTTTATATAGAAGAATATTATATCTTATCTAATATTATATTATTATAGCATTTTTTTTGCAATATTTTTGTAGTAATCTTTATTTCTAATATACAATATATAATCGAAATTTTTTAAAACTTTTTGTTATATTTTTAAACTTAATCTACTAAGATTTTCTCTAAACTTTTCTTTTGAAAAATCGATAAATACTTTAAAAAAAAGTATTATTTCTAAGCTATCTAATTTTATCTATCTAGTTTAACATTGTTGTCTACTTTAGCTATTTTAGTCTAATAATTAAATAAAATTATATCTTAACTTTAAAATATAAAGTTTAACTTATAATATTATAATATCTATTATAGATAAATCTAATTTTTTTTAAACTTTTAATATTTTGTAATATATTAAATATAACTTTGAATTATAGATTTAACTAAATATTAATATTATTTTTAAGCATATTAATATATATATTGTTTGCAATTTCTTAAATTGTATTTTCTAATATACAATTAAATTTATCTTTAATTTAATCTATAATATATTAAATTAGATTTAGCAATACTAATTGTAAAAAGAATCAAGACTATATAAATATAAATTCGAAATATAAATTTAAAAATACAATTAAGTAGATATAAGTTTAAATAATAAAATACAAAAGCGCAACTATATAAATATAAATTTAGAAAATATATTGCAAAAGTGCAACAATATAGTAGCAAATTTGTAAAATAAAACAAAAAATTTAACAATAAAAGAGTAGATTTGTAAAATAAAGTATAAAAGTATAACAATATAGAAGTAGATTTATACTTTAATTTATTCGAATTTCTTTTTTAATTATTTAAATTTTATATTAAATTTTAAACTTTTTGTATTAAGAGTTGTATTTGCTCTATAACTATATTATCTATTAATATATCTATTAATTTATATTAGTATTAAGAGCCACTTACTTGTTTTTTTGTCTATTTAAAAACAAACATATTGTTGTTTTTACTACAATCTTAATTATATATATTAGTATTTACTGTTCTTTATATAAATATATTTGTTCTATATACTTGTATTTAGTTGAATTTTCTAATTTTAGAATCTAGATTCTATTAGTACTATTAGTATTAGAATCTTGCGTTAACAAAAGTCAATATTTCTAAATATTAATAATAACTATATCGCGAAAAAGATCGGATTGAAACAAATTCTATTTCTAGAGAATTTGCTCCGAATTAAATTCTTAGTTAGAAAATCTGTCTCGAATAGATTCTTAGATAAAAATTTACGATCTACGCGAATAGAAAGATTGCTAGAAGTAGATTTTCGTAGATTCTTGACGTCAAATCTTGTACAAAATAAATAAAAAATTTGAATCTATATATTTATTTAACTTCGAACTTGAATTTATGCGAGTTTTAAATTTAACTCGTAATTTTCCAGTTAAACTCTTATACGCAAAACTTGTTCTTAACTTGCTTTATGCATAGATTAAAGCGAATTCAATTTTCGATTAATTTAATTCGTTCTGCGCAATAATAGTAATAGATTATCTATGTTAGAGTTTGCTCTTTCCGAGATTCAATATCTTAACATAAGATATTAAATTGTTCTCTTAATATCTCTTAATTACTCTTACTAGTGCTATGTTGCCGGACTTGTCTCCCGGGCGCGCAGGGACAGCACTCCTAGTATATATGTGTAATAGATAGTATCACATTCGTCAAGTCGCCATTATTGTAATCTTTTGACTTGATAGACTTTGGACATCTATTATTCTAGAGACGTTACAAAGTAATCGCGATCTAACGAGTGCACAAATTAAATTGTAAGATTGTAAGTTCGATCTATAAGATATTTGTTAAGTTAAGAAAGTTTTCGATTGCGCTTACAAGATTCTTTGCTCTCGAGAGTCTATTTATAGTACTAATAAATTAGGGAAGATATATTGCGAACGTAGTTTGATCTAGCTTTCTCTTAACTTATTCTCGCGAACGTAAATCTAGAGGGGAAGATAGTTGTTATGTCGTCGAGCTCGTCTCTCGAGCGCGCAGGAGCAGCACTTCTAGTATATATATGTAATAGATAATATCGCGCTTGTTAGATATACTATTTAATTAAAGTTATTAGCTATTAAAAGTACTTCAATTAGTAATTCAAAAAATTATTAAACAAGCTAAATTCAATATACAAAAGAATATATAAAATTTCTATAGTAAATATTGATTTTATAGAAAGTAAAAATATATAGTTTATCTTTTATATCTATATATTGAATTTCTATTTCGAATTTTCCGAATTAACAATTATTAGCTTAAGTTAACTATATTAGAATAACAATTATAAAAAAGTTCTAAATATATCTAACTCTAGAACTATATTTTATACAAATTATTAGACTAATTTGGATTATATTAAACTAATAGTTGTAAAAAAATTCTAAATACATTTAATTCTAAAACTGTATTTTATACAAAATTAATAGATTTTAATAACTCGAATATCTAATTAAAGTATTAAATTAGAGAAAAATATTGCTTGAAAAAAGATATTAAAGTATCTTTAAATATTGCTACAATATTTAGACTATATTCGACTATATTAGAGAAACTATAATCTATAAAAATTAATTGTATAAATAATTGGGAATAACTCTTTCTAAATACTTTTAACGACTTAGAACTCTCGAGAGTATTGTATCGATATCTTAGCTTCAAAGCTATATTAGCTAGATAGAGTTGCTAAAAAGTTTATTTCGAATTAAAATATCTTTCTTCGCAGAACAATATTGTTATAGACTATAATATTTCTCTTAATTTATTTAGTAATATTTCTATCTTTACTTACAACATAAACTATAAAAGAAAAAATATCTCTAATATCTATAATTATTTAAATTTCTACTCGATTGCAATTTATATACACAATAGTTTTGCAATTTCTAATATAGGTTTTTTTATTTATATTATAATATTAAGTATATATGCGCTTACAAAAATACTTGATGCTTTGGATATTAAATATGTTTTCTTATATATGCGCTATACTTTTACAAGAAGTAAAAGTTCTTCTTCTTATTAATTAGTTGTAAATTAAATAATAAAATATTGTTAATAAAGATAAACAACAATATATTAAACAAGAACTATATAACTATTTTATTAGTTTTCGCAAAAGTTGATTATATAATATATATAGTGTATTTCTATATATTGTTGACAAAATATTTGTAAAGTTAACAAACTTGTATTGTTATAACTCTAATGTTTAAGTTAATTTTAATGCGCAAGCAAAGAAATATTATATTAATTTAATATTTTTGTTTTTGTTTTGCACTCTATTGTTTTTATTTCCTTTGATTTTCTTAATACTTTTATTCTTTTACTTTGTATTTAACACAATAACAAAAATAATACTTATTTCTTGTTTATTAATTTTAATTGTAGTCTTAAGCTAGAATTTAATAGATATTTCGACTATTCGAGATATTATTAACAATATTTTTTATTATACTTTTTTCTTTACTCTCTTGTATAGAGACAAAGTATCTATTAATTATTTGTTATTTAAAGAGTTAAAGATTTAAAAATAAAGAGCTTCGACTTTAAAGCAATACAATGTTAGTCTTAAAGATATAAAATAAGAAGAATATTGTAATATACTAATTAGCTCTACTTATTTTCTTCGACAACTTTGCTAAACAAAATAATACTATTTTTATTAGTTTAGAGATGCTAGAAGAAGAAAACCGAACAAATTATTTTTAAAATTAATATCGATTAAATATTTCTACGCTTCTTTTGTTTTTCAAGTAGACTACAATACAAAAGCAAAAGATTAATTTGCTTATATTATTTTATAATTAATATTTAAATTTAATATAGTTTCGATATAGATATTAATTGTAACAATTCTTGCTATACAAATTGTTGTTCTTAAAAAAAGCAATAGCATTATTTAATATATAATATCTTAGAACTTAATTTACTTTTTCGCAAGAAATTTTGTATACTCGAAGTTGAACTTAAATAAAATTTAAACAAAAGTTGCTAAATTGCAAACAAAATTTAAATATAATTGTAAAAAACTATTTAGTTCTAAGCTTGCACAAAAATATAGATAGTTTTATTTAAAGTAGAATGCAATTAAATACAAACTTGTTTAATATAAACTTAAAGTTTTTAAGCATAAACTAATAGAGAGAAAGCAAAATAAAGAAGAAAAGCAAAACAAAGAAGAAGTTAAGAGAAACAAAAAGAGAATCTATTAATAAAGAATATTTTTAAAGATTAGCATTGTAATTCTATATTTTTATTTTTATTGCAAACTCTTCTCTTATTATAACTTTAATATTAAAGTTATTAACGTAGATAATTATTTCTTTATTAACATATTTTATAAATATAGAATGTTTAAAACGAATAGTAAAATTCTAGAATTTTTGTTGCAAAATACAAACAAAGTTTATACACTTTAATTCGAGTGCTATTTCAAGATTAATATTGTCTCTCTAGATTTTATAATAATATAATTTTATTAAACAAGCTTTAATACTTAAGTCAAAAATTGCTTAATAATATACTTATAAAATAGAAAAAAAACTTGCTCAATAGATATTTTAGTTTAAATATATAAAATATTTTTGTAAATAAAGTCGAGAATTGTTACAAATAATACTATAATAAGTTGTTAATAAATAATATCTTGAGAAATATAATAACAAGAAGAGTACAAGTAAATTATAAATATCAAAATTATATCGACAATTTGGGGAATTAACTCTCTAATTTTAATATACTAAGATAGTTTAAATAATCCGAAGCAAATACAAGATCTACTTAAAAGTCTTTAGAAAACTTGTATTTAAAGAGTCGAAAAAAGCTTGATAAAAAGTCTAATATTAATATTCGAGATACGTACGAACTCTTGTAGCACTTCGATTACGTTTCTACTTGTTATTTGTTTACACTAAAGTATTTGTATAGCAAAATCGAACAATTTGTAAGATTTTTACGCAATAGCGATATGTAAATAGAAGCTTCTCTAGATATAAATAATAATTACGCTCTATATTGTTATTTATATTTGTAAATTGTATTTGTAGATTTTAACAATACAAAAATAGAATAGAGTCTTAACAATACAAATAATATTCGAATAACGTTTAATGTATCTCTTAATTTTTTTATAATATCTAGAATCTACTCGAATTTAACTAGATTTACTAATATAATTCTAGAGCTAAGATATTTACACAATGGTTTCAAGAGTCTCGAGTCGCTAATAGAGTCTCTATAGAGTTGTCCCGAATTGTTAATGTATAATTGAATAATTGTAGACTTATTAAGACGAAACATATGCGTATTAGAATTAATACAAAAATAGTAATCTACAGTTTAAGTATTAACTTGTTGCAAATTATCGAATATTAGCAAAGTAACAATATTGAGAAACTTGCTATTTATTATAAGTCTTTTTAGAATTAACGCAAATAGTAAAAACTTCGAAATAGATATTAAATACTAAGAAGTCGAGTTATAAAGTATATTTAAATAGTAAATTAAGAAAAGAGCATATTAACAAAAGTACTTTAACGTATTAGAGTACAAAATAAATTAATTAAAATTTAAATCAACTAAGATCTAAATTAGATCTATATTAAATTAAATTTAGATCTTAAAGATATATAAAAAATATCTATAAAATAATATTAATTCAAATAGCAAGTTTAGATTTTCTTAAGAGTTTAATTAGAGTTGTTAAAATAATATATAAATCTAAGTATCTATAAATATTCGAAAAATATATATTCGAAATTTAGAAAATATATTGTAAATATCGATCTCTTTAAAATCGAAAAAAATTTAATTTTAAATTTTGAAGAAATTGTTTCTCTCTTGTTAAAGCTATTACTTAAGCAATAAAATTTTAATGTTTAATTTCTAAATCTCTTTTGCTAAATTGTATTTACAGTTTTTCTTGCTAATTTAACGTAACTTTTATAATATTATCTATTATATTATCGAGATAAATTACGTAACTTCGAGAGAGATTAACAATAACAAAAAGAGTAACAACGTTAAAATATTGAAATTTGCTAGATTTTAACTAACTTTAAACATGTTTGTCTAAATCTATTATATAGAGCGAAAAAAAAATACAAAAGTTCTCTATTAGCAATTTATACACATATATGCATCTATTTATATATTTGAGATTATATTTTATTTGAAGATTATATATAAAAAGCAAATCCAAACTATCTAATAGATAGTTCCTAGAAGCGATAATAAAATCTATAGATATTTTTTGAAAAAAATAGCAAGAACTATAAACATAAATTAATTATTATTTAACAATAGTAATTGTATCGATAGAATATCTTTAAAATTAATATTAAAGACAATAACAAAAATTGTAAATATATATTAAATAATATTTGGCAATAGTAATTGTATTAATAGTGCGCTTTCGAAATTCTTCTTAAGCAATATTATAAAACAATTGTATATTAAATAATTTTAATATTGAATTTCTAACTTCTAATATAAAAAATAATGTATAACAAATAATTCGAGTTAGTATTTCGAAATATAGACAATAAGCTTAAAAATGCACTAGAGTAGTGTCAAAGACAAAAAAAGACTATAGATAAAAATTATATCAATTTCGTTGTTGCAAGTATCTAATTAGCTTAACTTAAAACTATCTAAAAGAACTTTGTATAATAGAGAGATTAGTGCTAAAAACAAGAAGATTAAGAGAGCTATACTTAGCTGTCTATTGTACTCTTTAGTATAGTAATTGTCTAATACATTTCTCTTCTTATTGTATTTGTTCCTTTCGAATTTGCTATTAACAATTAATTTTTTCAATTAAATTGTGTTGTTTTTGTATTATTTTATTATTTTTTGTAGATAATTTTATTTTTGCAAAACTTTTTTTGTATTATTGTTAAAATAACTTTTAAAAGTTTCTTTAAGATAGTTGTTATTTATAACTACGTTTGTTGCATCTCTTATATTCGAAAAACAATCTCTAGAACTTAATTGTAGATAAGATTAAAAACTTTATTACAATAATTTTTTAAGAATATATTTGTTATTATTTTTTATTGCAATCTTGTATTTTATTGTCTTGCAATACTTTGTTGCTATCGAAAAGTTGTATTAGAAAAAAAAAGAATTTAAACAATACTTCTATTAACAATAAAGCTATTGCTTTTTACTTTAGAGCAAAAACAATAATAAATAAAATTACTATACAAAAATAAAAAATTGTAACAAAAAACGTTTTTGCTCTTTAAAAGTTGCAATTTCAAAAGTTAACAATAAATAATATATATATATTTCTTTCTTAAACTTCTGTTGTTACTATATATATATGTTTTAGATGCAGTAATATCAGTAGAGAATAGACTAATTGCGTCGATTTGAGAAATCGAGTTCGATTCGAATTAAATCGAAAGTCTTGGCAATTCGATTTCTAAAGTTAAAATTAATAATTCGATTTAATTTCAATCTTTAAATCGAAAATCGAATCGAAAAATCGAATCGAATCGTCAAAACTACTATTTTTAGTAAATTTTATTATTTTTAGTAATAATTTAATTATTTTTAGTAACAATTAATTAATAATTTAATAGAAATAGTTAATCTATTTAAATTAATCAAAAAATATATTAGAAATTTCATTTTATAAATATATTACTACTAAGCATTATCTAGTAATTAATAAAAAATCTAAATTTAAACTTAATTTATACTATTTTTAGTATTCTTAACATTTTTGACAATTCGATTCAATTTCAATCTTTAAATTGAAAATCGACTCGATTTAATTCGATTCGATTTCAAAATAGTTAAAATCAAATTAATTTTCGATTCGATTCCTAAAGTTGAATTGTCGATTTAAGTTAATTTTAGAAGTTGAAACCGAAAATCAAATCCACAGTTAATCTAGTAGAGAACTAAAACTTCTTTATAGATATTTTGTTTAACTTTAATACGATTGCTATTATATTTTGTAGTATAACAAGCTAAATATTAAGAATATTATAAAATCTATTATTAACTTTTCTATTATAGTTATATTCGAAAAGATTAATACTTTCAATGCAAAGAGTTTTAACAATTTAATCTACAACTTCGATATATATATTTATATTATTATTAGTGTGATCGTTGGGTCAAGTTTCAACTCGATCGGGTTAACCCATCCAACCCTGACCCTAGGATCAAGCAAATTTCCTAGCCCAACAGGGTGGGACGAGCGAAGAATGCGCGTCGAGTGTTCAACTCGACCCACCCGATCACGTGACGTCACGTGACGCGCTAACCCGATTGGGCTAGCGCAGAGTCTACGCTAATCGCATATGATTAGCGCGAACCCTTGCGCTAGCCCAATCGGGTTAGAGATAAGATAAGATAAGATAAGATAAGATAAGATAAGATAAGATAAGATAAGATAAGATAAGCGTATGCTAACGCGACGAAGTTAGCTTGGGTTCTTGGCATTGGCCCGACGAAACCCGACCCTAGGGTCGGGTTCGCGCCTTAACCCTGGCCCAACCCTACGAGGCCCAAGAGGGTGGGTCGAGTTGAGAAAAAAGTGTTCGACTCGACCCAACGATCACACTAATTATTATTAGTTTCATTTCTTTAAATTTCGATAAAGCTAAAACTCTTTCGAATAACAATTTCCTATAATTTTTGTCTAATAAAAATATTATACTATAAAATCTTTGTTTTTATTAGATTTTATTATAAGAAATTTCTAACTTGCATTATTTATTTCGATTAAGATATCTCTTTTTACTAGATATTGCTTTTTTCGACAATAATATAAAGATTTATTAACGTATCTAAGAAGTCGTTCGAATTCTTCTTGTTATTATTTTTGCAAAAGCTCTATTTTGTTACTATGTTATATAGAATTCTCTAACTTCTATTTTTAGTAAACAATAATTTATTTACAACAATGTCTACTACTAATAAGCAAAAATTAACAAATACAATAAAGAATCTAAGTGCAAATATAGATATATATATATATATTGCTAGAAAAATTACAATTTTAATTGTTGCTTTAATAGAAAATAACTATTAACTAACTTGCTATTTATCTTATTAATAAATACAATAAGCTCTTTAATCTTTATTTTAGAAATCTTTTTGTATTATTTAGTATTAGCAAACAAGTCTAATCTATAATTATTTTATTCTTTAAAGATAAAAAGATAATATAGATATCTTAATAAATTTCTTAATAAATACAATATTTCTACTCTTATTAATATAATTAAGCGAGATACTAAAATCGATTATAATAACTTGTATGTTTTTCGTATAAATGCAAATTACTTCTTTGTAAACAAAGCATCTAATATTCTTACTATTAATATTAATAAACAATTGCAATATAATCGATTAATTGTACTAATTGAATTTTTATATAATTTTTATATATATTTATTACTAGATCTTGTATTAAAATATAATTGCAAATAGAAACATATTTACAATCTTTTCTTCTCTAAGATTATCTTTGTTAACAATAATGTTTCTTGCAATCGAAAGATTCTAAAGTATATTCTAATAAAATTATACTTTAGCTATCTTAATTATACAAGAACGTAAAACAATACTTTTTAAAGAGAATTTTGTATATATCTTTAAATACAATTTAATAATAATATTTAATTAATAGCTACTAGAGTTCCAATAAAGCAATATCTTCTATATAGAGAATTTTTTCTTTTCTAAGTTGGAAATTATCTTATTTTTTTTCGATTTATTTGTAAAGACTCTATATTAAATACTAATATATTTATTTGAATAACAAATTCTTCTTTATTATCTAAATACTTTCTTTGTTATATTATTGCTATTAATTAACTTTGCTCTCTATTAAAAGCAATAAGATTAAATTTACAATCTTCTAAGACTACAAAGCAATAAAAAGAAAAGTTAATCAAGTATTGTAATCGAGTTTCTTAATATTAAACTTAGTAGCTAGACAATAAAAGTATATTTGTTTTTTGCAAAGTTGTAGCAAGCTTATAATCTTGTTGTTATAACAATAATAATAAATACTCTTTTGCAATAGAATTTAGAGATTCTAGTAGACTTTCTATTCTTTTGCGTTAAAGTAATTGTTTCAAATTGCGTATTTCTTAGTATCTTATATATTTCTTCAATAAAAAATACGCGTTATTATTACATTGTTATCTCTATAGCAAAAGATCTAGTCTAATAGTATTACTTTTTATTGCAATAAAATAATACTTAATTTCTACAAAGCTCTATCTTGCAATTAATCTCTTATATATAAATAGATATCTCTAATTTCTAGAACGTAAATAGCTATTAAATATCTAGTAAGAACAACTTGTTAAACAACGTCTTTAATAAACGTTGCTTTACTTAGATTAAACAGAAATCTCTTTATATAAATATATATAAAATAAAAACTATTTGTATACTTTTTGTCTCTAATTGTCTTATCTTAGCAACAATTAAATATTTATTTACAACAATAATATTGTTGTTGTTATTAATCTTAATAAAAACTTTATTTGCAACAATCTTATAACTTTGCTAAAAGATATTGTAATACTTCTTGCTCTTAATAATAAACTAATAGAGATAATTTAAATAAACTTTAAAATCTACTTTTGCGCAATAAATACAAAACTATTGCTAACAAATAATTACAATTATTAAATCTTAACAAACAAATTCATGCAATTTTTTAAAGTTTTAATATTTCGAAATATCTTTAGACCGAAATATAATTTTTTTTTAATAAAATTTTTGTTACAATAATAAAAAATATCTATTCTATAAACTTTAGTAGCTATATAAAGTACTACTATTTATATCTTAATTGCAATTCTTTATTTGCTATTGTTTAAAATGTTGCTAGCTAGATTGCTTGCTTAGATCTTTAATTATATTAAAATAAAGACAATTAAAAAATATATTTGCGATTTTCGTTTTGCTTATATTGATAGAGACTACTTTAACTTTACTACTTTCGATAGTTTTCTTTTGCTTTGCGTTATATCTTAGATTAAATGTTACTAGAGCAATAATATTTCTTGTAAGCGCAAAGTAATTGCTTGCAATATTTTATTAAATATATTAAATATATTTTATATCTCTAAACAATTGAACGCTATATTGCATATTATCTTCTATTTTGTCTTTGTAGAATTTCTGCAATTTAACAAGTTTATTCGCATTTCGGAAACGTAACTCTAGTAGATCTAGAAGATATTTTTTCAAGATTTTTGTTCAAGTAGATCTCGCAGATCCGACAGATCTACTAGTCTAAAAAAGATAATATAAGAGTTTACTAAGCAATATAAATTACAAAAAATACAAGAGTATTATATAGATATAGTTTATATTGCTTAGTAAGCTCTTATATTGTCTTTTTCAAACTAGTAGATTTGTCGGATCTGCTAGATCTGCTTGAACAAAAGTCTCGAAAAAATATCTTCTAGATCTACTAGAGTTACGTTTCCGAAATACGAGTATTTATATATATGTTATGTAATCTAGATAATGCGAAATTTGTTAATTAATTTATTACTAGATTGTTTATTAAATTGCTAACAAACAAACTTAAACTCGAAATTTCTATCTTAAAAGCAAACTTTTTTGCAAAGACATTATTGTTAGAATTGCTATTGTCTATAATAACAATTGTACAATTGTTTTCTTAAGAAGAATACTTCTAATAACTTCTAAGTGTTCTAACAAATCTCTACTCAATATTGACAAAAATATCTTTTATAAGAAAAAAATTATTAATATTTTTTGTATTAAACTTTAGTCTTTAGAATATAATAAATATTATGCTAGCTACTTCTTTTGTTGAGAAACAATTGTTAAAATATAAAATTCTAGTAAGTCTAAGACTATAATAATGCTGTTAAATTAATAGAAGTCTAATATTTATCTTTGCTATATTAAAATTAAAATTAATTTAATTTTGTAGACTTTGCGTTGTAATTAAATTTGCTAATTTTTATTACTTTTCTTCTAGTAACAATATTATAGAACTTGGAAAGAAATTAGTTGACTTCGAAGCAATGCTAATAATTTTTATTATGATATTATATTATTAATAATATCTTTTGCACGTCTAATAGATAACAAAAAGATACTACAAGATTACTAGCAATTAAATATTGTTTATATATATAGAGAATAACTTATTTAGATTTTATTTGTTTATTCTAAGTTTTTAAAGCAATAGTAGAGCTCTATATAATAGATACACTACTACTAGAAAGAAGAAGATTAAGAGAATTGTATTTGATTATTTGCTATACTATTTAGTATAGTAATTGTCTATTGCACTTCTCTTCTTATAGCATTTGTCTCTTTTAATTTGCTCTTCTACTTTTTTTGCTCTTGTTATCTAGATAGAATAAAGCTAGTAAACTCTAAAATAGTTCTAGTAACTCTTCTAGTAACGCTATACTATTGGTAATCTCTTTCGCGCATCTAATAAATATCGACAAGATACTACAAAATAGTCGATAGATAAATATCTCTTGTATATATAGAAATTCTCTATTTAGATCTTGCTTGTCTATTCTAAATCTCTAAAGCAATAGTTGCAAACTTTTACACGCGCATCTATTGATTAAATTATTAACAATATATATATATAGATACTAGTTGTAGTTAAGCAATTCTTAGATTTGTAACTTGCGAAATGTCTAATATAAATCGAATGCTTAAGAGTAAACATAATAAAAGTTTGCTACTAGAGCAAAATATTCTTCGACGTCTATATATAATTGTTATAGAAGTTTTCGATTTTAATTCTTTTATTTAGAAGATAATATTTAATATCTTAGTTGTTTTTAATTAAGAATTTTATTTAGATTAGAATTGTTATTAAACTTGTTTTTATTAATATAAAATTTAATATTCTATTGAACTATCTATTGAGAAATATTAGAAACTATAGATTCTTTGTTATCTAACTCAATTTCGATGGAAGATAATTTTAATTAAGAATAATCTTATAGTAATTTACTAGTGTCTAGTTGTAGAGATTACAAATAAAAAATTAAATAAATTATATTTATTAATTTCGATAGATATAATTTGTAGATATAATTGTCAATTATTTTGGTAGTTTTATAGAGTTCGAAATTCTTGTCTTCGAGAGATTGACAAATTTGTTTAATTCGAAGATTGCAATTATAAATTTATTTAGTTGTCTATACAAAACTCTAAGACTAAGTAACAATAGCAATTAGTATATTTAATTTGATTTATCTATATTTTTTGGAACTCTATACATAGAAACTTTTTAAGAGCTTCGAGTTTGTTTAAGTAATTATTTGCGTCTCTTATTTCTTTTCTAGTATATAATATTATTTTTGTCGAAATAGTTTTAAGTAATTCTAGATTTAAGCGAAAGTAATAATCTTTAATAATAAAGAACAATATCAACTCGATAAAATTACTCTAATAATTGTTGATTTCAAACTTTACTATAAATAAATAATTGCACTAGTTGTTTTAATTGTAATTAAGATAGAATCTAAAATATTATTTAAGTATTACGTTAATATTAGCAATTTGTTTGTTTATTTTCGAATAATAGAATATTAAGAGCTTAGATATAATATTTATGCAATTGCACAAATATTTTTAAAAAATAATTACAAACTAAGTATCTCTATTTGGAACAATTAAGATTAAATTGTTTTATTTTGACTAAATATAATAGATAAAGATCTCTACAACAATTAAAGCTTTTAGAGAGTTTAACAATACAAACTTCTTCTTTCTAGAAAGTCTATTTATTACTACTATAATATATTAATAAAAATTAGTGTAACTACTGAATCGAATCGAACACTTTTTTCTTAATTCGATCTATTCTCTTGGGTCTCGTAGAGTTGAGCTAGGATCAAGACGCGAACTCGACTTCAAAATCGAATTTCGTCGAATCAATGTCAAGAACTTGAGCTAACTTCGTCGCGTTAGCATTCGCTTATCTTATCTTATCTTATTTATGCGCTAATTCGATTAAGCTAGCGCAGAGTTTACGCTAATCGCATATAATTAGCGCGTTACGTAATGTTATATAATTGAGCAAGTTAAATTAAGCGCTTAACGCGCCTTATGCGCTCGATTTACTCGATTGAGCTAGAACTTTTGCTCGACTCTAGAATTAGAATTGAGCAAATTAATTCGATCGAATTAAAACTTAACCCGACAATTACGCTAATATAAATAGTCTATTTAATAGAATTCTAATAAAGAGACAATAAAATTATAGCTAATATCTTGTTAATATTGTTTCGAAATAAATAGTAATTTAAGAAGTTTAACTTTTTTAATTTTGCAAATCACTTTAATACGCTTGTATAGATAGTAAGCTTTAATAAATTTTCTAATAATTCTAGTTATATGTAATTAATAGTAGTATAAATTAACTAGCTTATAAGTATTAGTTTTGTCTAAATAGATTTTCAAAAATATTTTGTAAATATATTAAACAATAACTATATATAGTTGCTTGCTATTTAGAACAAAAATGCAATTTTAAAAGTAAATATTATTGTTAATATAATTTTGTATTTATCGAACTTTATACAATAACTCTTCTTAATTAGTATATAAAGAATTTGATATTTACTGTTTATTTTTATTTCAAAAATAATTTAAAGAATTGTATTATATAGATATATTATGCAAATACATTGCATTAAATTATTTTAAATAATAGAATCTTTGAAATTTATATTTAGATTGTAGATATTAATAGATATTGTGTTAGATAATACTAACTTATTATTATAATCTATAAAAGATATTCTAGACTTTTTGTATCTAAACTGTTAGCAACTAGATTATATATTTAAATTACTATAAATATAAGAAATTTTTCGAGTCTATCTAACTAGAGAGAAGCTAGTACAATTGTATACAATAATTCCAATATAATACTAGCTTCTAATAGTAAACTAAATATATTAGTGCTAAGTACTTATAGTAACAATTTATTGTTGTGCAAAGTTTTCTTTCTAAGATTTTTTTTCTAAAATTCTTACAAACTGATATCTCTCTAAACTATAGTTCTATATACTATATAGTTTTGTTTTATATATATTGATATAGTAATATTTTGTTATGTATTTGTATATAGTCTTATAGTATTAATTTGTTTCAATCTATAAGAGCAATTATTTAATAAAATAGTTAATTTGATATATAATACAAGACAATATTTAAATAGTAGCAAAAGACAAGCAATATTTTAGTATTTTTAGAACAATAGTAGTGCGAAGACTTAACTTAAGTTTAATACAACTACGAAATTGCAAGCTATATTACAAGAAGAAGTTTTACAAAACAATAACACTTTATTGTTGTTTAATTTCCACAAAGAAATTAAATATACAAAGCTACTTGTTGAAAAGAAATTAAAGAAATATAAACTTTAGACAAAGTAAGATTTTTGTATTGCTTAAGCAAAAAACAAATATTCTATAAAGTCTCTTTGTAATAACAAGATTAAAGTAACAAGTTTATATTATTTTGCAAAAACAATTTTAATAGCAAAAATAACAAATTAATATTAAAAAAGCAATACTCTATATAATTTATAAAATCAATTGATTTATATTTATATTATAGAAAGAACTTTAAGACATAAAAAAACTAAATTCGAAATATACAAAAAAAATTGTTATAGAAATTTTTTTAAATTTGCTAAATTTAGCAAATTTTTTGTAATACGTCGACAATTTAATAAAAGAGTTATAAAACAAATATAAAAATAGAATTAAAAAATAGAATTAAAAATAAATTGTAAAATACTTAACAAATCTTATCAAAAATTTGATTTTTTTTTTTTTTTTTACTTTTTGCAAATACAAAAATATTAAGCAACTTCTGTTGCAAAATATTAACAACTTTATAATATATATCGAAACTCTAAAAATAAATCTCGATAAATATAATAAATATTAAAAATGTAACTATTATATATATTGCTTAGAGAAAAAATTAATAATACAATTTAAATTTTTGAAATTAAAAATATATCAATTGCGTTAATACAATATATAGAAAATATATTGTTTTAAAAATCTAAAATTGAAAATACAATTTTAAAAAAAGAATTGTTTTCTTAATTTTGCAACAATTTTAGAGAGAGTTTATATAGCTAAAAACAAAAAAAATCTTTATTAAGAAAAAAAATTTGCAATATATTAACAACAAAATTAAAAAATATAAATAAGCTTTTTTTTTATAGTTTAGAAAATACTAACATTAATATATATAACAAACATATTTGCTATAATTGCAATAAAGAAATTATGTCTTAAGAAATTGTTTAAATACATTAAAAATAAATATGCAAATAAATATAATAAAAAGTTTTTAATAAAGTTTTGTAATTAATACTTAGTAAATATTTCTACTACAATCTTTTAGTAAAGAAAATTTTAATAATTTGAAAAATTAAATAGATTTGTAATAGTTGTAGTTGCAATTGCAAATTAAATATATAAAATAAAATTTTTATTTGTAAATTTGTTAATATTTGTTAATATAAAGTAGTATATACAAAAATATCTTCTTAATAATAATAATTATATTAATTATATTAGCAAACAACTAATAAAGTTATAATATTTTGTAAAAAAAAGTAATTTTATACTTAAAGCAAAAATATTTAGAATTTAAAAGACTTAATTTGCAGAATTTTATATTGCAAAAATAAAAATTTGCAATAGAAAAAAATAAAGTATATATTAAAGCAAATTTCCTATATATTTAATTAAATAATTTACAATATTACTGTTGATTTTTTCTAAATAATAAAAATATACTTATATATCGATTAATATATACTAATTTAACGCTATAAAATTACAAAAAATATAATTGTATTAAAAACTTTAAAAGACTTTTTAATAGATTAATTGTTAATTCGATTTTCGATTCCAACTTCTAGAATCGACTCGAATCGACAATTTAACTTTAGAAATCGAATTAAAAATTAATTCAATTTCAATTATTTTAAAATTAAATCAAATCGAATCGAGTCGATTTTCGATTTTAAAAATTAAAATCGAATCGAATTGTCAAAAATATTAAGAATACTAAAAATAGTATAAATTAAGTTTAAATTTAGATTTTTTATTAATTACTAAGTAATGCTTAGTAGTAATACATTTATAAAAAGAAATTTCTAATATATTTATTAATTAATTTAAATAGATTAACTATTTCTATTAAGTTATTAATTAAATGTTACTAAAAATAATTAAATTATTACTAAAAATAATAAAATTTACTAAAAATAGTAGTTTTGACAATTTGATTCGATTTTAAGTTTGAAATTGAATCGAATTGTTAATTTCAATTTTAGAAATCGAATTGTTAAGACTTTCGATTTGATTCGAATTAAATTGTCAAGATTCGATTTTATTTCTTAAATCGAACTCGATTTTCTTGAATCGACGCGATCAATCTACTTTTTAAAATCTAACATTTTTATTCTTTATTTGTTTTAATCTATTGTAATTTAAAAAAAAATAAAAAGTTTTAAATATATAATATTTCAAAAAATATTCAATATTAAAAACTATAATAAAAAAATTAATTATTATTTTTTTTTTAGTTTTCTTAAATACAAAAATAAAAATTATAATAGTAATTTGCTATTTAGAAGAAAGTTGCTATTTAAATTGTTCTACTCTTTTTTCAAAAAAAAAACTCAATATTTTATAAAACTAGTTTCTAGAGAATCTAATATTAAATAGAATTTGCAAAATAATTAATTTTATTAAAATATTAATACTATTTATATTAAAGAGTAATAGTAATTTAAGATTATATATTAATTATTGCAATCTTAATACAATAAAAATTAACATAATATATTTTCTTTCTTTAATTAAAGAGATACTAGATTGTCTAACAGATATTGCATACTTTATTAAACTAAATCTAAAAAATACTTATTATTAAATTTGTATTTGTTAAAAAAACAAATAGAAGATAGTTTTTCGAATACAATATAGTTACTTTAAATATGCAATAATACTATTTGAATTAATAAATACTTTAACTACTTTCTAAACTTAAATTAACAAAGTATTGCAAGATTTATTTAATCTATATAATATAACTCGACAATATTCTAATTTATTTTAATATATAAAAAAGATACTAAAATTGTATTGGTTAAATTTTCGAGAGATTGCGCTTGTAAAAACTACATATTAAGTTATTTTAATATTTTTTAATAACAAATTCGATTAATTTTTTGAAATATATTATTAGCAACTATAATATATCGATAGATTTATACTATCTTCTTCAGAAAGAATATCTTTTTTCTACTTAGTAGTATCGAGTGATTTCGACATATTTAATTGGTCGAAAATTAACAAAGCAATTATTTACATTAATTGAAAATTGCTTACTTAATTAGATAGTCTCGATAAACTAATAAGTTTTATTCATTTTAATATATAATAAAAACTTTAACTTGCAATTGTATTTATATATATAATTTTAATTTTAATATACTAGTAATTATTCTATTGGTAAAACTTATATTGCGTATTCTAATAAATCTAAAATTACTAAATTTAATACATTATTGCAAGAATTATAGTAGATTAACAATAATAGTTGCTCAAATATCTATTAAAAGTATTGCGAACAATTTTTAAAAGTAGAAAAATATCAATTTTCAATTCAAATATAGTATATATTTATATATATAAGATACTAAGAAGTAACTCTATTTAGAGATCCAACTAAGAGAATAATAAGACTATTTTAATTGCTATATTTTATACAATATTACTAGAGTTATGGCAAATAAAACGTTTATTTTCTATATTATACTTAAAAATTGTATGGTATATAGAAAGCGCATATTGTACAAGTTATCTATTGTAAATTGCTACTTATCTTAATATTGTTTTTCGCAATTGCTTTGTTAATTAGATGGATAATTATTGTCTATATTTTGCATTAATTAGATATATAATTATTGTTTATCTATTATATCTACTAACAAAAATATAGAGAAGAATAGACACTTATATAATATCTCTACAAATAGAAAACTAGTTATTTTTTTCTTTCTTTTTATCTATTGTTTATTGTTTACAAGATCTTCTAAATTAGATAGATAATTATTGTCTATCTATTGTATTTGCTAACAAGAATATAGAGAGAAATTTACATCTAAACAATCTCTCTATAGATAATAAACTAGTAGTTCTCTTTTTTCTTTCTATCTAATATTTATTGTCTACAAGATCTTCTAAATTAGATAGATAATTATTGTCTTTCTACTAAATCTACTAATAGAAATATAGAAAAAATATATATCTAAATAGTTTTTCTACAAACTAAAAAGTTTGTTTATTTTTTATTTTTTTGTTTATCTATTTAAATTTTCTACATTATAATAATTTGTAGATATATAATTCTAGAATAATTCTATAATCTCTCTTTATAAATATGTTTTTAATAAAAATATTTAAATCTTCTTTATACTATATAGAGTTAATTATAATATAGTTTTAATTAATTACTTTTTGTAAATTTTAAGTATTTCTAGATTTTGCAAACTTTTATCAACAATTTATTCGATATTATATAAAAATATTTAAGTTTTTACAAAACTTTTAAAAAATAATAAATAAAAAAAGCAATTTTGTTTTTGTATTTAGCAAGAATACTATAGCAATATTTAGAAAATTAATTATAAATGTTATACAAATATTTATATTAATATATTTTGATTTCAAAAATTACATTTGTGTTGAAATTAATATTTTGAGATTTGTTATTATTGCTATATTTTTGTAGCTAATATATCTTAGAAATAAAAGTTAATAAACAATCTAATATTTTGTAATATTTTATTTGAGAAAAATTATTTTTGTAGAAATACAATATAATATTTATAATTAGAAATTGTTTGCTATTATTATTAATTTTAAACAATAGAAATACTATTTTAAGAGCAATTAATATTTAATTATTTTATTTATAAAGTACAACAATTTTTGTTACTTTTTAAAACTATTATTGTTAAATTATTATTAAATACAATAGATTTCTTTTTTAGCAAAATATAGTTTTAAAATTAAATCTTGTATTAAAAAAACAAATTTTAGTAAATAAATATTTTTAATATTAAAATTACAAAAACAATATAAATAATAAAATCTATTTATCTATTTTTTGAAATAAATTGAAAAATATTACAATTGCAACTATTAAAATAGCTTTTATATTAATCAAAAACGCTATTAGAACGCAATTAGTATTATATTTTAACAAAATCGAAGTCTCTAGAATTAAAAAGCTTAACAATAAATTGTTTAAAAAAAATCGATAGAATAGTTTTAGTTAAAAAAAAATACAAATATAGAAATAATAAAAAAGAAAATTGCAAATATAATTTAAAATATTGTAATACAACAACTACGCTATAGCAACGTTCGAACAATATATATAAAAGAAATTAGAAAATTTGTTTTTCTTATTGTTGATTAAAATTCTTCGATTTTAGAATAAAAATTCCATAGTTTTTAAGATTGAAAAATAGCTAATCTCGAAAACTATATATAAAATCTATATAAAAAAAAAATATTAACAAAGAAACAATATTTTTCTTCTATATAATGTTTGTTTTTAACAAGTTGTTTCTTAAAATTAATTATTTAGATTATATTATAATAATTTGCTAACAAAATATTTTAAAAATATAAAAATACAAACATATAGAAACAAAAAGTTCTACTAACTAAAAATAACAACAAATATTAATATATATATTAAAAAATATAATATTTGTTAATATAACAAAATGTTGCATTATCGCTTTTATAGTTAATTAGTATTAATCTTAATTTCTAGTCAATTTTAAATATAAATATTTATAGATTTTATAATTTTGTTTTTTGCTAGTTGCTATAAAAGCAATATTTATAATACAATTCTAATATTTATTAATTATTATTTCAAGACACTATTATTTATATTTGCAAAATCTATATAGATTGCAAAAAATTTAACTAATATATTATTTAAAAAGATACTATTTGTATATCTCGAAATTTATAGAATTGCTTCTTATTAGAAACTATTAATTTACAATATATTATTGCATTTATATTAAATAAAAGCTAAACACAATATTTTATTCTTAAACTAATAGATAAATCGAATAATAAAATTAAATATTAGAAAATTACTTATATGTAAGGTGCGAATGCGTTTGCTACTTGTCGACGCACTAAGATATGAAAGACGTGAGATATAATAGGCTTTCATTACTATGCCCCAACTATATAGGGTAGATAGTGATAAGACTAATCGTTAAAGAACAACGAAAAACGAGCTTTCTTTCTATCTAATACTCGCCATGACGTGCGAGCCTACTTCTCGCTTTTTAACTCGAAAGAGAAATCGTGCGATTCGAGACTTTCATAGACAATTGAAATCACGTGTCCTATTATATCTTAAGGCGTTAGCGCGTCGATGACGCTATAACATTACAATTATCTTCTCTCTTAAAGCATTGATTCCCAATGATGTAAGGAGCTATATTAGTCTTACACAAGACAAAGACGCCTATTAAGCGTCAACGTTACAAAAGTTCGTTAAAAATCTTCTCAAATCTCTTTAAAAATTAAGAGAAAAAAAGTCTCTTGTTTGATAGACATTAGTTCATGCTTTAATTCAACACAATCTATAGAACAACGTAATGGCAACAATGACAATTCATAATAAGTTATCGTTTCGTCGTTGTTATCAAGATTTTAAATAGAGTTCAAAGTGAAGCTAACGTTGCGCAAACGCTAGATAAATCATAAACATAAATGTTGTTGTTTTTTCTTTCTTTTATTTTTTTTTCTTATATTCTTCTTAATTGCAATTGCTTTTTTATCGTAAATAAATTGTCGCAAAGACGACGATGCGTAAGACTTATATATATAATGCAAATATTAAATTAATATATTTTTAACTTTATCTTCATCTTTTGAGAAATCGAAAAAATAAGAGAGTAAATAATCTTAACATCTTATTGTTTGCAAGAATTGACATGTTACAATTTGTAATAATCTCTTATGCATAACTTGCGTAAGCAAACGTGTATACGTTCGCGAGAAAAAGAATGTCTACATTTATTGCAAGATTCTTTATCGTAAATCAAATTATTGTATTGCAATATATTTTATTTGCGCTTACGATACAACAATTGCTAATGTTTACTAATTCGTTAAACGCTTTTAAGATTAAATAAAAGTTCTTGTTAACAAACATCGTAAGACGTTCGAAGTCGAAAACACAATTACTAAATCAATAAAACGTTTGCGAAAAAGTGTTATTCTTAACATGAAGAGTTGGCGACGCGATAAAGAATTTATCTTATTAACGACAAATTAAACGCAATCTTGTATTCGTTAATTTGAACGTAATTTAACTCGCGTTCTAGAGCGTTAAATCGAACTTAAACAAGAATTTAAGAAAACAAAGAAAAATTAAGATAACGCTCTTATTAAGATGAAGCAATTGATCGATCTTCTTTTAGAGCGTGTGTTAATTGTAAGTATTTTCGTTTACTTTTCGACACATTTTTTTATTTATTTTTTTGTCTATTTTGATGTGTCGTACAATGCATTGACATGCATTCAAGATTCGAAAAAAAATAAAAACAAGAACGAGAACAAATCGTTAACGAAAACGAAAAAGATAAAGTTAAGACAAATCGTCTTTAAATTTGTCGTCAATTTAAATTAAACGAACTCTAAAGATTTTTTCGCGAAATTTTACGATTTTGCGACGAGATCTCTTTACGACTTCGAGTTGTCAACAAGATCGTTAAATAATAATGTGATAAGTTTTTTTTTCACTTTTGTTCGCACTTCGTTCGCTCACACGTTTATAAAAAATGAAGAACGCAAAGATGCATATAGATAGCGAAATTAAGTTTGCGACGAATATAATAAAAATTAAACGAAGTAAATTTTTTACAATCTAGCTTTCTTAAGAGAACGCGAATGTTTCGAACAATTTCGAAGATTTGTCTACGAATAACTTTGCGAAATTTGACAACTTATTTTCGAATAAATTTAATAATTTTTTGTAGTCGTTTAAGACGAATTCGATAAATTGTTAAGAGCTTGTTAAGTCGTTGCAATACGTTGTCAATTAAAAGAAGACGAAGCAAATGCGTTGTGCTTCGCGTATAGATTTTCTTTGTTTAATATTAATGAAATACGACGCACGAAGTTTAGAGTTATATTTTAAGCATTTATGTTAAGAGAAGCGATCTTATTATTTTTGATACCTTGTGTGGCGAAATGAAGAAGTTCTTCATCGTAATTCTAACTAAATACGTCAACGATGCGACGACAATTGCGCAATATTTCATCGAGTAAATTATTGTTAACATAGTTGTCGTTGTCGCAATACGCGTTGCGCTACTTTTTTCGCTTTCGTTTGTTGCGCGTTCGCTTTTCAAACTTCTTTCGCAACTCATTAACTTTTTTAAGAGACTTTTTTCTTAATTATTGATTGTACTTCTTGTTTTAATTTATTTACTTAATTTTATATTACATTTGCTTCTTTGACTTAGTTTTGTCTAGAATTTTTTCAATCTTTTATTCGACTTCGTCATTAATAAGTTTTAAAGTTTGCAACATTTGTTTCGTTTGCTCGTCGTCGACGCAATGCAAATATAATTTCAAGAGTAAAACATAAAAAGTATTATGAATTCGATAGATGTTAAGTAAGATAAGACAATAAACTTGCGTTTTACTCTTATTCTTAATTCTAAATGATTCGACATACTTATGCGACATCTTCTTGCTAAATCTTTTTTGCTTTAGATTTTTAGTTGAAAGCATAATTAATTCTTCTATAACAAAGCTCTTTGATCTATGCTTTTCATTGTAGTATTTCGTCTATTACGCAATAGCATTTTCAAGACGCTTCGTTAGAACTTTTCTTAAGTTATAAAGCTATTTTACGCGTTCTTGTGTCGATAATATCTTTTTTTCGATAAAGTTGTTCTTAACTTTATAGTGAATCTTCGAATGATAATTGTACATTAAATAGAACGACGAAGCCTTAATTAAGACGTAATGACTATTGTTATAAACAAATTTTGTCATTGACAATAAATTAGTCTACTTCGTTTGTTTCGCGTTAGCGTAAGTGCGAAGATAGTGTTTAAGAGTTTAATTTTGTCGCTTAATTAAATCATTTATTTAAGAATAAAAAACAATACTTAATCGTCTTCTAATTCGTGCATAAAAACATATAGCGAACTAGAAAACACTAGTAAAGACAAATCTTTTGTCGCTCACTATGTTAATTAACGTTTCGAAGCGTAAAACGATTTTATCGAAAAACACTTTCGCTAGCTTTGCGACATCGATCTTAATAATTACAAATATATACTTGATCATTTTTGTACAACGATCAACTATTACGAAAATTAAGTTATATACAACTTTACGACGTTTGTTTAACGACAAACTTGTTACAAAGTTTATAATAATTTTCTTTTATAATTTCTTTGTAACAAGTAAGAATCGAAGCTTATTATACGACTTATAACGAGAAACTTTGATGCGTTGACAAACATCACATGTTTTAACATACGCTTTCATTTGCTTTGCGTAGACGAATTAGAAATACTTTCTTTAAAGTAGATTTAAAGTTTTCTTGATTTTAAAGTGTCTCGTCAAAGAATCGTTATAGTTCTTGCGAATTAACTTTTTTTAGCGATTGCATTTCTTAAGACATAAAGCAATTCGTTATGTTTAACGAGACTTTCTTGATTTAAAGCTCATGTTTTTCGTTAACGACGAAACAACTTTTTGATTTCGATACGAATCTTCTTGATTTAAGTGTCTTTAGTCTAGAGATTCTTAATTAAGAATCTCATTAATTTTTGAAATTTTTTATACGATTTCTTTGGCATGTTTTTAATCACTTTTTTTGAAATAACAATTTATACACTAGCTAGTTAAAATAGAGATGCTAGTCTATTAAGAACTTTCTTTCTACTTCATGATCGCAAGATTTTCGCGTCACTAGTAAATACTTTTGCTAATTGTGATACAAAAGTCAAATTATCTAATGTTTCTCGTTCGCTTTGCGCTAGCGACTTTTCGTCAAACAACAACGTTAGCTCATTTTGAAATACAAAAGTCAAATTAATAGATGTTTCTTGTCTACTTTGCGTCAACGAATTTTTGTTAAACAACAACGTCAATTTGTTTTGTAACGTCAATAGCAATCTTGTGTTTAACGACAAGACTTCTTTATAATTAAGACGTTTCGACGACTTATTCGTCGAATTTTTTTTACTTAAGCGATGAAAGATTTCAAAGTTATAGACGACTAACTTAAGCGTCTAGCGAGTTTGTCTTAAGTTTAGCTTCTTTTAACTTATAAATTCCTTAAAATTATTATGATTTAATCACATCTTAATAAGATAAGCATTGCTCTTTAGATAGTGTCTTCATTGCTTAAAAGCAACTACAATAGTTAATAATTCTTAATTATGCGTCTCATAGTTTTGCTTTGTCGAAATCATTTTTCGCGATTAAAACGTTATTGAACGCCAATTTTTGTCGTTATTTTGTTGACTTAGAATGCTCGCGATTGCAAAGTTAGACGCGTTAGTCTTTACTCTAATTTTCTTGCTTGAATTGTAGTAACAAAGTAGTGAAGTTAACATAAAAATGTCGCAAAGTTGACGAAACGCCTACTTTGCTTCATTTGATCAAACGAAAGAGTCAAATTTCTTGTTATTCTTATTTTCTTTCAATAGATTAATAAGAAAAACAACTTTTTTCAAATAGCAATATATAAAGCGTCTATAAAAGTTCACGAAGTTCAAGAACATTTAAAGCTTACAATAAGTTTTTAATTTAAATTACTTCTTAATTGTTTTGATTCTTTTTAAGTTTATTTGTACATCTTTTGAAAATATAATGAAGTTCAAAAATTTAATCTTTGTAATGTTGAACTTACACTTCTTTAAATTAACGTATAACGAATATTCGCGAAGACATTCTAGCATTTGTCTAACATGACGCCAATGCTTCGTCGAATCATTGTTGTACATCAATATATTATTTATATAGATTACGCAAGTTACATTAATTAGTTCTCGCAACGTTTTATTAATGTAAACTTAGAAAGTTGCGAATGCGTTTGCTAGTTCAAATGACATAACTTAATACTTGAAATGCTTATAGCGCGTGCGAAACGTCGTCTTTTATTTATTATCGCATTTAATGCGAATGCGATAATAGACGTTCTTTAAATTTAAGGCGATAAAACGCTTTGCTTTGCATAGACGATCTAGCGTTTTCGTAATTAAAGACAATGAATGACAATTCTTAATAGTAATCGCATTTAGATCTTTATAGTTGACGCATAAACGTAATTTATCGTTTAATTTTAATATAAATAGAATAGAAGCGTTTGTAGACGAAATTGAATGCTTAATTCAATCTTTGACTAATGTATCATCAAGATATTGTCGAAGTATTGCTAGTTCGTTTTGTGAAAAATTATAAAGAGACATAAAAAATAATTCTTTGTCGTCTTGAAACTCAATGACATGATTTTCTCTTCCTAATTTTAATAGAATTTTGATCAATTTATCGTCATAAACATCTTTTAGATTTCTTAACTCTTTAGAGATCTTAGACTTCGCTAGTTTTTTGCTTGACGCCTTCGTAACGTTAGCGCAAACAATAATATAAATTGTGCTATGTTCAACAAGATCTAAGACAAACTACTTAAGATTAATTATTTTTTATTTTTTATTTGCAATCTTGAATTGCTAGCTTTTTATCTTTGGATTAATCAATATGTCTTGTTTGACTAGCATTAATATATCTAATATAAAATTAGAGTTTATATATTTAACTAAGTAGAATAAAATAGTGCATTCTTGATGTTGATCTCACGAGTCAATTAGATAATAGATCAACTTATAGACGTTGTAACAATAACGATTATTGTTATCAAGAAAGTTCAATGTTAATAAGATAGCAAATGTGAATTGCAATTTCTATTGTACTACGTAGACATAATTAATGAGATTTAGCTTAGCTCTTAAGTTAACTAGATCTATAACTTGACGTTCGTTATCAAGAAGTTAGATTCAATCTTTTACTAAAATTAGATTCATTGTTTTTATTTGTCTTTTTTGCTTCGTTTGCGAGACGTCGACGAAGTTTGATCTTTTTTCGCATCAATTGTAGTAATAACGACAACGATAAACTTGTCTCATTTGTGTTTATTAAAACACTTTGTTTTATAATGTCTCTTTTCATAACATTTAAAACATTTTATACAATTTAAATATTTCGCGTCATTAATCTCGTAGACTCGTTTGCGCGACGTCGACAAGTCTTTAAGAATACAGAGCTTCTTATCTCTAATAAACTTGTCAATCTTATTTGAGCGACAATTCTCGTGAGATTTGTCTAAAGAGACATTAGAATCTTTTGTTACTCGTTGATTGTCGAAGTTACTTAAGTTTACTTTGCGAATGCAATTTAGCGTTTGTTCTTACATACTAATTATAGCTAGAAACTCATCGCGAATGTTTGATATGTTATTGATGTCTAAGATTTTTACTTTTAAATTCGACTTAAGTTTGATCAAAAATATATAGATTTTATGCTTCTTTAAGAGCGACAATAGATAAGTCTTTAATTCATTTAAATATTTCTTAAAGACAATTATTTTTTAATTTAACTTTTGTCTAGTGTTCTCTTATCTTTCATAGACGAGAAGGCGACAATTAGCAAAATTAGCTATCAAATTTAGTAAAAACTTCCTAAATTCTTTAAAGATCTCGCTCTTTAACTTAGCGTTATTATTTGTTCTTAAATATTATTGCGTAATGACGCCATTTTTCAAGAATAACATGCAATAGAGAATTTTGTTCTTATTCGTAATAAAATACGTTAAGAATCGCATTATGTTAATGTTAATTTCGCGAAATTAAGTAATATATTTATTTACGCTTAAACTTTTGTATAATTTTAGCTTTTTAAACTTTAAAAACTTAAACATAATTGACGACGATGCGATAGCGATTTAAGAAACTAAAGAATTCGTTTCTTCGATCGCTATAACTTGAGCTTGTTAAGCGTTTCGCAAGTCTTAAATCTTCGTCATTAACGTTTCAATTTGTTAATATAAAATCGAAGCTTTAATCGTATTTAAATTATCATTTTTGTCGACGTCACGTTAACGACAATTATATTCGTCAACGTTTTGTAAACAATTGTTGTCTCGAAAGAAATCAAATCTCTTAAACTTTAATTTAGTAATTAAATAATTGTTATAATTTAAGTTGTTTTAATTCGACATAATGTTATCACGTCTTAAGTTTTTCTTTTCGAAAAATGAAACGATTAGAATTGTAAAATGCGAATGCGTTTGTTGTTTGTCGACGCACTAAAATGTGAAAGACGTGAGATATAATAAACTTTCATTACTATGTTCCAACTATATAGAATAGATAGTGATAAGACTAATCGTTAAAAAACAACGAGAGACAAGCTTTCTCTCTATCTAATACTCGCCATGACGTGCGAGTTTGCTTCTCGCTTTCTAACTCGAAAGAGAAGTCGTACGATTCGAAGCTTCTATAGATAGTCGAGATCACGTGCTTTGCCATACCCTAAAGCGCTAGCTCGTCGATGGCGCTATGACATTACATTATAATACTATTGCATTTATAAGCAAAACAACTAAGATTTAATACTAAGATTTATTAAATATATATATAATAGTATATTGTATATATCTATCGAAATATTATTATTAATTTTCGATTTAACTAAAATAACAAAAATTGTTTCGATATTTCTATTGTTCGAAAACAAATTTAACTTTTATAAAAAAAACAAATTATTTAATAGATTGTTTTTAGATTGCGCAATAAACGTAAACTTGTAACTATAATAAAAAACCTATTTTAAAAGAATATTTAATAAATAATAAAGTTATATTTTCTATAAAAGAAAATTTTGAATATTTGTTTTAAAAAAAACTATTTTATAAGTTTACAAATTTGTTTAAAATTAACAATATTATTAATAAACAAAAATATTATTTGTGTTGTTTTTAGAAAAACAAATTTGTTTTATTTTTTATTTTTTATTTTTTATTGTTAAGAATATATTGCTAAAATACAAATATAATTGTTTCGAAAAATATAATATTTGTTAACAAAAATTAAAAATAAAAAATAAAGAATATTTTCAATAATAAATCGAAAAATAGAAAACTATAATATTTAATTCGATAAAAAGAACTTTTACTATAAAAATAGATAAATTTTCAAAAACTCTAATATATATATAGCAAAAATTAGAAAAATATTATAGAAAAAAATCTCTAAATAATTTAATATTAAAAGTTAGAAAATTAAAACATTTTATATTTGCAAAGAAGAAATTGACAAAAATAAATAATTTTAATAAATACTATTTAATTATATAGTTAAAGCAAAAATATATTGCAAATAATATATATAAATTAAATTAATTGCAATATTAGAAAGCTATGAAAATATTATATAAAATATATTTAAATATATTTGAATATAATTGTTTTATTTTTTTTATTTTTTTAGTAAAAGTTTTTGCGTATTACTATTTAATATAAATTTAAAAGCTGTATTACTTTCGATTAAGTACTTTTTTCTATTTTTTATTTGTTTTCTTATTTCTAGCTATATATTTTTTTAACTATTGTTTAAAATATATATATAGATACAACAAAAATAAAATAAACAACAAAGTTAAATTCAGAATAACTATCTAAGTTTAAATTAATTTAGTTTAACAATTTTAAGAAATTATATATTTTAGAGTTCTAAAACTCTAGTATATAGTTTAATAGAAATATATATATTAATAATGCAAAATTGTCAATATAATAATAAGATTGTTTAATTTTTAATATTTTAGCAATTGTATTTTATAATTTTAAAAATCATATATTTTAAATCTTGCAATTGCTATTATATAATTTGTATTGTATAATATTTTAAGTTGTATAAACTATAAAAACAATTTATACTATATAAAAGAAATTTTGCTTTAAATCTTTATATTATTGTTTTTTATAGAAATCTAAGTAAAAGAGTTTTAGAAATAAAATAAATAGTATTGTTTTTAGTAAATTCTTTAAATTATACAAAATCTATATCTTTTTACTAAAGAAAGTCGAATCTACAATAATTGAATCGACAAATTTATTATTTTTGTTAAACTTTTTTAAAAAAAAAGTATCGAAATCTATATAATAGTATATTATATTTAATATTCTTTGCTAAAAATTGTAAAGTTATTGTACATTTATATTAATATAAATTAGCAAATTCTCTTAATATAAACGCAAAATTAATTTGTTTAATTTAATTTATATATATATATAGATTGTAGATTATTTCGAATCTATAAAACAAGTTTAAGCTAATCGCCTTTAATATTGTTATTGTTAAAAATCTATATATTAAACTTAAACAAAATATTAATCTACTTAATAAAATATTGCAAAATAAATATATATTAAAATATAAGTTAAAACAAAAATTAAAAAGAAAAAATCTATAGATTTGCGTTTCTTAACACAATAGTTGTGTTAATAATCTTTTGCTTTATAGTACTATAGATATAAACAAATAAAATTAGATATTAGCAAATATTTACTTTATAATTAAACTTTTTTTAAAGTCGAAAAAAACAAAACAAAACAAATAAATATAAAAATTTATATTTGTTAACTTAAATATATAAGAAAGAAAAATACAATACTATATTTGAAATAAAATACTATAATTGTTCGCTACTTTAACGCAATACTAATAAAAGAATTATATATAATATATTTATATTAATTACGTTATAACATTAATCTACAAAGTATTAAAAAATTTAAAAATAACTTTTAACTATTTGCAAATAATATAAAAACAACTTAAAATACTTACTAATAGTATAAGTATTATATATATAATTATTGTTAGCAATATAAGTAACAAAATAGATATTGCAAATATCTATTGCTTTATTATGTATATTTAATATATAAATAAAAGATAAAAGTATTAGTTTATAAGTAAATATTATTAATGCGTTAACTATACTAATTTAATTAGATCGAATAAAGAAATTCGAGATAATTTATAAAAACAATAAATTGTAACTAAAATTAAAATTTATTAAATTTAAGTATTATATATTGTTATATTATTATACAATTAATAGAGTAAAAGAACAATACAAATACAATTTATTAGTAAATTATATAATAGAAAAAAGTATTTCTAATAAAATAAGTTTTTTTATTTGTTAATATAAAGTTGATTTAAAATGATTTTTTTATAAAAAGTAACTAAAATATATTTTAATAATATACAAAAAAAGTTAAGATTATTGCTTAATTTCTTTTCTTCGAATATAAAAAAAAATAGAAAAATAAGTAAAAAGAAAATCTTTTATAGATACAATAATATGTAGTAAATATATATTTATTAGAAAAAGCAATTTTATAAAAAGATTTTTCTACAATTTAAATTCTCTTCTACTTTTATATAGCAATAGATAGTAGTTATTATTGTTATATACTTTGTTTAAATATATACAACAATATTGTATACTTCTAAATTGTTATTATGTAAAATAGCAATTAAAATATAATAAATATTAATTTAATAATATAACAATAATAGAAGCTCTTTGTTCTAGCAATATATACTATTATATTCTAAAAATTAAAATATAAAAGAAAAAAGAAAAATACAATTGTAATATTAGCTTATAATAATTAATTAAATATATTAGTATTAAGTATTTGTAATAGTAGTTAAATACTATATAGAGTTTTCTTTCTAAGATTTTTTTTCTAAAATTCTTACAATTTAATGTCTCTCTAAACTATAGTTCTATATGTTATGTAATTTTATCTTATATATATTAAGATAACAATATCTTGTTTTATATCTATATACAATCTTATATCGAAATTTAAATTGTTTTTCTTAAGTATTGTTTGTTGTTAAAATTATTAATAGATATTATTAGTAAAACTAAATATATCTTCTAAATATTTAATAAAATTCCTAGACTTTATATTTTAAATATTAGAGCAATATATAATATAGATCTTATATTCTAGAATAAACTCGATTTAGCAAACTTAATAACAATTTAATTGCTTAATAGTTATAAAGTACTTTAGATTTTTGTAATTGTTAATTATTTAAATTAAATCTTTAATTAAAGTATTAAGATACTTGGAATATTACTTCTTAAAAGTAGAAACAATAGCAAGCAATTTCTTGTTATAAGTTTGTTAGTTATATTTTGCCAAAAATATTTGCTTAGATACATAAGCATTTAAGTGCAAAATTCTATTTATATCTTTCTAAAACAATATAGCTACTATAACAAAGTTAAAAATATTTAGTTACTTTTAATTTAGATTTTTAAGTCTAAATTAAAGTAGTAAAAAATAGATTCTGCAATAAAGATTTTCTTAAGAATTCTAAAAACTTTGTTTTTGTAGTTGTTAAATTATTAAAAGAACTAGATATTATTGCTATATTTAATTAGTGCAATAAATAATTTAGCGAACAACAAATAGTTGTAGATAAAGCAACAATAGAAGACAAGATACATTCTCGAAAGTATTGAAACTTTATAATATAACAAAACAACTACTTAAAAAATTTAAGACTGCAAATAAACATATAAATTTAACTAAAAATAACAATTTCTATCGCAATTATTTGCTTGCAAAGCGGTTTCTTGTTTTATCTATAGCAGGTGTAAACAGGGACTTGTAATCGAATTGTTCCAATCTTTTTGTCACCCGCGTGCCAGTCTCCCAATTTGACATCTGGGCCAAAGTCGGTCCGAGAACCAGGTTTACATGACGAAGCAAGGAAAGAAGGAAAAAACCGAGCAATGCGATCCCAGAGGTGTGAACTTCGCACCTCAACAAACTTCATGCTATGGAATTTTGGTTATGCTTTGCTTGGCTTCTCTGTGGTACCACTTGTCATAGGCGGGTATGTGTCAACTTTGATGACTCGTCAAGGCGCCACCATATCGATCTCACAACTCAGCCCACGCAATCTGTCTGTACAAGTAAATCTGCACGGCGTAGGTCCTCGCTGTGCCCGATGTTGCGCCAAAAACTCACGCAGCAACCGCTAGGCGTCCCCAACTCGCTCTTGTGCTGCCACGTATCCTTCTGTTCAAGTATGCAAGTTTGGGCCCCAGGTTGCTGGGGAAGTGGTAAAGTAGCCGCTTTGGCAAGGGTAGGCCATGCTCCTGCTCCGGGCTATCTGCACGGGCGATGAGGATACTCTGGTGTAGCAAATGATGTTGGTCTTCTCGAATCGAGGCCTTTGATGATTTGAAGCATGCCTAGAGCTTTCGTCCGCCAGAAATGAGAAAGAAATTTCCGCAGGAGAGCGCCCTGCATCGCCTGATCGGGTGTATCGAAAGTCTCTTCGGAATTGTCGAAGTTCCTAAGATTGAGTACCCACAGCAGCCACTCGTAGTCGTGGGGGGTGTGGGTCAACGCAAAAATTACCAGCCAAAAGCCACCTATTGGTTTTTGTTTTGCGAGCGTTTTCCAAAATCGGTAGTTGGTCCGGAAACAAGCCACTCTGGTCCGAAATTCGCGCAAATGACGGGAGGCCCAATCAGATATAGACCAGGCGGAGAGAATGAATAAGACGAGGCCGACAGCGGTAGTAACGACTACCCAGAACCGAACCTCTCCAGTGCCGAACTCTGCCAAGTTCATACCAAATATAGAGGTGATGAAAGAGAGAGGAATAAAGAAGAATGCAAGCGTGGTGAGTCTTCCTACACTATCAGCGTATTTGACGGATTTGTGAGAGTCCTGTAGGGCGGCGAACGATGTACAGATACCATAGTGACGAGCAAGATTATCTTGCGCAATTTCGATCTGTTGGATGATGTCCTTCATATCGTTAATATATGTATCAAAATCTCGCCTCCCCTTTTCTTGTTCTAATTTAGAGCGGCAAGTGGCCTCGACACTGCGAATTGTGTGCCTGAAGGAATCGTGGTGTCTCTTTAAGGCGAGTGTATGTAGAGAAAAGCATTCACTACTCCTTCTCGAGCGTGCTGGCTGTAATGGGCATTCCTCTTCGCATCGTCTGATATCTTGAAATACATGGTTAGACCGATGACTGATATATAGCTTTAAAATTGGCAAGACAGCTGACAATGGACGCTCGGTCAGCATGCCAATCTGCTGTTGCTTATACGAGAGTAATTCTGTGCGGAGTATTTTATATCTCGAAGAGTCCTTGCTAGTCTTACGAACACATGACTCGTAAGAGCGTAAGCTCGGTCTCTCGAACAAAAGTGAGTGTTGTGATTTTTCAAGACCTTCGCTCATAATTATAAGAACTATGTTCTTTGTTAGCCTGCTGAACTAGTATCTCGTTGCGATGTATTCACCGGTTTTTGGAATTCGAGTACCCAGGATACTGGAATCAAGGATGTTGACAGAAGTGTGGTCGAAAGGCCAAAAGCCGATTTGAGGCATGGTAGAGGCAGAGAGCGTGGGTTTGGGTCCATAATCAGACCCGAGCTTGTCCTTCTTCTTCGCTATGGTCTTGGAGCTGGGTGCTTGATCGAAGTGTGCCCATAAGATAAGTGGATCTATATCGTATAGAACCCCTAGATGATTGACCATACACCTTGCAACGTCGCCATACTGAAAGCTTAAGAGCAGGACTCTGAGCCTTACATTGGCAGCACAGATGTCCAAGCTCGGAGCCCAATCTGAATTCGCCGCTGTGAACTCTTTACAGCAAACGGCATCATCCGAATAGTCAAATATGGATAGGAATGTATCTGTATCGGGTTCTGGCTGACGCAAAAATCGCAGCAGCCATCCGTACTCAGGCCACTCGGGAAGCAGCGTCTCTAGGTAATCGGTATATGAACTGAAAGCCGTCTGACTCTGATCGAGAGTTCCAACTGCGGGTGTCAAGGTGGTCACAACCCCTTGAATCGAGTCTGATCGGACGGCGCCAGCAGCTGCAGAAGACATTGGCTGGCAAAGCTCGTTTCCAGCAGGACGCGCGTGGCTCTTTCCTGAGCGAGTCAAAAATTGCTTTGTCATGAAATCTACGAAATGATGCTTGTGCTCGCTATGTCCAAGCAATTATCTAGTAGTATATGAAGGAAAGCGACGATCACGCCTACTCAAGTTGTAACCAAAATGGTCTTGTTTCTAAGGAATCAGAGTGGGAATTTTGAAGGCGCTTCGACCAGAAAGACCATCAAGATACTGGGGGAACAAGCGCTGGCGCTAGCAATACGGCCCCTAGAAAAGACCCTGCTAGTTTTGTCTATTATTAGGCTGGTTACTAACGAATCGCCATACCCTCGTCCTAGATACTATACTGTCGAAATTCGAGTGCTTTGGATCTTGTCATAGCAGCTCGATAAGCAAATCAAAATAATAAGACGAGAAAACCCTGTACCGAAAGCTTGTAAGTAAATATAGAAACCTTTGTTGCTTTGTATTCTCTATTGAATAGATCAGATATTACAATCTAAAGAATTTTTGTTTCTATTCGAGAACTAACTCGATTTTTCAAATGCGAAGAAGTAAAACAATAGATGTAAAAGAGTACATAAATGTTATATAGATAGACTGGTCGCGCTGACCCGGAAATGTCACGTGCAAATGCCAAGACCTAGGTCAAAAAAAATTCGAGGAATCGAATCGCTCAAAGTAGTTTAGTTGATTACTATAAGTAGTTTAGCGCGAAGCGCGCTAAACTAATTTGAGCGATTCGATTCCAAAAAATCGTCGCGACCCGGTCTTGGCGCCGGGTCGAGCTAGAGGGGTGATATCATAACCTAGCTCGACGATCAATCTATATATAGATTTGTTAAAAATTAAACAATAAGAGAATAAAGTTATAATGTACATAGATAAGAAATAATATATTATTCTATAGTTGCAAGAAGTGTTAGAGATTAGTACATCAAATGCATAATATAATGAATAAAGTAATTGTCTAACTATCTATCTAGCTGCCGGAGACAAATATATGGGCAAACTGGTCGACACAACGATTCTGATGCCAATGCTAGGCCTAACTAGGCAGGAGTGTCGAGTAGATCTTATGCGCCATAGCAATTCGTAACAAATGATTATCTTTTCGAAAAAAGATTACGTCCTCGTAATTATGCTATCGAATAACAACAATAAAGTCTAATTAGACACTAAAACATATAGTCTATCGTAAGATATAAAGCGTCTATAATAGAGACGTTTCTATTACAAAACAAAGGAAATATATAATTTGTGTATCTATCTCTTTCGAAAATGCAACGACGAGAACGTCGAAAATTATTGTTAATTGATTAAGACGACAACAATAAAATGCTATTAATTTAATGTAATCTAAGTAACAACAATAATCTATAGAGAGAACAATATAACAACGTTATTCGAGTATCTTCAATCTTTTCCTTGAGTCGATTTTAGAAGTAAATCTAAAACTTATCTTTTTAATATTCGAAACAATAAAGCGAAGCAATTGATAACTATTTAATTGACGCATCTACTACATTTGTAAAACAATCGAAAAGCATTAAGAAGATACGTCGATTTAAGTAATATTAACGCGTTTTTCTTAATCGATTTCTATAGCAAACTTTATTGTCTTTACTTGCTTAATAGTCTTTTTGCTAATTGTTTTAAGACATAACTTAAAAACAATAGAGACAATAACAAAGATAACGTAAAAGCTTATTAACAATACTTTTAACAAAGTAAATTTAATGAATATCTAAACGTTATTTATTTGTATTTGTTTATTATATAGATGCAAACTAATCTTGTTTTTAGATATTCCTAGAACGTTGTTGCCTAGTATTATGCTTGTCTTGATGTCTTTAGTAATGTATAGGCGTGTTTGTAAAATGATCTTGTTTGCGTCTATTATATAAATAAATAGATGTATTCGTTTGTCTACTATCTTCTTGTTGATAATGTCTTGTACAATAACAAGTAAAACAATATTTAAACGTCTATACAAATTGACATCTCTAAGTAGTAAGAATTTGTTTATAAAGCTAGTGTCTAATCTAGTATTTGTACAAACAATTATAGATTTTTGATTGTTTTGAAACAACTTTGTCTTAAAGATTGCATAGTTATTAAATAATGTCTTGATTTCGTAGATATTTAAGATTGCATACTCTATTTAATTAATATATTGTCTGCGTTCTTTGCTTTAACTAAAACAAATATCTATTTAATAATAATTAAATATATAATTATCAAGTTCTTTGTAGTTCTCGAGATAGATAACTTGACAAATATTGTATAAATATAAAGATATATTATGTTATACAATATAAATATTATTAAAATTCTTCTTAATCGATGCTTAACTATAAAAATTAATTATTGTTTTACCAAACTGTGTGTTAGCAATAATATATCTAGTATTTGTTAACAAGAGATAGTAGATCTAGTCGTCTTTAGCATCTTGGACGTTTGTAAAATAGATAGAACGCGTTTTCGTTTAATTTGTAAAAAGCTTCTAATTAGAAGACGAATATTAACGCGATAAATTTCCTAAATATTCTCGATTGCTTTCTTGATATTTATTATCTTAATATTTTCTAGTTTGCGACAATAATATAAATGCTTGCTAATATTGTTGCGACTACAATAGTAGACAATACTTTGTTGTCTAGACTAATTGTTGGTTCAATATTTAATCTTAACTTTAAAATTGGATCGAATTGACAATTTAACTTTAGAAATCGAATTAAAAATTGATTCGATTTCAATTATTTTAAAATCGAATCGAACTGAATCGAGTCGATTTTCGATTCAAAGATTGAAATCGAATCGAATTGTCAAAAATGTTAAGAATACTAAAAATAATATAAATTAAGTTTAAATTTAGATTTTTTATTAATTACTAGATAATACTTAGTAGTAATGCATTTATAAAAAGAAATTTCTAATATATTTATTAATTAATTTAAATAGATTAACTATTTCTATTAAATTATTAATTAATTATTACTAAAAATAATTAAATTATTACTAAAAATAATAAAATTTACTAAAAATAGTAGTTTTGACAATTTAATTTAATTTTTCGATTCGATTTTCAATTTTAGAAATCGAATTGTTAAGACTTTCGATTTGATTCGAATTAAATTGTTAAGATTCGATTTAATTTCTTAAATTGAACTCGATTTTCTTAAATCGACGCAATTAGTAACTCTAGAGAACAAACTATAGATTAGATCTAAAAACAAGATATTTGTAGAGTTTTCTCTCAAACATATTTAGCTATTTGTCTTCTTCTTCTTCTTCTTTATATTTATATTAAATAACAATTGTTTTAAAGTATTGCGCTATTTTGTATAGCAATATCTTTGAAGTTTGTACGCACAAACAAAGTTGTATTTGTTTAAAAAATAATATAAATTTATATAGTTGTTGTTGTTGTCTTTTATAGAGAATTCTTAATCTTATATAGTATTTAAAGCTTTGTTTGTCTCTTATAAAGTTTTTTTATTAATATTTTCTACAACAATAATATCTTTTGTATTTATAATTTTTTAATTATTTTTTAATTATTTTTAGTATTGTAAGCTAATTAATATAGATAAGTAGTTTTTGTTTTTACAAACAATATAATACTCTGTATTTCTATATATTTTATTAACTTTATAAATTGTCTAACTTGTATATTAAAAGCAATCTTTTTAATAATTTTATTAGTTTTATATTTAGTTTTGCAATAAATATTTGCAAACTTTTTATTAAGTCTTTGTAAACATAAAATGCGTAAATTCTCTATAATTATTTGTTTGCTTATAATATTAATAGTTTAAGAATATCTTTTATAATTTTTTTATTCTGCAAAAATATTAGTAAATCGATCGAGCTTTTCGATATAAATAGATAGAATATAGATTTATTTGTTAATAATTGTAAAAGACTTAAATAGTTGCTAATATTTGTAATTAACTCTACAATATCTATTAATAGAACATCTCTAGAGTAATAGATGTCTAGAGTAATAGATGTCTAGAGTTTATTAAGTCAAAAGATTACAATAATCGCGATCTAACAAGCACTATATTATCTATATTGATAATTCGGAATAACTCTCTAGAAACTCTATTAGTAGCTCGAAACTCTTAAGATTGTTGTATCGATATCTTAGCTCTAGAGTTACATTAGTAGATCTAGTTAATCTTAAGCTAATCTCGAGCATTATCAAAAATTTGAAGAATACGTTAAGCGTTACTTAAATATTATTTGTATTGTCAAGACTTGTTAAGCGCAATCTACGAGTACTATCTATTATATACAATCAATTATGCGCAATTAATTAGGCGCAATTAACTGCGCAATTGTAGAAGATACTTCTATTTATATATTACTCTTGCATAGAAATCTTACAAATTGTTTAATTCTATTATACAAATTACTATAATATAGACAAGTAATAAGAAAAAATCTAATCGAAGTACTATAAGAGTTTGTGCGTATCTCGAACATCAAAATTATACTTTTTATTAAGTTTTTTTTAATCTCTTAAATGCAAGCTTCTTGTTGTCTCTCGAACGTCTTCGAGACTAGTCTCGAGCTATTTAGGCTATCTTAGCATCTTGAAGTTGGGAGATCGATTTCCCAAATTGCCAATAATCTATATTATATATATACTAGAAGTGTTGCTTCTACGTGGCCGAGAATCGAGCTCAACAATATAACAATTAATGGAAAAATTATTATAAAAGATCTAGATATATTTGCAAATTGAATGCAAATCTTGTAATATATATAATAAATAGCTCTTTATCTTTTTTAAGAACAAAGTAGTAATTTCTTTTATTATTTCTATTATATAAGTCTTATTTTTAATAGTTTTCGCTTTTTTATTAAATCTAGAATTACATTAGATATATATAGTACAATTTTATACTTTTTTTTAAGCAAGTTTAATAATTGCTTGTTTAAATTTTTTTTGGAAAGTTTTAGAAAATATCTAGAAAGTTAAGTTTATCAAATTTGATATTGCTAGTGCAAATAATTTGATAAACAATATTTGTATAATATTATTTGTAGCTCTAAAAAACTTCTATATCTAACAATTGAAATAGATATATAAAATAGAATAAAAACTTAAATAGTATAATTTTATACTTAATTCCAAAACTTTAAAATCGAAAAATTCGATATAATTTATAACTATCTAATAGCAATAGTACTTATATTCCTACAACTTTCTAATAGTATTCTTAATAAGATATTGTATTTAATACTTAAATATATTATTATTAATATAAACAAAGTCGCTAAAGTCTAGAATTATATTAAAAAATAGATTATTAACATCAAAATATCTATACAAAAAAAAGCTTCTCTTAGATTAATTGTTAAGTCGAATTTTGATTTCAAAAGTTGAAATCGAAATTCGACTCGAATTTTTAGCGTAAAATCGAATTGTCAAGATTGATAAATTAAGCTACTTAATTAGCTTGCTTAGAACAAATTCTTTCGCTTAATTGTTAAGAACTCAAATCTAATATTATAGAATCGAGTTACGTAATAAATTCGGGTTTTTGCGATCAATCTAGACTTCTCTTAAAGATTATTAAAAGTATAATTAATATGTTGTTAATATTTATAGTTTTTATCAATATAATATATTTGCAATTGTCTAGATATATTACTATAGACAATAACTTTGTAGATAAGATTATCTTTATTATAGTTAATATATATAATTTTTAGCAATTAATATAAAATTCTATTTTATCTATATTCTATATATCTATTGTTAAAATGTCAAATTTCTTGCAAATATATTTTAATTGCTTAAAATAGATTTTCTACTCTTTAATATAAAAGATATTTCTATATATTGCAAGTATAAAGCGTTGTTGTTATTTTCTACACTTTTAATATTGTTTTAGAAAATAAGTAATTTACTTTTTGCTTATTAGTAACTCTTCTAAATTAAGTACAAAATTTGTAGCAATAATAATAAACTTCGAGATTAAATAAAGATTCTTTTTGTAATTTTGTTAAATATAAATAACAATTGCTTGCTTTAATATCTTTGTAAAATATTTATTAGATACAAAACAAATATATTTCGAATATTATTTCTTTGATTAATTTATCAAACTTTTTTGCTTAACGTTGTATTTTCTAGCGCATTTTGCGATATTAGTAAATATTTTTCGTTTAAAATATCAATAGCTTAATTGATATATTCTTCGCGTACTAGATAGATAACAAAAGTTATAATTAATAATCTATTAAGATATTTAGATAAATAATAATATTTTGAAAATTTAGACAAATAAGAGATAAAAACGAGTAAAATATAACTTATCTAAAAGCGTCTATTGTTTTTTGATAAATAACTAATAGTTAGTTTATAATTTTATTCTTTGTTCGCAAATTATATATAACTTGCAACTCTCTTTACAAGCAAAGGTTTCTCGAATATATAATTCAATACTATTTATAGCAAATCGACAAGATTAATTATCTTATTTTTAGTAATTCTTCTTCTAGAAGACGTTAATTATATATAGTAATTTAGAAAGATAATATTGCTATTATAAATAAATAATTCTTGATTATATATATTAATCTTTCTTATTTGCTTGTTAAGAGTTAATCTATTCTATTTTGCGTAATTTGAAATAGTAATTTTATCTTTCTTTCAAAGACAATAGAGTGACTCTCGGACATCGATTACTAAACATAGAAAAAGCTGAAAAACTAAATATTTATCTAGCGATATCAATACTAGTTTAAATCGAGTAGTTAATTTTTTCTCTTGTAGATTAAACTAAAAACTTTAGCACAAAAAAGAAATTACCCGATTTGGACTAGTACTGACAACGCTACTATTTAAATAAGAATTGGGTCGAGCTCGAATTTTGACCTAAAACCCGACCCGAAGGTTACTCTAAAAGATAATAAGATAATTTTGAAGATATATTTAAGATTAGAACTATCTCTTCGAGAATCTTAGTAACAATTCTACAAATAATTTAAACAATAACAATTCAAATTATGTTTCGAATATTGTACAAGTTAAGACTTTAATATCTAATATTTTGTTTGTCTTTTTCTTTAATATTAATTCTAGAGCATTAGAAACTTAATGTTTTAATACTATTAATTGGTAAAGATAACTTGGAGAAAGCTTCGCTCAAATTTATATCGACGATTTTTTTTAAGATTCTAAGTTACTCTAAGCAAGCTAGCAAGACTAAGCAAGATTAAACACTTAAGAGCTATTGTGCTCTAATCTCTTTGCAAATACAACTCGTAAAACTCTAAGTATAGTTAAGCACAACAATTATAACTTAAGAAATACTAATAACAAAAAACTAAACAAGCTCTTGCAAGCTCTCGCAAATATCTCTTAACAAAATTTTAAACTTTTAAAAAATAACTAGAGTCTCTCTTGTCTTGTCTAACATTATTGGATTTGTCTATTAGAAGATACTATTATGTTTTTTAGCTTACGTATAGAATGTCCAATTTATCAAGACTTGTTCTTCAAGTAAACTTTGCTTAAATTGCGCAAATTTGCAATTTATATAGTTTTAATATTAATGTTAACGCAATTATTTAACTATCGAACGCAAATAGTAGATTGCAAATATTAAAAACTTTTGGAGCTAAACACTATTAAGATTGTTTTCAATTTGTCGAATTTTGAAAAAAATTAAAATCCTAAAAAGACGAATTTTGTATATTTAGATCGATTTAGTATATTATGTAATTCAATTCTAACTCTAGACTTTCTTAGAGAGCTCAAAAAGCTTAAATTGCTCTAGAAAACTTCTATTAGATTGAGTAATAAAATTAAACGTCGATATATAAGTAGAAATTGATCGAAATTTTATTCGAAATCGATACAAGAAAAGAATATTAACTTTACAAGATATTTAGATGCAAACAAATCGAGCTTTTAATCGAAAAACTTTAAGATTGTATATCTAATTAGCGATTCAACTTGCTAATACGATGTTGCTATAGATTATATATCGATATCTTTTAATTGTATAAGAATATTCTTAGATATAATATCTATTTTAACAATTATTACGCTATCTTACTTTTTTTACTATTTAACGTATCTTTGTAAACAATACTAATATTATATATAAAAGAGATCTTCTTTGCTAGTTGTCAAACTAATTTGCGAGTTAGAAAAGCACAAAGACAACAAGTATTTGCTATCTTATTTAAAGAATTTGATCTTGCGAAAAGAGTTAAATTTCTAGATTGCAATATATAGCAAAAATATATATTATTAAGTCTATTAATTACTTTAATAACAAAGACTTATCGCATTATATACATCAATTATACTATATAATCTAATAGTGTACTAAGTAGCTAAAATTTTAAGATTTAAATAGAAAAGATCGCATATATATCGCAAATAGATTGCTAATACTAATAGCAAACATTCTTAAATCTATAGTCTAATATTATTTAGTTATTTATATATATATAACTATCTTTTTTTTAGTAATTGTTCTATAATTACTTAATAAAGAAATTTTTGTTTTTACTTTTGCAAAAGTTGCAATAAGAAATAAAAAAAGAGCTTCTATTTTTTTAGATTGCTATACTGAACTTTTTGTTTTTCTTATTACTTTAATTAACTTTGTAAAAAATATAATAAATTAGTTTGTATAAAACTTTCTAAAGGATTTAAAAAAACTATTAAATCGAAATTAAGTATTCGATAAAATTAGTTATTGTAAATCTCGTCGACATTGTAGAGATAATAACAATAATTTTTTTTTTAATATAGTTTTAGAAAATTTGTTTAAGATATTAATAACAACAATAGAGTAGATTATTACTATTGTATTTATATTAAATTCTTTAAAGCAAAAGATAATTATATAATTTCAAAACTTATTTCTAGCTTTAAGATATTCGATCTAATCTATTAATTTAACTCTAATTTATAGCGTTTCTTTTTAATTTCGAATTAAAACAATAGAACTTTCTTATCTCTATTAGAGCAAACAATCGAAGACTTAAATCTTGTTATTTTTTTATAGATCGACAAATAAGAATCTAAATTGTTTTTAGTATTAAATTAATATACTTTCGATACTTTAATACTTCTAGAATTTATAAACTTTATTTAAAAATTTGATTTAGATACTTTATTCTTTATTTTCTAAATCTCTCTTTATATTTATTTTACATAATATATTGCGTATTTTTAAGTTTTTTCTACTAGACAATTAAATCTTTTTGCGTTATTGAATAATATTCTTAACTTTTTTACTATTCTTGTCAAGTCTTAGAACGTATATTCTAAAATTGTATTTTTAATATTAAATATATTAAAGAACTTAATAATTGCTCTAAAACAATAGAATATATTAGTTAAAAATAGATTTAACAAAGTTAAGTCGAAATAAGTTGCAATTATATTCCTTCGAATATCTATAGAAAATTTCTCAAAAATTTCTTTATTAGTTAGCAAAGCAATATAAATAGAAAATATTTTTACTTTTGTCTTAATTTTAATTTCTAGCTTGCAATAAAAGATTTAAAATTGTGCAATTTATATATCTTTTAGTTAATAAAATATATTTGCTTAACACAAACTCTATTTGATTAAATTCTTTTTTGTTAATCTAATATCTAGTATTTCTCTTTTTATTTTTTTTTTATTTTTTTTTGCAATTATACTTCGATCTATATATAAAATATGTCTATTAAACATATTTTACAAAATAGTTTTTTTTGTGCAAAAAAAAAATAGTCGATTGTAATTGCTAAGACTTCTAATAAATATTTAAATCTATATTAAAATCGAAATAATATTAATATTCGATTTTGATATTTTTTGAAAATTATTAAATACAATATTGCTAGCTACTTATACTTGTAATTGTCTTGTAAAAATATATACGCTATATAAGGATTCAAATCTATTTATATTGTTATTTGCAATATAGAAAATAAACAATTAAGAAGCTACTTTTCTTGTTAATTAGTATTTTTTTGCTAGTAATATAATATTATTTGTAGTTTGCTTAGATTGATCGTCGGGTCGAGTTTTGGTTCCAAAAGTTGGAACCGAAATCCAACCCAAATTTTTAGCGTGAAATCAAATTGCCAAGATTGATAAATCAAGCTATCTAATTGACTCGCTTAGAACAAATCCTTTCGCTCAATTGTCAAGAACCCGAATCTAACGTTATAGAATCAAGTTACGTGATAAATTCGGGTTTTCGCAATCTATCTAAGTTTGCTCTAGAATTATAATTATATTTAATACTTTAAATTCTTTATTAAATAGTTAAACTAATTCTTGAAAACAATAATTTTATGTTTATTTTATTTTACTAGATTAATACTATTTATAACTCGAAATTAAACGTTTGCTTATTTAAAGATATTTAATAAGAAAATTATTTTATCTTTCTTATAGACATATTGTTTTAAGAGATTCTTAAAAATAAGCAAGCAAATATTAGACTTAAAGTTTATCTTGTATTGTTTTATAAATACTAGAAAGTTTTTTCAATTTTCGAAATATTAAATTATTAGTTTCTTAATTTAACAATTAAGAATCTAGTTTACTCTTAAAAGAAATTCTAGTTTTTTTTAATAAGTTATATAGACAACTAATTTTAATATTATTCTAATTAGATTTTTTTTTACTTCTTTATTAATATAGCTAATTTAATTAATTGAAAAATTTCAATCAATATTGCAAGTCTATATTTATTTCTATATATAAATAGTTTCTTGTATTGTTTTTCTTGTTTGTTAAAATAAATATAAATATTTTTTCTAGAAAGATCTTTGCAATTTTTGTAATTAAAGAACAAAATTTTGTTGTATTAGTAATTTTAGATTATCTAAGATTTAACAAAAATAATTGTAATTTTAATATTAAATTTTATAATTGTAATAGCAAAGAAGAAATTTCTTTAAAAAACTCTCAAATTTTGCTTTTTCTTTTTTATATCTTTTGTAAATTTTGTTATCTTTAGACTTCGATTTTAAATTCGATTTTAAAATTAATATTTTAGATTTTCTTATTTAATTTTTTAAGTTTGTAATTCTTCTATATTTTTTGCAAAAAGAAATAAGATTGTTAAAACTTTTGCGCAACAAGTCTTTTTTATTTTGCGTTTAAAATTCTAATTAAATTAATTTCTTAAAAATAATCTTTTAATTCTATTTTTGCAAGCTTTTATATAATAGACGCTATTGTATTTTTGAATTTTCTAATATTTATTGTAATTGTAATTGTTAATTATATAGTTAACAATATATTTCGATTCTATAATATAATATTTAAATCGATTTTATATAACTTAATTTAATTTTTTTAAATTCTTTACAAATTCTTATATTGCTTTGCTATTTACAATATTATTTCAATAATTAATTAGTTTATTTATCTAGACAAAATATTTGATGTTTTTAAGAATTAGAATTTGTAAAGCTAAATTTAATTATTTTAGATTTTAGATTTTAGATTTTTATCTATATCTTAAGTTGTATCTTTTAATTTTTGTTACAACAAATTATTTATTTGCACTTAAGTATTTCTAGTATTTGTTTATCAAAGATTTTGTATCTAGTTTTTAGTTATTTTTAATACATTTAGAGTGTAACTTTATTGCATTAAATTAGAATATTTGCTAGTTAATTATAAATACAAGTTCTAATAGTCAAGTTATTTTCTATAGATTAATTAATTATCTCTTGTAGTTCGATTTATATTTAGATTGATTGCGTCGAATCGAGTTATCGAGTTCGAGTTAAGTATTCGACTCGAATCTTAACAATTTGTATCAACTTAATTCAAAAATCTTAACAATTCGATTTTTGAAATCAAAATTAACAATTCGAGTTAATTTCTATACTTGAAATCGAAACTTAACTCGAAAAATCGACTTAAATTGTCAAAACTTAATATTAGTATAAAGAAATTTTAAAATAAATAGTAGAAAACTATATTTTATTCTATAATCTTTTGATATAAGATTATTTATTAATATATTATAGTAATGCATTCGAGCTATTTAGATCGCTAGAATCAAATTATTAATTGAACTTTTCTTGTTAGAGAGTTCGACATTTTGCAAACAAGAATACAAATATAATATAACAATATTCTTTAATAATTCGAGAAAGTAACTCGAGAACAAAAAAATAATACAAAAGAGTAATATAAGTAGCAACTAGTTTAAGCAAGCTATTTTGAGATAATATAAGCAAGCGTAGCTTTTGTATCGAAGCATACTACTTGATACTTTAGCGAAAAATTCAAAACTATAATAACGTATATTCAAAAATAGAAAATTTTAGCATAATAATATTATTTACGATTTCTTAACAATTCGATTCGATTTCTAATATTAAAATCGAAAATTGAGTTAAATCGAATTAAGTTAATTTCAAAATAATAGAAATCGAATTAAATTTCGAATTGATTTCTAATATTAAAATTGACAAGTCGAATTAATTTCTAAAGTTAAAATCGAAACTCGATTTAACAATTAGTCTACTTTATAAGTTATATAGTTTTGTTTTTTAAAGTTTTTTTTATAATATAGATTTAAGTTGACTAATTTTATAGATTGCGTAAAATATTACTTTTTTAATACTAGTTTATTATTTTTGTTATTAAAATAGTTTTTGTAGAAATAACGCAAACTTGTTGTTTTAATCTTGTTATTACAAAGATATTTTTTAAGATATTTGTTTTTTGTTTAAGCAATATAAAAGTCTTGATTTTTTTAAAGTTTATACTTTTAACTTTCTTTTTAGCTAATAGCTTTGTATAATTAATTTCTTTGTCGAGATATAACAACAACAATATATTGTTGTTTTGCAAAACTTTTTTTTTCAAAACTTCTTCTTATTATATAATTTGCGATCTTATAGTTATATTGAACGCAAATTGAATTTCTATATTACTATTGTTCTCGAGATATTAAGATATTGTATATTTTTCGCTATTGTTGAAATTTTGTCTTGTATTATATATCGAGTTAACTATTTTGTTAAACAATTGTTTTTATAGTTTGATACAAATTAATATTGTAAAATTGTATATAAATATATAACAAGACATTGCTATATTAATATATATAAAACAAGACTATATTATATATAAAATTATAATTTAAAAAGATATTAATTTGCAAAAACTCTAGAAAAGAATTTTTAAGAAGAAAACTCTATCTAGCGTTATGCTACTACTACAAAGACTTAACTCTAATATATCTCGTTAATTATTAGAAGCTAGTATTACAACAATATTAAAATTAAAAGTATATTAAAGAATATAAAAAAGTAAAGAATAAAAGTAATAGAAAACTTATACAAAGTTATATATTAGAAACTAAAAATAGAGAAAATAATATAACTTATTTAAAAAAGCGACAAGAAAATACTTCTTTATTATAATATAAATAGATTATACAAAAACAACAAATAAGTTAATTTAGTTCAAGATAATTTATAAATTAAATATTAAAATAGCAAAATACTACAATATTATAATATAAAATAAAGTAATATATAAAGCATTAAATATATAAGCACTTAATATACAAATAGAAGAATCTACAATAATACTTTTCTTGTTTACAAACTTATTGCTTTAATTATTGTTTTTGTTTGCAAAATTTGTCGAAATAGAAATGCAATGCTTACAAGAGTACTTACAAAGTATTTAACTTTAGATATTTCAAAAGATTAAAAAAAAGAATAAAAAAAGCAACAAAAATAAAGCTGCTATATTACGTTGTTAAAACAATAATAGCAAGAATAACATTAATTTCTCTTAATAGCTCTTAGAAACTTAATTATATTTAATTAGATATTAAAACAAAAGATAAAATACAAGACAATAGCAATAAAACAATCGATACAAATAAACTATATACAAAGCGCACATGTTGTAATAAGAGAGAATATAATTTTTTAATTTTAGAAATAGATTTACGTCTATAAGAGTCAATCTATTAATAAAATCAAGAAATTACATTTTTAATAATTTATAACGTACTTAGTACTAGCTCGATCGAACTAAAAACTTCAAACTAGTAATAAAATAATATAAATTTATATAAATAACTTAAATTTCCTAAATAAGTTACCGCGAGCAGACTAGAAGCAGAACTGCTAATATTGTCTCTATAGAGAACATATAGCAGAATTAGCTTATACAAAGTTTCTCTCCCGAAATTGTTAATAAAGCTTTTTCTATTCTAGATTAGATTAATTGTTAATTCAATTTCCGATTTCAACTCTGGAAATTGAATTGAACTATCAATTTTTATAGTTACATTAAATCCAATTAGTTTTTGTACAAACAATATATATTTATAATTATAATAAGAACTTGCAATTGCAGTTAAAAATATATAACAATTAAATATATTCTTCTAGTTTGTCTTAAATAACAAAAGAAAGAATACAAGTATAACAAGAAATAAAGATTACAAATTAAAGACAATTGCTAAATAAAGATAAATTTGTTATTGCAACAATATATGTAACTTTATTTATTAAGTTATTAAGTCAATTTTAGACAACAATATTATTCAAGAAGCTTAAGTATTCTTAGATCTATAAAGATCTTGTTTGAAAAAAAGTTTTGTACTACAAATATTATAACAAATATAAAGAAGACAAAGTATTGTTAGAGTAAAGCGTTATAAATAAATGCGCAATTATAAAATTCAATTAATTATAGCAATTAAATAATACTAGCGTTTGCTTATCTACTTTTATTAATTAAGTTTAAATTCGCAAAAATATATAGATCTTGTATAGACTCTTAGAGATATTAAATCAAGTATAAAAAAATAAAAATAAAAGATATTGTTGTTAAATTGTATAGAAGTTATATTTGCAAGTTCTTTATCTCTTTAAATATTAAAAAAAGTAATTAATATTATATTTTAATTTACAATATATAAATAGTTTAAAAATTATTTACAAATTTAATATACTAAATATATTTAATATAACTAATCGATTTAATACAATTGCAAATTATTTTTAACAATAATCTATATTATTTAAATAATCTATAAATCGAATATATTAAGTATATTAAATATATTAAACTTGTTGAACAATTATATTAAGTATAATATTTTATGTCGATATTAATTCTATTGGTTTTTTTTAGAATTAAAATATATTATATTTTTTTTTATATAATTTAAGACAAAACTTCTATATCTATATTTTCTATTTAATTTCTATATATATATTTTTTCTTTTATTAATATTAGTTAGTCTTGTTAGTCTTGTAGTAATTTCGAACAATTAATCTATTATAGTATTTCTAGTACAATTTAGTATCTTTAATAATTAGATTTAATAGTAAATGAAAAATAGCAAAATGCAATAATAGTAAGATATTCGACTTATTATTAAATACTCAATTTGTATATTTAAAAACAAAGAAATAAATTCTTTGATAAAATTCGAATCTATATTATATTTTTTAATCTAGAAATCTATTCTAAACAAATGTATTGCTAGATTATAGACAATACACTAATTTCAAAACTATCGAAATCTAATACTAGATAAAGCTCTTAATAACATATATATGCAATTAATTGTTAGAAAATATAAGTATAAGTTAAAAAAAATTGTTTATTTTTATTGTTTACAATTAAATCTATACTTACTTGATTAATTATAGAACTATTGTTAATTTGTATTTACTAACTTTCTATTTAGTTTTGCTTTAGTTTTATTTCTATTAGTTGCTAGCAAAATAAATAGAAATTTTTAATTTGTAGTTGCTTTTATTTAAGCGCTAATTATCGAAATTCTATAATTTTTATAAATAAATATCTATTTACTATATAGTTTGTATATTTGTATTATAATAACTTTTTTTATTAATATTCGCAATAATAGTTTTACAAATTTTTTTCGCAAAATTGTTAAATTTGCTATTTTTTTGTTGTTTTGTAAAGTTCTAAACAAAATTATTTATTTGCAAAATTAAAATTATAGTTAACTTTAATATGTTTGCAAAATCTATTTAATTTGCTAAAATAGAAGTTGTCGAGAAAATATTTTGCAAAATAGAAGTTTATATATTTATAAATACTGCGAAACTTCTAGTTACTTTATCTATAATATTTCTATTATTAAGATCTTTCAACTTTAGTGTTTTCTTTCTATCTTTATTATATATATTTATATCTATAGTCTTTTCTAAACTAATTTTTATATTTATTTTTGTTTTAAATAGATCTTTTTTAAGCTCTAAATAGTTTCGATTAATTTCTAGAAAATCGACTACAAATAAATTATTTAATTACGATAACATACTTTTAAAAGAGTTTTCCAATCTTTTTGTATATAAGAATATTAAATATATCTAATTTTTATACTTATTTTTAGAAATTCAATATAAGTAGATTGATAGAGATCTTAATTAATTGTTACTACAACTATAGATAAAAAAGTATTTAGAGCAATTTATCTACTACAAACTTAAAGTAGATTGCTTTAAATCTTGCTATAAATAATACTACAAGATTGTAATATCTACTCTAAATATTTCTATTACTACTATTAATCTATAATCAAATATATTTTAATATTTAAACATATCGATTAAACAATTATATTTAAATTAGATTTAAATATAATATAATTGTTATAAATATAAACTCTAGTTATTGCTAAAAGAATTAAAACTATTTCTAGCTTAAAACAAATATTGCGTATATTTTGTATTTTTTCTTTCTAAACTTTTGTTTTATTTTAAGTTTTTTTTGTTCGAATTGTTAATCTAAATACACAAACTAAAAACTTTTTACAAAAATTATATTTTATATAGCTAATTAAGATTGCAATAACTACAAATTTAAGATTAAACTATTTAAACTATTCTCGAAATATAATAATAGATATTAAGTTAAATATAATAATTGTGTATATATAGATTCTTGCAAATCTTAATTTCTTTCAAATTTTATTTTTGGTCTTATATTAATAAAGAAAGCTCTCTAAATACTATTCACAAAAATAAGTCTAATAGTTAAGCTAAAAAAGTAACCTACAATTAATGTAATTCTAAAAAGATTTTTACAAACAACAAGATTAAGATTAATTAAAAAAATTAATTAAAATAAAGATAATATATTTTCTAAGTTAAACAAAAAAAAAAATCAATTTATACTACTATAAAAGATTAACTCTTTGTTAATATCGAGCAAAAATATATTAACAAATTTATAAGAATAGATTTCTATTTTGGAAGAAAATATTGTATATATTTAAAAAATATTAAATACTTTCTATTTTAGAACAATATTAATTATTATTTTGCTTTTTATTTTGCAAAAATTAGTTTTATCAAAAGCAATATAAATGTATTTTTTAATAGTATAGAAGTAAAGATATTGTAGTAGTATAATAGATTTAGAAATAATATTGTAGAATTAAATATACTTAATTAGATAGATAACAAAATCTTCGATAACAAATAGAAAAAATATTAAATTAAAATCGAATCAAAAGTTATTAAGCTTAAATAAGATATATATATAATATATTATCAAAATACTACTAGTATTGTTTGATTGTTTATTAATTATTGTTTACTTGTAAATGATCTTGTATATACTTTTGTTCAAAGATAAACTACAATTAAGTTTAACAATCTTAATATCTTAAATATAGATTAACAAATCTAAAGAAAAATATAGCTTGCAAACTCAGTAATAGTGAAGAATTTAATAGATTTATTGTAGTATTAATTATAATAGCTACTAATAAAATATTACTAATTAAGTTTTTCGAAAATATAATTTTATAATCAATATATCTAACAATTAGAAATCTCGACAACAAAATATAAAAATAATACAATTATTTTAGTCTTATATTTTTAAAACTAATATTGATTTTTAAAAAACTAGAGTAAACTATTAAGTCGAAGATCTATTATATTCCTTTATCTATTATATTAACTTATAGATTGTTAATATTTAATAAGAAATAAAAATAGAAACTAATATTGTTTATCTTTATAACTCTAAAAATATATACAAAGAATAAGTTTTTAATAATATATATTAATAGCCAGATTTGCTAATACTCCTTAATTATTGCAAAGAGCAAATAGTAGTAATTAATATTAAAAATAAAAAATATTGTTTAATCTATTAAGTATCGAAAAACAAATCAAAAATCTAAATTTACAAATCTTATAATTAAATTAAATATATAAGCAAACAATAATAAAGATAAAACAACAAAAAACTTCTAAGTAAAAAATATTTTATAATTAGTAAAATTACAACTAAATTAATTTTTTCGACAATTTTATCTTAAATTATTATCTACTTAATATCTACAAATATATATTTATTAGTATTTTGTATTAATTGTTTAAAGATATTGCTAAATCTTGTCTAGCTAAATAGATTAATACTATTATAGAAAAGAAGATATAACTTCGATAATTTGGAATAATCCTCTAGAGACCCTATTAGTGACTCGGAGCTCCTTGGATCGTTGTGACAATATCTTAGCCTTAAAGTTATATTAGTAGACTTAGTTAATCTCGAGCAGATTCCAAGCATTATCAAAAATTTAAGAGATACGTCAAGCGTTACTCGAACATTACTTGTATTGTTAAGACCTATCGAGCGCAATCTACAATTACTATCTATTATGCGCAATCAATTACGCGCAATCAATTACGCGCAATTAATTATGTAGAAAGAGTATTTCTTAAATGCATGTCGTCTCTACGTAGAAATCTTACACATTGTTCGATTCTATTATACAAAATACTATAATATAGACGAGTAACAAGTAAACATCTAATCGAAGTGTTGCGAGAGTTCGTGCGCATTTCGAATATCAAAATTATACTTTTTGTTAAGTCTTTTCTAGCTCTCCAAATGCAAGTTTCTTGGGAGGCCCAAGTTACCCCTAGGCGTGCCTCGAGCTACTTGGGTTACCTTAGCATCTTGAAATTAGAGAGTCAATTTCTCGAAATGTCGATAAAACTTATAGACAAACAAAAAATTAATACTATTATATAACTCGAATATTGCTAAATTGTTTAATAACAATCTAACTAGATTAGACTTGTTATTATATTCTATTGTTTACAAATCTAAAATAATTCAAATATTATAACAAGATTTAATAATAGCAAAATTTAAAATATAAAAATCTATTATATTAAATATTATTTGCTATAATATTACTTATTAATAACTAGAAATCTAATATAATATTATATATTAAAACTATTATAAATTTTGTTATTATAGTTTAATATTTATTTAATATCGAAAATATTATAAATTGTATAAAATATTATCTTTTTATAATTGACAAAACAAAGAAAAACTTTTCAACATATAATTCGAAGATAAATTTTAAGTTTTTTAAGATATATTTATTAATAGATTGATTGTCGATGTAATTTTTAATTTCAACTTTTGAAATTAACTTAAATCGACAATTTAACTTTAGAAATCATATCCAAAATCGATTCGATTTTAACTATTTTGAAATTAAATCGAATTAAATTGAGTTAATTTTTAATTCAAAAGCTAGAATCGAATCGAATTGTCAAGAATATTAAGAATACTAAAAATAGTATAAATTTAGTTTAAATTTAGATTTTTTTATTTGTTTTTTAGATAATGCACAATAGTAATATATAATATAAAAACAATCTAATATATTTATTAATTAATTTAAATAAATTAACTATTTCTATTAAATTATCAATTAATTGTTACTAAAAAAAATAAAATTTACTAAAAATAATAGTCTTGACAATTTGATTCAATTTTTCGATTTAATTTTCGATTTAACTTTTGAAATTAAATGAAATTGTCGATTTTAACTTTAAAAATTAAATTGTCAAAACTTTCGATTTAATTCGAATTAAATTGTTAAGATTCAATTTCATTTCTCGAATTAAACTCGATTTTTCGAAACGATGCAATTAGACTGGTCGCGCTAACCCGGAAATGTCACGTGCAAATGCCAAGACCTAGGTCAAAAAGAATTCGAGGAATCGAATCGCTCAAAGTAGTTTAGTTAATTACTATAAGTAGTTTAGCGCGAAGCGCGCTAAACTAATTTGAGCGATTCGATTCCAAAAAATCGTCGCGACCCAATCTTGGCGTCGGGTCGAGCCAGAGGGGTGATATCATAATCTGACTCGACGATTAGTTTAGATGCAATCAATCTATTTATTAACTTATTATATCGAGCATATTGAGAAGTTTAAGAATTTTATTGCTATAATATTCGAAATTAGCAAGACAATCTATATTAATATTCTTAAAAAATCTTTTTAAATAAATAAATAAGTATTTCGATCATAAAAAGAAATATGTTAAAAATAATATTTGTCAATTGAACTTGTTTGCAATTGTTGATATAAATATATATAAATATATTATAACACTTAGATTAATAGACAAATAAAAAGACTTCTATATACTTAAATAAAGTCTCGAGAACTAAGATTTTTAGATATAGAATTGCGATCTCCGCTAAGATCTTCGACGATACCAATAATATATCAATGTATTGGAACCGTGACATTGAGGAGCGGAAGCGACATTGTATTTGAAGCTATTCTATCTCATAATACAGGCTTGCTGAACGTAACTACATTATCTTATCGGACAACCGCCAAACCAACCAGCAAAAGCAATCAAGTACGGGGGGCCATGAGCTGGTAGGCAGTCCCCGGAATGTTTAACCTCCGCTCAACCTCGTCGCAACCACGATAATCAGCTCGAACGACACCGTCGACCTTTATGAAATGCTGAATCAGTTCAGCCCAAGCCTTGGTGGAGTTTGCCAGATACTTTGTGTTCGCCATATAAGGAGAGCCGACGATGACAAACCCGTCTCTGGCGCGAGACAGCGCCACACAAAGTCGCTCCATACTCTTGAGGAAGCCCAGACTAAACCTTATCCCACCAGATGTCACTGGGTCTAGAAGAACAAATGGTGCCTCGTCCCCTTGAGAGGTATCCACGCTTATTAGTTTCAGCCCACTCCATCGAGCATCCTTAAAGTTCAGGATCTTTTCATAACAAGCTCGCTGTGCCGAATAGAAAGTGATAATAGCAATCTTGTAACTCGGAATTCCAGAGGTCAACATAAGTTCCACCAAATCGAGAACAACAGTCAAGTAGGTTGGATTCAGTTTCGAATGTCCCGATATAAAGTTCGGGCCGCGAGATCTTACAGAAGATAGATTGTCGAGAACTCTCGTATTCTAATAATAATCGAGTCTATCGCGAGAACAACTTGACATTGTCTCGATCCAAAGTGCAAGCCCGTCAGTTGTTGGTCAAGATATCTCGCTAGACAGGCACGCTCGGTTTCGCTCAGAGGGTCTGGTTGGTTGTCTGGGGTGCTCCGCAGAGTCACCCCGCCCACATCATCACCAAGGTAATGATTATGCTCTCGAGACACTATGTTCGGTTGACTAAACATAGTCTTAGATGCATTCGGCAAAAGTCGATAGATCTTCTTGATCGATTTACTATTCTCCTGTAGCTTTTTTGCAAGACACAAAACATTAACGTCCACTAACTTATTGCTATATTCTGTAACCATAACTACAAAACTCTTTTCGAGATATACGTAGATAAAGAATATAATAACTTCTAACTTTCTCGTACCCGAGAGTCCTTGCGTACGGTAGCCAATACCCTGCTTAAGATCAAAATAGAAAATTTTCGATAAATCGAAAATCGAAAATCGAATATTGAAAATTGAAAATTTACATTAAATATTGCGACAATTAATATAATTGTACTACAAATATTTAAGAAATTATAAAGCAAAACTAATCTTGCGCATATTATTAAATGTTATTAAGCTATCTAATTATTTCAATACTCTTTATATTATTGCTTGCTATTGCATTAACTTATATTGTTTGTATCAAACTACTTATTATTTGTTAAAGTATCTTTAGCAAGCTCTTTGTAATATCTTGTGATAGACTTGTGCATTCTATAGATTTTCTTGTATAAATTAGTATTACTCTCTTTTTTTATCTTTTTTATATTTATTAGTTTCGAATTGCTTTTCTTGTTTCTATAAGCAATGTTTATCTTCTTAAATATTGTTATACAATCTTAGTATAAAAGTACAATAAAGAAGCAACAATACACATTACTAAATATAATTAAATATTTGTTATCTTTATTTTCTATAAACTTTTTTGTTAAATGCTTAGCTTAATACTTGTTATACTTTGCACAAAATTAATATTAATATTAATCATTATTATAATATATAAAATAGTATTTACTCGAAACAAATTTGTATTTAAAAATTTTATTTTTATAATTTTTATAATCTTTGCTCGAATAAATAGCATTAAGTCGAGTTTGTAGAACAATAAACTTGTTTGCAATTTTACAATCTTAATTTTGTACAAATTAATCAAATTTAATATAATAATAATATATTATAAAATTCTTTTAATTATAGACTTGAGTTTTATTGAAAAAATTTAAACAAATATTGTTAAATTTAAACTTAATTAAAATTGTACTATTCTTAATTAATTTTTTTCAAATTTGTTCAAACTTTATATCGAAATTAATCGAGTTATTTAAGTAATTATCTTGCAACTCAATCTTAAATTTCTTTTATTATTCGATATTAGACTTTACAAAGTTTGTAAAGTTATTAATTAATATTCTTAATATATAATAAAAAGTTGTAAAAGATATGTAAAAAGCTTTATATTGTTGTATGTAATATATTTGATTGCAAGCTATTAATATATAAATTAATTAACAAAAATTGTTAATAAATATATAAAGACTTGCTCTAGATAATATATATTTATAAATTTGTAAAAAAGAATATAAAGATATTTAAATAATACAATAAGTCTAAGATATCTTTTGTAAGTATATTATATTATTAGATATTAATAGATATATACTAATTGTACAAGTTTATATTAACAATTATATAAAAGTACTCAAAACTACTAACTAACAAGCTACAAAGATTATTTATTGTAAAGAGCATAAAACAATATAATTATCGATACAAATAAATATAAATATAAGAATATTACAATAAGATTTGCACACAATTGAATAAACAATTTATAGAAAGTATAGATAATATTTGTACAAAATGTTTATATAAAATAGAACAACTTATCTAGCGCAAATAATTAATAGAAAGAGTCTTTAACAACAAATTAAACTTATAAGCTTAAATATAACATTCTTTATTATTAATATTATAGCGTTTGAATAGATTTATTATCTATAAAACTAACAAGTTTATATAGATTTGTACTAGTTTATACAAAGTTTTTATACAAACTTATATATTAAAATAAAATTAAAGTAATAAGACCTGTCTATCTTGCTAGTCTAATACAAATAAAGACAATTTCTAATATACTTTAAAGTTTAAATTTAAGTAATAATATAATAATATATAGTAATAATTAATTAAACATTAATCATATTCTAATAAATCTTTTTTTTAAAAACATTATTATTATTATTATAATAGAGAAACTACAATATTTAATTATATTTATATTTATATTAACAATTTTACTATATATATAAGCAATTTTGAATATAATTTTTTTTATATATATACATTTCTAAAATATCAATGATATAGTATATAAATAAATAAATAATTTGAAAAAAAAACCATATAAATCTTATTTAATATTTTAATTATATATTATTTCTTTAAACTATATATAATTAAATTAATATTAAATTTTTGTAATATTATAACTTAAATAATTGTTATTATTATTATTAGAAAAAATATTAATAAATTTATTTAATAATTATATATAAATAAATAAATTTAATAATGAAATTTAAAGAGTTGTTTATAATATTTTAATTAAAATGTTTATATAATTGTTTAATTAAAATTAACTTAGAAGTTAAATATATTTTCAAAATTTGTTTTCTATATATATATTATTCTTAATAGAATAGATAATATATTACTTTATATACAATACTTTTTAATAATTATTATTCTTTTGTTTTATTTTTTTGTATAATTTATATTTATATTTATATCTATATTTATATTTATTAATATTATTTGTTTATAAAGTTGTTTATTTTAACTTGTTTAAAAGAATATTAAGTAAAAAATATAATAAGTAAGTAAAATTATAAGTATATAATAATATCTATTAGATTATAATTTAATATAAAGTTTTAAAACTTATATTATTTAATAAATATAATTGTATTCTTATCTACAATTAAGTATATAAAATTAGTTTAATTGTAACAATAAATACAAATTAATTGTATTTTAATAATTTCTTCGATTATTAAAAACTAGACTCGAAATTACTATTGAAAGAGATATCTAAATAATATAATTAGATAAAACTTAAATCTATACTAAATTTAATATACAAAAAAAAGAGAAAAAAAAAAGAGAAAAACAAGACAATATTAATTATATAAGATTGCAAGCTTTATATTTAGCAAAAGTTAATCTAGATTTAATTTAATTTAATTAAGATTTAACTTAAGAGATTTAATTTAAATCTAATTTAATTTTATTAAGATTAAACTTAGATTTAATCTAGAAAATTAAGTAAAATTAAGACAAAAATTAATTTAATTAACAAGCTTAATTAATTAATTGCTAATTTAATACTATTATATTAATTATTATTAGTAACTATTTATATACAAATGTATATAAATATAAAAAAGAAGTTTGCAACTTATATTAACTTTTTGCTTATTGTATATTATTTAGCACTATTTAGCGCAACTTTTGTTTTAACTTGTTTGTAAAGTTAAAACTTACAAGCTTATATAATTATTACGTTTAATTTTGTAAAAATCCTCGAGTTAAACTAGTAACTTGTAGCGCTATACAATTTTGTTGTGTACAAGAGTTAAACGCGTAAAGCTGTTTTTTATTATATTTTTGCTTGTATAATTCTTTGTTATTTTGATAAATTTATATACAATTTTTGTAAAGTTTTTTTGCAAATTCGTGTAATAAGTTCGAACAAAAATACTTTTTTTTGTTAAAGAATTTGTAATTTTGCGAATATTTAAATCGATGTAATCGATATACGCAACCTAAATATGTTAATATAATTTTGTAAAATATTAAATATATAGATATATTTGTTTATAATATTTAAGTTAACTTTTTTATAATTTTTTTAATATTAATTTATAGACTTGTAGTATTAATATTTTATTTTTTGCAATATTAATGTTAAAGCTTGTAGCTTTTAATACAAATTAATATAATAATCTCTAATATAGAATAGAGATATATTTGATTTATTCGATTTTAATAGACTTGTTATAGAAGCTATTTTATTTATATTTAGTAATATTTTGTAATATTTTGTGTTTTAATCTATTTTTCTTAATTTTTTTTGTAAAATTTGTTATAATTAGATTTTAGTATAAAAGTCTAGCATATTGTCGAAATATATACAAATAGAAGATTTACACTTTGTATTAAGTTTAAATTCTTTGTTAAAAAAAAAATTTATTATAATTTGTTATACTTAAAAGTACGCTTTAAAATAAGTTTGTTCGATTTAATATTAAAACTAAATATATAGTTTAAATATATATTAATTGAACTAGATTTTAAATAATATTGAAACTATTAATATATAGATTTACAAAGTAATTTTCGAAATACAACAATATATATCTTTGTATATAGAAACTTCGTACAAATTGTTGCAATATAATTGTTTAAATCTATACAAAAAAAATAAAACAATTTATCGAATTTTATATTAATTACAAGAACTTGTTAAATTTCAAACTATTTTAAGTATATTTTAAAATTGCTAATTTTAATAAACAAATTTCTATACAATTATATCTTTTGTTGTATAACAATATATTTATATTGTAAAGACTATAAAGATTATTAATTATACTATATATTAATTAAATTGTCTAAAATCTAATAAAGTTACTAATATAATATAAAATTATATTATAAGATATATAGAGTATTGAAATTAAAATAAAATAAAATATTAATTTTCTAGATATTTATTAAAGATATTGCAAATAATCTCTAAAAGTAGAAGAATATTAATTTTGTAAATTAAATAATATATATATCTATATATGTAATATTATACTAAATAGTTTTATTTAAACATTTAAATTAGAAAATAATTAGATTTTCTAATTGTTTTATTTAATATAATATTTCTAAAGTTATTGCAAATTAAGTATTAATTTTCTATATTATATTTAATAGTTATATTGTTTATAGATAGTATTTGTTATAAAGTTTTCTATTAATAGATTTTGTTTATTTTAATATTATTTTTTGCAATTATTTTATTAGTTAAATAAACAATTATTTTAAAGTAAATCTCGAACAAGTACAATTACTAAAAATAAAAAAAGTTAAAAAATTAAATATTTATTTAGCGCTATTAATACTAGTTTAAATCAAGTAGTTATCTTTCTTTCTTATAGATTATACTATAAGTATTAATATAAAAAAAGAATTACTTAATTTAAACTAGTATTAATAACGCTATTAATTAAATAAGAATTAAATTAAGCTTAAATTTTTATTTAAAATTCGATTCGAAACCTACTTTAGTAGTAATATTGATATAAAATTTATTAAAATTAATTTTATTATCTATTAACTATTTAGAAATATCTTTAACGTTATATATCAAAATAAACTTAATTATTAAAAATAAACAACATTTAAATATATATACTTTTAACCAAAAATTATATAAATATAGTTATATATAAATAATTTAATATAGTATTTAAAATATTATTAAATATATAATTAGTTTAAATATATCTTAAGTTTATATTAGTTGTAACAATAATTTTTTATGTTATAATTAAAATTTATTATAATATTTCTAATTAATAAAAACTTGTAATTATTTGTAGCTAATTTTTGCAACTCTTTTATTAATTATATTTATATTATTTAGAACGCTCTTTATAATATAAAATGTTCTACTTTTGTAAGATATAATATTATTGTACTATAAAGATGCACATAATTGTAGTAATTATTACAAAGTCTTTACTATTATTTATAAAATTTTGTTATAATCTATGCAATCGCTTAGATACTATTGCACTAATTTATCTTTTAATTCTTTAATAATTACTCTTCGCTTTTTGCGCTTTCTTGTAGAGATAAAGTTTCTTATATAACTTTGCAAAATACTTGTAAGCGTTGTAAATCTTCTTGTACAATTAAGTATAACTAGCGTTCCTTAACTTAATATCGATTATGAAAAAAAAAAAAATTCTTTTGTTTATTGATAGTTGTCGACTTTTTTGTATTAATCTTTTTCTTTAAAAAATCTACATAGTTTTAGTATTAGATTGCAAGAAATTTATATAAATACGCACTACTTTATTTAGTATTATATTTAGAGCTATTGTTACTAGTTATATACTTTAAGACAAAAGTTATATACTTAATTTTGTCTTTTATATTAGTTATATAGAGATAGCACAAACGTAAATTAATTTATATAAAAAAGTTTTTACTTAAGACGATATTATAACAAAACACTTCTTAGTTGTTGTTAAGATAATTTGCGTACATATTATTACAAAAGTTTGTAAAAGAACAACAAATACAAAATTTCTCTTTGTTATTACAATAGTATAAATAGACAATATTACTTTTATATACAATATTTGTGCATAATTGCAATATAATTAATTTAACAATAATTAAGCGAGTCTAGTTTTGCACAAATTAGCAACAAAGTATATATTATACAAGTAAATTCTTATATTACTTTTTTTACTAGAGTTAAGAAACGCAATAGTATATTGTTTACAAATAACATATAAGGAAATTGCGCAATAGTAACAACAACTTGTGTTATTTTAATATAATAAATCTTAGTTTCTATTAAAACTTTACTCTTTCTTGCGAATTTATTATAAATTATATAGTTTTTTATTTCGACGTTATTTAAGTAAGTTTCTATAATAGAAAATTTAGATTTTTCGAACTTATCTTTATTAAGTAACGTCGATTAGACTATTGTAGTAGATTGTAAAATTTCGCTAAGCAACTTGTACAACTTGCTAGAAATATATAGCAAAAAGCAAAGATATATAGTAGATTATTATTAAGTTGCAAAACAAAGTAGAAGCTATTGTACGCAATACAATTAGCAAAGAACTATTAAGAAGATATATTAATCTCTACTAGAAAATATAATTTAGACAAAGAATATAGAGAGAAATAAGACAAAAATAGAAAATAAGATAAAATTATATATTTGTATAACAATAGACAAAGAGAACAAAGTACTTAATACAAAAGAAATATAAAGTAAATATATTTACACAAATTTGCACTAATAGTTGCGAAATTTTACAAAATAAAGCAAAGTTATATTATATTATATAAGTAAAAAAAGAGAGAAATAATTTACGCAATATTTTGTGCAAAGTAATACAAAAATAGATATAGAAAGAAAAACAAATATAATATTAAACAAATAGTTTAAATAATTAGATATTATATTTAGTACAAAATATTTGTAGCAGTTAATACAACTTATTAAATAATAATAAACTAAATTAAAACATTTTTAATTTATATTATTTTCTTATAATATTAAGATTAGAAACAAATAAAGATTAAAACTATAATAAATATTAGTAAAGTTAAATATTCTATATAGTTTTTTACTTTATTTATAGAGAGAGATACAAATTTGTATATAATTGTACAAGAAAATACAATAAGAAAAAAATCGAGTAAATATTTGTATCTTACAAATATATTATTATTTACATTTATACTTTGCAATAAAAATTTACTCTATATTTAGAAAAACATAATTTCTTTATACAATATACTATTGTGTAAATTTTGTTATTTTTTATTAATTATTTTTTATTTATATACTTAATTTTTAAGCAATTTAAAATATTTTGTATATATAAATAGTTTAAAATAAATAAATATATAATAATTTATATTAAACTTATAAATTTCTTAAATTAATTACAATTGTTTTATACTACTTTATTTAATATGTTATTGATTTTTACAAATGTATTTTTAAAAAGATATAATAACTTAATAATATAATATAAGAATATTTATTATAAATAAGAAAAAATAATTATTGTTACTTTTAATCTATAATTAAATTTTATTTATTAAAATATAATTTAATTATTGTAAAGATGATATATAATTAATATTATAAATAATATTTTATTAAAATAAAGTTTAAATAATAGATTTAATAAATTAAATAAATTTTACTAAAAATTATTATTAATATAAATAGTTAATTTTCGAAAAAATAATAATATTAACTTTAATTTTATATATAAGTGTTTAGTATTTTGTTATTTTATTATTTTATTTTATCAATTTTTAATTTTAATTTATTATTTAATTGAACAGAAATACTAATTATTAATTTAAAATATTATACAATATCTTAACAATATCTTATATCTTTAAAATTTATATGGAAAAATAATAAATAAATAAGTAAATTATATAATTATTTATATAATTGTAATTTATTTGTTTAGCAAACTAGTTTAGATTAGACTTAACTAAGTTAAGTAAGTTAAATTTAATTAAAAATTATTTAAAAATAATAATAAATTTGTAATCTTTATATTCTATATCTTATGTATTTTTTAATAAATAGAATATTTATTATATTGTTAATTATATCTTTTACTAATATATAAAATATACAAAGATAAACAATATACTATACATATAACATTATTATCTAAGATACAATTTCTAAAAATAGAACATTTCTAAAACTAGCAAAATAAAATATTAAGTTATAGAATTTAGAAATCTTTATATTTGTTTTGTATTAAAAAGTTCTAAGTTATATTACTTAATGCACTTAATTATTATTCTACTAATTTTTATTAATCTTCTTCGCAATATATTGTACAATATAATTACAAACTATTTAGAAAATATTATAAATACAAATAAACAAGAACTATTAAAGTGCGAAATCGAAAATATTGCTTTTTTAAGTTATTTTTAAGATTTTAAAATCTTAAGTAAACTCTTTAAAGTCTTCGAATAAAAATATTTTTTTTTGTTTAAAGTCGAACAATAAGTAAAAAACAATAAACATATATTTGCAATAACAAATATCATTGTACAAATATTATATTTATATAATGTTATTTTGCGTAAAAAAGCAAAACTTAGAATATTAATATATACAAGATTCTTTATTTTAATATAACAAGCTAATAAAATTTGTAAAATTAAAACTGCTCTTATATAGTCGAAGACATTCTTATACAATTTTGTGCAATTAAGAATTATAGAGACAACTTGTGCACTTATTGTATTAATAAAAATAATTGATTACAAATTTGTTATTCGATATTAAAGTATTGTGCAAGCATATATATTAATTGTTATCTATTAGAAGAGAATAATACAAATTGCTTGTTTATACTATATATATATAAAGCTTTACAATTAATTGTAATTAATTGCTAATATAATATAGTTAATATTAAGAATATAGTAATACAAATTGCATTAATTGTTAATATTAATATTAAAAATAAAGACTCGACTCTATATAAGAAATAATAGAATTGTTTGTAATTCTTATATTAATTTTTTTTAGACTTATTAATTGAAGAAAAGCGATTAATAATATAAATGTTGTATAAGAATATTAAACTCTTGTTAGCTTCTACAAATTTATAAACATATTATATCGAAAACTCTTAAAGTTAATTAGAAATATATAGAACAATATTAAGTTATACAATTTAGAACAATCTTTATAATTGAATTGCTTATATATTTACTTACTTAGCAATTTATTATTTACTATTTAGTTTTTCTTAATGTGATCGTTGGGTCGAGTCGAACACTTTTTTCTCAACCCGACCCACTCTCTTGGGTCCCGTAGGGTTGGGCCAGGGTCAAGGCGCGAACCCGACCCTAGGGTTGGGTTTCGTCGAGTCAATGCCAAGAACCCAAGCTAACTTCGTCGCGTTAGCATTCGCTTATCTTATCTTATCTTAACTATGCGTTGACTCGATTGAGCTAGCGCAGGATTCACGCTAATCACATATGATTAGCGCGTTACGTGACGTCACGTGATCGAATAAGTCGAGTTAAACATTCGACGCGCATTCTTCGTTCGCCCCACCTTGTTGGGCTAGGAAATTTGTCTGACCCTAGGGTTAGGATGGAGCGAATCAACCCGATCGGGTTGAAACCCGACCCGACGATCACGCTAGTTTTTCTTTAATTTATTTTGCACAATTTTGATATTTTATATTATTTCGAGCAATTTGTTGTAGAGCTTCGCAATATTTGTAAAATAAAATATAAAACTCTTATATAAGTAATTTATTTGCTTATAGTAAGCAATTAAGACTCGAACAATTTATTGCTTGTATAGCAACTTTATATCGAATATATTATAAGAATTAACTTTAATTAAAATTATACAAGTTAACAATAGAAAACGCAATTGTAATTAGTCTTGCATTATAAGTATTGCTATTTTTCAAGAATATAATTATTGCAATATGCGCAAGATTAAGTTTAATATCTATAATCGACTTAAACGTCTTAACAAAAGATATATATATTAGTAATAATGCGCAAGAGTTAAAAGTTGTATTACACAACTTAAACTTATAGATAATATTAATATCTTTCTTTTCTTGTTATCTATCTTAATTTTGTATATAGAAATTTAGTATATTATTGTTTTAAAAGAGATTATAACATATATTAACATATATTATTTTTATACTTTTTCTATATTACTTTAATATAAATCTTTATACGCTTTGTATTATTGTTGTTAAACTTAAGCTCTTTGTTGTCGATCTTAATATAAATTAAACTAAATTAAGAGTTAAAATAAGAAAGAAAATTAATAGAAAAGTAACTTATTTTGCAAGAAGTTAATACTACTTCGAGTTAAATAATGCGAGTAATATCAAATTTAAATTTCTTGTTGTTTGTCGAATATTACATATTAAAATTAAAATAAATAAACAATAGCAGCAATATAATAATATTTATTAATACTATATTAATTAGTAAATTAGTATATATCTATAATAGAGCTAATTAATTTTACTCGAACAAATACAAGATATATTTATAAAAAATAAGCAATAGCAACAAATTTGTAAAAGTATAAAACAATAATTTAAAACATTATATAAAAGAGACAAATTAAATATATTTAATATTAATAGCACAAATATATATAAAATCATATAGCACAAAATTATATTGTGCATTATATTAATACTTAACATTGTATTTATACAATGTTATACAATTTAAAAGATCAAATATATAATAGTATTATACAAATTAGTACAAAAAAATTGAACAATTTAGTATATTTAAAATAGCATCTATTAAAGATAGTTATAAGATATAAAAATATCAAGTTATAAAATCTATATCTTTATTTATTTTTTCTTAAAGTATTTTAAGAATAAAATTTTGTACAAAATTAAATATTTTAATATACAATTATTGTTTGTATATAAATATTATAATATTTATCTATTATATACAATTATTACTGTATAGAAAGTTTTTTAATATTGTAATTTGATACTTGTCTTAATATATAACTCGTATATACTTGTATAAACTTATATTGCTTCTTGTTATTTAACTAAAGTTATCGAAAGATTTATATACTTTTACAACTAAATAATATAATTGTTAATAAATAATAAGATTTCTATATATTATTAATACATATTTAGATATAATTGTACAAAAATAAATATAAAGTTGCACTATTATATTAAATACTTTATGTTTTTTTTTTCTACAAAAATATATATTTTGTTGTATTAATATATATGTTTGTTACGCAATAAAATATAATAAGCTAATACGTTTTACAAGTTTGCTATTGTTAATTTTTTTCTTTTTAATATAAAATTGTTTAACTTTCTTCAAAATAGCAAATTTCTTAAACTATTATTTGCGCTTTGTAACTAGAATTTTCTAAGATTTTGCAAAAATAATTGCAAATTAAAATATTTTTAATATAATTAACTTAAATTTAAAGAAGACTTGCTTTGTGCTAAAATCTATATTAATTAAATATTGTAAAACTTTGTAAACAAATCGAAAGTTAAACAATTTAAGAAAAATAAAACAACAATTTTGTAAATACTTTGCAAATGTTTTGATTAATAATAACTTTATAATAGATTATATTTAAAAATATATAATATAAAATATAAAATATAAAATATAAAATATAAAATATAAAATATAAAATATAAAATATAAAATATAAGTAATTATAACAAAAACTATATTCTTTAGTCTATTAGTAAAGTTTTAAAAGATTTTGTACAAAACTATATTAAGTTGTAAATTCTAGAACTATATTTAATAAAATTATATATATAGTTTTATATTTAGTGCAAAGATTTTGAAAGTTAAGATAAATTAAAACAAAATAAATATAATAAGTAAATTTGTGTGCAAATTTACAAAAACAATAGCGCAAAACTATACAAAAAAGATAATGCAAAGAAAAAGATAAAGATAAAAGTTGTATCGAAAGAGATTTGCGAGTATCTATACAAAAAGTAAGTAAAAAACTATATAGTTGTTTTTATATTTCGAATATTATATACTTAAAGAATATAATTTGATTAAAGTTGTATTAATCTAAATAAGAGTCTTACAACTTAATAAATTATAATTTAGTTCTATTAGAATTAAGTTTCGCTTATATTTAATATTAATTAATAATAAATTAAGATATTATAATAGTAATATTTCTTCTTAGAATTTATTATAAATATAACAAATCTTTTGCTATTTATTTTTTGACAAAATGTTATTTAAATCTTTGTTAAATATCATTATAGATATTGTTGCAATCTTAAATTAATTTGTTTATAACTATTTTAAAATTGCAACAACAAATTAGTATATTTTTCTTTATTGTTAATTAAAAAATTAAAGATTTTAATATTTGTAAAAATATTATACTTAAATAATACAACAACAACTATATTTGTCAAGAAATTGTAAGAAAGCTTAAACAAGAATACAATTATATTGTTGCTCTATTAATCTTGTATTAACAATTAAAGAGTTAAAATATATATAAATATATTTATACAAACAATTTCGATATCTTATAAGTATATTTTGTTGTAATTTTTTTTAATTTTGTCTAAATAATAAAAAGCTATTACAAATACTTTAAATTAAAGAATATTAAATTAATTCTATAAGTCTAATATATTTGCGATATAAATTAGAATTATATTGTTAAGTTACAACTTCTTGTAAAGAGAGAACAAAGATATATAATAATATATATATCTTGCTAAATAAATATATATAGACATTGATAACTCAAGAGTTAGAAAAGAGCGTTATATAAAACTATAAAAGAAATCGATTATATAATTACTTTTAAAGCAAAAAAATACTTATAACAAGATATATACTTTTGTACAATATAATATAGTTTGTATATATTATCTATACAGCAATTGTACATATTTATTGTATAACAATTATATATATTCTTTGTATAGCAATTGTATATACTTTTTACACAACAATTGTACATATATTTGTATAGAGACTTTCTCTTTAATTAATATCGATTGCTAGTATTGAAACAAATTAAATAACAACACAAGAATCTTGAACGTAAGAGAGAAAAATATATTATATTTTAATTAAATTTTATATAATCTTTTGACAAATATAATAAACTTAAAAAATATAATATCGAAATCTATATTGCAATTAATATCTATTCTTGCTATATATTATAAATGTATATTAACTATAGTTTGCGCATAATTGTTAGTATTTTGCAACAATATTTAAATAATATTAAGTTTTTAAAACAACATTCTTGCTTTATACAAATCAATTAAGATATAGAAATTGTATTAATAATTAGAGCTTATTATTAATTATATTAAGACATTGTATTAAGTATTTTATTAACAAACTACTATATATTTAATACAAATATAACCAATATATACATTAAAAGTTAATAAGAACAATTAATTAACTATTATAAAAAGCGATAGATTATAAGTATCTTGTATAATTTTGTGCTTATTTGCTAATTGTAAGTATAGATCTATTTTAAAATCTTAATTAAAGAGAATATTTTTAATAAAAAGATATTATCGAATTAGATTACTTTGTATACTATTTATATATTAATAATTTATAGAGAGATTAAGATATATATTAAGCTCTAAAACAATTACTCTATATAAATACAAAAAAGCAATCAAATATAATTGTCGATATATTCTATATATTTTATATCTATTTAAAAGATTATATTATCAACTATAATATATTATATTTAATAGAGAAGTTTGCATTTTGCAATAAAATATTGTAGAATAAAGTAGATTTATTATATTGTATAAAGTAAAAGCATACTAATTAATAATAAATAAAGATAACTTTCTTTTATTATTTATTATACAATAATATATAGAACAACTTTAGTTAATATAGTTTAATTTCGATAATTTTTTATTAATTTCTAAAAAGAAGTAGAGCAATCTATATTGTATAATTTATATCAAATTAAGATAAAAAGTATATTAATATATTTAAGATAATATAGAATTAATTCTAAGCTTATATAACAAATTAAACAAGACGCATAATTAAAGATTCTCTATAAATAAAAACATATTAAAGATAAATTTAGCAAATAATAGAATAGACAATATATACAATACTAGAGCAAATTGTTTTTAATAGAATATATTTTCGATTTCTTGTACAATATCGATACAAATTTTGTACAATCTTGCACTTTTTTTATATTTTGCTTGTTTCTCTTTGTATAAATTTTGTACAAGTTTTGTAAATCTCTTATTTTTTTTGCGAATTGTTGTATTTATATTGCAATTAAATATTACAAATCTATTACTTTTAATTATAACTTCTTTTAGTTTTATATAAGATTTGTTTTGTTTAACTATTAAAGTCTTATATAATTATAAATGCACATATGTATATTGCTTAGAATATTGAGCATTAAATTTCTACCTTGTATATTATTGTACAAATCTTAACAATCTATATTAATTTAATTTTGTAAAAGAACAAAGTATTGCTTATTTTTAATAATATATTATTGTTATACAATTGCAAGAATTTGCATAAATTTTATTTTTTTAATTATTTATTATATTTTGCTTTGTTTAACTCTTTGCTAAAGAATATTATTTTTTATTATTTTTTATTAACAAGCATTGTCGCAATATTAAGTTAATTTAATATTGTACAATCTTAAGCAATTTATATGCAATATATTTTATTTAAGTTCTATAGTACTTTAGCAAAACAAACGCAAACAAACTTAATATACAAATATTCTTGCAAATTTAAGTAGAAGTCTAAATATTCTAAGAACAACAAGAAATTTAAGATTTTTAGAATTTGTATACAATTTGTTTTAATTAAAATCAAGTAATATATGCACAATAATAACCAAGAATTTGCAAATATTGTATTTATTTCTTTTAATTTGTGTATATCTTTAATATAGTTGTACAAACACTAATATATTCTATAGAGACAACATATATTTTGTGTTAAATTGCTTAATTAGCAATTTAAAAAACTTTATCGACAACAATATAATTGTCTAGTTAAATAAATAAAAAGATTATATTAAGCAATATAATAATAAATTGTGTTTAGCTTTAAATATCTCGAACAACAAAGCAAATATTGTAAGAGTATCTAGATATAGTATAAATTATGCGCAAAATATATAGAAGCTTTTAAAAATTCTAAAATATAAAAGGAAAAAATAATTTAAATTTGTATAATTAAATATTAAAATTGCATATATTAAGTTCGAGACAAAATGTATTAAGCAAAAACTATTAAATACTAGCAATAATTCTAGTATTGTACAATCTTTAATATAACAAACTACAAATATATAATTTTTTTAAATTAAATATAAGAAGATATTTATATTAATAGAGAAAATTATTTTACAATTATTTTTGTTAATTGTATTGTTATAATAGTTATTTGCGCAATCGATCTTTTTTATTAGTTATAAAAGAGAACATTTTGCTTTTAATATTAAACTCTCTTAAGACTTATCAAATCTATACAATTTTAGTATCTCTAAATACTTACTATTAACGTATTGTTCTTAATTGCGCATTGCTTTGTCAATATATAAATTTAATCTCAAATTGAATTTTAACTTCAAAATTAACTTGAGACTTAAAGATATTAATTAGAATTATAGTATACAACTTAATAAATCTTTGTTACTTAATAAAGTATCTACAAAGAAGAATACAAAAAGTTTAATTTCAAGTATTAAAAATTGCAAGAAAACAAATTTTAAGAGAGCAAATTACAAGAAAATGCAACAAAAGAAGAAATTATACAGTACAAATTGTTTTAAGCGTAAAAACAGTATTATAATAAAACTAAAATATATACAAGATAATATATCTAATCTTTGCTAAAGTACTTGTAATCGAAAAAAAATCAAGCAATAGTATAATATATTAATTGAAATAGTTTTATATTAAGAGTTTACAACACAATAAATATATATTAATTGCATCGACAATTCGAGATAATTCTCTAGAAATTCTATTAGCAATCTAGAACTCTTGAATTCGTTGTGTTAATGTCTTAGTTCTAGAGCTATATTAGCAACATAAAGTTGCTTTAGAACTTATCTTGAATCAAAATATTTATCTTCGCAAAATAGTATTGCTATAAGCTATAATATTTCTTTTAATTTATTTTGCAACATTTTAATCTATACTTACAATATAGACTATAGAAAATATAACATTTTTAATATTTATAACTAGTTAGATTTCTATTTAATCGCAACTTATATACACAATAGTATTGCGATTTCTAGTATAATTTGTTTAATTTATATTATAATATTAAATGCATTTGCGCTTACAAAAATGCTCGATACTTCAAGCATTAAATATATCTCTCTTATATATATATTATACTTTTACGAGAAGTAAAAATTCTTTTTCTTATTATTTATAAAGATATTTATGTACAAATACTCTTTTGTATAAGTAACAAATCTCTTGTATTTCTCTATATTATTTATAATTAATAGACAAATTTTCTTTTTCTTTGTATACTAAATTGTATTTGTTTTATTCTTAGTATCTAGCTTTTTTCTTTAATATTATTCTTAATATTAATTTTTAACTTAACAATTAATTTGTTCGCAAACTATATTAGTATAAATAATAATATAGAGATAACAAATGCAACTTACTATATTAAAACTTCTTTTTTTTAATATATTCTATTTGTTGTTCTTTAGTTAGCTCTAATTAATTTAAAATTTAATTATAATTATTAAAGACAACTTAATGTTTTTCGCTATATTTTTTAAGAAGTTGTAATCGTCTAATTGCAAATAAACATAACTATTTAATATTTAACTTAATATAATTTTTACAAAATATCTTTTATTAAGAAAGTCTACTTCGATATTATTCTTCTTCTTAGATTCTTTCTATAAGCACTCTTATTGTTAGTTAATACGTACGTTGTTATCTATTAAATCTAGGCAAAATCTAATCTAAATTTATATCTTTATTTAAGAATATCTATCTAAATATTACTTTATATAACAATCTCTTTCTATAAGTACGCTCTTAGTTAACTAATTTATTTGTTGTTATTTGTTAAATCTAGACAAGATCTAGCTTAAATCTTTTTCTTTATATATAAGTAAATCTATTTGAATGTTGTTATTCTTCTTAGATTCTTTTTATAAGTATTTCTTGCAATTAATTTATATAACATTTGTTATTTGCTAAATCTAGACAAAATCTAATCTAAATTTAACTTGTATTTGCTTCTTCGATTAAGAATATTTACTTCTCTATTATTTTATTTGTTAATTCTTTTTTACAAGCACTCTTGTAATCAATTAATACTTTTGTTGTTATTTAATAATCTAAAGAAGATTTAATCTAGAACTAATTTAAATCTAACTTAGATCTATATCTTTAATTAAGAATACTTATTCTAATATTGTTTTAATTGTTAATCTCTCTCTACAAGTATTCTTGCAATCAATTAATATCTTTGTAATTATTTGTTAAAACTCGACTAGATCTTCTCTAAATAACTTATATTTATACAATTATTAAATATATACTTAATGCTCTTTCTTTATTAAAATTGTTAATTAATTGTTCAAATTAATTTATTTTACGTACTTTGCTATTTCTTAAGCTTTCAAATACAAATTTTTTATTCGAAGCATTTATTAAATTCTTGTTACTATTCTATCGATTATATTGCTTCGATAAGTACTTAAGTTTCGTTTTATTAGTATTAAAATTTAAGAAAGACTCTTAAAAAGAAATATGCAAGATCTTGTTGTTATTAAACTTGTTAATAGCGTTTTTGTTGCAAAATATAATTTTTTGTTGCAATTTTTGTATATATTTCTCTCTTTATATTACAAATTAATTGTTTTATTTTTGTTGTATTTTCTTGTAGATATTTGCTAATATACTATAAAAATAAAGATCGTAATTGTTAACAAAATAAAGTATATATCTTTAATATATTGTTCTTCGAAATAAATAAATATTTATATCTTGTTTTTGAATTTCTCGATACAATAACAAATTATAATTCTTATTATTTTAATTGCTTCTAGAGTTATAGAATTAAATATATATTTAATCAAAGAATTGATTTTAAAACTTCTTTAATTGTTGTTAAAAAATAAAGACGTAAAAGTCTTAACTATTATCGAACTTGCAAATAGTCTAGATTGCTTTTTCTAATTATAATTTAGCAAAAAGTTAATAAAGATAGACAAACTTATATCTTAAATATTCTTGCTTAAAAAAGTTAATTCTAATAATAAAATCTAAACGTAATTACACAACTTTCTATTGCTAATAAAGTTGTAATAATTCTTAATTATATTGCAAACTTACTTTATTATATAAGATTAACAATTTTTATTGCATTGTAGAGCTATAATTAAAAAAGTTTTTATTTACAATAGAAAGAGACAAAAGCAATATCTTTCTTGTTTTCTTTAATATAGAAATATTTTCTATATTGTTGTTATACTAATTTTTGACGCTTTCTATACAATTAATTATTCTCTCTTATAAATATTTTATTAGCATTAACAATTAAAATTTCTATTAAGAATTAGCTCAAGATTTATAGTTTTCGATGTTATATCTAATAACAAACGTAATTTGCAAAAAGACATATATTTTACATATAACAATCTTATATTTTAATATAAAGATATATTTCGAATATTGTTTTATTTTGTCTTATAAAATAAGAATTTCGATACAACATTAAGTCTTGCGTAATAATATTGCATTTTTTGTTTATTTACAAATTCGAAGATCTATAATATAGACTTTGTACAATTAATCTCTAAAAATACAAAATTAAGCTTGTTGTTAAAAGATTGAAACAAATATAAAAAACGCGTTTTTTAATTTTAAGACTCTCTTTTGACAAACGCAAGATTAATAGTAGATTGTATTTAATTAATAAGTATCTCTATAATTGAAAACAAATTTATATTGTATTGTATTTGTAATAATAACATTTCTATTATATTATTCTTTTAACTATTAAATAATAACGTCTCTCTTCTACGCTTAAATTCGAAAATCTTAAATCTTATTTTATTAATCAAACTATTATTATTATTTTACAAGAAAGTTAATATATATTTTTGAGAGTTTAATATACAATAATTGCGCTTATCGCTTATATATGCAAAGTTTGCTTAAGAGCTATTTGTAGCACAAAATTAGATTGAATAAGTTAATAAAATACTATATTTAGAATAGCGTAAACTTGCTAAAAATTAAGAGATTAATAGAAAGCGCAAAGATAGAATTGTATTAAGAGAAAAAAAAAACTATTGTAATATATCGAGATATATTAGTTATAGATCTAGACTATATTTAATCAAGATTTAATCTAGATCTTAATTAAATCTTGAAAATTTTTACTTAAGCAAAAAAGATAGTATCTATTGCTACTTAAAAATGCTTTGCTTTTGCTTACTTGTTAAAATCTTTTCTATATTTTCTACAATCTTATCTAATATTATTAATCTAAATAATTATATATAATTTAATGATTTTGAGTTCAATTGTATGCAACTTAACAATAGCAACAATGCAAACAATTTTTATAGCAATATCAAGAGTAGCAATTTGAGCAATAATAAGACAATTGTTATAAATATCGAGCTAGACAATAGCAATAACAACAATAGCAGGAAAGATAATAATAGCTAGAAGAAGACTAGCACAAAAATCGAGCTAGACAATAACAATAATAGCAACAATAAAAAAAGTAGAAATCGAAAAGATAAGAGCAAACAAGAGAGTACTAAAGAAGAGAACTATATAATTACAAACAATAGATTTTACTCTTTTAATATCAATTTACTTGTAATAAATTATAGCAGAATATTACTTATTATCTTTAGTAATATTAATACATCTATTAAGAATAGTTTAAGTTTTGTTAATTTAATTGAGATTTATTTTATTGCTTCGACTATTATAAAGATATATCTTGCGTTAATAAAAACTAACTATCAAATATTAAATTATTGAAAGATTAATTTTGTGTTTTTTTTACAATTATTGCTCTTTATTCTAGATTGTTGTTCTCTTATAAAATTAATTAAGTTGCATTGTTAGAGTAAGAATAAGATTGTAAGTAGTAAGAATAAGTTCGATAAACTTAATATCTATAAATTATGCTTAATTATTAAATTTATAACAATTGAGAATGTTTGCATATGTTATATATTTAATTGATATTAAAAAACGTTGCTAGATATATCTCTATATTTAAGAATAAAAAAAAGACGTTAGATTCGATGCTTCTAGTCTCTTAATACAATTGATAAGTTGAGCAATATTCTTATTATCTATATAAAGTTGTTGCTCTTATTATCTATAATACTAGATAGCTAGATCGAGATATTGCTTGTATAACTAACAAATAGTAATATAAAATTGTTGTTTTTGTTACTTAAATTAATTGTCGCTTTTTTGTACTTTAGAGATTTTGTATTATATATTATTAATAATAATTTATTTGCTAAATAACAATCTTAATTGTCGATTTATTCGTTGTTGTTCTTTTGTCTATAGCAATAATAAAAAAAGTATAAACAAAGCTACTATTGCCTCTTTCTTGTATATAAAGTAGAGCGACATTCTATAATTTGATCTTATTATTTTTGTTAAATTTTTTTTTTGTCTTTGTCTCTTGTGTACAAAGACTTTATCTTAAGTAAATACTATGCAAAAAAATAAAATAAAAAGAGACAAATATTAAGCTAATTATTACTATATAGTCTAATAAATAAGACTTTAATTAAGTTTTTTTTTTAAGAATTTAATAGCAATAACGCAATATTAGATAAAATTAAATTGTAGAATTATATTATTGTTAACAACAATATATTTAGATTGCTATATTTTGTAAAAGAAACTCAATTATATATTAAAACAAGCAATAATTTTAATTTTGACAATAACAAAGCTAATAATTTGTCGATTTTTGTATTTAAATACTTGTATTATATTATAATTAATTCTTCTTCTTAGTTTTGTTAAGATATATATATTTTAATTTTTTTATTAATTTCTTTTTACTTAAGATTATTATTTTTTAAGTTTTGTAATACTTGAGCAAACTATTGTTGTCTCAAATTGCGTAAATAGTTGAAATACAAAATTACAAAAATTTCTAAAAAGAAATATAGATTTTAAAAATTATATATTAAGTATTATTTGACAAATATTTAGTTTTGCTTATTGTTTTTTTAATTAATTATTCTATAATTGCTTTGTTTAGATCTTAATTAAATTTTAAGTTTTTAAAGATTATAAATTCTTAAAATTAAAAGATTAATTAATTTTGAAACTTTGCTACTTCGTAAAGATTCTTTTGTTAATATAAGTAAAACTTGCGTCTTTGCTCTTGTTTTTAATATCTATACTAAGAGTTCTACTATTAATGCAATTAAGAATGTTAGATTTATTTTAATTTATATTAATTTCTTTGCTACAAACAAAGACAATAATAACAAGAAAGAAGTAATCTCTTTTTGCGCAATTGCTTTTATAACTAGTATTACTAAAAAATATAAAGATTGTATTTTAAATCTTGTGTTTTAAGAGTTTGTCTTCTTCTTTAACTTGAACGTTAGCAATATTAATTAAGATCTTGCGTAGAACAAATGTCTTTAAAGACAAGATTTTTAATATCTAATTTGAATCTAGTTTAGAATAGATATTCTTAAAGACTAGATTTTTAATATTTAAAGATTAAGATAATTTAAATCTAAATTAAATTAAATTTTTTTATAGAAAAGATTTTAATATTCAAAGATTAATTACACTTAAATCTAGACTAGATCTAGCATAGAAACAATTGCTTCTTAGACAAAAACTCTTCAATATTTAAAGAACAATTTGATTCAAATTTAAGTTATGTAGAACAATATTTTCTTAGAAAAAAGATTCTTAATATTCGAAGAACAATTTAGCTTAAATTTAGTTTAAATTTGACTTAAAACAATTGCTTCTTAGAGAAAAGATTGTTAATATTTAAAGATTAATCTAGCTTAAATCTAGATTAAATCTAGTATAAAACAATTGTTTCTTAGACAAAAGATCTTTAATATTTGGAGAATAATTTAATTTAAATCTAAACTACATAAAACAATTGTTTTTTAAAAAAAAAATTCTTAATATTCGAAGAACAATCTAGATTAAATCTAAGTTAAATTTAATTTAGATCTAGTCTAGAATAATTGCTTTTTAAAAAGAAGACTCTTAATATTTAAAGAACAATCTAATCTAGAACAATTGCTTCTTAAAGAAAAGATTGTTAATATTCGAAAATTAATCTAATCTAGATTTAAGTCAAATCTAGCATAGAACAATTGCTTCTTAAAGAAAAAATTTTCAATATTTAAAGATTAAATTAACTTAAATTTGATAATTTAAGCAACAATAATACAATGGTCTCTTTGTTAGTATTAATAATAATCGATTAAGAAGTATTTTAGTCTTTATTTTGTTATCTTTAAATATTTGTTATATTTGCAAATTAGTTTAAGTAGCTTAATACAAGACATTTTAATTTTTTGCTTTTGCTTGTTTAATAAGCAATACTAAAAAGATACTCCGATTGCGTCTTTACTTTCTTTATCTTAACAATAGAAAAAACTTTCTTCTTAATATACTATATATTATAATATTTAACAATAGATTAAAAGTTGTATTTAAAGAATTTTTTAATATTTAACTTTTGTTGTTTTTGTTAATAACTTTGCTAGTTTTTTTAAGTAGTTTCTAAAAATTTGTTAAAAAGTTTTGCTAAAAGACAAGATTTATAATATTATAAATAGAAAGTTAATATAGTATTAAAAAAATTAATTATTTTCTCTATTTTTAAAATTATAGTTGCAAGTATCTTGTTGTAATATATTCTAACACTAGTCGATAAAAACTTGTAAAAAAATAAAAAAAGAATATTATTATATTTGAGAATAATTTATTTCTTTGTTTTATTGTTTTTAATTTAACAAAATCTTTTTTTATTAATATTTCTCTTTTTTATCTTCGACTTCTTAATTTTGCATAATATTCTTATTATTTACTCTCTACTTTATTCTCTTTTTAATAAGAATTAATTTAAATTAAGTACAATTTAAATTAGCAATTGCGTCTTTAAGTCTTATTCTATATTTAATGATATCTTATCTATTTGTTTGTAACTCGAATTCTCTTAGTTTTAAATTAAGAATTATATATTATATTGTATTAATCTTAATTAATTAAGTTGTTAATATAGTACTTCGTGTACTCTTAATTTGTTAATACAAGATATATATTGCAAATAATATATAATATATTATAAAAACGTCGAAATTGCAAATATCTAGAATTCTTATTTATATTTTTCAAATAATTTATTACTTTGTATATTCTATATATCTTGTATATAATTTCTTTGTTAATCTAGCACTTTAATTTAACAAAAATTTCTATATATCTTTGTAATTGTTTATTACGCTTCAATCTTTTATAATTAAATATAAAGATAATAAGTTGTACGCTTCTTATATATTTATTATCATCTATTGCTAATTTGTTGTTTCAATATTTCTTATTTAGCTTTTTATCTTGCATTTATACGTAATCTTTTCGCTAATTGCTTCTACTATATTAATAAAAAATATATCGAATTATATTCTTTTGTAGTTAATCTAGATTAATACAATTTTTCTTGTTTTGTTTTTAATATATTAAAGACTTATAAATCTTAACAAAGTAATTTTTTGTCTAGAACCAATCTTGTTTTCGAGTATTTAAATTAGCAATACTATATTTTCTTTTGCATTTCTCTCGAATAAATATTGCTAAAATATCTATAAAGTTAGAGCACTTAAATTGATTTTCAATAATAAGTCTTTTAGCTTTTTGTTAATACTAATTGTTTTAATTTAGATTAATAAATTGTGTATTATTGTAATTGTCAAAATTAAATATTATTAATAAATTTATTAAATCTTGATTTAATATTATAATATTTATTTTCGATTTTTGTTTAACAATAGATGTTGTTTAAGTTTTTAAATATAATATTATATTTTTTATAATAACAATATTAAGATATTGAATATTATATATTAATATTTGCGTATTTTAACTCTTTGTTTTGTTTGTCCTCAAAAAAAATTATTTTAACAAAAACTTATATATTGTTTTCTTATAAAAGATATCAAAATTTTAAGTATAATTAAATAGTCGAATAAAAGCTATATAATATATTAAAATATAAAGCTTAAAAATATTAAAATAAGTTTTATTTTTGTTGTTCTTGTTGTGCGTAATATTTTGCAATTAATATTTGACAAAAACTATTTTTAAATTGTCGATTTAATATAGCGCATACTTTAAGTAACTTAATATGTTTTTATTATATAAGATATACTAAGCGAATATAACAAAGTTCATAATTGTTCGAACACAATATATTGTTGCATTTTTCTTTTTTAGCAATAGAAGTATTATTGCAAGAACAAGTTGCAATACTATTATCTTTTATTCGATTTTGCTTTATTATTAAATTTTGCTAAAATGTTTAAATTTTTTTAAGTTAATAAATCTAGAAATTTAACAAAAGCGTTTGTTAAGTTAAATTAAATTTATTAATTTAATAATTGTTTTTTTCTTCTTCTTGCGCTTTGCTAGTCTCTTAGAATAAGTATAAAAAATAATATTGTTAATTAAAGCAACAAATTAATTAATTAATTTTATAATTATACTTTTAAGCAATTGATAAAGAATATCTAGATTTATTAAAATATAAATATTGCAATACTTGTAATTTTATATTTAATTCTTGACAAGATAAATCTTTATATTTGTTTTGCTCTTTTTTGAATCAAAATTTTGTTTAACAAGCTTAATCTAAGTATATTTAAAAGTCTAGTATTTTTATTTCTTTGTAAGATTCTCTTGCTTGTTAAAAGAAATTTTGTAGATATTGCAATGCTTGTTTTTCTTAATACTAATAATAAATATTTGCTCTTTATAGTTTATTATTATTTTTTTAATAGTTAGATAATGATTTTTTGTAAAACTATCTATATATTAAATATTTATATCGAATTTCTTAAGTTTCTCGAAATCTTTATCGAATTAATACAAAAAATATATATATTATAATTAGAATATATATATTTAAAAACTATTTTTATAGTTTAATAATATACTTTTGCTTGTAGATATAATTAATATTTCTTCTTAATCTTTGTAATTAGAATTAATTTTACTAGTATTATTTTTAATTAAATTTGACTTTGTCTAGTTGTGCAATTAAAATTGTTAATAATAAGATAAATTAATTACAAACTTTAATTGCTATAATAATATATTATTTGTATTTTATCTATAAATATAAGAATTAAAACAATAGTTATCTCTATTAATACTTAATTTTGCGTATTTTATTATTAATTTCTTATATATATTTTTGTATAAATATATATATTGTTTGTTGTTCTAATAAAAATAGATATATATATTAGATTTTCTTAAAAAAGTTTGTATTCTAATAGAAAGTATATTATATCTTTTATATTTCGATAATATATAATATATTTATTAATAGCAAAACTACTTATTATATTCTTAATAATAAAGTTTTTGCTTATCTAACTATTATTTCGAATTTTATATAATATACAATATATTTGCCTATATTATTTTTTGATATTGTAATAGCTATATTGCTTGCGTACATATTTGAAGTTTGTATGTCGAAGAAGAGCGTTAATAGTACTTTTTGTAATTTTGTAATTTATTAATTATTGCGCAAACTTTTAGTTTATAATATCTTAAAAAGACTTATATATTATACAAGAAATTTCGAGATATATTGTTATGCTTTCTTTGAATTAACGAAAACAATTATTTTTTTTAACTATAAACTTATTAAATTCTTTAGCTCTTTTCTCTTTATTATACTTCTCTATTATTAGAGAAAAGACAATAGATTGTAAATCTATTGCAAAATTGCTTTTTATTAAGTTATTAAATATTTTAAAAGTTTAATCTTAATTAATAATATTGTTTTATTGTAAAATTGCAAGATAGCAAATTATAATCTTTGTAAAATATATATTAGAATAATTCTTTTAATTTTAGCTTAGCTTAAAAGATTATAAAGCTTTGTTATATATTATTTTATTTAACAAATTTAATATCTTAGTCTTTGTTACGATTTGTCTAAGTTTAAAAAAACTATTGCGTAATTAATATAATTCTTTGTTTTTTAAATTTATTTTTTATTTCTATTTTAGATCTAGATTTTTTTCGATATTTTTTCTCTTAAGTTACTAAGTACTTGTCGAGATATTGCATTAATTTATTGTTCTTCTTTGTTTCGAAGTTGCAAGTATTGCAAGTATATAATATAATACTTTAATTATTAATTTTAATAATACTTTCGACTATATATAAATTATTAATGTAGCAAGAAGAAAAACGTCTCAAAATAACTTGTGTATTATGTATCGATAATTGCAAACAAAAATAACAAATTATATTACAAAATCTTAGATTTAATACTAAATCTTATATAGAAGAAGTGTTGTTAATCTTATAAAATTGCAATTAATAGCAACGTATATAGATTAGTATTCTAAAAAAAACAAAAAGACTTATAATATACAAGAAGATATAAGATATATTTATCTTATTACTTTACTTATAATATAAGAGAAATACTAATTTCTATTTATATTTAATTAAATATTAAGACGAATATCAATAGTTATTATTATAATGTTTTTATATAAATTAAGTCTAGCAATTAGATTATTGTAATTTATAATTAATCAAAATACTAATTAGTCACATTGATTAACTATATAAGATATAATTTTTTTATTAATAATTATCTCTTTCTAACAATAGTATTGTTTTTATATATATTAATACTTAAGCTCAAACGCGTTTAAAACAATTATTTGTATTTTAGACTCTAGAGTAATTCTCAATATTAACAAGAAATTAATATTAAAGTAAGAAAATGCGCTTTGCTATTGCTCAATGTTCAATATTTATAGATGTTAAGTTCTCTAAATTAAATAGTCTAGATTTAACTTAAATTACAAGATTATGCTATAGATTAGAAGAAGAGAAGACATTGGACAAGCACGAACTTATATTTAGAATTAGATTTGCTAGATTGAATTAAAATCTAGTCGAGATTTAATCTAGATATAAGATTATGCTATAAATTATAAGATAAAATATTAGACAAATACAAACTTATATTTAGGATTATATTTGCTAGATCTAGTCAAAATCTAATCAAGATTTAATTCAAATACAAGATTATGCTATAAATTAGAAGAGAGAATATTGAGCAAACACAAACTTATATTTAAAACTAGATTTGTTAAATCTAGTTAAGATTTAATCAAGATTTAATCTAGATACAATACTATACTATAAATTAGAAGAGAAGATATTAAGCAAGCACAAATTTATATTTAGAACTAAATTTACTAAATTTAATTAAGATTTAATTAAGATTTAACTTAGATATAAAATTATATTATAAATTAGAAAAAAAAAGATATTAAACAAGCACAAACTTATATTTAGAATTAGATTTGTCAAATCTAATCAAAATCTAATTAAGATCTATTCTAGATTACAAGATTACAAAATAGACACGTAAATTAGAAGAAACTTAATAGCAATTTTATTGCGTTTAATTATAAGAACTTTATACTACTTTATTTTAGATATACTCTTACTATTATTAGATTTCTTGTAAATTCTTAATATTAATAAGCGCATTTATAGAAGTACTATTTTATTTAGCAACTTTAATTCTTTGTTTTTTCTTAATATTTATAATCTCGAATGTATCGACAATAAAGTTAAACTTTATCTTTTATTTCTTATTTATTATGCGTTTAATTCTCGCTATTGTATAAAGTATACAATAGAATATTCTATTAATATTGTCTTAATAATAATAGAGCTTAAAAATCTATTTGTTCGACTTCAAATTAATAATAAATTTAAATATAGCAACAATTATTATTTGTTAAAAATTTAATATTTTTTCTATAAAATTTGTTATATTAATAAAAGTATTTAATTAATTATAAGCTAAAATATTGCTAGTTTCTACATTTTTCTTAAGCATAAATATATTAACTATTATATTGCGCTTTCCTCAACTATTGTAATTTATTTGTATATATTAACTTAATATAAGACGCTTGCAAAAAAATTATATAAAAAAAGTTAATATTTGTTAATTACAAAGTATATCGAACGTTGTGCTTAATTTATAAAATAGCAAATACTTTGACTCTTGTAAATAAAAGAGCTAGATTAGAGTATCGATTTACGCATTTTACTACTAGTGTTATTTCGAGAAACAAAAATATAATAAATATTAAAGCGTCGAGATACAATTTAAGAAACAATTTAATAACTTTTAATTTTAAGACATTCTAAATAAAGTATAAATAAAAGTTTGCTAAAAAGCAATAATTTCTTGTCTAATTAATAGTCGAGTTTATATATATACTTTCTACTTTAATATTTATTTATTTTATCTATTATTTAGAGAAGTTAATATTACTTTCAATTACAAACAATACATTGTTATAAATATAAAGCAAGCTAGTTTTTTTGTAAACTTTTTCGAGCTCTAATATTATTAATTTTTTTAAATTTTGTTAAGAATAGATTTGTTTGTAACAATTTTAATTCTAAATAGATTGCAATTCTTTAAGCTATTGTAAACGTATATTCTTTTATTTAATTATTAATTATTTATAGTTAATACAAGATTATTTAAGAATAAAGCAAGAACAATCTTTAATACAATCTCTTAAACTTAATTAAGCAATTCTTGAATTAATAATTTTTCTTGTAATATTAAATAATAACATAAAGCATAATCTTTGCAAAGAGTTAACTAATATATTTATCTCTTTTCTAGTTTTTTTGTTAATAGTTATTTAATACTTTTTAATAGTTTTCTTTATTATTTTTATTATAATTAACTAAGAAACATAATGCAAATACTTCGAGACTCTAATATATTTAAGAGCTTGCAATATTATTATAATTAGCAACAATAGTAGAAACAAAGTATTAATTAATTTTAAATAGAAATATTTGTTAAAATCGAAACTTCGATTTGTTATTCTTTATTTGTTGTTAAACTTTTTAAACTCTTTTTTCGAAATCTTAATATTATAAAATTTATTAATATTAAAGAAGTTGCAAAGAAGACAATTAATTTATTATATTTTTCTTGTTCTCTTTGTATTCTTCTACAAGAAATAGTTGTAAATATTAATAATTTTATTGTAAATATAAGATTTTTAGAAGCTCTAGATAATCTACTATTATAGTATAGTATTAACAATTATATTGTAGTACTTATTAAGATTAAAATCTCTTTTTACTTAAAATAATTAATTGCTAAGCTTTTAGATATAAGATAAGTAAATATAAGAATCTTGAATTATTTAAAGTCGATTTCTTAACTTGATTAGAGTTTTATTTTAAATTTTTTGAACAACTTATAAAAATATATAGAAGCGTAATATCTAGCTTTGCTAAATCGATAATCTTAATAATAGCTTAATATTAATTGCTAGTATTAACGCTTAAAACTACAAATAAAATTAATTTTTTAATAAAACAATAATTATAATAATTAAAGTTAAATTTATACAAACAAAATATTTAATTCAATATCGAAAGTATTAGTTAAAGAACAAATAAAGATCTTAAATACTTAGTAGAAACAATAACAATAAACAACAAATTTTGCTTTTTACTTAAATAGAATATTTTCTAATTGACGCTATAAATAAATTTGAAGAACAACAACAATAATTGCTTCGATTGTCTATAGATAAATATTATCAATCTTTATATTATTAATTAAGTTAATATATATTATCTTCTTTAGATTTATTTTGTTTTCTATAGAAATATTACAAAGATCTTAAATACTTATATATACTCTAGTTATAAATTAAATAATCAAATATTGCTAATAGAGATAAGCAACAATATACTTAACAATAATTATATAACTTTTCTATTAAACTTTGTAGAAATTAATTTTATAAAATATGTAGCGCGCTCTTATATATTATTGACAAAATGTTTATAGAGTTAACAAATTTGCGTTGTCTTAACTTTAATAATTAAGTTAATTTTAATACGCAAGTAAAGAAGTAATATTTTAACTTAATATATAAATCTTTATTTTACGTTTTATTGTTCTTGTCTTTCTTGATTTTCTTATTACTTTTGTGCTTTTACTTTATATATAACGCAACAACAAGAACAATCTTTATTTCTCTCTTACTAATTTTAACTATAGTCTTAAGCTTAAATTAATTGTTGTTTTAATTGTTCGAAATATTATTAACAACATTTTTTAATATATTTTTTGCTTAGCTCTCTTAAATAAAGACAAAGTAACTATTAACTGTTTGTTGTTTAGAAATTTAAGAATTTAGAGATAAACAACTTCGAATCTAGAGCAATGCAATATTAGTTTTAAAGATATAAAATAAAAAGAATATTATAATATACTAACTAACTCTATTAATTTTTTGCGACAACTTTGCTAAACAATATAATAGAATTTTTGTTAATTAAAAGATATTAGAAGAAAGAAAATCAAACGAATTATTTTTTTAGAATTAATACTAATCAAATATTTTTGCGTTTTTTCTATTTTTCAAGTAGACTATAATACAAAAGCAAGAGATTAATTTACTTGTATTGTCTTGTAATTAATATTAAACTTTAATATAATTTCGATATATATATTAATTGTAACAATCTTGTTGCGCAAATTGTTATTCTTAAATAGAGCAATAAAATTGTTTAATATATAATATCTTAAAACCTAATTAACTTTATTGCAAAAAATATTACATATTCGAAGTTAAACTTAAAGAGAGTTTAAACAAAAGTTACTAAATTGCGAACAAATTCTAAATATAATTGTAAAGAGCTATTTAGTCTTAAGCTTACACAAGAGTATAAATAGTTTTATTTGAAGTAAAATACAATTAATTGCAAATTTGCTTAACACAAACTTAAAGACAAACTAATAAAAAAAGAACAAAATAAAAAATTAAAAATAAAAATAAAACAAAGAAAGAATTAAAAAAAGCAAAAAAGAAATTTGTTAATAAAGAATACTTTTAAAGATTAATATTGTAATTCTATCTTTTTATTTTTTTTACAAATTCTTTTTTTATTACAACTTTAATATCGAAGATATTAATATAAATAATTGTATCTTTATTAAAACATTTAATAAATATAAAGTATCTAGAAATCTTTATAGAATTTTAAAAATTTTATTGCAAAATACAAACAAAGTTTACGCACTTTAACTTAAGTGCTATTTTAAAATAACTATTATTTTTCTAGACTTTAAAAGAATATTGTTTTGTTAAACAAGTTTTAATACTTAAGTAAAAAGTTGTTTAACAATATATTTGTAAAATAAAATAAAGACTCGCTTAACAAATACTTTAATTTAAATATATATATTATTTTTGTTAGCAAAGTTAGGAATTGTTACAAATAATACTATAATAAGTTGTTAATAAATAATGTCTTCAGAAATATAATAACAAGAAGAGTACAAACAAGCTATAAATATTAAAATTATAATTAAATAATTATAGACTTATTAAAATAGAATATATGCGCGTTAAAGCTAGCGCAAAAATAGCAATTTATAATTTAAGTATTAACTTGTTGCAAGACGTTAAGTATTAACAAAATAATAATATTAAGAAACTTGCTATTTATTATAAGTCTTCTTAGAATTAACGCAAATAATAAAGATTTCGAAATAGATATTAGATATTAAGAAGTTAAGTTATAGAGAATATTTAAATAGCAAATTAAGACAAGAATATATCTATAAAAAATACTTTAACGCACTAGAATGCAAAATAAATAGTCGAAATTAAATTGATTAAAATTTGATTTAAATTTGACTCAAATCTTAATTATAAATAAGAAATATTTACAAAATAATATTAATTTAAGTAGCAAGTTCAAACTTTCTAAAGAATTTAATTAGAGTTGTTAAAACAATATATAATTCTAAGTATTTATAGATATTCGAAGATTGTATATTTAAATTTCAAAAAACGCACTATAAACATAAATTTCTTTAAAACTTAAAAAGATTAATTTTAAATATTAAAGAAATTTTATTTTCTATTGTTAAAGCTATTATCTAAGCAATAAAGCTTTAATATCTAGTTTCTAGAATTATTTTGCTAAATTATATTTGAACTTCTTTTTGCTAATTTGATATAATTTTGATAATATAATTTATCTTATAAATATATTTAAAATATAACATTTAATATTTAATCTCGCTTACAATTATATTATAAACAAAAAAAACTTAAAGTAGCAATATCGAATATAATTAATAAAATCGATTATTATTGTTTAAGCTAAAAAGAATATATCTATTTTATTCTAAATTAGTTTTTATCTTTCTTAGATTTTTGAGTTCTCTTATAAATTAATAGACGCATTTGTTGTATTATTAATTTTATTAATATTCTTACTTTTTTAACTTTTTATTGTATTTATTATCTTAAACATCTTAACAATAAAGTTTATTTTAACTTTTAATTTTTAACTAATTACGCGTTCGATTCTTGTTTTCGCATAAATAATATAGTAAGTTATCTAGTTAATATTATCTTAACAATAAGTATATTTGAATATTTGCTTGTTAAACTTAAAGTTATAAATTAACTTGTATAGAATAATTATTATAGCTTGCTACAAATTTAAGTCTATCTTTATAATTCTAGTTATCTTAAAAAGAATATTTAGCTAACTTTAATCTAGAAACTTCTTAATCTTTATATCTTTCTTTAGTATAAAAACATTTATTGTTAGCTTGCGCTTTAATAGATTATTATAATATATTTAAGACTTGCAATTTAATATGCAATGCTTACAAATATATTATATAAAAGAAGTTAATACTTGTTAATTACAAAATATATTAAACAATATACTTAATATATAAGATAAAGAAGACTTTAATTCTAAGAAATAAAGAAATTAAAATAAGATATCAACTTACGTGTTTTACTACAAAAGTTATCTTAAAAAAAGAGAATATTATAAAATTTAAAATATTAAGATACTTTTTAAAAAGTATTCTAATTGCGTTGAGTTTTAATATATTATAAATAATTTATAAATAGAAGTTTGTTAAAGAATACTTATCTCTTAGTTAATTAATAATTAGATTTATGCAAACTTTCTTAATATTTATATTAGTTTACTTTGTTATATTTTTAAGAATAATAGAGACAACAAAGATTAAATACAAAAGATTGCTATAAATGCAAAGAAGACAAATTGCGTTAAAAATACTTTTAATTTTTAACAATTTTAATCTTGTCAAATACTATCGAAGATAGACTTAAATATATTAATTTTAATTTTATTCGATTTACAAATCTTTAAGTTGTTTTATTTTTATCTTAAATTAAGAGTTAATTATCGAATTGTATATTGCAAAATATTTTTTTAAAAATTTTGCAATAATTAATAATTATATAAGATTTTTAAAATTTATAAAATATTCTTTGTTTTAAAGACTTTTATTATAATATTAAATTAAAATATAAGATAGAAGCTCTACAAAGACTTAAATTACTTTGTTTACTTCTTTTGTTAATTTCTTTATTTTAATATCTTAATATCTTTTAATAGTTTTCTTTATAAATTGTAATAAAGATATTCGAAAAAAATTCAAAATTTGAAGTTTGCAATTTTAAAAGAAGTTGAAATATTAATAGAGTTAAAGCTAATAATTGTTTCTAACAAAGTAGCAAATTAAAATTAATATATTAGTATAATATTCTTTATAAGATTAATTCTTTTTTATAATTCTTTTTAAAAATTCTTTATATTATGCGATTTGTTAACTATAAAAAATTTACAATACAAATAAACAATCTTCTTTATCTCTATAAGTGTCTCTTTCTTTTTCTAGAAACTATATATATATAATTTTATAAATTTATTTTCTAGACGCAACTTTTATAAGTTCTAGATTATTAATAATTAAATAAAGATATTTGTCGAAAATAGAGTTCTATATTAATTTAATTAGTTAATAGATATTTGTTTCGATAACTTAATATTAAAATCTTAAACAATCTTAAGTTTATCTTTTAATATTTGCGATAATTGTATATCGAAATTCTTAAAAAGTTTGTAAAGTTTTATAAGTATAATATTAAAATTTTTAAGATTAATAAACTTAATTATAGTTTAATATTAATCATTAATATTAATTCTTAAAACAAGAAAGACAATAAAATTATTAATAAAATAAACTTTGTAAAACTCGAAATTTAATTAATAGAAATATATATTTAATTAAGAGTAAAAAGTGTTTGCTAAAAAACAAAAAAAGAATTTCGATATTTTAAGAGAGCAATAAAGATAAACAATAAACTTTTGCTTTTATTTATTTCGAATCTTTTACTATCGAAGTTATAGTTAATATTGAAAAATAGTAGCAACAATAATCTTTATAGTTTATATATAAGTATTGTTAGTCTTTAAGTTATTTGTTAGATTAATAAAAATTATCTTTTCTAGATTTATTTTGTTTTCTATAAGTTCTTTTTATAGATTATCTTTATTTGCGTTAATTATTGCAATAAAAAAAGCAATCAACTATTGTTAATAAAATATAAATAGTAGTATATCTAGCAAGTAATACTTAACTTTATTGTTAAGTATAGTTAAAACTATAAATATAAACTAAGCAACGTATAATTAAATCTTATTAATCTTATATTTGTATAACTAGAAATCTTAAGTTGCTTTAAATCTAAGATTTGCGTCAATCTTTATATACAAACAAGAAAATAATATATTAACTCGATATTTATATTTTTAAGTTAATTATTGTCTTTTTTAATATTCTTGTTTTGCAAGTTCTTATTATTCGATTTCGACTCTTTAATATTAATAAGCTTTATTTTTGTATTAATTTCTTTAAGTAAAAATTTAAGTTTAAATAATTAATTCTTTTTCTTATTTAAAATATTGCTAATTATCTTTTTTTTTACTTTGTCTTTCTTGATTTTCTTTAATAAAGATAAAGAGATTGTTAACTTCTTTTTATTGTCGAGCTTTAAATATTTAAATACAAAGCGCTTCGAGTCTAGAGCAATACAATATCATCATAAGAATATAAAATATAAAGAGCATTATAATATATTAACTAGCTTTACTAGTTTTCTTCGACAACTTTGCTAAATAATATAATAGAATTTTTGTTAATTTAAAGGTATCAAGAGAAAGAAAATCGAGCAAATTATTTCTAGAATTAATATTAATAGAAATTCTTTGTATTTTTGGTTTTTTAATTAGATTACAATATAAAAGCGAGAAATTAACTTATCTATGTTGTCTTGTATCTAGACTAGAATTTAAAAATTATTATTATTTATTTATTAAGTTTAACACTGGGACTCGCTTGATAAAGAGTCGCTGTAGAATTTCATCCTCAACTGTAGGGAAGTCCTCTACTGCACGCTCGTTGATTACTTGTCGCTTGGCATACTGCCACCAAGGCGGTGGAGTCGGCACGGGTTGTGCGCAGAAGAAGTTGTAGGACTCGATCTAAAAGATATGTTAGCATGTTTGCGCGCAGAAGACAAGTGGCAAGAGCTTCTTACAAGTTTCTTGCTAGCCTCTGTCAACAACCAAGCACACGTACCAGATCTTAGGCGCATAATAGCGTCGAAGACATCCCGATGCAGATAGAGAAGAAGAACTTTACGGGCAGTAATGTTCAACTCTTCGTCTTGTCCTTGATAGCCTTGATCACGCCAGAAAGCCATGCTTATTTAGGAGAGCTGGATAAATCTGCTGTCGATTGGGAGGCGTTTCGCTTCCTGCTTGCTTGAAATTGGGAAGATACAGCGGCTCTATGTGCAGCTGGACGTGTTTTCGTTCGTAATCTAGCATAGTTATCGCTGCGGAGTATCGGAGCGTTGTAGTTGTTTGGGTGTACACCGCCAAGACGTGATCTTGAATCATAAGGGACCACGAATCTTTGGTTCGGCGTTCGATTCAATTCTTGGTCACCATTGAGCGTATCTCCTGTACGATTCGCCCAAGTACGCCGGTTGAAGCACGGTTGGCAGACTTTGGTCTAGCATTCCTCTTGGCTTCATTGCTTCTTTGACTGCCTGACACTGACTTTGCCGATGCGTTGGCTTGCTTTTTCCGCATAGAGCAAAGACTGTAAAGAAATGTACCAAGTGAGAGCACACAGCATTCGACCAGCCTGAATTGCGCCTTCGTTCTCAGCACCAGCAGCAGCCGCCTTCCTCTCCTCTTCCTTCTTCTGACGAAGCAAGGCCCAGTATAGTATACTCAATATATTCTTGTGATCTCTGGTCTTCTCGTCATCCTTCACAAGGAATTTCACGCGGACGAGCTGCGATACTCGTTTTGGATCCGCTACCGCTCACAGGTAGAGCTCATGGTGCGTGACGTAGGGCTCCCCCCTCGTCACCCACGTCATGGCATTAGATCTGGGAGTAAAGAAAGGGGGAGGTATATAGTAAGTAATGATGATTTCGCCTGGAGGTGCGCTCTGATGCGGGGCCTTGAAGCTCATGTCCCAACCGAGGCCGCGACAATTTTTCCTCTTCTCGGTAATTACCCAATTCTATACTGACTCACTGTCCCATCAAAAGATCAAGACCTTCTAGCCACTTGATATAGAACCCTTCGTCTTCCGATTTCGGTTATGACATGTCCATCGACGTCCATATCACCAGTGCCAACTTTCATTCTTGCTGGTTCACCTAAGGGGGCTCTTGTTGCGCGCACCACACCAACCGTGTCAGATTCCGCAGGCCAATTACCGAAAAAAAAATAAGCAAGGATTTGTGATGACCTTCACAGTGCGGTTAGTGAGACTGTTATGCCTCGAAATCAGTGCTCTCTGTAGGAATAATCCGTGGATGAGGAGGGCATTTCCTGTCCGTGTCAAGATACACAACGACCGGGATCAAGTATGCCAATGTCTTTCCGCTTCCCGGTCCGGCATGGGCTTCGACGACGACATCAATTAACGGTCCACGCTGAAGGACAGTCTCTGTCGTACCATCTACCTCGCACTGGCGCTGCTAATTCCAAGTCAGCTCGATAATCATGGCTTTCTGTAAGCTAGAAAGGCGAACGACGCCCAATCTTGAAAGGGCATGCTTGATCTTGGGTGACAAGCTGCCCAACACATTGAAGAAGAATTGAGCCTTATTCACAAATGTATGTGGGAGGTCGTTAGAGCGACGTTGCTGATATTCCACTCTATATATCTTCGCAATAGCACTGTCGTTCTCAATTTTCGCATGAGCGATTCGATCAAAATTCCTTTTAAATTCTCAAATTAGTACTGCTCGTTCGAAGATAGTAAATGGGATGCTGATTTGTTTATCGAATGTAGTAAAGTGCACATATAAGAATGGAGAAGAGACTTAGAAGAACTTGAAGATTATTGACACATTTGTGCTTGGCTTGTTCTATGTCATGGAAGGTTTTCGACTCGAATTGAGGATTGTTATCGACTTTGTCTGTTGGCAAGTATTTGAATGCTCTAGAGTCGCCTCCAGTCTCGATAGCACGAGGGAAGGCCTTGTGTTTTGAAGAGATAGCACGAGGAAAGACCTTGTGCTCTGGAGGGACAGCATGAGGGAAGACCTCGTGCTTTGAAGAGACAACACCAAGAAAGACCTTGTGCTCTAAAGAGACAACGACAGTCGCGAGGTACGTCTCAGCAAGCGACATCTGGTGAGCAAAAGAGTAGGCGGCTGCTTTTTTGCGAGCCAAACGTTCAAGTTCAAGTTCTCCGTTGTTTCCCCAAATTATTGAATGACTAATTACTGAGCTGTCGCCGTCTACAACATAGTTAGCGATAATCAGCAATGCTCTGCGCGATCTAGATCGCTTACCAACTTCATCCTCTTCTGCTTCGTCCTGGCCTCTCGTCAAGCCTGCAGTCGCGTCAAAATTCGTTGAGCCGACGCTTCCTATAGTAGCATTCAGTAAGAGGAAAGAATAATGTGTGACTCGATCCTTACCGTTTTCGCTCCTCGATGCTTGTGTTTGGCTTCTCAGCTCGGTGGTCGAAGCTTCACTCCATCTTCCCATCATCATTCAGGAGCGGTCGGTGAGCATATCCCCTCTCCTTCCTTATCCGTAAGCGCTTAGAATGTAAGTATATATATAGAGACTCCGGGATGTCCAAGGTATGCAAAAGTCCGTAACCCATTAGCTATCATCGAAGGGCCTTGCGTAGACCACTTCGTCAATTCCAGCCTTCTTGAATACCTCACACGAATAAGATTGGAGTAAACCTCTTCTTTCTGATAAATTCTTGGTACTTGGTGAGCTGTGCAGCACGCCAGTCGTACTTACACTTGTACAATTTTGCGCAGATGGTGCAACACAATCAAAGTACTGAATCAATTATCCCAGGCTGTGACTAGCTTGTCTTGCAAATTCTCGCTACTAATTGAGAACGAGAATAGCCCGTCAAGAAGTGAAAGAGGAATTTTGAGGGGTTTGTCGGGTCCACAGGCGTTTGCAGCATCATTGCCACTCTGCATCTGGATATCTGCGTGGAAGTCAAGTAGAGAAAATGCGTGAATCGGATTGGCAAGCAGTTCTTACCGAGGCTCTGAAAAGCAATACAGAGCCCCAGGGCCTCGAGTGGAGCGGACGATGATGCTTTGGGCCATCTCTTCGTTCTCGTTCGCTCCCCTTATCGAGAAACATCGTGGAGTGGCCCGATAGGCCGCCACCAGGGCGGAATCCGATCTTTTCGCTCACATTGAAACCTTCAGCGAATTGTTGTGTAGTCGCTGTTTCCATAATACCGAAGGAAGAGGGATGTTGCGTGTGTTACAATATGAGTGACACTGGAGGGGAAACTGTCGTAGATCTTGTAGTCGTATTCGTACTATACTAGATCGTCAGATATTGCTCCGATACCGCTTTTTGAGTTGGCCTTCGTACACTGCGGTATTGACCAAGCTTCCAATCCTGGGATACATGCGATCTTACTTCGTTGAGAATGTGAACGGGGGACCAATCTCACTCATCCGTCGAATTGGTAAATTCATGGGGTTGAAGCCAAACTCTAGATCGCAAACGATACGATACGATTGTCAATGGTTTTGCTTATGATCGGCAACTAGTTGCAGTTTGGCGAGACGCTCGTAGGCGATATAGCGAGCATAGGAATCCAAGAGCTTCAATGGCTCTCTCTCTTTCATCTGCGATTGAAGCCCTTGGTGAGACGGCTGTGCTTCTACTCGTACGAGTCTCTGCGAGATACTCTCCATAGTCTCAAGCACGTGGTAGAGTACAAGCTTCCGACGGCATCCAACAAGATGCAGTTGAAGCTTTTGGGGCGTTCATCGACACCCTCAAGCCGCTTTTGAAGTCGGTCCGCTATTAGTGTGGGGACAAGGAGGAAAGAAGCATAGCGGGAGGTATGAGATCAGGGCTTAGGAGAAGACAATGGGATATAGTATACGGGAAAGAGATCAAACAAACAGTATGTGCTTGGACCAAGCGTTGCAACTAAGATGCTCAGCTTCTTTGAGTAATGGATATGGTGTATTGAAGTGGGCGACCAGAAGGCGAGGAGGGGGGAGACAGAGATATAGAAGTGTGTGTGTATAATGTATGGAAGTATGGGATCAATTTGCTGGGGGAGAGAGGTCCTTAAGTAGGTCGCTTCGCCGGTTCCGGTATTCCCTGCGTGCTTCACACGGAAAGGAATACAGTGAGATTCTTCCCAGATTGTGAGTTCATCTCACAAGGTGAGCTCCTTTCCGCAAGCGAGCTGTCCTCACGACATGAGGGCTTCCCGGTTGGTGAGTTCCTTGCAGCTTGGTGGATATATGTTCCAACAAAATGACTTTGCATGCTGCGGACTGAGATGATGTTCTTTGAGTGGTTTTGATAGGCGAACTCACCAGATATCAGCATCAGCAAACCCTGATACCACAACACTCTACTCTTCCACCCTCTACGACCGCTTCCCTTCCCCAGTAAAGTCCGATCAGCTCCCCAACGAAATTTCGATCGCTTTCGCTCCATACGTCTAGGCCCATGCGCGTTAGATCCTCGCTTGAGACGTAAACCTTTTCTTTTTCTTGTAGGAGCATCTCGTCCTCTTCTGCCCTCGAATCAGCGCCTATAGCTTGTTGCAAACCTGCGTCATCATTTCCGATCTCGTTGTCGTCATGAAACTCCGACTCATGGCCGTTGCCGCGATCAACCACTTCGGCAAGAACCCGAAACATCAGAGACGTGAACCGATGAAAATACGCTATCAGCGCCATTTCAAGTCCTACATCCTCCGCCATCCCTGCACCAGGACTTTTAAACATGCCATTCGCACTCATGCTTCTTTGCGGTGACTTCCCGTGAGCACTTCCGGACCTACCCTCAAAATCTCTCAGGAGCGCGGAATCGTGATCGCTCTCCTCATCGAGATCTGTGCGCTTCTCACCTGCGGACGCCCACCACATGAAGCTTGAGTATGCGAGCGCCGACCAGGATTGCGGTTCGATGAGTCTATCATCAATCGTGGACGAGGCATCGTCGAAGGTTTCTTGTTGGTTGAGCTCTGGCAGGGCAGAAGGTGAGGCTTCAGGATCTGCTGTAGCTGAAGCGTAAGGTGAGTGAGAGCTGTTGTAGGTACGCAGATCACGGCGTAGGGTCCGGTAGCGGCGATAGTCGCGCTGGGTGGCTTTTATCTCTGAGTTTTGCTTGCTAGAGAGACGAGGCCAAGATTTCTCAGTCGCGCGGGCGCTGTGAGGTGGGGCCAGAGTGACGAGAGTGTCATAGAGATGCGGTTTCTGCGCTAGGATATCGTCGGTTGTGCAGGCTACCCAGCCGTAGCCTAGATTGTCGGACGTTTGTGAGGGGGATGAATCCGAGGTGCGGGAGCCGGTGGTGAGAATGGAAATATCGTGAACGCCGACTGAGAAAAGGGGATTCAGACGGGTGGGCAGGGGCTCGAGGGGAGGGAGATCGATGACTGAGGCGGGGATGCCGGATAAGACAGAGATGTTGTATACTTACTCCACTGTTAATTTTGGTATGCTGGATTGGGAAGGAAAGCTGACCGAAATTACAAGAGAGCTCGACAGGCGCATGCCCAACCAGTAAGATACGCTTCCTCAACAAAGCGGCTTTGTATAGAGGAAATATGAGAGGGCCGAATGTATCTAGGAATATGGATAGCGATAACGCGGGATGATGCGAAGAAAGCCCCTTTCCAGGCGGCGCCAGAGCAGACGCTGTTGATGTTGCGCGATTTCTGGTTTGTGTCTGCTGGTTCGGAGATGCTCGTTCTTGCCCCCGCCTGTCTTGGTCTGCTGATGGGGAACCATTTTGCGAGGATGGCTTGGCCGACCCATTGTCATCTGTAGGCTGATGTTCTGCCCAGAAGTCCTCAAGCGGTTGAAGCTCCTCAGGAATGTTGACCAATGTCCTGCAGCCCTTGTTAGCGCTCGACGCTGAATCCTCGGGATTTCTCTACCTCGCCAGACCCATCAATTCTTCTGCATGTTTCCAGCTCTTTCCCATCCGTCCATAGCTTAGCGGGACCAATGCGCCCACAGCCAGCATCAGCGCATTGCGTTCCGACTCCGCAGCTGGTTTGTTGACGAATGCGCTGATGCCAGCATAGTCCTCATCATGAACAAAGTATCTAGTCTTTAGCTCAGAATGGCTCGCCAGCTGTAATTACTATCGACGTACACGAGGTCCTCCTCAACGTGATGTAGTCCGGACGGAAGGGACTTGAACTCGACGCTCTCAGTGAGCTCTACTATCACACAATCAGCACGTATAAGGAGATCTTGGACGTGATTGATATACAGCCCGGTATTGATCGCTTCCATGCTACCTTGTATCTGCGCGGGCCTACCCTCAGCGATTTTGCCCAATCCTCTACCTCGGCAGAGCTTACCCAGTCCTCGCGTCGAAAAGTACTAGGAATACGGCTGCAACAGGCGGTAAATCTGCAGATAGTCCATCAGGGAGTTCGAGATGTAGGGAATGCCCCCTTCGACGCTTGGCTGTCGACATTGATAATATTCGAGGATGCATGGTCTCATGGTCTCAGAAGCCCGAGACTTCACTCCATTGGCCGGCCATTTGAGCCGACTTTCCGCCGATGCCAAGCCAAACCTCAGAACTGCCAATTCCACCCGCTGAAGCAGAAAGATTTAATTACGCTTTGCCTTTATATCCAAGACTAATCGAAATACCCAACGTGTGGTCGTGCAAGACGTCGAATCGCTTCCCATCTCGATCCTCACCCTCAAGATATCCTGACCATTTCATAAGTCACCTTTTAAGCCTGGGCACATCCAACAGCGATAACATTCAAAACTCGAAAGCTTGCTTTGAAGATGTAGCTCTCAATGCTCTATGCTAACGTCTATCTATTACATCAAACCACCTTCTCCCCAAACCCAACCTCGATAGAGAAAGTAAATATTACAATTAGTGCGGGCCCCATCTTTTACGCCCGTCTTCCCTGCCCTCGAACCTCCCAACCCCAAACATCCTACACCCTTTCCAGAATCTTGGTCTCGCATTTCCGTAAAGACTGTGCTCCATCCCCACATCAAACCTTCTACCATTCCAGCAATCAAGCAAACAGGACCAAAGCAGCCACACCAACCAGCGCCGCAATTGCAGGGTGATTCGCTCTAGCAGCACCAGTGAACGGTAACGGCGAGCTGGCGACCGCGCTGGCCGATGGTGCGGGGGCAACTGAATGCGGTGTTTCAGGCGCTGTAGTCGCCACGGGGTAAGGGGTGGTAGGAGAGGGCTGCTCAGGGGCTGGCGGGACACTGGTCGGAATGATGGGCTGCCCCTCGGGCCTTTCCGAGGGGGCGGTCACCGACGAGGGCGTGGGCACTGGCGCAGGGGTCTGGGGGATGGGGGCTGGTGGGGCCGTTGTGGGGGCTTGTGGTTGACTCTCAGTCGTGATAGTCGTTGATGCTGGTGGGCTTGAGGCGGGAGTCTCGGGCTTGGGCGCCGGTGGGACGGTTGTGGGTATTTCCGGCTGACCTTCGCTCTTCTCAGTGATAGCGGTAATAGGTGTTGTCGCTGGTGGGCTTGGGGTGGGAGTTTCTGGCTTTGGAGCTGGCGGGGCGCTTGTGGGAACCTCAGGTTGGCCTTCGCTCTTTTCGGTAACAGCGGTGATGGTCGGCGAGACTGGAGGCGCTGATGTTTCTGTAGATGTGCTGGGGACAGGGTAAGTCGTCATGCTTGTGTACACAAGTGTAGAGGTCTGGGTTATTGGTACAACAGTGGTGGAAGATTCCTTGGTGATAGTCGATAATGTCACAGGGCATGTAGTAGTCGTTATTACAACCAACGAGGTAGTGGTGGCCGGCGGAGGCGTCTCGGTTTTGACCTTGGTGGTTTCCTCAGTCTTGGTGATAGGGTATGTCGATACGCTTGTGTATATTATTGTAGACGTCTGAGTTATTGGTACAACAGTGACTGAAGACTCTTTGGTGATAGTCGATAATATTACAGGGCATGTAGTAGTAGTCAATACGATCAACGAGGTAGTAGTGGCCGGTGGAGGTGTCTCGGTCTTGACCTTTGTGGTTTCCTCGGTTTTGGTAATTGGTATTACCGTTATACTGGTAAGGACTATCGTTGAAGTCTGCGTGACAGGAATTACGGTGGTCGTGGACTGTTTTGTGATGGTGTAAGAGGTCACCGGGCAAGTCGTTGTCGTAAGTAGTATGGTGGATGTTGTCAAGACAGGCGGGGGAGTCGTTGTTACGGTTTCGAGAGTCTGAGTCTCCTTGGTCTTTGTTTGTGTTTCAACGGTTTGGGGTGTTGTCAATTCCGTGCTGGTAACCGGGCAGGTGGTGACTTTAGTCAACGTAATTGTGGAAGTCTGGGTCACAGGCACTGTAATAGTGCTTGAGCTCGATGTGATGGTCTTGTATGTGACCGGGCAGATCGTGGTGGTATAAATCTGCGGCCAGAGATTAGCTTTCTTTCTTCTAGCGCCAAGACTAGCCGATGTGCCTACTATGGTAGAAGTCGTCATTTTTGTAGTAGTTTCGGGCGGAGGCGGTGGTGGAGCGGTCCCAGTCGGCGTAGGACAGCCTCCCTTGCAAGAGGTGACAATAATCGTGGAGGTTGTTAAGCTTGTGCTGTAGTAGGTGGTCGAGCCATGGGAGTACGTCGAAGTGACCGGGCAGGTGGTGAGCGTGGTATAGGTCGTCAATGTCTTACTTCCAATGCTGGTCCCACTTGGATTGACACTCGTGCTATTCCATCCAGGCCCCCATCGTGGAAGCAAGCCATCAGCACCAAGATGCAAGCCCTGGGCAGCAGCACCGCCAGCAAGAGCTAGGAAAGCGAGCGTAGATCTCAACATGATGAATAGTAGATATGCAGCTGTGTTCTCAACAAGCAGTAGAGATTGAATACAGAACGAGAGTGATACGCAAGACCGTAGCGAGAGAGTCCTTGTGTATATGAGAGTGACTTTGAAGAGACACGAGCGGTCAAGGAAGAAAGCGGTGGGGGGCTGGTGATAAACACTCTTCAACCGGCAGACTGCATGGTTTCAATGCACGGTGACTTGCCCCAAAGGCGGTCACGTCAGACGTCCAGAGAGTTCGTATCACGGCCCTGGTTCTAGCCATGCAGAGCGACCGCATGCTACCGAAGCTCCCCTTGGCGAATCGACGGCCTCCTCATTGCCTCGTACAGGTATTGTGAGATGGCAATCAAGACCCCTGTTTTGTTTACAGCAGGCTGCCGAGTGCCATTGGACAGAGAGCCAAGCGGAGCAAGACAGCTAGGACCTTTGCAATGATTGGCAGGAAATCTGGCCGCAAACAACGCTCTCGGATGACGGCAGCAGAAGTAGCCAGCTAATGCAAGGTATGTGTTAGACTCATGAGCGAGGAGTTCATGGAAAGAGAAGGACGACGGTAGCGCAGTGGAACACCACGCTACCAACACATTACGAGTGACCTCGTAAGCTCTGGAAAGACGGAGCCTAACATACTGGAAAGCGAATTAAGTGGCCAAAGCTCGGCCTGAAACAAGAGAGTGCTAAAAATTTATAGCAAACCTTTGGCTGTGAGGCGTATTTTGGCCAAAGTATCCAGCAAACTAACGCTTTCACGACTGATTGAGTCTGACGCACACGGTACCCAGGGTGCAGGTATGGATAGAGCAATGGCCGAGACAGGTCCGCGGGATAAGGAATCCATCTCATGTGTACAGAGCAAAGGATGAAAGCTCATCTGCAAGCTATCTGAGCCGCTGCAGCCTTGCCGAGGAGTGCCGAAATGGATGCGCACCAAGGAGCGACATGTCACCGCGTGCGGACAGTTTGAGAGAGCTACATCGTACCCCGCCAGATGGATGCCCAGCACGAGCCAAGCACCGTTGATACCAAAGTGGCTGACTTTTGGTCCGAATTAGCACCTTGAATTCTCGTATTTACTTTTCCATGAGCATTTCAAGGGCGCGCTCTCTCCACGCTTGTCCGGGTTTTAGTTGGAACGGTAAGCGTGACGTCGAGCTTGCTTCTTGCCTCATCAAGACCCATGCTTTCCCAGCCTTCAGCCCACGGTCACGGTGTGGCACACTCTTCTGTCCGAATGCAGGCACCTGCGGTAAGAGGCCTATCAGCAAGCCAGCGCAAAAGCAGTCCTGCCTCGATGTGGAGTCCCAGCGGGAGTCCCTGCTTGTTCCTGAAAAGTTAATTTGTCGATCTTTGTCGTATGCAGTCGAGTATAAGACTTGCCAAATGGAGAATCGCATAGCTGCGCGATAAAGAACCCCGCTCTCACGAGAAACTCGTGGTCGATCTCCCGTCGCAGCCTTTGGAGTTTTATGGGTTGTCCGCTCAATTGGTCGACCATTTCGTAAACTCGCTGATCCGCCAATTTGTCAAGCCATCAATTCGTGATCCCATATACAGAACAAGCGAGAGCCGATGCGCAATAGCCAAATCCTAGGAGCAACAATCAATCATCGCTTTCGTCATCCGAACAACCATCCCAGCCTTCTTCGTAAGCTTCCGCGATGTCACCCAGACCATTGAATAGTGCCTCTCGTTCGTCGAGGTCAGCCATCCGACTTACTACAGTCTGCAGACCCTTGATGCGCCGAGTAGTTCCCGAGGTCGTCGAAAGAGCAGTGTGTATCGGTACGGTATTCAAGTGATCGGGTGGCTGGGAGAAGATACCGGGGAAGCTGTCGAGCAGTGGGTATTGCAGCGATGATCGATACCTAGGTTCGCTGTCAGCTGTACATGCATATGCAAAGTAGTGAGCATGGATTGTTCTGCGAGGCAGAAGTACCCATATCATCAATTCAAAAAGCAATAATAAGGCAATTGACTAACCTTTCGACGATCGTGGCACCGGCCAGCCGCCTTCGCTTGCGCGCAAGCCCATTCTCGTCGCTGTCGGCCTCTGGTTCTTGCCTCGCAGCATCTCTAATGGTCTCTGCCCTAGCAAATGTGTGTTCTTTCGCCCTGTCGTATGCGGAAGTATTTGCCGAGCTCGAAGTTTCCCCACTTGAGAGATCCATGTCAAAGTTTGCATTAGCCTCCTGTAGGTCATCCTCGCCCACCAAATTCCTCGTATTTGATCGTGGTACCCTTTGATCATTGCTACCTTGAATGGATGCTGCGTCTCTGCCGTGTGATTGTGTGTGATCGAGCAGGCTACATTGAAGGCTAGCAATGCGCTGATTGCCATTGACATTCAACGTCGATTCGATGTCACCTAACAGTCCGCGCTTGCTCTGATCAGGCCGCAATCGTGAGGGTAACGTCATACTCTCCATTGCCATCGAAAGTAGCGCCGACGTGTGCCATTGTGAATCTTGGTCGAGCTTGAGGTACTGAGGTAGGCGAGTGGGAGGTATCGAGAGCGGGATATACATCGACGCCTGTGATGATAGCTCGTATATAGTCCTGGCAGTATTGACCGATCGCAGTAGTTGCTTGGCCTATCCACCACAAAGGTCAGCCAATTTCCCCAGCTCATGTAGGAAATTCTGACCCGCGTTCCGCTGCCTCGTTCTTCCTCAACCCCCCAGACCCAGACCTCCTTGTTCCCAACCTCATCCTTCAACCCTTCAACCATTCCCTTCCCAAAGCCACCCCAGGCATCATCAGCTCCCACGATTACCTGTGTGCCCTGTAGAAAATCACACTCCTCGATCCACCTCCTCACATCGCGGTCCATGATTCCCTCATCCTTGTCTATAGCCTGAAACAAGTCTTCCCCACTCTGCCAGTTCTCAAATGGCTGTAGCGACGATGCGAGTTCATAGTCGTTTATCTGAACAACTGACCGCGGGTGATGGAAGACGCGAGAATAGTCGGCCCAGGTACGGATTGTTGAAGGCTGGATAGAGGAAGGCTGGAGGCCGCTGTCGAGGGATTGCTGGTAGGGATGTTGCGGGATGGAAGGATTTTGATGGAGGACTGGAGTACCATTCCTTCTGGGTGGGAGACCGTCAGTATTTGTTGCGCAGAGCATGTAAGCTGATGAGGGGAGGGGACGAGAGGGCTACCAAACACCCTTTCCGCTGCCCACGTCGCCCGAGCTATCATCTTCATAGAGACCGCCGCTGCGGCGCAAACTGCCAAACCCGCCTTTGAGATCATAGATCAATGTTCGAGGAGTGTATGTCTCTCCGCCGGTAGGGGAGAGGCCGGCGCGGAAATGGATGTCATGGTCGACCGGCGATGGAGTGTCTGCGGAGTAGGTGAAGTAGGATTCCTAGATCGTGTGTAAGTGATGCGGATGAGGGAGAGGAAGGGCGTGAAGACATTGTCTGTACCTGAGCATTCCAGAAGTGGGTAGCTATGTGATTGGCACAGTGGCCGAGCTGGATCGTGAGGATTTCATGCATATTTCGGTAGGGCAAACTTCTGGATATGCAGTGGTTTGAACGCAGGTTCAGACCTGGAATCTCGCCGTGCGAGCCGTGTATATTATTTTGGACCCTTGGACAAGGCCATGGTGACAGTACAATTGTTGTTCATGGGTCATCTATCAGCCCCATATTGTGCTGTCGATGAGAACCATAATTTGCATGTAGCCTATGTCACGTGATGATCGCTCTGGGAGATCGAGCTCGATGGTTTCTCATGTCCAACTCTCAACATTACTTTCTTAGCAACAAATTTAGAACGCTGTTACAAAAACTCCAAGACATGTTACGTAGGATTCTCAGGATCGCAAGACCTCGCACATCCACTTAGCCCAGCACCACGGTGTCCCGTACCCATCCCTCTCCGTCATAGAATTGAAGTATTCCCACCCCATCACGCCCCCAATATCAGGGTACTTCTCTTTCAAAGCTGTCAATGTTTTCCGCAACGGCTCATCTGCAATCCAGCCACTGCAATTCGCAGGATTAGTCACCAGTCCCACAACAACCTTGCTCGCAGGCCAGCCTCGCATGATAATCCTTTCATAGTCCTCGGTCTCCGCCATGTTGCCCCATCCGCAGTAAAACTGGGTATTGTACCATGCAATTTTATCCGAAAAGGCCTTGTCCAAAGCCTCATAGTCGAAGCCAGAAAGATTGCGCTGAGAACGCATTGCGGTCGCTACAGGCGCCAGCGTAATCAGGAAGTCTTGTCCAAAACCCATCTTCAGTCTATCGATGAGACGGATGACGCTGGGCAGACTTATCGCCTCTTCGATGTCGAGATCTAAGCCATCCAGGCGCGTCCATTCAATCATTTCACGCAGGATCTTGTAGTAGGCTTCAAAGCTGCCCTTTTCGCCGTCAAGCGCTGTGTAGGATCCTTGATGTGCGCCACCTAGCATGCCGAGGACTTTGACTCCATGCCGTTGTAGAATGCGAACTTCCTCCCATATTGCTGTATTCTTGGAGGCTGTGTAGGGGTCATCGTTGAGAGTGATGCTTGAAGGGCTGTTGAGATGAAAGGCCGCGATGATGACGTGAGTGATGCCTGTCCTTTCTGTCAAGAGCGGGAGGAGTGAGACGAAATGACCGCAATGGTAGTGTGTTTGATGGTAAACAATGATTCGAGGCAGCGCTGAGGCCTCTGTGTCTGCTGTTGTAGTCCTCATCTGATCGTATCGTGAGGAGTCGATAATTACTAGTTGCGCAACAAATGAATGAGAGGTGGCTCTGGTGAGATAGAGACGTTGGCACATGAAAATGGACTCATGGCTCTGAACGATAAAGGCTATGCTATATGACAGATCTATCTATATCTCTATCCTACAATTCTTCCTTCGGTCCTGGCTTCCCCTTCATCTTACTCTTTTCCTTTGCCTTGGATTTTCCTGTCGTCTTGGCCTTCTCATTCGCTTTTGACTGGCTAGGTTCTGGCTCGCTGCCTTTCGACTCGCTCGCTTTCGCCTTTTGTTGTGCTAGGGCCTCTTCCACTTCCTCGAACGTGACTTTCTGTGCGCCTGGCATTTCCTCGAGGACATCTTCTGGGGATATTGTCGGTTTACCCTTCTTTGCTGATTTCGATTTCACAGTTGCCGACTTCACTTTCGGCTTTTTCGGTTTCGGTGGCGTTTTCATCTGCTTTGTCAAGAGATTCATGACCATTTCGTTGAGCTCCTTGGATTTGGCGGCCATATCCGAGGATAGTATGACTGGATCGTCCGTTGCTGACAGCTTTTCTTGCTCTGCAAGCTTTGAGTTCAGCCAGCTCTCCACAGATTCCTGAGCATCCGTAACGGCCTTGAGATCCTCTTCACTGTAGGAGAACATGGGCGGCGGTGGCTTCGGCGCTGCGGCGGTGCCGGTCGTGCTCGAGGTAGCAGTTTCGTCGTCCAGGTCGGCGAAGTCATCTGTTGACGAGGGTGGCTCCGTGGTCTGAGATGATGCCTTTTCGGATGCCGAAGCTGCTGCGGCCGAAGTAGCTACATCTGCAGCAGACTGTGCCTCGATCTGCTGTTTGATGACGCTGACCATGGCTTTCGTCTGATTGAGGGCTTCTTGTAATGACTGTACCTGCTGTGGCCGCTTGCTTGCCTCATCCTTGCGTTTCTGCACAGGCTCAACAAGCCCACGGAGTTCGTCCAGACGAGCCTTCAGTGCGTCTCGGCTGGCATCGGCACCATCACCATAGAGCCACTCACTGGCACTCTTGAAGTGCTCTTCGATCTCAGCTCGCTGCTTGTCAGTCGAGGCAGCGATGAATGATTCGTCGTCTAGCAGGTCTCGAGCCCTGTATGTGAATGCCTCCAAAGTGTTCAGGGCTTCTTCACGTCTCATACGTGACCGATCTGAGGAGTCAAAAGCGACGAGTCGGTCTTTGATACGTTGAAGATTCCCTGGTTTGGGTGGAGGGAGTGCTGCGGCTTCAGCTGAGAAGTCGATGTAGATCGTCTCGATGCGTTTCTTGGCTTCCTTTGATTTCTCGGCCGCCTTCGCGGTGTCTGTACTGGAAGGTTCGGAAGTTGTGCTTTCTTTTGGTGACGTTGTAGCAGAATTTCCGTTTGAAGTAGACGTCGTTGATTCGGTGTCGACTTCTTCCTTTAATGGCTCTTGGCCGTCCTTCTTCGATCCAAAACCGAAGAAGTCTTTCACACCATCTACTACGCCACCTTTTTGGCCAGTGGTCTCGCAGCTGACGGACCCTCTTGTGACCTCTGGTAGAGCATCGGTAGGGCTCAGTCGGATAGCAAAGCTTGTGCTAATGTCGGCTTTTGCGCACCCAAACTTTTCCACCAGCTGCTCAACAGACGCAGTAAGGTTCTTGGTCTGTATGTTCACAACCGGATGGCTTGGCGTTTGTTCGAACAATGTGAAAGCTAAATCTTCTGTAACTTTGAGAGGCACTTGCTTCTCATTACCAGTCTGTGATGTTGGCACGAATAGCATCTGCTGCTTTTCAGTCTCGTCACGCTTCCACTGCAGACCGTATGAATAGCCCGCGATGTCGCCAATGCGGATCTCCTTGACACGAAAGCTTGGGCTGATGCCAGCAGCTTTAAACGCAGCGCCAAATACGGCCGCCTCGTCCGAATTGACATTCGTCCTTAATTTGTCTGCGCTCCCTACTGCAGATTCAAGCTGTTTCTGGACGAATGGTGTACGAACAGCACCACCATGCAAGATCACAGATTCGACATCCGTCAGGCTAAGCTTTGCGATCTCGAGCGCTTGCTTCACCGGCTGCTCGACACGATTTGCATATATAGCTGTGAGCTCCTCAAACTCGGTCCTTGTAAGCTTGTACTTGAAATTGATATCTTCGTTGTAAAGTCCTTCGAAGCTCGCAGATGTTGCCGTGTTTGCGCTCAAGACCTGCCTCAGTCTTTCCGCTTCTTTCCAAAGCTTCGCCATTGTCCGACCGTGCTCTTTGACCTGCTTGGCCTCCCCTCCCAGCGCCTTGACCTTGTCCATGCTGGTAAATTTCATGAACATGTCATCCACAATGACTTGGTTGAGCGCGTCACCGCCCAATGTCCTGTCCCAGCCAGTGCCCAATACCTGAACCTCTTGTATGGTCTTGTTGTATTTCCCAATATCCTTGACGGTCCTGCCTTGAAATCTAAGAACGGTAGCCGTTGCCGAACCAGCGCCCATGTCGTAGACTAGGTGAATCTCCGGCTTTCCACCTTCGCTGACACTTGGAAAGGTCCTTGAAGTCGCGTAATTCAGTCCCACCGAGAGCCCATCGCTAATCAGTGACAGAACTCGTAAGCCAGCCAATTCCGCAGCCAGAGTCACTGCCATCTTCTCTTCTGCGGTGTAGAAAGGAGGTATTGTGATGACCGCATCTTGAATCGTCGATCCCTTTCCAGCTAGTGCCATAGCGTTCGCTCGTATATTCTTCAGCTCCATGGCTAGTAGTTCCTCGACCAAGAATGGATCCTCCTCTGCCTCAAAGCTTGGGCTTTTGAAGCCCACAGTACCCCTGCCCTCGAAAGCCGTCGCCTGAAGACCGGGCAAGCGTTCCCTGTAAGAAGATACAACATCGCTGCCCGCAAACTGTAAGCCCAGGAGTGGCTTCAGATTCGGGTATACGTCGCCAGGAAATCTTGCTGCGATTGCCAGAGCGTCTCCTCCATATATCCGCTCGGGAAAATTGCCCTTCTCGACTGTCGCGACTCCTTGCCTGGAAGACTTGAAGGCTACGGCGGCGGTCTCTTTGCGTTTCGAATCCTTTGTCAGGACGATCTCGAGAGGAATTCCGGGCTTCACTAAAGCGGCCTTGATGTACTCAGTCCCGATGTCAATGCCTAAAACGGCAGAAGCCGCGGAAGCGGTGTAGGTAAACAGGAAGACAAATGATAAGATTGTGGTCAAGGTGGAGAGGCGCCGTCTGCCATGAGGAGGCATTGTGATCGAGGCTGGGAGCGGGGGATAGTGAGCTAGCACTAGAAGAATGGGAAACTAGAACATGAAGAAGAAAGATCTCTAGGAAAGAATCCGTTCTTTATGGGCGCTTATAGGTCGCTATCAATTGCGAAACAGGCGTAAGGATTTATGTTCAGGACAAGTTGCTCCAACTTCTTGTAGGGCTAAGCTAAACTACTTTCGGCCACTCGCCGCAACCGCATCCCGCTCCCCTTGTGAGCCAGAGCCTTTGCACTTTTAGAATTTTTCTCGATAACGTGTGTTCTATTACCTTATCAGTGCTGCGATTTTCAATACCATACAAATGAGAAGGGCATACGCGCTTCGACACTATGCTGCCGCGGAGACACTCGCTTCCTGAAAGCTCCGCTTGAGTATCGGCTTTCGAACCTCAAGGTCAAGTATGATTTGACGAGAGTCCGTATGCCCCTGAAAACCTTGTCACAACGAATTGACTCACGTCAACCTTCTGATTGCCTGTCTTACCACTGCCCACTCCAGTCTGACGGGTAGCGAATGTTACTTCCACGCTCTCGTCAACAGGACCTACTTGCCATTAGCCGTTGATTATCGCTGATGGTTTACCAAGTCCTGCCCTACGGAGTCCGGCTGTACAGCTTACCATCTCCTGCGATGCGTTCGTAATCTCAATGTCGTTGTCGGAAACAAGAGTACAACGATGCTCGCCATCGGCCATGCAAACTTGAGAGCATTCGACGCATCTGCCGAGTACAGATCCTGGTGCATCGTCCACATCCGGAACCGATTGACAAAAATCATCGATGGGCAGTCTGATTGTAGAAAGGGCTTGCTTACGGCGCCTGCCTTGAGTATATTGACATGTACTTGATGGGACCCCAACTGTCATTGAAGGAGATCATGGCTTGCAGCGAGGTCTGCATCAAGACGAGACACTTTTATGTTGTCTTTTGTAGCTAGTAGCGTAGTCACCCGCACTGGACGCTCTCTAATCTGTGTTTGTAGCTAGCATTCCTCCTAGGCGATCAACCCGAGCGCCTGAGACCAATTTGAAGCAAGACTATAATTGCTACGGCTTCTTCCCACCTACAGTCGAACATCGCTCGGGCATCTCTTTCGCTTTCGATCTTGTTATGAATTCTCAGTGACCCAGTTCGACTCGGTCTATCCGAGAGCTCTCTTTTGTCATTGGTGAGATTCCAACTTTTCCATGCCTATCCAATGAGCTGGTAGTTGAAACGCGACAGTAGCTGCTGATAACAAATGTGAATTTTCTCTGACAGAGTTGAAAAGCGCAATGAAGCTGTCAGACCCTATGAATCTCAGGAATTGGAGTTGGTATCGCAATCCTACAAGGAGCTTGTTACTCTACTTGTATTCATTCATTGTTCAGCACTTGTTCAAGAGCCCGTAGTGCAGACACCTCGCAGCGAACACTAGTGGTGTGCATAGCAGAGAGACGGGAAGAGAGTCTCATCGGATTTACACGCAACGCGCTTCTTCAACAGCCGATATGAAGGATAGCATATAAGCAGATGCATATTAGTGAGATCAACGAAGTATGATTTATAACAACGCTAAATAAATGCTTATCACTGCAAGGGTTGAGAAAGAGAAAGGAGTCGCCTACTAGTGCGTGCTAATCCGTTATGCGTCTCTCAGACTTAAAGCGGTCGTAAGCCTTGCCGCCTTCGAACAATAGAAAGTACAATCTCAAGGCTACATTGAGGGCGGAATACTTTTTGAAAAAACTCATTCGACAGTCCGACTACAAGACAACCTCCCTCATGAGCGTGGTCATACTACATTGCATCACCACTCCCCCACTTCTGTATCACCAACCCAAATTTCGCCTGACCCCATCGTTTTGACATCCTCAAAGGCCTTAACCTCGAAACCCTCCTCTCTGATCGCAACCTCCTGCTCTTCGGTCAAGGACACAGCGTCGATGGTGATTTTTGGACCAGTGAACCACTTCCGAGCGTCGATGTAGTAGTAGGCCAGGGCGCCACCCCAGACGGCACAGCTGATGACGACGGTGTAGTTCATTGATTGGGCTAAGGTTTGACATGTCAGCTTTGTGCCATATGGGGGCAGGGTGCTTGTTCCAAAAGTGACTTGAGCATGGTCTATAGGGATGTGCAATAGTGGGGAATGTGCGAAATGGTGAGGGACTTGATGACCAGCGATGGACTAATGACAAAGCGGCAAATTGATAAAGCAACATCAGCGAAGCAACAACAGAAAGAGATTTCACGAGTGTTGCCAAGAATCTTGGCACCCACTGGTGCCAGCGTATGGGAGATTGGGAGAGGGAGAGAGAGAGATGCTCGATCACGCAAATGCAAACAAAGTGTGAGAGAATACTTACGCGTAGGGTTTGGGCCTCCCAACGGGAAAAATGATAAAAATAAGCCGAATATCAGGAAAACGACGGCCGCCCATGCGATTGCTGTGCTGAACCGCTTTCCTGTATAGAAAGGCCCGGGTTTGAACTTTCGTTGTCCCCATACCACTCTTGCCAAGTTCGGCACTCCCCATGCAAGATTGTTGCCTGAAACTGCGAGACTGAAGAGCGCCTGAGCTGCCGCAGGTGCTATCAAGCACAGTAGGCCTAAGATAGCAGCAAGGAATGCGCAGCCCCAGATGGCCCGGACAGGTATGTAACCCAGCTTCTGAGAGATGGGGCGGAAGAAACGGGAGAAGGGTAGAGCGCCGTCGCGCGAAAAGGCCCACGTTTGGCGGGAGACGGTGACGAGAATGGAGAGGCCCATAAGGAATTGCACGATGAACAGGAGGGACATGAAACCCAACGTGGCGTTTTTGCCCAGGGCGTCGTAGTATATCTGGCATGGAATTAGTTGTGCACATGCTAAGGCTTGGATACAGAGATATACCTGTGCCATGGGCTGGCCGAAGCTAGAGGAGAGAACAGACTCGAGGTCGGGGTTAATGCATGCTGCGAGCACGATCATGATGATGAGGCCAAAAAACCAACAGGTGCCGATTGATATGACTATCCCAAAAGGTACAGCTCTCGTTGCATTCGCCGCCTCTTCACTGATGTGAACGCAAGAGTCGAACGACCCTAGCTCAGATAGGTAAGATCAGTGAGACCGTCACCGATGGTTCGTGGGAGCAATCAAGCGAACCTATTGTCCAGATAGGTGATAGCCAGCTGAGCATTAAGGCCCATCCCGTAGGCCATGTGGTCAAATTGGCTGTCTCGGCAAATATGTAATGGCCCCCATTGCGCCGGTGTTTGGCACCAATAGGGAGAGCAATGATCGTAGCTGCGATAAGGATGAAATTCATCACAACGAAGATCGTCTGGAGCTTGCCCATTATCTTCGACGTAAAGGTGGCTAGTATACCATGGCAGCAGACACAGGCTAGGAAAACCGCGTAGACGACGCCGTTGGTAGGGGTCCAGTCGCCATCGCGGGCTATGACGATAACGGAGAGAAACATCAAGGAGAAGCCATCTATTCGAGCAGTGTCAGCATCAGAGGACCCAAGTTCAGAAGCTGTGCGGGATCTCACAATCAATCGAACATAGGCCGGCCACTAGTCCCAATGTATTGCTGTAGCCGACCAGAAAAGACAATGGATTTCTGGTTGCAGGCTATGAGAAGAAATGCGTCCACCAGTAGAGTCCGCCAGATGTAGGCATAGCCGAGCCAAGATCAGCCTTGAAATCGCTTCAGTATCTTAACGATGGTCAGACATGGTTCGTGGTGTTTACCATCGCCAGTCCCACAACAAAAATGAATCCGGAAGCGAGGAACCGGCCCTATCTTGCTCTCAGCATACCCCAATCCCCCATGGGACTAATATCACAGGAAAATATCGTTACTGACCCAGACCATCCCAGCGGGGCCGGCAGGGATTGAATAGGACAAGGTTGAGGCAATGGAGGGAAGAAGACCCATGATGGAAAAGGCAATGCCAAAGACCTCTATCATAGTGAAATTCCGCCGCAGCTCTTGTTTGTACCCAAGTTTTGCTATGATGCAGCATAAGAGTCCATCCTGTCATGGCTTTAATGCTGTCCGTGCTTACCGAGAACGGCGGCATCATTGTCACTCGCTAAGTCAGGTGCTGAGATTGATGCTTGCCGAGGCGCCTCCAAGTACAACGGAGTTTTCTCTGGCTTTGCCATGGTCAATGGCGTGTGAAGTCAAATAGTCAAAGTTGAAGCTACCAAGAAGTAGAAAGAGAACAGCAAGATCGAAGAAAGGGACGACACACTGAGCCAACATAAGGTATGCATGCAGATGCGGTATGCATGATCACCATATTATGCCACACTAGCTCGAGCTCGCCCACTTGGTGTTCAGATTGCTAGATAAGCATGCCATGTGGGTTGTTGGGATCTTGATTGGACCTTTCAATATGACAATTCGCTCCAAAGAAGATGCGACCAATATTGAGTGTTAATGGCAAATGAATTCTCTCTATGATAAGTACTTCATGAAGCTGATAGCCGATGCTGGTACTTGCCATTGGAGTGGGAGATACCCAAGGGTCCTCGCCTTGTACTTCGTATCAGGGGGGTTAAATGTTATTTTCGACAAGGTTTATTTTGCCTAGCCCTCACCTTAATAAACCCTGTCAAAAATAACGTTTAACCCCGAGGTATCTGGGCTTTTAGTGACCTGCCAGAAATGGTATAGCGTAGGCCTTTCCGGTGCCAAGACCTCGACAAAGACTTTCGTCGTTCTTCGAAGTAGTCAGTGTACGTACTAAATCGACTTGACCGTATCAAGTTGCAAATTCCCATGTTCGTTGCCCAGAACAAGTCTTGTAATCTTGACGTCTGATCCGTCATGCAACGCCGCATGGTACGCGCTTTCGCAAAACCAATGATAGGTGAACTTAGACTGAGAGATCCTCCAGCTTTCAAAGGAGGACGAAGCAGCCGTGGGCAAGGATGAGATCGAGGTGCGACGCGAGGACCAGGACAAGATCAACAAGTTCAGCCGGCTGCATCAGCGAGAGATGCTGCTCGAAGACGACCTACAAATCAAAGCAGTACGCACTTTCTCTTCCCAGCCCTGGGTATGAGACAGCCTAACAGGGAGCAGAAAGACAAAGAAGACAAAGAAGAAATCTCCAACGAGCTTGAGCTGGCGAACGAAGATGAGAAGATACCGTACGATAGTTGAGCCACATCAAGTGCATATATGCTGACTCGACGCATAGATACAAAATTGGTGACACTTTCGTATCGTTGCCCCTTGAAGAGGTGCAGGATTTATTGTCCGCATCGACCAGCAAAATCGAGGAAGCGGTGTCGGCTGCAGAAGAGAGACTCGGCACCGTTCGTGAAGAAATGGAGCGATTGAAGGTCGACCTGTATGCTCGTTTCGGGAAAAGCATCAACCTAGAAACATGAAAGGTATTATTGATGTGTGCATCACGCTAGCTTTCCAATTTAGTAATCCTCCGCTGGCTTTGTCGCAGTCAGGGACGGCACTCAGGGTGAATCGATGAGCCTCAATTGCCGAGGCTGCCCCTCACCCGTGCCGGAAACCTTTATCGATAAAGTACAGAACCGTCGAGCATCGTTTCGACTGTCGAGCCGTATTGGGCATGAGTATCCAGCAACTGTGCCAGTGACAGCGCAAACCTCAAGATTTAGTCCGTTTGCTACCAACCAGACATAATCAGCGTTACAAAACTATAACCATCAGCAATGGTTGATTACAGACAGACATGCTACATGTATGCTAGGCTTGGACTTCCTCTCTTGGCGGGCACTAGCCACAAGCGCCAGCGTCGGCCAGGGTCCAGGGCCTCGAATACTTTAAAGTAGTGGTCATAATGTATCCACCCAAAATCCCGAGCAGGAATCGACGATAATAAGCCGTTATACCCGTTTGATCGTAGGGTACTCCGTCCAGAGATCGTCATGGCTCTCCATTGTTTGACTGTCACTGAAACTCTCTTCTTCGCTGCCTCTACTGGGCGAGACATAGCAATGCATATCGATGGCAGACCTGGAATATCTCGAATGCCCTCATGGACAGACACGTCCAGAAGTACACAGGGCAACCTCCTGTCTCGGCGACTTTTCCGCGGCCGAGTTGAACAGGAGTACCAAACCTGCGGAAAACGGCCAAGGTACCTATGTACCTTCTCTCCTGTGAAAGCTGCCTCTGACGCTTCCTAGAACTGAACGACAATCGCGCGCCTCCATCCCCAGATACAAGCACAGCAGAGGAGGACGGCGAGAAACGGCCCCAGCCCAAACAGAAGGATGGAGCGTCACCAGACAGCAGCCATGACGAGAGGGTTATATTGTCTTTTCCCCAGGGGGACCCTCAAAACCCATACAACTGGTCTTCTGTACGATCAATTCCCAGCCCCGGAATGCTGCTCTGACCTTTCAAACAGCGCAAGAAGGTCCTGATTGTGCTCATGGGTATTGTGGCCGTGGTCAATAGCACGCTGGGCTCGTCCTTGCCAAGTGGTACAACGGAGTACCAAGGTCCCTACTTCCACGTCACAGACCAAGCTCAGCTTGTCCTCCCCGTCTCCCTGTTTCTCGTCGGCTATGTCCTCGGCCCATTGTTCTTTGGGCCTCTCAGCGAGTCGTTTGGCCGACGTATCATCATGGTTTCCAGCTTCGTCGTCTTTACGCTATTCACTCTCGCTTGTGCAGTGGCGCCAGATTGGTCATCTTTTTTAGTCTTTCGTCTGCTGTGTGGTATCAATGCTTCGAGTGCGATCGCTGTTGTAGGCGGTCTTTTCGCCGACGTATATTCCGACCCCGTCGCTCGAGGACGCGCTATGGCTATATTCATGGCCGTGAGTCTTTGAAGTCTACTGTCAAAGAAATTCGCTCAGATGCCACAGGCTACCACCTGCGGACCACAGCTGGCCCCCCTCATATCCGGTTTCATATCTGTGGTCAGCTGGCGGTGGACTTATTGGGTGGCCTTCATCGTTGCAGGGGTCTCGTTGTTCTTCCTCCTTTTTCTTCCTGAGACCTACGGGCCCATCATTCTCAAGCATAGAGCCCGCAAAATGCGGAAAGAGACCTGCAACTCTAATACTTATGCCCCAATAGAGTTGGAGAAGAAAGGAGCGAAGCAAATGATAACGGTAACATTAATGAGACCTTTAAACATGATCTTTCATGAGGCCATTGTGCTTTTCACTTGTCTATATTTATCTCTGGCATATGCTATCTTCTGTGGGTATTACGGCGATCCGTTGACATGTCCACTTTAGCTTACGCTCAGCAAGATCTTTTTTTCGAGGCCTATCCTTTGATTTTCGAAGGTGAGCATGTTCAACGTTTACTGTACTGGGAGGCCGCTCATGATGGACAGGCATCTATGATATGAACACTGGCGAGACAGGCCTCGCTTTCGTCGCTAGTAAGCTCTACCGTCTACCTTTGAGGCAAAAAGGGAGCTCTAAGTGATACCTAGTTCTGGTTGGTGCCGTCATTGCGCTTTACATTTTCCTACACTACGACCGCATATTGCAACGCGCTAAGCAACGAGGCGCCCATTGGACATACATCGAAGAGTACCGACGTTTGCCCCTCGCTTGTCTAGGCGGTCCGCTTTATGTCATCTCACTCTTCTGGCTTGGCTGGACTGCCTCACCCAATGTGCACTGGATCGTTCCGATGTTGGCAGGCGTACCGTTCGGGGTCGGCTTCATGCTCATATTCATGGCTTTACTGAATTATATTACGGACGCATACGAGGTATTCGCCGCCAGCGCTATGTCAGCCACAAGTTGTTGCAGAAGCATTTACGGTGCCCTCTTGCCGATCGCTGCTCGACCGATGTACAGCAAGATGGGTATACCCTGGGCCACCAGTCTTCTGGGCTTTCTGAGCCTCGCAATGTCCGTCATCCCCTTTGCTTTTATAAGATACGGCGACCGAATACGAGCGAACAGCAAGTTCTGCCAGGAGCTAAAGGAGAGGAAACAGCAGGGTGAGGAACAGAAGCGGGAGCACAGCGGCCCTGACCAGGATGCGAGACAAAATAATGATCGGATGCATTCTAAAGAGGAAGTGTGATTAAGGTCTTGCACATCAGCAGGTCATTGGGACGGGGTACTTTGATTAGGAGTACAAAAAATAGACGTCCGGTACTGCATTTATACATATTGATATCACGAATATATAATATTAACCTTCAGCTCAACCTGAATGTAGAGGAAGGACAGCGAACTGAGGGCGAGCTGCCTTACGTCATCAACAAACTGTGGCGAGTCCTAGCTTGCCTCAGTTCTCAGACGTGTTGCGCCAAGCCTCTTCGGGTTGGAGGCTGACAAGCAGCCTTCCAGCGACACGTCTGAGCCCAAAACCCTGTTTTTTAGGTCAAATCGCGTTATTTTGATGCGTTTATATACAACTTCGAGTCACAAAGTCAAAATTTCTACAATATGCACAAACAAGCATTACGCCAGCATTACAACAACATAGATTGATTGATTTTTTGTGTGTTGTTGCTAGTTTAATTGAAAATCAAGCGTCGAACAAAGCCTATATATACAAAAGTTGACGTTGTATTGTTGTGTCAATATCAAACGTAAAAAGTAGCAAAAACAATCAAATTTTAAATACGTGCGCAATCAACGTTAGAACTGTCTTTGTCGAGATTCTCTCAAATATGCTTATAAATGTATTACGCAATCTATATATGCAAGAACAATTAAGAAATTCAAACGTATTGTGTAGATACTGCGAAAGAGAGCTTTTTACATATTATAAAAGTAATGTTGCAAGAAAGAAGTTGCAACGAGCATAAAAACTATTAAGCTTTTTTAATAACGTCAAGAATACTAGTTTATAACACGCTAAACCAATGTTTTGTGCCAAGATTTGCATCTCCTGTGTACTTTATCAAATATTACGCGATTTAGGCTCGTAATTAGGGGTTTTGGGCTCAGACGTGAAAGCGCTCCTGACGTTAGTCAGCGACTTAGCATGCCAACCCGCAGGGGCTTGGCATTTTCACTCTGAGAATTGAGGCAAGTCCTAGCGATCCATGACGCTAAGATCTTTGAGGTAGACAAGCAAAAACCACAGTGTATATGTACGGTTTCGTTTGATAACGATACCCAGCAACATTTTCTACTAGAATCTCCACTTAAAAACGCTATCTACTCCTACCAAATCCTGACACAAAGCTTTAATCAATCCTTACGAGCGCACAGAACTGAAACTCGCCTCACCATAGCAATGGCCTCCCTCCTTATCGCCGCCACCGTCTACACCTACGACCGGTGACATTCCCCCGTCCCCTTCCCCTTCCCCATTCCTCTCCACTCCCCCACCTCCCCACCACTAACCCCCCATCCAGCGTCCGCACATCCCGCACCAAGCGCCGCGCCCGCAAGGAAGAAACCGCCGCCCGCTACTCGGAGCTGGAGAAAGAGAATAGCGCGCGTTTGGCGGGGTTGCAGAACGGGCCATCTACGGGTTGGGAACAAGAGAAGGTGGGGAGAATACAGAGCGGGCTGGGGGATTGGCCGGATGGGAGGGGGGTGAAGAGGGGGGGGGAGGGTGGGAGTGAAGGGAGGGAGGGTAGGAGGAGGAAGAGGGAGGGAGGAGGAGGTCGAGTATGAGTGGTGGGTGGAGGGTAGAGAGGGGGAAGAGAGGGAGATGGGGGCGGCTGGGGATTGGAGTTCGTGTGGTGGTGTCGTGCTTGACGTTGGGCCGTAATATGCGATGTACCGATGGTAAAGAAGATTGTAATATAGCTTCAGAGATTTCAAATCTATGAGAATAGAGGTCTCTCAGTGGCTGTATCGTTCGATCATTGAAGCATCGAGTCCATTTCTAGGGCCAACTCAGGGCTTTTAGTAGCGTCAAGTACGAAATTCTCTGTAAGGTAGTCGTTTTACTAATTCATTCCTATCAAGAGACTCAGTCCCTAGCGTTCTATAATATTTATATCACTACTCAATAAGCTTTGCTTCGCTTACATGCCATGATAGCAGCATAGAATATATGGCTAATCTGCAGTATTGTCCCTATGCAGGGACAATGATCCGCTATGCAAGAACTTCTGCCGAGCTTCGCTTGAGCTTGCACCGATCAGGATGGCTCGGCTGGCAGCCTGCTCTCGAGGAGAGCTGCAACACCTGTCTTCCTGTATTTCGATCATTGTCACGATTGATAATCAACGTTAGAACCGCTATAGCATTGGTGGCCCCAGCTAAAGAAACTGGTCCCAACATCTAGAGATCAAGTTCTTTGACGTTAGCACAGATTTCCTGCCTAAGCTGCAAAGAAGGCTGACAGCCAACGTCAAGCTTTGAGGATAGTGAGTCTTTCCCTCTATAACTATCAGGAAAATATGCATGTAAATGCAATCTCAAAATTGTGCGGCTCCTTCGATACACTCATTCTGACCTGCTTCAGCCCGTAGTTACTCGCAGACACTGTATGTTGACGGCAATTCGGTGGATCGCTCTACATAGCAACATTACACACTAATATCATTGAGACTCAGTTCTTTTACCCCCGCGTCCAAAAGTTCGATATTCAGGATTCCTAGCCAAGAGTATTCGGTATAGGCAACAGATATCTGCGTATACCTCTGATGATAGCTTCAAGACTGAATCGGCCCAATGAAAAGTGTTCTGATTTAGGCTGACTGCAGAAACGGTACCTGGGTAAAGGACGGCACGGTGATTCCATGGCAGATCCATTTAGTATTGCCAGTGGTATTGTTGGGGTTCTTGGGCTGACGATTTCAATCACTCAAATCGTTGTTCAGTTCGGGCTAGACTGGAAAGATGCACCCAAGGAGGCGAAAAGCATCGTTAGCGAGCTGCAAAGTCTCAAAGTCGTAATGTTGGAGATAGAAAAGGCAGAATCGAATTTACTCCTCAATACGGACTTCGTCCACGCCTTTCAAGATCGGCCATCATTATTACTATCAGAATTAGGCCCAAACGCTCCCGCGACAAGCGAAACCAGGCTTTCTATCAATGTTTGCAAGCAGGAATTGGAGAATTTGCTAGATAAGCTAAAGAAGATAGGGAAGAGCTGACTATACCAACCTACACGGATTATTGCATCTGCGTTGTCCGTGATAGATATACGAAGTGTCAAGAGCGACAGAATCGGAACTCTGTCGATTGTCTTGCGCTTCTCAAGAATCGTAGAAAGTCAGTAAGAGGATCTGGTTGATTATTGGGGATGCCCCGAAGAGCCACCCCGCTCTCATTGTCACGGGATAGCAATTATATTCGCGAGACACAACATCGGGTTGGCTATGTATGGCTTTGAACCTAGGTACCCGGTACAAGACGATAGATGCCTTCGGTGCTATCACGATCCGCTAGAAGTTTGCTGACAAGACGCAGGGCATTTACATCGACGGATTTGTTACTGTGTCCAGGGACCATAACATTGGCACCTTTCTCCAGATAGATGTACGTGGAGAGCATAATCACCTCTTACTTTCCCGTACATGCTTACATGACAACCCTGTGTAGTAGCCAATTCTGAACCGTTCGCCTGGCGGGATGTCCTTGACAGTGTTAAAGGCTAGTGACCAAAAGCCCACTTCAATTGTCTCGTTTGCTATCTGGTTATGTCCCTTGTAGTCTAGAGAAACGAGTACCACATTGGCGCTCACGTTCGGCAGAGACTTGTCCATATATGATGAAAGGAGAGATAGGTCAGATGGATTATCCTAATAAGTGGTCATCTTCGTCGTCACTATAATCACCACCTCCAAAAAGTTCGAGCAATGCCGAGAGCGCAAAAGCCGTGCATCCGGCATAGCAAAATTATGAAAAGGAGAACGACCAAGCATACTGTCACAACAGCAAACCCCATCACCAAGTGGGCGAAGTCTATTGTCGTTGATGTTGTCGAGATATGCTGTCTTGACATTTATTCCCACCACAGGATGCTGCTCTCCGTTGATAGCTTCTCTTCGCTGAGACGACTGATATAGCAAAGCTTTGTTGGATGGACCACGCCTTCGTAAAGTCGACAACTACGACGGCGATTCTCGTCCACGAGAACAGCTAAGTCGATTAGTGCCTAGCATCTTCCCAAACGTAGCTCGTTCCAATCTTCTTAGCTCCAAGTAACTTCTGCTCGATATCACTGTTTGGGTTTTTTGGCAATCACTAGAATCAAGCGAAGACTGTAAAACGAGTCTGCAAAATCATTCCATCCATCGATGGCGACTGACAACCCTTCAAGACCAATAACAAGAAGTACAAGTGCCGATTACGCTGGCATACGTTGAACTGCTAACACAGATGCAGATCGGGTGCCGTCGTAGCCCTGGTTAGATATGGTAGTAGACGGCGACTCGTTTGCAAAGCGAACCCCTTGTAGAGAACATAGGCGATAGAAGTCGATCCGATGCCCTCCAGTCACTTTCCTCTTGACTGAGCTCCAACTTCTCCATGGCCTTTTCTTCCAGTATGGCGTGAGGGTCTGACCTAAGCCACACGATGTGTGCCATCATTTCCGTAACTAGTGACTCTCTCCGTTTTGGTCTCATGGGCCACGTGTACTGCGAAAGAGGTGCATAAGCCATGGTCTTCCCTCCATAACATTTCGATTATGGTCATGTTGTATTTATGGTAGGTAGTTGCCTGTTCTTTCAGCAACTCCCCACGAGTAGGATTGTAGTCATTCTTCAGATCTTGAAGAAATCGCACCCAGCGATTGTCTACATCCTGATGAGAGTGTCCCTTCAGTACTTCTTCAACTAAGATGGAGCTAGGGTACGGCATCTTCTCTCAGACCCCGTCGCAGATACCCTCTAATTCATCTGTAACTCAATTGAAGATGCTGAGTTTTGATGCGGGCTTGAGAGCTCTGCAGCCCTCAGGTAAGGCTTTGCCGGAGTACCAGTTGCCGCACGACGCTGTTTCAGGATCATGTCTGGTCCAGTATTGCGGGTTTGAGAGGGTTTGGCTTCTGCGGATCGAATTCGCCAACAGGAAAAATCTCTCTTCATCCTTTCTTGATTGAAGACCCTTGTTCACGGTTGGCGCAGTATCTATGGTGGATCGTGCAAAGGGTAATGGTAGCGTCCGAGGAGTCTTTGATCACAAATTTCTGGTGCTGCTCGTTTTGCGTTTTCGGATTAACAAAGACTTCGATATCTATAGAATCTCTCTAAGTCTAGCATAACCAGCTCTTAAATTGCCCGACTTCTTAATATTGTCTTTACACGCATCATAGTACTTGCCATTGGTGATGAAGCGTAAGCTCTTCAGCGTAGGCATCTGCAAGGGTAGTTAGCAGCATTCCCAACCAATAATAGATGCTTGGAATTTTTCAGCTACTGGATCCGACCGCTAATGCACACTTATACGGTGGTTTCTCGAACACTACCGTACCACTGCTGGTCGCCGGACTGGAGTTGCTCGGCCATCTGAAGGATCAGACACGGCTCTGTATTGTTCTACCTCGATGGCATGCACAATCTATTCCTGTAACCATCAACATGCGCTCAGCGTAAGCATCCTCCACGCCTATCCGAGATTATCCTTCAGTTGTGGGGCCGGGTGACAGAAAACGAAGCTCGGAGAAGGATCTGAACTCATATGTGATACGATGAACCCCTGAAAAGTGCACCGCTGAATTCCTATTCCCGTAGATATTCGCTCGTACTGCTCCTTTCTTGTTGAAAGTGTTCTTCCTCGTACCCGCGAGCGGAGAACTCTTATTCAGTTGAAGAGCGGAGGATCTGGCTGCGGTGTCGAACGGTCCAAGAGGATTTCGTTGCCGGACCCATACGAATTCAGCCATGCGGCGGACGAAACAGGAGGACAATACGAAGGTATGAAGTCGGGGACTATGTCGATATTATCAATTTGTCTACCTTTGGTGGTGGGACTTGTGGAGTAGTTGAATCTAGTGTCGTCATATTCCTCCTCTTGACCTATGACATATATTATATATAGTAGCGACCCCTGAATCTTCCCACTCAGGGTCCGAATTCGACGAGTTGATTGACGAGGATTGTTTTCTTTCTCCGGCTTTTGAAGCCGAGAGCAGGCCTCCAGCCTGTAGTCGTTCGGATTCTTCCGGATGTACCAGGAAATCATCTTCGCTCATGCTGCTGATTTGGCTTCGGAGCTTACTCTTCGCATCGCCGTGCGCATGCGCAGGATGCTTCTCTTGAAGCATCTCGAAAGAGCATCTTGCGAATTTCTTGCTGTTTTCGGTAAGTACCTGAACTCTAGTCCTGGTCTGCAGGAGTCGAAATATCTGGATGCGAATCTGGTGTGCTTCAAGTAAGGCTGGATCGTTTTGGGGTAATCGAAAGTGACGCAGCTAGGATTTCCATAGCGCCAGTGTATCAGCACAAGTTGAGACTGACAGTGAGGATTGAGAATAAACTCGATGATGTCGTTGATATTTATATCAAACTCTCCATGACCAGCTGCGACCCATACAACACATCCGTAGTCGTTGCTCTGTCTAGCCCATTTGCCTTGGACATGCTTCAATATCTTATCGGCGCCGTCGAATTCTGATATAGTTTCATAAGAATCTTGTGTTGTGAAAGGCATTTGCCAAGTCCGACAATCCGAGTCGTATGCCGGGTGTGAGCTGAAAATTTGCACTTCTTGTAGCCTTTGCGACCAGCTTTAGGATCACTCTCTACATCCATAAGCATATTTGTTTGCAAGAATGGGTTGAGACCTAGATAGACTAGAAGAATCGTCATTGGAGTTTCTCATCTGATTGCGTCTTGCATTGACCATAGCCACCAGAAGATCACTGCAAAACGACGGCGATTTTTCTTGATTTCGAGCATCTAGTCAATACTCAGTGGTGGATGATGGCATGTGCCCTCAAGCAGGTCGTCAATTATGCGTCTCTGAAACTTTGGGTTGTGCCGGAAGTTCCAACGAAGCACTGACAACTTCAGAGTGTTGCGTCTTGAACCGTATTCCTTGCGCATTATAATAAGTCATCTATACACGATGCTGTGTAGCTGTCCCGCTGTCGCGAAGCCAAGTGAGGGTTGAGGCTCATATTCGAAGCAAATCCGGATCGGGATTTGACGTTGATACCTCTCCGCTTCGATCTTCTTGTAAGCTTCTTGTGGCCCCCTCGTCGACTCAAGCGTTCTGGCTTGTTCCTGCTTATGGAAATAGCTTGGCTCCCGGTCAAGCCAATCTAGATTGACTAAGAGCCACTACCTTTGCCTTTGTGACCGAGCTCGTGACATCGATAGTGGCCCCATCCATAAGATGTTGGTCTGCTCTTCTAATCTCCGCTGCCTCTCTCTGAGAAGTCGTGGGCCGTATCAGCTCCGCCACCTCGGCAAGACTCTTTTACGCATCCCCCGAGCGTCCGAAACACCGTAGCAGCTCTCGGAGGTACGTTGTCGAAAGTCTACCGAGCCTTGAACATGTCCAGCCCGTTGACCAGTAGCTCATCCTTTCTGTAGTTTACACAATTCTAGAGGTGCTTGACACCTTTCTCGGTCTTATAGATCTTGTCGAGATAAGTGGTTCGTGTATTGCTTCTTCCAATCCAAATCATGAGTTGAACGACCTGCGTCCGAGCCGAAGGCAACCAGACAACGCTGAAGACGCTCAATAGGCTCGATCATCTTTACGATCTTGCTTAAAGGACTAATAAAGATTTTCTGTCGGCTAACAAAGTTCTTATTTCTCTTCACTAGATCTGCGAAAAGTCTTTGCACCTGCTTGGAGAATGACCTGGCTAGGAGTTCGAGATCCGTCTCGTCGCGACCATAATGAAGTGGCTGCACTAGTATCATTCTCAACGCCGTTGTATCATCGCAAGGTGCTAGCCATCCCTTGGAAGGAACGTGGTGGGCAGCCGTGATGATACCGACGACCGAAATAGGAAGCTAGGAAAGTTGATCAAGCAGTCGAGTAAGTTCGGCGACAGCAGGGTATGCTTGAGCGACGGAAATCGGCTCCTTGTCTGCGTCTACACCATGTATCAAGTCCATCAACAACGCCCCAGCAAACTTCCAGCTCATAGGACAATCTTCTCAAGGCTCAAGTCAAGCTGCTGCGACCTGAACCGCACTCGTGACGAAGGCACGGAATCGATCAGCCATCTTGACACGGAATGAACGTGCTAGTGAGATCTGAATAAGAGAAAGACTGCTTGGTGCATCGACCTTTGCCTTCGTTGATCGATCGAGATTCTGGAAGTAGTCTCCGTTGTAAGCCTGGTACCAAGCCACCTACATGATTTGCGGACATTTCGCAGGAAAATAGTCCGGGAGTGTGTTGATATTTTGCAAAAACCTATCATCCGTGCAGGGACTCGTCGACACATGGTCATTCGAGTCAGGACGAATGAGTTAATGGTTTGCCACACTGTAAAAGATGATGCTATCGAGAGCTCTTTGCCATGCTCGAAACACTTGATCCTTGGAAGATAGTCCACAGCATCTAAGCTGTGGATGGAACGGTCGTTGTAGAATGGGGTTCAGTAAGTACCTCGTGATCGAAGCGGCCGGGCTCTGCGCTCGGCAAGCTGGATGCAACAGTCGCTGTTCAGTGACAGTTTGACACGGTTTAAGTTGCGCGTCTTGGTCAGCTGTGGGTTTTGTTAGCCTTAGCACATGAATCGCACCGAGCCTCTAATGCAGTAGCCATCTGGTCTAGATGCTATAAGTGAGCCTCCGAAGAGATGTGCTCAATGATCAGGATTATCACCACAATGACCCTCCGCTTTGCCAGAACAGATCTTCGAAGAGCTATTTAGGGCCTCAAAGACTTGGGGGAGAACATGATAGATACCTCCAGTGCTTTAGCCATCTTCTCCAGCTACGTTAGCATACTTTGTGCATTAAGGTTGACAGCGGTGTTGGAAAGACTGAAAGCTATAAAAGAAATTACTTTTTCGAAGAAAATTATACGCACACAGGATGATGGTTTCAGACTTGCCGGTTCTCGATGGTCCGTGATAGACAGAATTCCTCTAGTGTTGGCAGAAGATCATCAACAGACTCTGTGAGAGTCTCTGATTGATAGAGCGCCGCAGCCAGCAATTTCCCATCGGGAGTAGAGCAGCAGAGGTGGTTGGGTAGGGTCTCAGCATGAGTTGCTGTTGCGGGAAGAAAGGAGTTTCTGAGCTTTTCGAGTAGGGCAGAGTGTGCTCGTATAAGGTGGCCCGACTCCACTAATAGATGCAAGAAGAGTGAACAAGACAATTGCACGGAGTACCTTTGCCTGGGTGCGATATCGACGCGTCTCTCAAAGAAACACTTCGCCATCTAGATTATACAGCATTTGAACCATCGTTGGTTACGTATTCTGCGCCAACAACGTAGTTTTTCCGCAATGCTTGTTGGGCTCGCCAGCAACGCCATACATGGCAAAATTTGCGTTTCGGTCGTAAGAAGATAGAAACCTCGAGTCGTATCTCATATCAATCGTTAACAACAACTAAAGTAAAGCTATTGATGACCTAGCGTTATGCAGTCGACGTCGAATTGTCTTGAGCATCTTTGAGAATGGCTGTAGTTTGTCGTTTGCTTGGCATCCAATGCTTCTCTGTTTTTGCAAGTCTATATTGAGCGCCGATGGAGCTTATATTGTGACCTTGCATTCGGCAAGTGTGCTATATATAATATGTCTGAACATTTGCTGTTCCCATGAAGTTTAGCTCTTCTGTATATCTAAAGTCCAATGTCTTGCTTAAGATAATAAGCTTGTGGATAAGCTCGTTTGGAAAAGAGTCTTGGTCAGCAGAACAGTCAGCCATATTCACCTGAGATCTCGAGTCCGACAAATCAAGATGAAGTATAGCTTCAGATCTTAGGCTGACTTTTGAAACAAGGGTTCCGACATCATGCTCGCGTGTACCAAGGGCTCGAAATCGAATCCGTACGAAACGCTAGAAGCTGCCGAGCTTCGATTGATCTTCTCGAATTCGACCTCGCACATAAGAACTCCGGTCTGAAAGGATTTTCATGGTGGCGCGAGTTGAGGTACTGAATGGGGCAGGCACTCAAGCAATCCCAAGTGGCTCTGTTAAGTTAGACCGAGATTGAAGATGGGTCTAACGCTGGTTTTCTCAGCTCCTTGTTCCGCGTACAGCGATGTCAAGGGGTAATCGTCATGGTATCCATTCACGGGACGCTTGCTCTAAAGGGCGTGCTAAACGCCAGCGACGAAAAATTTGCGACAGCCTTTTTTTCGGCGTTCGCACTTCGCATATGACCAGTGATGTGATGGGGTCGATGCTGGGTGTGCCGTTAAAAGTAGTTGAACGACTCGATCTGCCCGGCACGCCAGTAGTGCGAGTCAGATTTCATCTGCTCGGAGATACCCCTCATCAACAAGTCGCTGCAGGAGGCTTTTCCAGAACTCTCCCGCATAAGCCGCTCTCAACCTCGCATTTCTTCCAGGCGTATGGGTATGAATGCAGGCAAAGCGAAGACAAGAGACTGCGAAGAACAATTGAGGATATTGTACTTTGTGAACGAGCATCCCTTTTTAGTATTGCATCTTCTTCAGGAGTCCACTTGATCGTGGATACTCTTAGCTTCCTTCACTGCCAAGATATCCAGCGATCAAGACTTCTTTCATGGACCGGGTTTGGATACCATGCTCGTGATGGCAAACCTCATCAATTCACCCACTAGATCGAAGAGCCCAAGGATGTAATCATCCTCAGTCAGCTGAACGCCCCCGGGTATCTTGCTCTGTGCTTCTTCGAAGGTAATAAGATGCTGAGTCTCGAGGTAATGCTGGAAGGAGACGGCCCCCACATAAATAATATATATCAACCTTCTTAATCTGAGACAACTCATCTATTAGCACAACTCGAACTGACATAACTCTACAAGCTCTAGAGCTCGCAGTCGATACTATAACAAACAAGTATTGTGTTTCTTTCAAATGAAACTTTTGAAGTTCGAGCTATTGCGACTCAAAATTCTTGATAGAATTATATTGTTCTATAGAGATACTGGCAGTGTTCTTCGATTTTCAATTCTCTATTCGAGTGTATAGAACACTAAGATACTTTAGATAATTGTGCTCGTCGATATCGCGAGCGTTGTCAAAGCTTCAATAGTAGTTATAAGAGGCCACAATATGCAAGCGATCCTTGATGTGTGCTGCTAGTAAGAAAACGTCTAGATGGGTGACCGTCAGTTGTTGGTCAACATAATATGAATGAGGAGTGGTCCAGGTCGATAGAGAGCATGAGGCGATGGGCATCTCGCTTGAATCGTCACCATTATCTCATCTGACCTGATAGCGGTTGCCTGCTGACCCATAACCCTGGCCAGAGGTAGCCACCACGGGACCAGTAACTTCATATCTATCATACCCTCCAACCCAGTTGTCCCCGACAACACGGAGATATTGGCGGTGGGCGCGGGTTATGTGCGTTAGGCTTTGCGGAAGAATGCCGCCGTTGCCCACCGAGTCCGCTGTGCCCTTACCCCGAGCGGCAACAGCGGGAGCGAGAAAAGTCGAATTTCGCCCTAGGAGTGAGATCTGACTGATACTGGAACCGTCAGCCACGCCGCTGCGGCTGTATCCATTTTCACCGCCTTTTGCACCGCGGGCCACAGAAGATGAGATGGAGCCATGCTGTTCTGAGCCAAGGTCAGTGTATGTTCTCTGAGAAGTCTGAAAAGCGAGCGGTCCCATTGATATATGACTTGTATCATGAATAACCATAAGTGATCGAATCACAGGCCTTTGTGAGGTCAACTGCCCATCCGATCCAGTCATTGATAAGTCAACTCTTTCATCGATTTGTTCTAGCTTCTCCGCTATTTTCGCGTGATGAAGTATGTGTGCTTTGATTGGAGCAAACTAGCTGGAGGACGACTTGGAAGATATTATTTAGGTGTAAACCCCTGTCTTCTCGGCCGCAGGACCTGGATTGAGGGGCTCAGGTGGGTTTTCAAAATTTTCTGGCTTCGCTGGCTCTTCAAGCAGCTGAGGCGCTGGAGGCTCAGAGAGCAATACGCTGAATGGCGCGGCAAGCGTGCTTCAGCTCCAGTAGGATGATTCGGTACCTGCACAACACAATACTCCGGGGACCCTGGTATAGCGATTTCAAAGACTGATCTAGAGACTCTTGTGTTTGTCGAATAGCTTTGGTCATGAATGTCATTGAGCTGTTGAACACATAATCCTTAAGTCGGAGCTTTCACTCACGTATTATCCACGCTCAAGGCCAGTTTGAGAGTACTCTCAAGCCTCTCAACATCTGCAACGTTTTCAAAGGGTAGGGCGATGCTGGATGCTCGCTACATGAGCGAGCGAGTGCGCCGTAGCGCCATTCATCTGATGTTGAAGAGCCCCGACAGCTTGGAGGAGCTGATCAATCTCGCCCTGCTGATGCTGGATCATTATAAACAGGACGTTCGACGGGGATTGTTTTCCCAATTGCTGCAGTTAAGAAAAGGGAATCGGCCAAAGCAACTTCGCTGGGAGAACCCCATTGTCAACAATCATGATTGAGATTACCTACCAGAACTTGCATTCATGCATCTCTTTTAGCATTTTTTGTGGTGAATCAGCCTCTTGCCCCTGTACGGTGTAAGGTCGATAATGGCTCGAATCGGATCCACGACAAAACAGGTGTGGTCGACAATTAGATATTCTATATCCATAATAAGTGTCAAGTCCAGGGTCTTAACTTGTATTCATGAGTCGAACACGGTAAGACAAGGCTAGCGGCGCCTGTTCGCCTGCAATCACAAGCTGAGCATGCGATGCATTCTGATCGTATATTAGAAAGAAGGCGCTCAGAGCAGTATCTGAACGTTCTTGATCAGAGCGACGGAACCCGTAGTTTTATAGAGTGTAAATCAGCAGGTTGAAGCTGAGCGAAGTAGAAGAAGAACGCTTTGTGAGAAACGACAAAAGAGGTACTCAATCGCTCAATATGGAGCTGTCATCCAACCTTGTCCGCTAATCTTCACATACTTTGCAGCACGTCTCTTCGAATCCACATACGCGTGGTAATAATTGGCTATACCTCATTGGTCAGGCCACTAGTAGAGAATTGCGATCTTGCTGATATTGCTTGGCGGTGGGGTCAGTGCTCGCAGTAACGCGGAAACCGTCGTTGTCTATCGCTGGACTACGGCTGGGCATGCCAATCTGGGAAAACATGCTGAAATACTTCCTTGCCAGACCATTGCATGTTTGGTGTGATGTTTTCGGTTGAGTGAGGATCGTGGCCAAGTTGGATTTTGGCGGCGCCTGAAGTGAAAGAACCGGCCTCGGCACAGGGATTGGCAGCACAATGCCAACTTTCACAAAATACTTGAACGTCCTCCACGACTGGCTTCACAAGGATCATCGTACTGACCCAGATATGAACGTTTGCTGCGATGTCTGGATCTCAGCAGCTCGTCATGGAGCTAATTTCGTATCCCAGCTGACATTTTCTCGTCATTCAGATCATCCTCTTTGTACTCCACGTTGTAAGGGAGCTTCAGTAAGTATCCTAATTTGGCTTCCTCAGCAGAATACTGCTTCTCAATCGCAAATTGGGCGAAGTCGATCACTGGTAGGAATTTGAAGGGATTGGTCTCCTCATTCTCCAAGTCTGAAACTGAAGAGGTTAAGTTATCGTTGACAGAGTTACTTTGATCGTCGGTGCCCATGTAGTGTTCATCCGCGTGGTTACATTTATCCATAATCCATCGCGGATCATCGTACTCGTCGGCCTCCTCACCGTCTTCTTGATAGTGTTAATTCTTCGGCGGCACGTCGTCCAATGCCCATGGATTGTACTGGCAATGCCGTAAACCCCTCAAGATCATAAAGGCCTTTGATCATTAATTGGCTCCATTCTTCCACCATGGGCAAGGTATGCATCCAAGCATGTCAAGCATAGAGAAACTTCAGGATAGATGTAGTTGCATTGTTCGTGACAAAGCAAGATCTGCAAAATTGATTAGAGATCCCGGGAAAGAATGACTTGGGTACGCCCAACTTGAACGCGCTTTGGCTGCTAGGTTGGTACGACTGCTCTCACAACGTATGTAGTATACTAAGGTCAACGTGCTTCAGCGGTTTGGAAATATGTAGAGGTCCCCGTACCTGGGAAGAAATTAACAAAGGCGAAAGGCAATGCAGTACGTGGAATGAAATGATGTAAGGAAAACCGAATCGAGGCAAGATAGAGAGCAAAACGTGAAAACGGACAAAATAATTCAAAGTGAAAACATTGTCACCTTCCCAAAATTACTTGAAAAAATGTAGTAGAACGTTACAACCTCCCCTTTCCCCAAAGTGCGCCGCCATCGAGCGTGATGAGGGCCCCATTGCAATGACTCGCAGCCCGACTGGCCAAGTACACGACTGTCCCTGCAATATCCTCAGGTCTGCCTAATCTCCCATTCGGGTTTTGCTTCGCCATCGCAGCCTCGCCCCCCTGCAGGTTCATCAATCCGGAAGCCATCTTAGAGGGAAAGAACCCAGGTGCGATGCTATTACACAGTATATGCCTGGGCCCAAGCTCGACCGCAAGATTCCGAGTGAGATGGATCGCTGCGGCTTTGGAGGCTGAGTACCCGAACGTAGCGTTCTCGCCAAGTGAGCCGACACCCAAGCCGGCGATGGAGGCAGTGACGATGATGCGGGAGGGATCTTCGAGGGTAGCGTTCTTCTGCAGCAATGGCGCAAATCTTCACGCGAACCACAGTCAATGGCCATGGCTCCTCTACCGCCCGGGCGGCTGACACAACTCACAGTCTGATCGTATTGAAGACGCTTTTGACATTGAGATCCATCACCTTCCCAAACGCATCATCAGGATGCGTGTCGAACTTCTCGCCCCAGGTCGCCCCAGCGTTGGCGAAAAGTATGTCGACATGGTCCGTAGTCTTGGATACCTCCTTGACCAAACCCTCAATATCACCAATCTTCGCGCTGTCGGCAGGCACAGAGATGGCTTGGGCGCCAGGTCTTTTGTTGGGCAAGGCATTGAGAGCTTCGCAAGCCGAGTCGCATGCGGCCTTCTTTCGGGAGGTGATGTAGACTTTTGAGCAGCCAGCTTGGAGGAAACTAGTTGCATAGTCAGCAAGAAACCTGAATCTCAGGCAAATTTAGCATGAGGAGACAATGGCAAACCCAGATGCTGCATGTAAGCCGAGACCTCGGGAGCCGCCTGTCACAACGACAACCTTTCCTTCGAGAGAAAAGATATTGGGGAAGTCCTTCAGCTCAGTCTGTGCTTTCGCTTCGGAAGCCATGGTTATTTACAATAATCGTACAATGGTCTGAGCTGCCGGAGGAGACGGAAATGACAGCTGGAACGCATTCTATGCGTTTATAAAAGGTATGAAAGCGGAGAGGTGAGGTAAGAGAGAGGGAAATGCCGAGGTCCAAAATCTAAGGTACCTTATGGAGAAGGCCTAGAACAGCCCTAAGGGGGTCGTCTTGGCTCTTCTGATTCTTGGACTTTTGGGCGGGACCAGAAAGTGATATTGTGGAGCGAAGCTAGCCTCGAACATGGCCTGGATAAGAAATACCCGTCTGCCTGCCTTTGCGGTTCCATGCTCTTAAACATATATCGTAAGTGGTTCGGCGTGTAGGATCAACCATGTTGGACGTTGGAGAGAAACGTCCTGAGGACAACGGAAAGGTGAACTTGAGGCAAGTAAAGTGTTAGGGAGATCGGGATCTGACAAGTATGTCTCCGGATTGGATGAAGTATGGTATTAAATCTATAGCTAAGCAGGACCATCATGAAGGGTATCTTAGGCGCTTCGTATCTGCTCTGGGCCGAATATAGAACAGTCATTTACTGCACTTGGCCCACCGGCCACATACATCAGAGGTACATAAAAACTCCCTTATCTGAACCCCAAAAACCCCGGGTGTCAACGAACAGCAAACGCTTCAACCCAAGCAAAAATCGTAACAGAATTGTACTGAGTCATTGCTGTTCAGTTGTGACGTTCATCTTAGTCGAATTCGAATCTGGCCTCGAGCTCATCCACATAATCCTGAGCGCTCTGGCCCTGGTCACTGGGTATAGTCTCCTCTGCCGGCGCTGACTCCGCGGTAGTGACAGACAATGATGGCATGATGCTGCTAATTGAGGATGACGCTTGGGACGCTGCATCGGTCACGTAATTCGTGAGTGGGGCGCCTTGTGGTAGGTAATTGCTCGGTGAAGGCATCACGCTCTCTGTCCGTGAATTGGACTTCGACACAATTGCGAGGGCCAAGACTAGCAAGCTGAGAATCGCGATGGCGACATTTCGAGGGTCTCGAGCCAGAACGGTCATGTAATTGCCGAGAAGGGTTGATAGTGGGAGCTCACCAGATGGTGATGGGGTAAAATGCTGACGAGGCGATCGTTCAGGTGACATGGTTGGTGAGTGGGGAGGATGCAGCCCATCCATGTAGGCTTCTGCGCCGTCTCCATATATTTCCTTCATGCGAGCATCGTTGAGACCGCCACTCGCAGGTCCTTGGTCCATTGGGATCTCTTCTTCTAATTGAATGTTTTGGGCAGTCTCCTCTTCAGCGGCTTGCCTCAGAGCGTCGTCTTGTTCTTCTGCTTCTATTACAATTTCCATTTCCCGTTGTAATTCTTCGCTAACCCATGGGCATATCTCAACATCCACCCGTTCCATTTCTCTCCAAGCTGCGCCCCATGCTCCGGCTCTCATGAGACCGTTGGCTGCATAGATTTTGATGTCCCATCTTCTGCTTCCCGTACCACTACCGTGGCGCCCGTCGCGTATTCTGCGTCCACAGTCTGTACATATATCCACATCATCATCCTCATCGTCAATCTCCTCACCAGCCACTAGCAGTTCAGCCTCTTCGTCTGCGTCGAGATGGAAATGCCCGCAAGCTAGGATTCGCGGCATACGGAGTTCTAAAGTTTCAAGCAGTCTTTCTTCAAGGAGATCATAGTCTTCTCTGGGGTGCGGGATCAAAATGCCTCTGACCAGTACGGTAGCGGTCACCTTCTCCCTCAACAGCTTCCAGTTACTGAGGATGTATGGCGGTAACACGCGCTCCATGACGCTGTTCGAGTATGGGGTTGGGATTGGCAGAAGTGTTACATGTAGCAGCACCAGAGGGTATTCCTTCTTGGCAGCAACTCTCTTGGATGGACTGAGCTTTGACACTGATCGTTGGTGCGAGCGTGGTGTTCCTTTCCGTGACGGGGTGGGAAAGTACGACCCACTTTGCTGCTTTGAGCTGGTCGATAGGGGCGACGTCATGTGGTGATGAGGTGGGGTAGTGTCCTGCATGGCGCGAACGGAGGATGGATTCCTAAATCTAGAGGGACGCAATTTGATGGGTGTATATGGAGATGAGGTCTGATGTTGCAAAGGTGGGCGATGCTGCTGCGAAGCCGGGCGCGAGTGATGGTAGTCGGAGAGGAGGATTGAAATATCGTCATCAGAATGCTGAGGTGAGGTGTCTGGTGAGCTTGCGCGGGATGTAATGTCGAAGATCGGTTCGTTCGGCGGGCTGCCATGATGCGCCGTTGGAGATGGAGAAGAAAATGGATCCAAACCCTGTTCTTGCGCTCGTGGTGGACTGGAAGAGCGTGTATGTGAAGGTGTGCGGCCTATGGAGTCGCGGTTGCTGTAGGGCTGGAAGTCCTCTACTGAAATGTTATCCATAGTCGGGAATGTATCCTCAGATCAATCTTAATACAGTACTGGGACGGAGATGGAAGTTAGACATGGCGATTGTTTATGTGGGGGTTGCCAGGCAACACTAGCGCGGACTAGACGACGAATCAATCACGGGTCCAGTTTAGCTCACATCAAAGACTAGAGACCCTTCAGCTATCGAAAGGTGATATTCACTCTATTACCCGGCTCTCGTTATGGACGTCTATTAAGGATAAAAGTACACAACTTGGCAAGCGAAGCGCTGCGCTTTTGCCGTTGATAATCACGAGAGGGCAGATACGCAAAGGCAGGATAAACCAACCGAAGGCGCCTGCAATGCAACGAAGGCGAAGTCTAAAATGACCCATTGCGATCATGTCTTGGCGATCTCGACCCCACCAGTCGCACCTGCGAGAGTCAGTTGCGGCGACAGGATATCGGGTGGATGTTTTCCCTCACCAAGCGCTTTCTTGATGTCGCCGTAGATGGCGAATTGGCCCGCTGTCAGAGTCCCAACCATGAACAACCTAGCGCCAATGCCAGCGTAACTTCCGCGCAACCCAAGTTCACCAGCAATCTTGATCAGTCGGCTCGTGGTACCTTCTCCGGGAAGACCTTTGGTTTTGTTGATCTTACTGAGCATGGTGTCCGCCGGTTGGGAAACGAGAGCCGCGGCAAAGCCTGCCATCAAGCCGGATCCCAAGTTGATGACTGTCTGCATCCCGCCGGAGGTCTGGCTTTTATCAACGCGCTTGTAAATGGCTTCCGATACCTTTTCGTAAACGACGAATTTAGACATGGTATACGGTACCCTGTCGAAGTCAGCTTGCAGGAACGTTCATCATCATGGCGGACTCACTGCTTGAAGAGGATGGGCCCAAAGCCTGAATAGAAGGCGCCGAGGCCCTCCTGCGACGCAATCTTTCCGAAACCACTGACGAGACCAGTAGCGAACTTGGGATCTGACACCAAGCGGATCCGAGTTGCTTCTAACGGGCACAATGCAATATCGGCAAAGAATTCCGCAGCAGCTGCTGAGGCGAGGTAGACAGCCGTGCGATTGTTCGAAGCTGCTTCATAGCCAAAGTAATTGATGCATTGTTGCTTGAAGAGCTCGTATCCGCCGAACTTGAACGCGCCTTGAAGGAAATACCCAGCTGCTGTGGGCCCAAATCCAGTCCAGATAGCGCCAGCCCCTTCACTCGCAATGACCTGGCGAAAGCCTCCAATCAGGCCCCGATTGTAGGTGACTGGATCGAGCTGAATCCGAGTCTTGACACTGAGGTGTTGGAGTCAGCCCGAGCGCCCTGGATGTAGAACAAGCCTGCACTTACACATCGACTGGTGTAAGCCCGCCATGTGTGACAGAACAACAGACCGCGCCAGCCAGCGCAAACCTAGAGTAAAGGGCGAAGCCGCTCAGCTTCTCGGGAGTATTGGCACGAACATTTTGGACCACTGCGTCGAGTTTCGACGACCCTGTCGATGTGGGGGGCGGTGATGCAGCCATGGCTCAGAAACGGAGCTATAAAGACTTTATGAGGAGAGTAATGATAAAGTTGATGTGATTATTGATGCGTTGAGCGATTTGACGAAAAGTTGATGTTGTTAGCGCGCGGGCAAAGCCGGTCCGATCAACCTTAGCTTTCTCTAATCTCCGTCTGCATATCCATCTCAAAATCAAACATCACATCACACAGCCCACTCAACAAGTTCGGCAGAGCGTTACCTCTACAGCAGTCTCGAAATGACAGAGCTGTCAGTGCGGACGAATTCATAAGCTTATCATATTACTTTGACCTCATTAAAATCTTGAATGATAGTCTATGACAGTTATCAATAACATACTCCACCTTACCTAAGTTTCCACCAAAGATGTCTGATACTGACCTTGATGCTGTAGCATATACCGACCGCCATGGATTGTCACAAGAGACTACGACATAGCGTCAATACCAGAATAGAGGCAGTCATGATCCACGGTGGAAAGCCTTTCGGTTAATGTTTAGCGGATCATCTGTTCAACGACTCGGTACCACATGGCCGAAAGTCTTCGATGTCTATGAGTCCAGATCTGAGGACGCTCTAATGCCCCCTCAACGGTGTCTGATCTCCACAATTCATCGCTATGTTAGCCAGCGGCGAGTATTGCTTCTCATTCCACCTGTGTTCTGAACTAAGACTTCTTTGGAGTACCAGATGGTGTCGCTTGCAGCAGCACTGGTCGTTTGACACCATTATAGATCTGAGACTATGCTGCCTAAATTTTCTTGTTGCGAGTCATGGGAGGCATGTCGTCAGCGCTTTTTCAATACAACGTCGACTAGCTATTCATTGGATGATGATAGCTGTGAGGTAAGCTAGGTGTCACCCTGCATCGTAGGGAACGAAGCTCAACGGGCAAGAGTTGAAGATGGGATGGTAGACCGTGGCAGGCGTTTACACTCGCAATTTGCGGTCATGCACCTAGGCCACTACTTCTCAACATCACTCAGATCGTCAATGAAGTACAAATACCGTCTGTCAACCTCCTCTTCTAATCATAGGCTTGACTTATCTAAGCGATGCTGATGCTCCAAGTCTGGGTAGGTAGTACCACCGAGTATGGTATATCAAGGGACCCTCTCTCAAGCCTCTCATTCATGAGTGACACGCTGTGCATGAGGGATTTGTGAGCTTGGCCTCTACGACATCGTTTGCCTCTCGGACCTTGAGGTGACCTTACACTTAGAACGATGAGCCCGCGGATATGGGATGCTTCTCGCCGCACGAAGTCCGTCTATAGAGCTGAACTCTAATCAGGCAGGGAAGACGGTCAACCGGCGCATATGGCAATGCGCAACACAAGTCCGCCTGCGTCTGCCAGGATGCTCAAGAGCGGGCGGGACCTTATTCTTCTTGTTCCGAACTGGCGAGTGGCGAAACCCGCGGCGCAAAGATCAATGAATCTTATCAAATTTCCTAGCTAGGAGAGAGACCCTGCAAAACGCCTTATAGGAGCGGGAGCCTCCATTTGGCTTTGCTAGGCCCCGGCCGGCAATTTTGGAGGCTCAGCGTCTTGCTGACCCACTTGGTAGCGGAAGAGACGGCTAAACAAATGTCTCCGAGGCACTATACTCATACCCCCAGCAGCAAGAAATAGCTATTAGGTTGGCGCCAGGCAGATTTCTCGTCTTTCCTGACGCCACCGCGAAAGCCCTCAATTGTCCGATGCAATTCGGAGCGACCATTCCAGAGCATTCACAAACACACCGGGGGGCAATTGGCACGCATGAACTAGTCCATCCGATTTGACCTGTCACTTCTCCCTGACGCTATCCCCACCTTTCCTTGCCGGAGACAAATCACCAAGCAAAAACAACTCGATTTCTTGCATCTCGGAAAATAAGGGCGACCTACCGAGCCTCACTCAAGCACCGATATTGGTACAAGCCATGCGGGCTCCGGTTGGTACGCAAGCATAGTGAATTCTCCTTATGCCTCTCTATTACAACTATCGAATCCTGATTCCAAACCATACAACCGCTGCGTTCCACACCGAACACTGTGTTCCCTCAGTCTCGTAGCGACTGGTCACGTCTAAACTTACTCAGGCTACATCGGCGATTTTGGGGCCAACCGTGTCAGTACGGCTACCTGGTAACACTCCTCTGCACTCAGCCCCGTATCAAGTATGATATAACGTGATCTGAGATAACCCGAAATCGTTGAGTTCAGCTTTGAAACCGCCAGCTTCACTCGGTATGTGTTTGTGTAACACAACGATTACTTACTTTGGTTCTCGACATGTCGTTCAAACAAAAGAGTAGTAAGAATAACATGATACACTCTATGCAACCCTTGGAGCGGATACTGTGCCTTATGGCTTCTGACGGCTAATTAATAGTATGCGAGCCAAGCGATGAAACGGTGGCACGAACCCTACAAGGAGCCATAGTTCTGAAACCATGCACTCAAATTTTTTAGCAACCTATACTAGCTGCATCCTGATCCCAGCAGGCCTTCCCCACACTTACCGAACGATCTTGATTGCGAACAGATTCTTGCAGTTGGTTGGTGAGGAAATCGGTCATGGTCGAAAGCCGTGCAATATAGGGATGCGTTTCAGGCTGGGCCCAGCTCGAAACTTCATTCGCTCATAGGATAGTGTTTAGTCCGATTAATCTTCTCGGAGACACGACTTCTTGGGTAATCGAAACCTACTAGCCTTTGATGTCAAGAGAACGATTTCCATGGCTCGGCAGTAATAAACACCCCGCAAAACAAACAGGCTACTGTAAACTCCACAACGGGACGAGGTGGGACCAAACTTGGCCCCGGTCAAACTTACGTTGTCGACGCAGCTTTGCAAATCGGTCAATGAATGGCAGCAAGATACTGATCTGTCTAAGCTTCGCCCAGACTTGAGGACAGAGAGTATCTGAATTTCGTTCCTGGCGCAAAACAATTCATAGGGTTGAGATAATCAGTACAAGAATGCCGACACAATGCAGGAGCAACCAGATGAAAGAGATCATATCCATGGATCTCGGTCCGAATCGTCTACATTTTCATTGTTGTGTGCTCCAAGCAGCGATTCGGCACTCGACGCTGCTCGCTTTGGCTTGCAAACTAAACATCAGACTATACGGCTCGCAGTCCATTATGGATGGCAACTTTCAGTAAATTGATCCAATACCGAGCACAGACGTCACCGTAGGGGCGCGCTCTGGGTTCCAAATTGTAGAATCACCTGGATAACACAGACTTTCATTCGGAAATGCTCCCGACAACGCTGAGACTTCGGTCCTCGAAGGTTCTCCTGATGGGCCGGGCGAGATTTGAGGGAACGTCGATCACTACGGGACACTATCTGTAGTGAAAAGTCCAGAAGAGCATGACGGGAGGCAAGCATCAGGCCTGGGGAGAGTGCATGAGAAAGCTCAGACAGTCAGCCAGGATCGGCGGCCGACAGACCCAAGAACAGGCTAGAAGCAGCGTAGAAGCAGCGTAGAAGCAGCGTAGAAGCAGCGTAGAAGCCACATAGCTGTTCTTCGTGCCTTCTGCAGACCTTGGCTGAATCTCTCTTGCGCGGATCTCAAAGGACCCTTGTCAGTCATTTCCAGTTGTGGTTAGCATTAAGTTGATCGATGCCGTCTGTAGACAAGGGTGGTGTCGGAGTAAGCGAGGAAACAGACCATCAATCACATCCGACCGGGCTGGTGGGGCCAAGCCTTGCCGGGAGGGGCTTCCTCTGCTGCCAACTGGCATCTCGCGTTCTCTCCTCCTTCTAGCATGCGGCTTTCATGTTTCAGACTCGAAAGTCAGATTCGCAGCAGGAGTCACTGCGGGGAGGCCACACCCTGGTGGCTGACATGATACGTAAAGCCTCCCTCCATCGGCATCATGTGCTACCTGTCGCGATTACACCACCCGGTAATACTGCTAATGCACGCAATCTTCCTCTACGAAACGTGCCTGAGCGATTACTTGACAAGCCGTTTCATCTATTTGCGTCTTGCGATCATGCCACGGCTTCAGTGGCGGCTGTATAGCGATGGTATCGCCAAACAAGCTCGCTGCACAAGAAGTGAGAAAGGATGGCACCGGCAGCGTGGTGGAGATCATGGCATGAGGTCGGCCTTGCCTGCAATTAACGAAACCACTCGATGCGTTTCTACGTGCCTTCTACGGCGCCTGCTGCGTCCTTCTAGTCCTTCTAGAAGGGCGACGATCGCTGTATGGCTGACCGGTGAATAACCGGCGTGGACTAAAACGGCCAAAATTGAATCTGTTCCTATCGTGGGATGAGGAGACAGATGCCAAAGTGCTGGTTTGATTGGAGACTAGCCAGTCATGGTGCCGTCGGATCTTGCAACTAGCTCTAATGGATGCATCAGCCGAGTCCGGCGATCCAAAGCGCGGGCGTGCGCTGTCACCATTCGTCCAAAGGAGGTCTGCTAGTGCCACTTCCCCCAGCCTTGATGCATTATGATCCTTTACCCCAGTCAACCCCCTGCACGCTCCGTTGCAGCAAGAACCAGCGGGCCAGAGAAAAGGGAAAAACGGGGTGGCTATCGCGACTCAGATGACGCTGCCGGACATGAACCTTGACAGGAGCAGCTTGAGAAGCACCCCTGTTCAAACCTAGACATTGTCATCTTGGCTTCTTGCTCGCCGTGCGCAGGACACACCTCCTCGACCGGCATGAAAGGCCCCTAGCGCCACAAAGGCTGGCCAACGTTCCCCAACCTAGTCCTCCATCGTACTGTTTCCATACCCCGCAAGACCCATCCTATTAATCGAACAACGAGCGGTCGTCCTGCGAGCGCCTATAGCATCCCCCAGTCGTTTCTCACCCTGGTCAAGCGTGTGAGAACCCTGTGTATCAACAGTGAAGCTATAACTCTTGACATGAGCAGTATGGATCTTCGTCTTGTCTTATAAGCGGCTTTGATGTCCTCAAAATAATCCTCCCGTATCCCCATCCACACAGCCTTTACTGCCGTTCCTATTCATATTGTTCCTAATCTAATTTCCCGCAATCACTGTCCAAACACTTCGATGCTATATTGTTCCCCTTCAACGATGTTGCTGTACCATCGCCCTGTACCTGCAAAAATCCCCAAACGTCGCTCTCGGGCTGGTGAGTCTAGTTCAGTTCTTGTATTGCCCACCTTTGTGATATGGTCTCTTGCGTTCGTTGAGTAGCCGTAACTAACAATTGGACTTCTCAGGCTGCGTTCACTGGTATGCTCTTTCAAAGCGCGCTGCCACCTAACAGCTACTGATTCTCACACAGTAAAGAGAAAAAGAAGAAGTGTAACGAGGAGCGCCCACAATGTGATCGATGCCTCGAAAGAGGGCTGAGATGCGAGTACGAGCCGGTGAAGCCACGGAAGAGGAGAAGGACCGTATCAAACCCAGAACATATGGGCATGCGACCACCTACCACAAACCCAGGTCAGCATCTGGGCTTCCACGATCGGCTGCAAGCTCTCCGGCAAGACTCCAGCTCGTGCTCCTCCATCTTATCGGGCTCGCCTACCCCTCCGCTGCCAGCGATAGCCGAGAATTGGGAAGTCCACAGCGCACATTCAGTATTCAGTGATACTGCGTCGAGTTGTGGTAGCGATTCTTTCTCGGACATGAATTCGCCACTACCGCATTTTGACGCGCTTGACAGCTTTGGTCGAAGTGCTCCAGATTTGCCGGAAATGAAGCAGGTTCCGATGGATCCTCTAGATGGCTACGCCAGAAGTCCATATGAAGAGGAGATTGCTACAACAAAAGACATGTTCGCGCCAACGTCTGCTCTGACTAGGAGCAGCTCTTACCCAGATCCTACGACAGCATTCCTTTCACCCAATTCCGCGGGCTCTCCATATGACTTTACTGTTCCGGCATTCTCGGAATTCACCAATCGAGAGTCGCAAAGAGGGCTTCTGGATCACTTCTGCAACGTCTTGAGCCATTTGATCGTGTTCAAGGAGGACTCTGGCAACCCATTTAGGCAACTCGTACTCCCCATGGCTCAAACATGCCCTTTCCTGCTCAATGCTATTTACGCCATCTCAAGTGCTCATCTTGAGCACCGAGACCTGCACGTGGAAGAGCGGGCATTGGACTTGCATTCAAAGGCTTTGCAAGGTCTGGCCAACCAGCTTGCACACAAGGATGACGGCAACAGAGACGAATTATTAGCTGCCATCATTCTGTTACTCTACTATGAAGTCGGTCCCACCACCTATATCTCTTGGTATTCATCTAACGTCATTTCAGGTTGTACGGAGCGGCTCATTCACCGTGATGAACAGCCATTTACGAGGCGCACTGACCGTCATGAGGGAGCGAAGAGCAAAGCGTGGACCTGTAAATTCTTTCCTTGAACGGGTAAGTCAACCATGTCTGGCTATATAGGCGAAACAGAGCTCATCCTTCATCTCTAGGCGTTTCGATATTTTGATGTCGCATCAGCACTTTCTTTCGGCTCTTCCCCTATGTCTGGGACGATATTAGTTCCTCAACCGCAGGAATTCACTTCTTTGAATGACCGCTCTGCATTGACAGCAGTGGACACTCTTTTCGGCTTGGTTGCCGATCTCTGGCCCATCATTCACCGCTTAGCTAGTTTGGTCGATGTCAAACGGAATTTAGACAAGGAAGAAATGGCCAGCCCAGGTAATGAGCGAGCAACAACGATGCGTGCAGATTTCGATACAAACACCGCCAGTATCGAGCTCGCTCTACATCAGTGGATTCCCAAGATTCCAACTTCTGTCGTCACCATCGAAACACCAGCAGATGACTCGCGTCTGCAGTCGGTCCTCAACAACGCTGAAGCGTACCGGCAGTCAGCCTTTGTGTTCCTCTACCGCGCTGTACTCGGCCATCAACGATCATCGCCCAAGGTTCAGCCATCAGCAAAGCAAGCCCTACAGGCGTGCCTTCGCGTGGTCATCTTCTCCGGACCGATGGCAGCGTTGGTGTGGCCTTTGTTCACCGCTGCCTGCGAGGCCGTGCAAGACTCGGACCGCAACGTTGCCCGGAATGTTTTCCGCCACCTGGAGACCCGCCAAGGCATGAACAACATCATCACGGCATGGGAAGTGTGCGAGGAGATCTGGAAGCGAGGCGACGTTGGTCAGACCGAAGTGGACTGGCGAGACGTCGCCAGGGAGATGGGCAAAGAGGTTATTTTCGGCTAGCGCAGCGTTCGGTGCAAGTGGACTACGAATTTGGCTGGTAATGATCGTTATTGCATTCCTGCCCCGGCTTTCGACTACGATACGACTGATTGGATATTCTCTTTCTTTCCTCGTTATGAGTATGATTGGATGGGACACGGACATAGACTTGGGACGGTGGCGACGGCGCACTAAAGATATGGGCTTGGGCACGGGATACCACATAGACCTGATTTTCCTGCACATAGATAGAATTCACTCTGGGCATTAGCCTGACATGTATGTAGCGTTTAAGATCGACCTATTATTTCCATCTCAGCTCCTGTCCTTCCATTTCTACCAAACCTAGCCAGAAAGATCATCGACTCGACACGGCAAGTGCCTACCCTCCCATTTACAGCTGATTCCAGCACCCCTCTCCTTCCTCTCCTCCCACCCACCATCTCCCAACAACGCTCATCACCAACTCACATACTCCCCCCTCCAACGTCACACCGAATTCCAACTCAAATCTCCACAATCCCCCTCCGTCTCGGCCCCGATCCGTCACGATCGGCATTTTTCTAGCAGCGCGCTAGAAGACTGGCTGACTCGGCAGTCGGTTTTCTAGAAGGCCGCTAGAAGAGGGGGCGGGCTTCTGGATTTGCTTCTAGTGGGCTTCTGACTTCCTTCTAGCGGGCTTCGGTGCAGGGGTTGAGGTTTTGGCCGCCGATGGATTGGATCTGCGGGAGGGGGATGGGTTGGAGATTGGGGAGTCGAATCACATTTAGGGTAATAGGAGTTTCTTGTTTCTGGGCGTCTGGAAGGAAGGAATGGGTTGGGGGAAGCGTCGAAAATGGAGAGGGTGATTGCAGTTTTCTAAAGGTCTCGAGTGTGATTTTCACCGTCCAAGCTGGTGCAAATCACCAAATCTAAGATTGGGGTCACTTCCAACAACCAAGATTGCGGTCTCATGGCTGAGATCGTTTGGATCGAGGACACGTGTGATCCAGGTCTCGAGGAGCTTTCTCCTGGCTACTGTACGGCCCCTAAACTTCGTCGGCGTTGTCGCTGCGCTACCATGGGCCGGGGAAGCCACAGCCAAGCCTGGCAGACCGAGCGCTACTTTGGAAGATAAAATCTTGATCAAATGATCCACGACTCCTTTCTCACCGCTGTCCGAGAGTCTAATTTGCTTTTATTTAGGAGATTTGAGCTGCGGCCAAAGTCCTGATGGAGTCAAAGTCTAGAGGGTATGGCAACGGAGCTTTGCATGCCTGATGTGTCTGCCAGTTGATACCAATTTCTCGAAAGATGCAGCTTTCATCGATCGTGACGGTATCCGTCAGGCAGACAGTGTTCCAGATACTCGTCTCTAGCAAAACCTGCTGCTCTTCGGAATCACTTTCTTTGACTAAGGGACCAGGAGGTTTGAGCCTGCTTCTCCGGTGCTGCTTCTGGGAAGACTTTATCGTATATCGGTGGATCTCGTGCAAATTATCGAGCTCGGCTTAAGTCAGCATTCGCTGGTGAATATCGTCGCTTCTCATCAAGTGATGGAGGACCGTCCTTATGGTTGGTGACAGGCAATCGATGTCTTTGGAGTATGCTTCTCCGTTGAAATTCTCCTTCGACAGCCGGTGTCGACGCCTGCGTTCTCTACTCTCTGGAAAGGTTTTTCGGCACGTAAATGGTGCAGACACGCTCTCGAGGACGAAAGAGTATTAGCCATTCAGTTGAAGATCCCATGTCAACCGTAAGTCGTTATAACTCCAACTTTGTGCCTCGAGTTTTGAGTGACCTTTTTGCGCCATTCCTGTTGAGCAGAAACACGATTGTATGTTTCATACTTCAGGCTTTCAGCCTTGCTGGCTGGTGATCTGACGTCGAACGGGGACCTTTTGTGAGCAGGCGATGTAGTCGGAATCCGAATTTTGACCACGATTTGATGAAATCATACATACCGCTCTATGGATCTCCCGTTTCCCGGGTCTCACTTGGGATCAGATGCGACTTAAGAACACAACTTTACCACCATCGGAGTATCGTACAACTATCTTGAAATATTCACATCGTCGCGCCTTGTGCCTGGACGACGCGCCCTGTGCCGTCAAGGTCCTACGTTAGTCCGCAGAACTATGATACTGCTCCTCACCAAAGAGTCCGTTATCAAATGGACAAAAGAGTTCGAACTTCCCCAAGGGGAAGTCCTACATCTCTATGGTCAGGGCCTAGCTCGCTTCTTTGGCGCCCGCAAATGGAATGGTTCGAAAGGTTAGGAGTGTGAAGGGGATCGAACCGCGAGCCGGTGCTAATCTTAATCAGGGTTGTGGTGCTAATTGTGCATCTTGTGTTGTAGAATGGGGGAAGCGGTTACTATTGACCTCTGGGGTTTTGAACCACTGAGCTAGGCGACCATCATACCACTTGGGAAGGCATGGACGATTGGGGTATATATTCTATGATTTTGCGGTGGATATAGAAGGATTAGTAAAGGTCTGTGGCTCTCATTGCATGTTGAGTGGGTTTGCTGGATACTTGTCACCTCATTCGAGTTCAGGGGCAGAAGGGCACGTGACTGAGCAGTTCATAAGAGGGAAGTCCGGCTCATTTCATCGATTGCCGTCTTTCGATTGTATAGCCGGGTCTCAATTCAATGCTCGTTTTCTCTCCCTCGAGTCATATCATCTCGCCTGCTTGCTAATAGATTTCTGTCGTTTAAACAGGCGCTATCCTATTCCTAATAATTTTCGATTGGTCTCTCCCTTCAACGTCCTTCTGCATCATCTTTGCAAAAGCACCGCCTCAACCACTACAGCCGAACATACGCTCGTGCTTATATAGGAGTCCAAGAAGAGAACATCTACCGCAGTCTCTTTCTCTTCTGCAACTTAACAACATATTGAGAGCGATCTCTTCTCGACAAGGCAGAATCGCGCTGTAACACCGCACCTACAAGGTCATCCAGGGCAGATTTTTAGATGTCACGTATTGATTCCCCGGGATGTCGTCTATTAGAACACCCTTTTGCGCCTCTCATGACCCTGTGTCCCAGTCATCAGTGGCATCGAATATTCGACCTGAACACAGAGCCTCAAAGATTCATGCCGTACTTTACTTTTTGCCCTTCAGCGAAGTCGGGCTCCGTTGTACCGCGCCTGTAATTATCCTATCAATTCTCGTTCTCGAGGTCGATCCGAAGGTGGGAAGACATGCAAGAATCATTAACCCAAGTATTAGAGATCCATCAATCGGATTTTACAGGGTTCTCTCCTTCATATTATTGATCTGGATCGAACAATTATAATTTCAGTATGCCTGCAGATTTATAACTCAACATCGCGCTTTCTTCCCTTCCCTTCACCAACAGTCCGCTTCGGCAATGCCAAGCCAAGCCCTTGTCTTATCGCCCCAAAAGCCGCCCTTCCCCAGACGTCATCTCTTACGTGCCCATTACACCCCACATCATCATCCATCCACCTACAAACCATGAATCTTCCGCACCATCTCATTCCACCACACTCCTAACTCAGCACCACGCATACCCCTCCAACACCACAACGACGCATCCCATCTACGCCCGCCAGCATCCCTCCGCCACCACCTCCAACCCACCCCCCTCCTCAATCCCCGAAGAAAGCACAATGTCCATGAACGATGCCAACCTGGCGCCGGGCAACACCGGCAATCCTATAAAAGGGTCCACTCAGGGTGCGGATACGCAGGCGCTGGGGGGTGGGAAAGTCGCTGGTATGTCTCCCGATTAGCTTCTCATTATAGATTTACTCTTTGGATGCTTGACAATGGTCTTTGCTTTGCAAGAGGCGCAGATGCGATATCATAATGTTGGACTGCCCTACCGTTTGAGCATCATCTCCCTCTCCTTCCCGCATTCCTGTGCTACTGGTGGTTTCCGGTTGGCTAACGATACGTGTATGTGTAGATACACCCTCCCTAGGCGACGGCACTGGCTCTTCGGGGGAGCGGGGCACCGAGGAACTCAGAAGCAAGGCCCCTCAACTGGAGGAGAGGGAGAAGGTGGAGCAGGGGAAGACGTGAGGGGGTGTGGTGGGGATGTAGGGAGGGTCTTTGGATATTTGTACAGAGAGAAGAGGGGGATTAAAGGAGGGAAGGGATGGGAGGAAAAGGGGACCGGGGGGGGGGGGAATGTGTACAGGACGGGAGAGGTTTTTATGGGGAATTGGCGGTAGGTCTAATTTATCAAGGTCACAACATACGCTTTTCAAACACGGCCACCATCTGCGATTCCGCTCTGCATCTCTCGATTCTGCGACATCCTCGGAGCTATCCCTCTCTGTCTCAATTCCTTCTATCTCTTCTTCTTGTTGTTCCTTCGTATCTCTACCCTCCTATCATCTCCTGTCTCACACCCACCCATACTCTTCCCTTCCTCTTTTGCACCTCTCGCTTTACATCGTCTTCTCCCCCCCCCTCTCCCACAAAATCTCCCCCTCAACTTCGCATACCTCCTTCGCCTTTTCTATTCCCCCCCCCCGTCCTCTTCACATCCCTCCCCCCCCCCCCCCCCACTCGAAAACACTCACTCTTAGATCTCAATACTCTGCTCTCCAAATCCATCTCCGTCTCAAACAAATCTACAAGTTGATCTTCTTACATACACCCCCAACCCAAAGCCATCTCGCACCTCTTTACGCCCCGCATAATCATACCCCCGCCCCATCTAAGCCCAGCCCTCTCTTCCCCCCCTCTCCCCCACCATATACCCCACCCCCCACCAATATATCTCCTCCCCACCTCCCCCCCTCCCGCTTCCCGCTCTACAAGAAATCAAAGAAATCAAACAATCGAGAAGCGACTAAATACAGAGCCAGCGCATAAGAAACCCCAAAAAACCAGAGAATGGATTTGAAGAAGGGAACGACGTAGAGTAACCTCCAAGACGGGAAAAGAATTGTAGAGCAGGAAGTTCGATTATAAGGAACTAGGATATTTGAGCAAGCAGCCAAAGCTCCAGGAGCTCGATATGCTAGTGCTAAAAGCATGGGGTAGTTCAGGAATAGACAGAGCGAGAGAGACAAGCGTTGATGCGCCGTTTCTTTCTAGGTTGCAGATCACAGACTTCTTTAACGATAGCAAAGGTAGCGTAGATAGCGAATCGTGTACAGCCAGCCCGAGTACAACCTCCCGTATTACACCCACCGTATGACCGTCTAGATGTATAACAATCCCAGCAGAACGCCCGACCACCTTGCCGCCCATATAGCCATTTGTACAGGTAAGTTGACTTGGATCAATAGCGCAGTTTTCCGACAATGGAGAAAGTATACGCCGTCTCGGCTTCGCTCTTCATCTGCGCAGACATCAGCTCCTTGCCCCAACACTAATTCCCCGAGTGCACCCCAGTGAGATGGAAGAAAGAAACATACCTGAATCATATAAACCCTCGCCCTCCCCGCCCCAACACCCCCAACCGCATTCACGACCCCCAGCTCCCCATTCGGCCCCACCACGTCCTCCCACACCGACACCGCAATCCCCGTCCTTGCCACGCGTTCGAAACACGTCTCCCCCAGCTGCACGTCCAGTAGCACCTCGCCCTTCGTCTTCCCATTCACCACCACGCGCTTCTCCTTCAGATGCCTATTCATCGGCACCCCCCCTCCAGTCTCCGGATGCAGAGTCGTGAGGGCCTGGGGGGGTGTAGGCTGCATGATTGTCAAGCGCGCAGAACCCAGGTCCCTCCATCGGGACGCCGTCTCGCGGATATAGAGGCGGATCTTCGCGTTGCTGAGGCCCATGCGATCGGCGCCGGCGTTCATGCCCGGCGGGAGGGGCGAGTTGGCACCGCTGCCGCTGGTGCCGGTGCCACTGGAGTTGTCGGAGCTGGTGTAGACGCTGTTGGCGCGGGAGCCGATTCGGGAGCCGATGGTGCTGCGCGAGATGTTGAACATGCCCCCGCCCTGACCCATGCTGCTGAAGCGTTTCAGCGCCGAGAAGGCGCTGCTCATGCTGCTGATGCTGGATTCGCTGGGGGCGATGCTGGGGGTGCGACCGCTGCTGGCGCGGTAGCTGGGGGAACGGCCGAGACCGAACCAGGAGCTGTTTCGGGAGCCGGCTTGGCTGCTGGTGCGGCGGTCCATGGATGAGGCGGTGGTTGTGGGGGGCCGGGCGTTCTGCAGGGCGATGAAGGTGGGGTTGTTGATCCGGGAGTGGTTGATGAGGGCGTAGAGAGCTTCGCATTCTTCGGGGTTGCGGGAGCGGAACATGATGTGGATGCCGGGTTTGAGGAGGGAGTTTGGAGTCGGTGGAGATCGGATGGAGATATCGAGGGCTGTGCCGCGACGGATGGGGACGAGGGGGGTGACTTCAAGGCCTATGAGCGGTCGCTGAGATTGGGTTTCCTCTTGGTCAGATAGGATCGTGGATTGTACTTCGGAGAAGGCGTCGACGTCGACGATGGGAAATAGAGCAGATATGGGTTTTGTGGTGGAATGCGCGGCGGACATTTCGTACGCTTCAATCAGACCTGGCATGATGAGAATACTGCACTCGTCCGGATGTATGCTTTGCCATGACCCATTCTCGGCCCAGAAGAAGATTGATGCTATGGTCTTAGTGGCCTTGGTCGGCTGAGAAGGCACCATCTTGTAAGGAGCCTGGGAAGCAGAGTTTGATGGTGCCAAAGTACCGTTTGGCAGCGAATATATGGAGGAAGGCGGTGTGGGCTTCGGAAAAGAATGAATGGCGCCTAATGGTAGCATTGGTGCAGGAACGTCTTCATGCTCGAGTTCCTCATCGTCAGATGAGTCAGATACGGAGCTCTGCTCGTTATGTGCTACAGTCGATGTCTCTGAGTCGGACGAACTATCTGACGAAGTTGAGGGGGCGTACTCATGCTTCAAAGGCGAAGACGACCTCCGTGGACGAGTCTTCCTAGGCGTGAAGGTTGGCGTCTTGGATCCATTCAGCTGGACAGGGCTTGGTGACCTATGAGCCGGAGTAGGTGGTGGCACGTCTTCCTGCTTGCTCTTCAATGGAGAAGGGCGCTTTTTGGTCAAGTTAGAAGGCGTATGTGGGGACTCAATCTCGGCAGGCCTAGGCCATTCGGGCTCTGCTTCAAGCTCCTGGATCGGGGTCGAGGGAGGACTGTCTTTACGTATCTTTGGTATTGTCGGAAGGTCCATTGAGGGCACAGAAGATCGCGATCGACTCGGAGACGGTCGCGAAGCTTCACCCTTCTCATTTCTAGGCCTAGGACTGCTCCTGCTAGGATCATACACAGGCGACGATGATCTAGGGTCAGAGGAGTCATCTTCCGGTTTCACTTCCCTTTCCAAAGCGCTTTTGGGGTCTGTCAATGGGCTTCTGACACCAATTTCCTTTGCAGGGTCATCTTCTGAAAGTGGGCTTCTTGGTGAATCAGAACCGTGTTTCGAAGTTCTCTTCGCTTTCGTCCTCTTCAAACCAGACATAGAGCTTGTCCCACTCAATCCCAGCGCTTCGTTCAGGCTTCGTGGAGTGCGCGCTGGCTCGGGCGTTTGAGGCCTTCTCTGGCTTGGAAGCGATCTTAGATCATTGACTTCATCGACGTACGTCTGCGGGAGTTTGGACGGCGTTGCTGGAGGCGAGGTCCGTGTGGGCTTCTGTAACTTCGACCCTTCACGAGGAGATGCGGTTGGCCCGTGCAAAAAGTTATCTAGCCAGGTCTTCGAAGTACCATTGGCTTGTTCTCCTATCGGAACCTCGATTTCACGGGGAGACGGCGTTCTGCTTTTCACTGGACTGGTAGGAATAGCCGCGGGTTCTAATCGTGCTGCAGCTGCCGGTTCGCCAGATTTATGTCTTTGGTGCTTTCTTAGAAAGCTTTGCGTCCTCATGACTCTGGGAGGTATAGGAATCAATCCAAGCATCTGCACCCACTCAAACCCAGCTTGCTCATCATCTGAGCGTAACGAGAGAAGCTCATGCCATTCCGTACTGTTGGTCGACACGCCCCGAATCATGGCGACAATCTCGCCCTTCTTGTCACCGTTTCGTGCAGAGACTCGTCCAGATTGTATAGGTGGGAACAACAGCCTTTTACCAGTACCGTCGACTTCGCAGATCAGTAGATCTCCGCCCGAAGATTGACCAGTGGCTTCATCGCGGAGTAGCAGCTCAACACGGCAGTCCACTAGTTGCCCGCTCGAGTGTTGCAATGCCAGGTTGAAGTGATCTCTCGCTCGCACATGGCCAGTCTTATCGATACTGACTCCAGTCAGAGGGGCCAGCGTCCGTGGATCTCTAGCTCTCGTTGGATCAATGGCAGCTGCCGCTTCGTCTTCGAGCCTGGCACGTTCCTCATTTGAGCGATTACGAGCGTCTATGACCAGGTTCTGATACTTGATGGACAGATCCGCTGCTTCCGGGGAAGCCTGAACGAAGTTGATGCCTTTAAGGGTCTTGGCCAGGTATTTCAGTCGAACGAGCGGTCGCTTTAAGAGGAAGGCAACATCTACTCTTTCACCGTCCCCATTGATGACATCTCCGTCCGCGTTCCTGGGAAGGCCTCCATCGAGTTCATTGGCTTCGCCAGCTGCGGAGGTTCCATTCTCTGCGGCCGGAGCGAGGTTAACCACAACATCCTGGAAGCCCATACGCCAGGCTTTGGTATACTCGGCATACACCCGCTGTGCGCCATGAGCCCAGGTTAGGAAGGACTTTGGATCTTGCTGAGGGATACGCTTGTGGAGGGTTTTCAGGCGCTCGAGAGCAATTCCCATGTCCACAATCGGTTTCGTGAAATTTGGGTCCTCGCTGGCTAACGACGAGGGCCGGAATAGGCCTGCAGCGATCGCGGAGTCGGATTTTGACAGTACACAGGTCAAGAGCACAGGAATGACTCCATCAACGAGGGTCCTTAATTCTCGCATATACTTGCTTTCATCGGTAGCTAGTTCGTTCATGAGATCTCCAATGGTAGCCGTAGCAAGTCTACTTCGGTTTGTCCGTATGCTTCGGGCGGATATTATGCTTTGATTGCCAGCTTTTGGTAACGATAACACCGAAATCAGGTCAGCGTGCTTGGTGAGATGGCTTCTCGTGCGTTCCAATGACTGAGGATCGAAGTGATCTTTTGCTTCTGCTGCGGCATCGTACTCTTCGGCAGTAGCGGGCAACGCCGTGGCTTCCGAGGCTTCAGATATTGAGGGTGTTGCAGCTTGAGCACTGGAGCTGAAAGTTTCAACAGACGCAATCGTAGAGAGACGGTGAAGCCCAGTAGATGGGAATGGTCGCTTTAACGTGATGCCGGGAGGTCGACGAGGTGCGGTAGGGAGTGGCCCTTCCACGGACGACCCGCTCAGCACTGTAGAGACAGCGGAGCGAGCGTCCTCTTGAACCACGTTTTCCTTCGAAGCGCACGTTTTTCGTCGATCACGTGTGGGTGACGATGAGTTGCGTTTCGCTCCCCGCCTCTGGATTGAGGAGGGTGAGGAAGACAGTTTCGGAGCATCTTGGGTGATGTCAACCATCTTCGACGCTGAAGAAGATCCATTGGCAGCGCTATTGACTAAAGAACCGGTGTCAAAACTGTCGGGGAATGGATTGTCTTCGTATATGGCCGAACTTCGAACTCGTCGTTTTCTTCGGCTGCCTGTTACATGACGTCTTGTAGCATCCTTCACACCCAACGCATCCCAGATCTGGTTGGGGTCCAAAACAGGGACGCGTTGGGGCTCTGCTTCTGGATCTGAATCCCGATTTGTCTCTGGCTCCGCTTCGGGGTTTGCTTTGCGCGACTTTGAGTATGGTCGCAACGGCGGTATGACCTCGATCGGCGGCTCTTCGCCATCAATGAAGGGATTGGGGGTATCATTCAACCAAGCTTCTATACTAGGCACTCTTGGTGTAGCAATAGGGATAGGTGGCTGTTTGGAAAAGATCTTCTTAGACTCTCCGAACACATGACTGAGAATGCCGCCTTTATGCGACTTGGTGCTTGTTCTTTCTTCAGCAAAGGTTCCAGATGCCGACCGGGGCGGTTCCTCCATGGGCACATCTCTAGGCTGCGCTGGCTTCTGTCTCCTAGATGACTCCTTAGCGGTGAAGGACCTAACCCGAGGAGTCGACTTGGCTGTCCGGTGATTGTTTGGTGATTCTTGGGTTAACGGAGAGGTACTCCTTGAGCTTGCGACATCGGGGTTGCTGCGATTGCTGATCTGCGGACTGCCACTACGCTGTTTTTGACGTACGGATTGCCGTTGTGAACCCGGTGGCGTGCTGTAGACTCGAATACCGTCATCGGGAACTGCAGCATCCTCTTTTGGTGGTGAATTACTGTCGCTCTCGCGGTTGCGTCGGGTCCTCTGCTTGGGCTCTGCCATGGGTCTGACCCTGATGCCATCGTCTGGTAAGACTTTTCTTGGAGTACCGTCTCTTGTAGCTTTAGAGCTTGCTGCACTCCTTGGCGGGCTTCTTTCTGTTCGCCAGTGTGCGTCGCTAACCACGCGCTTCGGCGGAGCACTTCCACTCCTGCTGTCATGATCCTCCTTCTTTGCGGATTGCGATGTTTGCCTCCCCTCTCTCTTTGTAGGAGTCTTGGGACTTTCCTCATGCCTGACCGTGGCTTTCCTCCGAGATGGCTTGCGAGAACCGCTTTGTTTTGGGGTTTTGCGCTTGCTAGAATCTTCCCCTTCCTCCTCTTCAACGACACAAATGTCCGGAGCTATCACAACTCCTCCACCCTGTGCCTGCCATTGCCGGACCCTGTCACGAACAAGACTGGTATCGTGGGCGCCCAGCGCTTTTCCTAGATCCACCGGTTTGGGCTTAGAAGGTGAGGGCGATTTTTCGTAGACCAGGCCGGCACGCTTCGGCGTCGGAGGGGAGGGCATTGAAAGCAACGCTCAAAGTAGGGTCGTCACCAAGCTCGGATTGCTCTTGCCTCGGTGCACGGAATGCGAGGGACCGGTGGACAGAATCTTATCGAGTGAGACTTGTATTGTTTACGAAGCTTTCGTCAGCGTTCGCCGGTGGACTCCACGGTCGCGACGGAGCTTCCATGACTTCCTATTCCTGATATGTCCGGACATTCATCAGACACACTTTCACCACGTCGTCGACAGGATGATCGCAATCGCCGAGATTTCGGTCTGAGAGCATCGGTAGCTGTCTCAATGTTCAGAGGAAGCCGAACGCTAGCCGATTCGGGTTTCGTGGCGTTGGCCCGGGCAACAACAAATTCTCCCGAGCACGTTTGGGAGACTGGGCAGATAGATGCTGACCTGGTATACCGCTATCACGTAGGAATATTGAAGAAGATCAGCTGCACTCGTTGGAGCGCTCGTGCACGCACTCTCGGCAGAGCATGTTGTTTGCTAAGCAACCCTGCAATAAAAACCGGTTTTCCAGCAAATATCCGCCTTCTAATTATAAATACTTGAGTAGGTAAGTAGAGGGCACCAGAGTCTGCGAAAGAATCAGAGTCCAACTATTGCTCGACCAACATATGAATTTGTCCACAGTACAATGGCAGGTCTTTCAAGAGAGCGAATACCGTAGATTTTTTTTATAGCGACGCACAGCCCGAGGTACGATACTTCAGCTCCTATACTCCCTTCCGTGAGAGGCTCAGCGACACCCGACAGTGGGCAAGTACTCGAGATACAACGATACCTCCCAACGTCAGGCTCGTGAGTATCGACTAAGGAAATCAATGGACGGGATCAACCATCAGCTGAGGGCTTGCCAGCACAGTTTTCAAAGCCTAGGAAGAAACGTTTTCCCTTCTAGTTAGATTTCTTGAGATTCCTATTTCCGTTCTGCGTCTCGGACTGCTTGTCCAGCGTTGCGAAAGCCTTCGCGGTGGTTCTTATGCTATTCACGAGTAGGACTATCAACCTGTGTCAGCGCGTGATCCCTTACCACTGCGATTACAAAGAGGTGTCTTACTGCCCGGAAAAACCACCCATATAAAGTTCATGAAAAAGTAATATACCCAGAAATAGTAGGGTTCGGGCCGGAAGTAGGTCATTCCGTTGACATAGTGATCGAAAAGGCTGGTAGCATAATATAATTCAAGGCCGTATAGTTGGCCAAGAGTGACCACGGCTTGGAGAGGGTAGCGAAGCGGGTGTTTGGTCGCGATCATCCAAGCAACGCAGTAGGAGAGCGGTCCCCACAAGATCTTCAAATGCTGGTCAGCGAAGAGTGTGCCAAGGAGGGGAGAGGTACCTACAGCGGTGGTTGCCTCCATGCATACGACGAAAGCGTCGCGTGTTATGTATCTCGAGTCCGAGAAGGCATATTCCTTCCACATTTCGCCGAAGAGGTCCCCCCTGCCCGCCATGCTAGCATGGTTGTATGCGAAGTATCCTGCAAAGCTTAGACAATGGGAGTTTAAGGTAGCGGGAGGGATGTACCTTCGAAGAAGAGGTGTATCGAGCCAGCTGCACATCGTCAGGGTTTGACCTTCTCCATATGTAGATCTCGACTCACTGAGGACATTCCAAAGAATTGCCCATCTGTCGCCGCTGGACAGAATAGGGCTATTCCTGCCAATCAAGGTGGAGGTCGCGCTGAGTATGACCATGCATCCTACTGCAAATGTACCCAATAGCACCGGCACAGAATATTCGTTGGCGAGATAGCCAACAACCTCGGCGTCGAGCGGGTAGAAGGGATGCGGGGCATGCTTGAGAGTCTCTGTGACAACTTTCTCCATGCTGTGAAGAGGATGGTCGTGAGTCCTACTTGTGTTTGATAGTACTCGAGTATAGCAGGAAAAGACAGTTCGAAACTGCGCGTACAATGGTTATGAAAAGCGAAAGACTAAGCGATGCGTTGATCACCACAGGGGTTTAGCTTAGCGGATAAGTTGGCCCCGCCCATCGAGCCATCTCAGGCCGAGGGAATTGCAACTCAACGGCGCTTCTTGGTGTTATAACAATATATCTCGTAACGCAGGCGACTGTCCAGAATGAATGAATTGTTTTTTTACAGCTTGAGCCCTGTTTCCGATGGACGCTGATATGTGGATTCGTTTCGTGGGATCGTAAAGACTGGGTCACATTTTGAGGAGGTGGGTGGTAGTCGAAGGGTGGCAATGTCATGATGATTCTAGAAGACAAGGGGATCGGAGACGGCATTGGGAACGGACATAGTATTGGAAGAACAACACGCTTTAAGGAGACTGAGATCCGCTGCGTGATAATCGAATTGATATATCCTCCTGTATGAGCGGCCGGACCGCTAGTCACGGCTTCCTAATTATGTGCAGTTCCACAAGTGGTATCTCCTCTTCGTCTATCATGCATGGTTTCGTCCCTCATAATCCATCAGCCGCTCATTCATAGAGATCCATATCCCCCGCCCCATCCTCCAGTGCCAGCACCGCATCCTCCCCATCCGCGTCCGCTAGAAACTCGTCGTCATCAACCTCGCTCCCGTCCCCATGATTTGGCAGCACCTCAATCCTCCCATCCTCCAACACTACCCTCGCCACCTCTCCATCCCGGACGCTGCCCCTTAAGATCAACACCGCGAGTCGGTTCAGCACCTCCTTCTCAATCAGCCTCGACAATGGCCGCGCTCCATAAGCCGGGGAGTAGCCCGCCGAGCCCAGATAATCCTTGACCTCATCGGAACAGTAGATCTTGACCTTGCGGTCATTCGACGACAGCCGCTTCTGGATCTCGTCAAGGCGGACATCGACAATTTTGCGAATCTCCCGACGGGTGAGCCGGTTGAAGATGACGATGCTGTTGATGCGGTTGAGAAACTCAGGTAGAAAATAGTTGCGCAAGCTAGTCATCACCATCTCCCTCGTGGCAGGATCGATCTTGCCATCGGGTGCATTAGGGCGGGCGAGGTATTCGGCCCCCAAGTTGGAGGTCATGACGACGATGCAGTTGCGGGCGTCTACGACACGGCCCTGGCCATCGGTGATACGGCCATCATCCATGAGCTGCAGGAGCACGGTGAGGACTTCTTTGGCGGCTTTTTCGACCTCGTCAAAGAGAAGGATGGAGAAGGGGCGGCGGCGAAGAGACTCGGTGAGCTGGCCGCCGGCGTCGTGACCGACGTAGCCGGGGGGCGCGCCGATCATGCGACTTAGGGAGTGGCGCTCTTGGTACTCGGACATGTCGAAGCGGATCATGCTTTTGGCGTCGTCGAAGAGGAACTCGGCGAGGGCCTTGGTGAGAAGTGTTTTTCCAGTTCCGGAGGGACCGCAGAACAGGAAGGATGGCGGCTGATTTGGGTTCGCGAGACCTGAGCGTTGCAGACGAATGGCGTTTGAAACGGAGGCAACAGCCTCTTTCTGGCCAACAACGATCTTGCTAAGAACTTTCTCCATCTGGAGAAGCTTGTCTTTTTCGGTGGTTCGTAGTCTGGTGACGGGAATGCCGGTCCACCGAGCGACGATCTCATTAATCTGCTCAGGTCCAACAGCGTCGGCGACCATGGATTCCTGTGCTGCGTCTGAGCCCCTTCGAGCGGAGAGTTCAGCATCGGCTCGAACACGATCAGCCTCGAGCTGGTGGATTCGAGCCTGAACGTCGGGAATGGCGTAGTAAAGTAGGTCAGATGCGGTTTGAATGTCCTTGTTTCGCTCAGCCTCTTCTTGCTTCACCCTGAGTTGATCCAATTTCTTCTTCTGGTCCTGGATGTCCTTGCTTCGCTGTTTCTCAGATTCGTACTTCTCGCGCATGGGCTTCAAGTCCTCCTCAACATTGGCAGCTTCTTGCTTTGCTTCAGAAAGACGAGCACGTGAACCTTCGTCTTTCTCGCGCTCCAGGGCATGGATCTCAATCTGCAGTTGACGCAATCTTCGATCCATGTTGTCGAGTGCTTCTGGCTGGGACTCACGTGCGACCCGGACCGCAGCAGCTGCTTCGTCTATAAGATCGACTGCAGAATCAGGCAAACGTCTTGCTGTCAGGTACCGAGCAGCCAAAGAGGCCGCGGCCACGATGGCTCCATCTTGTATGTTGACACCGTGGTGCACTTCATATCTCTCTTTCAGACCACGGAGGATTGAAATCGTCTCCGGTATCGATGGCTCCTTAACCAGTACTTGCTGAAATCTCCGCTCGAAAGCCGCATCCTTCTCGATGTATTTCCGATACTCAGCCAGGGTCGTAGCGCCAATACAATGCAGCTGACCTCTAGCCAACATTGGCTTCAGCAGATTTGCGGCGTCCATTCCGCCTTCTCCGCTTGTACCAGCACCCATGAGCAGATGCATTTCATCCACAAAGAGCACGATCATCTCTTTCGAGTCTTCGATCTCTTTGAGAACACCCTTCATCCGCTCCTCGAACTCTCCTCGATACTTGCTACCGGCCACTAGGGCGCCAACGTCGAGCGAGAGAAGCTTGCATGCTGCCAGATTGGCGGGGACGTCGGCATTGACGATCCGCGAGGCAAGACCCTCAACTACTGTAGTCTTTCCAACGCCCGGTTCTCCAATCAAGACTGGGTTATTCTTGGTTCTTCGAGAGAGAATGCGGATAACACGCCTGATCTCCTCTTCTCGCCCAATAACGGGATCAATCTTGCCTTCCCTTGCCAAGGACGTCATGTCGATTGTAAACTTCTTCAGATTTTCATTTTCCTCCTCAGCGTCCGCAGTCTTCGAGTCCACTCTCTTAGTCCCTCGTATTTGCTGGATCGCCGTGTCGATTAATTTCGTATTGGGTATGTTCGCATCCGCTAAGCATCGTTGAATAGTAGAGTCCTGCGCCAGCGCTAAGATGAGGTGATCAACGGCAATGAAACTGTCTTTCTGTGTTTTCTGTAAGTCGTTGGCGGTACGTAGGACTTTTGAAAATTGAGGTGATATGGAGACGTTCTCTGGAGGTGGATCTTGGCTGGGTAATCGAACAAGTCCCTTTTTCAGAGCTCGATCGAGCGATTGAGGATCTCCGTGGGCACGTTCAACGACCTGTCGGAACAGAGGTGCATTCCCATGTGCGTGAGAAGCGTTCGTGGTCTGTTGCTGGTCCTTCGACTCATCTATTGGCGGGTCCAGTAATGAGACGGCAAGGTGGAGGGGTAGGATCTGGGAGTGGGCGTATTGCTGTGCGAGTTCGTGAGAGTCGGCGAGGGCTTTCTGCCCCCGATCCGTGAATTGCATCCCAGAAGTCATTCTGAACCCGGTATAGTGGTGCTACAGGAACCGTCAAGCTAATACACCTGGTAAGACGTAGTAATCACCTGCTATAGTTCGAGTACGCCAGTCCACTGTTTTTGTTGAAGTTTGTGAGCGTGGGAGGATGGTAAAGTGAGAAATATCGGGAGTCATAAGTCATCAATCACCCAATGTCTATACAAAATAGTGTAGAAGGAAGTCGGGCTTGCCAGCAGCGACTCGCATGTCGGAGAATCTTCTGGGTGACGAGTGCCAAGGCGCTGGGTCTTGGCATAAAATGAAGTGTCCAAGGCACAGTCCCTCCCTGATCCCGTGGTTCATTAATCATGCACGGTTGCAGTGACCTTACTTTACTTAAAGTGGGAGTCTTCAACAGTGAAATATGGTCAGGTTGGACCGTGTAGCATATGCATCCAATACAATTTATCTAAGTCATCTCCCATCGTCATATCTGCGTTAGATCCATACCTCGTCTCATCGCATTTCGATCAAATTGCCCCTTCCAATTATTGTGCGTTACTGAACCTCAATCATGCGGTTTCTTTTCTCTGAGGCCTAGCTTGGGGTGGCTCCCCTTATTTGTTCAACTCAACGATGTAGACAGGAGCCTTGACAAGCACACTCCTCCCTCTGTTCTCCACAGCCATGAAAGCCGAGAACCTCACCCTTTCTTCTTTAGGCGGTGGCGGCTGTTGTTGCTGCTGCTGTTGTACGGGCCCATTTCCTACAGGGGCGGTCCCACCTTTCTTGTTCCCACCCATGAAACCCCCGAACATCCCTTTCTTCTTCGCGGCTTGCAGTGGAGGCTCCCTTTCTCGCACCAGCTCTTTGCGCTCTTGTTGCGGGTGGGTGCTATTATTGCTGGGTCGTTCCTCCATTTCGTTGCCATCTTTGGCCTCTACACTGGCAGCGTCATCTCCCTGACCCTCTTCGGAAATGCTTTCACCAGGATTTGTCAAAGCAGGCAGCCCAGACTCAATCTTCATGTAGCCTTCGTCGATCCGTGATCCTGGTAAGATGTAGTTGATAAAGACATCTCTACTTTCGAGAGGCAGATTTGCTGAGATGCCAATCGCCAATTCTATGATCATTGAGACGCCACCGTCAAGCCCTGGCGGGGCTGGCTCCTTGAGCAGCATACTCAGACTAGCAACGAGCTTCTCGACGAGAGTATCAGTCAATTGTTCCCGGTTCTCCGTCGCTGCCGGTGAGGTGAGGCTCTCTTGGAGGCCATCGAGGGTGGCCAGACGCCAATTGGAAATCCGGGACATCAATGCCTCTCTCTCTTCTTCTGAAGGCGTAGGCGGTGCATGTTGTCGAAGGTACTTCTCTATGATTTTGAGTTGCGCGCTCAAGCCTGGCTCAAGCCCAGGGTGGAAGTAACGTTCAAAAAGCTCATCGACCAACCAACGACTGATGCAAGCTCGACCTACCGCAGTCATCTCTTTCGTGGGAGACGTAGCTGCGTCCTTGTTGACATGCTGCGCAAGCCAGGGCGGCACAGAGCGCCAATCACGGCGAAGGTTGAAGGCGAGGTTGTTGATAGCCCCATCTAACCGCGAGAAACGATTCATGTATTCATTATCATCGAGGGAGGTGCGCGATTGCAAAAGCCTCAGATGTGCTAGCGTATTCTGTAGCTGCTGGACCTGGGCGTCTTTGTCAAAATAGTATTTCTTCACTTTTCGGTATTTCTCCTCTACGACTGATTAGACTCCCGCTTAGCAGTGAAAAGAAGTGGGAACAATGCAAAATCACGACTTACGCAATTCGTCATGCCTCGTAACCAGCTGTGCCACATCTAGATTGGAAAGGTCGTCTCGAGATCTACTCGGTGGGGGTGTGCTTCGCCCTTGCTCGCTCGTTGCCTGCGGTGGGAGAGGTGAAGGTTGTGGAGTTGGCCTGAACTGCTGATTCTGCTGGTTGATGTTGAGTCTTGCATCATATTGATTTGATGCATTTGAAGCCTGATTTTGCCCTTGGGCACCCTGACTGTAGGGTTGATAGGCCTGACCTTCTCTGAGTAAACCTGACCCTTGGTTTTGCTGGGCTAATTCGTTTGAACTCCGTCCCTGCGCCTGCTGCTGAGGAGGGGGTGGTGGACCCATTGAATTGGTGGTAGAATATGCGTTCAACGAAGATCGGTTCGAACCTTGCCTCTCGTGATGAATGTCGTACGCCCGACTAACGGATTGCAACGGTGAAGGGGGTTCGTAAGACGACTGTTGTGAGGATGGTCTATCCCTGTAAAGCTCTTGCTGGTACTGTTGGCGAAGATCCTGCGGGCCACGTGCCGGCAATGGATGGCTTGACGTTGAGGTCGCAGAGGCAGGCGAGGAGTGATAGGATGAGGGAACCTGATTGGGTGCACCAGACAAAGAAGACTGGTAAGCTGTATTCCGTTGAAATGTCTCTGAATGAGCACGCTGCTGCTCGTGAAAAGATCGCGCGGTGCTTTCCCACACGGATGAAGTGGCAGAACCTTGTCGCTCGAACGGATGCCGTTGAGGAATGTTCGTTACAACTCCCTGCAACGACGGCTTTCCGTACAAGGGCTCTTGGGGAGACGTCGGGCGAAATTGAGGGGATCGTAACGGGTCCTTTGCTGGTATTGGAGGACGGACCTCGTGTGATGATTCTCGAACGTGTGTTGGAATGATTTCGTCTTCATCCACTTCTCCCACGTTAGTCGGTTGTGGAGCGAGATTTCCAGGGCCGGACTGAGATGGCCACCTCTGTTGAATTTGTTGGCTTTGGCGATGATAATATTCAATATCCGCCGCGGCCTGAGGATCTTTTCTTTTCACGGAGATGCTCCTGCCAAGCCTCGCCGGAGGCGGTGGAGTGTATGGTTGCTCCTTGGTAGTCGACGACGACCCGAGCTTGAAGAAGCGTCTTCTTTTCGAGTCCTCCTTCGGCGGTGCTGCGGGCAACGCTTGTAGATAATACGAGTCGGGATTGCCTTCAATCGTGTGGTCGGCACTGCCCGCTGCCGAACCCACTAAGTTGATTGTTGGCTGGTGACTTGTCGGGTACCCTGGGGGTGATCGTTGGCTTTGGGATCGCGTCAATAGGTTGTTTGCGTGATAGGATCGTCCTTCGTCGGGGCGGTACACAGAGGGTTGACCGGAACTGTAACCGTCTTCGTCGTCTTTCCCCTCTGAAGATACAGCCGAAGAAGAGGGAAAGCGAGGAGAATGGAGCGGTGAATCGATGGGTGAAGCCTGGATTGAGCGTAAAGAGCGTTTGTCGTTGGAGTCGTGGATGCTGAGGAGAGAAGCCTGGGAGCGATTCTTGTGAAAGAAGGATTTGGTGGAGGGCATTGTTATTCATCTACTAAAAGGATAGTCTCCTCAGTAGATTACTACCCGATTGAGCTGTGGGGTATGAGGCCTATCTTTGGGCCTGCTATTGACGAGTAGAAGCGAAATGATAGATGGACAAGTCGCCCCTCCCAAGCCTCATTTAAGGTACATAGTCACTCCCAGAGCCAACGGCAGAAGCAATCATCGGTCGCCCTGCGCGAATAGGGGTAATGTCAGCGAGGGGCCGACAGCACCACCGTTTCACCCACACGGCTCGTACCGCCGTGAAGAGCTGGATAAGAATAGCTGAATAGCCTGCGCGCTCGGAGCTCGAGTTAAAAGGCCTCTGGTGCGCCCCGAGCAGACCGTTTATGCTGGAAGGAAATTATCAGCTCCTGTTCAGAGCAGCTTCACGAGCAGACAAACGAACCAGACAAAACGAGTGCAGGCGTCTTGGGGGCTGCAAGCCGGGAGGCTGTGTGCATGAGTCTCATCTCGCAACACTACGCTACAGACTCAGCTTATTCGTACCTACAACTTGAAGATTGCATTGAAGGTTTACAGACGTGTAGTCACACCATGGACGATTCTGCTTACCATCCAACACCCGAGCTTGCTGTTCCATTGGACATTCATAGTCTCGACTTGTCAAGTACGTACCTGCAACAGGGGCGCTAAATCGTGGACATACGTTGAGATGCTTTTACGCTCTCAAGTTGTTCTACCTACAACTGCACGAGGGTCGAGTATGTCCTGGGACTGGGAATCAAGGCCATCAACACGACGAATACTCACCACTTTGACACCAAAGTCCAGCAGTGTCATGGAGGCATTAGCCCCAGTACCAAAAGCAGGGTACTCCATACGATATCGAGGCTTGTATCATAGCACATATGGTGCCGTTCAGTGGCGTCCATATGATTCGATGTTGCTATAAAAATCCAGTGTCCAATACCGCGTGAACGACCCAAACCTCGTATCCATGCTCGAGGACCTATGCTTATCTGATTGTACATCGACTATGTGTCAGCCTTAGATCAACCGTTCCTTTTGAGAGATTACATCCACTCCCCGAATATCCATCGGTTGAAAAACTCCAAGCTCGCTTCTGGCTGATCCAAAGGCACCATGTGGCCCGCAGCATGAAGTCTCATGAAGGTCAGATTGCCGCTACTCTTGACCTCACCAATCTTCTTGCCGTCACCGCCAAGCTTTAGGGCCTCGAGTTCGACCTTGTTGTAAGCCTTCTGCCCAGGCCAGTCAAGAGCTTCGGTCCATGCTTGGTTACCCAGCCAGTTGCAGATGAAGTCAGCGTCGCCCTATGGACCATTAGCAGGCCCATCCAGTCCAGTGGATGGGGATGGAGATAGGAGGGTAGGCTTACGGCATAGATGAGAACGGGAATCTTCTCCATGATACTAGGTACCAAACGGTGAAATGGCTTCATCCAATCTCCCGATCCTTGGAAGTTCCTGTTTACATCGAAGTTACAGCTGTCATAGCTGTCCACCTCCGCGCCTAGCGCTTCGAGCACCTCGTTTCGGTTGAGGTACTCCGTGATCCAACCAAGCTGTGTATAGCAAAGGTTGTCGCCGTCTTCGCATTTGGCGCGGACGTCATATGGATTCTGCCCAGACCTTTGGTAGGGACCGATTATGGCATTGTTGCAGTAAATCGACGCAGGCACACAAAACCAAGCGCTGTCGCTATCGTAGCAATTCTTGATCAGCGATTGGCAGCGAGGGAGCGCGTTATCCATGGATCGGCATTCGCTTTCGTCGAGGATAGCTGGCCACCCTCCATCACCGCAAGCCATGGGACGGTAGTATTCGTATTGGGTCAGCCCATCCGTAAGGCCATTACCGATCAGGACAGACTTAAGGTTTATATTGTTCTTGTTGTGACTTAGGATCTCCGACGTGAAGACGGGAATGTAGTGTCCTGCGTATGATTCGCCTGCGATGTGGAAATCCTGATGACTGTATTCGGGGAACTGCTTGAAGAATAGTGTGAGAAGAGCATAGACATCTTTGCCCGCAGCGACGGAGTTGCTGACAGAGCCACCACTATAGGAAAAGCCCGTGTTGACTGGCTGATCCAGGAAGATCACAGACGCGTTCGAATTCCACGAGTAAGGGTTGTGGATGATGTTTGTATCCTTATCAAATGAAGCTGGACCAAGCTCCAGGAATAGGCCAGTCAGCGATGAGCAGCCAGGGCCGCCGTTGAGCCATAGCACGACGGGATCGTTCTCAGGGTCATTGCGCGATTCAAAGAACCCTGGAGTAAGAGTTAGTCCGATCGTCTCGCGCGCTTGGCCCGGGACACTTACAGTAGAACAGGTGTTTATCTTCTTCTTCGTCGTCAAGATACCCACTGTATTGCCTCACACCCGGGTCGATCCCAAGCGAACTAGGATCAACCTTCTTCGATCTTAGGTTGTAGGCTTCCAATTTGCCATCAATATCTCGCTCTTTCTCGCCGTTCGCATTCTCAACCCAGACACATTGTACGTCGGCGCCCTTAATGATGTGGTCCCAGTGATTATCTCGTCTTCGGGTATGCCTTTTAGGATGCGAAAAGAAGCCGGTCTCGGCCATTTCCACGGGAAACATGGCAGCGACTTCATTCCAAACAGCCTGAGCCTCGCCGGTCAGAGACTTGAGCGAATCTTGCAGATTGTGCAGTGCCCTCGCCCAGGCGTCCGAAGCCTGCTGTGGTGATTGCAGGACATGCTGCTGCGGTGACACTGCTGCTGATGCTACCCCCAACAGAAGAGATGATGCTAGGAGCTTCATGGTCACAATGTGATAGACTTTGGCGATCAGTAGCCGTGTCGAATTGTAAATACTACAGAAGAGGATGTACTCGTACGGAGAACTGTAGTAAAGCTAGGTCGGTTGCCTGGAGTGATGGATGACGATTGGGTCATGCGATAGAGACTCGATAAGGAGTGGCTGGATCAACGCTTCAGGGTCCGGCACTACCGCTCGGATCACGTGCGGAGGATCAAGCATCAACCAGAGTCAGAGCCCCTTGAAGAGTGCCCCTTGAGGACTTATAAGATAATCCTACAAGCTTCGGACTCAAAGTGTATCAATATCATCAAGTTACTGTGTAACCGTCGGTCCCCCCATCTCAGATTGCAAGCGCTCCTCGGTGGGTCACAGCTCCCGCCTCCACACCTCAATCGCCGCCTGCAATTTTTTTTTGTATCCAGTATATCTTTACCCCAACAACTCCAAATCTAACAAGTAAAGCGTCAATTGAAAGCGCTCATCGAACACAGCAAATCATACATACAAAGTTAATGGATTAACCAAGATGCTACTGCGATGGTGGGTGAGCTGTGGAGGCGGGTGAGCTGTGTCCCACAATCTGGGTGCTCGTCAATCCAGTCGTGGGGTACCGACGGTTAGTCGAAAATCTTCTAGTGATTATATGTAACGTATTTGCTGATAACCTCTTCGACATCTCGCAGTATTGCTTCCTTCCTACCGTTGTCACACCAACTCCCTTGCACAGCCGAGGCGGTGATCTTTCTCCAGTCGTTGGCAGTCAGATCGAAAGCCTCCTGTACGGCGCAATAATTGTCTAGGATATAGCCACCAAAATAGGCCGGATCATCTGAATTGATCGAGAACTTGACGCCCGCATCAAGAAATCGTCGGATAGGAAGATCCTCAATTGCCTTCACGCACTGTAACCTCACGTTGGAGAGCGGACATACAGTCACCAACACACCGCGATCCACGACTTCGCGTATCAGCTCAGGATCCTCAGCCAGCCGGATGCCGTGGTCAATACGCTCGACATCCAGACTGTGTAGTGCTTCTCTGATGTACTCCACCGGTCCTTCTTCGCCAGCATGTGCTGTACGGTGGATCCCTGACGCCTTAGCTTTGTGATAGAGCCCCTTCCATGCACCAGGCGGGAATCCTTTCTCACTCGAGTCCAGGCCTATGCCAGCGAGCGTACCTACCTTGAGGTCTTCCTCCGCTACTTCATAAGTTGAGCTGGCCTCCGTTACTGGCAAATGCCTCAGGAAGCATAGTATGAGCTTTGTGCTGATCCCCAGCTCACTTTCGGCCCTTTTGCAAGCTTTGATGAAGCCCCCCGTTACGGTAGCGTAGGCAATGCGCCTCTTTGTGTGTGCTTGTGGGTCGTAAAACACCTCTGCGTGCACAACGCCATCTGCTTTTGCTCGAAGGAAATATTGATATGCTAACTCTTCGAAGTCTTGCTCATGGATCAGAACGCTCATGCCAACGAAATAATAATGTAAGAAATTGTCGAGTGAGGTGAACATAGTGTAACGGTCGTGGAGGGCAGCAGGAGACGCGAAAGACGGGTCATCAGATGCGGAGGGAAGGTCAATCTTATTACGAGTAGCGAGAGTAAAGAGCAGCTCTGGCGACAGTGACCCCTCTAGATGCATATGCTGTTCGCATTTGGGGAGCGCGACGAGGAGCGGGTGTAGAGATGAACGACACATCGTAATAGCCAGAAAATGTGTGCAGATACAAATGCGGCGACTGATCAAGGAGGAGCGTCTTGGCTTGGCCTAATCAGATCATATGCTTCACTGATACACTCTGAGTCGAAATACTTCTACTTTAGCAAATACTTTAAGATTGTGCGAGACGTGCCACCGTCGATCTCATCAATCAAGGGATAGTGCACTATTCAGGGTTCAATGACGCCAACGTGGGCGCAATGCTTTGCCCACTTCGCTAGAGCTGCCAAGAGATGGGTGCACCGGTTATCGCGCCGAGCTGTCTTCGTACTTCTAGACGTAGGCGACGCCAGCTTAGGTAGTGAATGCAAGTACGATAGGCGAGCGACTCGGCCAATTTACGAGCTGCAGGAATCGAGGTATGTGTCCGGAGATACTGCAATTCTAGACCCCAAGATGCTGGATTGATCTCTCTGCTAGAAATGCAAAACGGATCCGCATCAAGCAGCAAACATCAACTCTAACAAAGAGGACATGTTTAACATGAGTGACTATTAGTACACGCTTGTTTATAATGCTCACCCCCCCTTGTCAACCAAGAAGCCACCAAAAGGCCCTGGAATTCGCACATCGCGTTGCTTCACTTTATTCAGCTTCTTAGTAAACGACGATTTCAACGAGGAGCGCCTGCAATTATAGAGATAAGACTTACAACAACTGTTACTGTTGCTGTCGCATTACTTTGATCGATAGCAATTTTTATCTATCTCGACGCAAGATCTAGAGTAGCATTGTACGCACGTGTTTGTAGATCACACAATCGCAATCACAATGCGACGATCAGCACTATCGTGTAAGGGAGCCGAATAAACTGTGTGAGCGCGATGTGCGGAAAACACAGTTTCTGAGAGGTGAGCATTATAAACAAGCGTGTACTAAAAGTCACCCATGTTAAACATATCCTCTCTGACAAACCGCTCAACCGCCGTGACTGGGAACCCTTCTGGGAAGCCACATCTATCGCTAGTATGTTTCGAGAATATGTTTAAGATGCATCAGTTATAGTATACGCTTGTTTATAATGCATCACCCTCGAACATTCTAGTTTTGGCACATCGCCCAGGTCCAGTTTATTTAGCTTCTCAATGTTGGCTGCTGCCGTTCGCAAAGCTTACTAGGCGTTGTTGTTTTTTATCGCAATTGCATCTTGTTGCAATTCACGTCTAACAAGATCTTGTTAGCGTAGATACTAATGTTGTGTTAAGAAATGATCTAATATTGCACAATGCTATTCGCCAAATCTTGCCAACGACAATAAGGAGGACAACGACAACAAAATTCTGCGACGATAAGGGTCAGCTGTCCTAAAAAGCTGGATAAACTGGGCCTGCGATCAAAACCAGGATTTTCGAAGGTAATGCATTATAAACAAGCGTGTACTATAACTGATGCATCTTAAACATATCCTCGTATGTTTCGGGCACCTTGTCTATCTTAGCAGCAAACCCTGAAGCGATGTCAAGATCGGATGCAGCTACAGGAGACCCGGCGTGGCTACGGCTTGATGCCTGTCCATCAAAAGTGCCGAAAGTCAATGAGCCACACCGTTGATACCCTCTCGTGAAGTCTAGGTCGAGAGCTGCCAGAACACACTGAGACGCTGGCCACCTGCTGTCATCTGTCGGTACTCGGACCTCGGCACCGTCGGACTCCTTCTCGTCCACTTACCGTTCCACTGTCAAGATCGCTCGCGGATAGTCCAATGAGAAGCTTCTGGTAGGTCATTGTGATCACTCCAGATTGAATCGCTTCGCCAATCCCCCCACATCTGCGTTGAATGATCCCATTCCAGCGCAGCTCATATGCTTGGTTCACAGAGTCCGCTCCTCCGATAAGCGTGGGTCCTGTTGATTAGACAGAGGCGCGTACCACCTCCGGGCGAAAGGCGATGTCTCCATCGATCCTGGGATCTCTAGAGTACGCTCTTGCGAAGCGCAACGGCACGGGAGCAGCAGCTAGACTGTGCATGCGTCTCCATAACAGCCATCCGCTGCCGTAACTATTCCAGCTGCCCTGGAACCAATCGCAACTCACCAAATTTTTGGCTTTTAGACTCCTCCGCCCACTATTTAACATGCTCATCAATATACCGACGAATATCCGTCTCGTATAAAGTCGCAATGTCTCTACGAGACAATGCCCGTACATGATTGTTTCTGTGCCCAACGAGGTATCTGTGATCCAGACATATATATCAACGCCGGTGACTATGGAGAGGTACGACACAGTGCAGGTCGAGATTTGCAGGCATTGAGAGTCAGTAATGTAGTGCGGATTTGCCGGCAGCCAGTGTATCCCTCCAGGTTTCATCATTAGGACTGCAGAGACAGGAACAGCTTCCTGGCTTAGCATTCCCTGCATGTCTAGGCGGTCTTTCCAGTCTTTTCACGTCTTACAGCATGTACCTCCCCGTAGATGTCTGCTTGACATGGAAGTGGAGAGATCATAGATCACGGCAGAAGGCACGAAGGCATAGCCCGAGATATGCATGCCGCCGGGGGGACGGTTCGCGTAGCGCCATGTGTGTGGATGTGGTTTGTGTGGAGCGCATTGGTGTCAAAGAGGCGTCCGGATAACCCAACAGCCCTACGTTCATCTGGCCATCGGGCATACATTGGCCCATTGGTCTGTGCAATTGTCCCAGCAGTGTGGGTCGTCGTTCTCTATTGCATGGCCGGGTGCAGATTCGGTATGAGTACGCAACCGTTCATTTATGGCGCCCCGGACTGCTGCCATGTACTTTGGTTGGGAAGCTCTCAGAAAGTTACAGACACATGGATATTCGTCCCGATGCATTCCTGCTCCTTTAGAAGCAAAGGTGGCGCCCTACCATCACCTGCGTGATGTTGCTCACCTACTACTGCCATCCGCGCCATTTCCGGCAGACGACGGCTATGATCCGGCTCCACCAATTCGTTTCCTGTTGGCGTTGCACTTGGCCTAGTGTCAATGATATCGTCCGTCGAGCGATTGTCTACTAGCCTCCCTACTATAGCTACAGTACAGCAGATCTGGTACCTCGACTTGCTGAGAGGGGGCCACTGTTAGCATGACTTCCGTTAAGGTACTTCACACATCGTCTCTAAACTAAACGTCGTCCGTATTTGGCCCTGGTCATGGATCGTCACGTACGAATTGTGTGCCCTGGCTCCTTAAACAGGACTTGCACTATATGAGAGGGTCACCGGCCCGCCGTGGATCGCTATATTCGAGCAATCAACAATGAATCGACAACGTGGAAATGGCTTTATCAGTTATCACGCATGTCTGTCTAGAGAGTAGAGCAGTCGGATCGAGCGGTGACAGCCTCCCTGCCTCGATGTTGGGCAGATGCTCGACCACCATGTTTCGACTGGCCGGAACTTTGTAGTACATACTATACATCTTTTGACCAGGTCCACTGACAAATACGGTGGTTTACCGAGCGCAAGCAGGCCAGGTGCCATCTTCGAGGACTACATGTGCGAAGTAGTAGGACGCTGCACCAGGTAGCTGTCAACTCGAGCCTCGAGGCCTGCACGTGATCTGCGGCCTGGATCTGGCGCTTTGGGATCGACAGACGTCGGGATCAGCAACCGAACCAAAATAGCGAGTCGAGCATCCTTCCCCTGTTAAGGCCCGACTACTGCACTGTCAATCTTCTTTACTCTGGTGCCATCCGGTCTAGACTCGAGACCCCAGATGTTCAGACCCTCTCGGGGGCGTCGCCATTGCGGCTGTCGTCGCCCCAGAATCTGTGATGTTTTGTTTCCGATAACCGACAGCCATTGGGTTACCGAACGACTGTTCGAACCAGGATCATATGGCCTGCATGACTTCCTTCTGCCATAGAAGTACGATGCTATGCGAGGGATGGCAAATGCCTGCCGACCTCCCTGGCTTTCTCAGCAGCCTTTTCTAGCCCAACATCGGGGAGACCTTGACTGGAAATGGCAATAGATCTGTATTCGTGATATATCATCGTCCTTCACAACCCAGAAATATCTCCACCTGCAGTCCCTCGCCGCCCTTCATCCGGTACTGGCCAGCGAACCGAAAGTTTCCCATTAGCTGCCGGCCGCATTGGGCGAAATGCCATCCGTCTCACTGGCGTTGGACTAACGTAACCTTCGTTACTTTATATAAACCATCCAAGGTATATCATCGCTCTAGCATAACGTTCCTTGACGTATGCTCGTCCGTTTTGACCCTACATCCCACTTTCACATGGTTGTGTGAGTCCAACGTATCTGCCGGATCACATTGCACTATCAGGAGACCGCCTCTATGACCCATCGCTGGGGCGCTGTACGCAGCTACCTACAAGCTGGACAAATCATGCATTGGGTGCGCTTGATAAAAAAGAGGTAAGATCGAAAAGGAGCAATATTCCAAGATGCCGGATCCAGGTTCCAGTGCGTCCCAGCAGCTTCAACCTTCTCAACCGTTGGTATCTCCTTATGGTCATTCCTCAACATCATCCACTCCGTCATTTCATAGCGCCTCCCATGGTACTGGGATGATGAACCCTGGCCCAACGAGCCGGCCTTCCAGTGGACCTGATGCAGCCCGTCCTCAACAGGCTTCTCTGCCTCTACCGCCGGAATTTCGGTCACCAAATTTCAGTTATGCTTTTGGCCCTGGCTCAAGTCCTTCCCGTCATATGCAGCCTGGATATGTGGATTTCAATGCTCGCAATGCACCGAGAACGGGGACCCCAGGGATGTCCAATCCTCATATACCCCCTATGGGCCTTCAAGCCCAAAAAAGGGCGTACCGGCAAAGAAGAAAGGATCCAAGCTGCGACGCGTGTCGAGAACGTAAAGTCAAGGTAGGATTACAGCGTCGACCGCTTGCAAAGCCATTATTTTGATACCGGCCAGCTAAGGGTCAGCATAGTGTGACGCGACGGACACTACGAGCTGCTCCGAATGCTCGAGCAGAAATGTCAAGTGTCAATTCACAAAAGAGACCAACAGGCGCATGTCTTCGATCAAGTCTGTCTCCTATATTCCAGTCTGTATGCTGCGAGACCTTTCTGACTTGGACCCGTAGGCAAGTCCAAGATCTGGAGAAGCAGTTGTCGCATACTAGGAAACAGTTGCATCAGCTTCGTTCCATGGCCAAGGAAGAGGATTCAATGGAGCATAGTACCCTGGGTCATTCAGAGATGCACCGTCTACATATTGAAAGCAGCCAAAGGAAGAAATCAAAGTCACTTGTCAAGCAAGATCTCTCTAGAGTTCGCACAAGCCTGAGGAAGGTTGGAATGGGCGTGTTCAAGGCACCTTATCCACATGACCAGCACAGCCTTGGGCAGGGATCGTCCAAACCAGGGTTGCCGGGGCTGCCTCCGAAGAATGTTGCCGATGAGCTACTAGGACAGTATCACGCTTCTTTTCATGTCACTCTCCCTATCATACATTGGCCGTCGTTCGTACAGCAGTATGAGGCCATTTATCGGGAAGGTTCGCTTCATACGGTTCAGTGTATATGGGGTGCTCTGTTCTTCGGAGTCCTTGGTTGCGGTAGCCTTACTCGAGGGTTTCAGGACGGACAAGACTACCTCGATGCTGCCAAAAGTCTCGTTGATGTATGGGACGAGGACATTTCGATAGATCATGCTCGAAGCGCTTTGCTCATCAGTATCATCCTAGTCGAAACCAATTCAAAGTCTCCCGGCTGGGTATGGCTTGGCATTGCCGTTCGGATGGGTCAAGATATAGGACTTCATTACGAGTCTCAGACGTGGCCATCTGTCGAAGACGAGATGCGTAGACGCGTATGGTGGAGTATCTATGCTTGCGACCGGTTGGTAATCTCGAGGCACGCCAATTCCATCGTAGCTGACAATGATTAGACTGCTGTCCCTCGAACTCGGAAGGCCCGCTATGATCAACGATGAAGACTGCGAGATAGCATGCCCAGCTCCAGTGGACGACCAGCACATTCCGATGACCGGGCCTTGGACGCCACCCGATGTCTCGAATTCGGCGTCGTCGATGCTTGTGGTTTTTGAAGTGATTCAAGTAATCGCTAGACTACTCAAAGCTCTCAGGACACCGATTCTATCGATCGAAACTCTGCAATCTTATGACTCGCTCTTTGCGAGTTGTATGGCTGCTTTTCCGTCGCACCACCAGATCCGTACCAACGAGTATCTGCACCCCTTTGCCCTGCCACCTCTGATATATCTGCAGAGCGCCCGTCTCATGCTCCATCGCCATAACCTGACGCCGTTGTGCCGCGCTGACGAGCGCGCTGCCGCCATCGATCGCAGCCTCACGGTTGCGCAAGATACCTTCCAGCTGATCGCTCGATCCACGCAAGACCCAATTGGGGTACCCCGATCACCAGGAAGGTCAGATACATGGGAGACTCGACTCCGATCCTCAGCCAGTGCATTCCTATGTACCCACATATGGCGGTGTACATTGTACCTGTGCTTCCGAGGCGACTACAACGCCGCTTTGCTCTGCACCCGAGCCAGCGCTGCCATTGGTGATGCGCGGTCCGTCAACGTGGCATGCGCGCGATATCTGGATTTTTTCTTGAGACGCCTCATTGCCAAAATCCAACAAGGGGATGGAGAGTACCTCGACAGCGATGAAGAGATGCTGACCTACGTATCTGGCGACCTCCAAGGGAGCCCCGAGACATCATGGGTTTGGCGTGGAGCCGAGAACGAAGCACGAGTCAGTCCGACCGCGCATAGCCCTTTTCTTGCAGAACCACGTCATACCGGCACACAGAATGAACCACCAACACCACGTGATGGGAGCATTGAGTGGTCTGGCTGGGAGGGTATCCTCGACACTCTGGGCCGGCTTGCTCAAGAACGGGGATCGCAAACACCACGACAACGTATGCAGGAGGGCTTCACACCTCGAATGCAAGACAGCCCAATGCAACATGTGCCGTCGAACGATCTGGAGCATCCGCAGGTCATTCCGTTTAATCCAAATCGAATGCACATTGCCAACATCATCTAAAAGCGCATTAGTGGACGATTTCCCTCCTCAGCGGGACAAGGCCGGGCCTAAGACTTTGGCAAACTCGTTGAGGAAGCGAGTTGATGTCCAGTCGCTGGCGGGGAAGAATTTGAAGTGAGAAGCTGTGTGACTTGCAAGCATCCTCATGGAGGGTCGCACTGGCCCTCTTCTGGCCAGATGTAGAGGAGCTGCTCATGCATCGAATTGTATATATGTGCAACTAGGAGAAAAGGGCAGGAGGGATCATGCATCGGCGTTTCAGAAGAAGTACTATAACATTTTCGGACAGAGGGTTTGATACCACCAGCATACACAGAAGGTGTGCGTCAGCGAAACACACATGAATATACAATCGTCACTGAGTTGCAAGACGTCGCAAGGTGTCATGGCTGGTTAGGGATTAGGAAGTCAGCGACTTCTACAGCACGCCTCCATCTGACGCTCGCTCCAAGGGGCACATGCAGCATCTATCCTTCGAAGTGATTATGCACGATAACGATATGTGCGCAAGCGATCTTGCATACGAACATGGCCCCATTCCGAGGGGTGGGAAGCGTTCCGGACGGTCGGGATCCTCGTCTCCTCGCACCAATGATTTCTTCGACTACCCCAAGCTTAGCGCAGTATACTCTGCGACGCCGGCGATCCTGCGACCATCATGGCATACTTTGCACGTACACGACGAGCATCCACGGTTGCAGGACAACGGTTTCTGTTGTTATTAGAGTCCCTCTACCCCACATCCAACCTTTTCTCCGGGAAGCCGGCCGGCTCTTTCGGAGAGATAATCTGGCCCTAAAAAAAGGACGCGGGATTCACCCGCCTCAGCACGCCAAGAGCCTCGATACTGCCTCTCCAATCGCAACCCTCAAGATGTTGAGGCCTTCATCCCAGGCACAGCTGCACTCTCATGAGCTTGCCTCGCACCCAGAATCCTCCGTACCACGTCGCCTCTACCACATGTGTGCTCTCTGGCCCGTTTGCTGTTTGTGCGATCCCCCGCTGCGCCTGCTGTCCTCGAGTCGCCGCTTCCGAGGCCTCCGAAGCCCCGTCCTAATCCCTCCCAGCCCATCCTTACTCCAATCATAGCAACTTCGGATACATTCATCATGCCTTTCCGAGCAAGGATCAAGCAGGCCTTCAGCCGGTCGTCTGTCAGCGAAGAGGGGGCTGATTTGACCCAAGTAGCCTCCAAAGCATCCAAGAAAGAGAAGAAGCAGAAGACGCCCGACAATGTGTACAAGTTCGGCGAAGTCATGCCAAAGGCCAAATACCGGGGTCCTGTCAATCAAGAACACCAGGAAAAGCTACAAGCCTTCAACTTCTCCAATGCCTTTGGCAGGCGGAACAGCGAGCAGAGCCAGTACAGCCCGTTCGGGTCCAAGTTCCCAAGTCGACGGGGTAGTTTCCTGAGCAGGCTCAGCTTGGGCCCCAAAGGCGGACAACATAGCGATGCTGGGACGGGTACGACAGTAGTGGAGTCAGCGGCAGGGGATGACGATGTCACGAACGGTGAGCATCATCCATGAAAAGCGAAAGTCTACCAGAAGCTGATGAGCTGCAGTGGGTCTTTCAAGACAACAGACGAAAGAAGAAGATCGCCGACCGAAATCACCAGACAGCGCCACAATGGACCCGCTGAAGGAAGTACAGACGGTCACGAATGGCCACAGTAACGGCCACATGAACGGGCACGCCAACGGTCTGGCATACGGCATACCCTTCACCGAGGATGAAATTACCAGAGCCATGACCAAGACGTCGTTGAGGCTCTCGGAAGTTGAGAAAGTTTGATTGATGTGTACGCTAACGAATGGTTATACCGGACATGGTGATACGGCACGAAGATGGCGTTTGTACCCACCCACAGTTGACGAAAGGTCTGTTGGGGTTTGTAGATCACGGGTAATATGGGACCTTTACAATGACTGGGCGACTGGCACCAAGGGTCGAAATCCTTGGATGTAAAATCCTTGTTTGATTGTGCATGTCTTGCAGCGGGACAAGGAAACGTTTGCACAAAAGGCACGGTTATGGTATCGCATATGAACAGGCTTTTGAGCCGCTATAGATAGTCACTTGATCATGTACAATAGGTACCGCAGAAAGTCAACCAATTGCCTATCCACGCTTTAGAGATCGCTGACTCTAAAAACATATTCGCACAGGCGGTCAAGTCACTTTTCCAGGCCTTCGATTCATCCGTTGCCGACACACTGCTGCGCCACTGTGGCTGAAGACAAAACTGGTTCTAGACCGCTTCGGAGCTCGAGTACCCCACCAAAATCCCTCGGTGCATGACGACTTGCTTCGGGCCTTGTTTCTTGCTTCGAACGCGCCAGAAAGCTGCAGCTGGAGCTTTGGCGGTGAGCTTCAGTGCTCGATTCGACCGTGAACAGGGGAAGTGCAGTGTCTATTTCTCCCAGCTTCATGAATGAGCTAAGGGATCGGGCTTTATGGACGGCAGCTGATCAAGAGCTTCCTGCAGCGTAGCTCATCAGCGAAAGGAAGCTTTTACAGGCCAAATAGGAAGAAACGTACTTGCTGGATGTGCATGCTAGTACAACACTATACCACATCCAAGGATCGTGAATGCCGCATGACTTCATACTTCCTTCCTGTGTCCGCTCATTCGGGTAAGGTGAAGTAAACAAGTGGCGGCAAGGCGCAAGTGTGAATCAATCGTATTTGAGCCCGCAAGAAGTCGCATCAGTTTCACACCTTCACGTCCACTCTACCTCCACTCTACCTCCATCTACTCGCAAGCATCAGCTGCCATAAATAGTTTGTTGACTGTTGACTGAACGTCAACCACGAATATCTTATTTGTTGTGATACCCCCGCATCAGAAATACATAATCTGCAATCATGGAGAAGCTCAAGAACCTTATGTGAGCCATCCTTCACGTTCTTGAACAAGCTCGGTAACTGACATGCACAGTAATCCTGGCCACAAGAAGGACGACGAAGTCTTGTACGGCTCCGGCCAGTCTGACGACCCCGTTCATACAGGTCACGGCCACCACACCGGCAAGGTCGAGGGCAATCCCATCACCAGCAACAAGACTGGCGATGATACTGGTCCTACCACTGGCTTCTCTGGCTACGGTAATGCTCCCGCACCTGGCTCGAACCGCGCCCCTGAAGATCGCGACCTTTATGAAGGCTCCAACACTGGTGCGACTGGTGGCTCATCTGCCTCACGCATGCCTGGTGAGTTCGCCGATGATACCGCCACAACTGCCAGCATCAAGTCTGGTATCGTTGGTGAACCGCAATCAGGATCTACAATGAGTGGGTCCAACGTCCACGATCCGCTCAACACCAACAAAGCACTCCCGCGCGAGCCAGAATTAGCTGGCTCTAGCTATGCTACAGGTTCTACTGGTGTTGGGCCTCACTCTTCAAGCCTAGCCAATAAGGCAGATCCTAGAGTTGACTCTGACTTGGATGGCTCGAAAGGACTCGGTAGTGGGACTTCTGGAACGGGCAGCGGCCTGACAGGCACCAGCTTGCCTGATCGTAGTGTTGGAAGGTCTGTACCAGGGATTCTTAAAATTGAGCACCACGTGCTAACAATGTTCTAGTTCGGGCCTCGGACAAGGTTCTACAACAGGGTCTTCGCACCTCGGCCGCGACGCAGCTCTCGGCGCCGGAGCCCTGGGCGTTGGAGAAGCAGCTCATCACCATCGTGAGAAACAGGAGATAGGCGCAGACTCTGGGCGCGAGTTCCCCCTCGGCGGTAACTCTACGACTTCTGCGTCTGGCTATCCATCTGGCAGCACAGGTGCACCTAACGAGCCCGGTTTTGGTGCGACCACAGGCGGCTATGGATCGGGTACTGGTCCCACTGCAGGCTCCGCAAACCAAGGCATCTTGGGCTCGAAACCATCCGTCGGGGCATACAACGAAGAATCTTGGTCTCATGATCATTCCCACCAATTCGGGGGCGATCCTTGTGGTGGACCTGAAGCACCTGCACCCGGTGCACCACACTTCATAAAAGGGCCTCATGCCCTCGAGACTGCCAATCGTCTAGACCCTCACGTCAGCGGCGGGATCGGAGAGCCCACTGAAACCGCCATGACCGGAGCTGGTCTAGGCTCTACCTCTACCGGGACTGGTCTTGGCTCGTCATCGACCGGCACTGGATTTGGGTCTACGAGTACGGGAAACCACCACGTTGGACGAGATGCCGCTCTTGCCGGTGGAGTTGGTGCAGCAGGTGTAGGAGCGTACGAATCTAGTCGCGGTGGCGCAGTATCGACGACCGCTGGACCTCACGATTCGAATCTCTTGAACAAAGCGGACCCGCGCGTCGACTCGGACTTGTCCCAGCAACGTGGTACTTCTACGACAGGGACCCCAGGGTTAGGCCATGGCTCGTCTACCATGGGACCTTCTTCTGGCGTGACCGATAGCTCTATTGGCGGCACAGGCTTCCCTTCTGAGTCTACCTCTGGCTCGACTACAGGTCGTGATCATCATCTTGGTAGGGACGCGGGTATTGCAGGAGCTGGTGCAGCGGGCCTAGGTGCTTATGAGGCTGAGAAGCATCACCACGGACCAGGCCTAACGAGCACGACTTCTGGGTCGACTTCAGACCCATACAGCAGCTCAGGCGTCGACCCTCGTAGCGATTCGACGTCTCGTTCGGGAACTACCGGAGCTGGTGGATTAGCTGCGTACGAAGCTGAGAAACATTTGGGAGGCAAGCATGATCCAAGCCACATCGGTACATCTTCAACATCGACAGATCGTGGCACTCTTGGCCAAGTCGTGTACGACAGCGGACGCGGTCCAACTACTTCAGGCTACGATCAACCCACCTCTGGTACTGGATTGACATCCTCCGGTCGCGACCAACAGCCGATTGGCTCTGGCCATCACCTTGGACGCGATGCAGGCCTAGTAGGTGCCGGTGGAGTTGGTGCATATGAGACCGACAAGCACCTTGGCAAGCATGATTACTCACGCGATGCTTATGGCGCAGATCCTTCTTCAACCAGCACGAGTCAGTCAACTGGCCATCACCTTGGGCGCGATGCAGGCCTTGTAGGCGCTGGTGGAGTTGGTGCATACGAGGCCAATAAGCATCTTGGCAAGAAGGATCACTCACATGATGTCCATGGCGCAGACCCGTCTGCATCAAACACAGCTGACTTGACTGTCCATCGTTACGAACGCGATGCTGCTCCTGGTGCTGGTAGTGTTGGAGCCGGCGCTGCAGCCGGCTCTGAATTCTCCAAGACAGCCGCTGAGCATGATGCCAAGCAAGAACTCAAAGACCAGAAGCACCACCAGAAGGAGATAGAGAAAGAACAGAAGCATCACCAGAAAGAGGTTGCGGCTGCAGAGAAGAAGCATCATGAAGAGAAGAAGCACCATGGCGGTATCCTTGGCTTGTTTAAGCGGTTAGTATTCCATTCTCCAATCCACAAGACTGCAATCTAATTATTATCGCAGCGAGAAGCCAGACGATGAACTAAAGCGCGAGAACCTCGAGCGTAAGGGCGATATCCCCTCCAGCTCCCAAGGCGAGGTTCCTCCTGGCTTCACAGAGACTAGAGGTCACCCTGGCCTCTCGGAATATGAGCAGCACGAGCGCGCTGGCGAACATCAAGGCATGTCTGAAGCCGACAAGCTGATGATGGCACGCGAGCACGACCGTAATCGTCTGCACAAAGATCCTCCGTCTGGGTACATTGAGCAGAAGATAGAGGAGCAAGGCCACGGTCATGGGCATGGTGGTGCTTCGTAAGTATTCTTCTCTATGTAAATCCTTCTCCCGGAAAGTTAAGGCGTTGCTTAACATATGGAAATAGTGCTGGTGGATACGAAACCCTCCCCGACGGTCGCGTCGTCGAGCCGCACACTGGACTCCCGGCGGATCTGAATAAGGGTGCTGGAGTGGGCGGAACCGACAATACTCCTGTGCCTGGTGTCCACGGACACCATCATTGAGCTTTCCTTGATGGGTGATGGCAAAGCGTGAATGTGTTTAATATGGTTTGAGACAGTTGATACTCTCCTCTGCGATGATGTGGTCTATGATCATTTGGCATGTGGCGAATAGCAATGTCAATACGCGCTTGCACCATAGTCTATGTAGTATGCAATGACTTCTCTGGCTGACAGGTAGCATCATTATTCGTGCGGACGTCGACTTGTGTTATTTTCCATACATTTGCACGAGGTAGAAATTATTCCAACGCCTTCTCCTTGCCGCAGAAGTCAGGTGCCCAGGCCTTCAGCGAGGAAAGCCTAACGAAGCCTGGATCTTTACCATGAAGAACCAAGGAGGATATGTTTAATATGGGTGACTTTTAGTACACGCTTGTTTATAATGCTCACCCCTCTTGTTAATCGACAAGCCATCAAGAATTCTTATGATTCGTACATAGCGCCACTCCAATTTATCCAGCTCCCTTAACAATTGGCGATTCCTTTGAGGAGCGCCTGCGATTATAGAGAGACAGATCTGACGAAGACTGTTGCTGTTGAATCGCTTGATCGAATCGAACATTCTAAGGCAAGATTTAGAGTAGGACTGTAGCACTCGGTTGTATATTACACGACGGCAACAATCACGATCAGAATGTGATCACGAAGCTACGACCAGCACTATTGGGTGTTGAATAAACTGCATGGGCACGATGTGCGGAAATTGTGGCCTCCTGTTCGGCAAGAGGGGTGAGCATTATAAACAAGCGTGTACTAAAAGTAGCCCATGTTAAACATATCCTCAGAACGAAGCTTTGGGTGCCAAGGCGGCTCCCCCTGCCAACAAATTGGTGATGGTTCATCGACAGCGCCTAGCCTGCGTCACTGCCCACGGAGCATAAAACGTGGGGAAGTGAGCTTTGATTATTCGACATTGTCCTCCACTTCTCGACGCTGTCCCTGCCTTCCCATATCTTCCGACTACAACTTTCAAGAACCTAGATTTTATCTATCATACCAAACCTACCAACAGTACCAGAGTACCAGAGATTCCATTACTGCAATCATGGTTCACTTAGCCTCTGTGCCCAATGACAGCGCCCGTGAGAAGCCCCTCGTCGAGGGCATGCAGAAGATAGACATCAACCAAGATGAGGACGAGCAAACCGTTTCCGTATACGGTTCTCGCTTCGCCTCCCAAGAGCTCCCTGCTCATGAAATGCCCGAACAAGAGATGCCCAAGGAGGTTGCCTACCGTATGATCAGAGATGATCTGAGTCTTGACGGCAACCCTATGCTGAACTTGGCGAGCTTCGTTACCACCTATATGGCGAGTACCCTGGGCAGGGCACGATATACCAATGTAATGAAGAAACTGACAATAATTAGGAGGAAGAGGTCGAGAAGCTGATGGCCGAGGCCCTGCCAAAGAATTTCATCGACTACGAAGAGTACCCCCAGACCGCGGAAATGCAAAATCGTTGCGTATCGATGATTGCGCGCATGTTCAATGCGCCTACCCACGATGAGACGGAGAACGCTATGGGCACATCCACCGTAGGAAGTTCAGAAGCAATCATGCTTGGTCCGCCTTAGTTCAGATCCGCTAGCAGCGAAGAAAAATACTGACTACCTGGCAGGAACCCTCGCAATGAAGAAACGCTGGCAAAACAAGCGCAAAGCCGAAGGCAAAGATTATTCGAAACCCAACATTGTCATGAACTCTGCCGTGCAGGTCTGCTGGGAGAAAGCAGCACGATACTTCGAGGTCGAGGACCGCTACGTCTACTGCACGGAAGACCGCTACGTGATCGATCCCGAAGAGGCTGTCAAGTTGATAGATGAGAACACGATTGGTATCTGTGCTATTATTGGCACGACCTATACCGGCGAGTATGAAGATGTCAAGGCTATCAATGATCTGCTTGTCAAAAAGAACATTGATTGCCCCATCCACGTGGATGCAGCGAGCGGAGGCTTCGTTGCGCCTTTCGTTGTCCCTGACCTCGAATGGGACTTCCGCCTTGAGAAGGTCATCTCTATCAATGTCTCCGGACACAAATACGGCTTGGTGCGTCTTTCCCACTCTCCCGAATTCTTCGAACACTCTCTCTACTAACACAGCTCCTCTAAAGGTCTACCCCGGTGTCGGCTGGGTCGTCTGGCGCTCACCTGAATACCTCCCTAAGGAACTAGTGTTCAACATTAACTACCTCGGCGCGGACCAAGCCTCCTTCACTCTCAATTTCTCCAAAGGCGCCTCCCAAGTCATCGGGCAGTACTATCAGATGATCCGTCTTGGCAAGCGCGGCTACCGCTCCATCATGACGAACTTGACCCGCACCTCTGACTACCTTGCCGCCTGCCTACAACAGCTCGGCTTCATCCTCATGTCCAAGACTAACGGCAAAGGGCTGCCGCTGGTTGCTTTTAGGCTGGATCCGAAGAAGGGACATCATTACGATGAGTTTGCGGTTGCGCACCAATTGCGGGAGAGGGGCTGGGTGGTGCCGGCATATACGATGGCGCCGCATAGTGAGAAGCTGAAGATGATGAGGGTCGTTGTGCGAGAGGATTTCTCACGGAGCCGCTGTGATGCTCTCATCAAAGATTTCAAGCTCGTCTTGGACAATTTGAATAACATGGACAAGGAGCAAATCCAGCAGCATAGCGAGTAAGTGCTCCATTCCCTCCATCCCCATGCGAAGGAGCGCGAGTGCGTGGTTACTGACGAGCAGCAGGCATGTCAAGAAAAACACCCACCACGGCAAGAAGAGGAACAAGGCTGAGCATTACCATGGCGAGAAACATTCGCTGCAGGGCAAGACTGGGAAGGTGCGTCTTCATAGCCCGCTCGCATATCTCTTGTCAAATGTCAGCTGACAATATCAAAGACCCACGCAGTCTGCTAGATCGAGACTCCGCTCCGAGAGATCGATCGGCCGAGCGAGCGCGCCGTGACTTGAACTCCAGCATGCGAACAGTGCCTTCACGACGACCATGGGACACGAGCGTGCATATGAAAGGTATGGGCGAGGCAATAACGAATAGGTAGAGAAAAAGGGGATGGAAAAAGGAGTTAGATAGACACACGATACTAGCCAATAGAGAGTATGCATGTACAAGCACGCAACGTCCCTGTGATTAACAAACACAACATTGACTCGGCGCCAACAGAACATCGAACATGATGCTTCCTGACGATCGCTGTAAGCACCGAACATATTGATCTGCCAAGGAATCCACTCCCAGTCCCGGTGGCCGGGTTGGCTCCTCTCATACCTTGATATATTGTCTCCACATGGCATTGCTCTTCTTCGCGTTCTGGTTGACGGCTTGTTCTGTTTGTGAATGCCGCGGAGTGGGAGAGCTGCGTGGGGTTTGCTCCAGGTTTCACATACATATGTACTCTAGCTTTGCGCCTACTCAACCATGGAATCCCGCGTCTCGGCAACCAAATGCCTGTCATTGGCGGCAAATCTCAATAGCTACGTCATGATGCAAGATGGCAGGCAATCGCGCGCACCAAGCCAATCGTCAAAGATGCTAGTAAACTCTACGGGTCGATCATCAACCTCTAAGTTTTACAAGCAGTCCAGCTCGGACACCTGAGCAATATAAGAAGCAGACGTTGATTCCCCGAAGGATTTTGTCTTCTTCAACTCACCATTCTCCAACTATATTGGAGAGGTTGATTCCCATCCATTGACTGGCTCTGCGCCAGGGATATACCATACATTCATCTCATTTGAGATCCATGCCACTGCTACAAGACCTGTAATAAATGGTCGACAAAGCCAAAATGACCGATAAACCCATCTTCGTAGCAACTCATCCTCGAGCTTGCTCAACGGCGTTCGAAAGGGTATTATACCCGTCACACGTTATTATCCCACGACTTATATTGTTGGGATAGGTTTTCATGACACGCCGCGATTCCCTCCAATGCATTCACGAGCCTTTCGGTGATGCTTTCTATTACGGACCTGAGCGACTGGGTTCACGATATGAGAACGACGAACAGACTCGAGTCAGCAGCGGATTCAGCAACTCCACGTTCAAGACAGTCCTTGATGGGCTCGACAGGGAGAGCGCCGAGGTCCGATATGCCCTTCCCAGTGCGGCCTCCTTTGACGCAAGACCTTGTTCTCCTGTTCATGAGCCTACCCGATCCCCCTCTCTTTTCTCCTTTGCATGAACAACCAAGACCCTCGCGGTGTCGTGCCTATCATGGTTCTGGCCAACACCACCTCGGAGACATTTCTTACGTTTCCTACCTTCGAAGGATTGCAATCATTTCATAATGCTACCAAGCGCAACAAATGCAATCGTAGTCCAGGTCCACTTTCTGAACCACCTCTCCAGTCTTGGCAGTTTGGTTCTAGCAATTCTATGCATGTTTCTGCTTTGATTGCATATTGTTCACTGTTTGCGGAACTCGCTTCGACGGATTTTCCGCGCTCAGGCAACTTACCCTCTCACAGGGCAAGCGTCTATTCGTTAAAGATATGGCTTATTACCTGGTTCCTCCGCATGGAAAGCCGGCAGCAATCGCCCCATCACTGGCAAGAATCGAACGTGGTGTGGGGACATCAGCACCTTACACCAACGGTACGGGGGCCGCTCATAAAGCGCCGTATCCGTACCATACCATGCCCAAGGCCAACAACCCAACGGTCATTCCTGAAGAAACCCTGAAACGGTTCCACTTTACTTTCCTCATTCGTCATCCACGCTCGAGTATACCATCCTATTACCGCTGCACGGTTCCGCCACTAGACAAAGTCACTGGCTGGTACAATTTCATGCCCTCAGAAGCCGGCTATGATGAGCTTCGCCGCCTGTTCGACTATTTACGCTCCATTCGGCACATTGGGCCTGGCGTTGCGGCACAGGAAGAGAACGGCAGCGGCCACGATACTAACAGCCACATCGTCAACGGTCACGGCGTGAACGGCTTCCATGGCTCAAATGGTAACGGAACCACAACTAAAAGCTCGAAGAAGGTCGATATATGCGTTGTTGATGCAGACGACCTACTGGACAATCCTAGCGGAACCATTGAAGCGTACTGTAAGAGTACAGGGCTGAAGTATGATGCGAAAATGCTGGATTGGGATAGCGAGGAAGACCACAAGCGAGCCGAAGAAGCTTTTGAGAAGTGGTGTGGCTGGCATGACGATGCGAAACATAGCTCTGCGCTCAAACCGAGGTTGCATGTAAGTCTATGGCTTCAAAGAATTCTAGTGCTATATTGACAGTGCTGACTTTCGACGCTGTAAGAAGAAGAAAGTCCCACTTGTCGAGGATGAAGACCGCGAGTGGACGAAGAAATTCGGCGCAAAGGCGGCTAAAGTCATAAGGGACACGGTCAATGCCAACGTGGAAGACTACGAGTACTTGAAGCAATTTGCCTTGAAGGCATGATCAGATAGGGTCTCACCCAATCTGTTGAAAAGGGATTTCCTTGGTGGTTGAAGAGGTTCTATTACTAGCCGGCTTTGCACTCGCTCGCTCCTTGGCCGGAGCTGCACGTACACCTGCGTGTGTAGTTCAACACTACCACGTGTTTAGCAAGGATAATTACATTTACTGAATAGGTTCCTGGTTTCCCACTTTAATCTGATATTCGGTATCAACAGCATCAACGGTCTTGAGAAGCGTAATGGCATAGAATGGCGCTGATCACGTGCTAAGGCGAGGCGCTCTTGTCGGGTTCCGGCCCGAAGACGGAATGACCAACTTTGTAGCCCTCAAAAGCCTTGTCAGACACTTTAAAGTCCTTCTTGTCACTCCTTCAGATTCATTCAGATCGGTAATCGCCCTAGTACATTTGCTTGTACGAGCCCCCCTAGCACCCAATACTTGTCCCCAGTGGCCACACAAATCTCATAATGCGGCTACCACGACATCCCCAGATGGCCTCCTCGGCGCTCTTCGTCTTCCTTCTCCCATATCTTGCAGTAGGCACGGGCATAGACTGTACACACGCTCGCGCCGATGGCATGAAGTGGGATCTTTCCCCATTAGGCGACCCGAAATCCGTCGTTTGGAGTCGAAGACACCCGCCTGCCTACACAGACACCACCTTCACCATCGATATATGCCAAAGGCTGATAAAGACGGGGCCAAAGGGAGAGGATTGTCCGAATGGCTCTCAAGGTATGCCCACGATTCATGAGGCTTATCTTGACTACGGATCAGGCCGCCAACCTGACTTCCTGAAAGTAGTTATATGAGCTTGGCCAAGAACTGACCGCATTCTATAAATTTAGTCTGCGCTATCGAGCGCCTCATAAACCCTGTTGAAAACCTAACCACAATCGAGCGCGTTATTCCAATAGCGGGCGACTTCACACTCTCGACCGGCGGCGCTCTTGATCCAAAGTGGACCCGGCTGAAGACTTCTGCCCGGGCAGCTGATCGCGGTAGAGAAGGCGTAGAGTTGGAAATGGGTGGTGGTCGATACTCGGAAGACGACAAGAAGGAACAAAGACAGAAGGCGGTTGTCGTGTTCTTGTGCGATAAGGGTCCTGAGGAAAGACGGAGAGGGGTCTCAAGCCGAGATGACGAGGAGGAAGATGATGGAGAAGACCACGGGAAGAAGAAGATTGATGACGGCGAGGGCGGGACACTATCATTCTTGAGTTATAAGGTTGTGGGAGACGAGAAAGTGCTGAGCCTGGAGTGGCATACCAAATATGCATGCGAGGGTGCACAGGAGGGTGGTGGAAAGTCGAGTGGAGGGCACTGGGGCTTCTTCACTTGGTTTGTTATCATGTAAGTTCGGGCTTTCCGAATTCTGCGTGCATCGCTCGTTGAGGATCCATTAATTTGGGCATACTAACGGGCTACAGTGTCTTCCTTGGCGTTGCAGCCTACCTCATCTTCGGCTCCTGGATCAACTACAATCGCTATTCCGCTCGCGGCTGGGATCTCGTTCCTCACTCGGAGACCCTACGAGACCTACCCTACCTCTTCAAGGACTGGATGCGGAGGGTAGTAAGCACTGTCCAAGGAGGCGGGTCAAGAGGAGGGTATAGCGCCGTTTAGATCCGTAGAAGGCGGATATAGCCTGTCGGTCTTTCACACAAATTCCCGCTTTTATTCATACTGCATAGGTTCGAAGTCCTACATATACCACAGAAGGGCGCGCGGCTGCTCTGGATAATTGCTGCCAGTAGCCTGCGTCTGGGATGGCATAGGGGTTGGTCCTTTGCAACACGATCAGTCGATTTAATCAAGCGCCATTGTACGACAATCTCGGGCTTGATTTGAGCGAGAGTTTGTACAGTGTCCGTACTTCATAGCTTACAACGGAGCTCGTCGCAAGCGCGTCATAGCTTTGCGGGGCACGGAAGCTTTGGCCACATGAGTAAACATTGACGCTTCTCCCTCTCTTCTTTGCACACCCTCGCAAACCCCCGACGCCTATTGAACATTCAATTCTTTTCTTTGCACAATATGGCACCACATGTTCTGCTTATTGGCGGTCATGGCAAGATCTCTATCCTGCTCACACCCCTCCTTCTACAACGCTCCTGGACCGTGACGTCCGTAATTCGGTCGAGCTCGCAAAAGTCCGATATACTCTCCGCAGCCGGGTCATCCACAGCCAATCTCAGCGTCAAGATCCACGACCTCGAAGCCGTTACTTCCCAAGCCGATGCACAAGCCCTCCTTGACGAGATAAAGCCCGATTACGTGGTCTTCTCTGCCGGTGAAGCCCCTTCGCATCCCCGCCAAGTGGCCTCCGACACGCCCTGCGCTGCCCCCATATCTACCACGCTGACCACTTATCACGGCAGGGGCTGGAGGTAAACCACCCAAATCGCGCACCTACACCATCGACCGCGACGCTTGCACCCACTTCATCAAGGCCGCGGCCTCAACGCCCAGCATCACCAAGTTCCTGCTCGTGTCCTACATCGGCTCCCGCCGCTCGCGCGCCCCATGGTGGAGCGACGAAGACTGGGATGCGACGCAGAAGATCAATAACGGCGCTCTGAAAGACTACCATATCGCGAAACTGGCAGCAGACGAAGCGCTTGTTGAGGCTGGGAGAAGAAGAGGAGAGGGGTGGACGGGATGGTGTCTTAGGCCGGGGAGTCTGAGCGATGAGAATAGTGGGGGGGTGAAGCTGGGGAGGATTGAAGCGAGGGGCCCGATTGGGAGGGGGAAGGTTGCGGAGGTGGCGGTGGCGCTGTTGGAGAGGGAGGGAGGGGGCGGGTGGGTTGATTGTTTGGATGGGGAGAAGGGGGTGGTGGAGGAGGTGCAGAGGGTTGTTGGTGAAGGGGTGGACTGTCGGGAGGGGGAGGACTGAGGAAGACAGATATGCTCACCGACCTCGGAATGGTGGTGGCAGGAGTAACGGGGACCTGCACGTGATGAAACGCATATAACGATAGAACTTTGCGTGATGCCTCGTTTTCCATTTCGAACGGAAAAATAGTAGGTTATTAGGACTACGGGAATAGATATCTGACTTCACCTCAAATGAACTGCGTGGAGGAACAACAGTTTCAAGTTATCTGGGAATGTTTGACCATTTTCAAGCTCTGTCGAATAAGATTCTGCCTTTTTGGACATGATAATCTTGCGGCGAAAGATGCCTTTAAGGCCCAAGAAGTAGCGCTGCCGCCACAACCGCCATCGTGGGGGGATTAGTCGTTTTGACTTCTACTATGCAGTACTGTGATTGACATTAAAAATACTTGGAGAATGGCAGCTCTAAGGTCCGAAAGTGCTCTCTTGAGGAGACCCTTCAAGGCTCCTGGCTACACCTGCGTCTTCTGCCAGTCAGCACGGACCTCAATCCGCAGGTTCGCCGCTTCGGCACGCCAGCACCAGGAGATCCCAAGTGGCGGACCCTTCAGAACCCGCCTCCGTACAGCACTGCGAAGGACCAAGATCGAATGGAAGCCTATACCGGTAGCGCTTGGGATTGGGTTTTTGGGGGGTGTGCAGTTCTACAGGATACAGCAGCGGGAGAAGAGAAGGAAAGAAGAAGAGGATGAGGAGGCTAGAATCGCTGAAGAGGAGCGTGGAGACTCAAGGGGTAGACCGAAGAGGCGGAAACGGATACGTCCTAGTGGGCCATGGTAAGGGATCCTGTAGACGCGCTGCGTGACCGAGGTCTATGTGGTTAAATGTATGGTTCTAGGCAAGTCCAGGTGATGTCGACATTGCCGTTGAAGGGCATATCACGGATCTGGGGACGCTTCAATGAGCTGGAGATACCATATTACCTACGGGTTCCAGGCTTCAGGTTATACTCTTGGATATTTGGAGTGAAGTAGGTCTCAACGAGCGTATAGCTCATCATCCGCTGATCGTTCTCACAAGTCTGTCTGAAGTGTCCGAGCCAGATTTACATGTCTATCCTAACCTCGCCTCCTTCTTCTACCGAAACATAAAACCCGGTGTGCGCCCTATCGACCCTTCGGCGGCTCTGGTGTCGCCTGCGGACGGACGCGTTCTGCAGATGGGCATGATTGAGGACGGCGAGGTCGAACAAGTCAAGGGAATGACATATACTCTAGAAGCGCTTCTAGGGACGGAACCACCAGATTCCTCCCCCAAAAAGGCCCCCAACAATGGACCTGCCACGACCGAGGAAGGATCGACAAAGCATAGTGTTCCGAAAGATGGAGACGAAGATATCATCAAAGCGGACGAAGAGTTCGCCAACGTCAATGGCATATCATACACTCTCCCAAATCTATTCTCCGGCCCCAAAAGCCAACCCGACTCCCCAGCAATGGACGCATCCACAACCCCGAAATCCTCCTCCGAAGCCGAAGTGCGCGCCGACTTCGCCCTCGGCGACATCAGGCGCCAATCCTGGCTTTCCCCGGAATCCAAAAAATCTCCCAACGCTCTCTACTACATCGTCGTCTACCTCGCCCCCGGCGACTACCACCGCTTCCACTCCCCCACCTCCTGGGTCGCCGAGAAGCGCCGCCACTTCGCCGGCGAACTCTACAGCGTCTCCCCCTACCTGCAACGCACCCTTCCCGGGCTCTTCACCCTCAACGAGCGCGTCGTGCTGCTCGGCCGCTGGCGCTGGGGCTTCTTCAGCTTCACCCCCGTTGGCGCCACGAACGTCGGCTCCATCAAAATCAACTTCGATCGCGAACTCCGCACTAATAGCCTCACTACCGATACGGCGGCGGATCGAGCCGCAGAGGAGGCCGCGGAGCGAGGCGAGCCGTATAGTGGCTTTGCGGAGGCGACGTATGTGGGTGCGAGTAGGCTTTTGGGAGGGCATGCGCTAAGGAGGGGGGAGGAGATGGGGGGGTTTGCGTTGGGGAGCTCGATTGTGATGGTTTTTGAGGCGCCGAAGGGGAAGAGGAAGAGCTTTGATGAGGGGTGGGAGGGGGGAGAGAGGAAGGGGGGGTGGCGGTGGGGCGTGGAGCAGGGGCAGAGGGTTAAGTATGGAGAGGCGCTCGGTTGGGTGGAGGAGTGAATCTGCCGATGCTTCAACGCTTCACCGTTTCGACACTGGGCGTCCGGTGGTCATTCAGGCCATCGGCACTCCGTCAATACGTCTTTTCAGGTTGCAGAGCACTTACTTCTCCTCCATCCAACCTCCCTTCTATAACGCGCGTTGGAGGTGCGATCTACTTGGGCAACTTGGAAACCATCCTTATGATGCTTCACCCGGGCCTCCTTCTCCTACGACGTTTCGAAAGTGTTCAACGTTTCACCGTTTCAACACTGGGCCTTCAGTGGTGATTTAGCCCATCGCTACTCCGTTGATACGTCTTTCTAGGTTGCGGAGCAATTACTTATCCACTCAACTTCCCTTCTATCTCGTGCGAAATCTACTTAATGCAATCTGGAAACCATCCTCATGATGCCCTCCCCGGGCCTCCTCCTCCTCCGTCCCTAAACCATTCAACGTCTCACCGTTTCGACGTTGGGCCACGAGTGGTCATTCAGCCCATCGACATCCCACCTCCCCACCAAACCCCCCCCAACCTACCCATCCAAACCCACCAATCCAACCTCCCCCACAAACTTCTACCCTCCTAGCTCCCTACTACTCCATAACCATAACATACCCAGCTCCAGCAACTAAAAAATACCCAATCCAATCTCTATCCCAGCCTATCCCAGCGAACTCACTATCTTTACAGAATGGCGGATCTTGAAGCTCGAACTTGGTATGTGATGTAGGTTTGGATTCTAGGGATTAGGCTCGCGGCTTTGTGGTGCGTGTGGATTTCTGAAGATTGGGGTTTGGGAGGTGGGGGATGGGGTTGTTGGATGGTGGGTTTGGGTTGGGGGGGATAGGAGGCTGGTTGGCGGGGGATGGGGGATGCTGGTGGGGAATGGGGAATAGGGGCTGGGAATTGGAGGGATGGGAGTGGGGGAGGCAGGTTGGCTTTGGGGTTGATGGTGTGGTGATGTGAATATCGGGGTTTTGTGCTTGTGGGGTTGTGGATTTGGTGGGGGGATGGTGGATAGGGTTTGACTAAAAGGGAGGGCTTTTGGGGTCACGGTGTTGTGCTTTGGGGTGGAGTGTTGGGATGAGGAGGGGGATGAGGGTGGGTAGTTTTATATCGGTCGAGTTGGCATTCAGTAAGGTGGTACTCCTAATGAAGTTTTCGAGCTCCTTTTTTGGAAGATTTAATTAAGTGGATTGTATATTTTGAGGGCTTGCTATTGTAGCGATGGGATTTCCGTGGTTCATCTGTCTATCGTTTTTCCGTCTTCTAGTGAATCTATCAAATTCAGTTGTTGTTCGAGTTGTCTGAAGAAAGGAGCCCAGCGGCTTGGCATGTCAGAAAACGGTTAGCTCCTTGGCGCTTGTTGCTGTAGCGAACGGAGTATTGATCCCTGCTTTCCCATGTTAGAGTAGTTCATCTACCATTCAGAGATCTGATCTGGGAAAGACATTCAATCGTTCCACGCAGTTTGTGATGGACCCAATATTCAAGTTTCCGGCCTCACCAGGTACACCACTGTTCCCTGTGTCTCCAGAACGCGTCAACCGACAACCTCTACCACAATCACCCTCTCTTCCATCAAACCTCTCAGACCCTTTCTTCAGCGGTCACGCAACAGCACCGTCGGACGTCCAAGGCAAAGTTGCGCAATTCAACAACTTAAGCAAGGAGAACGCACAGCGCCGTCGCGACAATGAAGCTGCTCTGCAAAGAGCCGTCCTGGGACGGGAAGAAGCGGAGGGTGAGACGCGTAGACTGAAAGAGGAGCATAGGCTCTTAAGGAAAGAGATTGAAGAGGGCAGAGGAAGGGAGAGAAGAGTGGGCGAGAGACTGGAGGCACTGATGGTAGGTTCGTCTATGTCTTGGCGTTCAGCATTGCTGATCAGTTGCTTTAGGAGGAATTACAACGGACGAAGGAGACGCACGCGCACTCCCAGACGCTTTATGAGAAGGAGGTCCGAAGAGCTCGTAAGGAAGCCTTCAAAGCATCGAGTGCGACGGTGAAGTTACAGGAGGAGTTGAAGACTGCGAGGAACAGATTTACCCTTATGAGAGAAGAAGTAGAAGCTCAACGAAGGAAAGCGGAAGGTCGAGACGAGGAAGTTTTTGCTGCGCAATACCGCAATGTCGGTCTCCAAGAAGAGATCGAAAAGGTCAAGCAGCAATTGAAGGCCGCGGAGGATGAACGGGACACGTTAAAGACAAGCTTGAAGGAGGAGGAGGTCGCCCGCATTGCTGCAGAAGGCAAGATCCCATTGCCAGTCTCTCAGGAACAGGATGAATTTGCGTCGCCTACAAAGAGCAGCCGCCAGTCTCACAGGGATAGTTTTAAGGAGAACCAAGATCCCAAGACTCCTACAGAGAACGAAGAAGAGGCAAGCCTCCGAGAGATGTTAGATTTTGAGAGAAAAGTCAGGCAGCGGGCAGAGGCGCAGATCGATTTCATGAAGATGGAGTGCCAATTCCGATGCTGCTCGTGTCGGATTGCAGAAAGTCAGGGAAAGGACTATGTGCATGATAATAGCCTTGCTCAGCAGTCATCCACATGCGGGCCTGCTGTGGAGGAAATCCTCTGCGCTGCGCTGGAGCCACCCTTGGCGGATGCTGTAGCTGAGGAGGACAGCGATGCAACGAAGCAGTCACGGCTTGATCAAGCAACGCCTACGCCGCTGTCAAGGCCTACCACGCCCCCAAGATCGCCTCCGACTGCTTCAACTCCAAGATTCCAGACAGATCAGCTTCCCTCTACACCTCTCAGCTCTGTCGCAGCACAGCAGCAAGGATCTGATACCCTCATACAATTCTCACCAACGTCAGGCACATTCTACACGGCACCCGCACCTGTCCAACCATCTTCACCTGCAGATCCCTCTCCAACCTCCGACATCCCGCAAACACCAACCGCATTGCTTCGCTTCTCACCACAATATCCACTGTCCACCTTGCGGGCTCCTCCAGCAGATTCTCCACCTCCAACAAGTCCACCTCATCAGCGGTATCCTACGACGCCAAGGCCCCTCCCCATTCCACCCATACATTCACATCGTATGACTCAGACAGTGACGACAACCATCCCACTCGCGGCATCTCCCACGCCTTTCACACCAAATCCGACCATGACTCGAGAGGAGGCGCTAGAGCAGATCCGCCAACGAAGAGGGAGAGCGAGAAGCATCGCGGCTGGACACACAACTCCAAGGAAACAGATGATAGACTTGAGTAGTCTGAAGAGGGACATCAGTGCCCCAGCGGGTAGGGGCGGCAACGTTATGTAAAGAGGAGAATACTACCTCGCTTGGAAGGCGTGGAGGTGTCCTGTGCATACTGTACTTTCTTGGTGGATCGCTAGCGTAGAGACGAAGAATCATACATATTCGAACAGACTGTTACCCTCCTCCGATGGTCCTCATATCCGAGCTTGCAATTCTTGACGCTACCCGGACAGAGCTACACATAAGATCGCGAGAAACCTACAATGTCCTCAGCCTATCCCACGCGCCTGCGAAACGACACTTTCGAAAGCGGGCAGAGACAACAAGCTCTGTTTCATGACAACATTGAAAACCCTTACTCACGGAATGACGATGGATCTGCTCGACCACTGGCGACCCCCTGCTAATATAACTAGGCAAACACCCGAATCGGCTGATAAGGCTTGGCGGCCTCACCTCCTCCAATTCCCACAGAGACGTCGCTTACTCTGTGCCGTCGGTTTATCGCCTCCTCCCCCGCTCATCCCCTGCTCATCCCCCACGACCAATTCTGACCATGGCTAATACCGCGCCCGAAAAAGGTCACAAGCAGACAGCGTTCGAAAGTGGACTCCGCACTGTACGCTGCAATCTTTGGACGCTGGAAGGCGTTATCGGGATCCGGCTTCCGTGGTCGAATGAAAGTCCTGACTTGGGTGCTTGAGATTGGATGATCTTCTCTCGAGAGGCAGGTGGTCATCCACCAATTTCACGGCGAATTCACGTATTCACGAATTGACGACAGCATAGCATTGGGAAACCCTTCCATTGCCTACGCGTGGAAACGTGACACTATTTCATTACTCAATCCTCTGCTCCGATATGAGAGTCTGCCATCCGACTGCAAGTTAGATCGATGACACCGTTTACTTCGAGCTTCAAACAGAGGACGAACATTCTCTTCAGCTTCTCCGCCTATTTTCAGCATGCCTTGACTTCCAGCGTCTCGGCCAAACTTCCGGTTTTGGGCTCCGCAAGTAGCTGAGATAGTAGTACAGAAAGGAGACTAACAGGCTCAAAGGCACTATCAGGGCCCAGAAAATCCAGAAGTCAGTTGCCACAAGGAGTTTCCTGTTTTGAGCATCGAAATTGAAGAATTGGGAGCCGAAAACCGCCTACGAACTTCGTTAGCGCTGTCTGTTCCTGACGAAACGATTGTTCACATACCGCTATAGTGGCCAAAGGAAGGAATGCCATGGTCACAACCGCAATGGCCCTCATTGATTTGCTGTCGTCCTTCAAGATGTGACTGTCACGCTGCGTAACGACGTTAAAGGACTGGAAAGAGATCAGCACTTAGTTTGCAGGTGTGGCGCCTCTTGATCCTTCCCCCTTACAAGATTGATGATATTCTGTATTCTCTGCTCCAGGCTCGTCATGCGCAGTTTCCATACCTCAAATTGCACGGCCTTTTGCGCCAACATCTGGCTAGCAAGGTGCATAATCGGCAGAGTATCCGGACCTTGGGGCGGCTGCCTTAGAAGCTCTTGGTGGAATGCCTGCAAATGGGATGTTGTCAAATGGGCGGCATCCGCACCCTCTTTGAGGTAGATGATATGCTTTGCCATATTGTGGAGCCCGACAAAGTCATGGTGGCCATTGTCGCCTGCCGTTGATAGTGCAAGATCAAGAGCCGTCTGAGATCTAGTATTAGGCTCTGTATCTCTATATGCCAACACGGTCCTCTAAATCAACCTACGCGTTCCATTTGGCCAAACACATGCTGAACGTTGGCAACGATACTCTGGGCTTGAAGCCAAAATTCGTCCAAGCAGATCACGAAGAGGCTCCATGGATCGACGAGGACTTCAGAGATCTCGGCTGTCCATAGCCGTTCGAGTCGATCTCTCAATTCTGGGGAAGCGCTGAAGATCACAAGCGCCAAAGAGGCCCTGTCCCTGTCGTGACAATTGCTCCATCGCATGAACACACTGGTTCGAATCCAGGTCCAGTCCCCTTGACTGAGGACGTCTTTGCGCGGGTCAGCGATTCTCAATGAATGCCCAGGGTCGCGGGACATGGTGACATTTTTACAGAGAAAATGGAACCATGAAGCTGACGCTCATAATCAGCGGAGCACAAGGTATAGGCAGTGATCAAGCGTACAGTAGCCAGACCCTTCATAGATGGCACTGAAGGAATGCGTTACCGACTCCAACCGCTGCGATATAAAATCTGAAGGGATGGAGTATTTGTCAAAGAGGTCCTGGATACCAGCTCCTAACTTATAATGCGCAACATCTAGCGGCGCGAAGCTCGAAAATCATACCTATCAGCAACGAAGAGTATTTAAAAGGGTAGCCATACACGATCTGTACTTGTGGCTGAACTCTATAACGTAGAGCTTCGGCGTCGGTCTCGATCAATGGTTGAGTTGGAGTTGTAGTACCTAAGAAGCACGTGAGCACGGAATTGAAGCGAGTCTTGCGAATGTCAACGCTCAAACCGAGGATGTGAGCCGATACCTCGAAACCACTCAAGCAGATCGATTTGACACATCTCGGGCCCGCTGAGAGGCGCCAGACTCCTGGCGCGCCCAGCAAAGACATCCCTTCGACTACTATCGTGGTAGAGAGTTGCCATTGTGGGCACTGCTGGAAGCTTGACAGATTGTCGGGTTACATATATGACATTACCAATGGCATGATGCAAGATAAAGGGTGCTCTAAATAGCAACAATGTTGCCAAATGAGCGTGAGCTGTGTCGCCGTACCAATTTCATGCGCGTCTTGACAAGGATGGTGTTCCATGCCCACCGCAATATTCAGGGGTCATGGAGATAGAGGTCCATCGATGCATCGGCGATCATTTCAAGTAGTTTTTTTTACCAAATGCCAACTAGAACCGCCAATTGAGGACCGCAACAACTCCCATCTGGCGTTGTGCTGAAGAAGGTCACGACCTGGAGTGATTGCGATTTCCTGGCTGAAATCTGGATGCACGTCTACCTAGGATACGTATGGCCGCGGCTGATGGCTGATCCAGACCGATTGCAATTGGGTCGTATCCCTGGCTTCATCAGGAGGTATCAATCCGGCACAAGGCAAACGGGGCGTACATTGTGATTATGCACGAGTGGTGTGATCCTGTCAGCCTTGGTGGCATAGATGGGCTTGATTGGCTCGCTAGACTTGTACTCCCTATCACCTCGACGCATGGGGTTCAGATGGAGCAGCAAGATGGCCGCGCTTCGTAACCAGGAGATGAATGGTTACTCGACAGCAACCACCCCTATTTGTAGAAGGATGAGCCAGCCACCGCCGGCCTCTCATGTTTAGCTCTCCCACCACCTCTTGGGCCGCAACTTTGGATCACTCTTTGTATGTTAGATCGGGGTCGAAGCAGGTAATAAGTCGACTCGTCGAATATATCGCTTTGTTATAGCTCCCTCCTTTTTCCTCTACCCTCTACCCTCTTACCTTGTGTCTATTCCTATATACAATCTCTCTGACTCCTCGATCCCTTTTGGCCAGTCGAACGCGTTCTGATTACAAAGGCTGCTTCGTTCACGTATAGACAAAAGGTCCTTGCGGACTTTTGGATAATCTGTACATTAACATGTATCCACGACTTGAGTAAAAGCTGCGAGTTCTGAGGAGATTGGGTCAGTCGTGGTAGCCGCAGTTGACAGTAACGGTTCGATTCGTGCCATCAACGCCTACGCAGAGAGACTAAAACCTGTATAGGATCCCTTTACTAAGCTCGTAAGCCCACGCCGACGCCAATCATGTCGTCGCAAGCGCCCAAGATCTCCCCTGCTTCACCGCCGGCTTCTCATGGTGGAGACATGGATCCCCATGAGGTCCGACTTCGACAAAGACGCGCACAGCAGACTGCTGCGTCTCCTGCCCAATCCGCGAGCGAACCAGTTGTTACTCCTCTAGCGGATCGGTCCCACGGCGGCGACATGGATCCGCATGCGGTTCGTCTTCGCCAAGCACGTATGCAATCACCATCGACATCTCCTGCGGCCACATCCATAACCCCGTCGACGAATAGCCCAGACGTGATCGCCATGCCCACTCCTCCACAAGGCGGCAACACGGATCCTAATGATATCCGTATTCGTCAGACGCGCATGCAACAAACACCAGGCTCGTCTCCTCCTGCGACAGGTAGACTGGAGCCCAATGCCGCTGGCGCCTCGTATGGGGGTATCCCTATGCCGCAGACCCAGATCCAGTCACCACAATATGGATATGGCGCGAGCCCGCATCTTGCACCATCCTTCCACCCATCTGGGTACAACGGGTACCAGAGTCCTCAATCAACGCCGAGCGCACAGTCCGAACAACATTCTTCGACATCGAACAGATACCACCAGCCCGCACAGCCTATTCCAGCTCAGCAATTCCCTCAAAGCCCTCAACCCGGCGTTCCAACTCAAGTAGGCTATCACCCGCCCAATGAAGTGCAGTGAGCTGACATTCAAAGGGTACTGGGAATTATCCCTTGACGAGCATCTTATCTCATCCGAGTCCTCAATCGCCTCAAGGCGCCCCGCCTGGTCAATATTCCTCCAATGCCAATGGATACCCGCCTTCATACCCCAATCAGGGCCAATCCCAGCAATCGTCGCCCAACTTTCAGTCCGGATCACCATCTCAGGTAGGTTATCCCGCGTGCTCGGACTAGTGCTAGATATATTTGCGAACCTTATGAAAGCCCTACTCTCGTTTCTCTTCCTTAGTCCACCGACTATGTCTCGAAGACTTATTGACGTTTTGCCGCTTTTGCATTGGGCGTTCACTGGTCGATCAGACCATCCTTATCACGTCGACACGTCTTTCAAGTATGACCAGCAATGAGTGTTTCCTTGCATGGCATGCCCCTGACAGAGCACCCTCTAGCGCCTGACATACTCTCTCCTAGTAAAACAACTGAGCTGACTTTTGAAGGGGACTGAGAATTATCCTATGGGCAATCCGGCTGGAAGTCCTTCGGGAGCTCCTTATGCTGGTGCATTCTCGTACGGGTCGTCTCAAGCAAGGACGGTAGGGAACCTCTCGCCCCCACCAAAGAAGTCTAAGCTGCGTCGCGTGCACGACTTCATGATGAAGCAAGGAAGTAATGAAAGGCGCAGATGAACAGAGAAGCAAGTCCCTATTCGGGAGTGATTGAAGCAGACGTTGAGGTAGGTCGCGCAACCGGAAGAAGTAGAATATTCGAGACTAATCAGTTGTTCTAGACTCGAGGGCCTGGTGAGCGAGGAAACGCGAATGTGTTTCACTCGAGGCGAAAATTGAGGTGGAAGTGGCCCAATACCTACCAAGAGCCGAGCGCCCCTCGTTCACGAGATAACCGTCGACACCGCGATTGGATGCAGCGTTCACAAGAATACCCAATGGAAGATTATTACCTGAGCCCATACGATGGCCATCTTGCCAAGTTATTCGTGCAGAGTACGCAGGCAATATATGACGCCAATTCGAACAGCACTTGGAGGCGAACTCATATTCGCAACCAAAGCCCATTGATACTTCAAGTGGCAAACTGGGTCCTGCGCACCTTGCCTACCGATGATCGAGAGGCCACGGGCGAAGAGATCGCTATGGTGTGCCTGAAATGGATACCTTCGTGTGTGGCTATGCTGTTGCTTGTAAGCTTAACCTCGCACGAAAGGCAAGCACTTGCTGATGGCTTGGAATCAGATGACCTACCCGGTGCAAGCTTCTGGACAAGTCCGTAACAACGGCAAATATGACTCTCTGCCATATCGGTTCTGGGGTTACCCGTATCATGCCAGGAACGCTCAAGAACGTAAAGTGGAAGTGTCAAACCGATCCTCCGGCCCCTTTCAGCCTTCGATCGCCTTGCCAGAGCAGCAGGTTCAGGAGACGACAAGCTCTCTCAATCCCGTCTTGGAGCGGCCGGTCGAGCCTAAGTATCTTTGCTTCCTCGACGACTCGCAAGCCAAACGCAAAGTCTCGGAATGGAAGCAGGAGAACGACAAAGAAGCGACATATATTCTCGTCTCCTACACTTCAGAGCAGTTCGGAACAGAAGACGAGCAACTGTTCCTTCATGACGTGGGCGAAAAAGCTGCCCGAGCTGTAGGTGTTGAAGCATACTGGGTCGGTTGCTCCTGTCTGGGGCGTACTAAGCAAGAACAAGAAGACAATGTGTGGACTATTAGCGATGTAGTTCGCGGCGCTCGCCGACTGATCATCGCGGTCTCCGACCCAAATAACGAAGGCGCTCCTGTTCCCAATACGATGGCAGCCCTTCGTCAATGGGGGACCAGGGTATGGACTTTGCCTGAAGTTCTCCTGATATCGGGCAACAGCGACATCCTTGTCTACGCTCGGCACGCAAACATTGACAGGCCGATGGTATATTCCAAGCAAAATTTCGCCACTCTCTGGGAAGACACGCCTATCTCGCGAGAGTTAATCGATCACTATGAGGGTAATCTGATACTTAGCTCCTTAGAGCTTGTCACCATTGCTTTACGTTGTCTACACAATCGACAAAAAGGTGTCTAGCTTCCAGGCGATATGACTTATGCTTTGATGGGGCTCCTCAGACGGCGGCCTATGATAGTGAAGACTGACAAAGCTTTCCAAGCATTTGCTCGCCTCTCTCTCGCCAACAACAATGATCTCCTGCTGGAACGCCTAATCTGCATTCTCCCGAAAGCTACGAATCAGCCCTGGTACGACATGGACGACCAATGGGGCGTGTCGCTGTGGGATATCAAACCCACGACGCAGGTTTGCGGTATCGCAGACGAGAACACGGTTATGATAGACGGCGGCTACGCCACTTCAATCCGATGGAAGGCATTCGCACAGGTCGCCAACCTCACACGCGATAGCTGGCGGCGATTCTTCTTCCGCTATGCTTTCCGGTCCGCCTCGTACCTTTTCTTCATCGGCATCGGATTAATTTCCCAAGCCAAGGCTACCGGGGGCCAGATATACATCGGCATCGGTGCGTTCTTCCTCGTTATCGCCTTGATCTTCGTCCTCCTCTCACCCTATATCATCCGCGTGCTCTACACCGGCAAAATCTGGGGTACTCAGGCTTGGTTCTTCGGCTTCGAGGGCTATATGGACATCGGCACAATCGAACAGCACATCTTCGGCGCTGACATGGGACATCTGAAATGGAGCACGAACGGGAGTCCGCTCTCGCGACACAAACCCAATGAATACGGTGAATGTATCGGTCAGGATCCCACAGACAAGCGGGAGACGGCCGAAAAGGTCAAGCAATCGGTCAATGCTCGCATGGGAGACGAGAGGATCTTCACACTTGTCGATACTTACACATTGACTGTCACGCTGTTCTCGGCCGTCAGACCACCTGTTGCGGTGGTGTTGTGCGGTGAGGAAGGGGGCATGCAGCGAGCGCTACTCTGCTCCTATGACTGGTCTACACAGACACTGTATAGGGAGTCGGTGCTGAGGGTGGAGACGGTAATCTTGGAGCAGATGGCGAGAGTAGGGCGCTTGCGGCTGGGGTTGAGCAGGGGGGTGTCGTGAGATGAGCCGAAGCGCGGTCCAGCTCCAGCGGAACGACTACATGGACAGGCTCGTTCAATGTTCAATGGCCGTCTGCATTGCATGCGTAGCCGTGCAAGGCCGCCCGTTGGATCTTGCGCCATGATGTAAGGAGTGGCCAGTACGAAGGTGATGTCTCGCCTTTCATCAGAGACAGGGACACATGCTTGAAGTGCGCCTTGACCAAGAAAAAGCGATCACCCTGTTCTCGCTATGAAAGCGGCGTCGTCGACGATTGTATTGTTTTCTGGCCTCTCGGGCATCGACTGCTTCGCAGGATCACTTCTACGCATCTACCACAACCGCGACGGCGAAATCACGTTTGAAAAGGAGGCAAGCAATTCAGAAGCGCACGAGAGGTTTGATTTTTTGTCTAATACCGATTTGTTTAACTGCTCCGCACTGATATGAGAAGTTTCTCGTGACCAACTTAAAGTTGGCTCTACAACATTAATGTCATAACAGGCTTGTCTGCATATGAGGCAGAATTTTCGGCTCAAAGCCTACTATAAGTATTACGCTTGCATCTGAGCATTAATGGATTGCGCAATTTACCGTGGACTTGATCTTGCAGAGATGTTCATGGTTTGCATGTACTTTGGATAATTGTAGTCAGTTCCTGGGATGGAGCTGTACTCCTTGACTATTTATCTGGGGCAAAGACATCGTCTGTTCAAAGTGAGATTCCTTTCGTTGCATTCTACGTCCCCCTTCAAGTATCTTTTCTCCTCAAGGCTAAAGAAAGTATTAGAATCGGGACGCGAAGATAGGAAATACACATCCACGCATTACCGTTGGGCTCATGACGGGCAATACGACCAGCGCAAAGTCGTGAAAGCGTTGATTTGCCTTGTTCCAGCCAAGAGCTTCTTTGTGCCGATGCGTCGGAAACTATCTTACAATCTGCCAACAATGGCATTGCTCCAAGCACATAAGAGTTTGCCTCCCTGTCATTGTTTCAATCCTATAGGTACGGCGTCCAACAACGCCATTGTTTTAAGCAGTGATGAAGCTGTTCCATCCGTTTCTCGTCCATCACAACGACCTGTCTCTAGGTATATATAGGTATAGTCCTCCACATCTCCTTCGCGAGCAGCCCCCAACCAAACCCATCCCCCAAAAACATCACCCTCTCCCCAAAACCAACTCCCAACCTCCCCCCAACCAGCAAAAATGTGTCTCCTCCACACCCTCACCTTCTACGACTGCCTCTGCACCAAAACCCAAACCATCCCCTGCCCCGCCTTCTGGACCGCCATCGAATTCGGCGACCACGCCTCGCTCTGCGCCTTGAAAGCAGCGAAAACCGAGACTCTGGCCGGGGCGTGCGTGAACTGCTATATCAAGGATTATCCGCTTTTGGTGAATGAGAATTTTACTAATCGGACGGCTGCGGAGGCGTTGGCGCTGGAGAGCGGGGAGGAGAGTGGTGAATCGATGGCGGAGGAGAGTGAGGTGGGGGAGGGGGGTGGTGCGCTGGAGCGTTTTGTGTAGGATTTTGTATATGGGCGTTTGGGATCGAAATCGAGGATAAGGTTATTGTAAGGGAAAGGTAGGGGCTTTATTTTGGGCTTTGTGTACGGTGAGCAGAGGGTCGCATGCATAGTCTTCTAAGACTCTTATTTCCTGGGTCTCCCCCTCTTCGATCTGTCTTGTGATCCTTATTGCACGCGAGAGGTTGACAGTTCTCTTGGCTCAGTATACTGGGAAACAAAACACAATCTTTGCCTCATGGCACTGAACGATTGGAAAGACTTCTGTTTTGACGGCTTTTCGACATTTTCTTGTTTCCGATATTAGATCTTCAACGTTTGCAACGACATTTCCTCCAAGCAAGTCCATAACCCAGATAGACGAATCACCAGGTCATGGTGTAGGCCCAAACTTCTTATTCTCACGATACCGTCAAGTCGATAGAATATCATAATTGCGGAGCTTTCAAGGCTTGCTTTCGTTTCGAGGTGTTTCTGCATCTAGAGCAAATCCTCTCCGCATTCAGTGGAACTCTTCTCCCCAGGCTTCTCGCTCGTCAACCTTCCGAGAACCTGAACCCGTCGCTGGCAAGACACGGATCTTGATACCCTAGGCTTGCGTACCGTTTGTGGCTTTTGCGGCAGCGTCCGCCTCCTCTGCCGGAGAGTAATTTACGAAGAGACAGCAGTGATCTCAAGCGCCTGGCTCGCCGAATTCTGATTTTACCGGCACGACCACCTTACTGACAGCCTCTCTAACTGGATGCCAGTAAAACAGTACCTTCAAGTGATTGAGGTACTTTTCGTGGGAGTAGTACATCTTGGAGCCCTTGATCAAGTCGCGGACCTCATTGTTGACTGTGTGATGGTCTCCCATACGAGGCAAACTATCTACCCACAGCCGCCAACTTTGTTCGTTGTACCCTTTGAAGTGATCACGTGCATCTGTCCTGGTCCAACGATCGAAGACAGGCGCTAGACGGCGGTCTTATCTCGCCGTGTCGTGAGAATCTCGCGGTCGTCTTCTATTCGGAGTCGCAACACCGGGTCCAATCTTGGCCGGCCGTCTCAGAACGTTTTGTCCATTCAGCTCAAGTATCGCTCTGTCTGCCTGATCTTTAGTTTCCAGCTCAAAGAAATAGTAAGATGGATTGCGTCCACTGTAAGGATCAGTGGACAGATTGATATGTCCTCTGTCACGTGTTCAGTATACCAAACCGTCTATCGGGGGCCGGGAATCGACACTTGATAATCGAGTCCAAGAAGGTCCATCTCATCCTGAGTATTGGCCATATATGGCAGGTTGCCCACATCCAGGCGCCTACCCTCAGCAATAGCCTGTAGCGAAAGGGGATCGTCCTTGCCCCTCAAGGCCTCATTGTGGGACGAATTGGCACCGAGTTTGGCAGTATTATCACTTGCAGGACTTGGACGAGATTAACGTAGAGCTGGGAGGGTTGGACTATCTTTCGAACTTTTGGCATTAGCGTCTTTGTTGCCGTTTTGTAGTGCTGTATCTGCATGGGCTCGCCAATTGCCGGACTCTTCAGAGCGTGGTGCAGGTCGGCATGTGGGCGGGTATGGAACGTATGCTCCGCAAATTCAAGGCCAAGACATGAGCGGAAACAAAGGAGACAAGATGAGCATTTACCAATGTGAAAGGAAACGATCAGAGGTGGAGAGCGACAATTAGCACGGTCAAGCTTCAGGAACAGTTACCCATTGATGTGCCACAAGCCTCTTGCAAATGGCTCTGCTTTCAGTGATGGAATTCCGAGCTAGCATTCCGATTAGGGGAAGGTTGGGCTGGTAACGGATCACGTGATCGATCCGGCCGGCAAGCATGGCAGGGCTGAAAGCGCCAAGCGACTAGATGTTATATCTACATCACATATCTCTTCGTATGACATGCTGCCTCTCCAAAGCAGCAACTAGGGAAGACTGTTTCTGAGAAAAGTGTCGTAGTATCTTTTCCTTCCATATCCGGAAGCTAGAGGTAGTTAACACTGCCCTATGCAGTGGAAAATTATGCACATGTCTTGGCACTCTTTGCGGAAGAAATTACCTACGTCTTTACGATGGACTTGACAACCAATGGGAGCCCAAAGCTGAAAAGGCACATCGTCAATGCATCTGTCTATTTCGATCAGGGAATCATCAGGAGGGGTCTGGAGCAACGTTCATCTCCAGCGAGGACCTCCACGAAGTGCACCGTGCCATCGTATGGGAAACTTGGTCCTGACGCAGTCCCTCTATACACATTTCTCGGTCAAGAGGGCAGGGAGCGAGCTACTACCAGCAGAGATGTGCGTTCAGCAGCCGCGGACTGGCACGCTACTGGAGTGGACTCTCTTCCGCAGCCATAAACGAAAAGTGTACTGGACACCAGCGGAAACCGATCTAATTGCCCTCGTTAAAACCGAATACTACTCAATTGCTTCGCTCAGACTCTCAAACTATGGCATGGCGGGCAGTTGAAGATGATGTTCTACCAACCGAACAGCAGCGGCCCTATACGACATGTGAACCTGCGAAACGGGACCCTTCCTATAAGGTAGAGAGGACCACAATGGAGCCAAAGTGACAGATGCGAACCGTTTTGGGCTTCTGTTGCATGGTAGCCTGACCTGCGATCATGATGGTCACAAAATCTCATACAGTCTCTCTTTGCAGGATCTGCTTCGTCTGTGGGCTATTTTGCGCGCTTTGTTGCAAGCGAAGTTTTTGATAATAGTATTATGTAATTCATGGTGATCTTTTTTGTACCTTTTTGTAAGGGGCTGACTCTGTAGATCCGGCTTCAATTATCTTGAACAGCGGATGCTCGTAATCGAGGTACAACCCTTGAAATTCGCTATCTAGACCGGAGACTATCAAGGTCAGTTTACTCGATACTATGATTCACGTCTCGGATCGAATCGAAGATCCGTACAAGAACGTTCAGGAATTTTGAGGCCCACGGGCCGCCTGAAACGCTTTCAGGAATACCTTACCTGGTTTTCTTGTGTGCTGGCTTCCGTAACCTTACCATGACGACAATGTCTCTTCATTTTATATATTACAAAAAACGAGGAGGAAAAATCGCGAATCCAAAACGTCTGCATGCGCGCATCATTATCAAAGCGCGGAAAAACAGCATCAACGGGTCGGATGTTCGCATGTTGCTGCGGAATCGCGACACGCCTTCAAACGCTATAAGTATATGCGTCTTGCATTTTTCCTGACTCCTAGTCTCTAGACATCAATGCATGCAGCGCAGTATTATTTGACGACGAGTTATCATGATCTTTACCTTCAAACTTTCTGTTCAGCTTTTAGTGTTGATCCTGGTGGCCTCAACCTGGGCCTATCCCCCTAAGTGCCATGTCTACTACGGTCGACCTCTAACGCTACACTGTAACATGTTGCTGCAGTCTATGTTGCGTGAAGCACAACCCAGCCGATTCTTCTCAATAGCAGGTCTTGAGCGGCCACCAGAGATATCACTGAACCAGGTCAGTGCTTTACTCATTCAACTACGTGCTATGTATGGCGCGACAGCCAAAAGAATATTTGCTGAGACTCTGTTTAGTATGGTTGGCATGCGACCATTCCCAAATTTTGGTCTAACCGTATGTCGTTCCTGATATCCACTCCGCAACTTCGGTAAATGGTCTCCCAACTAAACGCCCCGTCAGCGAGCGCGCCTTCATGTCAAATTGCCCTGCTGCCTGTCCTCGCGCCCGATGGCCAGCTGTCTTGGGATTCGGCTCGTTACCAGTCTATCTCCGCAACCGGTCAGCTGATCCGTCATCACTGCGTTGAAGCTTCGGGCATACCTCGTTTAGAGGGTAGTGGAGGAATGGAGGTAGCTGGTACGCGACAACATCCTCCTTAAAGCTCCTACCATCCATATACTGGTAGCTAATCCGTGTTACAAGGCGACAACGAACGACTCCGCATGGTTCTGTATGGGCCGGACTCCCAGTTCGACAAAGATATTGTCTAGAGATACAAGGCGGGCAAGCCGGTCGCCGTCCCAGATCCCAACGGAATCTCCGAGTACAAAACGCCCCAGAAGCGAAAGCGACCACGGCCGGGCTCAGAGTCCACTGCAGACAGCACGGCCTCTGTGGTCCGACAAGCGAGAGTCAACAGTCTGGGCAACGGCTGGTACCTGAAATACGATTCCGTCACCGAGCTTCTCCCCGCAACCGCTGTCGCTGGCCCACTGAGGGATTTCTACACTGGCGTAACGACGAGCGCTGCGGATCAATTAGGAGCTGGGACGAACGCGACGGACAATTTGGCTTTTAAGTCCGGTCCGTTCTCGTTGGAGTTGTCGTCGCAAGAACCGATAGGTTGGGACTATGTCATAAACTTTGCGGCCGGCATGATGGACATGCTAAGTCCCCAATTTACGCCTGTGTACCGTGGGGAGGTGGTTAGTACTTTTTGGGTGCTGCCGTCGGTTCAGGTTTCATTGGGCTTGGTGGTATGATGGTGCGAGTTCGCAGCTTTAGTATCCAGCCCAACGCAGTCTTGAAAAAGAACACCTCCGTTCTTGCGCCTGACTGAGAAGCAACGCATAGGATCAGGTACTGGGCCTAAAACATGAACAACCACGCCTTACTTCTCCATCGTACAACACTAGAATAGCACACAATATCAACAACGCCGGATCTGGGAACCTCCTAATGAAAGGCAACAACATCAAGGTAAAGAGTCACTACGCCAACACCAACAGAACAATAACCCTCCCGGATCTCCTATTATGGCCGTGCTTCCGATTTTCCCTTCCTCTACTCTCATTTTCTCTTCCGGGCCGTCCCATCACTCATTTACTCTAACGGTCTACCTCCCTAAGGCTTCTCGGCGTCTCCTCGGCTCCGTGATCATCTCTGTGGGCGGTAAGTTCCGTCATCGTGAAGGACTTCCGCAGCATATCATTGATCCATTGAGCCATGTGAAAATGACTCGTTCGGTATTGTACCCAAGCTCGTGATGCTAGCCCCAACTAGCCTCTAAGCTGGGGTATCTATCGACCATTTAAGTCACGAATAAAGCTTCAATGGCAGCTTTGAGCTTGGGCGGTTCCGGGGTTGATGAAGTACATGTATTAGATAATTTTGATGCGGCACAATCACTTGGAGCGGCGAGCTCTGCTGGGGAACGAGAGTCGTTATGAGCTAGAGTGATCTGGCTAGCTTGTGAATCTGCCACCATGATCCTCGATCGGATGTGTCGTCACGGATCGCCCCTTCAGCTATAAATTCTGTGGTATTGCGTCAGTCTATCGTCGTTCCGGCATGTTGATTTGCCAAAGAAGGCTCACCTACCTAATGGATGCACCACTTCTTGTGGGCGCACGGGCCAACAGTGTCAAGCTAATTCCGTCTGGTTGTGCGAGTTCGCGCAATCATTGTTGTTGGATTTCGGCGATAAAGGTTACATGGACCTTCATATTGACTCCAGCTCCTCGTATGCCCGCTGCTCCAGCCCATACTCCTCCACAGTCCTCAAAAGCGATGTATCCCCTGCGAACGCAAACACACATCCCTCCAACGCCTGACCACCACCATAATATATCTCGCACAAGCGCACACCGTAATTGCTCGTCTCGTACGCAGCAATCTTCTCCAAAACCTCTTCATTCCTGACCATGTACATCTTTCCCCTAACCATTTTATCAAGCTCACTAGCCGCAGCGAGCGCCCTATAATGACCCCACATCCTCAGCTCCCAGCCCCTGATCTCAGCGTCCACAAACGTCGGAGCCTCCTCAAAACCCAGTCTCCCAGTCTATAACTCCGGATCACTGAGGCGACCGTAGAAGAAGTAAGGAACGGGGTAAGATCTCAAAGCCTGCGTCGTGTCGGCGGGCTTGCTCTGCACAAACGCAAAGATGTTCTTAATGGTCTTGTTTTCGCTCTTCGCCTAGACGAGGAGAGCGGTTTTCGTGTGGTCGTCGACTATGCAGCATCCTGGGCTGGTGCCATCGTCTTCGTCGTCTTCATCGAGAGAGGCGCATGGGGTGAGCTCGGGCGGTGAGGCAAGGCCGGCAATCTGTTGGATCTGTTCGGGTGAAAGAAGATCATTGCCGAGGATGGCGATGTTGGACATTCTGTTGAGTTCCTCTTGTAGACACTTAGTTACATTGAGGAATGTGATGAACAAGTCTCATTGATGTGCTGAAAGGGGGAATTGGAAGGACGACGATAATACTCCGAGTCATTCGGGTCCTGAGAGTAACCATGGAATGTCCTAACAATATAGGAAGGGGCGACCCACGGGTTAAGTTCGGGACCTACTAAAAATTCGGCTTTTCGTTGAATGGATTCATTCTCTCATTCGCAAACCTACTCTAGGACTTGCAAAAGTGGGTTGATGACGATGCCAAAGATGTAATGTCCTACATGCACATACTTTCTCTTCTGACCATCTGAAGCACTAGTAATGAGAAGATGGTTCGCCGATGGACCTGTCGCTACTAGGAAGACAGCCGACGTAATTTTGTGTAAATTTTACATGTGCGCAGTTCGACTTTTGTCCACTCTTTTGGGTGTCCTCTTAATGTATAAAATCTGTGCTGTACCATGTACGCGTTCGACGAAAACCGATCAAAGCAGATTTTTCTTCAATCACTACCGCGTGTCACATACATGCGGTGACCCTCGCTGTATCATGTTATCGAGATTCTCAGCAAAGCAAAGCCATACAACCTTCTTGTCGTTTCCTGGAATAACGGTTGTGAAGTGCTCAAATGCTCCAATCTCGCGGAAATTCCGGTCCGCTCCCGGAGCTAAGCTACGGGACCGGCTATCTCCGTTAAAGCCGAAGATTTGATTCCGCGTTCAACTCCGGTGTCTTGGTGGTTCTATGGGAAGCAGGACGGTTTGCTTCAGATTCCACGAGTGCAATGGATCACCAATCCTCTTCACTTGCTCGAGCAAGCCGTAGTTTTAGATCTCCTCAAACATCCCATTGTTTCCCAGCTGCTGAAATTTCTATTACTTCTGATCTTGAGGCCTCTTTCTTTCATCCCATTATACGAACTTTAAGATACCAGGATTCCATCCCCAAGGGCACTTTCACAGAGCCAGCAATCGACTCGTCACTATGTCCGGGACTTCGGTGCAGTACCAACTCTCCAAACCAGGAGGGTCATTCACTAAAGCCTATGTCCCGCACCCTGTTCCAGGCCCCGAAGAGATATGCATCCGCACCAAAGCGGTAGGTTTGAATCCTCTGGATTGGAAAAGCCGTGCCTTTGGAATAATGGTGCAGTCCTGGCCCGCTGTCCTTGGTGTCGATGCCGCCGGTATCATCGATGCCGTTGGTGAATCAGTCAAGGACTTCCAACCCGGAGACGAGGTCTTCAGTCTTTGCGGCATGGGCAACCGCGCAGGTGCCTTCCAAGAGATCATCACGGTCCTTTCGCATCTTGTAGCTAAGAAGCCTGCTTCATTGTCGTTCGAAGAAGCAGCATCACTCCCGTAAGATACTTCCGTCCTCAATTAGAGACGTCCGAACATCGGTAGAGACTAAAGCTGAATTAATCACTCTTGATCCAAAACTCTGCACTCGGATTTGTATGAGATACCACCACTACTGCCCACGAGATGTGTGTATCCATGAGGTGTTTAGGCCATCAGCCACCTCGCAGCATCTCCATCGCGGCAGATAGGCGTATGACGGAGGCCGCCGGTGGTATGCAGCCACCGAAAGGGTCACCAGGACTGCTTCGCAGCCGGCTAAGTCCCTCCTAACTAGGCGGCAGCAGCAATATTGGGGTGAGAGGGCGGTCAAAAAGAGACGAATGCAATGAGGAGAGAATTTTGTGGGTGCTTACGACTCACCATACCATATCGTATAGTGAGCGGCCAAGCACTCTGCCACCTGAATCTCCGTCGTCCCGGGCATGTGATGCAGGGCTGTTCTTGAGTGTCATCGCTGTGAGAGAGATCTTTGTTTTACCATGAACCCACTCCAGAAAATCCGGCCTAAGGAGGTGCTATCATGCTACATCGTGCAAGTCTCCTCCCTGCCTTGTAACATCGAGAACCTCAGCAATGCAAGGCCACACAGTCTGCTCATTGTTCTTTTGGGATTCTGTTGTGAAGTGCTTGATTGATATTATTGATTGGTCCAAGCAGTATTCAAATTCCGACGTGTAGCAAAGGTTACAGCGTTAAAGCCGACAGCAACGCCAGGTAGAGTGAATTAGGACATGACTAGCTGCAGTAGAGTGTCGTACGCCAAGCCTCTTCCTGTTGGTGGCTGAGAGCATGCTAACCCGCAGAGGCTTGGCATCACAAAAACCTTGCGTCGCTGGCGATCGGTGAGCTTCATCGCCAGTCCTTGCCCTGTCCTTGGAGTGAGCACCGTCAACGTGAGTCACGCCCTCAAGGAAGCCCCCAAGGAAGCCCTCAAGAGCCCTCAAGAGCTCGAGGCGTGGGTATTTCTCGCGATATAGAGCCGAAATTTGAGAAAGGACTGATGGGGAGAGGTATTATGGTAACAGTCTAACAGATTTTCTTCTCCTTTTCCCTGGGCATACATGGACTTTATTCAATTCCTATATACAATTACATGTGCGGAAATCCAAGCGTATTCCATCTGACAGACACTTCGACATTTTATAATACATATTAAATTGAGGCCAGTAAAGCGGCCAGCGCCGAGATCCCCAAGGCTGCCCACCCGCCACGCTGAACGCGTCCAGCCTCGCCGGTGAAAGCCTGGGGGCTTGTAGATGGAGACGTGGGACTCGCGGTGCCGGAGCCACTGCTGTTGCTCATCATGTTTGTGCTACTTTGACCGTTCAGCATAGCTCCGAGCATTCCGATCTCAACGGTCCCGCCGCATGGAGCAGCAGGAGGCATCACGCAGCCGTTGAGATAGTCGCCTAGCGTTCCGACATCCATCCCTTTCATGCTGACCATCTCGGGCGTGAAGGCCGGAGTCAAAGAGGTGCTGTTGGTGGGGAATATGACGGCCTTCATGTGAGAGCCGATGTAGGATGCATGGATACCTGAAGACGGATTCCTTTAGCTTGGCTTTCACATAGAGACGGAAGGTTGCGCGCTACTCACCGTGCTCGGCTGCAAGCCTTGCCATGAGGAATGCTGCCTGCGGAGACTGCACGTAGTCTGCTAGACCGATAAACGCGCCGCACATTGTCGCCTCGAAGATGTATGCATTCATGAGATGCGATGCGGCGTCGGTGACAGGCGGGTACGAGAAGCTACAACTCGGTTTCATCCCCCCAGCTGCCATGCCGGCCTGTAAGAGGGCCTCCTCGCCGAGTTTGGCCTGCACGGCCAGTCCCATGGTGTTGGCGAGAAAGTCAGTCATTGGCTTTGTCGGCGAGGGCAGGGAGGAGTAAAAAGATTCATTGATTGGCACCGAGTCGTAGTAGCTCGCGAGGAGATTTTGCAGAACGTAGCCGTACACGATAGCGGGTGCGTCGTTGGAGCCCGGGCTGACAGGGCACATATAAGTCGCCGACGCAACGGCAGCCGTCGAGAGAAACTGGAGGGGAGTGAAAGCCTTCATTTTATTCGATCCACTAAAGTAACGGGATATTCGATTTACAGATGGCCGAGCTTGGGATGTTTTAGCCAGGCGTGTTGGAGGGAAGGCACCTCGATAGTCTTATACCACGAGTCTCCACTGTCGTCAGCCAAGCCCCCAAGAAGCAGCCATGCTCTTACGAGAGACAATCCAAGTAGCTCAGTACCTTAGACCCCGCGAAAAATACATGCAGACTACCTCGTACGTTGAAAGTCAAACTACCTTACCTAGTGCCTACCCCGCAAACTGAACCGACTTCCGGATGCCATCTTTGGTGCTAAGTCCGGCTTAGTAGAGGTCGAGATTACGGAATCCGAGTGAAAACGGCGGATCCTTTCGATTAGTGGACTTGTAGTGGGACGAGAACGGTAATTGATCGTCGTGGGAGCAGTGGTACTCGTTTTCACCTATTAATGCAATCTACCTATCAATGCAACGCGCTATTGATTTAGGTGCATAGATCTAGGGTTAAGCCTTATAACCCTGAATTTGGCCCGTAAATTACTAGCGCGTTGCATTGATAGGTAGATTGCATTAATAGGTGAAAACGAGTAGTGCTGCTTTAGGGTAGTGAGTTCAATTAAGCGCACCGCTACCATGGTTCGCGTGTGTCGCTTTAAGTCGATTTATGTTCAAGTCAGGGGTAATATTACGAGCCTTCGAGCCGGCCTATCCGCCCACGCACGCGACAGCGCTGTGGTGGAACCGTGGATGACGTCTGCCTGTTCAAACCTCATGAATAGGTGATATTTGGTGGCCCGTTGCCTTTTAGCACTTCGAGTCCTACCCAACTACCTCACTCGTGTCGCACAGAAGTGAGGTCGGCCAAGCCTTCAACGGATCCAGGCCCGTACATCCGATGGGTGCGACCTTATGTGACTAGAGGCTTGGCAGGACTCATTCTTGGGCGACCGGAGTCCTTACTTCAACCACGCATGATCATGGAAGCGAATACTGCCCCTACAAGCTGGCCCAGTCAGGCTTACTCGACAGCTGCAACTTCAGTACCACTACATACAAATATATCGAACAGTACTAACGTCGCACAGTCAGATAGGGGTCAGGCTTCGACGTGGAATCCAGTCCGCAGCTTGACTGCAAGGTGTATACGATTGCTCGCAAACGCTCTTTTCCTTTCAAGACTTTACAATCTTTCGGTTGTTGCATAGTAGCAACGTTTCTATCTCAGAATTCGCTTCATGATTACATGTCTCTCGAGGTTGGTTATCCTCCCAAGATTGCTGGCAGTCGCCATCGCCACGCGTACCTCTACCTCTTCTTGCATCCAGCACCTTTCTTTTTTCTACTCAGATGCAAGAACCTCTTCATCTTGCTTCCTATCCGCGGCCCAAGCTGCTAACAGACTACAGCGCACCGTCCGTCTCGCGCGCCAACTGGTGGTGCCTAGAGAGTGAGATGTACGGTTTCATAGGATATTCATACCCCTCGGGATCCAGACTGTGGTGATCATACCAATAGTCAACTGCCAATCAATCCAGACTTTGCGAAAACAAGCGTGGTTTTGACGCAAGCATGATCAGGATAGATACACTAGGATGTCGAGGTCAGCGTGTGAGAGAATGTCCTGAAAGCGGCTATCATGAACAACATGTTCGTCATTCCACAGATAAAGATAGCATTCCGAGCCATCAAGCCGGCCTTTCGCCATTGGGGATACCAGCTATCCGCACATGCGCGCGACAATGTTGCAGATGGTGGATGACGCATGCCTTTTGCAGACCTCATGATGAGTCAGCAGGGTGGATGGTAATCTATTACTGCTCCCCACTCCCTTTCTAACGTTTGGATTCCTATACAGGTACCTAGGAACTATCAGCTGCTTGTGTGGACATATTGCCCCATACCGCCACCGTATACGGTACGCTCCACTTGGGAAGAACTGAGAAACGAGTGCTTAAAGTCATTGTTGTACTTTGTTCATCCGCCATTACCTATCTGCCAATGCACTCCTGGAAATTATTTGCTCTATCCGCTATCGCCGCCGCCCTTCATCTCCACATTACCATCACAGATGCAAGCCTAGCTCGCGGTCCGGTTCGCAAGCAGGCCTCCTCCGCGATCGGTAATTGGGAAGAGCTGGAGTCCTCCCTCAATGCTCACCCCGATGTCGCAACCTTCACAGGGTTGTCGTCAATCGCCAGAAGAGCTGATCAACTACAAGTCGCCCTCCCAGATGGATGGTCAGCGTCTGTGCAGCAATTCAGCTGCTTTCTACCAATTCCCACCAGCAATTTCGAACAAGTCGAAGAGTTTTGGACCAACATCATGGTTTACGGCCTTACCCAGATGATACAAAACAACACGCCGCAAGATCGGGTCGCTTTCAGATATGGATTGTGGTCGCTGAAGTTCTTAATGAGTCCCAGATCTAGCGTGCAGGAATTCCAGTGGAGTTTCGTTTACTACTTCGCACAATTCATGTTGAGGTGGGCGCAACGCGGGTTTGTCGGATACGGAGGACTGGGTTTTCGCCATTCGAGTGGGGTCATATTCGCTGTCGAGCTCAGGAAGGCAGGTGGCTGAGCTGAGGCAGGAGATAATGCTTCGTTGAAGTCAAGGTGACGGGAGGAAGATCTTCGCAATTACGAATTGTCTGGGAGTCTCTGCTGGGTGCTCAGATTGTGGTGCACGGGCCAATCGAGTCAAGCAAGAATGATGTGGCGTGTGCTGGCAATGTGCTCGTCATGTGACACAATACCGATAGACAGATCAATCATTGAATTTCCACTGTCAAAGCGGCAAAGCGTTGGATCATCGGATGTCAACGCGAGGGACAGAATTTCTAAGAATCGAGCTCTCTCACTCATTGTTAGCATACCGCGTGCGGCGAATAAGATGATCTCGCTGATGTCTAGATGGACTTGCAGCGTAGCCATGAGAATGTTAAGACAGGGAAACAATTCTACGCAAACAAGACGCAAAGTTATTGGAACGGAAAGTATACCTGAACTTAGGGCTTGTCGATCTACGTTATCGACGTTACATTCAGTTTCAAGCTTCCATTTTACCTACACTGCATACATCTTCGCCCTAGTCCTTAGTGCGTGGTCGATAGGTCATGACAACGATTCTTCGACACGAGTCGAAGACCTACACCAGGCGCTGGCAGAGTACATTGCTTATAGAGCACCAAGCAACCTAAAAAGAGCATTACCAAGATTACGAAAGCAGCCAACAGTCAAAGCGTGGATGCACCTCATACTTGCCGGCGCATGCTATGCGAGCTGTATAAGCACAAGCTTTGAAGATCCCCGACACAGATCCACCTAGTCATGCTCAACCACAGCAAGAAATGCAACCAAAAAACGGTCTCGCAAATTCGGATTTCCCAATGCAGAGCTTGGCTTCACAGGATTCACTACACGACCGCAATCAATCCTCCACTCAGCCCTCCCTGTCACCACCCAAGCCCGGCATCAACCCACTGCCTTAGCAAATCCTCCAAATCGACATACCCAGCCTCTACATCAGCCCAGACATCCACCTCTGGCCAGCGAAACCTCTCAAACTGACATATCACGCAAAGCTGGTCAAAGACTGTGATCCGCTCCGGTTCTTCATCGAGATTGCCGCGTGGTAGGTTGTTGAGGTAATTGGCGCAGTCGATCTCTTCGGCTGCAAGCCAAACGCCGCATTTGCAGTGGAGGTCGTGGAAGGAGCACATCTCTTTCTATGACGGCAATAATTTTTGGTTTTCGATGTTGCGACAGGAAGGTGAGGATGGGGTTATAGGTGTGAATAGACTGTGCGTGTGAAGTTTGTTGATATTGCACAAGAGAAGGAAGATAAACTCAACAAAGATATTCTTAGGGTACAAAGAGGCATTCTACTCAGATTTCTCAAACGGGCAACAAAGAAATTGTCTCAGAGCCCCTGTTCTATTTCATTGGATATCGATAGTCTCATACCCCATTGTCCTCCTGCTATAGCGCGTCTGTCAGGCCTCGCTGTCTAGCAATTCCTTGCTTGCTCTATCCCTCCACGCCCCCTCTCATGCCCATTCTTCGCCGGCCATCTAAACCTCGCAAATTGACAGTGCCAGCACAAATTATCTAGATCAGTAACCCTCACTATATCCCTGACCGTATACCCGCATTCAAACCCAGAGCGGTAGGTTGCGCAGTCGTCGTAGGTTTTGCGTAGGACGGTGCCGCAGACGCAGAGGGTGAGTGTGGGGCGACACATTCTTATTCTGGGGATTGGGAGCTTAGAGAGCAGGTGTGAGGGGGGTTGCTGGCTTGGTGATAGGGGATTGGGGGGAGGAAGTATAGAAGGCTTGGTGGTGGCTTTGAGAGAGGAAATGTATGGAGTTCTGCATTTGTAAAGGAGTAGAAGATATCTTTGGTTAAGTATTGGCTAGGGGTAGGTTGAGGACAGGGGTCACAGTGTGGTGATGTAGAGATCTGGAACATTGTCTTTGTACTGATGAATGAAAGCCGGATGACGCTCTTTGTGCTGGTGCGGATGAAGGGAGACGGTGAATTTGTCTTAGTGAGGGACAAGAGTAGTGAACTGTGGAATCTGCTTCCTTGAGGCCTGGGCCTTGGCTTCACATGAGTCTGCTGCGTTTTACTTTTCGAGAGCTGCACTTTTCGCGCTGATGTTTCCTAAGTAGGCGTCTTCATTAGACTACACTATTGATGCTTAAGAGATAGGTAGTCGTATACCGTTCCACGGTAACAGATTATCTGCCGAACCAAAAGAAGTAGAATATAGATACAGAAGATAGAGACAAATAGCCACGCCTTACCCGTATAATTCATGGATGTTAGGATCATGGAATAAATAGTGCACAACCAATTGAAGAAATGTGAAAGTCGATGTGAAACGCATGAACTGATGTGAATTAGCTATAGGAGTATAGCCGGAAGTTTCTATTATTCTTCTTGGGTGTCCGAATTATACATTACTGTAGTATACTGTTTAGAGCACAAAAAACAGGGGCCCGTGACGAAAGAATCGCAGCTTTCCCAATCTAGCTTATCACCCTTACCACTTGTTCTTACGACCTCGCGCGGGCTCGGGTTGATACTCGTCATCGTCATCTTCCATGACAACATCATCATCGCTCTCTTCGTCAGAATCTACTTCGTCGACTTCACTTACAGTGCGCGCGGGCTTCGCTGGCCGCTTCGATTTCTTCTTGGACGCGGGAGCCTTGATCTCCTCTTCTTCACTTTCTTCTTCGTAATCGCTTTCGTACTTTCGTTTGGTGCCGCGGTTTTTCCGTCTAGAAACCCATCGGTCAGCATTCTCAACTTCTAGGTTTCCCATATGTTTTGAGAAGCATGCTATTGCACCGCGCTCAAGTCGAGCTTCCGTCTGCTTTCTGGGTTCATGTGCGACCTTCTCCCGAGCAAGCATATAACAGAGGCTTCCCTCGTGGGTCCCGTGTGGCTGCCGTGGGTATGTGTGAGGGATTTGATTATTCTGACAGTCGTTGATGAAATTTTGAGCGGCCCTCATCTCCGCGATCGAGGAGAACATAGCCCGGTTTTTTCCACTAGGTTCCAGGGGCAAGATTCGATGCCTATACGATTTTGGAGTCAGCATTCCTTCCTTTGAGATTAGAAATTACAGGATGGAAAATCAAGCCATATCTCGAGCTAGATATGTCACAGTGCTCTTGAAACGCTGGAAAGGGGGCAGGAAAATCTCGGAAAGTAAGACTTACTCGGCTTTAACATTGAGCTCGGCGCATATGCGAGGCCAGTCAAAGTACTTTTCAAGACAGTAGAGATGGCAATATCCTGCATTGTGCATCGGATCGTAGTCGCTTTGAAGATGGCGCTCATCAAAGCAAACTCGGTATTGAGCCTGCCCAATCAAGTTGAGGTCCGCGACACAGCTTGATAGCCGACAACGACTGGTTGTACTATGCCCGTATCTTCGCTTCGAATCCGCCGGGTGCCGTTGAATCCAAAGTCGAAGCCCGCTGTTTCTTGGGTTATAGTGACCGTGAATGTCCGTGTGAAGCGGATGCTCGAACATGTAAACTCGAAGCTGTTCGACTGAAAGAAGAAGTCCTGGTTTGAGCTCTCCGTTAGGTGAGTATTGGTAGATGTTATCTTTTCCCCATTTACCCCAGGATTCTGGCCTAGGACCTTGAGTATAAACATCCCTTGGATCGAAACTTAGCGTCTGACGCGTCCTTTTACCATACTGCTTAGGATTGATTTTCGATAACCTTGCGCTAGTCAGGATCTCTTTCATAATATGGGCGGGAGCGGTGTCTACCCTCTTACGTGCGGGTTCCCTACGACTCGATTGATTGGGAGAAGCCTGACGCTCCTGAGGGGCGCTCTCGAACGAGGCAGCGTCCATATGAGCCGTGACCGCTACTTGCGAGTACTGATCCATATCATTAGAGATATCAGCTTCCGTCGGAAAGCTTTCTAGTGATGCATCATTAGCGCTATATAGATTCGCCCGGAACTGGTAATATTCCGCAGCTTGAGTGTACCATGTCGCAAGGTGGGCAGCCTGATCTGGTCCCTGGGCAAAGAGAGGTGTCTGTGGTGGGACGAATTCCGCACGAACTGTCGGTGTAGACAAATAGTACGGCGGCTGCTCCGTAGATGGTGCAGGCGCTGGGCACGCAAGGTCGAAGGAAGATTGTTCGACAGGTGCGTGAATTTGCTGGAGATCCAAGGAAGTCACAAAGCCACTCTCAGGGCCATTTGGCTGATCGCTGGAAAAAGTTGGTTCGAGGGAAAACTCAAAATCGACGTTCGACAGATAGCCTGGTGAAGGTCCCGCAAGTTGATCGGATGTGAATGCAGGTAGCCCACCATCTTCATTAAGCTCCATCTGAATGAAATCCAGTAAGTTTTCGAAGTCTAGTGGCGATCCAGTCGCCACTTGCCACTCGTCCTCAATTGCAGCGCCCATGAAGGGGTCCATTTTCGACAGTTGACTCGATGGGAGAGTACACGGTCAGCGCGAATGCAGACTACTCAATGGCCTCTAACTTGCAGCTGTGAGTGAGTACGGGTGGAGCGGTGTCAGAATGCTGACCTTCAATCTACCCAATCATTGGCCTTATGTATCACATTCAGACGAGGCCTTGTTGTGCAAGATCAGACAAAGCATCGTGAACAATACCATTGCGAAGGAAACAAAGAGACTTTGCGTGCATTACTTGGTCATTACCATTGTCTTGAAGCAAGACGTTTAGGAGAACATTGAGTAAGGATTGTTGAAGACTGCACGCTGAGACAAGGAGAGCGAGAGCGAGAGTGGAAGTGTCATTGAATTGCTGAATGAGGCGACATGTCTGCAAAAGATCTAGGCAAGCGGAAGTAAGATGTTGAAACGTGGCATGTACGAGTATTCGAAGAGCATAAAGTTTGCCAGCTAGTTGCGATCGATATTTCCCATGCGTCGACTTCGAAGCAATCTTCACAATTTTTTCGATATGTTTATGCTATCGAGAATCTCTGTGATATGTCTATCGACGGCGACGAGGTGCTAAGGTACGAGGTGGCCGATAGTCCAAACACCTACTTCTTGTGTGTAGAAAATGGCTTGTTTTTGCCTGTTTGGAGTCCCAAAAGCAGTAGCAGATGGGCGAATTTGCAAAGAGGGCAGAGCAAATGCACCGGCATAATAGGCTCGCGTACGGAATTCCTCTTCAATCATAACAAAGGCGCCAAAGAGCGAAGCAGACAAGAGAGAGGAAATTAACAACAATGGATGGTCCCAAAGAGTCATTCCTCATTACGTCTTGTTATAAGGGCGGCTGAGAAAATTAGTACTCACCAAGGCCAGTGCAGGAAGTGCTTATCCACACGCTGGTCATGACTCAGACCAGCTTTCTTGTGTTGGCTTCTTTAATATGGGCCTCTGTAGACATAACGCCTTTCCGACAGTTTGCTCTAAGTTTTCCGTGGTGTCACCCGCAAGTAGCGGTCTTTCCTCGTCGAGGCTATGGGGTTGCTAACGCACTTTACAGCTCTGGTGGCCATTTCGTGCCTCGTCCTTTGGACTTGGGCTCAGTTAAGTATGGCAATGACGATGGTGATGGAATTGGAGAATGCGGAAGTTTTCCTAGGATCATCTCGTGTGGGTGCAATGATTGGACGTCAAGAATAGATGTGGCTTGCGTCTAAAGAGAGCAAAGCAGTATGTTTTCTAGCAATGTGGAGTACCGACAAGTGGAGATGACGACATCCATTGACTCACGGGGTTTGTTGACGTCAAGATCGTTGTGCTCCAGATGCAGGAACTGTGTGATTATGATTGGTCCAACGTCTTATAGATTGGATGGTTATGATGCATGACTGGGGACGATTGGATAAGCTTGTCCAAGGAGAAATATTGCGAAACGGATGACCATCCGTGGATAGAGTACCATTCGTGGATTACCTCACTCGTCTCATGAACATGCAGTCTAAGGTTTTCCCTATAAACCGTGTACTCCATTGATGGATCCACGAACAGGATGCCCGACCTATGAGATGATGGGGAGCCTCGGGCATCAGAAGTCATGAGAACTCCTCGGCCTTTCAGTTCGTCATCGTTACAACTGTTCCATTCACCTTAATTTGAACAAAATCTTGACTGGATCAAAAAGAAGTTTTTTCCGAATCTTTTTCCGTGATGTACGCACGTCGACGATGTTTCACGAGATCGAGTGAGTGGATCCATGAAAAGAGCAGTTTATCCATCGATGGTGAAGTTATCCATGTAAATGGTACATAATCCAAGGAGCGGCCCGGACCATGATCGGGATACAACATTCGCACAGCAAGCCCAATAGAAGTATTATTTCCGAACGATGCTGGACGTCATGCTCAGCATTTTTTGGTCTTGCAAGTCCTGCTAATAAAACGTGCCGGTATCTGCTTGTCATTCCAAGCTGTTCACTTCTTTTTGGCAAGGACATGGAGTACTCACGAGTTGAAATTTCTCTTCATACAACCTTGGCTGAACTTCTATGCAATAGATGGACAACATGATAACGCGCCTAATACCGTAGTTCCGTGTTACTGGTGCTCCGATCTCGATTATACCAAAGCAATACCGAAGACGATGCAGTACCTGTATCAAGGCACTCCACCACCGACCACCACCGAAGAAGTCCGTGAGCTTGTCATCCAATGCCTCAGCCTAGAGAGCTAGCGATTCTCCTTCGTATGTGGAGACATGGACGTTGCAATGTTCGATTTCGAGCATCGAGTCGGCAGACTCGACGCTATTACAACTCTCAATGTCTTGCCAGCATCGCAAAGGCCCAGAATCTCATCCTTTCACGGTATCAAGGACTTGTGTAACAGGATATTGGAATCTCAACTTACGGTCGTTGTCCCGCACGAGAAGCTTGCTTCGCATAGACAGACGACGGAGCCGGATGTATTGTATGAGCTGCTCTCGAAGCGATATCTCGCACTTTCAGGCCTACCAACACCGCCATCTTCCGTTCTGGATCTCGACGGTTGCCCAGGCTCGGTAGAGCAAAAGCTTTCCATAGCGTCCTCTTGGATCCACACTTTTCCCATTCCTCGCGTGTTCAAAACGCAACAAGGCATGTCGAGTGTAGGCACGTTTATTATCCGGACAGAATCCGAACGTGAAGAATTGGTTCGTTCTCTGTCAGCGGTGTTGCTTCGCAACACTTTGCATAGCGTGAATGCCTGCAACGCACACCTTTATCCCTCCTCACTTATCTCGCAGGAAATGATCAAGCGGGAGTCGCCATGCTTTGCTACCTCTTTCTTCGTCCACAGAAACGGCAAGTGTACCTTCCTGGGAGCTTGTTGGCAGGAGATGTCCGAATCGAACGCGTGGCTAGGGGCGCGCATCCGCTACTCGGATCAAAACAAGCTGAAGCATAGGCTCTGGAGAACAATCTGCCAGATCTCAAACTTCCTGCGCGGGAAAGGATATTATGGCCCCGCTGGTGCAGACATTATACTAGAGGACGCTCGCAAACGATCGAGTCCTAGGCCCTGGATTATCGATTTGGATGTGCGCATAACGGGCTCTCTTTCCTTGGCCTTCTCGAGGGGGCATTTTTCTGATAGAAGGGGCCTGGACGAGGCCTGTGTTACGCAGAGGTTCAAGTTTCGATTGAATAGGAACGCCTTCTGCACCATCTTTGCGGCGGAGATCCAGGCGGGGACGATGGTTATTGTCGCCTGGTTCGATGATATGGCTAGCACCTTTAGCTGGGGGACCCTCGTACTTGGAGGAGAAGACTCGATGGGGCTGGACTGCTTGATGGGCCGGGTAAAGGCTTTGGCTATGTGGAAGTGACAAGCTTTGGTGTACATTGGTTGATGGCAAAAGTTTTGAACCGGCCGAGGGCTTGAATTTGTGTATTCTGTTATTATGGGTTCGAATTTTCGAGATTAGAACATAATGTCTATACGTGCGGTATGAAATTTGACCAGTTGACGTCACTAGAAGCACCCAGGGGTAAACCTTGCAAAGCGACGAAAGCTTCGGGAGGTTTTCTCGTCATCTCGGTGAAACTCATCCCAGTGGCGACGGAAGGCGGCGTGGGTGACCACTGCTGAAAGAAGCGATGAGTCCCAAGATCAGGATCGGGGCAAGCGAAAGGTAAGAGGTTGAGGCCATGTTATGTATTTCGAGAGCATGAATATTGCCAGCTAGCTGGGACCGAGATATCCAATAATGCACTTTGTCTTGCCAGGAGCCTGAGTCACTGAACTAGAGAGCTTTATCCAATTTCCTTTTGCTAAACGTCTGTTTTATGGATATTTCAACGACATATGCCATGAGCTTTGGTCGTTTGCCTCTTTGACTATGGGCTGTCACTGATCGATCAATCTACCGCTTTTTCGTCTACCGGTTCCAAGGGTGCCCGGGGGTTTCGCTTCTCATTGCCGTATGCTATTCGACTATCGTTGCCAATCTGCCAGTGAGTATCCATTAGTCAAGGTAAAAAAGTTGGCAAATGTGCTAGGACTGTTAAAAATTCCAAACGACTATGCTATTCAGAAGGTCTCCAAAGAAAAGATTGGCCACATAATTGTTCAGAACAGGTCTGTGAATCTAGGGTTTCATCATCGCATGTCTTCGCGTATTTGAAACTTAGCAGAAATCAAACAGGAAACAATCGGACTGACCTAAATAAATCAACGTTCGAGCCCACGTTCAGTCAACATGACCACGAACAACGTGATTTCGAGCCATTGGTTGACGTCGCAAGGCTGCAGCTTAAGAAGCCGGGTATATCTGGACTAGGAATGCTCGAATGCCCATAGAGCAGGGGAGCTTCACCATTCACACACTGATGTTGTCTGACGGGTAACCCCTCAAAGACGACTTGAACATTCGTCTTACAATCTGTGCCACATCCTCACAGCACGCACAGAGCACATTGATCGACCAGAGCTGCTACTTGGATTACGAAGAACCGCTCAGCTAGATTCGCCGAGTATTTCCCTCTTGCTCCATGCACGCGTGGTTCGAATACGTAGAACACGTAAGGTATTGGAATTAAATACACAGCGAAGAATCCAAGGAGGCTGGTTGCCCAAAGCGTCCCGATACTGTGATACATTTGGATTAATGAACAAATGAAAGGCACCTGTAATCCGTTGTCAGTGTGACTTTTCAAGGGCCACATGAGTAGCGATTGAGGTTTTTACTAGAGCGCAATGCGAGATCGCTATGAATGAGATTGGCAATAAATGAAGAAGTTCCGAAAATTACTTCCTGGCGAACTCAGACCTCGAAAACGTATTCGCGGAGAAATTCGCTCGCCGAATATTTCCGGGATGTATCGGTTAGCTGACTCGATACGCCCTAGAAGATGATGAAGAAATCGAGATCAGGCCAGCACCTCTGCAAGGTGCCGTCCTATCGCCGCTGTGCTTGAAAGACCACGGGGAAGAGGTGAGGTTGGCGTAAACGATACAGTAGACAAGTGAGGCATACAATGCCACTTAAGTATGGATTGGCCTCAGAAGCATTGAGAACGTGCGCACTCCAAGTTTTACGACCATCTCCTTCACGCTGGGAACTTGAACAGATAACCACATTGGTATGTAGCCCGCCGAGAGAGAATGAAAATAGCGAAGGTGTACCTCGTTCCTCGAAACGCGCGCGTAGCGCCCAATTGCGCAATGTTATGCTTGGAGTTCGCGCCTTTTACCAGAAGCCTAGGCGGATAGCTCTGCTTGAGTGCGAGGTCGTCGAGAGTCAGGATAACATCATCATGATGCCTGTCAGTTAAGACATTCGAGTGTCCCTTCTGCTAGACAAAGGGACCGGTGCTAGCCTCTTGCCAAGCCAATGGAAAGACCAGATGGAGGATTGAGAGAGATCAAGGTTGCCACATGCTGATGCCGACTTCAATCGGTCACTTACCTACTCTATCCATCCCCAACGCAGTTAGCTCTGCACAATCGTTCCACCAAGTTTACTGGTCCGCCTGTCACGGCAAAGGCATCAAGTACTATAGCAGTACCACGCTCTTTTTGGGCCCATATATCCCTGAGCACATCGCCTGGATCAGTAGACTAGAGCAATGCCGAAGGAATCTGCGAATAATTTGCGGGACGACTATCGTTCGCATGTGCTTGGCCGCAGCTTGACCCAAACGAGAAGACAGCTAAAAGGAGATGTTGGAGGAGCACCCCGTTGAATTAGCGTATATCGCAACGTCCAAAGTCGTGAGGCCCTCCACCCACGGCTGACCAAAAATCTCTACCCAATATCAGACAAATCACCCATTGAGCAGACCTGCGTATAGGTATGAAGCTCGAATCGATGGATGTACATGATAAAGGGCCGCAAAGAAAGCGGCCGAAGACCGTCCGGTGAGAAGGACGATCAAACCCAATAGCCTAAACAGGGTTTTGTCGTGAAAGCATACAATGAGGCTGTGATGACTTTCTTTCGCCGGGTTGGGCATTGAATCCGGATAAACTTTCAGTAGAAGATGTGGCTGCTTCTTGGTCTGGTACAATATCCGCCTTTGAGGATCTGATACATCTCAAATGGTTCGAGTCTCACTACGAACGCGCTCACTTGATGAACAGGAAGCGCTAAGCGTACTTGCAGAGACAGCAGCCATATCGAAATCAACCGTGGCCATGGTTGGGGGCAATGGGTGTTTCTAGGAATTGGCCGGTCGAGCGCGTGCAACCGACATCTGGGTAGAACTGAGTTGGTCATTCGTGCAGTCGTGCAGATTCGAAGGATCTAAGTTGGCAGTGTCACTAGGGTACGCTTTCGACCTGGACAGCAACGTGTCAACGATACCTTCAAGATCGATTGTGTTGCCGAGAGCAGACATTTCTCCAAGCTTTGAAACTGTTGAGGAGGCCTATATCACGTGAGTAGCCCAATGACGATCCGGAGCCGAAGAAATGCCGAGCGCGAACGCATGTTGGTCCCACGATGGAGGAAATATCAGCCATGGTCCTCACAGGCCAATGCCGAACTCGTCGCTCGTTTCGCTATTCAGTTCGCGCTGCCAAGAATCATTGCGCCACTTGTGCTCGAGGCGCGCGATGATCGATAATTGCTATGCTGGTAGGGACCGAGTCGATATTCTCACCTCTGCATCTCTAGTCACTTTCGCTACTCCTAGGAGCATCGAGGAAAGACAGAATGGCCGAAGACAATCCAGAATTGCAGGACAAATTGAGAGAGCTAGACGCTGAGCTCGAAGATGGAGAGATTACGCAAAAGGGTTATCAGAAGAGGAGGACTCTCATACTCTCGCAATACCTTGCCCCATCCGACGTCGACCGTGCGACAAGGGGCTTGCAGGTTTACCCTGTAGAGACAACAGCGCGTCCCTCAAATGATGGAACAAGATCGGCCTCCTTCGCTGCTCTGACGTCACGTTCGAACAATGGCTCCTTCCAGTCTGGATTTGATCCTCGATCTGTCCCATCCCAATCAGGTCCAGCCCAGTACTCGGATGTAAACAACGGAAATCTCGGCAGTGGCTTGGCCGTGCGGAACCCTGACTCGGAGCAATACCGCTATGGAAGAGACGATCAATTGAGGCCTGAACTGCCAGGGTCGTACACGCCGCCACCCGGCGATACAAGGCAGCCTAGTATGGTCAACTCAGACTTTGCCTTTACACCGAATAACGACCAGGACTTTGATGAGCAACAAGATGGAGTGTATGGAGTTTCCGATGGTGGGCAAACCAGGCAATCTACGTTGCTCGACTCGCAGCAGGTCTATTTCTCGGATTTCGCAGGGCACCAGAATGAGGGCCAGCGGGATAGCTATGGCGGAGGGCCGCATCGATACTCTACAGTGGACACCTTCTCCCCGACAGCGAATATTGGGCCTCCGCCTTTGAGGAGTAGCGATCTGCCATCAGCTGGTGCCGTGAGCCATCAATTACCTTTGGAGCCTCGGGATGTACCTTTCGCTGTGTATGATCCACACAATGGCAACGTTCCAATGTCTAAATTTGACAATATTGCTTCGGTCCTACGGCACCGCGCGCTCACAAATCCTAAGCAGCCGGCATACTGGGTATTGGACCAAAAGGGGAAAGAGACCGCCTCAATCACGTGGGAAAAGTTGGCTAGTAGGGCTGAGAAAGTAGCGCAGGTCGTGAGGGATAAAAGCAGTCTCTACAAAGGTGATAGAGTGGCATTGATATATCGGGACACGGAAATCATTGACTTCGCCGTTGCGCTCATGGGCTGCTTCATCGCTGGTGTAGTCGCTGTTCCGATCAACAATATCGCTGGCTTCGCGGCCGGCCCAAATAATAACCTCGACGATTACAAGCGGCTCAACCTTGTCTTGACGACAACGCAAGCGCATCTGGCATTGACTACCGATGCCAATCTGAAAAATTTCCAACGCGACATCACGGCGAATAAGCTCAATTGGCCTCGTGGTGTCGAATGGTGGAAGACCAATGAGTTTGGCAGCTACCATCCAAAGAGGAAAGATGAAGTGCCGGCGCTTGTTGTCCCAGATCTTGCCTACATCGAGTTCTCCCGAGCACCAACTGGTGACATTCGAGGTGTGGTGATGAGCCACCGGACCATCATGCACCAGATGGCATGCTTGAGTGCAATAATTGCCACGGTGCCTACGAATACTAATGACACTTTCAGTGCAGGACTACGCGACAAGCAAGGACGCTTGATGGCGGGTGGAGGTGCTGGAGAGATCCTGCTAAGCTACCTCGACCCTCGCCAAGGTATTGGAATGATACTTGGGACGCTTCTGACGGTCTACGGCGGTCACACTACTGTGTGGATGGAGGCGCGTGCCATTGATACTCCTGGACTCTATGCAAACTTGATCACGAAATACAAGGCGACTCTTATGGCAGCAGACTACCCTGGGCTAAAGCGCGCGGCGTATAATTATCAGGCAGACCCCATGACGACTCGTAATTTCAAGAAAAACTTTGAACCTAACTTCTCCAGTGTAAAGCTTTGTTTGATTGATACCCTTACAGTTGATAGTGAATTTCACGAAATCCTTGCAGACAGATGGTTCCGACCGCTGAGGAACACGAGAGCTCGGGAGTTGGTTGCGCCCATGCTGTGCTTGCCAGAGCACGGTGGGATGGTCATCAGTGTCCGCGATTGGTTGGGCGGTGAAGAACGGATGGGATGTCCGCTGAAGATCAGTGCTTCCGATGACGAAGACCACGAAGAGAAGAAAAGCACGAAGCCGGTTGTGCCGCAAAACGGGTATGGGAGCCTTATTGGTGGTGGCACCGCCCAGCCTTCAGATCAACAAGGACGAACAGAACTCAGCGAAGTACTTCTCGACAAGGAGTCATTGAAGACCAACGAAGTTGTCGTCGTGGCTATGGGAGACGAAGCGAGGAAAAGGGCTGGCAATGAGGCAGGGACAGTACGTGTTGGAGCCTTTGGGTACCCTATCCCAGATGCCACGCTGGCTGTTGTCGACCCAGAGACGAGCTTACTTTGTACCCCATTTGTGATTGGGGAGATTTGGGTCGATTCTCCGTCGCTATCGGGGGGCTTCTGGGCTTTACCCAAGCACACAGAGACCATCTTCCACGCAAGACCGTACAAATTCCAGGAGGGAAATCCAACGCCCATGGTTGTCGATCCGGAGTTCCTGAGAACAGGCCTGCTTGGCTGTGTCATTGAAGGTAAGATTTTTATTCTGGGGCTTTATGAGGATCGGCTGCGTCAGAAGGTCGAATGGGTCGAGCATGGCATGGAGATTGCCGAGTATCGGTACTTCTTCGTCCAGCATTTGATTATCAGCATCATGAAAAACGTGCCCAAGATTTTTGATTGTTCAGCTTTTGATGTTTTTGTTAACGAGGAGCATCTCCCTATCGTTGTGCTCGAGTCACAAGCTGCCTCCACCGCTCCGACCACTAATGGAGGACCCCCACGGCAGCTTGATACCGCGTTGCTGGATTCACTATCAGAACGCTGTATAGAGGTTCTCTATCAAGAACACCATCTTAGGGTCTTCTGCGTAATGATCACAGCACCAAATACACTTCCGAGGGTTGTCAAGAATGGGCGACGGGAGATAGCGAACATGCTCTGCCGCAGAGAATTCGATCAAGGCTCATTGCCCTGTGTTCACGTCAAATTTGGTGTAGAGCGAGCTGTCCTGAACCTTCCCGTGGGCGTGGACCCTGTTGGCGGAATTTGGTCGCCGGTCTCGACTTCTGCTAGACAGGAGATCCTAGCGATGCAAGACAAGCAGTACTCTGGGGTGGATCATCGCGAAGTTGTGATAGATGATCGAACATCGACGCCTCTAAACAACTTCTCAAGCATAGTGGATCTTCTTCAGTGGCGTGTCGCAAGGCAAGCTGAAGAGCTGGCCTACTGTACGATCGATGGTCGAGGCAAAGAAGGCAAAGGTGTTACATGGAAAAAGTTTGATACCAAAGTCGCAGCAGTTGCACAATATCTCCAGAACAAGGCCAAGGTTCGACCAGGAGATCATTTGATACTCATGTACACCCACTCGGAGGAGTTTGTCTATGCTGTTCATGCTTGCTTCTGTCTTGGAGCTGTGGCGATTCCAATGGCACCGCTCGACCAGAACCGTCTGAACGAAGATGCTCCGGCCTATCTCCACATGATCGCTGACTTCAGAGTTAAGGCCGTTGTAGTCAACGCCGAAGTGGACCATCTCTTGAAGCAGAAGATTGTCTCTCAGCATATCAAACAGTCTGCGCAAGTCCTTCGAGTTGGAATTCCCTCGACTTACAATACCACCAAGCCTCCGAAACAATTGAAAGGATGCAGGGATCTGGGCTTCACAATGAAGCCTTCATGGGTCCAACCTAGTTATCCTGTACTGATATGGACTTACTGGACGCCCGATCAAAGACGTATTGCGGTACAACTGGGTCATGATACCATCATGGGCACCTGCAAGGTGCAGAAAGAGACATGTCAAATGACGAGCTCCAGGCCTGTGCTTGGCTGTGTTAGGAGCACTATGGGGTTGGGGTTCGTCCATACCTGTCTTATGGGCTGTTTCGTGGGTGCTCCGACGTATCTAGTCTCGCCGGTGGATTTCGCTGGCAACCCACAGTCGCTTTTCCTGACGCTGTCAAGATACAAGATCAAGGACACGTACGCCACAAGCCAGATGCTCGATCATGCTATGAATTCCATGCCGGGGAAAGGTTTCAACCTTCATGAGCTGAAAAACATGATGATATCTACTGAAGGCAGACCACGCGTGGATGTGTTTCAAAAGGTGCGACTTCATTTTGCTGCAACCGGTCTTGACCGAACTGCGATCAATACAATCTACTCCCATGTCCTGAATCCTATGGTGGCCTCCCGCTCGTATATGTGCATCGAGCCCATAGAGCTATGGCTCGACACGCGCGCCCTTCGCCGAGGTCTTGTTTATCCAGTTGACCCGGACACGGATCCGACGTCACTGCTTGTTCAAGATTCTGGAATGGTACCAGTGAGTACTCAGATTGCGATTGTAAATCCTGAAACCAACCGTCTGTGCCACATTGGCGAATACGGAGAGATCTGGGTGTATTCGGAGGCTTGCGTCAAATCTTTCTACGGTTCCAAGGATGTGTTCGACTTCGAAAGGTTCAATGGCCGCACTGTGGATGGTGACCCTCACCTCACTTATGTGCGTACCGGTGACCTTGGTTTTCTTCATAATGTTACACGGCCCATAGGCCCTGGAGGTCAGCAGGTTGAAATGCAGGTTCTTTTTGTGCTGGGTGGTATTGGGGAGACATTTGAAGTCAACGGTCTGAGTCATTTCCCAATGGACATTGAGTACTCGATTGAAAAATGTCATCGAAACATTTTGCCTGGCGGATGGTGAGTCATTCCTTTTGTTCTGTGGACCAAGTTCCTGTCTAATACGTGCAACAGTGCCGTCTTCCAGGCTGGTGGCTTCGTGGTTGTACTTGTAGAGGTCATGCGTCGCAACTATTTGGCGTCGATAGTGCCCGTCATCGTTAACGCTGTACTGAACGAGCACCAAGTGATAGTGGATATCGTAGCTTTCGTCGCCAAAGGCGACTTTCCCCGGTCTCGACTAGGCGAAAAGCAACGCGGCAAGATTCTTGCAAGCTGGGTGACTAGGAAGATGGAGACAATCGCTCAATTCAGTATCAGGGATGCAGACGGCGCAGACAGCCAGATTACAGAAGTTGCAGAGCCGAGAAGTACAGTTGGCAGTGTTCGCATTGGCAGTTCTTTGAAGAACGTCCAAACCATTCCATCCGCGCCTTCGCGACAGCAGAACTATACCGATCTAATAAATGCACCTTCAGAATTGCCAGCACCGTACGAAAGCTCTATCGTCGATTCGCCACCGCTGCCTAGGGAGGTAGACGAAAGGAACATCCCGACAGAAGCAAGAGCCAATCCTTACGCCATTCACGACGAGCTACATATACCACGAGCAGAGCTCGGATATAACGACGATGATTACTCTCAGCGAACTAGACTTGAATCTCAGCGTTACGATTGTGACGACTTGACGACCCCACAACATGATCACGATCCATCAGCGTTCAGTTTTCCTGTCTCGAACACCCCTGCACCACCTGACCCTCACTACGAGTCAAAGCCTTCGTTGTCACTCCCTTCATATAGCGAAGATCATAGTTTCGCCCAAGATGGCAACCTCTGGACCCTGCCTAATCAGCAACAATCGCTGCACACGGACGGAACCGACTGGCCTCAGGAAGCACTCATGCATATGAACCTTGGCGGCGGAGCACGAGCACAGGATCGATACGAGTACGGGAATGCAATGTGATAGGCAATTGATTGGGCGCCAGTGGTGCGTATAGTGAGTTCGGGTTCGAATAGGAGTAGGATGGCATATTAGCGTTCGCACAAGATTCGTGTACATAGTTGTGGGCGAAGGGAGGAGCATAGGTTGGATGGTACGTTAGATTTGGTATTCCCTCTGCAGTATGTATCAGGATGGAAGGGGATTTTTCGGCGGCATTACTATATCAACATCAGCGATATATATGATCTCGACTTACTTCCCGTGAGGATCGGCCTGTATCGTGGGATTACTACCCCGTAAAAGCACATATATGCCCCCCATGAACCTGAGGCGGCTAAACGTCGGGAGCTCTGAAAGTTCGAATGACATTACTGGCGATCATCTTCTACAACTTCGACAACCCAAGCCATGGCTCCGAAATTTGATAGAGATGATGATTTCGTCTTCACTATATCTGACGATGACAACTTCCCACTTGAAGACGAAGAACTGGAGACATCTCCCAAGAACCCACCAAGCAATGGTACCAAGCGCAAACGATCTCACGAACCTACGACGAACGGCCCCAACAGGACTGCAAAGAAGCAGAGGAACGGCGAGTCTTCCCGGCACAATGCGGAAGATGATATAGATATTTCGGGACAAGAGAACGGGTGGACGGCCCATGGCGAAGACGATGGAGCACTAGACTCGGATTTCGAGTTCCAAGTTGGACAAGGCGATAGTGGAGTTGTTGAGGACTTCAATGCCTGGGATATTGATGGAGACCAGCGAACCAGGAGTGCGGGAGGTGATAAGAAGGGCGTCGATATTGACGCACTGATTGCCCGGCGGAGGAAAGATACGGAGAAAGGGCAGAATCAGGATGTCAATGGAGGCAAGGTCGCAGAATCCACTGCTAGCAAAGGTGATAGTGATGAGGAGCTGGACCGGCAAGTAAAGCACTCAGATGGAGAAAGCGAAGAGGAGGACATGGATGAGACATTGGCTCCAGATGGTTTTGGCATGGGAGCTACCGGAAGTGATGAAGAGGAAGACATCGCACAGTGGCCTGAAGAAAGCTCAGATGAGGCTTCAGAGAACGACCTCGAGGCAGAGCCGGTCCCTCATCCAGATGACGAAGCTTCAGACGCATCCAAAACCTCCGATGAAGATGACGCCGAAGAGAGAGCCCGCCGCGATGCTTTCTTCGCTCCTGAAGAGCCCTCAGAGGGCACATCGAATGCAAAACCCTCACCCAACTCCTTCCAAGCCATGTCACTCTCTCGTCCTATTCTGCGCGGTCTTGCTTCCTGCGCCTTCACAACTCCGACCCCAATCCAAAGCAAAACGATCCCTGTTGCCCTCCTTGGCCGTGATGTTGTCGGAGGCGCTGTCACTGGCTCCGGCAAAACCGCCGCCTTTATAATCCCCATCCTCGAGCGTCTCCTCTACCGGCCCAAAAAGATCCCCACCTCCCGTGTCGCCATCCTGATGCCCACCCGCGAACTCGCGGTCCAATGCCACACCGTCGCCCGCAAACTCGCCTCCTTCACCGACATCACCATTGCGCTCCTCGTTGGTGGGCTCTCCCTCCGCGAGCAAGAGACCGCCCTACGCACCCGCCCAGACATCATCATCGCCACCCCCGGCCGCTTCATCGACCACATGCGCAACTCCCCCTCCTTCACCCTCTCCACGCTCGAGATCCTCGTCCTCGACGAAGCCGACCGCATGCTCGACGATGGCTTCGCCGACGAGCTCAACGAGATCCTAACCTCCATCCCCCGCTCCCGCCAAACCATGCTCTTCTCCGCCACCATGACCACGCGCGTCGAATCGCTCATCCGGCTCAGCCTCAACCACCCCGTCCGCCTCGTCATCAACCCCCCAAAACGCACCGTCACGACCCTGACCCAAGAATTCGTCCGCCTCCGCCCCGGCCGCGAGGACAAACGCCTCGCCTACCTCCTCCACCTCTGCCGCACCACCTACACCTCCAAGACCATCATCTTCTTCCGCCAGAAAGCCCTCGCGCACCGCATCCGCGTCCTCTTCTCCCTGCTCGACCTCCGCGCCGCCGAGCTCCACGGCAGCATGACGCAGGAGCAACGACTTGCCGCCCTTACAGCTTTCCGCTCTGGCGCTGCCCATTTCCTGCTCGCGACCGATGTGGCCAGTCGAGGGCTCGATATCCCGAATGTGAGTACGGTGGTGAACTACACCGCGCCGCAGAACGCAACAATCTACCTGCACCGCGTGGGGCGTACGGCGCGCGCAGGCCGACCGGGGCGAGCATGTACCCTCGCCGCGGAACCAGACCGTAAAGTCGTGAAGGAGATAGTCAAGGCAGCGAAAGCACAGAACGCAAAAGTCGTGTCCCGGACTGTAGACGCAGAGATTGTAGACGCGCTGCACACCGAGCTCGAGGCGCTAGAGCCAGAGATCGACGCCATCCTCGAGGAAGAGAAGGCGGAACGCGCGCTGCAGGGCGTGGAGATGCAGATCCAGAAGGGGGATAATTTGATGAAGCATGAGGATGAGATCAAGGCGCGGCCGAAGCGGACGTGGTTTGAGAGTGAGAGGGAGAAGGTCGTGGCGAAGAAAAAGGGGTTTGAGGAGCTGAATGGGGTGGGGGGGAAGGAGAAGAAGAAGGGGAGGTTGAGTGGGAAGGATAGGAAGAGGTTGGATGATGGGAGGGAGAGGAGGGAGGGGAAGGTGTGGAAGAAGGGGACGGGGGGGAGGGAGAAGGGAAAGGAGGGAAAGGAGAGGCAGAGGGTAAAGGTTAGGAATGGGAAGAGGAAGTGATGGGTGTAGCTACTTGTGGCAACCTCCATTAGATGTAGCTAGATGTAGCTAGTGTCTCATGCAAGATTGCCTCGCAACAATGACACTGACCCTTCTCTCATTGGCTCTCTCTTGGGGACTATGGTACTCCTACCCTTTCCCATCCTTTCACTTTCATGATTTGGCCGCCCACAAGCCATCGGCGCGCATCACGTAAATCAATCACAGCACACGAAGTTTCAGTAATGCATTATCCCCTCTATCAAGAGCTAGCTACATGAAAGAAAATAATTCCGGATACAATCTAGGCCTCCCCCGCCTCCACCGCCATTACCCACCACATTTGCTCGAAAAGATATGTGGCTGAAAGAGCCGGGCGACAGCGATCACATGGGAGTAATCTGTCGCAGTATGAATGAGACCTTCTATCCTGATCGGACACTGTGTCGGCAGCTGGGCCGAGAGTGTGATAAGGATGCTGGAATAATTAGGTGGGGTTGGGGGGGGGGGTTGACAAAGGGGTAAGGATGCTGCGAGAGTGGAGTTGAGCCGCTGATTGGAGACGGCTGCTTGGAAGAAGAGTGTAGAATTGAAATGGGTGATTGAGCTGGCTGAGGATGCTGCTCGGAAGTCTGTAGAATAGAAGGGCCGATATCGTCAGTTGGGAGTGTTCAGTGTGGAAAGCTTAGTCGTTGATGTTGTCCGGCTTGCGGCTGATGTCGATCAGGGTGTCGTGGAGGAACTGCGCAACGGAGATGCTGTAGGAAATGTCAGTGTGGTACCAACACTGGTGGTAGCAAGGGTCGGAGGTTGAGGGAAACGTAGGGATGCAACCTCTCACTCCTAGGAGCTGAAGATCCGAAAGGTTGACTTTTTCATTCTGGAGTGTACTTACGTCTTCTTCTGTTTCCACCCAATCTCCGCCAGAGTTCCCTGGTATACAAATTTCATGAAATACTTGTCGGCGACACCTTGACCTGTCAACCAGTTGCCTTTCCACTGCAAGTCTTCGTTGTCTGCCTCAACCTTGTCCCAGTACGGGATATTGACCTGGACCTTCTTGATTTCCCGCCGAGTCAGAAGCTGCTCGCCTCGCCATTCACAGCCACCTTTGGGAGCGTAGTTGATGTCGAGAAGATCCATCATCCGGTCGAATAGACATCTCCCAATCCCCACGTGAGGATGATCGTGACTCGCGTACACAAAGAGCTCTGCAGTGTATATGTAAGAATGGTTCTGGCCCGCAAGGTCGTTTGCATATGTGAAGCCACAGATCGGTTCGGACACGACGCGATGATTGTGACCGTTGGCACCGCTTCGTCCGCTCCTCTGTACTGCCACGTACATATCGAAGCCTTCTTCACGGGTCTCTTGCATCAATTCTCGCATCGTGGCTATGGTCTTGGGCTGGATCTCAACCGTCGCAGCTGTGCTCTTGATGTACCAATTGAAGATTTCCGCCATGGCGCCGAGGTCTTTCTCTTCGGCAGGCCGGATGTAGATGTCTGCAACTGGCTTGTTTGGATGATTCCGCTCCATCTCGATGAAATGCAGCTGACGCTCGCGCTGAAGTGCACGGGCTTCCAGCTTCTGAGCTTTTGTAGGGGCTGGCTGCTCAGGCTCCTCTGTTCTCTTCTTCTTAAGCAATGCCTCGATAGCAGCTTGTGCGGTCTGATTGGATTTGCGTTCCGTGTAAGGATCGTCCAGGCGGTAGGTTTCATGGGCGTCCTCGCTGACAGCGGATTCAAGCCGCCCCTCTACAGGTACATAGGTGCCCATTGCGAAACCAGGAGCTGAAGTGTCCACGACGACAGGCTCTTCACCAATCTCTTGAGCTATCCGACCTGACCATTCGTGCAAGTGAGATTGGTGCTCTGGAGCGTCGTAGTCATGGGGGTCACGCTCCTCCCAAGTACGCTCAACCGTTTCCCAGTTTCCAATGACCGGAATTCGTCCCTTTGGAGGTGGGGAATAGCCTTTGTCGCGCATCATCTTCTCCATGCGAGTACGTCTTCGAGTTGTGTCGCTCAAGTCCCGAGAACCATTAAGATCACCGCCACGAATGTTTGGCTTCTCTTCGTAGGTGTTAGGTGAGACTCTCTCCTTGCCCTTGGCATAGGGTCGAGCAACCGAGGCAGTGGTGGTTTTTGCGGGTGTCACCTCTTCACCGGCGCTGTTATTATTACCTACAGCGCTATGTGGAATTGGATCGGCATTGGGCTCAATTTGACTTAGCTTCTTGACTTTGGGTGGTCGCATATGAGGAGGTAAGTGAGAGTGATCCGGCTCAACAGTCTCTGGTGCCTTCGCCGCATGTTGAGACTGCGTTACAACTGTAGTACTCGGTGAGGCCACATGCGAAGGCGTCTTGTTGCCTTCTGGAGAAAAGGTAAGAGACGCAGTACTCGGTTTCGATGGATCCAATTTTGACTTCGGTACCCGGAGGTGAGGTGGCGTGTAGACGATAGTTTCACCGTGAGCTTGTTCCAGTTGACCCGTCACCTCCTGAACGCCGACGCTAGTATGCTTTACATCTCCAGCGCGGTTGTCTTCACCTGAAGGGTCTGCCGGTCCAATGGACGGCACCACCTTAGAGCGTTGCTTAGAAATGAATGATACTTCATTGACTTCGTCAGCGCGACCCTGCTCAAAGTGCCTCGGGGCTTTCTTTGCAGATATGTTATTGTCGGTTTCTACTCCCGAGCGTGCAGGCTCTGTTGGACTTGAGGCGAAAGCTGTTGTTTGCTGAATGGCGAGGGGGGTCATCTGATATTTAGGATTAATTCCCTTATTCCAGGCATACTGAGGGAGCGCATTCAAATTAATGTGAGGCGTTGCTGCAGGCACGGGTGTCAAAGAAACGGGGTTTCTAGAGGGCCTAGAGTCGCGATTCGGTTTCCCAGCCTCATCTGTAGGCTGAATTGCCTGAGAGTTAGGAGAAGGTGGATCCTCGTCAGACGCACCGTAAAGTTCATCATGCCCAGAAGCCTTGACAACGGCAGCTTGTTTCGTTTGTCGAGTAGGTCGAAGATTTTGAACTCGTATCTGACCAGTCCCGGACCGAGTATCTTTCACTTTGGCGCTCTGTGCATCATCCTGCAAAGCAGATGTGATTTTAGTGTTGGCACCTTGAGCAATGACCGGCGGGGTATGCGCGTCAGCGATACTAGAAGCCTCCGTGATTCCTACTGGAATGCTCGTGGTGGACCGAGGCTGAAGGGCTGAGGCTGACGTGGGTGATGTCGAAGTCTGCTGCTTGACTTGAGACTGGCGTGGCGGCTGGAATCCTCTTGTGTTGCGTTCAGCAGGAGGTGCGTCGAACTTATCGAGATGGACTCCAGACTGGCGCGAAGCATGAGTTGGCCGTGTGCTGTAGCGATCAACAGACGAAGCTGGAGACTTCACATCAGCGGACGTAGGTGATTGACGGCAGGGTTTGCAAGGTGTTATCATACCTCTCGTGGAAGCAGGCATGTCGCCTTGAGTCGGCACAAGAAACTCGGAGTCTTCAGCGATTGCTGTAAGTTCTCCAGTCTCGAAAGTGGTGGAATGATGGTGAGTGTGATTATGATTTTGATCGGGAGTGATGAAGGGAAAGGGAAGGGTCGAGGTCGGTAGGGTGGCTAGCCGAGCTGAACCCTGTGCCTCGTCCAAGTGCTGTCTGTCCGACCATTTGTCGGCAGCCCCCTTGATCGCCAGCTCCTTTTCCTTTTCCTTTCCTTTTCCTTTACCCTTTCCTTTTCCCTTCCTCTTCCCTTTCCCCTTTCCCTTCGATAAAGGCGGATCCGCCGCCGTAGGTTGATGCAAGCGTACAGATCCACTTCCTGTTGCCGTCCTGATCACCTGTTTAGCTTGGAGCTTTGTTTGATCACCGTTGATCTGACCTTTTGTCAACTCCCATACTATGCCGGAATTCTTGCCAGTCTGCGATCATTGCATTGCTCGGCGGAGGCAACTCCCCATCCCGCTTCCGCTTCGTGCCCGCAAGGTCAAGCTTGGTGCGACTGTCATTGACCAGTCGACCTGCTTTAGGTCTTGCTTCGGAAGCAGGAGGCTTCGACGAGGCATGCGTTGCAGTCTTTGCTTTACCATTCTTGATATCCAGCCGGGGCTGGCCTGTCTGATTCTTCGAGCTCTCGGGCTGTGCAGCGGAAGATTCATCCAATTTGATCTGATCAGCTTCCTTTGCAATTACGGCTTTCTTGGGCTTTCTATGTTTCCACGCCTTCCGTTTGGGCTTGGCCACTCCTGACGTGGTGGCCATTGTCGCCGTGCCGGTGGCTGTATTCTGAGCTCCATCGACGCGACGGGTCGAGGGCGACCCACGGACGTTACCGTGAGTGTTGGACTCAGGTCCAGTGGTGGCAATGTTGTTCGCAGTCGGAGTGATAGGATGGAAAGGCTCACAATCAACGACTTCAGGTACGGTTGGGGCGATTCCTGGACCTCCTTTGCCACCAGTATGATCAGCCTGATTACTGCAAGACAGTGGCTGCATATTAGGGACGTACCATCAGAGATAGGTAAGTGAGCCTCTTGCACCGCCGCAGTAGGCTGTGTGAGTGGAGTCGCCGCTTGAGCAGCGGCAGCAGCAGCGTGTTGCGCCTCAAGCTTCCTCTTCTGCTTATTCCGTGCGCGCCTCTGGTTCTGGTTTCTCCATTCATGCTCCCCGGTCTGCTTTGACTCAGAGGCTGCCGCTTCGGTCATGTTGTGAGGTGGGCTCTTCGCCATTTGTTGAGCTCGTTGGAGGTGTGGGTGTCGAGATCAATTTGTGGAAAAAGCCGTTCGAGGACTCTTGAGGCTTGTTCAACTAGTGGCGCGGAGGCATACTGAAAGAGCGTGTTGTCTAGGGCGTTCACGGGAAAATACAGTTTCTTGCTTTGGTGGGTGGTATAGGAAACTTTTGACAAAGGACAGATTCACAGCAGTATTGTGTCCTTATGAACAGTATCCTTTACCGTGCTTGCAAAGACTTCAGGTAAGAGTCGCCCTCACGTTGAGTGAACAGGACAAGACAAGTGTACTTTGGTAGAATTCAGACTGGAGGCAGGGGATGTATCGCTTGTGTGTTGGAAACAGTCGCCGCGACTTCGTCTGAGCGCCGAGACTGTTGCTAAGCGTAGCGACAATGGAATTTCCGATAGATACTGCAATTCCTTCAGAGTTGGTGTGCAAAGTTACTGATGCTCTAACACTATATTGCGCTCTTGAATTTCTGACCTCCATGCCCAATGCTTGTTTCGACAGACAGTTCAAGGTTATTCTTGTGAGCGTACTAAGGAAGCTGCTGTCGGTGCCATGCTGGCCATCGAGACTTCGCCGTCTCTCTTCGGAACCTTTCTTACTACAGGAGAGGGTCATGGTCCCGAAGATTTAATATGCGATCAATGAATGGTCTTCGGCTTCCGACACTTTAGTGGTTCAAGTCAAGCAACCCAAGGCGTTCCATCCGGCGTCTTTAACAGACCCTGTCTCAGAAGCCGCTTCCCATTGAAACCATCAAACTGGAGATGAGAGATCTGGCGACACAAAACATATTTCTCAGCCTCTGAGGCAGCTTTTATGAACTGTGTTACACGAGAGATCTCGGAGAGAATTGAGCTTTCCTGTCAGCTGGTAGAGCGATAGTGGGTTCAGCAAAGTAAGCCAAACTGGCTTGAGGGTGCTTTGGCAAGGAAAGATGCGTGCATACTGAAACAATTAGGGATTGGAAGGTCAAGGCAATGTACTGGAGTGGTGTTATGTTAGCCGCGTTAGAAAGATGAAGCAGCGGCAAGCGAGCCTTATGTTTTGCAGGATTTGCCGAAGCGAAGCAGTCACTCATCACGATAATAAAAATGCTATCAATCTTGAGGAAAGCACGGCTCAAAGACAAGGAGATGAGGATACTCATGCTGTAGGTCGAGGTTGGGCGTCTGACTTGTCGAGCTGACGGGAACAGAGGCCTGGACAATGCGGGAAAGACGACGATTGTCAAGAGGATCATGAAGGAGGATGTCAATACTGTCAGTCCAACGCTCGGCTTCATCATCAAGACGATTGACTACAACGGGTATGCAAGCTCTGGTTTGATTAATTGACGGCACACTGACGCAAGAGAACAGCTATAAACTCAACATCTGTATGAATCCCATGCCCACGCCCGGACGATGTCCCCCAGCTAACAGGGAACGAGGGGATGTGGGAGGTCAGAAGACCCTCCGGTCGTATTGGCGGAACTACTTCGAGAAGACGGACGCCTTGATATGGGTGGTGGACGCCACAGATAGGCTGAGGATCGGAGACTGTTGCGAAGAGCTTGCGGGACTGCTTCTTGAAGAGGTAAATCGTCCATAGCTGGAGCTGAGAATTTCTAACCCCTAGTAGCGTTTGATGGGAGCAAGTCTACTCGTCTTCGCCAACAAGACCGACGTCGAGGCTTGTATGACTGCCGAGGAGATAGGCAGGGTGCTTTCCACCATCCATTGCGGGTCGGGACTGCTGGTGCTGACTTCCCTCCTAGGCGCTTCAACTGGACACGATCAAAACTCACAAATGGACCATAGTCGAGTGCAGCGCCATCACAGGGAACAACCTCGAAGCAGGGCTTGAATGGGTGGTACAGGATGCCCGGGACAAGCTGTTCTTGTATTGAAGCCTGCTAGACTGCAGCTTTTCCCAAGACAGTCCACGTTTGGTGCTAGTCCCGAAAAGGCTCCAATGCTTGGCCGCAGATGCGGTCTCAACAGCTTTTCACGATAGAGAAATGAGGATATTTATTCACGGCGAGCACAGGGTGGCCTATCCATCACGGAAGCTGCAATCCGTTGATGATGAGTAGAGCTCGTGATCTCATACTGATGCCGTAGACTGAAACAACGCTCTCATAGCCCCTGCTCGCTGACGGTGATGATCGACAATCTTTCGACGCTGATGCACCTCGCTTCGCTTTCAGTAGTACCTGTTGATCTTCCTTGCAACACTCATTGCACTAGTCCGAGGTCTCACGTAGGCTGTGCCGGTCAAATCCAGTCAATCCTCCATCATGACTGAGGCCGACGGTTCGGAAGATGTCAATGACTTTTTAAAACGGATTCGCGAACTGGGGGATCAACGCGACAGGGAAGACGAGGAGCGGACTCGAAAGCTGGAACAGGAGATACTCCAAGGCCGCAAGCAGAGGGAGGCCAGGAGAGCTGGTTTGCACCCGACAAGCTCCACCGCGCAGTTCCCACGCGAGCTAATTGACTTTCAGAGCGCGCCCGGTCCTTGTCTCCCTCAAAGTCCAATGCGGGCACACCCTACTCCACCGACACCTCCATGCAGGATCCAAGCATCTCACCCGGCAACCTACCGCAACTATCTTCACTAAGTCAACAACGCGTTCGCCGCGGTTCCCAATCACCGAAAAATATGTCATATCAGCAAAACGCTAGACCAGAGCCAGAGAATACACAGTCACATCGGAATCCATCAATGGCCCCACATAGCTCCCCAAGCGCTGCGATGGCTCCAGCGCGGTCTAACACAATGTCGTGGCAGCAGCGTCCTTCGTCACGAGGGTCAGCTGCGACAAGGTCTCGACCGCTGTCAATGGCAGCTTCGGAAAACACCGCCGCACGATCTCCTAGAGCGAGCATTGAGCCGTTGTCTGGTAATAACACGGCCATATCAAGGAACGAGATCATGCGATCGCTGGGCGCGAAAGATCCTACCTATTTCAAACAAACCGAGGAGCGGGGCCATGGGTCGGCAGCTTTCAGGAGGAATCAGGCAGACGTTGCCCCTGAAAGTTCTCCTGTTGCCGAAGCGATGAGGTTACCAGGGATGTCGAGGGAGACGTCGGCAGAGCCGGAGAAGAGGTTTTCCCCTCCAGTGAGCGTGCGCTCTACTTCGCCGTCAATAGGTATGTATTATATGGCTGAGTCGACCATTATCCGGGATATTGCACATAATGGGACGAAGACCTCAGAAGCCCAAGATCACCAGATGGCATTTTTCTGGAGGGCTCAGACTTGGCAAATGACGAACTCAAGCATTGCTGACTTGGGAATCTCTCACAGAAGGCTCAATTCGGGGCGGCTTAGGCTCGGTACACAAATACTCCAGCTCAGCGTCGCTTTCGTCTACAAGAAGTATACGTTCTCCATTGCCAACAGTAAGCAGTCAACGCTTCGAACCCCCTTCGTCCGAGACAAACACCTCACAATCGGCTGAGTCCAACGCCAACGTTCGAGCTCTAGCAATGTCCCCGTCGCAGGGCCGTATCTCCCTTGAGCGTGTCGAAAGACCGGTATCCCCCACTAAAGGTCTGGGCGGGTTCGTCCAAAGCGCTATGCTCAAACGCTCGGATAGCGTCAACAAGAGGTGGAGCACACAGGCTGGTCCTGGTCTCAGTAGAGGCAATTCAATAGCAAGCAGCAGGAGTGGGGTTGACGGAACACTCGCCGCAGTGGGCGGCATGGGGCCACCTAGGGATGTTCGAGGAAGCTTCAGCCGTGAAGCGTCACCAGTCTCGAGTTCGCGGCCAGGATCCAGCCATAGTAATCTTACGATCACCCAAGCCCCTGAAGGTATGTCTTTGAAGATAGCTTGTCTCATAACTTCCTCCTTCCACGAACTCGACGGTTGCTGACTCCTGGAGCTGAAATAGACAAGGAGCGGCCTTCTACCGCTGGCAGTGCAAACACCCCAACATTTGATCAATCTAGTGATAGCTTAGGCAAGACCGCTCCTCCACTACGAAGGGAAGTTAATTCTTTCTCCGAGCTCCAAGGGGTTATGGAAGAGGAGACGCATGATGAGAAGGGGCCTCCCGCAAGTCCGAGCAAACGATGGAGTCCAACGAAATCGAGCTGGCTCGAGAATGCCATCAATAAACCCGAATCTCCTAGGCCGAAAGCAGCACCGGCCCAACAGCCAAGCTGGATGAGTGAACTCAATAAAGCAAAGCAACAGCGCGGTAGCGTGGATCTTGGGAAACCCAGGGACTTCAAAGAGGTCACCACAGCTAGTTTCATGCGTTCACCGCCTATGGGTGGCTTGATTAAATCACAGTCACTTCGCGGACTCTCCTCCGAACTCGGTGCTGGCATCTCCAAACCCAAGGCCAAAACCCCAAGCTCAAGCCCATCCTCTCGGCCACAAGTGTCCGTGCACGAGACCGCGGCTAGCAAAGCACCAGAGCTGGAGCTGGAGCCAGTACCGTTCACGAAACCAGTTACGCAAGAAACAAGGCCTCCTGATGAGAAGCCTATGCAACATGAGCCAGCAACAAAAGAAGCCGCATCAATATCCCAATCGCCACGGGCGAAACTATCACCTGACAAGCCGAATGGTAGACGTTCACCTTCGGTAAAGGGAAAGCCAGAAACGCCTCCAAAGAAGGACTTCACGTCCAATTTGAAACCTCGAAAGGTGTCCGGCGCCAAAGAGACTGAAGACGAACCTGAATTTAAGAACGTCTTTGGCAAGCTCAAGCGAACACAGACCCAAAATTACAAAGCGCCAGATGAGCTGAAGGACAACATCATGAGAGGCAAAGCTGGACTCAATGTCACGGGTGGACCAAAGCAGACCGAGCGCAAGGATGAGTTCAAGGATAGTATCCTCAAGAAAAAGGAAGGCATGAAACTACCGTCAGCGTCAACTACCATTAGAAGCGCTAGTAGTAGTGTTTCAAAAGATCAGGACGTGCCATTGCCGGAAGCTCTTGCTAAGAGACAGGATTTGGCAAGGTCTGGAAGCAGATTAAACAACACCACCAAGAATGAGAAGCCTTTTGAGCCTTCTGCTGCAAGTAGCGTTCATAGTCCCAAAGCCGAGTCAGAGCTTCTACATCCTAGAAAGACGTCAAGTGAGCCAACGAGGTCGCGAAAAGAACCAACAATGGACGGCAAATTAGGAGGCAACTTCAATGCAGCGTTGGCAGGACTGATCTCCCGGGGCCCTTCGCCCATGGCAAAGAGTAATGGCACTGGTCCAACCCGGGCGCCTGATATGGATTCTAGCAAGCCTCCACCTCAAACAGACAACATTGATTCAAGTTCAGAAAGCGGCGCCCAACTCAGCCACATGACAAAGGGAAGAGCACGAGGTCCGAAACGGCGGCTACCAACCACTGCTGATATCAAACCTGGCACTACTATATCAGCCGAGAAACCTCGTCTCGAGAAGGCAGGGGCTCCATCCGCTATCAAAAGCCCTGATATCGCGACGAAGGGCCGTGACAGGGAATCAACCTTGAAGGGGTCGGAAATACGCCCTCTGGGCCAAATCTCTGATAATCATCGAAAAGTGTCCCAACCAACTTCTCCTCGCAAACCATCCACCCGAATTAACTTGCCTGATGATGCGAAACAGCAATCCCCGAAGCCAGCAACCGAGGACATCGGAACACCTAAAGTCTCACCTCAAGTCAAGCAAAAGCCCACAATGACAACGGAAACACCGAATACCAGGAAACCCTCGACATCCACGACACAACCTCTTCAAGCCAGATCCCTCAATTCTCCTGACCTGCAGAAGCCATCTGAAGCTGCTTCGTTACCACCAACCAGGCAAATCGACCTAGTGTCAACCAACAGCGACGCACCTAGACCCTTTGTGAAAGATGCCACCGTCGCGTGGCAACAAGCACCCTCGACGCAGCGTAACGGCGTGAGGTCGCCCATCAAGCTCCCTAAACGCAAAGACGAGGTAGCAGCGCACGAGCAAGCAGGTTCAAAACCCGCTACATCCAAAGTGCCGATTGGGCTTGGCATCGAAACTGCTAGCGACAAGCCTCAAGCTCCCTCTCCATTCGCTTGCAATCTCCCAGCTTCCCCTGCCGCATCTCCTAGATCACCTAAGTCGCCCCCCCTACCTGCCAAAAAGCCGGCATCGATCGCCAGCAGAGTCCCTTCCAAAACCCTCACCCCTCAACCGCCACCATGGAAATCAAAAACCTCCTTGTCGCCGAACTCTGAGGCGAGCCGTGTCCTCACAGACTTTTTCGGAGAGTCTCCGATCTGCAACACCAAGTTCAGAATCGATACTCAGTCCATCATCTCCGCCCGCTCTTCGCATGATGGTTCCGGGAAAATAAAGACCCTCCGGAAGCAGATCTTCGAGGTAGCAGCGGACGGCAAACTTCTCCCTGTCCCTTCGCCTCAGGAACACATCCTCTTCGAAGCTAATCTCTACCTCTGTACCCATGTTTTTGGCAGCGCCACCGGCACTCGGACTACAGAAGTCTACCTGTGGTGTGGTGATGCTGTGCCGACATCGGCAGTGGAAGATGCACAGCTTTTCTGCCGGAAAGTTGCAAGAGATAGTAGTGGCAAGCTCATCATCCTCAAGCAAGGCAAAGAAACGGCAAACTTCTTCCAGGCCCTAGGCGGTATCGTCATAACGCGACGAGGCTCGAGTGCCAAAGCGGGCTCATCGGCAAGCTCGGCAGGTACATACATGCTATGTGGACGGCGCCATGTTGGCCAAATCGCATTCGATGAGGTCAACTTGACGCCTTCAAGCCTCTGCAAGGGCTTTCCGTATATCGTCTCCCGCCCCTCTGGCAAACTATATCTCTGGAAAGGTTCCGGCTCCGGGGCTGATGAGTTGGGCTGCGCGAAGCTAATTGGTATGGACATCAGCCTCACCGGGGAAATCGAAGAAATAGAAGATGGCCACGAACCCGCGTCATTCTGGGAGTTGTTCCCAGACGGCAAGCAAGGGCTGCCGAATTCCGACGCACTACGACATTGGCAGTTGAAAGGCTCATGCGATAAATATGCAAACAGGCTTTTCAACGTCGAAATCGAGGCACCACGGCCAAAGTCCAGCTCAGGCTTCTTGTGGGGACGGAGAGGCAGTGCGCCCTCCAGCGAAGATGACGGGGCAATGATCGCCGTGATCAACGAGATCAATCCATTTGCGCAACTGGATCTAGAAAATGAAGGCATTCACGTTCTCGATGCCTTCTTCGAGATCCATGTGTAAGCTTCCTCACACCCCTTTACCCCTCAAGAAACCCTATCCTCGGTCTCAGCTAACCCTCCCCAGCCTCGTTCCCTCGAATCCCAAATCCCTCCTCCATACCTTCCGCGCCGCCTGTGAATTTGCACAGGAGTACGGCATCCTCGTCGCCTCAGCCGAAGACCGGCCTTTCGTCCCTGTCAGTAGGGTGGTGCTCGGGAGGAGCGTGCCTGAGGGCGTGAAGCGTGCCTTTCGCAAATGGGTCGATACGCCGTATGAGAGGATGGAGTGTGTGGCTTTGCCGTTGAACGAGAGTTTGAGAGCGACACAGCCTGCGTGATCGGGATAACAGGGTCTTGGTCTCGCGCGGGATACGAAACTGGATGAGAGACGAGTGCGGCGCCGATCGTCAGGCCGAGGCAGGGTCTGGGGTCGTAGAAGTGGGAGCAGGGTGACTGGGGAAGTATGAAGCCGGATGAGGATGGGGGTTGGGGAGGTTCTTCGATTCTTGTACATGAACAGTGGGGTGATTGGAAGCTGAAGATACACGGTGGGCGGTGAATGGTGATTGATATCTACCATGGATGCCAGGTAGAGGCTCGAGACAGCACCGAGCAAGAGGTAGGCATGCAAGCCACCCCAATTTTCACCTTCTGAGAGAATCCAGAGAACGATTCTGTTCTTACCTTAATATTGATCTTGCCCTCCCTCCCCTCTTCCTCCTCGCCAAACACCCTTTCCCATTTACTACCCTCCACCGACCCCACTTCTCCCTTCCCGCTGCGTACTTTGCTTTCCACTTAACACCCAATAGCCCTACAATTTCACCTGTCCAGCCCTACACATTCCCCCCCCCATCATCTCCCCCCCATCTCCTCGCCCCCCCACCTCCGCACCTCCCCTTCAGCACCAACCCCTTCTCGCCTCATCCACACCACCCGCGCCCTCAAATCCAATCCCTGACCCCCTCCCTTGCCTTACTTCCTCCCCCAATGACTCCATGCCCACACTACCCAGCCACAGCCCGCCCCCCCTTCTTCCTCGACCCTGCAGCCGCTATACTGCATCGCCACCACGGCGAGTGGGACTACGAAATGGAGGCGAAGCTCGTTCAGCAGATGGGAATTCTAAAGGGACGGACAGAAATGTTGGCACGTACAGAGGGGAGCAGCTTGAGCTGGTGATGAGGGTGTGAAAAGATGGGTTGGAATGATAGGGGAAGGGGGTGGTGAGGAATGGGCTTGCTATGTGGAGTAGTAGGTGCGTGGTTTGTGAATGATAAGCTATTGTTGATAGACTTAGAGTATTCAGGTGGGAGTAGCGATTGTATGGATATAAAGTTTGGTCAATAATGATCGGAATCAGTCTTCACAGATGGGTTGGTTTAGAGGCCAGGGGTTTATCGATAGATTGGAGTACGGTTACGCTACGCTATGCTATGAACAGAAAATGCCCTTTCCCGTTCGCTGAACGGTCGTCGTGTCGATAAAAATGTGCCCGTCATCAAGGCTGGTGGTGTCTTTGAGCGACCGCAGTCCCATGCGGTGTGTGTATCTAGTCGTTGAAATGAACGTGGACGAAGGAATGTCGATGTCGTTAGAAAGAGTGTGTGTGCCTGACACATTTAATTGCCGCCCGCGGCACCCTTTGCCTTCTCGGCAGCTGCAGCCTTCGCCTTCTTGGCCGCGGCCTTGGCCTTCCTTGCCGCAGCCTTCGCCTTCTTCCCGGCTGCTTTCTTTCCAGCAGCAACGGCCCCAGATGGTTGCGCGGAGCCAGCAGCGATGGTACCGTTTGCTGTAGCGCCGCCTGCGTTGGCACACCCACCGCCGGCTGCGGCCCTCTTGGTGGGGTCACGGGGCATGATGAACGATCTGCCCTGCGCTTTGGCGTTGCCAGCCCGACCACTAGCTCCCTGACCCTGGGCAGCGGCTTGCTGGCCACCGGAAGCTACTGTGCCGTTGCAGACGGCAGCGTTAGCATTACCAGCTTGGGCTTGGGGCTTGTTCTCTGCGGGCTCTGCCCCTTCCCCTGTCTCTGTCTCTGCCTCTGGCTCGGGCTTGGGCTCGCGGGGAAGGAGTTCTGGTTGGATGCCTGCTGGTGCCTTGTTTGTGGTTTCGGAAAGCGAGACTGTGGCTAATGGGGCTGCTGCTGGGAGAGCTTGGACGGCGACACCGGCGGCAAGAATCGAGAGAAAGAGTGTCTGCGCGTGCATCTTGAGGAAGTGGTGTAGATTGAATGAAGTTGGGTTGTAAAGGGATGGTAGCGTTCTGTGCAACAGAACTTTGAAAGAATGTAAAAGTCCTGGCTAGCAGTGACTTTGGGTATGAGAGGAAAAGGAGTTGAATTGAAGGACCTTGAAATGCAATGATCGACTGGAGTGAAGAGAGAAGAACAGTGGTGGAGGGGCCCTTATAATATAGTCGAGCATGATGGACTTGCTAAAGGCGTCAGCAGTAACAATTAGGTTAGATTTTCAGAACTCGACACCAACGCATAAAGCTTTGCTGACAGCCTCTGGGTGGATTATACGCTCACATGGCAGCCAAAGAAAAGGATATCAGAGCATGACGACGCTCGAAACGTAAGACGAACGGCTTGTAGACTTAGAGCTTGACCTGGATCATCGGTTCATTCGAATCAAAGGCTCAGTAAGGGTCAAGTCCTTGAACAACAAGCAAACGCGCGTCCTAGCGGACATCCTTTTGGTTGGGGCTCTTGCACTTGTATCAGAACGCCCAGCGTTCGACAAGTTGCCGCAGTCATGCCATAGACCTGTGAAGAAAACATTTGCCCAACGTATCGTCTGAAGAATTACTTGGCGGACCAAGGCGTCAGCAAAGCATCCACAGATAACCTTGAGATTCATGCTTGGCAATTTGAAACTCCGAGCAGAGCATGGTGTGACTGGCCCGGTGTGCCATCAGCACCCTGACAAAAATCCGGTCAATCAGCGATCAAACGATGCATAACACCATCCATGACTTGAGCAAGGATCTCATTCAGGCAATGCTTGTTGTTCTGCAAGCAGTGTCTCGTCTGAAGTGCCTGCAGGAAGGGTCAGAATGGTGACGGGTCAGCGCTTCCAGAAGTCGAGCTCAAGTCTCCCAATTGTAGAGAAACACTTGCATCTGGCATCCAAAGGCTTCTTCGATCATATCAGAGGCATGCGAGTAAAGATGTCGCCTTCCAACCAGAATGTCAGACCAAAGACGAGGCTGGAGAAGAAAGGTTGGATTTTGAAGTCGTGGATGCTCGGGCTAGTCCCAAGTAGGAAAGCTCGGCTGCAAGCGCACACGCTAGTGCCACGAGCACTCCGCCGCTTCAATTTGAAGAGCACATCTGCCTCCATACCTATCGACATCTAAGCAGGAAAGTATCCGATATCATGTGTGAGTATTGCGCTCCTAGTCTCTTGCAACAATCACCGGAGACATTACTGACGGCTGCTGTAGCTCTCGTTGCTGGAGAGAAGTCGAACTTCCAATTCATCCTTCGACTCCTCAACACCAACGTCGATGGAAAGCAGAAGATCATGTACGCCTTGACCAAGATCAAGGGTGTTGGCCGTCGATACTCCAACCTGGTCTGTAAGAAGGCCGATGTCGACCTGAACAAGCGGTGGGTTCTTTCGATCTTTAGCGATTGTCTCATGCGATAGAAGAACATTGTATTGGAACAGCCTGTGATACTGATTTGTCTCTTTCTAGCGCTGGTGATATTACCTCGGAAGAACTCGAACGAATCGTCACCATCATTCAGAACCCTACCCAGTACAAGATCCCAACATGGTTCCTCAACCGTCAACGTGACATTGTCGACGGCAAAGACTCCCAGGTGCTGGCGAACGGTATGGACAGCAAATTACGTGAGGATCTTGAGCGTCTGAAGAAGATCCGCGCACATCGTGGGTTGAGGCACTACTGGGGCTTGCGGGTTCGTGGCCAACACTCGAAGACTACGGGTCGCCGTGGGAGGACTGTGGGTGTTTCGAAGAAGAAGGGTTAAGCGGTGTGGCATGGTAGAGTGGGGTGGGCTTGCTGCAATCTGGTGTTTTCATGCCAGATTGTTTGGCCAGGGCGCTTAGTCGAGCAGCTTTAGCAATACGACAATGTCTGAACACCAACATATTGGAAATTTTACTATGTTGAATGGCGACATCATCCAGCAAGAGTATCGACTGCACACATTGCAGGATCGCGTGTTCTTTAAAATGGCAACTGCAACATCGGTTATGGACGAATCAACCGGAACAAAAATCGCGATGGGGTATCTAATTCTCTTCATGGGTTACGGCCATATCCAGAACTTCTATCCTCCCCTTTCCCTTCGTCTCCGCTCCAATGAACTCACTCAGACCTTTGAATGCCCCCGGCTCCACGAAGCCTTGTACTTCCCACTCCGAACCCATAGTGTCTTGGCTCTCAACTTGTTCAACATAGCTCAAAATCCGGTCCTTCACGGTCCCTGTGCCTTTCTCTCCATCCCCTTCCGCCCCATCCTCTGCTCCTTCCTTCTTTGGCGCAGGCTTCGCTGCCTGTTTTAAGATACTCGTTGCGCACGTTATCCTCAATCTCATCCTCGCTCTAGAGATAGGTATAGGTTGCCACGCAATGAGCGCTTTCATGGCATCCAATGCCTGACTCTTAGCTGATCTAGTAGTGACAACACCCGTCCAGGTCGGTCGTGGATTGGCTTTTTCTGAGTCATCGCCGTTTGAAAGCGTAGCTGTGCCGCTACCTTTGCCCTCGCCGTGCTTCCCTCCTTGACTGCTTAGCTGATCCAGCGCCTTTCCTATTATCCCTACCGTGTAGACTCTCTTGTTTCTTGGGTCCACCAGCTTCGAGGCGACAAGATCTATAACCTCGTTGTGTATCCTTTCCAGCTGGGCATTTCGCTCCTTCTCTCCAACCTGCATCTCGCCCTTCTTCAGTATCTCTGTTATGATATCATTAAGCGGTGTTTTGGCGCCGAATGCCTTTGCCAAATCTTCTTTAGGTGCCGTTTGGCCCTTGCTGACGGAAAGGAAGACATTTGGGATTTGTAGGACGTTGTCGAGATCTGTTTCGACGCCGGAGCGGTATTCCAGGACTTTGTTCTTGTAGCATGCTACTTCAAATCGCTTCTTGCCTATGTATCCTCAGTGGCCCATTCCCCGCTTGAAGTTAGGTAATTGGGGCTGACCCTTTTTCAGACGTACCATAGAGACGTTGGTAAGTCGTATTTGATTTGAAGGCTATTTAGTTTAGTAAACCGGAGACCACCGAATATGATGGATAGATGCTCACCTGGTTGATGTTCTGAGGCATCTTCAAGAGATCGTCTGGGCGCGGACAAGAGGTTCAACTAATTAAGTGATTATGGCTGGTCTCTGGCAAGAAATTGTGGTGCATCACGATGCTTGGCGTATATTCTTTGGCGGTTGCAAAATGCTTGCGACTTCGGCAAAACTATTTCCCCCTACCACAACGCAACTTCGGAATAATGCTACATTTAATAGCCTATAGCTTTATCAACAAGCTCTCGAATTTTGTTGTTAAAACTTGAGAACAATTCTCTTATCTAAAATTTGTTAAAGACCTGTCAATTTGTATCTTAGTAGCGTGGATCGTAGACGTTTGTTCTAGCTGTATTTTCTTAGTATTTTATCTAGTACTCCAATCCTATTTTTAATCCTAGCTACGTTTAAGTCGAAATCTTGAAATCTCAAATAACTCTATGTGCTCTCAATAGAATTGTTCAAAATTACATTATAGTACTCACGAGGACTAGATCTACTACAGAAACTATAATTTCCAGATCTTTATGCAGGATTGTCAAGTGCAATTTTTGATTCTAATTGTGGCGGGGGAAATCGATTCTCCCAAAAGTCGCAAGCATTTTGCAACTGCCAACTACCGAGTCCGGCATGGCACGTCCCGCCCGTCACATGGGCAGATCTTGATTGCTCTTATCGATAAGATTGGACCTCGGCAACAATGATCATAGCATCATGCACCTGTCCGAAGCAGTGGCTCCTCTACGTATGTATGCTCGACCCAAAGAAGGCTGCAATTTTCTTTTATTCCAGCTGAAGAAGATTTTACAGTTCATCTTGGTGCTTCAGGAACATCAGAACAGTTTTGCTGCGGCTGACAATGGCTCCTGACAAGGCACCCAAAGCCCTCCTCTTCGACATCGGAGGTGTCTGTGTAAGTCTTCCCTTTCCAACGACGAATGAAGGAAATTGTACCTAAATTTTCCTTACTTGAACGATGTAAAACGTTGTCAATTGGCACTATGAACTCCAATTCCTTAAAAGGGCGATCCCAAGGTCATCCGACGAACTTGACTGTTTTCCGTGGCAACCTAGTGCGTTCTTGATTATTGTGAATGCCTGGTTGCTGATAGTCGAAGGTTGCGTCGCCCCTCCAAGCGATCTTAGAGTACGAGCAGAAAAATGGCATTCCAGCGGACTGGGTCAATTTTGCCATCAGCCGCTCGAATCCTAACGGAGCATGGCAGCGCCTGGAACGAGGAGAGATCAAGATGAACGACGCATTTTTCGAAGCTTTCAACGCTGATCTCCGCAACCAGGAAATCTGGCATGAATTCCACACATCCCATAGAAAGGGTCATGGGAAATTGAAGGATGCTGCCATGCAGAACCCAAGCTTACTTGGGGATCCGGTTTCATTGAAGGCGGAGAATGCAGATTCTGAACCTACGGACCAGGACAAGGGCGCGAGGACCGATGTAGGAGCGCACCCGAAGCCAGAAGATAAAGAGAAAGAAACCAAGAGGCCGCAGGGCAAAAGCAAGCTGAAAGATGCGGCGATGAAGAATCCCAGTCTCTTAGGGGATCCAGTGTCAATGAAGTCCGAGAACTCGGACTCAGAGCCAACGGATCAGGACAGAGGAGCGCAGTCATCCTCGAACACCGCCTCTGCAGCGAAGCCTTCCGACTCCAGCTCATTCCCTCCGCCAGAAGCTCCAGCGCCCACACTTACCTCCCTGACATCTGCTACATCCTCCACCAACCACAACGCCTCCTCCAACCCCTCCCAATCTTCCTCAAAACCCCCGCTCCCCTCCCTCCCCACCATCGACGGCAAAGCCCTCTTCTGGGCTATGATGGACCACGCCCGCACCCCCGACCCATACATGTTCCCCGCCCTACTACGCCTCAAATCCGCTCCCGCCTCGCAACGACCCATCCTCGGCGCCCTCTCTAACACCGTCATCTTCCCCCCTAACCATCCTTACAACCGTCTCCCTTCCATCCCTGCCTCCTCCCAATCCACGCCCTCCAGTCCTTCCTCCTCCCCGTCCTCCCAATCGACCGTTTCCTTAGACTCGGACCCGCGCACACATTTCAACGTCTTCATCGCCTCTGCAGAAGTAGGGATGCGCAAACCAGATAGGCGGATCTACGAGCTGGCGCTGAAGAAGCTGGATGAGTTTGATAGGCAGAGGGGTGGAGAGGGGGTCAAGGCGGAGGAGGTGCTGTTTCTGGATGATATTGGGGAGAATCTGCGAACGGCGAGGGAGATGGGGATGCGGACGATGAAGGTGGTGTTGGGAAAGACGCATAGGGCGGTGAAGGAGTTGGAACGGGCGGTGGGGTTGGAGTTGATGGATGAGAAGACGAGGAGGGCGAAGCTGTAGTGGGATGGCTGTATGCTGGGTACAATTATAATGGGAAAACGCAAGACATGTACATAGACGGGAAGAACCGATAGGGAGGAGGTAAAGCGTTGATGCATATTTGCGACGTATGGTTTTCAGATCTTGCGTAGAGCAGAGACATTGAATCGATCGATTGATCGCGATCCAACGATGGATGCAATGTTCCTTACTTAAAATACAAGTCGAACAAATACCCACCGTCCGGGAACTGCCAAGCTGACGTTCTACTTCATGATCCTATAACGCCAGGCGCTATGATCAGATCTACGTCTTTCACGACGCCAAGAAGGTCGAGACTCTCGTCTCACCAATCCTTCGAGTATCTACTCCCCATCGGTGTCCGTGTCCTATCGATTATCTGCGTCAGCATGTCTCTCTCGATGAAGAAAACAGACACCAAATCAAGCCAACATACCGTATTCGTCTCACTAGTATCATCCCCCGCCTCGCCTTCAGTATCGCTCTCATCCTCGCTCTCATCCTCCTTCGCCTTTTTCGATCGCCGCTTGTTAGCGCCAGGAGAGACCGGCTGCCCGGACTTGAGAGCGCTCATCTGCGCCGCTAGAGAATCTTGAAGATATTAGTAATTGCATTGTGCTAAGGAGCGGAGTTATCGGTCGCTGCCGAGTTACGTACCCTCATCAGGTTCGCTAATATCATCCTCCGACTCCACTGCCTCCGCTTTAGCAGCATCCTCGACGTCTAGGACGACATCAACCGTTGAATCCATGCCGATGTAACTGTCGCATATAATATGTGCCACAAAGGGATATTTGCTTGCTTGCGGTGGCGCTTGGAATTGCATCTTGAAGGTTTGCATATTGAATGTTGGTTCGCCCTGGGGTGTGAACAGCGGCTTGTTGAATGTCGTCAGGGCGAAAGGCGGGACGGCGATCTTACCCAGCTTGCTGTCGGAGAGGAAGACATGCCATCGTGGGGAGTGGTCGCGCGCGAAGTAGGGAGCGAATGCCAGCGGAGGTTGCAGGGGTTTCTCCACATCGTCTGTTGATGTCGGGCCACCAGAGCTATCTGAGCCTGATTCTAGCTGCTTGGCTTTGTTTGCTTTCTTCGACTTGCGGCCGTGGAGTGCGTCTAGGTCTCCTTCGTCGGGATCTACATCTTCGAGATCAAGCTCATTTACTTCGGGGATCTTGGCTGTGCCGGGAGGAATGACACGGGCTTTGATGACGAATTGTACGAGCGAGCTGGGCGTAATGTGACGCTCGCCCATTACTTTGAAGAAAGCCTTCTCGACCTTCAGCAGCGGTAGCTGCCGAGCAACGGAAACTGCAGCGTTGTATTGTCTGGGATCGAGGGTATTAGGCTGATCTGAGGCCCGTTTTCGCCGCTTGTATTCCGGCATAGCCATGAATTCCTGGATGGTGAGATGTGTGGTGGAGGTCGGACCTTCAATGGCAGCTGCGATTGCGGGCGTGAGATGAGGGAGCTGAAGAAGGGGCGAAGCACCGGGAGGAATGGCTTGGATGAGGTTCTGAGAGGTGTGATATGTGGAGAGAACTGCTGGGACATTGGCAAAGGCGAGAGCGATGGCTGTGAAGGATTCGTTCAGCGCCAGGGCTTGTGGCGCGACTTCGAATTTCTCTGCATCTTTGTCAGCGACCATACATCAACCGAAATGGTAGATCTACACACCGTTGTCCAACTTCGACCCGTCGAGCCGTATCCGACAAAGGTAAGCCCAAAGCAGAGCCAAAGTCTTGCGCCGTACTCCGTCCTGCTTCTGTAACGCCTTTCGGTCCTCAGGCGCCAGACCAGCAACACTCTCGCCACTCGGCTCGGCCTCCAAGCTCTGTTCGATCTTTCCCAGACCTACGTCCATTTTATTCCCATTCAGAAAGTTCTTGAATTCATCACCACAGCTCAGTGCATTGACGACTCCGCCCTCCGTGAGGTCTTCCTTGTACTCTTTGAACAAATTGCCCGCACTTGCGATCAGAACTCCTTCCTTCGTCATTCGTTGGGTACCATACCACCACTTTCCAACAATATAGGGAAGCAGCACCCCGAGCAGTAGACCATATACCAGGAGGACGTATTTTCCATTTCCTTCTGTGACGATGAACTTTGGCAAGGCAATACCGATGCTAAAGCTCTGCTTCCCATCAGGATGACCGTACTGAATGAAATTGTTCCGGAGATCCTCGTCAGTCAAGGCTTTGAATGCCTTCGACAGCTCTAGCCAATGGTCGTTGATATCCTCAACTGTCTGGTTCTTCGACTCATCCGGATGCGCTTTATCGGGGTGGTAGACCCGCGAAAGGTCTCGATATCTTTTTTTAATTTGTTGCTCCGTAGAAGACCTCGAGATGTCCAGAATATTGTACGGATCCCATATCTTAGGCGCGGTCGTCTCGGAGGAACTTATGAGAAATCCCATCCAAAGTATCAGAACACAACCGAAGACCACGGCGAGTATCCTCTTCAGCCTTCTTTCGCGCCGCCATTGCTTCCTCTTTTGCCCTTGTATCAGGTTCTCGTCTGGGGGTTTGAAATCTGACTTTATTCGTGGAGCGGTATTCTCTAATTCTATTGTCCTGGTCAGCCGCTTGCAATCGCAGGTGGTAGTTAGGGCGCATACCTTTGCTGGGTTTAAGAAGAGAGTAGGAGAGCGGCAGGGTCACAATAGAGGTTATAGTCAAGATGAAATAGGGGAAGAAGACTCCCTGCTCGTCGTACGAATAGTCTGTGGCCATGTTGGGCAAAGTGGCAGCTGGAGAGGAGGTGCTTCAGATATTCCTGGAGGAGTGAGTGCGAAAGGACATTTCCAAGGTGTTTGTTTGCGAGATTAGTCTATTTGGCCGGTTTCATCATCAATTTACTCACTGGAGGGATCATTTGCTGCGTTTCGGGGGGACATTTAAAAGAACACCTTTTTGGGACGCTACGATGTTTTGGACTAGCTTCATACCGACGGCATCGTGCAGTCTTGCAGCCGCTAGAAGCGCGGCAATCGGTAGAAGTTAGGCCCGATCTCGGAGTTGGGCAATACTATATTTGGTGCAGCGAAATGACTTTACTTTGGAATGGTATCAAGTGTCACGTCCAATGGCACTAGAATAATATCCATTCCGCAAGTCAAGCACCAATTTTCTATCAGAAACTGCGATCTTTGCTCAAGACCCTTGCTCGAGTGATATTCGTGAACGCTCAACGAGCGCAACCTTCAATCACGCGACCTTATGCGCCTCAAAAGGACCAGCAACGAGGCAAACCGTTGTTCAGTTCTGTTCCTTGTTGCAAAGCATCCAAGTGCTCGAATGCGGGACTAGCGAAAATGATTCTGCCAAATCCGCCTCATCACTGCGACGTCCATCATAGTGGTGGCTCATCTCAAATATACCACATGCTGTCAGCCAAGTCCTTATGAACTCTATGCTTCCAATCCCACTCCATTTTTTGGCGATCAAACTTCACCTTCTTAATTGCATCGATATTGTCAGGTACATAGATCTTGTAGAGGTAATTGCGACCTCGCTCGCAGACGAGATCAGCGTAATATGCTGGAGGGCAGACAGACACGGCGGAGACCGACTTGAGTCGACGTCGGGAATGGTGCGGACGGCGGTTTAGTCGGGGTAGCACAGAAACATAGAGTATTGGAGAGGCCACTGGGCATGGCGTAGCAGTTCATCCGCAGAATAGTGAAAAATGGTGAGTCTACAAATCGTCCGGGGACACTCAAACGGCAGACAGATGATGAGATGGTATTGGATTGGTAGCCTAATGTCAGACCGCCTGGCATAACGCTCTTTCGTCTAGCGTCTACGATATGAGCTGACAGCGAAAGCGGCGCAGCTGTCGTACAACCAAAGCCATGCCCGACCACCTCAAGCACGAGCTTTGTAGAAGACTTGTGCAGATTTGCTTAGTGTTAGTAATCGTGTAGGGGCCAATTGTGGAAGGTGGGGGAACGCCTGAAAATGCTAGACAAAAGGGGTATCTCGCGACCGGAGTACAACCAGGGAGGGAAACAAGAAAAGGCGTATCTCACGTCGCCGACCTACCCTTAAAACTTACCTTGTCATGATACGCCATCATGATCGCTGGTCACGCCAATCAACTCCATGCTGAGGGGCTCCTTGAAAGGACGAGGCATCGATGCCCTTATCCCGCCGAAGCCTCGGATTTATCCCTTGTGACATCATGCTGATTTATTTTTTTTGAAATTAAAACCTTGGTAGCTGTCCGTCAAGAGAGTCTTGGACGTTGCTTAGGGATGTCGCACTACGTTTCGGAAAGTTTGAGAGGGTGGATGATCAAGACGAACGGACACGCTTAACGTCTGTTCCTGAATTAGCGATTGGCAACATCAAAACATCTGCCTCGGATATACCAGGTGAGAATCGATTTGCTTCTAGCCCACCCTCGAGGCTGTTACGCCCGCGCTTCAATGAGGGCGGACTCGGAGCAGGCTTCTGGACGGGGTCCGTTTGCTCCTCTTCATCTTCATCGTAGATGATTTCGTCGTCTTCCACAGCCGTATGTGAGGACGTAACATCCAATGATGATGGTGATGTCTGCTCTGTGCGCCCCTGTTCACCAACAGCGACGAGTTCATCAAAGTCCTTTTCTCGAATGCCTGTAACACCATTGACCGTGGTGTTATTCGATTTCTCAGCATCAGTTGAGCTGTGCTCCAACTCAGATTGAATTTCTCCCTGAAGAGTCCCGCTTTGTTCGTTGGTACCATGTTGAGTATACTCACGTCGGTCCTGAATGTCTGCTTCATCGTAAGTATCCTCATCTAGGAGCACGTCTAGCTCCCCAGCATCTACTCCGGGCTCTGAGGCTTCTTTGGTGACGTCGAATGAATCGTGGCCAAAACTTTGCAGCTCATCATGGATATGAGAGCGCGCATGTCTATCATTATGGGTCTCCAAGAGTTGTTGACTTTCCTCTAGATCGACTAAACCATCTGTGAGCTTTTCTTGAATGTCGGCATTGTTGACTTCCGAGATGTCTGTCTTTAGAGCCGAAGCCTTGACTACGGGGACCCGTGTGTCAATAATATCTCCTTGGAGCGTAGACGAGCCAGCCGAAGATTCTTCATGGAACAATTCGTCTTCGGAATAATCGATGACGCTGCCCTCCTCCGCGGCAGCTTCGTCGTTTGGCTTACCAGTCAAAACGTTGGGTGGCCCGATGTATTCACGCTGGGTCTCGAGCATCCCGTCATCTTCGGTTTCATTGGCAACAGATTCAGCGACCAAACCAGATGCTGGATTAGGAGTGATGTCTACAGGGTGTTCGCCGTCGATTTGGGATAAGTGTCGATCTCGGCCTTCTGACATCGCTGTTGGCATACGCGTAGTATCTGGAGAGTTTTCCGCAATACGATCTACGCTTGCCAAAGGGGGTTCTCCTATACTATGAATAGTTGCTCCAGCCTCAAGCTCGCCGGCTTTCTCTTCATTAGTAGATTGCCTACCATCAGCTTCTCCAGCCTCGTATGGTGAGCCACCCTCTTCGTCCGCGCCTTCGGAGTCGTAGGGGAAATCAAGTTCCGACAGGCCCTTGTCTTCCGCAACTGCGTTGAGTAGGTAATCGAGGCGTGAGGAACATCGTGTCTTGATACATAGCTCTATGTATAGTGGGTCCGGGTTTTCAAGCCCGTCGTTATGACTGAGATGTAGATAGATCTCGAGGATGTGGTGGAGGGTTGTCTCAAGAGACTCCGCAGCGGACTAGAGCATAGCCAAGATTAGTCTATATTTTGTCATATGTACAAGGAAAAGGAGGCAAACCTCATCAATGCTGAGACCTAGATCGCCGAATCTGATTTCAAGCTCGTCATTGTCGCTTATGCTATCTGCAAGGACCGATCTACACTGCTGCAGTAAGCTACTGATGCTATCGCTGGCAACGGATGGGTGCTCCAGGAGGTATGTCTGCGATTGTTCGGTATCTTCGTCCAGGGAGGGAAACAACGACATCTCGTTGCCTTGATAATTTACTGTGATAGGATGCACGTCAGGAGAGGGTGTTAGAGGGTCCTCTCTAATGTACGGATCTTGTGGAAGACCATTATCATTACCCAATTTGGCGGATACTACGTCCTCCGTATCGTTAGAAGCTGGGCCACCTGTCACAGCAGGTTGATCGGCCGCAACCGCCGTTGGCAGAGGGTCGGTATGGCTTGTAGCGTCGCCTTCGAATTCGTCTAAATTATCCTCATATGCGGTAATCTCTTGATCTAAATCATCTGATGGTTCCCATGGTATGTCGCCCACGGAGCCCTGAAGAGCGTGGGAGTTTGCATCCGGTTCCTTCTCTTTGGCCACACTGCCAGTACCTTCAGGTGTGTCTTCGACTTGGCCTGCTTCAAGAACGCGAACAGCCTCGTATGTAGGATTCTCTTCCAAAACCGGGAGACTGTCCAAGCTGTCAACATCCTCTACGCTCGTATTGGGTGGCTGTGGTGGTTTTTTGCTAGGAGGCTCTCCCTGTCGATCGTGGTCATATGTAATTTCGAATTCGTTTCCAAGTAGATTTCCTGATATTTGGTTATCTGCATCAGCAAGATCTTCGTCGAGTAAAGATGTATGACCGTCCAACCGCCCCAGCCCTTCATCTCCATCGACCATGTCATCATCATTGGCCACTTCCCCCAGTCGATCACTGTACTGCTGGTCTCCGATATTGGAGCCATTCTGGCCGTCCATGTCATCATCTTCATCCTTAAGAAATGGCTCAACGTCGAGGTCAAGGTCAATATCGATATCCTCATCTACAGACAGATGTCGATCCATATCAGGGGACATTCGCATTTGGTCTTCACTGGCCGGAACCTCAAGACGTGGTATTCCTGATGCCTCAAACCTATCCATGATTTGATTCCAGCCAGATTCCCGCGATGTTCATGTTACGACTTTCCTTTGCCCTTTGACTTTCTCCACACGATCCAAAAGTTCTGACAGTCGATCAGTGTTTGAGTGGCTCGTCAGTGGCTGTCGAACAGTGTCGGCGAACGGGAGTGAGTCGAAGAAGAGAAGTAAGCAATCTTCGAACTCCTTTGTGCAAAGCTTACGCTTTCAATCTAGAAGCCGGCAAGTTGTAGAAAACTCTAGTTCTCCTTTCGATCGTTTTCGCAATCTGAGTAAGCCTGATATCAGGAGGAATATAAGAGGCGAAGTGAAGGGTTTGGGAACGCGTAGAAGACTTATCGAGATGTGATGCTTCCTCGATACTGATGGGGGAGTAAGGTAAGGTAATGGAACGAGGAGGAGATTGGAAGGAATCTGGTTAGCGGGGCTTGGCGCTCAGTATCACACTAACGACGCTCAGCTGGCGATCGTCCCCGAGACTAAAGTAAGAGGTACATGCAGATGTTGATGATGAAGACACTGAGGCTCCGCGGTCTCACTGCCTAGATATTCTTGACCAGATGCAGTGTAAAACTTTAAACTCCGTCGTGGTCAACTGAGCGTGTGAAGAATCCCGCTTCAGCAATCATGGTAATCTTAGATTGTTACTGTCACAGACGGCAATCAGATCAGGACTGACCGATTACAGGTGGTCTTAGCAGCTTCAATATGCACTCGGGGGGGCAAAGCTGTGCTATCCCGCCAATTCCGCGAAATAGCTCGCTCACGGATCGAGGGGCTACTCGCGTCCTTCCCAAAGCTGGCCGACTCAGGTACGCAACATACTACGGTGGAACAAGACAACGTGCGATATGTGTACCAGCCGCTCGACGAACTCTACATGGTTCTCATCACGAACCGACAGTCCAACATTCTCCAAGACATTGACTCGTTGCACCTTTTTGCACAAGTTGTCAGCAGCATATGCAGGAGCCTGGACGAGCGAGAGATTCTGCGCAACGCCTATGAATTGTTGAGTGCTTTCGACGAGCTCGTTACTCTAGGTTATCGTGAGAATTTGTCTTTAGGCCAGATCAAGACATTTTTGGAGATGGAGAGTCATGAGGAAAGGATACAAGAGATCATTTCGAGGAACAAAGAGCTCGAAGCTACGGAGGAGCGTAAGAAGAAAGCTAGACAACTCGAACTTCAGCGAAAAGAGATGGCTCGTAGTGGTCGTAGTGCTGCCCCTAGAACACCTTCATATCCAACCTATACCCCACCGCCTCGCCCTGCAACACAGGATACATACGACAGCTATGAGGCCGAGAAGAACAGAACATTCAAATCCAGCGCACCGAAGGGCAAAGGTATGCAGCTTGGCAAGAAGTCAAAGACCACAGACATGTTTGAGCGTGTGCGAGGAGACCTCCGTGGCTCGCAAGCTGAAGAATCTGCTCCATTGGTGTCCAACGCTCAGCCTATCACACCGGCTGAGAAAGCTCGATCGAATCGTGCATCTACATCTCTCGATGGCGACGCTATTCATGCCACCGTTGCTGAGAGTATATCCGCGAAGATATCCAGGGAGGGAACCTTGAAATCGTTCAATGTCAAGGGCGATCTGCAGCTCCGCATCTCAGACCCCTCACTTACAAAAGTAAAGCTTGACTTAATCGCCAACGCTACTCATGGTGCCCAATTCCGTACACATCCAAATGTTGACAAAGCATTGTTCAATGATTCGAAGGCGATTCAGTTACGCGATACTACAAAGGGATTCCCAACCAACAATTCTGTCGGTGTGTTGCGATGGAGCGCAAGCGCTGCTGCTGATGCCAGTGATATTCTACCCATTACATTCACTGTCTGGACCAATCAAGGCTCGGATGAGTCCTGGACGATTACGGTAGAGTACGAATTAACCGGTTCGGACAGTTTACGCGACGTTGTTGTGACCATACCGTATGCCACTAGCGAACCTGCTATCTCAAGTTTCGATGCCGTGTACGAAGTGTCAGGGGATAGTCTTGAGTGGAGTATTGGCACCGTCGATGAATCCAACAGTACCGGAGCGTTCGAATTCGAGGCGCAGGCCAAACACGAAGGCGAATTCTTTCCCATGAATGTTCGATTTACCAAGAGCAAGCCTTTTATAGAGGTTGATGTAAGTAACAGCTTGAAGTGTGTCAGAAGTCAAAGTGCTAATCTACTTCGTAGGTCAATGCTGTTACCCTTTTGGACATGGACCAAGACGTGTCATTCACAAAGGATGTTAGCTCAGTCGCAGACTCCTATTTGATTGAGTAAGAACGCATTCAGTAGCAGTGTTTGTAGGCTATGGCACGGACGCAGTAGCTTAGACGTCGTACGCAGGGGCCTTGCATACGCTTGAGACCGAACTTTCAAACAATACGAACCATGTAGCATCCGATGAAGCGGGTTTCCAAGTGTAGGAGCTCCAGCATGAAACAAGCAACGAATTCACTCTGTATGAGGTGCTGAGATTGGTTGAGCGTACTAGGTACGGAGATGTGGATGGGGAAGTGAAGTTCGAAGCCTGGGCCTCCCGTACATGTAATCTGCCACCCTGCCTTAAAGTAAGGTACACCCGACGTAGTCTGATACAGATGACCAATGAAGCTTAAAATTGTCTCCTACATTACCAACATTGACTCGAGAACAATTCATCAGTACATCACTTATTTCCCAGGGTCAGCTGTAGATGGGTAGCGAAGATGCGGCCTTGGCTTAGCTCGACAACATCACACTCCCTTTCGAACTCAAGAATACTTGATGACAGTTCCCCGAGTGGAGCGGAGCATTCAATTTAAGCCCGTAATGAGTATGTTGAAGTTGACTGCACCTTATCGAAGAATGATAGAGACGCGCCTGTTGAGGGATGCTGGGTCTGTGTTTCTGAATACACGTACAATTAAGACATTCTAGAAACGCTTGAAAACAGCCGAAAAGTTCAAACGGCACTCCGTTCATTCATCACCAGCATGGCAGGCAGTCCAAATATGCTGAACATGCTAGCCGAGAAGGTCGTGCAGCCAGCCATCAACCCTGAGCATCTTGCGTACTGTCCGACTATGGACCTGATTGCATCTGCAACCGTTGATGACCAGGTCAGTGTGTACAGATTGAATGGGCAGAAAGTTTTTGGGGTCAGCAGCAAGTCCGGATCGGGCAAGATAACGGGGATTCGGTGGAAGCCCAACGGTAGGAATGCTCAACTAGGTCCTGCTCTGGCTCACCTACCCTAGGCCAAATTATCGCTGTGGCATTCGGCAACAATCACCTATATCTTACCAATGCACATACCGGGAAGGTCGTCCATCAGTTAGACTGTACGACTCGCTCGGCTTCACCCATTTGCTGCTTGGGCTGGGGCATCAATGTTACTGGTGATTACAAGATCAAGCACGAAAGGCACGAGGTAGGCCCTGAGGCTTCATCGGACGATTTGCTGGGCCAAGCGGTGAAGCGTGAATCCGATACTCTACCAGATCTATCTAGGGATCTAGCCTTCCTGGACGTGGAAGCACTATTACCAAGGTTGAGCTCCCTAGCACTGGGGGGAGTGGAGTACTGAGCCCCTACGCCCAAAGATCCGTCCTATTAAGCTGACAGGCAGTGTGCAGGGACGATCTCTTTCACTCGAGAACGTCGTTGGAGACTGTCTTTGAATCTTCAAGCAAAGGCTTCAACGACTCTGCTGATTTGCTCGTTGTCGGATTTGAGGATGGTACCGTTCATCTTAGCATCTATGATTTCTTTGAAATCGGCCATTTCGCCCTTCCAACCCCTTCGCTGTCCCCGCAGCGCTGCAAGCTCATTTCCCATACTTCCCACCCATACTCAACTACCCATCCCTTGTTAGTTGCCGGTAGCACTGCTAGCGGTCCGGAGCTTCGAATACTGCCTCTAGATCTGCGGCTTATATCTAGTACAGGAAGGTACCTATCCTTATTAGCCTCGAAATCGACTCAACTACATAATGTTCTCCGTTACATACAGCAAGTACAGAGACAGATGTATAGCGAGTTCAAGTCCTCTCAAGAACTACCGCGTAGATTCATGCGCAACGTGGAAGAGACACTGGCTGAGACTCACGATTGTACGTGGAAGCATGCCGCTTACCACCTTGTTGTTACTGGCAATTGCTATCCACCAGTCAAAGAATGGCTGGTAGATGAAATGGGTGAAAGAGTATGCCTTGAAGGCCTTGAAGGGCCTTGAATAATGCCGTTCAGCTGCTGATCCTTTATGTAGGGATACAAAAGATGGGAAAAAGCTGTCACCACAGGGTATGAGACTATTCGCCGCCTGACGCACGAGAATCTCTTGCCGGCCTTGGAGAGGTTTACCGTCCTTGTGAGTCGGCTGAGAGGGCTCTCTAAGTTCCAGGATTCGAACGCCGGGTTCGGACTTTCGACCCAAGACCTGGACAATATCTTGGATACCACGAGCTGCTTACAGCTCATGGCTCATCACATCCTCATAACAGCGGCTTCCGAGCTCCGCCAATTCTCCGCTTTTTCACTGTGGCTCCGTCACGAGATAGAGGTCCAATCCGTAGACACGCAAGCGTCCGCCGCGTACGAAGCCAGTGAGAGAGATAACAATATCGATCATGGAAGTACTCTTCAATATATACAGGGCGCCATGCATCACAGCCGCCTGTACACCCTTTTCAATATCGCGGAGTTGAAGGAGCAGAAGCCGCAATGGAATCTCGTAGCTGAAGGACGACCGTTATACGAAATGTACAGGCGAGAGCTCGACAATCTGTTTCAGTCGAACATTTCAGATAGACATCTGCCAGGGCTGGACGCGCTTATAATATATCTGGATTCCCAATGCAACGCAGTCTTCGCCACCATAGCCGAAACTCAGAAAAGAAACGTTAGATTTGGTCCACCTGTCTATCTTGGAATAGGCGTTCCGCACTCTGTAGATATGAGATTGCTGCCCGAGGTGCCGTAGACATTCCCCATGTGGAGGCTACTACTGACCGCATGGTCACTACAGAACGCAAGTAAACTGGGTGATTTTACTTTGTATGCCATAATCTTGTTTGACGATGCAAGAAAAGACGGCAAGCACGCGCGTATCTACTTATGAGATGCTGCTAATGCGTAGGCAGTCTGTATTTTCAGACTGGGTCTGGCAATCGAGAACGGCATGAGTACTACAACGAACGTCCAGAGTAGCTCTATCCGAGTAACGACAGGCCGCATCCAAGATGCGAGGTTTGTGGATGACGACAATGTGATGCTGGCCGTGATAAGCGACTGTGCGTATCAGGATATCCGTTTGCCTCGATAGGATATGCTCACTCTAGACTCAATCAGCATCAACGACTCTTCTCAGCATCAAGTACCGAAAGACGGATTCGGTCTCGGAAGGCTTGGTCTATGAGAATTTGGCCCGTGTCGATCAGCAAACCGCTCGGAAGTCCTCTGATATCAACGCTGCTGCGTCCACTTTGGAGCTAGATCCATCTGCTGTGGAGGCCGCCCACTTCGTACAGCATACCTTTTCTATGGGACCAACGTGGACTCCAGAACGTATCGAAATCAATGGTCGCAAAGGCAGGCGGGCAATCTGCGTCCTTGCCCAGGACAGACTTCGCTACCGGGTCTATGACCTTGATAGCTTCACTCCAGAAGAGGGTACTTCACCAGCCGGCGGTAGCGACGGGGATGCTGTCATGACAGAGCAGAATCTTCAGCAGCCTGAAATCTGACATCGTTGTCTGCACCTTAGTACCCTCATCGAGCTGTATGCAAGTCCAATCTGCTTTCATCTGCAGGAGGTGCGGAAGGATGGTTCCCTAGGACAAGGCCCCAATCATTCGAGAATGGGGCGATGGGACCAATGACCCTGCATCAGCGTCCTCGAGATTCCTCAAGCGACACGATACTTCACGAATCGAGACAAGACCAATGTGCGGAGCAGTAATTCCCGTCAAACTAATCGTTCAGGAATTGGGAAAGCGAGGGGCAGCTGAAGATTAAGGCAATCTGAAATATCCATGCTTTGGCTCATCTGTGTTGCTGCTTGACTTCTAGCGCTTCTGCAAATGCTGCTAGGAGGATTCAGATGAAGTTTCAAACAAGGAGACATCTACTGCAGGAGAGGCTTATACCTCGATCGAAGTGACTCGATGTGAGACTCCAGCAAATTTGATGGTCTCAATATGTATAGCACGGCGATAGGTGATCGGTGTTCGAGGTTTCCGACCAGTGAATGAAGAGCGAGATCAGGATGCTCATGTGGTGCTCGCAGATGCTCAAATGTTGATGATACTGGATCGAATATCGTAGCTTGTGGTCTGCTGTCGATCGAAATGATAAAGTAAAGCATTGCAGTACCTCGAATGAGGTACGTTACAGACAGTTACCGAAACCGATCACTAGCGGCCTTTTTTGATTACGTAATTCACGATTTGTGGAATATCAACATCAACATTCGCAGCTATTTGACGTTTCTGACTCGTACATCACCGAGCGAGTGATATACAAAGAAGTATCAAGTCACCTCTAAACCTCTACCCTGTATCGAAGCTAAGGGTCTATCTTCGATACCCGACTTCGGTCGCTCCTCTGAATTTTGACTTTCGAGATAGCAAAGGTCGGTCGGAGAATGAATGTCAATCAGGTGCTCGAGAGCACTCTCTCACCAGGTATTCTCCAATTCCCCCAACTTCAAGCTGGTATGGTGACTGAGTTTGCGGTTTATAGACGCCTCGACCCGCCAAAATGCTGAGCAGCAGCTCAATCAGGCCGCAGAGGTCGACTTTGTACGTTTCTGATGTCAACCCTGACATATTGCTAGTCTAACGATATCTGCCAGGCTACTTACCTGACTACTTTGGCGCACGAGCTTGCGAATGAAAATGCGCAAGGCCACATTCGGCAGGCTGCGGGCGTGGCCCTTAAGAACACACTGTCAGCTCGCGAGTTTCCCCGGCTCCGGCATATGCAACTGCGATGGCGCCAAATCGACCCTAGCGCGAGGCACACTGTCAAGGAATTAGGCTTGAAGAGTCTTGGGTCAAAGGACACAAAAGCAGGCCTGTCAGCCGCACAGTTCGTCGCCGCTGTCGCCGGCGCTGAGCTCCCACAAAATGAATGGCCAGAGTTGATGGTTGCACTGGTCGCCAATGTCGGGGAAGGTACAGACAGTCTAAAGGCGGCTTCATTGGCGACTATTGGCTACATCTGCGAGAGCGACGATCCTGAATTACGGGAAAACCTTTCGCAGCATTCGAACGCGATCTTGACCGCTGTGGTTCAAGGCGCGCGGAAGGAAGAGGGCAACCTAGATGTGCGGAATGCCGCCGTCAAAGCTTTATCTGACTCTCTCGATTTCGTTCGTACCAACTTCGAAAACGAGGGAGAGCGGAATTATATCATGCAAGTGGTGTGTGAGGCTACCCAAGCTGAAGATAGCCGGATCCAGGCAGGCGCATACGGATGTCTGAACAGAATCATGGGCCTATTCTACGAAAAGATGAGATTCTACATGGAGAAGGCGCTGTTTGGCCTCACCATTATGGGAATGAAGAATCCTGAAGAGGATGTCGCTAAGCTGGCGATCGAATTCTGGTGTACTGTGTGCGAAGAGGAGCTGTCTATCGAGGATGACAATTCATTGGTAAACATGCAATCGTTTACTAAGGTCCTCACCAGGCTGACCAAAATGCAGGCTCAACAGGAAGGCGCCACAGAACTGAGACCTTATTTTAATTTCTCCAGAGTAGCAGCACGCGAAGTAGTGCCAGTCCTTCTCGAGCTATTGACGCAGCAGGACGAGGATGCTGGCGATGAGGACTACAACATCTCCAGGGCTGCATACCAATGTCTTCAGCTTTTTGCGCAAACAGTTGGGGGCGACCTCGTCCAGATCGTCCTTGGATTCGTTGAGCAAAACCTACGACATGATGACTGGCATCGGCGGGATGCCGCAGTGTCTGCCTTTGGAGCGATCATGGAAGGTCCTGATGAGAAAATGTTGGATCCCCTTGTCAGGCAGGCTCTGCCCGTCCTCATTAATATGATGGGCGATCCTGTTGTACAAGTTAAGGACTCTGTAGCGTTTGCTCTGGGGCGTATATGTGAGAATGTCTCGGACTCCATCGACCCCCAGGCCAATCTACCTCCACTCATACAGGCTCTCTTTACTGGTCTCTCCAGCAATCCGAAGATGGCCAACTCTTGCTGCTGGGCTTTAATGAGCATCGCGGATAGGTTTGCAGGCGACCCAGGATGCCAAGAGAATGCCCTCTCCTCGCATTTCCAGGACAGTGTGACACATTTGCTTCAGGTGACAGAGAGGTGAGTGTTCACGGTCGCCTACGTTCGCTGAGTTGACTGAGGTTCCCAATAGTTCGCAAGCTGACAATCAACTCCGAATGGCCGCTTACGAGGTTCTAAACACTTTTGTCTCGAATGCCGCCATCGATAGTCTACACATCATTGCTAAATTGTCCGATGTTGTACTGCAGCGCCTGGAAGGAACGTTGCAAATGCAGCAGCAGATCGTGAGCGTGGACGATAAGAACACTTTGGAGGAAATTCAAACAAGTCTAACGAGCGTGTTACTAGTAAGTCTATTCCGCTGATCGCAGGAGCGCTGTGCTGATTTTATGATCTAGGCGATTATACAGCGCCTAGAGCAAGAGATCCAGCCCCAGGCGGATCGAATCATGCAAGTGTTCCTACAGATACTGATTACTGTAGGACCCAAGTCTAGTGTGCCAGACAGCATCTTCGGAGCGGTTGGATCTCTCTCAACGGCTCTGGAAAAGGATTTTGAGAAATACATGCAGCCATTCGCACCGTACCTCTACAACGCTCTAGGAAATCTCGAGGAGGCTGGGCTTTGCGCAATGGCCATTGGGCTCGTGAGCGATATTGCGAGATCACTGGGGGAGACGTGCTTGCCCTACTGCGATAGTTTCATGAATTATCTGCTGAGTGATTTGAGGGTAAGACAATCTTCAGACTGTTCCCTCCAAATCGACCTGCTAAACTAGCTGCAGAATGCGTCGAGCAACCAGCTCAAGCCTGCAATCCTTCAATGCTTCGGAGATGTAGCCAATGCGATTGGGCCACACTTCGAGAAATACTTGGAGACTGTGGCTCAGGTACTTGAAGCCGCGGCTCAGGTCACACAGAACGAGCAGGCGAACTATGACATGCTTGATTACATAATGTCGTTGAGCGAAGGCATTATGGATGCTTGGGGAGGAATCATCATAGCCATGAAACAGGAAAAGGGTGAGTGACAGAAGCACATCTGTTCGCATAGCTAACAACCCTGTAGCACAATCCCTTAGGCCCTTTGTCCAAACTATCTTCAAGTTCCTCAACCAAGTAGCCCACAGCTCAAATCGTAGTGAAGGTCTGCTGCGGGCGACCATGGGCATTATTGGGTAAGCATCATCTCTTCTGCCTTGCCTGTTCTTGACGTTGAACTAAAAATCTCATAGTGATCTTGCGGATGCTTTCCCTCAAGGAGATTATGCGTCCTACCTCGAGGCGCCCTGGATCTCGCAATTAATTAGGGAAACTAGGACGAATCGAGATTTCCAAGAGCGAACAATCCAGACCGCTCGCTGGGCCAAAGAGCAAGTCAAGCGTCAGCCAGCCAGTTTGCACCCAGTGCAAATGTCTTAGAGACTGCGACACTGGCGCTTCACACCCATTGCTCCTCCGGAGCCTTCCCGGAGCCTTCGAGGGCCACAATGCAGGTGGTCATCCGCATGAAGATCCTCCACTACACGCGCTGTGGTCCGCAGGTCAACGCCATGACTACGATAGATACCTCCAGAGGCCGTGTTCGCCACCCAGCGACAATGCAGCACTTCGCTCATGACGACTCCCCAAGTTGCAGCCCTAGCATATCAGAGCACCAATCGAGCATGAGCTTCCCTCCCCAACCATTGATACCCCACACGACCGCCACGCCACCTGTCAATAAGCACATTCAAAGCACTTACAGCACAATCAACATGCCGAGTTGGAGGTATTCTCTCAGGCGTTGAAGTTATGGTAGCGGCTGTAGACGCTCAGGTGCTATTTCACGCTACAATCAGAATCCTCCCGTAGATCATGTATGCACAAGTCAATGTATCCCCAATTGCCCAAATTCTACCCTAGACTTGCGAATTCCGCAGGAAGTTCTCGTTGTTGCCATAGACGTGATGCCTTCGTACGTTGGGTGTGTCTTACCCTCGGACGCGAAACACAAATCCTTACCCTCAACAAGAGGGGATCCGTAAGATGGACATGATGTTTAGCCTACTTTAGCATAGAGGATATGCCAATTCACTTGAACGTATGGCACACATTGTAATTGACTTGGCCTTTCCTAGATACTGTAAGTCAGAGTACATGTAAGCCTTGCCCTAGTGCCATGGGGTTCGTGGGGCCTGAACAACGATACTTTATCCATCAATACCTTGGTTCACCTATTTCCCCCAGATGTCGAACATTCAGTCCAAGTAATGACGTCATTGAATCCCCTCTCGCAGTAATGCTCGACTAGAGAAGTAATATCACGAGACGACGATCTTGGTCCCCATCGGCAATCTGCATGGTAGCTATGTCTCACTTTCCTTCTGCGATGGATAAACGGTGGCCAATCATTCGGAGTCACTAACTACCCCAACCTTCCTGATCTTACATTTTCCCGAGACTCATCAGTCCGTCGTCCCGTCAAATACTTACGACGGCGCTGGCCGCGATGGATCCAGACGTGGAACGAGAGCTGCGCACAACGAACCCTGATATACCATTCCACGCCTCCACCACCCATCTTCACCATACCTGGGCAAAAACCTACTTTTCTCGCCCCGAGCTCTACATACAGCCTCGTACTATTGAAGAGATCAGCAAAATCATTGGGCTAGCTCGAAAATGTCACCGGAGACTCGTCACCGTCGGCTGCGCTCATTCGCCTTCCGATCTTACATGCACCTCAAGCTGGATGATCAACCTAGATCTTTACGACGAGCTACTGGATTTGAATAAAAACACAAGAGTAGTGGTTGTGCAATCGGGCATCCGCCTACATGACCTACAGCAAAAAGTCAAGGAACAAGGGTTGATGATGCCGAATCTTGGGAGTATCGACCATCAAAGTATTGCTGGAGCGCTAGGTACTGCTACACATGGGAGCTCAACACGACATGGATTGCTGTCGCAATCTGTATTGGGGTTGAAGATCATGCTCGCAGATGGTCGATTGGTCACCTGCTCGCGAGATCAAAACCTTGACTTATTTCGAGCGGCCTTGGTGAGCTTGGGGGCCCTGGGCGTCATCACTGAGGTCACCTTCCAGATGGCCCCCTTTTTCAATATCGAATGGCATCAAAGCCTGCATCCACTGCAGAACTTGCTAACGAGGTGGGAACATGGGCTCTGGACAGAATACGAGTTTACGCGGATTTGGTGGATGCCTTACATGAAACGGGCTATAGTATGGAGAGCAAATAAAACAGATAAACCGCATCATCCTCCCGTTTCCAATTGGTGGCGGGGCTCGATTGGTTTCCATACATACCATGTGCTACTCTACATAGCGCAATGGGTGCCCCGAATCCTGCCTCTGGTCGAGAAGCTGGTCGTCAATGTTCAGTATGGTTTCAAAGACGGAGCTAGTAGTACGGCGGTCGAAGATGGGCACACCGGGCTTCTCATGGACTGCTTGTACTCCCAATTCGTCAATGAATGGGCGCTGCCGCTGCACAAGGGCCCGGAAGCAATCTCTCGATTATCGGCATGGCTTCATGGGGACGCAGTTGGCTCTCGGATACCCGTCGAATCCAAAGGTATCTATGTACATGCGCCCATAGAAGTACGCGTCTCCGACACCTCTGCTACCACCCCTCGACCTTACCTTGATAACACCGCGCCTGATGGTCCAACGCTGTATCTGAACGCCACACTATATCGACCGTATAACTGTGACCCGCCCTGTCGGATTCGGTATTACGAAGCATTCGAATATCTGATGAAAGAGCTAGGTGGGCGGCCGCACTGGGCTAAAAATTTCGCCACGGTCACGAAGGAGGACTTTCACAACATGTATCCCACACTTGGAGACTGGTTACGAGTACGAAACGAGGTAGACCCTGATGGGTTGTTTGTTGGAGACTGGCATAGACGCCATCTACTTCCGACTGAAACCGGAGGATCGAACTTACCACTGGAAGAGAAAAAGGTCAGTACCACAGCAGCAAGCGCGGGTGGCCTGAATTGGGCTGGAGTCATATCGATGAAGGGCTTGAGTCCGCAGACGAGCGAGGAAAGCTTTGACATGATGCGAGCATCAGAAGCCGAGAGAAGCTCGCTACCCAGAGGGTTGGATGAAAATCTAGCAGAGGAGGAAGAGGAATTATGAGTTGAACGACACATGGCATGGCCAACGAGACCACGTGTGCACGCTTAAAATGAAGATCACGATGGAGATTAGGCCAGCAGGCGCAAGAACAATATTCTGTGCTTAATCTCGTGCCACAATGCAGGGTGACAGCTTTCGCATGGAAGAGCCAATCCAGGTAGGTATGCTGCATAGGACGTGTTGAGCTGTTCCATCACAGTCCCACTCTTCATTCATGCCCTGCGCGGTAAACATGATTACGTGGAGAAGTCGTTGAGACGGTCAAGGATCTTTAACGGTGAGTCACGCCATCACGTGATCGCGTGACTGCGCTCTTTGGCCTCCCATGACTCAATCAAGTACGCTTAGAGTCATTAGACGGTAAAGACAACGTTTTCGGTCAGTATATATGTGATCTCTGATCTACCTGTCTCTTGCCTTGAGACTTCGAAAAATCTTTGGTTTACTTCAAGATGAGCCGCCACAATCGCCGTCGAACTCAAGGCGGCAACAAAGCACAGAACGCGCCTATTCCACGAACCAACTTCGAGCTGCCGTCATGCCCTAAAGCAGACTCCATGGAGAAGAGGTTGTCAGCACCTCCCTTGCACACATTCACCCGGCGCGGTGACATATCCGCTAAACATTGGCACAATCGGTATATCGCATGGCAAACCCGTGAGAAACGACAGCGAGAGGAACGCAAGAAGCTGATGGAGGAACGCAAGAGGATCTTTGGTGGCGAGAGCGATGAAAATGACGAAGACGATATCTGTTCGAAAATGATGGAATACTTTCACGGGCTGGACTATATCGACTTTGAGCTCTAGCGACTGAGGAGCAGCGTATGGTTGGAGGCACACATTTGTATCGCTGTTCTTGGCCTTCGTGTAGCACCGCATTCGAGACCGCTTGAACCTCTTTTCGGTATTGGCAGGCAGGCGCTTAAGGCTTAGGGAGCATTGCTCGGAACACGCGATGCTCGAACTCGTCATGTGGAAACACTAAGTAGTGTCGACGCTTTTACACCGAGGTCAAATCGGAAAGCCTCGTTTTCTTCCTTCACAGGTCCTTTGCTTCGCAATGTCTTCATACGGCTAGGAGTCTATAACGAAACAGAGTATGATGCTAGTAGATTCTTGTCCTGATGTCGCGCTTCTGTCAATCTTCCAAGACTTCTTTCAATCTGGAGGCCCCGTCAGTGGCTGCGAGAACTTAGAGCTGATATCCACTCTGGCGCTTCGGTGCTGCCGAGCCTGCCTGAACTACTGGAGATATATAGCCATGAGCTTTCATTCCTCGCAACGCCATACCTCTTGTTGTGTCAGGAAGTCGATCCCGTCATCTTACGTCCATGCGAAGATGTCTCCATGTCCACGGGTTTCGAGTATTGTGATTTCCGCACGCTTTCCATGATTCAACTGTCATTCGCGAAGGCGAAAGCTCCCTGCTTTGAAGGCTGGTTTTTAGTGTGCCCTGGGCTTTCTTTCTACTGGAAGTCTTTCCGTAGATTGTGTTGTCAAGTCTCTCGAATTTTCCTCGGATGAGTGTGAAACTTTGAGCTCGATACAGAGATGTGGTTACTTCGGACTGACATGTCGGCTTCACTGCATTTGGATGCCCAGCGGTGAGATTCCAGACGGGGAGTGCCACGATCAATATACAGGCTGGAGACTATTTATCCAAGCCCCCATCGATTCCACGACAGATTTGTAACAAAGCTGGGATGCATTAACGAGACGACGGTAGATACCTCTGCCCCCTGTTGCGAGAGGACGTCTCACGAATCCAATCAATTTCAACAGATTTTATCGACCAGTCTTTGCCGTTCTCCCAGTCATTGCTCGGATTGCTGTCTTTCTTCCCGTGTTCGCATTCAATATTGCGCTACACGCGGCCACGGCTAATTCTCTTGATCATTTTCTCTCTCCTGGAATCATACTTCAGTTCCGTCGCGTTTGGTGCCCTGATCGCATTTGTCGCTATTGATACGCCTGGTCTGCTGATAGTGACTGCCTTCATTGGTCTTTCAAGCATCTTGGGCCATTGAGCGTGCCTTTTGTCATTTTTGCGAGGTGTCGATTCGAGCGCTGTAGGCCTAGATTTTACAGCCATGTTCAAGCATTTGGCAGATCGGATACTTAACGGCGGCAGAGCAAAGTGTGGGCCCCTTGCGAACGTCTTCCTGGCTTGTGGCCATTACTGGGACGGCGTTCGTTGGCAGCGCTTGGTCTGGCTTGAACCCGCTTGTTGCTTTACTACTCGGAGGCGCGATAGGGGTGCCGAAGTGGGCTGCCATCGACCGTTGATAGATTCTTATTAGATTCCTAATCAAATTAGTGTCTCTACAGGAGGAGGATGTAAAAGAGTCCTGAGACTAAAAGCACTGGAGTAAAGACGCGCGACTCGTAGCCAGTCCAGCGCCATCCATATCGCCAAAGCAACAAGTCATCAAGGTGTATGTTCAGCCCGGCTGAGCAAAACATAAAAGGCGAGGGAACAATGCTTAAAGTCCTTCTTGTGCTTGCTTCGAAGGCATGGGCAAGGTGAAAAGGATGGCTGTGTGCTCGCATCACTGTCCAGCGGTTGATGCTTGAGCTCGTCTTCTGTGCAAGATGTGGGGAGCATGCCTGACGGGATGCTGCCGTCGAGATAGATGAATTACTTCGATTTTGGTAATCATTCTAGGCACTCCCAATTTCGGTGACTGCACACCCCTGTGAAACTGGCTCTTTCTACAATCAAATACGGCGTTTTCCCAAACCTGTGACATCAATATTCAAAGCTCTACTTGAAGCTCTAGATCGCCAGGAGTTGGAGCTTCAATCAAAGGTCCGATTTGCACTAGATATCGCCTGATAGTGCACCAATTCCTGACTCATTCCTGGCCCACCGAATCCCTCGACTTCTCGCCCAGGCGTATGTCGTCGCCGCATGCCGTTGCCGGCTCCACCTCTGCCAAGACTCTGATCATCGTATAGCATTCGCATTCTGTTCGATGTTGGCATTCGACCCAACTTTGCCGCGTGTAGTAACGCCTAATGTAGACGTGGTTGTCGTAGATTCGCTTCCTTCTTCGCCTGCACCTTTGCTCGTTTCTTCGCTTGCTTTATTCGGTCTACCGTGTCTTGATTCACCGCTTGAAGCACTATGATGGTGGCGACAATAGAACCGTCGTTCTCTAATCCTTCGAAAGTCTTACTCTCCATGGTTAAGGTCCATACTAGATGTCAGTAGGTCCGGATCGGACAGATCGCGGTCAGGAAGCCTGCAACACCTATTAGCGTCACACTGCCTCCCCCTCCGAAATCGAAGCTCCTGCGAGGTAGGAAACAAGCTAAAGCGCGCAGTATTGAGTGCAAGGTGCGTAGCCTTTCCGCAAAATCCCCGGACCTATGTTGTCGATGATGGCTAAACTGAAACATGCCTTTCCGAGTGCTCCAGATCCTCCCTTTGCACCAGTGTGATTGACCCATAAATCCACCACTTACAGGCCTGAGAAAGTGCCTGTTTCTGGCCCGGCAACGCATTTAATCCCCTCACCTTTGATGACTCGTTCGACCAACCCTCCGTGTGTACTTTGCTGTAGAAGGTATCTGCCGTGGTGCCGTTTATGGTGTTGTCCGTCCTTTTTGTGCTTTCGGTAGCAGGCTCATGGTGTCGATACATGCTCGGCCTCTGTAGAAGGCTCACTATGTAGGGTAACGAATGTAATATCTGGCGTTGCAGACGGTCATGTAGGTGATGTAGATATAGATGTGGTGTTGCCGCTGAAGCAGTCTCGCTAGGGACGCCTGCATAGGCTTCGAGAGGCGCCGTCCTAGCAGGCTCAGCGTTGATGCCATTCTAGCAGGCTCACTGTCGATGCCGTTCTAGCAGGCTCACTACTAGTAAAGCTGATGCACCCAACTCATCGCCCATTTTTGGCAACCCCTCTGCAAACGGCCAGGTGATGTGGTTCTTGGCCGAAAGTCTGCTCTTACCTCTAATATTGCACATCTGATTGAACAACTTTGGGCTGGCCATCAACGTCGACGCAGTTCGCCGCTAGGTACAACATGGCCTGATTATCCAATCATTTGGTATATAATTAGGAAAAGCTCGAGGGAGCAAACACCCTCTTCTGCCGCTACAATAGTAGCCTTCTTACCTGCTGTATCAAGTCATTGAGATGTTGTTCCAATAAGTCAGCATGAACTTGGCTTCTTTCGTGTTGATCCGCTGCAGCCTGCAGAGAAGAAGACGCCCGAGGGCTATGGATGAAAGAGTTGTATCATTGTCAATGTTGAATCTGCTTCTAGCTAGAAAAGCAAACAAGTATCGCTCAGGATCGTTAAACTAGACAGGAGCACCGAGTAATATTAAGCGCTCAGCTGTGTCCAGCAAGTCCCGTGAACAAGTAGCTGCTAGAAATGCAACAACTTGCAAAGCCAGCCGACAAACCTCCACCCAAGCACAATCTGAGCCATCCCGATCACTAGCCGTTGTTACCACCAATCTCATCGGCCTCATCATCAGGCTTGCTGAGGGGATCATTCGGGTCGAACATCCGTGCCTCACTAGCGTCCTCCAGCTTCTCATCGTCTACCTTACCGTCCTCGGTCTGTTCCTCCGCAACTTCTACCTTACCATCCTCGGTCTGTTCCTCCGCGACTTCTACCTTACCGCCCTCGATCTTCTTCTCTTCATCATCTACCCCCTTGGTGGCACTCTTTTCCTCTGCAGCTATGTCTTCAGCCAGTTTTGCAGGATCAACTTTCGCAACATCTTCCTCAATTTGCTCCAAGATCCCCGCATCCCACTGGGCTATTGCAGGAGTGTCTGCGGCTTGAGTAGGATCATCCAGCTTGGGATTGATGGGCTTGATAGTGGTATTTTGCGCCTGTGATGGTACGGTGAATCTAAGGCGCTTCATTTTCTTATGGCGGCATTCCTTCTTTGGATGGCCAATTTCGCCGCAGTTGCCACAAAGTCGTGGGTCTGGTTCTGAGCATCCAGGGACCATATGGCCCTTCTTACCGCATCGCTTGCATACGACTTGGTCACAGCCCGCCTTGATGTGATCCCAGCCCCCGCACAGCTTGCATTTCAATCGTTGAGGTTGGTCACAGTTCGAGGCACGATGCTCGATCGAACCGCATCGCTTGCAACGACTCTTGTCATCCTCAAGCTTCAATTGTGCGAGAACTTCTTCGGCTTCAGTCATATTCATAAACTCGAACTCCTCGATTAGATCCTTGGGACGCACAAGGCACGTGACGTTGCGAGCTTGGTAGAAATCGAACAAGGCTTGCAGGTACTTGTTTTGCTCCGATTTAACCGCCATGGAAGTGGCTTGTGTTTCTTCATCTTGCTGGCTGAACCACTTGAGGTATTTCGTATCGTTCAATGTTGACAGATCGCAAATGGTAATTTACATATACTTAGCTCTAGTCATTGCAACATTGATTCGCTCTGGAGCTCTAACAAATCCAACCGGAGACGTTCGAAAAGAGGAGACGACTAAATCGAATAGCACGCAGTCGAATTCGAGTCCTTGTGAGGCGTCGATGGTCGCAACAGCAATCGTAATGGATCCGAGCTTCAAGCGTCTAAAAACCTCCCGATAGCGAGCTGCCTGTGCGCGATAAGGGACAATAACAAGGATCCCTTGTTGATCGAAAAGTCCCGCTTTGAGAATTGCTTTAATGTAATGGGTCGCCACAACGATATTGTGTAGATTGTAGCGACTCATGAACCTCGTTGTCATTGTCGCGGCTGGAGAGACATTCAGACAGACATGCGGAGTGGCAGTAGCAATACCAAATGTCTCCTCGATCCAGTGGCCTGCCTCTCTAGCTTTGGGACGATTCAAGAGCTTGGTACAACTCGCGTTTCTTAGCTTGCCGCCGTAGAACTGAATGTTGGAGAATTCCTCGAGGCCTTCAGTGAGTCGCCATTGCTCGATGAACATAGGCATTCGAAATCCGAGTTTTTGCAACCGAGTCATAATCCCCGTTTGAATCTGGTCTGCGAAGGGATTCTCTAGATGATCATCGGTGTTCTTGTTCTTGGACTTGACCGTGGTGGGGAGTTGCTTTGGATCTCCGATCATAATGATCAACTTGACGGTGGTACAGTGGTGGATCCATGGAAGGAGGGCTGACAGTTCCTTGGCTTGACTAATTTCATCGATAATAACCTAAGGAGATCTCGGGGTCAGCTTCACTTCTTATGGCTAGGAATAAAGGTTTGAGGCCTGTGGTAAGGCAGATGCTGCTTGGGGTAAGATCCGCCCGGGGAATTTACTTACCAACTGTGGCTTAAGGCAATCGAGCAACAACTTATCGGCGCTATTGGAGAGCGTTGTGAATAAGCATCCGCCTTTGTTTATGGTATCATTCATCAGCTCTTTCTCAAGTCGCTTGGCCTCTTTAGCAGTCTCTTCATTCGCAAAGTCTTTGTTCTTGAGACTATCTCGAAATGCGGCATGGGGGTCACCGACTCCAGAAGCAAAAGCGGGAATATCGTGCTTCAAGAGACGGCTATTCTGCAGGGCACGAATACTCAAGCTTGTGCTCTTCTTGTTTGCGTAGACTCTGGCCGTAGGGTGCCAAGCCTGGAGATTCTTTCGGAGGTCGATCATAAATTTGCTCCAGGCCTGTGTCTCCTGCATTTCTTGTGTAATTGATTGGACAGATTCCAATTCTGGGTTTGCGGCAGGCTCAGAGACTTCGTCCGGAGAAAGTTCGAAAACTTGCTGTTGTTCTTCGCGTCGAAGATCGCGGATTTCGGTATTGGTCGAGTAGGCGCGGATTGCCCCCATCTGAGGACATACCTTCTCCATCCCGCTAGCCAAAACCTCTACACCCGCATTGCTATCCGAAAGCCCGAGGCTGGCGTAACCCAGCTTCCAAGCAATCTGTGCAAGATTGAGGATCCAAGTTGTCTTGCCGGAACCAAAGGGACCATGCACAAAGACCAGAGGATGCTTGGACTTACGCGTGAACTCGAAGGCATCCGCTTGCGACTGTGAGAATTCGCCCATAAGATTACGGACAAAGTTTCGGTCTTCCGGAGAGAGCTTCGCGATCTCGTCATCTGTGAACAAGCCATGACTGCCAGTTGGAGAAAGGTCGTTGCCGAGGATATATCGACGCACAGTGTCTGCACCATCTTCTTGTCGAGACTTGAGAAGGTTTGCACAGTTGACAAGGCGACGCGGAGCAAGATCCGAGATTTTGGGGAAGGCCCATATCTCGATCTTTCGCATCTCAGGCTTCGGAACATGATCGTCTAGTATTTCCCGATTATCGTCCTTGCGGCGACGGATAAGAAACACCAGATTCCCTGGATATTCATATTCCGGGATCGGAGGCTTGATGGTATACTTCCAACCGTCGGGCTCGCAATTAGGATGTGGCTTCTCGAAGGAGAAAATACCCGTGGTACCGACGTTGTAGACTTCTCGCAAGAGCTCGTCATTTACGCATTGGACGAATGCTAAGTAGAGGGTGTACCGTCCTTCGATCTGTTCGCTATCCGGGAGAGCCACAAAGGATGCGTCCATTGGCGTCGTCAGTGTCTGCACGGTGGCTTCGAGCACAGATGTTGCCTCGCGGATCTCCCCGATTCCATGAGTGACACGATAATGATCGATATTACGAAAGGTCGTAATAGCTGGACGAGCAAAGAGATCCTTATCGCGTCCGAAATGCTCGTTGTTCCAGTGTACACTGCAAATCAGTCAGTCTTGCGTGGAGATCCGTTGTTCTGTTCCAAGGAACTTACACATAATTGTTCTGCTTGGAACGATACTCGCTCATGAACGGACGAGATAGCTCCAAGGTCATCTTGCTCTTGAGAAGCTTTAACGTCTCTATGAACATGGACTTCTCATCAATAGGAAGATAGAGTTGAAGCTCGCTGGCCTGGGGTACCTGCTGAAGAGCCTTGACGCATCGCATCTTGGCCGGCGTTGTGAAGTCAAGCTCGTTGTGTAAGCCAACTGCTATCACGGAAGATGGATGGTATTCTATGTTCAATTTGGCCATCTTTCCATCGTCGCAATACTGACAAGCTCGTGGACTATTCATGAGACCTGGCGGGAGCTTGTCCTTCTCCTTGATCTGCGAGATTTCTAGATGTTCGAAATCATCAATGCAGTTGGCATAGAACTTGATGGCCATGGTCTGCTCAGCGAAAGGACTCATGGAAGTATCTTCTCGATCAAAGCGCGCCTTGATTTCAATGCAACTATGGTCGCGATCGAAGACAAGAGCTACTTTAAGTCGACATGGTTTGGCGCCTTCGAACATAGAAGCCTACAACGTAGTATTAGCTGAACGATACTTTCCGAACTTTGGTCTGGAGCCACATACAACTTCAAGAGGTTCACCATCAGCATTGTTGATGACTAGATGTGTACTCCGAATGAATTCATTGGCATAGAAATCCGTGAAGGGGTCGTTGGCTGCTGCATTGCTGACACCAAAGTCTGGATTCGAGTCATCCTGTTCAAAAAGCATCTGGTTAGTGTCGTTATTTTCGAACACGACAGCGCTACTTACTTGAGTGAGAGAGTTCTGAGTAAGCGCAGCGCCTTTGGCTTTCTCAGCGGCAGGCTCATTCCAAGTATCAGCTGTGTTGCTCCCCCAATCCTCCGCAGGCTTGTTTATGATTTCAGCGACAGGGCGATCGAAAGTCCCAGCGGCTTTGCCCTGCCAATTGCCCTGCCAATTCTCCATGGTCGATTTCTTATCGGCGTCGGAATCCGTGGTCTCTACTGTCTTCATACCAGAATAGTGTGAAGGGTTTTCTGGATTCACCCAGCTGGCCCCGTCGCTGTGATTCCAAACCATCTCATCAGGGGCGTCATCATTTGGATAGATCAGATAAGGACCATCTGGTTCTACGTAAAACGCCAGGTGCAGATCAAGATCGCGGTTGTCGGTGCGGCCCCACTCTTCTAGTAAGTAGGCAAGGAGCTCAACATGAAAGTTACTCTCTTCTGTCTCCAAGTCACATTTCGTGGTCTCTATGACTACGTCAGGACGGACTCGGATTTGCTGGAGCTCGTCGATAGTTGGTGCTTGTATCCACGGATGCTGAGCTTCCATGGAGGCAATGACGGCACGGTATCCACACAAGAGTCCTTCACTGTCCACCCGGAGGAGACTATGACCGTTCGGAAAAGTACGTTGGTATACTTCGGTCGGTGAAAGCTTTACAGAAACCTCGGCAGGGTGATCCTCGTCATTAACCACATCGGTGTTGACAGGGAGTCCGGTATTGCTCTGTTTGATTGTGTTAGCCTTTGGAGCAGAATTTTTTAAAAGGGGGAATATACCTGAGTTGACAAGTGAGGATGAGGATAACCCTGAAAGATTTTCGCAAGGTTGGCGACACCGGGGACATCCTCGCGGTGAGCCGCATCGGTTGTGCTCTCAGTGTTATCCTGCTATGCTATGTTAACCCCTGGTGCAAAAGCCCTACATGAGGTGCTTACCTGGTCTGAGGTTTGAGCATCGAGATCAACAGAGTCACCATCCACAGGGAGCGGAACGCCTTGAGACGCGTCATCGGATGTGTAGCCGTCGTCAGACTTTTTACTCGTGAGCTTGTGTGCGACAGAATTGCATAGAACCATACTGACGTCTCCTTTCGAGGACGGTAAACTAGCAAGTTCTGCCATTTCGGCCAATTCGAGATCCATTTCGTGCCAGTCGCCTACTATTGATATCTTTGACGTAGTACAACGTAGCTAAAGAAGAAATGAGCGTCAGCGGATGTCGCTTTCACTAGGATGATGTGACCATAGTACTACCGCCACCAGAAAATCGTGGTGATATTGTGGCCTTGGGGCTCGCCACTTTACATTTCACACGCCCACCCAGTGCCAGAAGTACATACCTGATTGATAGTGACTGATTATGGATGTGCTTATTCGAAGATGCGAAGATATGCAGTGGGGTAGGAGTTTGGATACAAGGCCTGCAACAGATTCCAGACGATGTAAAAAGATGTAGGTGTGATGGTTTTGGACGCGGTTAAATAGGTGACAAATAAGCTCGCTTGATTCACTAGCTTCGAGTTGTGTTGAGCGTATTCACCGAGGTGATGTAAACTGTGACAACTGAAGGCAAGCCCCTGAAGACGTCATATGAGGTGTTGAGGTAAACCGCAAAGTCAATGGCAGAGCTGATTGTGTCACATCCGGACGTGATCGACAAGTGGATACAGGGCCTGCAACACATTCCAGACGAGGTCCAAATCGATGGGCGGAGGCTTCCACAGTGACAGAAAATAAGACTTGCCCTACCCCGACAACCTTCTGATACAGTAATTGTAATGCACCTGTTGTCTTCGACTTGCACGATTAGATATCTCCAACCCACCAGGACTCGAGCTCCAATGCTATACTGCCAGGCCACTGGCTCCAGAGTCTCCTTGCTTGACAACCTTGTCACACCAGGACCCTCAAGCCTACGGTAACCTGGAGGGAGCTTCAATTCACAAGGAGCACTCAGTTACCCGGTCCTAAAACTCAAATTCGGCGTTGACCATAAGTATGCTCGTATCTGCATCCCTAGTCTCCCGTCCAAAGCAGCGGTCTCAAAAGGACCATTTACACTGACATATCATTCCATCAGCACGTAGCTTTCTCCCTTCTGTGGCTTTCCATCAAAGCCTACTAGCTTTTGTCACGCTCCACGCCATGGGAAGGTCGGTGTGTCGAGCTTTCCCACGACTGGGAACCTCTGAGCACCGTCCTTGCTCATCCGGATTGGAAGATCGAAGAGAAGACTGTCGGTAGCCGCATCTGCAGCAGACAAAGCAACAGCACAACGTTACAGAAGACCACATTAGTAACTGGTGCAAGTGATGAAGACTAAAGCTCGGGGCATTTGATAGAGCTTACCACTCAGGCGATAGAGGGCATACTTACCGCTACTGCCAACGCCAGCAGTTGAAGGTCAAATCCAGGGACGGATCAGCTATGCTATGGATTTAAAGGGAAAGCTATACTAACCTTGGAAAGTCTTGCATCATGCCAGTGGGCATGCTCGAGCTACACATTCCCAGGCTATGGTGTCGGTATCACAGTCCCGGACTGGAGGGGGAAGCCCTGGACAGGTACACGATTCAGTCGGAGGGTTCGGTCCCCACTGACGTGACTCGTCGCCTGGATGGAGCACTAGGAGACAGGAAGAGTCAAGCTGTAATGCAAAGGATAACTTAGTCGTAGCCGCATCGGGGCATGATCACGATAAAGGAAGAGCTCAAACTATATTCCCAAATTTTAAAAGTGGCCTAGAAGAATTTATGAGAGCTAGATAGCAAACCTACTTAACAGTACATTGTGACGGCGCACATACAGGCGGAATATATGTAGTGCACAGACTCACCGAATCCAGGGCTTGTTTGCTGATCTTACAGGAGAATTCGTTCTTGCGCCCTGGAATAGCGTGTACGTTCTATCTTGATCGAGGAAGAGTGTAGACGGACCGTTAGCCTGCCAACGCTTTCTGCTCCTCATCGACCAGAATTGCTACTGATGACTCTCGGAAACGGCTCGAAAGTTGAAGCAGACGATGACCAACGCATTGTTACAACGCCATCCATGTACTGCACTCTGTAGGAATAGTGTCTTCATCAGTAAAGATCCCAGATGGGGACACATGGCAGATATCTTATGTCGATTTCACTCCACCTGGCGCACAGGAAGATACAAGACGTGCGTGGTTCCCAACTCAGTTCATTGTTCGGTCTCCACTGACTGAAAGCTATGACCATGCCTCTGATAGGTACACAGGACATGCTCGGAGGAGAGTGGGCTTCGGTCATCGACATCTTGTGGCAGCCTACGGGTGCCCACATTCCCCAGTATACGAAAATAAGGGTCTTGTGGCCTGTGAATGGGTATATCGATTGATATAGCGTTATGATCCTTGAGTGCGAGCCCGACAGCGTTGAAAGGCCGGCTCTCCGACTTGCCTTTGAGTCGTAACAAGGTTCTGTTCTTGTTTCCGATCGCATGAACTGCTCGTCGATATATTTTCTTGTGCCAGCGTTACACAGATATGTACTCGAATTCTGAGGAAACGTACGCACCTGTCTGGTGCTTGGGAACCTCCTCCTGCTCGAGTGTCATCTCCAACTTGCACATTAGTTCCGATAAGCGTGATGGAGCGCGAGAGATGGTAGGTACGAAGGGCATAAGTGGAATTGCACCCACACAGTACAGTTCGTGACAGCTAGACACTTTAGGTACCTTCTGCTGAAAGCCATCATTGTTGAGGCAATGGAGAATGTGGTTGCGAGATCATAGATCTGCAATTAGCGCTTTCACAACGGTTGTCGCCCCTTGGCCTTATTTTTAGATTCCCGACCCCATCTTCTGGCAAGATGTTTTTGATCAACTTTCGCATTTCTTAATTTATCACTATCAAAATCTTACGTTTGATAGAGTGAACTTTGCGCTTTTAACAGCACATCTTTGATAGAGTCTAAGTCAACATTAAGAAAGTTATCTGATTGCAAAGTTTTTGTGTTTCGGAGCGTGTCTTAAAATCAAAGATCGACTTGAACTTCTTAAAGTACTAGTATATATTAACTAGATTGACTGTTGGTTCGATTTTTGGTTCCAACTTCTGGAATCGACTCGAATCGACGATCCAACTTTAGGAATCGAACTAAAAATCGATTCGATTCCAACTATTTTGAAATCGAATCGAATCGAATTGACTCGATTTTCGATTCCAATATTATAAATCGAATCGAATTGCCAAGAATGTCAAGAATACTAAAAATAGTATAAATTTAGTTTAAATTTAGATTTTTTATTAATTACTACATAATGCTTAGTAGTAATGCATTTATAAAAAGAAATTTCTAATATATTTATTAATTAATTTAAATAGATTAACTATTTCTATTAAATTATTAATTAATTATTACTAAAAATAATAAAATTTACTAAAAATAGTAGTCTTGACAATTCGATTTGGTTTTTCGATTCGATTTTCGATTTTCGATTTGAAATCGAATCGAATTGTCGATTTCAACTTTAGAAATCGAATTGCCAAGACTTTCGATTCGGTTCGATTTCTCGAATCGAACTTGGTTTCCCGAACCGACGCGATCAGTCTAATGTTAACGAACTTTGCAGTTTCTATAGCTCTAGCAATTTGTAATCAAAACTTATAATTAAAGCAGTTTTAGAAAGCGCATAGTGTCTAGAATAATAATTGATTAATTTTATATATTTTAATAGCGAAATGCGAAAGTTGACCAAAATTATGTTGCCAGAAGTTGGGGTCGGGGATCTAAAAATAAGGCCAAGGGGCGACAACCGTTGTGAAAGCGCTAAAATGCTTGGCGCCCGAGATCTCAAACTCCCGCCCCTTCGCAACTGTGGTTTGTGATGATCTTCTCCGTACGGAGCACATCAGTAGTCGCTCCCCTTGCTTAATGGTGTGTCCTATTCAAGTCGAATCGAGCAATCTAAGAATGAGGAACAGTACCGAAGCCTACGCTGCCACACAGAACACCCCCTCCAGGCTCTAGAAGTTGCTTCGTTTCTGTCCAACGAATTTCATTAATTACTGTGCATAGGAGGCGGCCGAACAGGGTGGAATTGGGGCTTGAATAGCCTGCCCTCCATCCTGGACATCATACTACAAAAGATGGTCAAGCATGCAACCCAGAGCACCACTTTGATACCGCTCCTCCTTACCCCTTCCATATCGAAAGCGCTCACAGGTGATTCCCAATGCATGTCAATAAGCTATGAGCGTATATTGTATGATGCACGGGGATATGTGGACATATATGGGGCCGGCGGTAGCCAACTTGCGTTATGGGAATCTAGAAAAGTCCGTAGTCGACCAATACCCGGGCTCATTGACTGTCGATGACTCGGACCGATGGATTCTCTTCGTTCCTACTTGCGCGGCAGAAATTGCGCTTCCGCACTCGAGCCATGCCTTTTGGACTCATCGACATCACTATGCCACAGTATTCCAGCTTGATGGTCTTATGGTCTTGCTGGCCGCCGATCAAGGTCAAGTCATTGTCTCAAGCGATACTCGCGGAAAGGGGATGCTGCGTATAAAACGACAGCGTTTAGAAAGGTAATACTTGAAGAACCTAAGACGCAGGTGAATGGAGCGACATCTTCTGCACGTGGTCAGCGCTCTTCTCAGCCAATCTTCGCTCAAGACTTCTTTAACGATATTCAGAATGCGCAAGAAAACAATGCTGCGTCCTAGCACACGAGGGCCGTCGGAAGTTCTCCGTTGATCGTCACTCGATGAAAGCTTCCTTGACTGCTTATGTCGCCTTCGCTCTGCTAGACCAGCTTATCACGAACAATGCAGCACTCAGTCGGCCTTGCCAAATCTTCAGTCGTTCTACTCCATCAATGACATACCCACCATGAAGAATGTCAATGGCGCTCTTCCTACGACCACTCCACCAAAGATCTATGTCGCACAACACTTCCACAACCATAGTACTAGCCTTGGCCGCATTTCATCCAGCGCTGTCAACAATTGTTACGGGTCGTGGGCTTTCTGGTGGTGGCTATTGTCGCGAAGACCTCGCCGTTGTCTATCAGAACAATAGCTACCAGCAGACCAAGCAGAAGGGCCTTCTTGAAGGTTATATGGACGGCGTTCTGGAGCTTGATCCATTCACGGCTGGCATCTCTGTTGGCGAGGTCAAGAAGAACACGGATTTTGATAACCATGTTTCCCAACGACTTGCCATGCGATCGTATCATCTGATTGCATTCGTTATATAGGCGCCTTCGATTCGGGCTGCATACTTGACGAAACCATCGTAACGTGTATGCATAATGACGTCGAAAAGACGATCGACCATACACCAATGTTCTGTTCACCTCACTGTCCCGAATTACCTACTTCTGGATTGTGCCACCTTTCCCAGAAGCACGGTGGGTTCTCATCTCTGCATCATCCTCGTCGTAGTTGTATAATCAACTACCAACTACCAAACCACCGGGGAGGAAAACAGCAATAGCGTCTGCGTCTATAGGCTGTTGAGCTTTGATTGTTGCTATCGAGTCGGCTTCAACAACTGTGTAATATGAGGCAGAAGTCGTCGTAAGCGCTTGATTTACTTCGGCCCTCCAAGTTGGATGCGCCTCGTGACATGTTCAATCGGTCCACCACCACCACAATTTCCTTTGCGGGCTATCACACGATGACTGATTGTCCGCGCAAGATGCCAATGTTCTGGTTACCTGGACCGCAATCCCGTACACAAGATTCACGGTCGATGAAGTGAATTCGCTGCTTAGCTATCATCGATGGAAACCCAGTCCTTTCGGCACACCTGGCGACAGCGCAAATCTCCTACAAGCCTCGACGGTATTTGGAGTTGATCCAATGCAATTTCGAGATCATGGGTCTAGGTCTCCCAGCCGAGAAGCGCCTCCGGAGGTATATGCCATGAGTTTCATTTCGGGCCACGATTGTTGACAGGGGCAGTCGGAATGGAGGGTTTGTTCAAATGGTACTTGAGTTGATAGCCGATTCAATGGTGGTAGATTGTGCATAGGCATAAAGCAACGTGAACACCAAATGATCGAGAGCCAGCCGATATCTCGAAAATCGATTCTAAGGGTTGATTGTTGGAGCCATGTAGCGACTGCTCGGTGCCTGCGAAGGAAGGCCACCAGATGGATGCGGCTGTACTTGCATCAGGAACTACGGCTTGTTGCTCCTCCATCGGCTGCTTCTTCTGACATATTCCGTGTTTGGTTGCAGACACCAAAGACGTGCTTGAGCAATTTCCCCCAGCAGGCTTAGCCAAGTTTAGTCGTTTGTAATGCTGCGTACGCTGGCAGCAGTCTGGATCCGAGTTAGTGCAAGTATCGCAATATCCCGCTTCTCTTACTTTAGAGATCGATGACGAAGTGTCGCAGCAACAATGGTATGGAAATGTCTCTCAAAGATGGTGAAAATGCGAGTCTGCTGTAAGTAGAAAACTAGCAACAACTAAAGTAAGGTATACCTTATTTAGATCTCAATTATATCGTGAACGCCAAGCACGCTAAGGAGCAGGACCCTGAATATATCACCCACCGTCAGAGCATCTGCCTTCCCTCCTTTCTTTCCCTCCAGGTCTGGAATCTGTTGCAGGCCCGATGTCCCTTTTTTCCCGTCGTCTTTGCTTTTCTGGTTTGGCATTTGTCGACGTTTGTCAGCGTTTTGAGCATATCGATCTTGTCAACGGTGTGTGAGCCACGGTTAGCCGGTAATGTCGCAGACTGTACTTACAACAAGCAACTTACCCCGGATGCATGAGTGGTCAAGGCCATCGCCTCGAGCGTGAGTGCAAGATGATAATACGTGTGAAATCGAGATAGGCTGACATATACAGATGGGATTTCGGTACATCTCAGTCAGATAGTTGAGCGCGGCATACACATCAAAGCCCTCAAGGAACAAGTAGACGCAGGTGGCCAAGCTTACATGGGATTTATGGACAGGACAATCCGGCATGATGAGAGAGCGAATTGTACAAACTCCTTAGCAGAAGATGAGCTTTCCAGATCAAAAGATTGCATTGTCGAACTGGAAGAGGAGCCAAAGTCGCTTGGGACGCTCTGACGAATATACCAACATCAACGACGACTTGCCCAGCCCGTCAAATACTCAGCATTGGAAACCACTCGGTATTCCAATTGGGAAGCCTGCATGGATCACTACTTGACCAAATGTTGAGTAGTGTATTGATGGTACGCTTTTGCTTAGCAAATCCCACATGGAAGCCTTTGAAATGCAGTGCCAAGATCGTGGTCTCCTGTTTGGGATGCGACTTCCGTTTAAAGCAGGCGAGATCGGCCCGTTTTTACCAACTCCACTATGTCTATTCAAACCTCGAGCGCTTCCATCGACAATCTTGCACGATCTTTCATGTCGGCCAAGGGTAGCGACAGGCAACTTCCAGAGCAATGCAGGTAGTCTAGAGTCAAGGTACGTAGTGAATGTCGTCTCCCAAGCATCTGGTACGTTCTTCTTGCCAGAATGTCCGCTAAGGACATGTTGTATGCAACATGGTTACGCTCTTGCTACTGCGTGGGCCACAGCAGCCAGAGTCATGTATATTGAAAAGTCGTGCTGCTTTCCGGTGGCCATTGTCAGGCAAAGTTTTGTTCGTGCCAGTGGTACGCAGTCGTGTGGCGTCTCTCCGACTCGCCCGCCTGTCAGGCAAAGTCTTGTTCGTGCCAGTGGCACGCAGTCGTGTAACGCCTCTCTTGAAGTTGAACGTGTAGCATGCTTGTCATTCCTTCGGCGCTAGAAGCCGTGTCTCGTCCACTCAAAGCATTGACTGAAAGGAAAAATGCTGACTGGAAAATCCACTCAGGCTCCAACCTTCCCGAAAGGCGCTACCATGGAGCCCCGACCTCAGCAGAGCGCAGCGGCTGGTGGGACCATCAACAACTATTACGCCCCAGGGTTCGGACCAGGACAAACACAAGGCGATCATGGTCAGCAATGCAATGGCTATCCTCCTATGCAGCCAAATCCTCAGATGCGAATGGCCCCTCCCATGTACCTAAATCCTTGGATGAACTCTCCCATGTGCCCAAATGCTTGGATGAACGCTCCCATGTACCCCAATCCTCAGATGTGGATGCACCCTCCCATGTATTCAACTCCTCAGATGTGGACAAACTCCCCGCTGTGGACGAGTCCTCCGATGGATAGGACTTCTGAGACGGGTATGCATCCTCCGATGGGTATGCATCCTCCGATGGGTATGCATCCTCCGATGGGTATGCATCCTCGGATGGATTTGAACTCTGCAATGTGGCAACAGTCAGCAGCCGATGCTTCGTTACCAAAGCATCCGTCGCCTGAGCCACATCGAGTTGATCAACAAGAGCACCAGAAGGCGAAAGAATACCGTTACACCTCGACACAACCATTATCGACTAAGCGTGCAGCAGTCGACACGAACGACTCCGGAAGTAGGAAGAAGGCAGCCCAAGATGGCACAGGTCACATAAAAACACCGTTCAAGACATACGCAAAGGAAGTGCAGCGATCTCCGATGCCTGCGTTTGATCTAGTAACGTCTCTACCAAGGCAGGAACTTCCAGTCTTGCTTTCATCTCCCAATTTGCCGATCCCGAAGCCACAAATGCAGCATCAACCCAAAACCCACCGAAAACGCATCCCAGATCAATCACGCACTTCTGTTCCAACTGCCCGTCTCGGATTAACTGGTACGTCTATTATTGGTCTGGGACTGGCAGCATACGGATCCGATGAAGATGAGGATGTAACGAATGGTCCTAATCAAGTGGTGCAACCATTCAAAGAGATCGAAATGGCCCCCCGAAAAGACATTGGTAACAACGACCAGCTCAGTGGCGCACAACTCAAAATCAAACGCCTGCCCATATCTGGTTTCGGTCTGAAGACGTATCCATCTGGAGAGGATCTGGTGGTCCAGCGATCCAAGGATGGAATGACTGTTTCCCGGAACAACGTTGGTCCCAACGACCATATCAGCGGCACGGAAAGTGATCTATCACGGACCATTTCGGATAGCGATGATGTCGATGTTAAGCAATTACTCATGGCAACACATGGCTCAAAGACATGCATCACGACAACAGAGATGAGCAAGCTATCGCCTGAGACTGCCACATACTCGGAAATGGCCCAACCTTGCAAGGCAATTTTTGGGACGATCGATCCATACAAAGTGTCGAGTCCAGAGAGGGAGTCAATCATAACATCTGGTTCAAAGACATTGGTCACGGCGCCAGAAACGAACAAGCCATCGCCCAGGACTGCAACATTTTCAGATATGGCCTTAGCTAGCCAGGCATATCTGGAATTTACCAATGTCTACAAAGTGCCAAGTCCAGATAGGGAGTCCTCGGATTCACCTTCAATCACCCCGAGCGAAAGCATATCCAACATTGCGCCGCCTGTCGAGAAGACTACGAAATCGGAAACAGCGAGAAAGTACTCGGGGAACGACTTTGTCCGTCTCATGACTACGACGGCCATTCCGGATGACTGGAAAATACTTCCCCCCGATGTCAGCCATCGTGGGAATCCACTGACGGCATCCACGAGGCACATAGCGGGCGTTGTATTCCACGAATCACTGGGTGGTCACTGGGCGGCGTTCACGATCGATACCATGCAGCATCTGTGGAGTGGACAGTACTTCGACACTACCGCTCACGATAGGGATCATCGCTTCCAAGCGACCAAACTCAAATATGAAGGTTTGTTAATGAAATGGGTGTCAGAGATTAGTCGCACGCCATGCACGGTTGATTGGGAAGTCCTAATGTACGAGCAAATGGACGCTGTTAGCTGTGGACCGCTTTCCTGGTCGTGGATCAACAGCAGCATCAAGAACGAAGCTTTCAATGACGACAGGTGCTTCAAGTCTCGTCTCCGGTTAGACATCGAGGAACCATTGGCACCTGCGGAAAATCTGATCGGCAAAGATGGGCTCCGCAAGCGAGGAAAGCCCACAGAACAGAACTATCCAAAGATCGGTCTGCAGAAGCCACTACGACGATCCGGAAGGCAGAAGCCACAAGCGAGGGCATCAGAGTTTGTCAGCACCGTCGATGCAGTATTACTCTCAGACGACGATGTTCCAGTAGACGATGAGTCTTCAGCCGATGACTATTTAGATGACCATCTGTCAGAAGCTGAATATCCAGGTGGCGATCCCTCAGAGGATGATCAATGGATATGCGGAATGCAGAAGCGACCGGCGAAGGAACCGAAGCATGTGGGAACCGTTCGCGCAGCACCTCTTTCGGACAATGAGCTTATACTCGACGCCAACAGGTCAGCCGACATATTCTCAAACCTTTCTGACAGTAGCGATGCTAGTGATTTGGATGGATGTTACGGACGGGAGGTCGTGGTGAAGAGAGGCGTTGTCAAAGACTACATAGACCCCGATCACATTGCGCACGAGATACTGGACCGACGCTTCAGAGCGTTTAGTCTGCTCTCAAAACAAGAGATAAAGGGCTTATTGAAGCGACACACGGAACACAGGGCCACAAAATATGGAAAGGGAATGGCCGGTGACCTGAGAAGACTCGCCCTCCGACTCGAGGTTCCAATTCCAGCCGGAATTGATCCAGGCATCATCGACGAGATGCGCTGGCCGAATGCCACACAACAGTCTCTGGTAGGCTTTGGCCGAAAAGTAATACTGGGCGAAATCCAACGGTTGGGCCTACGGGGAGGCTGGCTTCTCCAAAAAGCTGAGCCGCAAGAAGGGGATGATACAGTTCTGGAATCGGCGGCCAAGTCCCTGCTGCAATATCGAGACAGCGACCCGAAGGAGCGAGCCTCTATTGAACGATGGTCTTTTGATTGGAAGACGCACTCAAGGCGTGCTGTCAATTACGTTGAAAGCGCAACTAGTAAGGCAAGTCTGCAATCTGAGGCGACGAAAAGGTTCTTAACGCTTTCGACAACGATCAATGGCGCAACCCGTGATTTTAATCGTGCTGAACTTCGGGACTTGATAGCGGAACACGACTCGAGAGAAGAGGTCCGAAAGTGTCTTCTCGAGGACAAATTACTGCCACCCATAGAGATTATTCCGGAGGATAGTAAATTGGTTATTCTCTCTTATCGGTTCAGCAGCACAAGGGATATCAAGAAGCGCAGTGGCAAAGTGTCCAATTTCTTTGAAAAGGTTGAATCGAGCCTTGAAGAAGGGGGAATTCTGCCCGGATTAGGGAGGTTGCGCAGCTTTATTCAATACGATTATTCAATTGGTTTGCGGGGGCTAGTGGGGTCTAGGACCGCTAGCCCGCCCGCGCTATACCAGATCGGGTAATATGGATCGCAACCTGGTGATTATCGTATTTGATCGATTTTCGTCCCCTCCCATCAATAATGTGCATCCTCAACCCCTTTTACCCTACCTAGCATGCCTCAATTGATCGACGACGACTAGGGCATACGTATAGCTATCGCTCTTGCCCTTGCCATTGTCGTTATTTTGAGTCAACACCTCGTTGGCGATTCTCGACATTCATACATTAAACTAGTGAAGTATAAAAGATCTAAATTCGATTTGAATCGAATTTTTTCTAAACGTCTTCGTCGTATAATGCGATTTAATAAGAAGGAAATTCGATTGCTTGTTAATTACTTTGTTATTAATGTCATCGAATGAAGCAATCGTGTTAAATCATTTTTCGAACTCGCTCTTTGTTGCCTTCTATACAAATTATTTTATTCTTATTAACTATTTGAATTGGCAAAACGATTTGATCGTTTTCTCTTCTATCTCTCTCGCGTTCTCAACGATTTTCTTAAACATCTCGAAATTCGATACGACGATATGCTTCGATAACATTTAACGCTTATCTATACACGCATTAAAAGATACGTCAAAGCGATAAAAAGAGTAGAAAAGATTAGAGGCAAGAACACTATATGGGAGTTCATTAATAAGACTTTCCAAAAGTTTTGCAAGCCAAATGTGGAACAAAAATTCTATTACTTTAACTACAAAAAATCACACGAAATGATTTGGCTAGTCATTACTTGTTCGAACGATTTAATAGAATCTATTTACGATTTTTGTGAAGACAAGATGAACGACGTTACGATGCTACAAAAGTTCAAGTTGCAAAATCGATTAAAAACCCTTCTTAAAGATCGAAGGAAGCTTCAATTGTACGACGATAAAGTCTATATTTATCAATCGTACATCATGTCTCTCTATTTAGGCTATACAAACGAAAGATAGATCTTTTTCAACAAACGAATGTTCGAGGCTCGCATTGTCGTCGAAAACTTCTTTGATTTAACTTAAACTTTGTGAATATTTAATGCTTTTAAGACGCAAATGAAAGTCGAATTACAATTGGTCGAAAACCTCTATTTAGCGACAATTCTTCTAATTAATTGCTATACGTATCTACGAGACAATCAAATAGAATCTCGCTTTGCAATGCGATCTTTTAGTCTTTCGAAATATTTGCAAGTCGATAGAGTCTTTAGCGATTTCGAAAGCTCTACATTATAAAAGTACTAGATTTTTTTTCTTGTGTTTATATATATATCTAGCTTCGATAAAGTTTTCTAGTGTTAATCTTCAATGCTTGTTGCCCTAAACCTCGTTGTCGTTATTTGATTGTTAAAACATAGAGGAGAACCTCAAATTAGACTCTCAAAGACGATTTTCGTTCTCTTTCTTTTCTTTCGTCATTTCTTATTATTATCGCATTAAATCGTCGCGATGACATAATTATCTATATATCTTTAATAATTAGAAATCTCTTGTTAATTTGGCAAAGAGTTGTGATTGTGAATGATGTCGTCGATGTGAGCACTTTTCGATCTAAATTTTATTTGCTTGGTCTAGAGATTTTTTAGAGACATCACCAACGCAAATGCGATTAAACGTTGAATCATTGTTTTCTTTGTTCGAAGATAAAATTTCAAGTCATCGACAAGATGAGTGCAATTCACATTCGTTTGTATTGCAACTCGCGCATCACATCTCTTTAATATATATCTAACATTCTTAAAAGAGACGATATTGTACACGAAAGTCTAGTGACTAGACATCTTGTCGTTTCTTTTTTTTTCAAATGAAGTCTACGAAGCTTCGAAGAAGAAAATGCGATAATAGTGTCTCTCGCCCCAAATTATAGATATTTTCGCAAAAACGCCTTCTTTTCGCATCTAATGCCACGATTCACTCTCTTAGATTTAGGTTATTTGTTGTTCTTTTCTTTTTGTTTCTTTTATCGCTTGTTACGATCTTCTCGTCGCTCGCATTATTTGTCTCGATTTTCTCGTCGCTCGCATTATTTGTCGCGAATCCCTTCTTTCTCGCATTATTTGTCACGAATCCCTCTCTACTACTTCTATATAATTGTTTTAGTTTTTCTATATTCTCGCTAAGTCTAGCCAAATCTTCAAACAAATTATTTCATCAAGAATGAACATATTTTTTATGATACTTATGCAACGATTTCTTAAAATAACGTCTAAGTTTCAAGACTTTCGTAGTATGTTTTATCAAATGTCTTTCAAACGTATTCTTTATTTTTTTTAGCAAAAATTCTTGTCTTGATGAATTTCTCGTCGATGACGTTCGATTTTTGAAGTAGTCGATCAATGTGTTTTGCAAAACGTCTAAGCCTTTGTTGTCTATCACGTTAACACGCGTTTGTTTAAATCTCTTCGAAATCTTTTTGCCACTTCGAGATTGCTTTGCAATCTTGCTTTTTTGACGTTCTATAGACTTTGGCGATGTAGATTCATTTGATAAAGATTCAAAGAATATAGACGAATAATCGTCGTCGTCTTTAGATAAGGCTTACATCCTCGTACGTCAATTATTATTTATGTCCTCTTTGTAGCCTAAATCTTTTGTCATCATTGCATCGTTATTAGGTAGAGACCTTGTTCTTGTTACGAGTTTCAATTCCTTTGCATTCTTCTTTGCGTCAAAGAATATATTAGAGCTACTATCTTCGAAATTGCTTTGAATTTTGAAGCTCTTTTCATTGCTAACGAAGGCGACGAAGAAGAAGAAAAAGAAGAAGAAGAAGACTTCGTAGTTTAATTTATTCTTTAGTCGTTAACTAAGTTTATCTTTTCTCTTTTTGTATTTTGCATTCTCTTTTATCTTTCTTTTTCGCGAAGAGCTTTTTTAGTTTTTCGCTTTCTAATATGCTGCGAATGTAGACATTTATTTATTGATAGCTTGAATTCAATTGTCGTCTCGTGCTGCATAACTAGATTTGTGTAAGACTCTAATGTTTGCTTTTCTTTTACTTATCAAGTGCTTCATTCGTTTACTAACGTCGACATATTTACGATCTATTGTTGTCTCGAATCTTTTTCTAATTTTATTCTAAAAACGTTGCATAGTCTCGATGTCGTATTTCGCAAATCTAGTCACACACATGTTGGCAAGAATAACATCGTTCTTCTTTGTAAGTCGTTGATCGTAATTGAGTCTTTAATTTAGTTGTCAATCTTTCTTTCGCTTGTAAGGAACAAGAGGAGTAGAGATTTTCGACGACGAAGAAGCATTAGAAGTGCTAGAAGTACGACGTCGATTAACGATGTTTTAAATATAAAAGTCGAGGTCAATATTGTCATTTGCATCTAACTCGACATTCTTTTTCTCCAATTTTTGTGTAATTGTTCTTTGATGTTTTTCATCAACTTGTCTTCTCCTCTTTCTTGACGATCGTTGGAACGACTCTAATTCGAATTAGGTCGTTTCCTTTCGCTTACGAGGCGATCGTCGTGTGTTCTTCGAAGGCTGCGAGACCTGCAAAGGTGGCAATGACTGCGAGGGTCGCAAAGACGACAATGATTGCAAAGGCTCCAATTGTCGCGAAGGAGTGCCCAAATCAAGGACGTGGAGATGACTTTTGGGTACACCTCTAGGCATAACGGCGACGACGACGACGACGACGATAGAGGAGGTAATTATAACCTTTACAAGCTACGCCTAGACGAGTAATTGAAGCAATTGAATAAGGTGATGGGTCAATTGAATGGGTATTCAATAATTGAATACTGATTCAATTGGGACTGCCAAGCCGCCAGATCTGCTTGCCCTTTTGGGATCACGCTAACTAAATCGGGCAATGTTCAATTGAATAATCGTATTGAATAGAGCTGCGCAACCTGTCTATTGGTCTCGAGGGATTGTCGGTAGCTATGGAAGGATGGAAGAATTTGGTAAACTCGTTTTACAGTCTTCGATTTGTTCTCGTAATTGCTGAGAAACCCAAGCAATGGTATCGAGCAAGTGTTACATGGAGCTATCAAGATTGGTATGGACTACATTTGGGAAGGTTCTGGGCAACAATCGACTTGGCCATTCTTATAGACGAAAATCGTCGTCGTCGTTGTCGACTTTACGAAGGGGTGGTCAAGCAGATGCAGCTTTGCTATGCCAGTCGTATCAAGCGAAAAGAAGGGATCGAGGGAGAGCAGCGTCCTGTGACAGGTCGTGGAATAATAGGAGGTGATTGACACGCTACAGCAATGGAGAACCACCTTGTTTCTATGTATAGGACATGAGACGAGAACATATTGGCATCACTTGCTTACATCAAGCTTCGCCAGCTACGTTATTGGTGCGCGAACTTGTTTGAGGTAGTACGAGTCAGCTGAGAGCTTCGTTATATCATGGAGTTGAGCACAGAGTTACTGGACTAGATAGCTAATCAAGACATTACAAGCAGTAATGCGAAGGCGAACTTCTGAGCAAAATGATCTTTCTGACAATCTTCCGCATCTGCACAGTGGATAGTTTTTGTATTCCAGCTTACTACTTTGACTGGCGATCCAATTGGCTGATCGTCCGACTTTAAGCTGCAACGGACTGTTGGAGGGGAGGGCGAAACGAAGCGCGCTGACTAGCAGGTCTCAGACGTGGAATTGACGAAGAGGGTCATACGGCAAATAGCGTCGAGACCGAACAGATACTCTCCAGGGCCTCTTGGAGTGATCTGGAAAAAATGTATTCATTTACGCAGATCCGGGGGTCCATACCTCTGTTCTTCTCGCAATCACCCTACGCCTTCAAGCCGGTACCATTGTTGCAGCAGTCTGCTGAGACAAATCACGCGGCATTCAGACGTCACTTCGCGAATGTCGTAAGCAGGTATGGGGGTATGCAAGTATCATTACTAGTTGATAAGACAGGGGGCGAGGCTACAATTGGCGAAAAGTATGAAGCGCACACGAAGCAGTTGAATGACGAAGGGGGCATCAATGGAACCCAGATTGGCTTCGAGTGGTTTGATTTTCATGCCGTTTGTCGCGGTATGAAGTTTGAAAAGGTTACCCTACTCGTGGATGCGTTACAAGCACCGCTTGACAGGTTCGGATCAACGGTAGAGATAGGGGGAAAGCTCCTGAGGAAGCAGGCCGGTATCGTTCGGACGAATTGCATGGATTGCTTGGATCGAACAAACGTAGCTCAAAGTGCTTGCGCATCGCGCATGCTCGAGAAGCAGCTGAATGATGAGGATATAGTGATAGATTTGGAAAAGGATCCCAAGACACAGTGGTTCAATACCTTGTGGGCCGATAACGGCGATGCACTCTCCAAGGAGTATTCATCTACTGCAGCACTCAAGGGCGACTCTACTCGGACGAGGAAGCGTAACTACCGAGGCGCAATCAACATCTAGGTTTGACATTAACTCGTTATTACACCAATATCGTTAGCGATTTCTTCTCTCAAGCCGCAATCGATTTTCTCCTGGGCAATGTAACCTCGACGGTATTCGAAGACTTCGAAGCGGATATGATGAGTGCGGATCCAGCGGTCTCCATGCCAAAAACTAGGGCGAGCGCAATCGATACAAGCTCCAAATTAGTTATTGCGGACCAAACAGAAGACCTGGTCGGAGGTTGGACTATGCTCAGCCCGCAAGAGCCCAATACCGTCAGGACTTTCCCGTTCGAGGAGGTTGTCTTGTTGCTCACGGATGTTGCACTGTACGCTGTTCGATTTGACTGGAACACGGAAAAAGTATCCTCGTTCGAGCGAGTGGATCTTCGGAATCTGACGGGCTTGGTACGCGGAACTTATGTCACTTCTACATTCGTGGCATCCCAGATGGACGAGCAGAAGAACTGCGGCATTGTTATCAAATACAAGCCCGGCAAAGGAGACATGCAACGGAAGAACACACGCTCTTTGAACAGTGAAGTGGGAAGCGGAGACGACACAGGAGTTAAGTCGAGTCCATCCAGTCCGAATTACTTGCCGTCGGTTGGAATTGAAAGTGCACTGGCTCGGCTAAGTGGGCGCGGTAGTGGCTCTGAAACGAAGTATCTGGCATTCAAGAGCTTGCCTGCACGTTCTAGCATTGCCAGTGTGGACGGTCAAGAAGCGCCCATGTTCAGTGAAAGAAACCTGGTAAACAGTATCTGTCACGAGATTGAACGAGCTACTCCAGCCGGCTGTAATGATCAGAAAGCTGGAGAGACCGGCGGGAGCAAGCTTCCCATTGAGGACACCGCTATTATCTCGCTAGAAGAGGCCAAAAAGAGCACTGGCTACCTCGAACATTGGAGACATTCGCTGAAGAGGTTTGTGTGGGCATGAGGATGCCTATATCCACCGTTAGTTAGAAGAATGACTCACAGTCCAAATCCTATCTCGGGGCAGTAAAAGAATGAGATTGCTCATATCGTATGCAGTGGCGGCTTCATAGCAAAAGTCCCCCAAGCGTGTTTTCAGGTAAGTCGACGATGATACGCATTCACATGGATCTCCAGCCTTTGTTCGATTGACTTTGGGTTCTCGAACCACTTCAGACGCCCGTGTCTTACCTGTCTTCTTGATGATGTTTTCCCATTCTTATCGACGTCGTTCAAGGTTCGAATGAATGAAGCAGCAAAATCGTCAACTAATACGATAGAAATAGAGCGTCACGCAAGCTTCCATGCCTCACATCGCTCAGTTGTGATCAACACACTGACCACTTCAATAAGAACATTAAGTTGTGGGATGTCATTTTGATCAAGCACTGTGTTAACGTGTTCTCATAACCAACATCGACTGACTTCAAGTACTTTCAGTTGTCAGAACGAGTATAACAATCCCGATGACCTCAGCGCTAGATACAAGAGTACGCCACATTTGACAGCTCTCCCCAGCAATCCTTCCGTATGCCATAGCACGACTGAGCCCGACGACAAGCAAAACTGAAGACTCGTATTTACAGCTTGTGACTCCGCATGCTTGAGCTTCCAGACCAACCTTTTCGGTGCATTAGCCTACCTTTACCAACAGCTGAGCCCGCAAAGCACTCTCCCACCGGTCATAGTCCCCGACAGAAAGCGTTGATTTGGCCTGAAAAGGGCTACTGCTGAATAGTAGCGCAGACACTTTGCCCTTTCACATACACAGCGGTTGAGCCTTTTGGACATTGCGGAGAAGTAGGGCCCTCGAGGGCTTGACAAACAACGTTGCCATCAACGGAAACTGGAAGGAAGCCTGCGGGACATTTTTCGGGAGCTGATTGACGAGCCACGATCATGTTATCGGCTGAGGGCGAAAGGGGCAGTCCGATCGCAAGTCCGAGGAGTCCGAGGGTAAGGAATAATAACGTCTGCATTCTGTCCTAATGTCTAAGATCTCATGAGCACTCGGATATCGAAGTCGCCCTGGGAATATCAGACCTCATATGGATCTCTTATGGCAGTGGATAATAAAGATGTGAGACTGGTGTCGTTGCGCCAGTCAACAGCGATATGAGGGAAACCTGAGATCAGCAGACTGTAGGACCAAGCTTCTTTCAAGAGCAGATAATCAAGAGAAGATCAAGTGAATAGCCACGACTCAACCGTGGGTGCCCAAACGAGTATCAGGTAAACTTCGGTGCCTATTGACCATTAGCGGGCGCCGATGTTTCTATATTGAATGGCTTTCAGGCGACGACCGGTCAAAGCGTGGCGTCGATGATGAGATAGGGGCGCACTTCAGAGGACTATAGGAGCAAAGATTTCACGAGGTTAAAACGCGCAAATGGAATTTTTGAGGCTGAAGCGCCTGTCGCGTACGGAGTAATTTGCAACCTAACAATGTCGGACTACCATTGCTATTATGTGAGGGAAGCGACACGGCCTGCGCGACAACGACAAACAAACGCACGACACAAGAGAGCCGAGAAGCAGCGCTTGGCCTACAGGAGGACTCGAGGAGGGTGGCAATCACGAGAGCTCCTATAAGGAATACACCAACATTCCAAAAGCTGACACCGTCCCATAGTATTTAACAGTAGCCCTGGAACGCACTTCACAGATTCTACCTTCGAACACAAGTCTTGACAGACTACTGTCTGCTGCGAGGGTCCCAATCTCGGCGAAAGCAGAGAAGAGCTCACGCTTAGATGATCAAGTATGCTTCTTGGAACGGCCTGGGAGGTGTTGCCCGCGCTGGAGGTGCTCCTCGCGATGACACGCAGGATCGATCAGTCGAATGCTAATAGGGCCGTTCGTTGTACAACCGACGCCGATGCTCGTCCGGTTGGCTGATCGTCCCACTCTAAGCTGCAACGGACTGTTGGAGTTGAGGTTGAAACGAAGCGCGCTGACTAGAGCACGTGTAATTCGTTCGATGGGGCACTGGAAGCAATTCTGTAGCAGAGAGGACCTTCTAACCTTCAGTCTCCATAGCGTCCGCACTCGTTATGGAAGGTCTACCTAACATATTTGATGCTGTAGCACATCTTCCTTCAGGGGCAACACCGCGACGGTTACTGCTCGCAACACAGGAAGACAAGATAGCGGGATTTCATTTGCCAGCTATAAATGGCTTTCCAAGATTCTGCGTCAGCATTACCTACATCTCAACAGCACGGCGGCATGTCAGGCATGCTGGAGGGCAAACCATCGACACTATGCTCGCGATGGTCTGTTCTTGCAGAAAAAAGAGGCCTGCAAGACAGGCGGGCTAGTGCCAAGAATGCGGAGATTAAGGGGTGTAGCTGGATCACTCACATACTATTTAGTATGTGATCAACTCGCTTTCCTCTTCTCTTCTTATTGCTTCGCGCTTTTGCCCGTCCACCCACGCCGTTCTTCCTGTCGCATAGATAGGAGGCGTTTTCGGCAACCTCGGGGTGTTCTGTGTTGGCTACGCAGCAGTCCTTGTTGCAGCCGATACCGCCCAAACGCATGTTTGTACATTTTTATCATAGCATCCACAAGCAGTAGCGTATCCTACAAAACAGGAGCTCGAGAGAGCCGGACCGTTTGTGGGATGGAGTATCACATCCTAGGGTTATTCCTGGTGGTTTCTAGAGACTAGGGCTTCTTAGCTCCCTAAGTATCCCCTGACTGGGCGCATCTGGGGATGTAGAACAACCAGCGACACGGGAAATATCTCCATTCCAATGCTGTCCCAGCGGCGCAATCATTGCCGTGACTCTCGAGCTCGTGTGATCACGGAATCCGTTCCTTTGGTTGTCTGTTGTTGCTTCACAGGAGTCTGATTGTTCGCTCAAGGTACTAGCCGCCTCATGCCGTGTGCCTGATTCCTTTGGCCGACCTTCATAACGGATACGTGCAGCAAGACGGTTCACGGGTCGAACGCGAAGAGACGTTGCGAGCTGCGCCAACCGACCAAGGGTGCGCGATGAACAGCTGTCATGTCATGCGTTTCCAGGGCGCAAGCGCTGACTGCATTCATAGCAATCATCAACACCTTGACCGCCTCGAACCTCGCTTGCGGCCGGCACATCAGCAGTGGCAAGTTCAATGAGAGCGGATGGGTCTGACTCGGCACGCGCTGAAAGTCAGCTCTCGAGTCCACCGGCCTTCCACGTCATAATCTTGGTGAGTGCTGGGAATGCCCGAGGGCGCAAGTGGAGAACGGAATAGGCGGGTGCGAGTCGCATATTGAGATATCCTCAAGGCTTCATATCGATAACGCCCGCATCTTGGTTGCAAGTTTGATCCGTGTCTCGGGTATCTGTCTGCATCATCCTGCAGCCTTGCTGTTTCCCCAATGCATGATCTGCCGCCGTAGCGCGCTTGCTCATCCTTTGTCTCCGTATCACGCATTACCGACTGACTTTCCTCTTCCAGGGTGCAGGGGGCGGTCCCTCTGAAGATAATGTAACGGGTTTGCTTGTCAGGTCGACCGCCACACAATGGGCGAAACGCTCCTTGTTAGCCGTCGACGCGGGCGTACACTTATCTGTTATCATCAAGATCCTTGAAGAAGATATACCGAGGGCCATTCGTAGGCCGGACCTAGAGGCGGACCCTATCTCGCCCGCACTAGGAAGGCAAAGGTCGAAGTCGAATGGCAATGGCACGATCCCACCACGAATGGCCTCTCATAAGTCCAACCCTTCTATAGGCACAGCCTCTCCGATAGCGAAGTCTGATGTCGAAGAACGGTTCAGGCTGGAGCTGACAACGGGGCCCTTTGCTGGTTACATCCTGCAGTCTAAGACAGCTAGAGCAAACGCAGTCCAGGTGCTCCGGGAACTGATTCCAACCTATCTCATCAGCCACCCACATCTGGATCATGTCGCGGGCTTAGCGATCAACACCGCCTCATTCCAGCACACAGCAAGCCGGAAGGTGATTGCTGGACTGCCTTCCACAGTCGAGGCAATCAAGGAGCACGTCTTCAACGATATAATGTGGCCAAATCTGTCGGACGAGGACGGGGGTGTAGGTCTAGTCAGTTACCAACGCCTGCAAGAAGGTGACAATGTAGCGGTGGGCTTCGGGGAAGGCCAAGGCTATATTGAAGTTTGTGACGGATTGACCGTGAAGTGCCTGAGCATAAGTCATGGCAAATGCTCCCAGAATCACACTCATCGTGGGAGTTATCCTGCCGTGACGGACCACACTCAGCAATATTCAACCTCCAGAAGAAGCTCCAAAGTGCCAACACCTCCACCAATCACACACGACCGCAACTACGGATACCATGGCAAAAGAGGTTGTATTATCGACAGCACGGCCTTCTTCCTCCGAGATGAAAACTCGTGCAAGGAAATCCTCATATTTGGTGACGTCGAGCCAGATTCGATCTCACTATGTCCTCGGACCATCCATGTCTGGTCCGATGCCGCACCCAAAGTCGCCAGCGGCACGCTTACCGGCATCCTGATCGAATGCTCCTACGACGACTCCCAACCCGACAAAGCCCTCTTCGGACACCTCAACCCCAAGCACCTAATCGCAGAACTACAAGTCCTAGCCGAAAAAGTCGCGGCTCTCAAACCCAGCGAGGATCCTTTAGCCCTCCGAAAGCGAAAGCGTCAAAGCAACGGCCATATCATCCCAGAAGACAGTGTCCCCCCTCCATCACCCGTCCGCCGCGGCCGCAGCAACACCCACACCACCCGACGAAGAAAACGGTCCAGTATCAGCCCGGCGTCGAAGCCTTCCGAAGACCTATTCATCTCACCAGGTTTTCACGATGCCGGCATAGATGGGACAGTGTCAGATGATCACCAGCGGCCAGTACCCCAAGGCCGGCGGCAGTCACTGGTAGGGGCTTTGGAGGGTCTTCGTGTCATTATTATTCATGTCAAGGACAATTTACGGGACGGACCGAACATCAGGGACACCATACTGGCGCAGTTGATCGGTTATGAGAAAGAGCGGCACCTAGGGTGCACATTTGAGATTTCCAAGAGTGGGACTTCGTTCTGGCTTTGAAAGCTGTCGATTTTCATCTCGCTCGTATACCTCTACATTGACAAGCATCCACCGTTCTATCGACAATGATTACATCCGAGGCGGATGCGGTCAAAGGAGGAGGTTCTCTGCTCTAGGCAGTTTCGTTCGGTGTTTGAGGCAATGTGGGTGGGACTCCAGGGATGGTACCGCTGGAAATACCGTCATGACCTTGTATTCTTTGCGGCATCTCGAATTCGGTCAGTTGGGAATGTCAGGCGGGGCGCTGCTTGTCGGGGGGATCGGAAACCTCTTGGGGGGATTGCAATGCTCGAACCAATTATTTGCCTTGGACTCGTGTGCCTTGTAGCAGGACAAAGCAGGAAGTCTGATGCTAGAAGTGAAGGACCTGATGGATCCCGCACGGATTTGGGCTTCGATGCTGACCCAATACTGATAGCGTTCTCCATGTTATCTGCAGAGATGGACCTTCTGTACATAGGTCACCTCAAGAGTAAATCATTGTACCAAACCTTTTCTAGGGGAGCAGGCTTCATCCATGGCTACCGAGTCGAACCAACTCCAGATGGCCACTTTTGTACTTCGATCGCAGATCTTCACAACACAGCAGAGTCGCTGATACGATGAGACGTATGTTCGTGATGGATTCTCGAGAATATAGACACCACTTCCTGAAAGATTCCGACCCAACCTCTGAACCCCGACCCTCTATGCTCGTCACACATGCCCATATCCCAGACTCCTTCGGCTGCAACCCCATTCGCTCTGAATGCCGGTCAGGAAACAAATGCCCCGCTCCGCCTCGCCCCGCCCCGTCCGCTCCCCGCTCCATCTGTCCAGCCCACCCAGCATCATCCGTCGGAAAGTCGTTATTCAGCGCCCCCGGGTATCATGCTCGTCTCTCCTCCGCTCCGGTTCATTCCCGACCGCGACATCATAGCTCGGCACCGGTGGGCTCGGCTCCCCACTCTGCATCAGCGGCCTCCGCTCATCGTCCGTCTCGTCTGAGTCCCTTCTCCGCATCGACCCCTCAGGCGATGTGTATTCGGGCGGGAGCTCCGCATACCCCTCCTGTGTATCGTTCGGGTGGCTGAAAACTTTTGAGGGATGGACAGGTGACTCTGATAACCCTCCCACACTGCGACTCGTGCCCTCGCCCACATCCTCATGAGACGGGATATGCGCCAATTGCGCCAGCGAGATCTCCGTCGGCGAACGCACTGGGCCAGGGCTTTGGGGCGGACCGGAACGGGTGTTGCCGCTTCTTGACCTTGCGTGCGCAGCAGTATTGTAGCTGCTTGTATTCGTCTGTGCGCCATCCCGGCCGGCTTCCAGTAGGATGCTGCCTTGCTCGCTACCGTACGGAGGTGGTGGCGCGAGACTGCCGGTCATTGGCGCAAGACCCCATTTCTTGACATTGGCCTCGATGAAGACGAAGCCGCTTTGGCCGAAGTTGACGTGCACGGTGCAGGGCCCTTGCGCGCCGACGGTGGGAAAGAAGTTTTGCGATTTGAGACCGTGGGTCACGTCGTCAAGCTTCTTGCCGTTGCGTGTGAAAAAGACGGTGCCGGTGCGGGGACGGTAGCCGACACCGATGACGTCGCCTTGGACATATTCAGGACCGTAGGGGGTGGGGGTGAAGGGTTGGTTGTAGCGGCGGTGGCCGGTGGAGGTGTAGGCTAAGGAGGATTTATGCCAGCCTACCCATTTTAGCGGGATGATTGAAGAGGGTAGACTGCGCTTACCAGGTAGTCTGAAGAGGGGATACGGTTTGGTTGTGACGCCAATACTGATCAGGGTCGAGTCCGGCTTGTCGTAGAGCTTGGCTTCCCAGTAGTATACCTCGTTCTGCTTCGGAATGGGTAGGTTGCTCTGAACGCTGGATTCGGAATCGAAAAACTCGATCTCCGTCCGTCCTTCGACGAAACAGTTTGCTATCTCTAGCTCCGGCTCGAACTCCCATGCGGACACGCCCTTCTCTTGTATTGCCAAGAATTGCGATAATGATATGTCGGTTTGCATCGTTTCGGGTGGGTTGGCTTGGATGAAGGCTAATACGGCCAGGCCTGTCAGCCATCACCCCTTCGTCAGCGTGGAAGCCTGCTTCGTCCGTACCTTTTGCCCTCATATACTCCACTCGTTGTAAGTCGTCCATGTCCTCCAGCGCCTCCGCCTCTTCTCGCGCGAGCGCCTGCTCATCGTCATATTCACCAGGCCTCCCTATCCGGTCCAAGAATATCCTCCCACGGCTGGTGTATCTGAAGAAGTAGAAGATGGCGAATATCAGGACGACGAAGGCAGCACTTCCGAAGGCGGAGAGCATCCCAATGAGGATGCCCTTGCCTGTAGAATCATTGTTGCTGCTGATGTTGATGACGATGTTGGTGCCTTTGTGGGGCTGTTCTCGCCATGGGGGATCGGGCTGTAAGGACGTTGGGGAGTTGGGCAAGTATGACGTTGAGAGCGTATTGGAGGAGGTGGTTGGAGCGCGCGCTGCCATCTTCTAGGCCTGTTGTGTAGGCATCAAGCGAAATGCCGAAGAGGGGGGACAACGTTGTTGCATGAATGAGAAAGAACTGTTGGCCTTGCTTCGCTGAGCTGAGCAGGTGGCACAAGATCGGATGATGGTCACTCCCAACTGCCCAACATGGATGCGGCGGGGACTGCGCTTGCTGATTCCAAACTAAGCGCTCGCTGGCTGATGCTTGGCGCCAAGCAAGCGTCCCCAGTCCGGCACAGTTCTGGCGTCCTGAACCACCTATGCGACTGTACGACTCCACGAGTGGACGCTGTGGTGCTTATGTGGTATCGCCCACGTACTAGACTTACGAAGAAGGCGTATGGCCCCACCATGAAGATCGATCCTAGCAACTCACGGCAGTGTCGCTGCGGTTCATGGTCGCCATCGCAATGCTTTCGCACATGCGCGCTCTTGCTACATCTGAAAGATCCTCCTCAAGTCCTCGAACGGTCTCGCAGCTGTAGCCCTACCGTACCACCTCCTCACGTCTCCGGAGTCTCTACACCTTCACCACGCTTGCCTCTCTCTTCCAACCGCGTTTTGGTCTTTGCCTTAGCCTCTCCCACCCACGTATCATAAGCATCGGCCCCCTCTCGAAGCTTCGACCCGATCACACCCTTCAATACTTCCCCAATGAATCCTACGAAGTTGTGCCTCCTCAGAGCGTTCTCCCACTGCCACCCATTCCTCTTCTGTTCTTCCCGATACAGCCAGTCTTGATCCCCAATCGCTTTGGCCCGTAAGCGCAAGTCCCGCACCATGGCTAGCAAATTGAAGCGTATCTCATTCGGAGGGTATCGTTCGATGCGCCGTCGCAGCACGGGTATCACTTTGTCCGGAAATTCGTCGAAGGTACAGTCGCCGTGGGATATTGGAGCAGGCTGAAGGCCATCGAGTTCGTAAAGCTTCTTGTTGATGGGCGTGTAGGCGATAAAATGATAGACATCATCCTCCTCCGTGGCCAGGCGCTGTGCATCGTCGATGAAGGGGGACGAGCGGGCGAAGGAATTGTGCACATCTCGGATCAACTCCGAATTCGAGAGAACCTCCCCACGTAGCTGTTGATCACCATTAGCAATCAAGCCATAATCTCTCCAGTGTCCCAGGTCGGCGTACATATGACGGGAATGCTCCAGTAAATTCCTTGAATTCTCGAAGATTGGGCCCAATGTCCAGCCGGTCCTCCTTGTTCAGCAGGACTGAGAGCAAAGCCTGGGTGCCGCATGCATTTTGAATCGTCTGTGCAGCGAAGAACAGATTTTCAGCTGCGCCGTAGTCGAATTGACCGTCTTTGGGTGTGTCGCTCGGCTTTTCCCCAGTGGGGTACTTGAAGAGGAAGACGACACCGTAGACGGGACTATGGTACTACCTGAGCGCTTGTCCACGTTCTCCTGCCAGTCACCACACACCTTTGCTGCCGTAAAGATTCGGAGTCTAGCGAGATCAGTTCTTCGAATTGAACATCCTTGGCACCCAGGTTGTCGATGAGATAGGTGAACACCCCCTGCATGGCGTTAGCTCCTGGCTGAAGCATGAGGCGTGCCACATACAGCGTCAGACTCGATGGTGTTCCACCCCCCGGACATTTCTTACTGTTCAGTCAATGAAGAGTTGCGGCGACAGATTGCGGATGTTTGAAGAAGGATAGAGACCGCCACCGGGTTGAGCCCAGGAGGCAACAGGGTTCCGATTCGCTGCTGCTCACCGATAGTACACTGTATGATCGAGGTGACTTTTGTAGATGATTGCGAATCGGATTCAGGAGCAGAGGATTTACGACTCATTACCGATCCGCTTGTGCCACCAGAGATCAGGCGATCGGACTCCTTGATCATTGTGGAAGCCAAAAGCAAACTCTGGTCACTGGCGACGAAATCATCGCCCATTCAACAAATGCTGATATTCAACAAATGCTAGGGTCAGGAAATCTGGAAAGTGTGGCCTCTGAAATTGCACTTGATCATGAAAAGTCAAGGTACCAGATTACCATTCCAACATTACGAATACGCCGCGCTTGACATGAGGTTCGAGCCCATCGCTATGCTTCTCTAACTCACTTTTCCCAAGCCACGAATCTCGCTCAATGCCAGCACTGGCTTCATGCTACTCGTACACGCCTAACCTTGCAGCACTCAACGCTGACACAGGTCTCTTCGGTCAATGGACTAGGGTATTCATTAGACATCATTCCGCTGTCCGTCGTCCCCCGTTGTTGTTGAGGTTCGCCAAAAAGAAAGTCGTTTTCGTTTTTCAGGCATTCTGCCCCACATCTAGTTGAAAGCGAACGTATGCCCATGGAGATCGGGAACATGGACAGCCAGTCCTCGAAAGCTCAGTATCTGACATGACGTGCCACACTATGCTTGCACCGTGTAACACGTGCCAGAATGGGAGACTTTCATTGCTGATAACCCACGCCGTACCCCGGCGAGTGTCCGCGGTATGAGAACATTTGCTCCTCTTCAAAGTAGCCTGGGGAGTAGGCAGGTGAGTCGCCATCAAAGCTGAACGTCGAAAGAGATTGATTGTCGAAGGACAAGTCCTCCGGCCGCGGCGAACCTTCCAAATGCTGGGAATGTCGAGGAGATGTCGGCACGCTGTATCGAAGAAAGGGCGATGCGGGGCCGCTGAGGTCTTCCAGACTCATGCTGGGTATCATCGAAAAACTGCCCGGGAGCCCCGACGGGTAGCCGGCAGGGGTCCCAGGCGCAAATCCAGGGGTCCCTGGTTGTGACCCGAGAGACAAATGTTGAAAGCCATAAGGGCTCTGTGCGCCTGGAAGCTGCATATGCTGGCCGTTCTGGCCTGCTGCACTTTCCAGCCTGAACCTCGTCAGCATCAGACGCGTACATTGCATCAGTTCATCCAATTCTGCAGGGTCTTGGTTCCGCGTACTCCTCGATGATTGCCGGTATCTGAGCTTGCTGTCGATCTGTTCAATGGCGTCCGCCGTCAACGAGCCCAATGCGGCACCGCCCAATTCAGGAAATGCAGAATCGACGGCAAGAGCGACAGTATACAGTTGGGCGAGAAGGATAAGATCCGAATCGTCGATTCTGTCCGAGTGTACCAAGCTAATCGGTAGCCAGAAGAGCCATGATCGGAGTGGTTGCAGCTTCGCGAAGACTTGTTCGCTTCGCATGGTGGCTCCGAGATTCTGCACTTCGCGAGTGAATTCGGAGACTTCGGCCAAGCATCGACGCAGGAGGGGACTGCGAGGTGGCGATCCTGACAAACGCTGCAGAGCATTTGCAGTGAGAAGTAAAGATTCCTGATCGAAGGGAAGCCCTGCTGCTTGCATGGATGTTCCAGCTAGGAATTTAGGATGACTGTCAATGTACAGCGCAAATCGAGACTCGTGCTTCCACGGAACCATGGAATTCACAACCTGGCTTGCGTCAGAGTTGATTCGGCGCTTCCAGAGAATAGCTTACTGTTGTGGTTCCCCGCATCAGGGACGTCCAGTCACCCCTTGAAGCATTCCATCAGCAATGTTGATATCAAGTCCGAAAGGTAAACCTACCATTCTGCTGCTTGCCAAGATAAGAGGATCGAAGCGGCTAGAACAGCATCTGAATTCTCTCGGGAGAAATCGCCGATTGCGCCATGCAGGCCCTTCAACGCAATCCCTCGATGATAGAACGCAAGATTTTTGTTCTCGGTCACGTTGGTCAACCAGGCAAGATGGGTGGCTGAGAAGGCCAAGATAGAGCTCATCACAAAATCGTAGTCTAGAGCGGCATCTAAGAAACTGTATAGGGCAGTCGTCAGTTTCACAGAACGGTCAGACATGCTAGACGTACTTGGGTATCTCATTTGCCCACAGTGTACAATGGACGAAGTCGATGCGCTGCATATCTCGATAGATGCTCGAGAGATGGTGGATCAAGCGAAGATCGACCACGTTGAGCTTTCTGAATTGGTCAAAGGACTGAAGTCCCAGCTCTGGGAAGGGAAAGACGCCGGTTTGCTGCCAAAGCTCGATCTCCCTTTCGATTTGGGGTGTCCAGAGCAGGTTTGGTCCAGTCGATGCACTCGACGGTGCTTCTGCCGGCGGTGGCCTATCCATGTAATCGCAGCGGCAGTTGTGCCTCGTACAATTTTGACTATGCTCGACGTCAGCCCAAGGGTGTCTTACATGAGACACCTCCGCCAGACGTACCATTGAGGGAAGTTCTCATCGCAGCGGATGTGTCGCCTTTTGCACGTCGTACACCCTTTCCTTGACTTGGTGTGGCTTTTCCGGGGTGGGCCCCCGCCTGGCCCTGCCATGCTCTTTGATTGAGGCACGATGGATAAATGGAGAAGTTGACCTCGAAATGATAATCGTTTATGGCTCAACAATGGTTCAGAGACGCTAGATATCCTCGTTTTGAGCAAACATAGGCGATCCACTGTCTGTTACGATATGTCGTGCAACCCACGAATCATAAGCACGACTTTGGTCTCCGCTTTTCGAGGCAATGGAAGACGTTGAGAATGATTCCTCGACGAGAAGGAGCTAGGAAAGAGAGGAATGTGTGGTGTCAATGTATTCGAGCGAGAGGTGTCAGGTTGGTTCTACACTCCTCTCAGTCCTCTTGCTGTTGTAACGAGAGCACAGCAAGGGAATAGTAAATGAATGTGATGATTATCAGCCGGCTTATGCAGCGAAGCGGGATGCTGACATTGGATGGAGTGGATGGGAAGGAGAGGGCAGGGAGGGCATAAGTAGTGGATGACAGAGAGTGAAGTCGGAGTATCATTAGAGTGCAGTGGTCTTGAAGCGGACAGGTATGCATTCGGGATGCCAATGAACAGTGACCCCATTTGATTTTCAGGCATCAAAAATAGAAATTGAATGCGAGATATGTTCCTAGATGATTATCTTAGCCCGGGTGGCCGTCGCGTGGTTCGGATGATGGATGATGCAGGAGGGATGAGCTGCTGTAGGGGCCCCGGCAGCGATGCACAAAAGCGTTTAGCCAGGAGGCCAATGACATAGCCTTGTGCAACAGTGTCAGGTCAGGTCAGGTCAGTCGCCTCAAGTAAGCTCTGGGTGGGCCCGTAGCCTGCACAGTAGCCTCGACCGTTCAACTCTGATGATGCCGGTGCAGCTTTACCCTTTAGCCTTTGCGCGGTTCGGGCTTAGTCGAGGTGGTCTCGCTACGTAGCAGCCGGAGGCGCAACTTTTCCATCCAGCCCGAACTTCAACTAGCTCAGCGTATCTTCCGGTTGGTAACGCTGCATTGCTAGCGTGAGCAATCCTTTTGGGGGCAGCGGTGGTGGCAGCGACAGTGGATGAGAAGTCGGTGAAAGTGGTACATGCTGCAATCGCCAGACCGGGCATCCCAGGCTGATGTCAAGCGTCGCCTTGGCCAATATTCCGTTCGTATTGTTGCCCAATTCGATCAATCGCTACTTCTCGTCCCTGGCCAATGAACGTTCCAAGTCGCTTATGACCCGCACAAACTGCGAACCAGTCTCACATGCACCACGCGTGAACAACTTCAAGAAGATGCAGAGACAGCAACGCGAACGAACAACCGGCCCGCTAGAGCTATCGTTTCCCACTTCCTATCGCTATTCTGACAAGCGAGTCGACGGTTATTGCACTACTTTTCGCTACTCCATGCTCACTTTGAGGACACTGTGCGCAGATAATGTACGTTATAACCGGGAACTGCTCTGTCTATGTCCATGATCCTTGCTTCAGGAAATTCTTGGACGGTTGAACGCTGCTAGCACCACCTTTTGCATTGCTGTTGGCCTTGCCATCCATATGTCGACGTTGCACCTTTGGACAGTCGGCCTCCAGGATAGGCCTTCCCATCGAAAACTCGCCTAGGGCCGGTGTGGGCAAACATGCTGTTGGCAGTCCCGGCAGGGTTAAGCGAGGCGCCTTCTTGGCCCCAAGCCCCAAGCTCTCCGCCTTTCTGTGCTGTACAGCCTCAACGCTAGTGTCCAGGTACGATGGTGCTCCTCTCAGATCCCCATGTTCCTGCTGCGACCGTTGGCTCGGTACTGGCCGCTGATGCACCTCGAGCTCCACAACCTTCAGCCTCTGTCGACGAGGGGTCCGGAATTCAATATCGCTTGCGCCTCCGTTCATGGAGCGCTTGCCAACGTGCTGAGCTGTACAATGTGGGCGTATGCAATAGAGAGGATACGAAGTAATCAGGTGTCCATTCTCTTGCCTTGTAACGACGATGGAAGACTTCGCCGAGGCCTTGGTGGTCGCAGGGCGCAGGAGCCGCTCGTGGCTCAAGGGCCAATGGGCTGCCGTGTATGATGCGCCATCTGCTGACAAGCCGACTGCCATTGGGGCTGTTCTATTAAAAGATCCACGTCCTTCCCCCCAACTGCATAATCGATTGCATACCTGTCTCCTCGTCCTCTGTGTCGTCTTACCATTGGGTCTGTAGCAAAAGCCATATATGCAATGTTCCTCAATTGGGACAAATTTTTTGTCTGGTGGCTTTCGCAGAGGGCCTTCTCCCCAAGCACAGAGCTTCAAGGCCGGGCTGCAAAAGGTATGAAGGCAGGAAGTAAGGCATTGTAGTGTGAGTAATCGATGTGAGGAGTGACCACAAGAGCGATTGAGGATGCAGATATGTGCAGTCTGATGGCACTTCACGGTGGATGACGGGAGCAACGATGATTATTGATTACTGTTCCCAATCTTGAGCCTTCATGGGGTGAGAATGTAGCCCGGGAAGAAGATGCTGCTAATCGAATGCGTCCAACCTTATCACGCCCTGGATGGGCAAGGGTCTCGTGCTTTGCAGAGGCAGATGCCATCGAAGCCCAAGGGAACATTCTGCTGATGCATCCTGCCGGTGCGGTAAAAATAGCAGTAGCTGAACCTTGGCAAGGGGACATGCTCGGTGAGATCACTAAAGTACATTTCAATCCACTACTCTCTAGCATCGATGCGACTCTATCCCGTCGACCTACTCCCATCTAGGCCGACTCCCATCTAGGCCGACTCCAACGCTGCACGGCGAGTATAGGCTGGTGGAGTGGTGAGGGACGGCAAGGACATCTGCAAGGCTAGATATCTGCAGTGGAACCGGGTCATGGCCATGAGGCAAGGAAGAGAAGCAAGATACTTGCATCTAGCGGGACAGATTCGATCATTCGAGATCGGGACGGATGCATGCACGCACAGGCGTGCAAATCATTTTCGGCTCATGGGCAAACACACTCTGTGATGCGGTTAAGCCGCATTCCTCGGCCTTGGACACCACTCCACCGCTGCTTGCACGCCTCTAAATAACAACTGGACCAGATCGGTCTTGCAAAGGTGATATAGACGTTGTTGCATTCGTGGCACTCTTTATGCACGTCTCGACTAACTGTCGGGCCGCACATGCATTGTTCTGGCAGGCCGTCAGATCGTATTATGTCCACCGCCATTCGTAAGCTTCAAGATTGCTATGCTCCTTATGATCTCTGCAGTCCGATCATCACGGCCCGTAGGCAATTCCCACCTGTGTTAGTTGCTATCCCGCAAGAAACCAAGCGCCAAGCTGTGGATGCTATGGAATGCCAATATCCTCCCTACACCGGCGTGCTCCACGATAAAACGCTCACTCGTGAAGTCATGGAAACACCAAGAATGCAACTGCCCGTTTGCTCGAACGGATTCTGTATCAACACCTTCCTAGCTCACACGGTCAACATGGTTTGACCGAACTATCGGAGTCGAGCATTGTTCATGCCAGACTGCTTTCTTCGCTTGCCGCTTGCCGAAAGCGATATGCGGCTAGATTCGATATGTGTCCCAAGATCGCCATGGAATGCTAAGAGCGATGGGTCAGATGCTATACTTAGTCCGCAATGTCTGCTGGTCAGATGAAGGGAGTTGAGCGATGAAGGCTTCGAAATTTGGTATCAACGCCTTGTAACCTACCAAATTCTGGAGAACGTTTATTAGTGGTTTCAAAATGGACCACTCTTGACACGACTTACTCGTTGAAAGGAACTCTCGATCTTTTGCTGTCCGTGTTTGATCTTCGACCCCGCAGCACACGCTCTGAAGTAATCAAGCAAACAAGTTTCCATTGCTAGGGGGTTCTTCTCCACGGTTAAGTTGAAGCCTAATATGGCAGCTCCTTTCTCGTCTGTATCGTCAATTGGTCTAGTAATCTGAAGGAATGATTGGGCAAATTCTCCCAAGTGAGGGGCCAGGGCATCAGAACAATTGACACCAAGGCGCCCCAAGGCAATGGCAGCGTTCTCATGAACAGACTGTGGAATTTCGGTGTTGCTGAGGATAGCGATGAAACGATAGTATAGCTTTTCAACGTACGGAGCCATGGCCCATCCTTCTTTCATAGCTATCTCACCACACGACCAACACGCATTATTAATAACTCCAAAATCCGAGTCGATATCCTCGTCGCAAATAGCGTCCAAATCGAGCTGTATGATCAACATTGGAAGTAGCGACGGAAGGAAAGGTTGTAGTTGCGGGAACACTTTGACGGCGCAGTCGCCAAGCAAGGCGTATGACGACTGCCGTACGTCGTTATTTGGATCCTCCATACAGATCATCAGTAGATCGAAAAATGTCGGCTGCGAAGATGTCACAAGCTCCCCACTCTTTGGGCTATCTAACGCTTGGATGACGGCACTAAGAAGATCTAGACTGGTGACCAGAAAGTCTCTGTTCGGCTTGTCCATCCCGTCATACTTGACAGCCAAAGCGTAAGCCTCTAAGTTCTGGTGAACAATACTTATGCAGCGATGGAAGATCGGAATCGCGAAAGGAGCGAAGGAATCGCCTAAAGCGGTGGCCACGTAGGAGAGGCATTCAAGCATCGGAAAGAGCTCCTGGGCTTGGTCTGAAACTTTAGTCCAGCGGTCGATGATCGCCGGCATCAGCAGATTTATGATTTCAGGTTTTGCCAATGCTGAACCAACGTGCTCGGCTAGTGTTTGTACACAGTCGTACAGCACAAGCATGTTTCGATCCTTGTAGCGCTGAAAGCAACGCACAATCTGCTGTATGATGGGTGTGCAATACGGTGTCAATTCGGAGGTCGCCTTCTCCTCCAAGGTCGCGAAAGCGGATACCGCTGATTGCTGCACTCGTTTATTTCTGTCAAGCATTCTATTGAGAATGCCTTCAATCATGGACTCGAAATAGCGCTTCTTGTCCTCCGGACTCTGCAGATGGGAAGCCCAAGCTGAGTATCGCCCCAAGGTCCAGCAAGTGATGACTCTTACCACAGCTATCTCGTCGTCAAGCAACGAGATCAGATACGGTATTAGGTCTGGCAGGTGAGGCGTGACTGCACTCATACATCCATCGGCTACAGCTCCAATCGCGAGAACAGCGGCTTCTCTATATGGCCAATCGTGGTGTCGTAAATTGTCCTTTAGGTACGGCAACGTGATGGTGAATACGGCGTCATGGAAGTTGGAGGCTAGTACATCGAGTGTGGCAGCAGAACACTTGCGCAAGTTCCAGCTTTCTTCGACGTCTTCTCCACCATCATCATCATCATCCTCAATTTCACCTTCGCTCAGGCCGTCGTCATCTGTTGGTACAGTAGAGCCGGCTCCTGTGGAATCCACCCCGTTCACTCCGTTTTGCAAGGTAGACGCGGCTTTGACGTTCTTTGACTTGGCAAATTGCGGCTTCAGGTCTTCGGCTCGGTCTTCCTGTTCTGCGTCATCTGCATCACCTTCGAAGCGGATGATATCATCCTCATCATATACCATACTCTCCAGAAGAATCGGAACGATCTTGTCCAAGTATGGCCGTAGTGCGGGGCACATCTGATTGTTCTCGCCAACACAAAGCCAGAACTCTGCCGCCTCTAATGCTAGTCCTGGATCCTCGGTATTTCGCTGTTGGAGGACCATGTAATCTACTAAGCCTTCCATGTGTGGCTGAAGCTTTTCTGGTCTAACATCGACAAGCTGGACGAAGCAGTGACAGACCTTTTGCCGTACCTCGTTGTTAGGATCGCTTGCAAGACGGAAAAGGTGCGCAAGCAGTGGGTCCATCGAAGTCAAAACCGCAGAAGATTTTTCCGGAACGAAGGCGTTAACGCTCGCCAACGCAGAAGCTCGTACCTTAGGTAGCTGACTAGCTGTGATCTCGAGCAGCTTGGGAAAGATAAAACCTAAGGGGCGTTGCCCTTGGTATTCTTTCCCCAGAACTTTTTTATTGTCCTCACAAACCTTTGCAAGCGCGCTGCCTGCACCTTCTTGAGCTTCTGGGGAAGTGTCCCCATTATTATTGCCGGCAAGCGAAAGAAGCTCAGGCAGCAATGTTGGCCAACCAAGAACTCCCCCACGTTGTACCACTTCCGTAATCACCGTACCGGCAAAGTTCCTGATTTGTGGATTGGGATCCTGCAGGGTAGCAAGTGCCGAGGCTTTGATATAGCCTTGCGCTTCTCCAGATATTGTTTTGTACGATGATCTAACACTGTTCTTCAAGGACAAGGCCGCTGAACTGCGCACAAGCACGATTTCATCCGCTTTGAGGTTGACGTTTCTTAGTAGAGGTCCATGGGCGAATATGTACGTCAGGTAATTCGTAAAATCTGGAGAGGACTGCGCTTGAGCCAGCATCTGTACAGAGAGTCAGCAAAGTTGATATCTGCGAAGCAGACCTGGGATCAAATCCTCAAAGGTCCAATAGCTGACCTGTGTTGCATTTTTTTGTGCAAGATGATCGCGCGGAGTTAGGGAGTCCTTCAGGTAGCCTGCTAGTTGCTGCAAAGGCCCCATCTCCGGTTGCCAAGCCATGGTCGCTGAAGATGTAGTCTGGTAAGTCGTCGCCGTAGATTTCTCCAAGCGTGCTTTTCACCCGCCAGGAATGGCGCGAGGCCCAGCAAGGTGCTCAAAGTGCTTGCAACAGTGGCTCTCCTACGCGGCAGATGCCTATGACAAAGCCGAAATTGCTGGTATCATTCGTAAACCTTGTATGGTGACCTTCGACTTGGGCAATCAGGTGTACATGGTATAGCAGCCAGACGGTAAGTCGGTCATAGATACCATTAAATCTACACGACTGTGAGGCTTGATTCACTCAGCTGGGTTTTGCTGCGGAATGCTCGACGTGGGAATGTCAAAGCATCGTTAAGGTAGTAGACAGCGTTAGACTATGTCCAGTCAATAATGTGTGTAGACAAAAGCTTCGGTCAGTAGGTGGCGCCACCTGCTGGGAAACAGCCGGTGCTGATTGTACCTGAAGTCTGCCACATGAGCTGATATCAAGGCCTGCTGCAGTGAGCATGCCAGAGCGAGTTAACAGGTGCGTTTGGGCGGATGTTTCACTGAGGCCCCACCAGAAGTGAATTGCAAAAGATTTTGGACTACTGTGACCAGGGACCTGACTCTGTATCGGAGTTTATCTGCGCTAATGTGCGTGACGCTTGGATCATTTGGGAATGGTAAATTACCATGAACGATGTTACCTTAATGATACTGTACCTTACAACATGCAGGTACCTAACTCTTATCGCTCCGCTGATGCTCACAATCCGGCCTGCGTGAAACAGCAGTCAACCACTATTTGCATCGGTGGAAGTTCCTCTTAGTGGACTATAAACCCTCCTTGACAGCCCTCTACTGCCTGATGCCAAATACTAAGGTGAGTAAGGGTGGCCTCGCTGCTTCTCTTCTTGTTCGAAAGTCCATTCACCTGTTTTCTCACTGCTTGATTATACCAGCGTTGAGCAAACTTACTGTCTATTACTTCTATGATGGTCCCATACTCGTTAACAACATCTGAGATTCGAATGGCCACATTCTCCCTATGGGAATTTTTCAGGCTTCCTATTCTATGCGTTGTACTCTCGCATGCTTAAGGCATGGAACAGATACCTCTGTGCTTCTGACTGGCGGTAGTGAATTTGTCAGGAGGCCAAAAGTGACCGTAGTGTACAAGTTCGCGCCTGGAAGCGGAGGCTCCCACCTCCGATCCGATCAAGGATAGATTCTGCCGCCTCGCACCATAGACGCTAAATCACGGTATGCCTAGGCACTTAGCGAATTGTTGACAGGAAGCAAGAAGACCACTATTGCAGTCACAGACCGTATGGAGATATACATCCTTCGAGAGAAGATATGATCGAGCTCTCGAAAGATTCGGTTCATTCCGTCACATAATGCTCGTACTCTTCAAGGTATAGATGTTATCTCACGTAATCTGTGCACTCCTTTCTGTGCTAGCGAGCACTAGAATTGGTTAACATACTATATATAACAATAGTAGTAGCGTAGACAGAATTACGTAACACACTAGTCTAATATATGTAGATTATATAGTAATATAGTCTAAGACTGCATACACTTAACAACAAAAAAGAAAGAAAAATAAAGATTTCTTTTATTATTATATTAATATACAATATTGTTATTAATATAATTTAAAAAACTTTTTCTCTAATATAGTTTTCTATATTATGATCTTTGTTTTAAGTAGTAGCATCTTATATATATTTAATAGTATTAAAATACTAATTGCTTATAAAGAGAATAAATTATAAAGAAAATATTTCTTTGTATAAGATTTTATATAAACAAATTGTTTTCAAGAAATTGTTTTAGAATTATCGATAGAAATTACAAAAATCTAAGAAAAATTGTATTTTGTTTAAATTAATAGAGATAACTTAAGCAATTATTATTTAACTTTTTTAAAATTTATTTAAATACTATTAGTTACTAATAGCAAAATATCTAGAAAGTTAATCTTTTAGATATAAAACTTTTATTTTCTAATATCTACTTATAACTTTGTATTAATAAGCTTTTATTATATTAATTATATATAAAGAAGATTTAAATATTTTTATTAGAAAAAAATAGTAAATAAAGATTCTAGAATTGTTCTAGATTTACAAATTTATTAGCTATAATAATACAAGAAGTTTTAAACAAATAAATAAAGAAAATAGAATTTTTTTTTTAATCGATAGATATATATATTTTTCTCTATTTCTTTGTTAGCAAATATAATAAATAAACAATAATTATTTATTTAATTTAGAAAATCTTGTAAATAATAAACAATGAATAAAAAATAAAAATAAAAGAATTAGTTTTTTGTTTATAGTAATACTATATAGATATATATTTTTTTCTATTTTCTTATTAGTAGATTGTTATAAGATTTGTATCTAATATTTTTATTAAATAACAAAAGAATGTTTAATACTTATTAATAACGTTTGCTCTTAAATAGTTAAATATAATTTAATTGTTAACTTAGTTCTTAGAAAATTATCTTTATAACTATTATAAATATTTGCTTTGTTTACTTGCGTATTTTTTTATCTTATTTAATTGTTTTATCTAATTGTTTTATCTATTTAATTATTATTTTTTATCTAATAAATAATAATTTTAATATATAATTTAAGTTAATTGTTTGTTTAATTTAGACAAACAACATTAATTATTAATTCTTTTATTTAGTCTTGCATTTATTACTAGATATTAAATTATTATATTAAAGTTAACATTTGTTTACATTTTGCAATTACTAGATATTAGATTATTGTATTAAAGTTAATATTTATTTGTTTTTAATAATTATTAAATATTAGATTATTGTATTAAAGTTAATATTTATCTATTTTTTGCAATTATTAGATACTAGATTATTATATTAGAGTTAGCAAATCTATCTTTTACAAGTATTTATTTAATTGTGTTAAGATATCTTTCTTAATTAAATTAATTAATCTTGTTCTTTTTGTTTTTACTTATTAAATTTTGTAATTTTGCATTATTAAATATTAATATATTTCTTGTATTAATAAGTTAATTAAACTAAAAGTCGAGAAATTCTTTAAATTTTTACTTTATTTATCTTTATTTAAATTAATAAATATATTATATAAGAAAGAAATTAAATTTTAGCTATGAAGAAAGTTTATCTAATATATAGAAATTTATCGCGTTAAAATGCGTCTTCTTAATCGAAATAAAATTATTTAATTAACTAAAAATATCATAATAACATGCTAGCAAAAAAGAAAAAAATTAACGCTTTTGTTAGTAAAAAATACTAGATTCTTTAAGCAATTAATTATGTTATATAAATTATAAGAATTCGCAAGTAGTAACAAGTAAGAAAATTACTATCGCGAGATCGTACAATTATTGCAACGAAAAAAAGAATAAGAAGAAATCTTTAAGCTTTTTGATGCAAAATTCGCGAACAATGTAGAAATTGCGAGCTTAGTGACATCAATTATAGCTATAGATGTCTTAACAAAAATAATAATTATAAAATTTCTAAAAATTGTCGATCTAAAGTTTTGTTTTATTATGAATAATTTTGTAATTATTAATAATAATAATAACACAACATTAAATGTGCGTTAACAACAATAATAATTTATTTTAATAACGATATTTTTGTTCTTGTAGTTTTCTATCAAGTCTATGCAATTATCTAGCTTAATAATGCTTCGTCATTTATTTTATTTCGATTTATATTCTTTTTATCTAAGAAGATATTGTGCGATCTTCTTGTTATCATAGATACGCATACATTTCTTCACAATTCGTTTTATTTTATAAAACTTTTACTACAAAATATTATCTTCGATTTCGATAACATCGAGATAATTAAATTGTAAACAATTGTAAGAATTTAACAACAAACAAGATTCTAGTTAAGTAACGAAAATAACAAAATAAATTTTTTAATGCGATAACAATTCTAAAAGATATACGAGACGATCGATTCTCTTCTTTATTAAAAAAAGTTTATATCGTTAAAGTAACATTTTCTTGCTAAATTTATCTAGAAGATAATAATTATAATTAAGACGCAAATAAGCGCAATTATCTAATTTAAACATCAACGATATATGTTTTACGTTATAGTAAATTTTTGTCTTAGCGTTAGCGAATGTCGTGACATCTACTACTTTAGCGCGATATTCTAGACGTTTGTTAACGATATTATCTCGCATTAATTTGCTATTATAAAGAAGTAAAAGAACTTTCTTGATCTTAAAGTTGTAAATTACTTTATTAGACGTCATTTCTATAGCAACGTTAAGATTGTTATTTAATTGTGCTTACAAGATAAGCAATGTTTATCATTAATTAATATCTAGATACTTGATAATTAAATATCGAATAACAATCTTTATTGTTTAATTAGATCGTTTTAATAACTTGTTCGTTTAAGAATAATAAGCAATGCTAGTAAATAAGAAAGTTTCAAGTTGACGAAATATTTCTTCTTAGAAATTCGAGATAAATTTAGAATTTCAATTCGAAATAATAGTTTATACCATATCTTAGTTTGCAATTTGTAAACGTTTTAGAAATTTCTTAACTTAGATTGCGATGAAATTCGTAACGTAATTAAAAAATAATTGTAGTTAATAATTAAATTTGTTGATAACAATAAACAAGCAATTAAACTTATTAAGAAGATCAATAACAAAATTCATAACAATTGTATAAAAAGAATATATTATCGTAAAAACTAACATTAATTTTTCATAAAAACAATAACGTTTAATTTGATTAATTTGACAAGCTAAATAATGTTTTATATAGATGTGAATTTTTCGCAATAAGCGAGAAATAAATAGCGTCTCGAATATTTTATTGAAGTATCAATAAATATTAGCGTAATAATTATAATTATAAATAACTTAAAAAATCTCTTTCTTTAAAGTTCAAGAAATGTATAAACGAAACTAGTTATTTGCGATGTAATAGATAAGATTATCGCGAATCTAAAAATTAATATTAATAAAAAAAATTCGCGACATTACTTTATTATTAGAATTAGCGTTATTGTTTTCTTGTTTTTTTAAGAAACGACTTTTTAGATCGTAAAGTATAATAAGAAGATTGCGTCATAATTTCTTCTTAATGTATTTATTAAGAATCTTGTTTTTGAACTTTGCGATCATAACAATTAGAATGTCTTAATAAGTATATATCTTTAATAATTTTAAATTTATGCATTCATTATAATACGTATTTAGATCGAATGTTCTAAGATCGTTAAAATTTGTTTTTATAGAATATTTCGTTAACAATCGTAATAATGCATTAGAAATGACGTGAAATTTATTAAGACAATATTTTACATTTAGATAAAATTGTGACAAATATATAAATGTCTTGATTAAACAAAGATTAAGCTTGTTCGTACTACTTAAGCTTAGTGTAATTTAACGTACTATGAAGAAATTAACGACGTAATTCGTAAATATTACGATGCTTTTTAAGAACGTCTCGATTATATAACGAATTCTCTTTATTATCTATATTAGATTAGTTATTTTCAACTTCGTAAATTAATATTTCGACTCTATCGAATTAAGTAATCGACTAAGAAAAAGAATAAGTTCGATATCAATACGACAAGATTTCGCGAAATTGACATTTGTCTTTAGATAATAAATTATTGCATTAAATTCTCGTTGCTTTGATGGGCTAATATCGATGTATAAGATGCGATTTTTGTCAAAATAAATTAGAAAGTCTACGTGCGAGAAGCATTTCTACAATTGACGATAGATTTAATTCATTATTAGTAGAAAATTCTAAAATCGTTCTTTGACTATAGATCTTGCAAATTCTATTCTTATTTAAAGAAAATAAGCGAAGTAACATTATTTTACGACATTGTAAGATCTTTGTCTTTTAAGCATAATAAAAAATATATTCGCGAAGTTATATAATTAATTCTAGATAAAGCTTTAGATTTGTTAGCTTATAAAAAAAATCAAAAGTCTTAATAGCAACGATCTTGTTCGCAATGATAATAAGATCGAAGATGTCAACTTTTTAATTTAGAAATGTTACGATAAAGTATTCTAGATAAGATTTCTTCGTCAATAAGATAACTTCTTTGCTATCAAGTAAGTCAAATATTGTATAAAGATGTTCGACATGTTTATTAAACGTTTCGCTAAAGATAACAATGTTATTTACGTAAATACGTGCGAACGATTAATAAAATCGAAGCATGTTGTTAATTTGTCTCTATACATAAAAAGAAGAATTCTTGAATCTTATAGTTGTTACGTTAAATTGTTTTTGATCGCGATATAAAACAACAATAAGTTTATTTCGATTAAAAATTTAAATCAATCATTAATAAAAAAATCTCGCAACATCTATTACAATAATGTATAAACAATTGGAAATTAGAATTGTGATGTTCGTTTACAACGACAAGAAATACGTATTAATAATAATAATTTTATTTAGATTTTTTATATTAACTATTATTCGTTCTTTTCTTATCGTTGATTTATTAGAATGTTCGATAATTTGTTATATCACAAAGATCGATCATTTAAATTGCGTTAATTAAATAATATATTGTATACGTTCTTAATTATAAAGTGTATTAAATTTCTTGTTAACAAATTCTTAATTTGTAGAATCTAATAAATAAATCTTTGCGACGTCGATCTTAATAACGTTAGACTTAATCGTAATAAGCATTTAATTCTTCTCGAGAATGTTCATTGTTCTATCGATATTCTATTATAGTAAAGAATAGTTGTTGACGATCGCAATAATTTGATTTCTTATTATCTTAATAGTTTCGTAAACGATGTATTTTATTAAGATAATAATTTCGTTTCTTAAGATTACGAATGTTGTTATAAATGTAAAAATTACGAACAATGTTAATTGTTATAGATGCAAGCAATGCTTTTATAATTAACGACAATGACGTATTAATTTCTTGTTTTATTAGTATAATAATAGAGAACGCAATATAGATTGTTAAAGTTGCGACATTAAGATTTAGAACTTTCTTCAATTATAAATTAAATTTCGAAGAAAATTCAATTGCAAGATAAGCGTACTTTAACAAAGCGAAGTAATAATTCTCTTCTTCGTATTTATAAATAAAATCAAAACGAAAATTCTTAAATATAATGATTGCTTCAAAAGATGTGTTAATGATCTAAATTGCGCAAAGATTAACGTTAATAATGTGAAATAAAATTTTATTATTAGTCTCGAATCTATTAGATTCTTTCGTTAAAATAAATATTAAATTACGTTTCTTAGAAAGCTTCTTATTACGAAGTCGAATAAAAATTATAGTGTTAAAACTCGCAACAACAATAATCTTGCTAAAGATTCTTATTATTCTTATTATTCTATTTTTGATAAAAGTAACTATTATAAGAATCTATATCTTGCGACAATTGTTAATATGAAGCATTTCTCGTTTGTAGTTAATAATTATTTGTTTAGAATCTAGAATATCTAATTCGATAAAAAAATTTGTTTTGAAATTATCGACGACGTAAACGTAATAACGAATTTTCTTAATTACGATTTTCTCTAAAGCATTTTACTTTTCTAGTAAGAAAATTTCCAAAAAAATATACTCTAATAAGAACATTATAACATTTTCGATATTGCGAACGCGAATTAATTGCGCGATGCAATTAATAACGTGATAAGAGATTTTGTTAATAAGAAAGTCACGATTTATTATTAACATAATGTATTCAAAGTTAAATGTAAAATTATTGTCGTTCTTTGACTTAACGAGAGCACTATTTATGTTCTTTATGTTGTTATTGTATTATTGTTTTTGATTGCTCTAATAAAATTCTTAACAATAACGTAATACTAGAAGCGAAAGTTTAATTCTTGCGATTCTTTAGATAAAGCGACGAAATATATTATCTTCGCGTTATTAAAATGTGATTCAATAACAATAACATCGTTTTTTGCTTTAATTAAAATAACAATAATTTTAATTTTATAAAAACGCAAATGTTTATGTAGTTTGTTGCGAGAAGAAAATTTCTTGTTACATCGCTAACAATAAGCATTACGAATACAAAATTTCGAAATTCGCAAAAAATATTCTTTCACGTTGTGATTATTCTAATTGTAATATTTATAGTCGAAATTCTTTGCGAATTGCTCTTCAATTTTATGCTTCTCGTGTTTTGAAAATTTTGAAACATCGTCGTTTTCGTAGTTACTACGATCAAGATTAAGATTCTTGTTTTCGTCTACTTTATTATAATAAGCACGTTGAGCTTACTATTAACGTTATAATTGCGTTTAATTGTTGTAGTTATTAAAGAATTAAAAAGATAAACGTTGCTATAAATCTAACGCGTTTGAAGAATTTGCTTACATAGATCGTTTAGTGTTTTTAAATAATCAATTGCAACTAGCTTGTTCTTGCGTCAATATTAAGACAAAATTTTGCTTGCTTTGATAGCTAAAGTATTTATTAGATTGCGATAATTGATCTTGTGAAATCGATTATAAAGATTAATAAGTACGATTCTATAAGATAGACTAATAAGAAGTCTAGTATTAAAAGAAAGTTCAAAACTAATAAGAGATAGAAAATTAAGTTCGTGAGAAATTGAAATTGCTAGTTTGCATTTCGTCATTATTATAATATTCTTCGTATTGATCTTGATCTTGCGATTGAAAAAAATTGCTACTAGAACAATTAAAGTCACTTAATTAACGATTTCTTGTTAAAGTTAAATATTCTTCGCGATGTCTAGCATCTAGATTTCATTAAATTTTCTTGTTATTCTTTAATTCTTAAAGAAAAACGTTCATGATAATTCTTTTCAATAATTTGATAAGATCGTGACGAAATTCGAGTTTCAACTTATTGTAAATAAGATAAAGTTAATTGAAGATAATTATGTTTGCGAATTTCGTTGCTTTGATAATAATTTGCGCAAATTTAAAGAATTTTTGTTTACAACGAACGTCTTTTATGATATAACGCTCTTTTGTTATTGTTATTATAGCGATTAACGAAGATTTCTTAAATCTTTTAGATAATGCGAAAGATTACTTCTTGACGTCGTTTTCTAGCTTTACTAGTCTCTTTTGCTCTTTCGTAAGCATCTTAGTGTATCAAGCAAAAGCATTGTCGCATAAGCAAATGTACAAATTATTGCAAAGAAGATTTGAATTCTTGATTGTTGTTATGTTCTTAATTCGCTTAATAAAAAAATAAATATCTCGAAAATAAATGTTTTTATTAATATGTTTTATGAAATTATTAATAACGACAAACTTATCGTTATACATAAGATTAAAGAAATCAATTTTTGAGAGATTTTATCAATAAATTTCATTATTATTTCTAATAAAATTCTATAAATCGATAGAATTAACAAAATTAACAAAATTAGAAATATTAATTCGTATTGCATTTATAAGAATTTGCAAAACATTTTATTGTTGTTCGAAGAAGTCGATCTCTTTCTAGTCTAACATAATGATAAATGATGAAGTAGATATAAACTTCTAAGAAATGTTTTCGAAATTAATTGTTTAACTAGTTAAATTGCTAGAAATCGTTAATAAATTAAACTTTTCGATTAATAATATTAGTAAACGACTAACGAAGTCTAAATCTATAATTAAGTAATAACGTTCTTCTTGTAAAGCAAAAAACATATTGATCAAGATATTATTAATAAAATAAAACTTTTTTTGTCTAAATAATGTTATTGTATCTAGTCTCTTAGCGTTAATTTATTCTTTCTAAATATAATATTTCGCGACAAAAGTTTTGATGTTCGCAATAAATTAAATTCGATCGATAGTTCACTTAATAAAATATAATTGCGATTCGAAAAATTGTGTTTGTTATATAATTTAACTAATAGACTTGCGAACGACGACGAAACAAAAACGTTTGTTTACGAGACTAGTAATAATAACTTTTATCTCAATATTAAGATAAAATAAGTTTGCTATCTTTAGATAGTTATAAATTTGAAAAATCTATATAAGCAAATAGAAAAAGAATATTGCGATAAAGATAATTATTTTGTTGTCGTAGTTTAAAAGATTGTTGCGATAAACACTTCAATGCTTTCGTAAAACTTCGTAGAAGAATTACGAAATAAAGAATTTCTAAGAATAAGAAATTTTTAACAAGATAAAAAGATCATAACAAGTAGACTAATCGTCGGGCCAGATTATGATATTATCTCTCTAGCTCGACCCGACGCCAAGATTGGGTCGCGACGATTTTTTGGAATCGAATCGCTCAAATTAGTTTAGCGCGCTTCGTGCTAAACTACTTATAGTAATCAACTAAACTACTTTGAGCGATTCGATTTCTCGATTTTTTTTTGACTCGAGTCTTGGCATTTGCACGTGACATTTCCGGGTCAATGCGACCAGTCTAATAACAAGAGTTTTAATAAACTTGATTATTTAAATGTCACGAAAGTAAGTTGTTAAATAGTAGAATTATTAACACGAAACATCGCGATAATACTATAGTCGATTTAATAATTGTTAGAAGACTAATTAATAAAGAATCGAAATCTTGATAAATAAGTAGACTTTATTGTATTGCAAGTCTTTTAATTGAAGCTATCAATTGTTATGTGAAAAAGAGATTGAATTTTAGTTATAGAAAAAGTCTATCTAATATATAGGAATTTATCGCGCCAAGACGCGCCCTCTCGATCGAGATAAGATTATTTGCCTAATTAGAAATATTATAATAAAATAGAACTTGTTGTTTTACTTAATTTGCTCAATCTAATAAAGATAAACAAATTTAACTAGTTAAATAAGCAATCGATAAAACTTTACTTAAAAAAATAACTAATAAGTTCGAAAGAATATAATAGATAACTTTATTTAATACAATTAATAACAAAGTTTTAATAAAGAAATTATTATTTGTTATAACTTACAACTAATCTTTAATAGAAATATTATTAATTATTGTTCTTAATTATCAGATTTCGAAAATATTATAATTTGTTACAATTAACGTTGTTATTTTAAAAACATTATTGTTTTTTATATTAAACAACATTATTTTAAAGATATTATTAGAATTATTAGCAAAACAATTATTTAAATTTTTTTTTAATTTATATTTGATTTAATATCTCTAAGAGTAGACTGGTCGCATCGAGTTGAATCATCGAGTTCGAGCTAGATTCCTAGCTTGTTAAGACTCGATTTGGGTCGAGTCAAAGGGTAGATATGAAGTACTTAGCGTATAACTTGACTCGACTCGCCAAGACTCGAAAAATTTAAATTATTTTTGAAAAAGTGCATTAATCAACTTAATCAAGTTAATTAATTTAATTAATTTAATTAATTTGTTTTATAATATTATATAGTAATGCATTTAGATAATGCATTTGTACGTTATTTGTGCGTTATTATTTTTAAACTATTTTTAGTAATTCAAATAATGCGAATTTTTTTAAAAATAGAAAATCTTGGCATTTTGACGTCATTTTCGATTGCTTAACGAGTTGATCGAGTCGAGTTAAGAAATCGTTAACCTAGGGTCGATTCCAAGTTGAGTCAAGAGGTTGATATCAAGTATCTAGGTCGAGCTAGAATGTTAATATCGAAACCTAATTCGACAATTAGTTTATCTAAGAGTTTATGCGAGTTCTATATATTTTTGTGCGACTAAATTTTTAAATTTAAATCGCAACGCTTCAATATTAAAAATTATCTATTGTAATATTTATGTATAAGAAAATTCTTAAATTCGTGCATATTAAAAACGAGAACTTTAAGAATTTACGTATAAGTTCTCTTTGTAAATTGCGATCATATAAAGATTATTCCTTAATACGTAATATTTGTATTTGTGTTTATATAGTCTTAATACTTAAACTTAATATTAACTTTTTTTTGTGTATTTATATACGCAACACTTTTAGTTCTAGACGTAGCGAAGAGATTGCTTTTAACAAAATTAAATGTTTTTACTATTATTTTTTAAAATAAACGAAATCTTTTATTATTTAATTTCGAATGCGCAATTAAGCGTATACATAGTTAAAGCAAAAAACGATTATAATTAATCAAAATACGTAATTTTAACGCAATTAATTTATGTACAATAAAAAATTTCAATCTTCTATCTATGTAATGTATGCGTATATATTTTTTTTTAGCTTTTTTAAATTTATATACACAATGCTTTAAAACTTTTTTGCGATATTTAAAGACATGTTTTTCGTAATTATAATATAACGATTATTGTAACAACAATCGACGCATACAAAAAATAAATAATAATAATTATAAATAATTTTGCGTATTTTTAATTACACGTATCTTATTATACGTGAGAGATTCGAAATAATAATAATAATAATAATAATAATAAATATTATTATTGTTTTCGCAATTTAATCGATCGATTTGTTATAACGATTGCATCGAACATTTGCGAACGTCTTGCTTATTAATGTTAAAAACATGACTTTGTTAAATATCGCAATATTAACAAATTGGTAATTAGCATCACGTATAGATAGTTTTCTTGCTAATTATTATTTAAATATTAAAACAAACAATTTAAGCAAAAGAATCTAAACGTCTATCTTAATAATATTCTAGATCTAGAATCTTTTAATTCAATTATTATTTTAAAACATCTCGACAAAGTTCTTGTTATTTAACGAAATAGATTTGCGTTCTTAAGTATTTTAAGTCTTGTTTTTTTATTTGCATCTTCTATTTTATTTGCATTTTTAATTAAATAGTCAATAATTAGCTTTTTCGACAAATTAAGAAAAAACAAGATTAACAAATTAAATAACAATAAATTGCGCAAAAATATATTAATAAATGTTAACAATCTATATTGTTAAAAGCGAGCTTTCTCTTTTAAGAAAGATAGTATAAATTGTTGTTATTAATCTAGAATTAATTGAATGAATTTCGAAATAAGCAATTGATTTAGAATAATAAATTTACGCTCTAACAATTCTTTGCAAAATAATTGACAACAATTTAATCAATTTAACTTTATCGCGCAATTATACAATTTACAATTTTTTAACTTATTTGACGCTAAACAATATGCTTAATACAATTAATAACAAGATATTAAACTTAATATTTTATAATTGAATGCTTAATCTATTTATTCTTTGCTAACTTAATCAAATACAATTATACTTAATAATATAGACTTGTAACAATAGCAAGAACTTGTTTAACAATCTTTTAATATTTAAGTTAATTTAATAACTTTTAAATGTTCTTTGTTTTCGCAACTTAACTTTGCAATCTTTGAACAAACTTCGATTTTATAACTTAATTTTGCAACTTTTAAATAAACTTTACTTTTTACAATCTTCGATTTGAATTAAATGCAAACTATATTACGTAAAAAAGATTAACACTTTCTCGTAAAGTAGATATAATATTTGTCTTAAAATAAATTAACTAATTTTTGTCGCATTTCTAGACATTTTAGGTAATTTTTATAAGAAAATATAAATATGTCTTTTAGTCGATTTAAGACGTCTAATTTTGACTTTTTTTATTTAGACGCTTTAAATAGTTATAAGTTAAACAATATTATTTTCGCTTATAAGAAAACAATATATAGAGAAATCTTTATCTTTGTTAAACGTATAAATAATTATGTATACGTTGTTAACAAAGTTGTTGTTTAAGACAATCTCTCTTTTTGTCTTTGTAACTTTGTTATAACGTAATATTTTAAAAAGATAAACAACTTTAAATGTCGAACGTTTCGAAATTTGTTTTTTTTTGAATTTTATCAATAAATTGCAAAATTACTTTAAAATAAGAATTAGCAAGACGTTTAACAAGTTAATATCAAAGATCTTTATTATTAAAGATACTAAAAACAAACGAAAAATTACAAAATATTTGCAAAATATTATTCTTTATGCGCAATTAACAAATATCGAAGCAATTTAAAAGCAATTAATCTAGACATACATTAACTTGAGATAAAATTGCGTTTTATTGTTAATATATTTATTGCTTATATATTATTTTAGAACTTTATTAAGAAACTTAACGCAAAGCGCGAGATATAAAATATAATATCTACTTATTGCTCTAATTAACAAAATTCGAATTAATTAGATAAACAATTAAAAGAACAAATTGTTTGTAAGTCTATATTATATATATATTGTTTAATTTACTTTTCTTGCATGCTCTTTTATAAGTAATTCGATTACGCGTATTCTTTTCGACAATATTTTGCAAATTACAAATATCTTAAACAATTTATGCAAAACTTACAAGATTCTAACAAGCATTTTGGTCAATTAATATAATAGATGTTAATACAATTTTAGATATTAAAGTCTTTTGCAAGACTTGCAATTACAATAACAATAAATTCTTTTGCAAAAAATTAAAGCAAGAACTTTTATTATTAAAATTAAAAGACAAAAGATAAACAAGATAATACATAACGAAATTAAAATAATTATTAAAATAAATATTGCGAAAATTATCGCAATAACTATTAGAACGACTACGAATAAATAACAATTTATTAAACTCTTATTGTAACAATATATTACGCAAATTTTGCAAAACATATAAAATTTATTTATTACTTTATATTTTTCGAAGACTTTACAAATTATTATAGCGACTTTCGTGCAAATATAATAACATATTATGTCGCTAATAGTTAATCGAAAGAAATATATTCCATCGAAAAGAAAGCATTAGCAATTATTTATATAATTGACTTGTTACAAAAAGCGACTTATTAGACGAATACAATACATATTAAGTTAACGTTAATATCTTTTTCTTAATTCTTTAAGTACAAAAATTATGTCTCAATTTTTTTATTAAGAAACAAGCTTTTTTAATATATTAAAAACAAATATAACAAAACGTATTGTCGAAAATTTATTAAAATATTTTATGTCAATTTTCTTTTTGTTAAAATAAATCTTACAAGCTTAGAGTTAATTGAATTAGATGCTTTATTATTGCGTTAAAATAAATTAACTTTTAGATATTAATATTATGCGATATATTGAATAACATTTTTATAAGAAAATATCTCGTATATTGTTTGCGTCGACAACAAATACATTATATTATTAATTAACAATAACTTTTTTAATGACTTAAGACTAAAGTATTTTATAAAACAATTTAGTGTTATTGTAATTATGCGCAATATTAAAAACGACAATTATTTAATTAATAATTATTTTTGACTTTTAATATATTTTAAAGACAAAATAGACAACAAGATAATTGTTGCTTACTTTTGTTAAAAAGTTTACATTATAAAAATTCTAAAAACAAAGTTGTTACTTAAAATTAATATTATTGATTTCAAATATATAATTACTAACGCGAATAGATAAAAACTAATTATTAAGAGTTGTTAAAGTCTAAAGACAAAGCTAAAGATAAAATTAAAAAACAACATTCGAATAAAATGAATTGTTAAGATCGAAAAAAGTCTTATAATTGTTGCTTATTTTGTTCTTAGAATTTTAATAATAGTACAAGACAAAATCTTGTCTAATAGAAATTTTCTCTTTGAATTAATTTTATTTAACGCTTACTTTTATGTCGCAAATAAAAAAATGTCTTTTGTATATATTTGTAACAATTGTCTTATATCTTTTCGCATTTCGCGATACGCGATGTTAAGATATTTACTAAAGTTTAAGAAACAAGATTATTATTAAGTTAACTTTAACGAAGAGAGCTAAATAACTAAAGAAGATATTAAGATTAACATGTTTAATAATAATTTTTAGACAAATCTAATTAATAACGTTTATATTTACGACAATTTAATTAAAACTATTGCACTTTAACGTCTTGTTATACAATTATATATCTTGTAAAAGAATATTAATAAAACAATTAATTTTGTTAAGAAAAATTAAATAGCAATCAAAATTTTATATTAATGTTAAAAATAAAATACAAAATTATCTTTTAAAAGAATGCGATCGCAAGATAATTAATAAAGAATTCGATAAATTGCATACTTAAGACTAGATAACATAGTTAATTAAATCTTTGTTGTTCGAATTTCCTATCTTTGTAATTTAATGAATTTTGTTAGACAAAATGTAAAAGCATCAAATAGTAATTAATATTTGCAAACTAAATAGATTAATTAATTAGCAAGAAAACTATCTATACGTAATGCTAACTACGAATTTATTACTACTATAATATTCGATAAAGTTAAATGTTTTTAACATTAATAAACAAGACGTTCGCAAACGTTCGATGCAATCGTTATAACAAATTGATCGATCAAATTGCGAAAACAACAACAACATCAATTATTACTATTATTATTATTTCGAATCTCTCACGTATAGTAAGATACGTATAATTAAAAACACGCAAAATTATCTATAATTATTACTATTTATTTCTTGTATATGTTAATTGTCGTTATAATAATCGTTACATTACAATTACGAAAAACATTTTTTAAAATATCGCAAAAAAGTTTCGAAACGCTATGCGTATAAATTTAGAAAAGTTAAAAAAAAATTATATACGCGTACATTACATAGATAAAAAATCGAAAATTTCTATTATACATAAATTAATTGCGTTAAGATTACGTGTTTTAATTAATTATAATCGTTTTTTGTCTTAACTATATATACGCTTAATTGCGCATTCGAAGTTAAACGATAAAAGATTTCGTTTATTTTAAGAAACAATAATAAAAATGTTTAATTTTGTTAAAAACAACGTCTTTACTACGTCTTAAATTGAAAGCGTTGCGTATATAAATGTACAAAAAAAAGTTAATATTAAGTTTAAATATTAAAATTATATAAACACAAATATAAATATTACGTATTAAGAAACAATTTTTACATAATTGCAATTTATAAAAAGAATTTATACGTAAATTCTTGAAGTTTTCGTTTTTAATATGTACGAGTTTAAGAATTTAAAATTTTCAAATAATATATAAGATTTTTTTTTGTAAACTATGAATCAACGTAATTTTTACAATTCTTATAAAGAATTTCCTTGTACGTAAATATTATAATAGATAATTTTTAATATTGAAACGTTGCAATTGAAATTTAAAAATCTAATTGCGCAAAAATATATAGAACTTGCATAGATTCTTAGAGATGTTAAATCAAGTATAAATTAAAAAACAAAAAAGATTAATTATTACAAATAAATATTCAATATTTGTCTAGACAAATATTATAGCTCAAATTTGTAATTGTAAGCACATGAATTTAATAAATTAATTAATTTTCTTCTTGTAATTCTTGATTGCGCTTGAAGATAAATATAAGTTCTTCTTTATTATTTATTAAGACAAGAAACAACTTAATGTTAATATTATAAGATTTAAAAATTCGCTTATTTATATTTAACAAATAATAAATAGAGAGTTTTGTTAATTTAAGAATTTTTGTTATGTTTACATTAACAATACTATTGTTTTCTCTTAATTGTTCGATATATATTTAGCTTATCTTATTTAGTTGTTCGACAAATTAGTTTTGCTAAACATTACGTTTAGTTTTAAAAAAATCTATCTTAATTATTTTAATATTATTTTGCTAAAGTAAAAAGTAAACGTCTTTAACCTATTTATTATCAAAAAGCGTATTGTTATTATTAAGACAAATAAATTTTTTTAAAATCTATTTTGACTTTGTTAATTATTAAAGAGACAAAACTGTTTAATATATTTATTAAATTAATATTTTACAACAAGAAAAAACTTGTCTTTTAAAAAACTTCTTTATTGTTAACAAACAAAAGCGAAAAACGTATTTAAGAAATATATATATTAAATATTTTTTTACTTTTTTTAATTCTTTTATTAGCTATAGCGATTCTTAGTAGCTTCAAACTTCTTAATTTATTCTAATAACAATCGTTAATTGTATATAGACTTAGACATCTTTAAAAAACATAAATTTAATATCGAAATATATTATGTTAAAGACAATTTAATTAGCGACAACTTTAAACAAAGTAATGTTTAATATATCTTGTTTTTATTTAAGACTCTAAGCTTTGTCAAAATAAATTATTAATTAACTAAAATAAAAGTAACTTATCTTGTATAAACAATACAAAAGATTAAACATCTAATAAAAGCAATCAAGAGACTTATTATAATTTATACTAATTATTCGATTATAATAAGCATTGTTAAACAAACTATTTTTTTTTATTAACTAACAAGTTTAATCTTTATCTCGTGCGTATTTCGCAATATCTTTTATAGTTTTTATTAAATATACGTTATCGTCTAGAAAGATTATATACGATTTTGAATACATTGTTTAAACTTCTCGCATTTAAAGATAAACATAATAAGAACAAGTTATTAGTTTTAGATAAGATAAACAACTTTACAACAAATATAGAAATTATAATTAAATTAATGTGACAAATTTTTAAAGAGAAGTCAAATTTAATCGATTAAAATACAATCGACAAAACAATCTTATTTTACTTATGTCTTGTTCAAATAAATAAAATCTTTAAGAAAAGACTTTTCAAGATATACGTTAAATTTATTAAGTAAACAAAAATTCTAACAATAATTCGAAAGTTATCTATGTCTTTTAATATTCAATTTTTTGAAAAAAATAACTTATTTTACTTTACAAATTATGCAAATTGTAAAAGACTATACTTGTTTAAGAAATTTAAGACGAAAATCTTTTATTAGACGCACAATATAAATAGTTATGCTAGCTTTACTCGCATTTACAAAATAATAATTGTTAACTTTTATTTTCGCAAGCTTATTTTTCGACTATATTGATATATGATTTATTGTTAAAAATGCAATCTTTGTCAACTTAAGCAATATTAATTGTATAAGAGTCTCAACTTAATTTTAAATTCTCTTGTATCTTTTTATATTGTATGCATTAATTTTATTTTAAGTTTATTATTATATTAAGACTTCGATACTATCTTAATAACAATTTGCAAATTTTTCAAAAAAATTATAATTATTTTAAACGACAAGACAACTTATATTGCAACAAAATAAGCAAATATTTTTTTTAACAATCTTGTTAATTAAGAAGTCTTAAGAGCGTTTATACACAATAAAAATTGCAAGTTTATGTCTAAATTCTAGATAATTATATTTTAGAAACTAGAAATTTAGTTTTTAATCTCGACAACATATTATTTATAAATAGATAAATAAAGTAAATAAACAAATTAAATAGTTAAGATAGTCTTGCAATATATAGCAATTAGCAACTCTAATTTAAATTAAGTATTTTTTTTGTTCGCACTTCGCGTTTGTCTTAATAATTTGTCTAGTATCTCTATTAAATTGTTATCAAATAAGATAATTATAAGCTTCAAGATATGTAATCTCTTGTTTCTTCTTAAGTTTAACAATTTTTAAACAAATTAATTGCAAAAGAAAATTATTAATATTTTCGAAACAAAAGCAACAATTGCATAAATTAACATAATAGTTAAAACAATATACAATAAACATTATAAATTTATTAAGCTTTTAATAAATAACATAATGTATTTTTGTCTTTACAAAAATTACTTCTTGTTATTTGTTAAATTGTTTAAATTATCAATTTAATGCATTAAATCTAGACTAGTCGCATTAACCCGGAAATGTCACGTGCAAATGTCAAGACTTAGGTCAAAAAATATTCGAGAAATCAAATCGCTCAAAGTAGTTTAGTCGATTACTATAAGTAGTTTAGCGCGAAGCGCGCTAAACTAATTTGAGCGATTCGATTTCAAAAAATCGTCGCGACCCAATCTTGACGTCGGGTCGAGCTAGAGGAATGATATTATAACTTGATTCGACAATTAGTCTAATTAAATCTTTTAAGATTTTTAAACAAAAAAACAATTTAATATACAAATTAAATCTTTCAATAAATTAAAAGATTTACTTAATTATATTTATTGCTTATCTTAAGTTAACATTAAATAATAAAAACTTATATAATTGTTTAAAGTTAAATTATTCGAAAATTATTATTAAATTAAATGTTGAATAACATTCTTACAAAATTAAGAATCTTATCGAACATTGTATTTGTTAATATAAGCAAAATCGTCTTATCTTGAAGTATTTTATTCGATAAAAGAATTACGATGTTAAGTAAAATCAATAATATAACGAAAATTTGCTAAATAATTTTGCGAATCTTGTTAACAACTACAAAATAAAGCACAAAATGTTTATTCTCTTTATTATAAGATATTTTAAAACAACTATTATAGTATTTGAAGTTATTGTCTCGATACTCTTAGTAAACATTATTGTTTTCGTATTATTGTTAAAGAAGCGCAATCAATTGTCCAAGATAGTAGAAAACGCGTTTATGTCTAAGAAAAAAAATAGATTGTATAAGATTAAGATTATTACAAATAACAAGAAAGACAATAACGTCGAAATATTATCTTAATATTATTGTTGTCGATGTTCAAGAATTAATAACAATAAATTACTTGTTTAAATATAACGTTAAATAATTATAATCTATTATTTATTTATAGCAAATGCTTTACAAGTTTTAATTACAAAACGCGATTTATTAAAATACTAGCACAATTAATATTAATATTAATAACATTACTAAAGCTTATTATTTCTAATTTTGTTAAAATATATTTTTGTCTATTATCGTTAGCTATTATCTTTATATTATTGACAATAATATTTTTATTATTGTTATTGCATTGCAAGACTATTTGTCTATTATTGTTATTTAATAAACAATTAACATAACTTTCGATAAAAAGAACAAAAACTCTTATTTTAGTTAAAATATTGCAAAAACTCGCGAACGTAAAGTTGCAAATCAAATAATTAAAAACAGTCTTGCAAAAATGTTAAATTAACAAGATAATAATAATTAGATTGTATTAGACAACGACAAACTAAGTCAAATAAATATTAAATTTAAAGACAATTTTCTCTAAAAGCATATTATAATAGACGTCGAACAACTTATTTGCAAGATATTTATATTTAACAACTATTTTATTATAATTATGCTTCGCAAAGACAATAACGTATCTCTTATTTATTTAATTTTTGATTTCGAGATTTTAAGTGCAAAGATAATCGAAGACAATATTACTTTATTTTAATTTAAAGAAAAGATAAAGATCGACAATTATTTTATCTATTTAACAAGTTATACGTGTCTTATTAATTACAATATAAGTTGTATTATTTGCGTTAATATTATAACATAAAATCGCTTTGTCTTATAATTCGCAACTTTTAATAAGAACAATAATATTCGTATATTACGCGAATTTCTAAAGTCTATTTTTGTGTCTATAAATATTGTTAATATTTTCAAAAAAAATATATCTTGCAAGATAATGTCGACGTCTAATTTATTTAAATTATCGACTTGCAAAAGAAGTATAAAACAACTAAAATAAGCAATTTTGTATATAATATTATGCTTTACAATATATTGATATATCTTAACAAATTTTTATTTTTAAAGAAAGATTAAATCTTTGCAAATTATAAAACTTGCAAGTTTATCTTAGATTTTGTTATATTTAACAATTAATTTTCGAATTTATATTACAAGAAAGATCTTAAGACAATTAACATTAATAAGAAAATATATTAATCGAAGTTTGTTAAGCAATTAAGCGTTAAGACGCAACTTTAATTAAAGTGCAAAACACGCAAAAGACAAATGTTAATCAAATTTTATTCGAAACAATAACGTTATTTTGCGAACATCTAGCTTTACTAATAAAAGCAAACAAATTAACTTTAAAAATCTTAATTGACGAAGATACTTTTTTTAATTTTGTTCTATTCTTTGTTTTGCAAGATTTAAAGTTGTTAAAATGTTACGCAAAGAAATTTAAGACAATCAAGACAAACTTAATTGTGCGTTAAATATTAATTTCGAAAAATAAATTAATTTGCAAGAAAATAACTTTTAAATTTATAAATATCTTAGTTATTAGTTGTTAAGCAATTCGATTTACGACAATTGCTAAACAAATGCTAAACAAAATAACAAATAACTTGAACGAAATAACAACGCGTTTTTAAGTTATATAAGATAATTGCAATGCTATTCTTAATGTCGATCTTATTATTGTAATCGATATTTATGCGTTTCTTAAAAATATTATCGAATTTATTAACAAGTCAACTTAGATTGTCAAGATTATCAAATTGTTCGAAGATAATTTTTAAGACAATTTTGCAAAAATTACACTAAACAAGACGTACTTAAATGCAAAAAAAAACGTTTATTGTTAACGCGACAAGAAATTCTACAATAAATTGAGTATTGAAAAGAATTAATCTAAAGTTATTTAGCAACATAACGCGTAAACGAACAAGAATAACAAATTTATTACAATTGATTAAACTATTAGAATCTAAACAAAATAATATTTGAATTTGCAACATAACAAAAGCGTTAACATCTTTTCTTTTAAGAAGAATATATATTACGAGATTTGTGTTTAATGCTTTTGTCAAATAACAAGAGAGCGTTTAACGTCTATCGATAACGCTTGCTCTTAAACAATCAAGTATAACTTAATTATTAACTTAGTTTCTAGAGAATTATCTTTATAACTATTATAGATGTTTGTCTTGTTCACTTGTGTGTCTTTTTATCTTGCTTAGTTGTCTTGTCTAGTTGCTTTGCCTATCTAGTTGTTATTCTTTGCCTAGCATAGATATAATAGATAGACAATAATTATATTTTTAATTAGGAAATTCTTGTAAATAGTAGATAGTAAATAGAGAGAAAGAAAAGAAAAGCTAATCTTTTATCTATAGAATTATTATTTAGATATATATTTTTCTCTATTTCTTTGTTAACAAATATAGTAGATAGATAATAAATTATTATCTATCTAATTAATAAAATAGTTGCAAAAAATAAGATTAAGACAAACAAAAAGTTACAATAGAGAATCTCTATAGCAAATACTATTTACAAATAGTATAATTATTAAATACAATATAGAAAACAAATATTTAATTTATAATAACTTTAACAATATTGTATAAATTAAAGCAATTAAACTAATCTTATTATTCTCTAAATAAAATCTTTAAACAAAATTGCTTAGTAGTATATTATATATATAAATTTATATATTGTTTAAATTGCAAGTTAATACTTTTTAAATTGTTTATAATATTTTTTAAATTGTTTATAATACTTTTTAAATTGTTTATAATATTTTTAATAGATATTTTAAAAATTATTATTTTTAATTTATTATAATTTTTGTTATATTATATTAAATTTAGTTATTGCAAACTTATTAGAATATATATTATAGATTCTATAAACGAAACAACTTATAATATATTAAAATTGTAAATATATAGATGAATACAACTACAAGTTATCGTTCTTTTAATATATTAAGTGTAATAGAATTTATTAATTTATGTTGTACTTTCTAATTAAGTAAACAATCTTCAACTAATGCAAATATTATCTTTGTCGATTTCCGATTAATTAAATATATCGAGAGTATTCGATATTACTAAGCAAATAAGAGATATTCTTTTAAAACAAAATAATATAAAGAAGATCTAGATTTTTTTGTTAGAAAAATATTTGAAAAAAAAAACTAGTTACTAAGTAAAATTATTAGAATCTCGTAAAATTATTAAGCAAGTTTTTATAAAATTATTATATTAATTTACTTTAAGTAATTGTTTTAATATATTCTAAATTATTAAGTTTTAAAATTAAGAAATAATTGTTTACAAAATAATTGTTTTATTTATATTTAAAATACTTAAATTGTAAAATATATTACTCTTTAACTTTTGATTTTATTAATATAGAGATTGAAACAACAAGAATATAAAAGACAAGCTAGTATAAAAGAGACTTATTTATTAACTATAAAATCTAGATATAATAAATATCTAAAACTTTAAAGCTTTTAAATCTTTTTATAATCTTTTATTATTTATTATTATATTAACTAAGAGTTAAATATTCGAAGTAATTAAAGAAAAAGATTATACTTTGCAAGCAAAAAAAAAGAACTAATAGAAAGATTGTTCAAAAATTATATTTAAATATATTAGAGATCTCGAATTGCTATACAAAGAGTAGATATAATCTTGAATAAAATACAAAAATGTAGTAAAAGAGAGAGAAAGAATGCAAAAAGATATTGCGAAGAAGAAAATTCGATATTGCAATATCGAAGATTTAGATTTAACAAGATCGATAACTTTATCTCGAGTCAAAGATAAATTATTAAGAAATCGAAAAAGAGTTATTATTATATATAGAAACTATAAAGAATGCAAAGAAAACTATTAAAATAATAAAGCAAAATTGTTAAAAAAAGAAAAAAGATTGTTAAGAAGATAAAAAAGACTAGCAAGATTTAAGAAAAAATTGTTAAAAAATTTCGAAATTAATATTAGAAAGATTTTCGATACTAGATATTAAGATTGCAATTTTAACAAAGATTGCACTAGTAAAATACTAGCTTGTAAAAATAATAATATAATAAATTAAGAATATTAAGATACTAAATTAAAATATTTATTAATACTAGATTTTTAATAATTGTAAGATTAATATAAAGATATACTAGTTGCAACAAAGAACTAAATAACAAGAAATACAAAAGAAGAATATTTATTTATATTTATAAAATAATTAGACAATTGTATATAATCGAAGATATTAATATTTAAAATATTAAGATATAAGATTAATAACAAGAAAGTCTCTAATTGTTAGCAACTTTGCTTTACAAAATAGTTATTAACTTGGAAAATTATTGTTTTGCTATTTTCGAGTATTGCAAATATATATTTTAATATATTTAATATATAAGTGCGCAAGTTCCAAATTATCTTTAAGCAAATCTAAAAGTTCTATTTTTACAATTAATTTTGTTTTGCTATTATTAAATTTAATGTTTACAAACAATAACTTAAAATTGCTTTGCTAATATAAATAGCATAAAGAATTATATATATAGTTAAAAAATCTTAACTAATACAAGTTAACAAAGTTGAGCAACAAAAGAGATTAATTAATGTAATAATTATATTTTGATATAAGTATATAATATTGTTAATATTGCAATCGTGAATTTTAATAATTAAATTATTATTAAGAATTGCAACAAAATAGAAATAAATTACTTATTAATTAATATCTAGCAATTAAATACTATTATATAATATCGATATTAAATTATTTTGCTTAATTTAATGCAAGTTTTCTAGAGTACTCTAAACTTCTTAAGCTCTCTAAGAAAGTCTATACTAGACAAAGAATAATAATTAGATAAGCAAGATAACTAAACAAGATAAAAAAGTACGCAAATAAATAAGACAAACATCTATAATAGTTGTAAAAATAATTGTCTAAGAAACTAGATTAACAATTAAGTTATACTTGATTATTTAAGAGCAAATATTATTGATAGATATTAAATGCTCTTTTGTCTTTAACAAGAATATTAAGAGCAAAAGCTATTAATAGATATTAAATACTCTCTTGTTTTTGACAAGAGTATTAGATACAAATCTTATAATATATGCTCTTCTTAAAAGAAAAGATATTAACACTTCTATTATATTGTAAAACTTAAACGTTATCTAATCTCTAGATTTAACTATTATTCTATTTAGATCTTAATAATCTATTCTATTGTAGTAAATTTATTGTTTTTGTTTGTTTATATATTATATTGCTAAATAGTTTTAATTTAATCTTTCTTAATATTTAGTTTGTAATATAATTTCTTATTATGTTAACAATAAATATTGTTTTTAACATTTGAATATATCTTGTTTATCTTAGTTTTTGCCAAAAAATTCTAAAAATTATTTTCAAGCAATTTAATAATCTTAACAACTTAAGCTAATTTGTTAGCAAATTTAACAATATTTTTGAAAAAAGTATAAATATTAATTATAACAATAAAATTAATTTTAAGAATAGTATTGCAATTATCTTGTATAGCTTAAAAATATATTGTTGTCTTGTTTGTATTATTTGCTATTTTGCTTAATATTTGTTTAACAATTATTGCAAATTAAAATGTTTAACAACTATTAACTAAGATATTTATAAATCTATAAATTGATTTTTTGCAAATTAATTTATTTTTTAAAATCGATATTTAATATATAGCTAACTTTATCTTAATTGTCTTAGATTTTTTTGCATAATACTTTAACAACCTTAAATTTTGCAAAACAAAAAATAGAACAAAATTAAAGAAAATATTTTTGTTAACTAAATTTTATAAAATAAATTTGTTTACTTTTATTGTTAAAATTAAATATTTACAAAGTAATATTATTGTTTTAAATTAAATTTAATCGATTTTTTTGGTGTTTTTTGCGCTTTAATCGAAGTTGCGTTTTGATATTTAATTATTTAACAAACTTTAATTAATATAGTTCTCTTGTTAGTATTAATTATTTTGAAGTTTTTCTTGTAATACAGATTTGAAGATTGATTGCTAAATAGAATAAAATTTAAGATAAACTTGTAAGTTTTGTAGTTTGCAAAAATTTAATCTTTCTTTATAGATAACAACTTGTTAAAACGTATTAATATAATATAAAATATAATACTATATATAAAATTGTTTATTTTAACTATTTAGTACTTCTTTTGCAAATCAATAATTTAAAAAGACTAGATATCGATATTATTTTGCAAAATATATTTTTTTTTGAAATTATTAACAATATTTTGTTACGCTAATACTTTCGTAAGAAGACATTAGAGAGAATTATGTTATTGAAGAGATTTATAGACGTTTTTAAGCAATACAAGCAATTATTTAATAACAAGAGTTGCAACTATAATAGTTGTAAAAATAAGTAAAGACTTAAAATAAATTAAACACAATTTATAAAAGAGTCGTATTTGAAGATTTATATACTAAAGAAGATTTCTCTTGTTCGCTTAATTCTTTGTTAAATATATTGAACATTATTTATTTGTTAAGTTGTCGAATATACTAAGCATTGTTTGCTTAACTCGTTGTTAAATATATTAAATATTGTTCGTTTGTCAAGTTGTCAAACATGCTTATAGTTGTACTTCGTATTACATGTTGCGTTATAAATTATATACTACTTTATTTCGAATTAGATTTGTAATACTATTTTTTTTCCTTAAAGATTTTTGTTTCGAAAATTAAAATTTTTTTTTATTATATTTTGTTAGCAACAAAGTCGTCTTTATATTGCATTTGAAATCGAATATTATAATATATTAATAAATATTGTTTGCGAACGTTGCTTTCTCTCGAGTTCTTTTTGTATTATTATAAAAGATTTCTTGTTTTATTTAAAGTATTCGAAATATATTTGTGCGAACAATTTGTATATAAACATGTCGTAATTTTCTTTTAATTACAATAGAGAAAATCTTTTTGTTAAAATTACTAAAAATAAAACTTTGTTAACAATTGTTATAATTCGATTACTATGAAATAAAAAAATTCTAAAGAAGATTGATGCAAAGACGAAACAAAAAACACAATGTCTATTGTTAAGAATAAAAGAGTCAAATACTTTCGAATTTTTCAATTGATTTGTTATAAATATTCTTGTTAAGTTGTATTTTGTCTTCTAATTATTTTTTGCTATACTAAATAATTTTCGAATTTTGATAAAATTTTTGAATAAGATTATAGCAATTATTAAGATTCTTTTTCGATTTTTACTTGTTCTCTAAGATAAAATTTTTTTTTTATTTAATTAGATAGTTTTGATCTTGTTGCTTTAGAATTTTTTTTACTTTGTACTTGTTTTCTTCTTAAGCTTTGTAATAAAATATTTTTTATATAGATGTATTGAAGTTGACTAATTTCAACAATAAGATATAAAATACAAAAAATACTTTGACGTTCTTAAGCATAGACTAATCGCGAGAAACCGAAAATATCACGTGAGAGCGTCAAGATTTGGTTTCTCGATTTTTTTTTGAAATCGAATTGCTTAAAATAGTAACTTTTCGACTAAGTTAAACGTATTATAGTAATAAGCTAGCTTCTTTAAGCGATTCGATTTTATTCGATTTCTTGGCAATTTGATTCAATTTCAAATTTGGAACCGAATATCGAATTGACGATCAATCTACTTGAGCAAGTTAAATTTATAATTGATTGATTTCTTTGTCTTCTTAACAAGAAACAATTCAACTTTGATATAATTTAATTTCTTGTTTAACTTTCTTGTTTTAAGATTTTTAATAAAAAGATATATTTTATCTCTCTCTTTTAGTTAAGATGTTGTTTTTCGTTTTTTGTTTTAGTACTTAGTTAACTTTTTTTACATCTTTGAGATGTTGTCGTATATCTTTTTTAATGTCGCTACTCTTTCGATAATTAACTAAGTTAATAGATGCTTTCGCTCTTTCTTAAAGAGATTAAATTCTTTGTTATAATTAACGAAGAATAAAGTTACTTTAGTAGTATTCGAAATCTTTGCATTTAATGTTAGTTAAGTTATAAATAAAAGTATTATTTAATTGTTATAAATATTGTTGATATAATATCTTACATATTGCTCTAGACTTTAATTTGTTCGCTCTATTTAATTATTTGTAACTAGATAATAGACAATAAACATTCTAAACTTCGTTTCTAACATCAATAAAAGCGTCTTTTAATAGTTAGACGTAAAAAGCTTGTCTTTGTTACTAGTTAATTCTTTAAATATATTATAATATTGTATAAGTCAATTTAATACAATATATCTTAATTGTTTTGTTGTAAACTTCTCTTTGCATACAATAATATGCGAATACTTAATAAATTTGTTAATTATTATTAGTATCGAATTATATTTGTCTTTAATTGCTAGATTTGTTAATTTGAGCAACTTAATAATAAAGTTTATTATAACTTTATCTTATAACAATTCAAGTAATTCTTAATACTAAATCTTGTTATAGTTCGCATATATATTATGTTTGTTCTACTAATAGTTAAAACATTTTTTGATATATATCTTAATAACTTGTCTTATCTAGAAAAACTAACAATGCTAGTGTAAAAGCTAAAGAGTTTTAATTATTTCTAAATGCTTTTTCAATAATTTATTATAATGTTCTCTTATATATTTGTCGAATTTGTCGATAAATATTTGAAGTTTTTCTTTCTTTATTGAAAACTCTTTCTTATTATTTTTAAAAATTCGTAAGATAACATTTAGTTTAAATTTGTTCGCTAATAATAATTTGTTTTTGTTAATTTTAAGTATGTTGTAATTAAGCGATTTCTTCGTTTTTATATAATTATTTCTTTTGCTAAATGAGTTTACTTTGTTGTTATCTTTATTTAATATATATTGTATCTTGAACCTGTATTATTTAAGTTACTTTAATTATTGCATTTATCTTTTGTTAAGCTATTTAATTGTAGTAAAGTATAGAAGATTCTTGTAATTTATAAGAATCGTAAGTTTTAATAATTTTTCGATATATACTTTTTATAATTTTAGAAAAACTACAATAGCAAGTAGTTTCTTGTTGTAAATACTATAATTTTGTTCGATTAACAAAAGTTTTTTTGAGAGATAGATTATTAAATGTTATATAATTTTATGCTCTTTAATTGAAGCATACATTAATAAGTAAATTTAATGCGTCAATTTTAATTTTATTTAACAATCGTAAATTGTATATCTTTAGTACTAGTTTCTTTAAATATTTTAACTTAAAATTTTAAAATAATTTCTCTTTTATTGATTCTTATATTTATAACGTCTTTTTCTTCGTAAGATTTGTCAATAATATCGCGTTAACAAAGTAATTCTTAATAAATTTCTTGTTGTAATTTATAAAATCTAGAAAGAATTGAACTTTTTTAACGTTAATTAATAGTTTTTATTTTTTTAATTACTTGTAGCTTTTTAAAATTTATGCGTACTTTATGTTATTTAACAACAAATTTAAGAAAGTCAATTTCTTCTTAATAAAACTTGTATTTTTTTAATTTAAAATATAGATTTCTTTTATCTAGATATTCTAGTACTTTAAAAACCTAATTTATATATTCTTTTAAAATATTTGAGTAAATTATAATGTCGTTTAAGTATATTATAACAAATCGATTCAAATATTGTTGTAATATATCATTAATTATTTCTTGATACGTTGTTAAAACGTTTGTATATTTAAACAACATTATTGTATATTTGTATAATTTATATCGTATACAAAAAGCTATCTTTTACTTTTCTTCTATTTTTATTCTAATTTAATTATACGTTTCTTATGAGTTTAATTTGATAAAGTACTTTACTTCGAACAATCGATTCTAAAGTTTGCTAATGTTAAATAATAAATATTAATTTTTTATTATAATATTGTTTAGCTTTCGATAATCGATATATAAATAAAAAAAATCGTTCTTTTTAGATATAAAGAGAATTGAGTATTCTACTTGTAATTAAGATTTTTTAATAAATTCTTTTTTTTTCGTTTTTTACTAGATATTCGCGAAGTGCTTTTAACTTTTTTTTAAATAAAATATATATAAGTTTAAACGCAAATTGCTTGTCTAATTTAAGTGTAATCTCGTAATTTTATAATTAATATTTAAATAAAGTCTTAATTGTTTTCTCTTTTTAAAATAAATACTTTTAATTGTTGTATATTCGTAATGTATGCTTTAGCAATTTTCTTGTTATATTAAATAGTTTAGAACTTTTAAAAGATTCGCAATATTTTTCATTTATTTTAACTTTGTAATTTAGCTAATTTATGTCAATACTTGTCGAGTTAAACTTTATTAGATTGTTTTTTTGCAAAAATACAAGCTCGCTATTTGCAATTAAGTTTCGACTTAATTTTTTATCTATTATCGAACGCTATTAATACGTAGATTAAATGTAAATTGTGTAATTACATTGCGCAAATTTAAGTACTTGTATATTTTAATTATCTTCTAGATTGTGTTACTTTAATTAAGATATTTCTAGAACAATATTATAAATAACTATTTTTACTATATTAAAGATTAGTTTCTCGTAATATTATTAAATAGCTATCGATAGTAATTTTATTTCTTTGTTTACTTTTTAATTTTTTATAAATAATAAATTTCTATTTACAATTACTAAATTGTAAGCGTTAGACTTCTTTTAAATAAAGTACTTTTCTTCTCTTATAAAAGCTCTAGTTATAAAATTATTTATCGCATTAAAATCGATTATTGTTGTAAATTAACAATTATTAATCTTAATTAATATAATAGAATATTGTACATGCGTTGTTGAGTTTAGTTGTTATTATTAAGTTAACATATTGCATTTCTTTAATATACTCTTTATTAAGAAATTTGAACTTTTTCTTGCTTTTATATTGTAACTTTTGCTTTAAACGTTTATTTGCGCTAAGCTTTCTTTTGTTGCTAAATTGCTAACTTTAACTTTCTAAAAAATCAATTAGCTTTGTTTTTTTTAAATAAGTTTAATTAAAGTCTCGAGATAATTTGTAATATTTTTTATACATTCGTAAAAATTCTTCTAGTTATACTCTTTGTTTAGATTAACAATTGAACTATAAGATTTAATAGTTTTCTAGAATACTTAATTGACTTTTTACATAAATGCGAGTGTTTTGTTTAATAATGTTTTATCTAGAACTTTCTATAATTAATTTGAATTCTTTATCGAATAATACGTGTCGTTCGATTTAATTTTAAGAACGTTCGTCTTTGTATCGATTTGCTTCTTAATATTGTTCTAGCTATCAAATATCTCTCTTAACATAATATTGATTTGTTAACAATTTATTAAGTTTCGTAATTAACAATTTCTTGCGAAGTAATTTAGTTTGTTATATAAATAGCACGTTTTTTAAAGTTTGTTATTTTGCTTTTCTCTAGAGTTCTTTTCTTTGCATTGTTAGATAAAATTTAATTTTATAAATATAAATTTACGATAGTTTAAGTTATTGTATTTCTAATTAGAACAAGATTCTTTTTGCTAATATTTAATTGTTAATTCAAAGAAGATTTTTGCTCTTTTATAAAGTTAGTTGTATTGCTTTTTTATAGTTTCTATATAGTTTGTTGTTAAGATCAATAATTACTTTAATAAGATTAAACATGTCGTTAATAAATTTGCTATTGCGCATAATTTCGTTCTTAAGATTATTTTCAAAATTTCGGCGAAACATTGTTATAAGTACGACATTGTTTTATTCGATAAACTTAATATATTTTTGAAATTTTGTTACATAATTTGTTACAAAGATTTGTTAAATTAAATATTAGATTACTCTTTTTGCAATTTGTTTTTCGTTAAATATTTCGAAGATTCTTTAAAGCTCTTTCTTGAAATTATCGAAGTTCGTAAACATTGTTCGAGAATTTTTGTTATTATTTTTTTAAATATTTGCGTAAATTTAACTTGAGTTAATGCTAAATTCTTTCTCTAAAAAATGTAAATGCGAAAATTGTTTTCTTGTTCGCTAGAACAAAATAGAAGATAAAATAAATATGTATTTGCATAAGTTAGTTCTTTAAGTTAATTCGATCTTTATAATAGATGTCAAACTTGTTAATTCTTATTTTGTTGTCTTTTTTAATAGAGAATCGACGTAATGTTATTGAGCTAATGCTTAAGATAAAAATACATTAATCTAATATAAACATTTTTAGAGTATTCAAAGTGTTACGCTAGTATTTTCGTAAGAAAGTATTAGAGAGAGTTATATTATTAAAAAGATTTGTAAACGTCTTTAGACAATACAAGCAATTACTTGATAACAAGAGTTGCAACTATAGTAATCGTAATAATAAGTAAAAACTTAAGATAAAGCGAACACAATTTATAAGAGAGTCGTGTTCGAAAATTTATATATTAAAAAAAATTCTTCTTGTTCGCTCAATTTGTTGTTAAGTATATCGAACATTATTTGTTTGCTAAGTTGTCAAGTATATTAAGCATTATTTGCTTAGCTTGTTGTTAAATATGTCGAACATTGTTCGTTTGTTAAGTTGTCAAACATATTAATAGTTGTGCTTCGTGCTACATGTTGCGTCGTAAATTATATACTACTTTGTTTCGAACTAGATTCGTAACATATTTATAGATATAGAGATAAAAAAAATTCAAAAATACGCATAATATATAAATATTATTGTTTTTATTAAAAGTTGCAAATTATAGAACAAAGCGCTTGCGTATTATAATATTAATATAAACAACATATTTTATATTGCAATTAATAAAATATATATAAGCTATTAAATAGATAAAATAGTTGTCGATTTTTATCTTTTTTTTAAATTAGAATAGAGCAATATTGTTTTCGATTATTTTTGCACTTAAGATATTAAGATTAAAAACTAGATAAATAAGAAATATATTATTGTTTTTGCAAAGTATAAATATAATAAAATAGCTATTAAGTATAAATATCTCGCGAATAAATTGCTCGACGTTTGCTATAGTATACTTTTAGAAAAATTTGCGCTTTGTTAGATAAAAAATAATAGTTAAGTAGACAAAGCAACTAGACAAGATAGCTAGATAAGATAAAAAGACACGCAAGTAAACAAGACAAATATCTATAATAGTTGTAAAGATAATTCTCTAAGAACTAAGTTAACAATTAAGTTATACTTAATTGTTTAAGATTAGACGCTATCGATAGATGTTAAATGCTCTTTTACTATTTGACAAAAATATTAGATACAAATCTTGTACTATATATTTATTTTAAAAGAAAAGATATTAATACTTTTGTTATGTTGCAAATTTAAACGTTACTTAATTTCTAGATTTAATTACTATTCTATTTAGACTTTAATAGTTTAATTAATAGTAATAAATTTTTTGTTCTTGTTTGTCTACGCGTTATATTGCTAAATAGTCTTAGTTTAATTTTTCTCGATATCTAGTTTGTTGTAGAACTTGTCGTATTAACAATAAACGTTCTTTTTTGCATTTAAGTATATTTTGTTTAATTTAATTTTTGCAAAGTTGTTCTAAAAACTATTTTCGAACAATTTAACAATCTTAATAATCTAAATTGACTTGTTAACAAATTTGACAATATTTTTAAAAAGAGTATAGATATCAATTACAATAATAATATTAATATTAAAAATAATATTGCAACTATCTTGTATAACTTAAAAGCGTATTATTATTTTGTTCGAGTTATTTGCTATCTTGTCTAGTATTTATTTAGCAATTATTGCAAATCGAGTTATCTAACAACTAGTAGCTAAGATATTTATAAATCTACAAGTTATTCTTTTGCAAATCGATTTATCTTTTGAAATTAATATTTAACGCACAACTAAGTTTGTTTTAATTATCTTAAGCTTCTTCGCGTAATACTTTAGCAACTTTAAATCTTGCAAAACAAAAAATAGAGCAAGATTAAAAAAAAACATCAACTAAAAATTTTAAAATCGATTTGTTTGTTTTTATTGCCGAAGCTAGATATCTACAAAATAGCATTATTGTCTCGAATAAAATTTGATTAACATCGACAATTTGGGGAAGCAACTTCTGTGACACAATAACTTTATTGAGTCAACATCGACTCAAGAGAGTCTCGTGACATCTCGCGCTAACCTATTAGAGGAACTTAAATTATTTATTAAAATTTAGATTGATTTGTAATTATTTGAAATTTTTAGCCTAATCGGGTTAGTATTACGTATAGAATTAATATTTGAAAACGGAAAAGATTTTAAAAAAAATTGTTTTCAAATATTAATTCTGTACGTAATACTAATCCAATTAGGCTAAAAATTTCAAATAATTACAAATCAATCTAAATTTTAATAAGCAATTTAAGTTCCTCTAATAGGTTAGCGCGAGATGTCACGAGACTCTCTTGAGTCGATGTTGACTCAATAAAGTTATTGTGTCACAGAAGTCGCTTCCTCGAATTGTCGATATATATTAAAATATATTTGTTTTACTTCTAATATCTAGCTTTTTTCTTTAAGTAGTTCAACTAAATATTAATTTTAACAATATATTTTTCTTTTATCTTTTAACTCGAATTCTATATTTATTTTATTAAAGATTAATTTTAAGATTAATTTTTAACTTAACAATTAACTTGTTCGCAAACTATATTAGCATAGATAATAATATAGAGATAACAAACACATCTTACTATATTAATACTTCTTTTTCTTAATATATTTTGTTTATTGTTCTCTAGTTAGTCTCGATTAATTTAAAATCTAATTACAATTATTAAAGACAACTTATATTTTTTGCTATTCTTCTCGAGAAGTTGTAATTATCTAATTGCAAATAAATGTAAGTATTTAATATTTAGTTTAATATAATATTTACAAAATATTTTTTATTAAAAAAGTCTACTTTAATATTTTTTTTTCTTAGATTTTCTCTATAAGTATTTTTGTTGTTAGTTAATATATATATTGCTATTTATTAGATCTAAGCAAGATTTAACTTAGATTTATATTTTCATTTAAAAGTATCTATCTAAATATTACTTTATATAACAATTTCTTCTTATAAGTATATTTTTATTTAATTAACTTATTTGTTGTTATTTATCAAATCTAGACAAGATTTAACTTAGATCTTCTTTTTTATATATAAGCAAATCTATCTAAATGTTGTTGTTCTTTTTAGATTCTTTCTATAAGTATTTTTTGTAATTAATTTATATAGTATTTGTTATTTGTTAGATTTAGACAAAATTTAATTTAGATTTAACTTATATTTGTTTCTTCGATTATAAATACTTACTTTTATATTATTCTATTTATTAATTTTTCTTTACAAGTACGTTCGTAATCAATTAACACTTTTATTGTTATTCGATAACTTAGAGAAGATTTAATTTAGAATTATTTTAAATTTGACTCAAATCTGCATCTTCGATTAAGAATACTTACTCTAATATTACTCTAATTGTTAATTTCTTTCTATAGATATTCTTGCAATTAACTAATGTCTTTGTAATTATTTGTTAAAATTAAATTAAATCTTCTTTAAGTAATTTATATTTATACAATTATTGCTTATATACTTAATACTCTTTCTTTATTAGAATTGTTAATTAATTGCTTAGATTAATTTATTTTTATATATTCTATTATCTCTTAAACTTTCAAGTACGAATTTTTCATCTAAAGTATTTATCAAATTTTTGTTATTGTTTTATCGATTATATTGCTTTAATAAGTACTCGAATTTCAATTTACTAGTATTCAAATTTAAAAAAGACTTTCGAAAAAAAAATAAGATCTTGTTGTTGTCAAACTTGTTAATAGCTTTTTTGTTGCAAAATACAATTTTTTGTCGCAATTTTTGTGTATATTTCTCTCTTTGTATTACAAGTTAATTGTTCTATTTTTGTTGTATTTTCTTATAGATATTTATTAATATACTATAAGTATAAAGATTGCAATTGTTAACAAAGTAAAGTATATATTTTCGATATATTATTTTTCGAAATTAATAGATACTTGCATTTTGTGTTTAAACTTCTCAATACAATAACAAATTATAATTCTTATTATTTTAATTGTTTCTAAGATTATAGAATTTAATATATATTTAATTAAAGAGTTAATTTTAAAATTCTTTTAATTGTTGTTAAAAAATAAAGATATAAAAGTCTTAATTATTATCGAATTTGCAAATAGTTCGAATTGCTTCTTCTAATTATAATTTAATTAAAAATTAATAAAAATAAACAAACTTATATCTTAAATATTCTTGCTTAGAAAAGTCGATTTTAATAATAAGATCTAAATATAATTACGCGACTTTCTATTGCTAATAAAGTTATAATACTTCTTAATTATATTCTAAACTTGCTTTATTATATAAGATTAATAATCTTCTATTACGTTGTAGAGTTACAATTAAATAAATTTTTATTTATAATAGAAAGAGATAGAAGCAATATCTTTTTTGTCTTCTTTAATATAGAAATATTTCCTATATTGTTGTTACGCTAATTCTTGACGCTTCTTATATAATTAGCTATTCTCTTTTTTATATATTTTAATAGTATTAACAATTTAATTTTTGTTAAGAATTAATTTAAGATTTATAGCTTTCGATATTATACTTAATAACAAGCGTAATTTGCAAAAAGATATATATTTTGTATATAACAATTTTATATTCTAATATAAAGATATATTTTAAGTATTGTTTTATCTTGTTTTATAAAACAAGAATTTCGATATAATATTAAGTTTTATATAATAATATTGCATTTTTTTGTCTATCTATAAATTCGAAGATCTATAATATAAACTTTGTACAACTAATCTCTAAGAATATAATATTAAGTTTGTTGTTAAAAAATTAAATCAAATATAAAAGACGTATTTTTCGATTTTAAGACTTGTTTTCGACAAACGCAAGATTAATAATACATTGTATTTAATTAATAAGCATTTTTGTAACTAAAAATAAATTTGTATTGTATTGTATTTATAACAATAATATTTCTATTATATTGTTCTCTTGATTATCGAGTAATAATATCTTTTTTTTATACTTAAAAGAATTGCGCAATACTTTAAAAATCTCGAATTCTATTTTATTAATCGAATTGTTATTATTCTTTTACAAAAAAGTTAATATATATTTTTAAGAATTTAATAAATAATAATTGCGTTTATTGCTTATATATGCGAAGTTCGCTTAGAAGTTATCTATAGCACAAAATTAGATACTCGAATAAATTAATAAAATATTGTATTTAGAATAGTATAAGCTAGCTAAAAATTAAGAAATTAATAAAAAATACAAAATTAAAATTGTATTAAAAAGAAAAATAAACAAAAGAAACTATTATAATGCGTCAAGATATACTAGTCTCGAATTTAGATTATATCTAATTAAAATTTGACTTAGATTTTAATTAAATCTTGATAATTTTTATTCAAGTAAAAAAAATAGTACTTATTGTAACAAAATATAGTAGAATATTATTTGTTGTCTCTAATAATATTAATATATCTATTAAGAATAATTTAAGTTTTGTTAATTTAATCGAAATTTATTTTGTTACTTCGACTATTATAAAGATATATCTTATATTAATAAAAATTAACCCTTAAATATTATAATCGAAAAATCGATTTTGTGTCTTTTTATATTTAGTGTTCTTTATTTTGAATTGTTGTTTCTCTATAAAATTAGCTAAATTGTATTGTTAAAATAAGCATAAGATTATAAATAGTAAGTATAAATTACGTTTAATTATTAAATTTATAACAATTAAGAATATTTGCATATATTATATATTTAATCGATATTAAAAGATATTGTCAAATATATCTTTATATTTAAGAATACAAGAAAAATGTTAGACTTGATATCTTTAATCTCTCGATACAATTAATAAGCTAAGCAATATTCTTATTACTAATATAAAGTTGTCGCTCTTATTATTTACAATATTAGATAATTAGATCGAGATATTGTTTGTACAACTAACAAATAAAAATACAAAACTATTATTTTTATTACTTAAATCAATTGTTGTTCTTTTGTACTTTAAAGATTTTATATTATATATTGTTAATAATAACTTGTTTATTAGATAGCAATCTTAGTTGTCAACTTATTTGTTGTTTTCTTCTTTGTCTATAGCAATAATAAAAAAAGTATAAACAAAGTTGTTATTGTCTCTTTCTTATATATAAAGCAAAGTAATATTCTATAATTTAATTTTATTATTTTTGTCGAATTTATTATTTTTGTCTTCGACTTTTGTCCACAAAGATTCTATCTTAAGTAAATACTATACAAAAGAATAAAATAAAAAAAGATAAATATTAAATTATTTATTATTATATAGTCTAATAAATAAAATTTTAATTAAGTTGTTTTCTTAGAAATTCGATAGCAACAATATAGTATTAGATAAGATTAAATTGTAAAATTATATTATTGTTAATAATAATATATCTAGATTGCTATATTTTGTAAAAGAAACTTAATTATATATTAAAACAAGCAATAATATTAATTTCGATAATAATAAAGTTAATAATTTATCGATTTTTGTATTCAAATACTTGTACTATATTATAATTGATTCTTCTTTTTAGTTTTGTTAAGATATATATACTTTGATAATTACTAGTCGTACATTATTCTACTTTTCTCGCACATCATCTCCACTTTGCTCGCACATCACCTCTTTGCACTAAGTCTAATCGAGTAATTTCTAAAGTTTATTAACGCGTCTATTGTTTACATCGTTGTTGTCGTCGTTATTTATCTTCGCTATTCACATTATCTACATTATTATCTACTCATTAATAATGACTATGAAGCTTCAACCATTGTCTAATATCTACTACGAAAGAACATCTATCAATTTGTTTGTTTCAAAGCTTAACAAACATGCGACGACGTATTAAAATTGAAGAACATACATTCTTATTGAAGATTTACAAAGTCATCGCAAACAAGATAGGCGACGACGAGACAAAAGAATTATGCGAAAAACGATAAAGACGTAACGAAAGTGCAAGAAACATCGTCAAAAATCTCGTCGTTATCGTCTAAGACTAGAATTCTTTCAAATGATATACTACGCGTGCAAAAGTTTGCTATTGTCAAGTCAAAAGATCGTTCGCGAGACTTATTAAACAAGACATGAGTTGCGTCTTCGCAATTACAACGTTAACGCCAAATAGTTTTTGCAAACTTCACTCAACGAACGTCGTTCGCCTTTGAGTTGACTTCAAATCTACTCTTTAATTAGATGCCTAATAGTTAATCGTCTACACAAAGCTAGCGAGGTGAACGAGAGAATCGTCGACGAGGTGGACGAGAAGGTGCAAGAGAAACAACGACAAAGAAGCAAATTTTAGATGTTTCGATTTTCTACATGGGTAGTTTTCAAATGTAATTAGAGATGCAAATAGAGATTAACTCTAAGCATGCAAAAGATGTGTTTTAGGTTTGAATTTGCATCAAGAGATTAATTAGAAAATACATTAAATTTGATGACAAGGAGGCGCAAAACCAAGTATCTCTCATGAGCTTTCTTAACTTGTTGATTTGATTTATTTACGAGACTGTTGAATTACTCGATTAGACTTAGTGCGAGAAGGATGATATGCGAACAAAGTGGAGATGATGTGCGAGAAAAGTAGAATGATGTGCGACTAGTAATTACCTATACTTTAATCTCTTTATTAATTTTTTCTTATTTAAGATTGTTATTCTTTGAGTTTTGTAATACTTAAACAAATTATTATTGTTGCAAATTGCATAAATAATTGAAATGCAAAACTACAAAAATTTCTAAAAAAATTATAGATTTTAAGAATTGTATATTAAGTATTATTTAACAAATATCTAGTCTTGTTTATTGTTTTTTTAATTAGTTATTTTATAATTGTTTTGTCTAGATCTTAATTAGATCTTAAATTTTCGAAGATTATAAATTTTTAAAATTAGAAAATTAATTAGTTCTAAAACTTTGTTGCTTTGTAAAAATTCCCTTGTTAATATAAATAGAACTTGTGTCTTTGCTTTTGTTTTTAATATTTATACTAAGAATTCTACTATTAGCACAATTAAGAATATTAGATATACTTTAATCTATATTAGTGTAATTGTTAAATTGAATCGAACACTTTTTTCTTAATTTAATTTATTCTCTTGAATCTTGTAAAACTAAGTTAGAGTTAAGACGTAAACTCGATTTCAAAATCGAATTTCGTCGAATTAATGTCAAGAACTTAAGCTAACTTTGTCGCGTTAGCATTTGCTTATTTTATCTTATCTTATCTATGCGCTAACTCGATTAAACTAGCGCAGAATTTATGTTAACTCGATTAAGCTAACGTAGGATTTACGCTAATCGCATATAATTAGCGCGTTATGTAACATTACGTAATTGAACGAATTGCATTGAGCGTTCGACGCGTCTTATGCGTTCGACTTACTTGATTAAGCTAGAACTTTTGTTCGATTCCAAAATTAAAGTTGAGCGAGTTAATTTGTTTGGGTTGAAATTCAATCCGTCGATTACGCTAATCTATGTTAATTTTTTTGCTACAAGCAAAGACAATAACAATAAAAAAAAGTAATCTCTTTCTATATAGTCGCTTTTATAACTAGCATTATTAAACAGTATAAAAATTGTATTTCAAGTTTTGCGTCTTAAGAATTTATTTTTTTTTCTAGCTTAAACGCTAGCAATATTGATTAAAATCTTGTGTAAAATAAATATTTTTAGAAATAAAATTCTTAATATCTGACTCGAATTTGATCTAGAATAAATATTCTTAGAAATTAGATTTTTAATATTTGAAAATTAAGATAGCTTAAATCTAGATTAAATTTTATTTTTCTATAGAAAAGATTTTAATATTTGGAAATTAATATAACTTAGATTTAAATTAGATCTAACATAAAAACAATTACTTTTTAGACAAAAAATCTTTAATATTCGAAGAACAATCTAATTTAAATCTAAGTTATATAAAATAGTTGTTTCTTAGAGAAGAAATTCTTAATATCTAAAGAATAATCTAAATTAAATCTAAATTAGATCTGATTCAAAACAGTTGTTTCTTAGAGAAAAAATTATACATATTTAAAGAACAATCTAACTTAGATTTAAATTACGTAGAATAGTTGTTTCTTAGAAAAAAGACTTTTAATATCTAAAGAACAATCTAAATCAAATATAAGTTAAATCTGATTTAAATCTAATCTAGAATAGTTGCTTCTTAAAGAGAAAACTCTCAATATTCGAAGAATAATCTAATTTAGAACAATTGCTTCTTAGAGAAAAAATTCTTAATATTTAAAGAACAATTTGATTTAGATTTGAATTAGATTTGATTTAGAACAGTTGCTTCTTAGAGAAAAGATTATTAATATTCAAAAATTAATCTTATTTAGATCTAAATTAAACCTAATATAAAATAGTTGTTTCTTAGAGAAAAAATTCTTGATATTCGAAGATTAAGTTAATTTAGATTCGAACATTTAGACAACAATAATACAATAATCTTTTTGTCGATATTAATAACAATTAATTAAAAGATATTCTAGTCTTTACTTTGTTATCTTTAAATATTTGTTGTATTCGCAAATTAGTTTAAGTAATTTAATGTAAGATGTTTTAATTTTCTGCTTTTGCTTGTTCGATAAATAGTAATAAAAAAATACTTTAATTGCGTCTTTACTTCTTTTATCTTAATAGTAAAAAGAACCTTTTTCTTAATATATTGTATATTGTAATATTTAACAATAGATTAAAAGTTGCACTTAAAAAATTTCTTGATATTTAACTTTTGTTATTTCTATCAATAATTTTGCTAATCTTTTTGAGCAATTTCTAAAAATCTGTTAAGAATTTTCGCTAAAAAACAAGATTTTTAATATTATAAGTAAAAAATTAACATAGTGTTAAAGAAGTTAGTTATTTTCTCTGTCTTCGAAGCTATAGTTGCAAATATCTTGTTATAATATATTCTAACGCTAATCGATAAAAACTTGTAAGAAGATAAAAAGAGAATATTATTATACTTAAAAGTAATCTATTTCTTTGTTTTATTATTTTTAATTCAATAGAATCTTTTTCTTATTAATAATTCTCTTTCTTATTTTCGACTTCTTAATTTTGTATAATATTCTTGTTATTTATTTTTTACTTTATTCTTTTTTTAACAAGAACTAACTCAAATTAAATGCAAATCAAATTAATAATTGCGTCTTCAAGTCTTGTTCTATATTTAATAATATCTTACTTATTTATTTACAATTTGAATCTTCTTAGTCTTAAATTAAGAATTATATATTGTATTATGTTAATCTTAGTTAATAAAATTGTTAACATAAAACTTTGTGTACTCTTAATTTATCAATACAAGATATATACTACAAATAACATATAATATATTATAGAAATATTAAGATTGCAAATATTTAAGATTCTTACTTATATTCTTTGAATAATTTATTACTTTATATATTTTATATATCTTGTAAATAACTTCTTTGTTAACTTAGCACTTTAATTTAACAAATACTTCTATATATCTTTGTAATTGTTTATTATATTTTAATCTCTTGTAATCGAGTACAAAAATAATAAGCTATATAATTTTTATATATTTGCTACTATCTGTTGCTAATCTGTTGTCTCGATACTTACAGGCCCATCTATAAGATTATGTTCCTGGTAAATGCCAGGAATATGCCAGGAATATATTTATTTTGATTAGATATCTGCTAGATTCCGGTTAGTCAATCGATTGCTAACTAGCATGTATTGGTTATTTACTAGTTATAAATCTATTTTGGTTATTTATCGATTAACTAACTAATAGTCAATCGACATATAGCGGTTATCTACCGGTTATAGATCTTATAGATGCGATTTTCTGAATTTTGAAATTTCTGAATTTTTTAATTTCAATAAATTTGACTAAGTCTCGACGCTAGCTCGATCGAGATTTCGATTTTCAAAATATCGAATAGTAAAGCATATATATCGTTGATTCGTCAATACATAAAGTCGTTGAATTATTTTTCTATTTATAGTTTAAAGTGTTAACCTTAATTTATAGTTTATAAATATTCGGGAAGTGTCTAGCTTCGCAACTATCGACGTTATCAAATTTCTAATTATAAAATCACGTGATTTACGAAATTTCTATACGCGCGTTAGATCCCCCTACTAGCGTGTACGTACTACATTATCTATATTGCTAATATTAGTTACTCTACTTAACTAAAAAAATTTGAAAATTTCTGAAAAATTATTACTAGTAATATTTATACTCGGAATTTACTCGAAATTTACTCGAAATATTGCTATTTTGATTATCAATTCGCGTGTGATTTATTTGAAGCAAACTCGAAATTTAATCGAAATTCAACAGATTTTTGCTAGTTGAAAAGCAGATTTCTACTAGTTGGGTAGAAGTTAGTCAATCGAAAAATTGCTAGTAAATTCCGAATAAATTCCGGATAAATTTCGAGCAAATTCCGGATAAATAACTATGTAAGTTGGCAGTATAGTATTTCTTGTTTAATTCTTTATCTTACACTTATATACAATCTCTTTATCAATTAATTTTACTAAATTAATAAGAGATATATTAAATTATATTCTTTTGCAATCAATCTAAATTAATATAATCTTTTTTATTTCGTTTCTAATATATTAAAGATTTATAAATTTTAACATAGTAATTTTTTGCTTAGAACAAGTCTTGTTTTCGAATGTTTAAATTAGCAATATTGTATTTTTTTTTGCGTTTTTTTCGAATAAATATTGCTAGAATTTCTATAAAGTTAGAGCACTTAAATTAACTCTCAATAATAAGTTTTTTAACTTTCTGTTAATATTAATTGTTTTGATTTAGATTAATAAATTGTGTATTGTTGTAATTGTCGAGATTAAGCGCTATTAACAAACTTATTAGATTTCGACTTAATATTGTAATACTTATTTTCGACTTCTGTTTCGCAACAGATATTGCTTAAGTTTTTAAATATAATATTATATCTTTTATAATAGCAATATTAAGATATCGAATATTGTATATTAATATTTGCATATTTTGATTCTTTGTTTTATTTATTTTTGAAAAAAATTGTTTTAACAAGAACTTATATTTTGTTTTTTTGTAAAAAATATCAAAATTTTAAGTATTGTTAAATAGTCGAATAAAAGTTATATAGTATATTAAGATATAAAGCTTAAAAATATTAAAGTAAGTTTTATTTTTGTTGTTCTTGTTATATATAATATTTTGCAATTAATATTTGACAAAAATTGTTTTTAGATTGTTAATTTGATACAATATATACTTTAAATAACTTAATGTATTCTTATTATATAAAATGTACTAAGCAAGTATAACAAAGTCTATAATTGCTCGAGTACAATATATTATTGTATTTTGCTTTTCTAGCAATAGAGATATTATTGCAGAAACAAATTGCAATACTATTATTTTTATTCGACTTTGCTCTACTATTAAATTTTGCTAAAATACTTAAATTTCTTTAAGTTAGTAAATTTAGAAATTTAATAAAAGTGTTTGTTAAGTTAAATCGAATCTATTAATTCGATAACTGTTTTTTTCTTTTTTCTGCGCTTTGTTGATCTTTTAAAATAAATATAAAAAATAATATTGTTAATTAAAGCAATAGATTAATCGATTAATCTTATAATTATACTCTTAAGTAATTAATAAAGAATATTAAAATCTATTAAAATACAAACGTTGCAATACTTGTAATTTTATATTTAATTTTTTACAAAATAAATCTTTATATTTGTTTTGTCTTCTTTTGAGTTAAAATTTTGTTTAATAAACTTAGTTTAAATATACTTAAAAGTTTGATTTTATTATCTTTTTATAAGATTATCTTGCTTGTTAGAAAAAACTCTGCAGATATTGCAATACTTGTTCTTCTTGATATTAGTAATAAGTATTTGCTTTTTGTAATTTATTATTATTATTCTCTTAATAATTAAATAATAGCTCCTTGTAAAGTTATTTGTATATTAAATATTTATATCGAACTTCTTAAGTTTCTCGAAATCTCTATCAAATTAATACAAAGAACTAAATATATATATTATAGTTAAGATATATATTTAGAGACTATTTCTATAGTTTAATAATATACTTTTGCTTGTAAATATAATTAATATTATTTTTGATCGAATTTAACTTTGTCTAGTTGTACAATTAAGATTGTCAATAATAAGATAAATTAATTACAAGTTCTAATTGTTATAATAGTATATATTTGTGTCTTATCTATAAATATAAAAATCGAAACAATAATTGTCCCTATTAATACTTAATTTTGCGTACTCTATTATTAATTTCTTGTATATAGTATTTTTGTATAAACGTATATATTATTTGTTGTTCTAATCTAAATAGATATATATGTTAGATTGTTTTAAAAGAATTTGTATTCTAGTAGAAAGCGTATTATATCTTTTATATTTCGATAATATATAATATACTTAATAATAACAAGATTACTTATTGTACTTTTAACAATAAAGTTTTTGCTTATTTAATGATTATTCTAAATCTTGTATAATATACAATATATTTGCGCATATTATTCTTTAATATTGTAATAGCTATATTGCTTGCGCACGTACTTGAAGTTTGCATTTTAAAGAAAAATATTAATAGTATTCTTTATAATTTTGTAGTCTATCAATTATTGTGCAAACTCTTAGTCTATAATATCTCGAAAAAATCTATATACTATACAAAAAACTTCGAAATATACTATTGTACTTTTTTCAAATTAATAAAAACAATTATTTTTTCTAGCTATAGACTTGTTAAATTCTTTCGCTCTCTTCTCTTTATTATACTTCTCTATTATTAGAGAGATTGCGCAACCTTAATTGAATCAGTAATACAATTATTTTTGCGAGGACTAGTAAAGCCTAGAATTCCTAGCTCGATAACGCTATATTCAATCAAGTAATATTCTTCGCAATGTAATAATTATCGTATTTGATTAATTTTTCTTCTCTTTTATTATAATATTAATTACATTTATCTTATTGTGTCTTAATTAACTCAATTAATCGACAACAATTAAGACATATCTATAACTATCGCTCTTGTCGTTGTTATTATTATTATTTTAAGTTAATATCTTGTTAACAATTCTCGATATTTATATATTGAAGCAATAAAGTACAAAGCGTTTGAATTCGAATTAAATTAGATTTTTTCTAGACGACTTCGTCGTATAATGCGATTTATCAAGAAGAAAATTCGATTGCTTGTTAACTATTTCGCAATCGATATTATTAAGTAAAGCAATTGTGCGAAATCGTTTTTCGAATTCGCTCTTTGTCTTCTTCTATACAAATTATTCTATTCTTATTAATTGTTCAAATTGATAGAACGACTTAATTGTTCTCTCTTCTATCTCTCTCGCGTTTTTAACAATCTTCTTAAATATCTAAAAATTTGTTACGACAATATTCTACAATAATATTCAACGCTTATCTATATACGTCTTAAAAGATACGTCAAAGCAATAAAAAGAGTAGAAAAGATTAGAGACAAAAGTATTATATAAAAGTTTATTAATAAAATCTTTTAAAGATTTTGCAAATCAAATATAAAACAAAAATTCTATTACTTCAACTATAAAAAAGCACACAAAATAGTATAGCTAGCTATTACTTGTTCGAACGATTTAATAGAATCGATTTACAATTTTTGCAAAAATAAGATAAACAACGTTACAATATTGCAAAAGTTAAAAATTGCAAAATCGATTAAAGAATCTACTTAAAGATCGAAGAAAACTTCAATTGTACAACAACAAAATTTATATTTATTAATTATATATTATATCTTTCTATTTAAACTATACAAACAAAAGATAAATCTTTTTTAATAAGCGAATATTAAGAGCTCACATTGTTGTCGAAAACTTCTTTAATTTAATTTAAAATTTGTAAATATTTAATGCTTTTAAGACGCGAACAAAAATAAAAATAAATTTACAATTTGTCGAAAATCTCTATTTAGCGACAATTCTTCTAATTAATTGCTATATGTATTTACGAGACAATTAAATAGAATCTTGTTTTGCGATGCAATTTTCTAGTCTTTCGAAATATTTGTAAATCGATAAGATTTTCAATAATTTCGAAAACTTCATATTATAAGAATACTAGATTTTCTTCTTTATATTTATTTATATATTTAGCTTTAATCAAGTTTTCTAATGCTAATCTTTACTACTTGTTGCTCTAAATCTTGTTGTCGTTATTTAAATGTTAAAATAGAAAGAAGAATCTCTAATTAAACTTTTGAAAACAATTTTCGTTCTCTTTTTTCTCTTTTGTTATTTTTTATCATTATCGCATCAAATCTTTGCGATTGTATGTTTATATATATATTTTTAACAATTAAAATGCTCTTGTTAGTTTGTTAAAGTATTGTAATTGTAAATAATGTCGTCGATATAAACATTTTTTAATCTAAATTTTATATGTTTGTCTCGAGAATTTTTTATAGATATTATTAACGCAAATACGATTAAACGTTAATTTATTGTTTTGTTTATTTAAAAAATAAATTTCAAGACGTTAATAAAATAGATGCAATTTATACTCGTTTATATTGCAACTTACGCATTATATTTCTTTATTAAATATCTAAGATTCTCGAAAGAGACAATATTGTACACAAAAGTCTAATAATTGAATATCTTGTTATTACTTTTCTTCTCGAATAAGGTTTGTCAAAATTCGAAAAAGAGATTTCGATAATAGTATCTTTTTCTTAAATATTTAGATATTTTTTGCAAAAACGTCTTCTTTTCGCATCTAATGCGTCTTCGCATTATTTATTATTATTTCTTCTCTACTACTTTTATTAGTTTTTTCTCTATTACTTCTATTTGTCTTCTTTGATTGTGCATAATACTCGCGTTTGTCGATCGAAAAATAATTAATTATTGTTTATTGCACTTGATAATTTAACTTGTCGCCTTAATCTATTAAACAATCTATATCTTTCGCGTAGTAATATAGATTTTCAAAGACGTACTTAAAGTAAGAGCGCATTTCGTTTTCGTAATACTTTTGAAAAAAGATTTAAAAATAAATTTTTAGTTTCAACTTTTTTGTCTAATATAACTTTTTTATTTCGACAAAATTTTTTTAAAGTATATTGTTTATCTTCTTTAACAAAGATTGTTGTCTCAACTTTTTTTTATCGATTGTATTTGTTCTTTAAAGTACTTGCTTAATATTTGTTGTAAAATGTTTAAATCGAAGTTGTCTATTACGTTTACGTGTGCTTGTTTAGATCTCTTCGAGATCTTTTTATTTTCTATAAAGTTTATAAAAGAAGTAGACTTTTAAAATTGCTTTGCGATCTTGCTTTTTTTGAGTTTAATAAATTTTAACAATGTAAATCTATTTAAAGACGATCTAGAAAATAAAATAAATAGAAAATTATTATTGTTTTTTGAAGCAAAGCTTCTTATCACGTAATATTAATTATTATTATTTAAATCTTCTATTATTATTGCATTGTTATTAGAAGAAGAGGTTGCTTTTGTTATAAGATTTGCAAAAATTCTTGATTTCTTTGCATTCTTCTCTATATTAGAGAATATACTATTTAAGTTACTATCTTTAGAATTGCTTTAATTCTCGAAGCTATTATTGTTACTAATAGAGAAAACAACAAAAAAGAAAAAGAAAAAGAGTTTGTAATTCAATTTATTCTTTAATTGTTAATTAAGACAATCTTTTCTCTTTTTGTGCTTTACATTTGTCTCTAGCTTCTTCTTTCGTAAAAAGCTCTTCTTATTTTTACTTTTCTAATATGTTTAAACAATTGATATCTATGTATTAATAGTTTAAATATAATTGTCGTCTTAAGTTGCATATTCTAATTTATGTAAAACTTTAATATCAACTTTTCTCTTAATTATTAAGTTATTTATATATTGATTAATCTCGACGTATTTGCGATCTATTGTTGTCTTGAACTTGTCTCTAATTTTGCTTCAAAATCGTGACATAAACTTGATGTCGTACTTCAAGAATCTAGCTATACAAACATTAACTAATATAATGTTTTCTTTCTTTGTCAATTGTCTATTATATATTATTTTTTAATTTAATTGACGATTTTTCGTTCGATTGATCTTCTAAAAAGCAAAGAGTATTATCGAAGAATCTTCTTCAAGAATCGCAAGAACAATCGAGATAAAAACAAACACTTATTGTCTACTTATAGATAATATATCGAAATCGAAATCGATGCTACTCTCTATATTTGTTTTTCTCTTTTTTAAATTATGTGTATTATTGATTTGTCGCGTATTATTGTTTTGTCTTCTTTTTTTCGCAAACGATCGCTAGAAAAATTGCAAATTAAACATCGAAATCTTCTTTTGTTTACGAGATAATCGTTATATATTCTTTGATTATTGCGAGAATTACAAAGATAAATATAATTATTGCAATGTTTGTTGCTGCAAACGAGTTCAAGAATTTAAATCAAAAATATGCAATTAACTATTAAGTATATCGCGAGACATTAAAAGAACAACAACAAGAAAATACAATTAAGTTAAAAAATTTACGTCTAGACAAGCAATTAATGCAATTGAATCAAGAAGTAATACAATTGTATTATTGTTACAAAAATTTAATCAATAATTTAATTGCATCGTTAAGTCGTCAAATCTACTTATCTCTTTAGAACAACGCTAATTCGATCTAGCAATGTTTAATTGAATTAACTAATTCAATTGAGATTGCGCAACCTTTCTATTAGAGAAAAAACAATAGATTGCAAATCTATTGCAGAATTGCTTTTTATCGAATTACTAAATATCTTAAGAGTTTAATCTTAATTAGTAATATTGTCTTGTTATAAAATTGCAAAGTAGCAAATTGTAATCTTTGTAAAATACATATTAGAATAGTTCTTTTAATTTTGGCTTAATTCGAAAGATTATAAAGCTTTGTTATATTTTATTTTATTTAATAAATCTAACATCTTAGTTTTTGCTACAATTTGCCTAAGTTTGAAAAGACTATTGCGTAATTGATATAACTTTTTGTTCTTTAATTTATCTTTTATTTCTATTTTAGATCTAGATTTTTTTAACACTTTTTTTCTTAAGTTATTAAATACTTGTCGAAATATTGCGTTAGTTTATTGTTGTTCTTTGTCTCGAAGTTGCAAATATTGTAGATATATAATATAATATTTTAATTGTTAGTTCTAATAATACTTTCAACTATATATAAATAATAAATATAGCAAAAAGAAAGATATTTCAAAATAATCTATATATTATATATCGATAGTTGCAAACAAGAATAACAAATTGTGTTATAAAATATTGAGTCTAACGCTAGATCTTATAGAGAAAAAGTATTGTTAATTTTGTAAAATTGCAATTAATAGCAATAAATACAGATTAATATTCTAAAAGGAAACAAGAAGACTTATAATATATAAAAAGATATAAGATATATTTATCTTATTGCTTTACTTATAATATAAGAGAGATACTAATTCTTATTTATATTTAATTAAATATTAAGACAAATATCGATAGTCATTATTGTAATATTCTTATATAAATCGAATTTGACAGTTAGATTACTGTAATTTATAATCGATCAAAATACTAATTAGACAATATTTGATTAGTTATATAAAATATAATTTCTATTATTAATAATTGTCTCTTTCTAATAGTAGTATTGTTTTTATATATATTAGTACTTAAGTTTAAGCGCATTCGAAACAATTATTTGTATTCTAGATTCTAGAGCAATTCTCAATATTAACAAGAAATTAATATTGAAGTAAGAAAATGCGCTTTGCTATTGCTCAATATTTAATGTTTATAAATATCAAGTTTTCTAAATTAAATAGCTTAGATTTAACTTAGATTATAAGATTGTATTATAAATTAGAAGAAGAAAGGATATTAAGCAAGTACAAACTTATATTTAGAATTAGATTTGTCAGATTTAATCGAGATCTAATTAAGACTTAGTTCAAATACAAGATTATACTATAAATTAAAAAAAGAGAAAATATTAAACAAATACAAACTTATATTTAGAATCAAATTTGTTAAATCTAATTAAGATTTAATCGAGATTTAATTTAGATACAAAATTATACTATAGATTAGAAGAAGAAAAGATATTAGACAAGCACAAGCTTATATTTAGAATTAGATTTATTAGATCTAATTAAAATCTAATTAAGATCTGTCTTAGATTACAAATTACAAAATAAGCGCGTAAGTTAAAAGAAGCTTAATAGCAATTCTATTGCACTTAATTGTAAGAACTTTGTGTTATTTTATTTTAGATATACTTTTATTATTATTAGATTTTTTGTGTATTCTTAATATTAATAGACGCATTTATAGAAGTACTATTCTATTTAGCAACTTTAATTCTTTGTTTCTTCTTAATACTTACAATTCAAATACATTAACAATAAAGTCGAACTTTATCTTCTATCTCTTGTTTATTATATATTTAATTCTTGCTATTGTATAAAATATACAGTAGAACATTCTATTAATGTTATCTTAATAGTAAGCAAGCTTAAAAATCTATTTACTTGACTTCGAATTAATAATAAATTTAAATACAGCAATAACTGTTGCTTGTTAAAGATTTAATACTGTTCTTATAAAACTTGTTATATCAATAAGAGTATTTAATTAATTATAAGCTAAAATATTGTTAATATCTATATTTTTCTTGAGCATAAATATATTGATTATTATGTCGCGCTTTGTTTAACTATTGTAATTTATTTGTATATATTAATTTAATATAAGATGCTTGCAGAGAAATTTTATAAAAGAAATTAGTACTTGTTAATTATAGAGTATATTAAGCGCTGTACTCAATTTATAGAATTGCAAATAATTTAATTTTTGTAGATAAAAAAACTAAGTTAGAGTATTAACTTACATATTCTATTATTAGTATTATTTCGAGAAACAAGAATATAACAAATATTAAAGCGTCGGAATATAGTTTAAAAAACAGTTTAATAACTTTTAATTTCGAGATGCTCTAAATAATACGTAGATAAAAGTTCGCTAAAAAGTAATAATTTCTTGTTCGATTATTACAACTTCTACTTTTAAAAATTAGTATTAAATATTTTAAGTAAATTCTTAAACAATTTTCAATTTTAATTTCTAATAGTCTCGATGTTGTTATTTAAACTAGATTAAGTTATTGGATTTCGCACTAAGTTTCGTAATATCTAGTAAGAAGTTAAAATATTAAATAAAGCTAGAAAGCATAAGACAATTAATATATAATATAATTGTAACACAAAATATAATTGCAATACAAAATATAATTGCAATATATAATAAGATTTTACTATATATATCGCGTTAGTTATATAAGTTGCAACTAAATTTGAAAGCAAATAAGTATTAATATACTATCTTCTAGAATTTTTAAAACAATTCTATTATTTTACTAGTTTTTTGTAAGTACAATATCAATATTGTATAATAACAATTAATAAATCGAAATCGAAATTAAAATTTAACAAAAGAAAAAGTCTAGATACAAGACTAAAAGAGACTTTTAAATATAATAATTGAAATTAATCTTAATAGCTTTAGCAGTTGTATATAGATTGTAATCGTTCTATTTTAATTAAAAAATACAAATTGAAATAATAGATTTCGATTAAACAATTAGTTTAAAATAACATGTCTCTAAATCAAATATAATACAATTTTTCTAAAAATAAAATAACAAGAGTTAAAGATATTTAGACATTAAATATCTCGAATTAAAAAGATTTATTTTTTAATTGTTAACAAATGTTACAATAACAATAAAAAGACTTAAAAAACAAGTATATTCAAGACAACAAAATTAGCAAAAATTGTATATAAAATAGTTCTTTTTGTAAATATTGTTTAAAATTAAAATTTAAAAGTATAATACAAGAGTCTAGCAATAGAACGTCGAACTCTAATATTTAGAGTTCTTAGAAAATAAAATTTTGCAAAAAAGTTTCGAGCTAAATATTCTTTTTAGTTTAATATATATATTTAATATATATTAAGAATAATATTATATATATAACTAATAATATTAAACAAAGAAAAAAAGTAGCTAATTGTTTAAGTAATGATAACAAAATTTAAGTTAAATCAAAATTAATAATATTTACAATAGATTGCAATAAAAGTTATTTAATATTAACTTCTAATTATAAAAGTTATATAAATAGTATTTTTGCGTATTGTAATAAACTTATAAAAACAAGTTTACTTATTCTTTCTTATATATTGTTAGACTCTTTATAAAGTTAAAATTTTAATAAAAGTTTAATATTTATTGCTTACACTCTTTCAACAATTTAGAATAGAATTTTGCTAACTTTTAATTTAGAAAACAAAAATTAAAAAAGAGATTAATACGATTAAACGCAATACTAGTATAGTTTAATTAACTTGTAAAAAAAATTCTTATATTCTCTATAGAATTGTATAGAGATTAGTGTTTTGGTTGTAATATATAGTTAAGTTGCGCAAGTATATCGACTATCTTGCAGATAAGATATATATTCTCTAGTTTAATAGTTGTTATATCAAATATTCGAACTATTTTATTTGTAAAACAATTCTCTTAGATTTTAACAATTCAATTTTGAATATTAGCTAATTAATACTTTATAAGAGACAATAATATAATTAATTGATATTGTTATTATATATAGAGAAACAATTAATATTAAAGAATATGTAGTACTAGAATACTATAAAAAAGACTTAACAATTTTTTTAATATATATTCTTAATATCTCGATATACAAGTTAAACAAATATAGATTGCAATTTGTGTATTTTGCTCTATTAACAATTAAAGAGAGCAAACTATTAATAATCTTATCTTGTAAAGTAAAACTATTATTTTTCTAATATTAATATTAACTTTGTAATTTGTAGTATAGTTGTATTCGATTTAATTGTTACAATTTTTTATATAACAAAATTTATTATTGATTACATAGCTTCTAATCTTAGAAAGCTTGTATATTAAAGTTAATAAAGAAATCTATAACGTAAGTATTAAATTGAATTGCAAAAACACAAATATAATTTTTGTTATATTTAATGCTATTGTTATAGCTAGATTTAATAATCTCTTCTTTACAAAAATATTGTTACTATATAACTAGACTAGTAAATAATAAGTATAAATCTTGCAAAGTAGTAAAAATATAACACTTACATCTATTAACAATAACTAAAGTTTTAATCTAATGTAATATAATTGTCGCAATATTTTTAGTAAATTAAATAATATATAATATTAACAATAATATTAATTCTTGCTTAATAATTCTGGTAATTAACAACTAAACTAATAAGTGCGTAGCTTAACAAGTATTATTCTAGATAATTTGTTAAATTTTCAAGCTTAACTTTTATATTTATACGAGTTGTAATATTGTTAATTATAAAGAAATATATAGATTTATAATTGTCGCTAATAGTATTGTTAAGTTAAATATTAAACTATAATTACAATTAAAATCTTATTAACAATTTATTTGTTATTTAGAAAGAATATCATTTTGCAAAATTGTTTGTTGTCTAATGATAATCGAATGCTAAAAGAATTAATATCTTTAGAAACAATAATTAAACAATTTTTGTATATAAGCTTTGCAGTTAAAACACAACATTATTTTAAATTATATAGAAGAAATCAGTTAAGACAAAGAAATTTAAGCAATTCTATTTTTAAAGAGATATTGTGCAACTAATATCTAAGTTGCTATCTCGAGTTTCTTATTTTAACTCTTGATCTTATATTTAACATTGATTTTATTTGCACTTAAAACGCTAGCTTTTAATAAAAATCTTGCTAGCGTAGTATTAACAATTGCAACTAAGAGAGCTATAAAGATTGCAATAAAGTAAAAGAAAATTCTTGTCAATTCGATTTTTTGTTTTGCGCAATTTTTTTTTTGCAATTTCTCAATAGTAATTTAAAGATCGATCTACTTTACAAGTATATATTATTTGATACAAATAATTGCTACTTTATATCTCTTTGCTTTTATATATAATATCATATTCTTCTTTACTACTAGTAGTATTGTTGCATTCTTTAGCAAAATAATAATATATTGTATTGACAAATTAAGATAATATATAATGTTGTTAAATAATAGTGTTACAATTTAACTAGAATAGCTTGCAATTGCTACAATAATCTTTTTCTATCTTTTTCTTTTTCGACAATAGTTGAAACAATAAGTAAGTTTTTATGAATTAACGCAATATTCTTAATCAATAAGTAGAATTATAGTATAACAATTTTCGATTAATAGAATAGAAGATTTCTAATTGTTATATTAGATTAAGAATTTATTAATTTCTAGTTTTAAAAGTATTCTATTGTAGCAATTTGTACAAAGTATAGAAAACTTTGATTTATAAACAACATATTAAGTTGCTTTGTCTCTATAGATATTTCGCTATTATTTAACAATATTAATTTAACTTTTTAAACATTTTTCTTCAATAGATTTTTGTAGTAATTAATGATCGAAATAATTCTAATTATACACAAAGGTATAGACTAGTTTTGTTACAAAATAAATAATATAAAGTCTCTTTTTTTTTGTATTCGACACTTTGTGTCTAGTCTCTTTATTTAGTCAATTTTAACTTTTTCAACTATATATTGCTTTATAGATTGCTATATATAGAGTTAATATTATCGATATCTAGCAATATCAAGATCTAGAAATTATTAACGATTAATATTTCAAAACATATATCTATCGCAAATCTCTATATAGAGCTCAAGAATATTTACTTAGCTAAAAAATTGTTATTCTAGCTTTTCGAACTCAATCTTGTTTTAATATACAAAATAGAAAAACTAGTTAAGTTGTCGAAAATTATTAAGATTTTCTCTTTACTAATGTTTTAACAATTGTAGAGCTATATAGATCTAAAACTATATTTTTAAGCGATATTGCTAAAATTATTGCGTTTGCGAAAATACAAGTTATCGAAATCTTGATCGATAATTGTCTGATTATATATATTTTGAAAGCAATAAAGTACAATGTTGAAGAGCAAATAATCTTTATCTTTATTCAAAAAGTCTTTTAATATATAGAGTTTATTAGATATTGTTTTATTAGCAATCTCTTCTACTATAAGAGAGATTAGATTAAGTTAATTATATTAACTATTTTTAAATTTAAGGAAATTCTCTAATGTTATTTGTTTAACATTTATTATTTGTTAACAACTTTTAAGCGAGTTGTAACTATTTGTAAGCAAATTATATCTTAGCTTGTTATTTAATATATATACAAAAACAAGAGAAATCTTTTAGTACTTTTACTTTATTTTGTAGAATAATATATATATAACAATTTGCTTGTAACTCTTGTCAAGTTATAGAAGAATTTTGCTATAGATTTCTATATACTTGCTTTTCAACTTAGTATAGCTTATTTTTATTAAATAAAATATTAAGATAATATTATAGTCGAAGAAGAGATAAAGTAGATTGTTCGAGTTAAATATATTATATAGTAAATAGTAATAGAATTTGATAGTTGAATTCTTTAGCAACTCAGTATTGTAGTCTATAATATTTAAATACTAGAAATAAAGAATCTATTAAATTAAGAGACGCGCACGAGTTAGTACGCTATAGATTGTCGACTAATTTTTTTGCAATCTTTGTAACGTTCAAGACATATCTAGTCAATTCTAGCTGCTATTAATTGTGTTCAATAAATTTTAAATGCAAATATAGCTTCTAATAAAGCAATTGTAAACAATTTTATTACTTACTATATTTATAAAAGTATAGAAAAGAACTATTGCTTTGTCAAAATAATAGATAGTAGAACGCTTAGTTGCTATATAAGAGTTGAGAGACTTGCTCAACTATATATATTGATTAATGCTACTCGACTCGATTACGTAATGTTGAGTCGAGTAGTATCGAACTCTATAATAATTGACACTAGACTAAATCGATTATAATATTTCGATACTTTTATTTAATCTAAATCTAGAAATTAGCTTCTATATAAATTATATTTTATAATTTTATTAAATTTGAAATTTATTTTAAAATTTCTAAGTCTCGAGCATCTTTTTAGCAAAAGTAAAAATATATATAAAAGTCTTTTGTTAGCAATTTATATGCAAGCGTACGTATATTTACGACTTCGAAATTAAATTAAACTCGAAAAATATATAGAAAACAAAATCTATATTAAAAGCTATATAGCTATTGTCAATAATACTCGATAACTATATTAGTAGACTAAAGAGAACAATAAAACAAATATAAATAGATAATACAAAAATTAACAATAATAGATATAGTAACTATCTAGTCGCAAGTTGTTTAAATAATTAAATCTAGTATCTATATTTAAGATTACGAGTAATTTAGTTATCAAATTAGTTTAAAAGCTTGTTAAAACGCTTTAAATGCGTTACAAAAAAAGTTTTAATTAGTTTGTTAATTATTTGCTTCTTAACAAAGATTTATTTTAGCTTAATTTAATTATTTGCAATCTTTTTGCAAACTAATTAAATTTAGATGCTTATATGTTTTGTTCGAATATATTGCGCAAAATTCTAGCAAACGCTATTGTTTTTTAGTTGTTGCAATATATAACAATAATAACTAGACACAATACAAAGATTGCTAAAGAGAAAATTTTAACAACAACAAAAGCTTTAGACGTAAACAACAACAATAAGAATAAATAAAGCAATTGCAATTGCTTTAACAACGCTTGTTGTTTAATCTTTTTAATAATTTGCGTTTGATCGATATATTTGACTTCGCAAATAGAAAGAGCAACAATTAATTAACGTTTAAATAATTAATTAATAACAACACTTTCTAGATTAAAAATATACTCAAAAATAGAATAATAATTATTTTGATTTTTGTCTTAATTAGCGTCGATGTAATCTAATAGAAAATAAAGACTCTTATAGAAAGTAAAACAAAGATCAAGACTCAAGAATATCTCGAAGATAACAAAATATTTGTTTAACAATTTTTTAATAAGCGTCGATAAAATTAAAAGCATATTTGCTTATTATTAAGACAACAATTGCAATATTTGATCGAATATTTAACATCGCATATTTAAGAAAATTAACAATCGATTAATAAATATAACGATAATCTAGATTTGCAATATAGCTTGAGTTAACAACATATATTTTAAATATGTTTATAGAAATAATAACTAATTTATACTCTTATATCTTGTAATTCTTCAATACCTTTTTTAAATATGCTTTTTAACTTAAATAAAGAGTTCAAGTTGCAAGATCGCGTTTAATTTGATTTTCTAAATATTATTAAACAAGATTTAAGTTAGTTATCTTAAATCAATTAGCAAGAGTTCTTTTAACAACTTTAATAAATTTTCTATTAACGTCGACAATTAAGAGATTTTCTATATAGATAGCAATAATAGTAGAGTTATTAGTAAAGACGCTTAAATTAAAATTCAATAAACAAAAGTAATGTTTCTTTAGAAATGTTGCAAAAATATTATATTAAACTTAAGACAATTGCTTTAACTTATAGAAAGCTTTTTTTAATTAATAAATCTTTTTGTTTTGCTTAAAGTTGTAAAACAATTTGATATAAATTTCTTTGTTAATGTTTTTGTAAAGAAAGATAGTAACAATATTTATTTGCTCTAGATTCTAGTTATTGATAACAACAACAAAAAATTGTAATTTACAAACTTAATTACGACAACAAAGATTTCAACATAGTTTAGATTTTTGCGTTGTTTAAAGTCTCTAACAATCTAGCAAACTTTATAGCGAAAATTTTTGTTATCAACTTTATGTTTAATCCTGTAAACTTATCTATTACAAAATACGTAACGTTCGCTAAATACCAAACAAACAATATAGATATTGTTTTTCTTTAAGAATTTAATCTTGTTTTGTTTAACTAATTGTTAATTTGTTTTGTAATAGATATTTGCTATAGCTTCAATATAAATCTTAGACTTATATGGCTTTAATAATATAATCTTGAACAACAAAGCAAAAGAATCTAAAATCGATTTTGATACAATTAAAGCTTCGAATATCTTTGTAGCGCTAGATTTAGATTTTGAAATAATATTAGATTTTGAAACGTATCTAGTAATTCAATAACTTTAGAAGACTTATCGAAGTTAATAGAATTAAAGAGAGTAGTATCTCTAAAGTTCGAAAATAACTTCGAGAAAGTAGTGCTTCTAGAATATAAAGAAAATAGAATTGTAAATAAGATAAATAAGATTTCTAGTTTATTATTAGAGTTCTCTATTTGATTCGAAGACAAAACAACTCTCTATTGCTTTCGTAATATTACCGTGAGATTTAAATTAACTTTTACAAGATCTAGAAATTTGTTAATAACATTAACAATATTTAATTGCTTAAAAGAAGATAGAAATCGACAAATATTATTGTTTTGACAACTAGTTTTGTTATAATTAATATTTAAGCAAAATAATGCTTGTTTGTTGTCTAATTAATAGATCTTCAATATATACTAGATCTTGTTTTTATTATTTATTATACAATAGATATATTTTCTCTTATAGTTTATTAATACTAAGAATTTGATACAATTCTAAAACTTTTGTCAACTAGTGCTTGATTAAATTCTTAGCGCTTCTCTTTATTAATTTATGCGTTATATATGCTTGTAATTATAGAGATACTTAGTGCTTGTCTCGAAAGAAGTAGCAAGATATTCAACAACAAAAACAATATTGCAATATATATTAATTATTTGAATTATCTTTAACTAAAAATTAATATTTAAGCTAGCATTCTTTATTATAATATTAATTCTTTGTATTAGAATTTAAGTAAAATGTTTAAAGCAATTGTTTATCTTAAGAAAGTTAACAGTAATAGAATTTGTATATATTTTGTCATTCACGTTTTGGGAGGCAGATCGAGCTAATAGAAATCAAGATATTTGCAAGATTTTGCAAATCTTATAGATCTAACAATTTTACGTACTTAAATTAATATTGTCGAAGCAAAATCTACTTAGAGAGCTTGTTTTGTTTTTTTTTATGTTTAACAAAGTTACGAAACTTTAATCGAATTAAACTATGTTTTAACGCGTAAAATTTTAATATTCGCAATGCGTACAAAAGTTTGCAATTGCTCGCTAGTTGCACAATTGTGTCAAATTATTACGTTTTTCGATTTAAACGTCAAATTTTGTCGATTCGAACAAACTTTACTTTTGAGACGAATTTAATAAATCAAGAGAACGTGTGCGTATCTTACGCAAACAAAGTATGATTGTTATATAAAACGAACGCATCTACGAACGCAATGTTAAGAAATGTTAAAATCGTCTCTCGCAAAGCTTGACTTAAATTTCTAGATTCTCGCAAGTAGTGTAAGATTCATTAGATTAAATTTTGATTTCGCACGAAATCAAAATATTAGTAACACAAAATTGCGAATTTTGTTATAACAAATTTGTGTATATCTAGAACTAAAGTTAGAATTTACCAAATACAAATAATACTCTTCGCGCTAGACTTTAAAAACTTTATTTATATTTATATTTTTATTGTTAACGCAAATGCAAATACATTTGTTATCTTTATACTTAAATTTGTTAATATAATATTTAAAGAAAACTAAAAGACTAGTTTTATTCTTATTTTTAAGACATTTTATTTATAAATGTTTGATTTTATTATTTAGTTAAATACAAACATAGCAAATACTATCGAATTTGTCTACAAATATAGATTCTATAACGTCGACGTAAATAAGATTGTTTTTCTAGCAACTAGATTTAATAGAGATTTGATAAAATATTATTTTAATTTTTGCGCAAACGCAAAAGACGCAAGCATTATTTGTTAGAAATTTTGTAAAATTAAAGATATCTTTTCGAACAAACTAATAGATATTTTGCTCGTCTAGATAATTAAAATCTTTGTATTATATAATTATTGTATCTTTATTAATCGCTAATAAAGCAATAATAGAAATCAAAAATACAATAGGCGTCTTTAAATCTAGAAAGTAGAAATCAAAGTCTTGAATTGCTTAAGTTTGCTAAGCGTTAATAGAGAATTTGTAATTTGTAATTTTTTAAGTAATACTAGCGTCTTTAATCTAGCTATAGAAGACTAAACTATATTAAGAGTTCGATATATACTAAATATTGTAAATAGCAATATATCGAGCTTTGTTGTCTTTGTATCGAATAAAGAGATAGATAGTTTTAATATCTATCACAATTAAAGTGTCTTCTATATTTCTTATTAATTAATAGAACATTGTTAAGTAGAACACAAAGATATTAAAATTCTTTATTATATAATAGTTTTATCTAGTATTAAAAATTTACTTGCACAAAAAACAATTGAAAACAAGAGCTAACGTAATGCTTGCAAGTAAAAACAATCTAAAAATTGCAAATAGAATTGCTATAACAACAAAAATAGAGTATCAATTATAAACTATTGCTCTAATAATCTTTTACTTTTTGTTATTACTGTTTCTATTTTTAAACTTAGACTTGTTCTTGTTTTTATTTTTCTTAAATTTAAACTTTTTTTTATTTTTTTTATTATTGTAATTTTGACAATATTTGTTTTTGCTATTGTTTCGATTGTTATTGTAGCTATTGTTTTTTAAAATAAGACTTAATTCTAAATATAAGTTCTAGCAATTTAATTCTTAATAATTTGTTTTGTCGCAACTTGTGTATTTCTTTTGTTTAATATATATAGAGTTAAGATTACTAGCGACAAGAAAAGTATCTCTTATAGTAACAACTAATCTAGTTGTTGTTGTAAAAATAAAGATATTGTTAATAGCTAAAATATCTATTAGATTAACATATTAAGTCTTGTAATTGTAAATAATAATAAACAACTTTTGCTTTTAAGTTCTATCTTTGTTGAAAACTTATATTTAAATACTTGTTAATTAATAAAAGAGCGAGTAAAGTTGTTAAGATTAGCTAGATATTTAAAGATAAATTAATTCTTATTTATAGTTGAATTACTTAAATAGATAGATAGTTTATTAATAATATCGCGAAATTTGATTTTGTATTTGTTGATATTCTAGCAATTAATAATTTTAAAAAACTTAAATTTAATAAAAATTCTTATTAGCGCATTTGATTTTTTAGACTTGTATAATTTAACAATCTTCTAATAATTTTCTTTGACTAAATCGATTTTTTGATGTTGTAATGTAGATTCTTATTAACAATATTTCGAAGCGTATTTATGTACTTCTTGTTGCTAGTATTTTATTTAACTTGTTTTTTAATAACAATATTAAATAATTCTATAAATTTCATATCTAGATTAATATATTTCTAGAGCTTAATTTAGTTAAGAACTTTAAATAAGTCTTGTTCTTAAACAAGAAAGTTTACGCTATTGTTAATTTTAGCAATTTGTTTAAGAATTGCAAGAGATAATACAAAGATACTAATAATTATAATAATATCAATATAATTTATTATTTTAGAGCTCTATTGATAACTTGTAAGCAATAAGTAATATTACTAGTAAATATAGTAAAGATTAGCAAATTGCGCAATAAAGATCTCGATAAAAATATTCTAGCTATTAGATTACAAAAATCAAGTAAGTTGACAAATCTCGAATTAAATATTTAATTTGATAGATATTCTCCAAAGAGTTTAGATAAAGAAGATAATTAAGTATACTTCTTTTTATTAGCAATATCGAATTAACTAACTTTATCAATTACAATTTGAACAAAATCTTAATAGATAAACAATTAATAGACTTTTAAGTATACTTTGTATTCTTGTTGTTCTATCTTAAGATTGTAACAAATATAAATAAGAGTAAAATCAATAGACTTGATTTGTTTAATAGATAAAGATATATTAATAGTATTAGATAATTCTTGATTAGATTATTGTTTTCGCTTAATTGTAGATAAAGCTCTTTAACTATCTAGAATTTAATTAAGTTACTTGATCTCTTTATTCTTCTTCTTGATTTTAACAATTATAAAGATAGCATTACTCTTTTGCGTCTTTGCGATTGTTAAATCAATCTTTTTAATCTTCTTATTTTGACAAAGTTAAGTATTAGTTTTTTCGATCTAAATTTGTTGCGTCTTTATAATAATTAAGATCTTTTTATTCTTTTTATTTAGATAAGATTATGTTCTATTTAATTAAGAGTTGCGCTTTGATGTTGCTTTCAAAGTAATTGATAAAGTTATTTCGAGTTTTAAAGTATGTTCGCAAATCGCGATTTAGTTTATTAATTTGTTTTATACATTGTAGTAAGAAATTTTGACTAGCACTTATTTTAACTATTAAACTAACAAATTAATTTGATCGATTGTTAATAAGAAAATTTGCAATAAATAAAAAATACAAAGATTAAGAAGATCAAATAACTTAATTCTTTTATTAATGCGTTATAATAAAGTTTTTGTCTCGCTTTAATAATACGTCTTCGATTAATTACTATTTATTTAATTATCGATTTCTACTTAGTTATATAATTGTTACTTAACTAGTTCTTCGATTTTTAGAACTTGTTATTGATAGATATTTGTTAAAGATAATTAGCGTTCTTTAACGAAAGCAACGAGTTGCAAATAAGATAAACTTAGTTGTTTTTACAACTTATATTATCTCTCTTTAGTAAAGCGTTTGTATCTAAAATCTCTAATTAGATATTAACTATTTAATTGTTAATAATTAAAGATTCTAGTTGTTCGAGTTAGACAATTAGTTATTTGATATATTTTAATAGTTTTCTTAGCTACTTAATTAACAATAATAGATTTTTTAGTTATTATTTCGACAGTTATATTCGCATTTGATAAATCCTAACTTTAGTTCTAGATATACATAGATCTATTATAACAAAAGTCGCAATTTTGTGTTACTAATATCTTGACTTCGTACGAGATCAAAATTTAATTTAATAAATCTTACATTACTTGCGAGAATCTAAAAATTTAAGTCAAGCTTTGCGAAAGACGATTTTAACATCTCTTAACATTGCGTTCGTAGATGCGTTTGTTTTGTATAATAATTATAATTTGTTTGCGTAAAATGCGCACATGTTCTTTTAATCTATTAGATTTGTCTCAAAAGTAAAGTTTGCTCAAATTAACAAAATTTGACGTTTAAATTAAAAAACGTAATAATTTGATGCAATTGTGCAATTAACGAGCAATTGCAAACGTTTATACGCATTAAAAATTTTAAAATTTTATGCGTCAAAACATAGTTTAATTCGATTAAGATTTCACAACTTTGTCGAATATAAAGAAAATAAAACGAGCTCTTTAAGTAAATTTTGCTTCGACAATACTAATTTTAGTACGCAAGATAATTAGATCTATAAGATTTGCAAAATCTTGCAAATATTTTAATTTCTATTAGCTCGATTTATCTTCCAAAACGCGAATGTATTCGTTATTGTAATTGAAGACTAATTTAGATATCAAACATTAACAAGAACTTAGTTAATAGTAGTAATTGAAAGTTTATTGTCAATTTGATTTATTAGTTATACTCTAGATATTTTAGTTAATAAACAAGTAAGTTACTCGTCTTGTTTCGAGCTTATAACTTGTCAAAATAATAAATAATAGAACGCTTAGTTGCTATGTAAGAGCTAGAAAACTTGTTCAATTATATATATTAATCGATGCTACTTAACTCAATTACGTGATGTTGAATTAAATAGTGTCGAATTCTATAATATCTAACACTAGATCAAATGAATTACAATATTTCGATATGCTCTAGTTTTAATATTTTTGTCTAGCAAAATAATTTCTAAATTCTATTTAATATCTTGTTTAAACTTAATAAAGTCTAAAATTCTTTATAACGTAAGTTTTACTAGTCTAAAAACTATAAGAATATATTATATTTCGAACTATAGTTATAAGTTTATATCTATTCTAGATCAAAGCTCGACTATTATTTTTTTATTTTAGAACAAAAAGATTAAATTGATTGTTTGCAAACAAAAAACTATTTTAAATTATTATATCTCTAGCTTGCTTGTTTGTAGATTTATGTCTTGTTAAAATCTTTCTTGTTACAAACAACTCTTTCTAAGATTGCAATTAATTGTTTTCGATTAATTTTTTAAAAAACATTAGAAGTTGTAAGTAATAAAGTGTTAAAAATATTATTTATAGTTGATATTTGTGCTATTGCAATTTAATAAACATATTTGAACTATACAAGAAATTTCTATTACTTTAAAATAAAAAAGATCTTATATATATTGTTGTTGTTAAGTTTATTGCTTTGGCAAAAAAAACAATTGTGCAATATTATTATTAATAGTTGTTTAATTATATATGTTCACAATATTATAGAAGAGAACTATTTAAAATTAAACGTTATTTAAAGAATCTTTAGATTTATAAAAGAGAGAGATTATACTTTTATTAAAAGATAGAGACTATTTGTCGAATACTTAAGATTTTGATTTGTCAAATGCGCTACTAAATAAATAAAACAAAATGTTTAACTATATTTAAAAGAAGCTTGCAATCTTTACAGAAACTAAAAAATGTATATAATATAAATCTTATTCTTCTTTAATATTAACTTAAGATGCTTTTTTACAAGTTTATCGATTAAATTGTCAACAACAATTATTTCTTTACTTTTGCTTAATGTTAAGAGAATTTTGCATTGTTGTATTAACGTATAGTTACTTGGAAATCAAGCAATATTTAATATTATAAGAAAAAGATTTGGACGTAATTATAGAGAGAAAAGTAGCTATAAGCTAGTTGCTTAATATAGCTAATTTCTATAGACAAAAAGAATAATATTGTTAGAATTAAATATAAATATTTGCTATATTCTAGTTAGTTATATTTATTAATTAACAATAGATTAAAGATTTGTGTCTAGTTTGTATTATAATATAGCTAGTTTCAAATTTTTCTTAATAAAATTTAATTTTTCAAGCAATATTTTGTTGTTGTATTTATTGTTTTGTTAAGTTTTATTGTTGTCTTTAAATTAATCGATAACTTAATAATATAATTAATAGTAGTATAGCTACTTTTAACAAAACAAACTAAAAATTAAAATAAATAGTTTAGAGAAAAACAAAACTAGATTAAGTTTTGTAAATTGCTACTTTTATTTGTATTTATTATTTAATTCTATTGTAAATACAAATACTGAAAACTTGTAAATTTTAAAGATATTCGAATTCTAGATTTGTTGCATTTTAATAATAAATATTTTCTCGCAAACAAAGTTTGCTATATATAAAAGTTTTTTAGATACAAATTTTTAAATTTTTAAAATTTTAGTATTTTTTTAGTTAATTGTTTAATTTGTTTTCGAAACTACAAGCTAAAAATTATTATTGTAGAATTAAAATATAGATATACAAAAACAAATTAAAAGTTAAATTAGCAAAAAATATAATAGTAATTGTTATATTTGCAAATTGTTATATTGTTCAATTATAGTATGTCGAGCGTATCTCTAGTTCAATTTCTCTAAAGATTTCAAAAATTATATAAATATTATAATAATAGTTGTTCGAGCTTGTTAAGAAAAACAAAAATAGCAAATATTAATACACTTTGTTTTAAATTTTGTCTAAAATCAAAAAATTAACTAACAAATATTTTAATATAATAAATCTTAAGATTTGAAAGTTTTATTGCAATAAGCAAGAATTTTGTATAAACAAAAAATTGTTTTTAAAGTAATAGTCGATTGTATCTAGAACTTAGAAAACCAAAATTATTATTTATAAAATAATATTTATATTTTTAGCTAAAACAACAACTTGTCTAGATTATGTTAATTTTGTAATTTTAAACTAGTAAGCAAACAATAGAGAGTTATTTATTCTTTTGTTATATAATTGTTCTATATTTTTGTAAAAAACAACTTTTTTTCTACTAGCAAGACTTAAGTTCTATAATAATAATAGTTATAGTAAAATAAAAATATTATTCTTTAATTTCTAATCCTTAATTCTATATTGTTCTATCTTAATTTTATAAATTTGAAAAAGTAATTATCGATATTATATTAACTTAAAAAATATCTTTAATAGTATTGTAAATCTTAAGTTAACAGTAAGTCTATTATTGTTGTTGTTATAAATGCTTTTTAAAATCAATCATTTTTCTAATATTGAAATTTGATCTCTTTAAATTTGTAAAAAAAAAATTTAATAAAACTATCTATACAGTAATTAAAAAATACAAATATATATACGACTTACTATACTAATCAAAATAAACTATATAAGCTTAAATTAACTTCTCTTAAACGCTATATTGTTGTAATAGATTTCCCTTGCACTATATCTTGCGTTAATACTTTATTTGACGTAATACTTTAAATAATTCAACATTTATTGTATTACTTAATAACAAACTTCTTAAATAGTTTCTTTGCTCTCGAACTATTAAAAACACTTATATTTACAATATTATTGCAATCTTTTATTAAAATAATATCGAACAAATACTAATATATACTTAACAATAGATTTTTGTTAATCTAGATTGTTGCTCTTTTAATTGAGAAAACTTTAATTAATTAGTACAACTCAATTGCAAGTCTTTTTGCTTTAAAAATAATTAATTTTGTTCTAATAACTAGTATTGCACCAATTCTAGCTCAAATATTATTTATATAAATATTTTTAATAGCATTCTAATTTAAACTTTTCTTTTTGTACAACAAAATATTAATTCATAGTCAATTAAGATTTAGCACTTGTTTATCTTAAATAAAACAATATTTGTTAATTTTGTAACAAGCTAGATACAATAAAAGAATTAAGTTTTGCAAATTTTTTAGAATTATAAAATATATTATATTATATTTGTAATAGCGCATAATATCTAGTTAATTATAGAAATAAATTGTCAAAAACTACAATTCTTTAATTCAGATTTTAGATTTTTTTTTTAAATTTTGAGTCTAGATCTTTTTGATAATAGACAACAAGCAAATCTAATTCTCGATTTAGTTTATATTTTGCAAATACTAATATACAAGACAATTTTACTAAGCAAAATAATTAATATAACAATAAAAGAAACTTGTAGTAATTAACAAATTTTGTTGCTACAATTTATTAACTATTGCAAAAAAACAATGCATAAAATCTTTTGTACTAAAAATAAAGATATTGAAGACACTTTGTATTTATTGTCTAAAAGCAAGAACTATAAAATATATAAATATTAATAATCGAGAATATTAATATTGTAGTATATCTCTAGAGTTTACAAAAATGTTAATATTGTTAAGAATTACAATCTTCTTTTTTGTTTTTAAAATATCTTTTACAATATTTAATCGATTTTGCTAATAATTTGAAAAGAAAAAGAAAAATTACAACAAGCTTTGCAATCTAGCGTTAACTACAAAAAAGCGCTATTCTATTTAAGATAAAAAGACTTTTTCGAACTTAATATAATATTTACAAATATTCGAGATATAGCGCTTTTGTATTGTATATAAGTATAAAGTCTTTGTTATAGTATTGCTAGACACTAGAAGTAAAGAGACTAAAAATAAATAGATAGTAACAAAACAACGTATTTCTTTATACTATAATAGACAAATTTGCAAAAATAAATAAAAATCGACTAGAAATAGAATAATACAAAAAATATTATCGCAAAGTTAATAACATAATTTAGATTTCTCTATTGTATTTGTTTGCGTTTCTCTATTACTAACATATTAAGATATTTTCTAACGAATTATTTAGTATTAAGAGAGAGTCTCTTTTCTTTAAATATAGAAATTTTTTTTTAACAAAATATTTAAAGCGACAAGACTCTCGATACTTATAAACTTTTAAGAAATCTTAGTAAATTGTAACAATTTTGCGTCTCTAATCTATAAAACGCTTGTAATAGCAAAATTATTGATATATATAAATTTAAAATATTATTGTTAATTGTAACGTTAAGATATTTCTCTTGCTTAAAATACTTAATACATTAATATGCTTGTAATAACACAATTATTAATATATATAGTATTTCTAGAATATTAATTAATTGTAATAGCTTAATATCTTTTACAAATAGCATATTTAAACTAACAAAACGCTTGTAACAACAAAATTGTTTGTATATACAACTTTTAGAATATTGTTGTCAACTATAATATTAAAATATCTCTTTTATCTAGAATATTCGACATACTAAGATATTTGCAATAGCAAGATTATCAATATATATAGACTTTATAAAATATCGATCAATTGTAGCAATCTAATATCTTGCAAGTATAAAATGTATAAAGTAACAAAATACTTGTAAAAGTTAGATTATTAATATATAAAGATTCTTACAAATAATACTAGACAAGTTTCGAACAAACAATATTATTAAACTATACAATTTAAAAAAGCTATACATTGTTAACTATATTAGAATTAGCAACTCGATAGCTACTGTTAAAGCTGTTATATTAATAATATATTGACACAACTAACTAGTGTTAGAATTCGAGAAAATCGATTAATATTTAAATTGAATTTTGTAAAAATAAACTCTTAAAGAGTTAGCTAAACAAGCTATACTCTATATTGTAAATATAAGAACAAATATGTTTTTTTGTTAAAAAACAATTGTATTGTTTTTTGTCTTATAGTTTCTATTTAATTAAGTTTAATTTTCTAACTTTCTTGAAATTCTTGCAAGAATCTCTATTATATCGATAGTACTTAATAGTTCAAAAGATAACATTTCTATCTTTAAATAATTTTCTAGTCTTTTTTTTAAAATAGCTTAATAAATGAAATAATTGTATTACTTTTATTACTAGTTTTTAACAATAATATTAAAGAGTACTATAGAAATTCAGAAAAATATAATAGATATCGATACTAAAGTTTAAAACTAGTACACTATAATTAGATACTATAATACTCGCAACAACATTTAACAATATAGCAACAATTTAGATTGAAATTAATTTTAGCTATAACAAATCTAATGTCTCGAATATGAAACTAAATCTCTACTTAAATTATCTATTTTTCTATTGTCAATTATCTTATTTTAATAATAAAATTACTTATTAAAGTTTGCATTTGTTTAATTAATTTGTTAATATATAATAGATTCAATAAATTAGATTGCAACAATTAAACAACAATTAGATTTTTAGTTTTATACAACATTTGTACAAAACAAAAATCTCGATACAACAAGAAAAATATAGACTTGAATATGTTTAGGATATTTTAAAATAAAATGTTAACAAAATTGAATCAAATTGCAAGTTGTAATAGACTTAGAAGTTAAGTACAAAGTTAAACAAAACAAAAGATATTAGACTCTTTAGAATCTTATTATTAGAAATTTTGCTTTTTTTGTATTACAATATTTTATATATATAATTAACAATATTAATATATTTTTAAAATATAACTATTTATGTTGCGCAAACTATATAAACAATAAAAGTCGATTTTATTGTTTACTATACAAAAATTTAAAATATACTTCAACAATTCTATTTCTCTTAATATCTTTATATATAGTATATTACTTAATTGTGCAAACTACAATTTTATATTAAAATATAATTAAATCTAGCAAGTGTTTATCAATCTAATTTAATACAACTTAATTCTATTTTATACAAATATTTAAGTCTTTTTGTATTTCATATTAAAGACTTTTAATAGTAATTGTCTAGCAAAGATTCTAAAAAGAGATTTTAAAATAATTAGCTTAATGTATTAAGATCTTTTCTAAGAAAATATTATATCTTCAAGAGTATTTGCAATATTAAGACAAAAAATTTCTTAAGAAATTATTTAATTGACAAATTCTAGATATTAGAGTTAGTTAGATATTGAGCTTAGAAATGTTTAAAACTTGTCTTAATTTCTATTAATTAAATTATTAGTCGATTTACAATATTTAGATCTAGATATCTACTATTTTTTATTGTAATATTTTGCAATATATTATATTTCATATTTACTATTTAATATTAACTAATATATAGTTTTTCAACTATAGCTCTATTGATTATCATATTATAAATATCTAGCGCATTATATATAAAATAGAGCATCTTATAAATATATTGAAGATTTTAAAGATTTTAAATCTAATTGATTAGATCTTGATTAAGACTTTGTATTGCGAACAACTTTATTTTATACAAATAGCAACAATACAAAAATCGAATGGTTTTTCAAGAAATATAGACTAAATCTTAATTAAAATAACATTAATTTATTTGTATATTATATAGACAAGACTATTATTGTAGAAGATCTCTAGTAGATTTAAAATATTTGTATAATTGCATAGAATTGGTTGCTTTATTGACTAGTCGATCTTTAGTTAATACTTTTTAATTGCTATAATTGTATAATGCGATTTGTTTCAATACGCTACAATTATGCGATTGTCTCTATCTATATGTGTTACAATAAAAATAGTATAGTAACTTTTCTATAGATTCTTGAAATAATATATCGAATTTTTATATTGTTTAATAGAAGAGACTAGCTAATATAGCTAGAAATTAATAAATGCGATCTAGAATTAATATAGATATAATAGAAAGTATTAAGAATATTGCAAATAGATTGTATCTCTTAAGTGTTTACGTCAATAGATCTTTTGTTAAAGATATCTCGATTGACACTTTCTAGAAATTTTATACGTTGTTTCTTTAGTATTGCAAATAGAAAAGATTAATACTAAAAAAATTGTTATAGACTACTAAATTAAACAAACAAATACTAAATATTAGAATTGCTAGTGCAACAATAGAAGCGTTAAAAAGAAGAGTTCTAAATTTGAACTTTTAATTTTTCTCTCTTTTGTACTAGACTTTGCGTCTATTAATTATTTTTGATCTTAAGCGCTTTTTTCAATATTTCGATTTAAAAATATTCGTTTTTATAGAAACTCTAGCTAATTCTTATACTAGTGTTATTAATATTGTTGAGATCAACTATTATACGCAATCTATTTTTTGCTAGCTTCGAACTCTTACTATTCTCTTTTATTATAAAATGTTAATATCTAAAACAAAACTTTTTTAAAAATTTTGATTTCGATACGCGCAATACAAAATGCGTGTCTATTTTTACAAAATTAAAAAAATTTGTTATTACAAATTATAAAAGTTGATCGATAGTTTTATACAAAAGAATGAATATATATAGCAAAAACCTGTTTACTACAAAGAGTTGCGCAATATTATATTCGCATTTTATAGCAAAGTAACAAAAGCATTTTAAATCTTGCAACGCGCAATATAAAAACCTTCGAAAAAAATAGCTTTATTAAGAAGAAGAGTACTTAAATATTAAGAAATAGACTTAAACAACATTACTAATAATAATCTTACTATATCAAAAACAAGTCTAGTTTCGAAATTACGTAAATCTTATGTTTTACTATAAATATTAATAGCAACATAAAAATTTATTCTTGTCTAAAAATACAAATCTAAAAATCAATTCTAGATTTAAATTTAAGAAACTAAAATATATAGTATTTTAAGAGTCTATAGCAAATAGAATTATTAGTCTAGTAAAATAAATCAAGATTTAAGAATTATAAACAAAAAGAGTTATCAATCTACTATAAGAAAGAACAGTCTAGAAATACATAATAGCTATAATTTTGTATTGTTTAAAAAATTAGATACTATAAACGCTTTTAGCAATTAACTATTATCAAAGTATAGAAACCTGTTTTTTTATAAAACACTAATAGTCTTAAATGCTACTAAAAACTAAGAGTACAAAAAGTATAGAAAATTTGAAAATCGAAAAGCTATACAAGATTAAATCTTATAAGTAACTATATGCGCTAAAAATATTAAGAAAATTGTTGTTTCAAACTACTTATTTAGCAATCTAACAATTCGATACGATCTTGTATTTTTATTGTAGTATATACGTATTTTTAAATATTTCGATTTTTAATTTATTAAAAATTATTGTTGTAAATAGTATTGATTACTTGTAATGCTCTTCTATATTCTTTTATATCTATTTCTAGAAGTTGCAAAATTCTAAGTAAAGAGCTAGATTTGCAACAATTTTTCTAATAAGAGAGAGATCTTTGATATGTGTATACAATCTATTGTTAACAATAATTAAATTGCGAAAGTCTAAATAATATGCGATAAGCAATTGTTAATTTTCGATTATATTAAGTGTCTTTATAATTTGAGATTAATTAAATATTAAAATTCGAAATTTGCTTTATTAATAAGGTTTGATATTTACAGTATAGATGTTTGTAAGCAAAAATAATTGCAGTCGAGTTTAAAATTGCGTTTTTAGTATTATAAGAATTGCAAAATCTATATTCGAAATATCTCGAAACTCGAAACTTGTAAAAGATTGTATTTAGATTATTTTTGCATACTTTAAATAGACTAAACAATATACAAATTCGACTAATTTGTTTTTTAGTTTTGTATTATATGCAATATATTAAATATATCTTTGCTAATTTTAAAATAGAGAGAAAATTGCCAATAAGTTTTCTACTTTGTTCTAGTAATAAATTTTGTTAAATAACAAAGTAATTTTTATTAATTTTTATTCTACAAAGAAAGTATATTTGTAAATTGCAAATTTTCTCTTTGTCTATTACACAAGTTACTATAATTATATTAATACTTTTCTAGTTTAAATTTCTATACAAAAACTTGAAAATAAAATACTTTCTCTTTATATTGTTATTTCTTAGTACAACAAAAATTATTTAAGTAAACAAATCTTGCTACGTAAATATACAATCTCAAGATAAAAAGTACACTACTTTTAAGAATTTGCTTATATTCTTTTAATACTTTTATAGAAGCGTTCGAACATTTAAGTGTCTAAACGCTCAAACATTTATAGCTCTTCTATATTTCTTATTTAACATATTGTTTATAATTAATAGCTAATTACTTGTACTTTAGCGACATATCTTTAACGCAACAAGAGACAATTAGTAATTTAACAAATGCAAAATACAATGAATCTTTTTTATAAGTAGTCGAGTTATAGGTAGTATCGTGTTATAAGCAGTCAATCTAATCGAAATTATTAATTTTGATGATGATTATCGCAGTTTTAGTCTATAAGGAGAGGCGATAGATTTCTCGCTTATTTTGATGAGACTACTTATAGAGAAAACGAAGAAAAATCTAATTTCTTTTCTTGTATGCAGACTTCATCGATCAAACTTTGATCAAATTTTTCACATTTTTTGCATTCGTGTTTCGTATAGTCTCAATATGCCTTCTTCTACTACTTCATCGCGTGCATTTATTTTAATTGAGCATGAAATAGATCTTTCGCGATCGCTTTTAACTATGATAACGTCGTCGTCAAAGCGACAACGAATTGCCTATTCTTTATATCAAAAGATATGTCTTGGATTTTAAACACGTTCGAGAGATTCATGAGACGATACATTAGATTTCGCGATAAACAAATGATGATTCAATGTATTCTTTTCTTCTCATTCTATTGCATTTCGTAGACACGTGATCTTGCCTAATTAAGAAGTAAGCGCTAGTCGAATTGAGCTTAGCGTTATAAGTGCCAAGACCTTCGATATAAGCAATATCGCGTTACAAGCAGTTAATTGTTCGTAAATACTAATTGCTTATAGAAAAGATTCATTGTAGTCTCTTTATCAATTAAGTGTAATGCTAGAGAACAAAAGCAATAATTATAACTAGCAATTCATACTTAACAATTTTATAAATTATTATAATACTTTAAATACAATATCTTATTTAATTAAAATTTCTTGTGTCAAAATAATACGTCTTTTCTCTTCAATTATCGAAGCTAGCTTTTAAAGAAGAAGTTTACAATATATAGACTTGCAACAATTGTTAATCTTAAAAAATAAAATAGAACAAACAAAAAATTTCTTGTAATAATTGTTTATTTCTAGATTAAAGCTCTAATTATACTATATTAGTGTCAAAAAAGTATATACTTATAATAACATTGCACAATTATTTAATTAAATGCAAAACAACTTAACTTGTAAGTTTAAAACTATAAAGTCGAAATTGCAAATTTCGAACTTCGATTAATTCTCGACGTCGATTTCAAAATTTGTCGAAATCTTAAAACAAAATACTTGCAAGAAACAAAATTATTGTCTAATTAAATATTTATATCAATCTATATAGTTTATTAATAAATTTGTTTATTAAATTCTATAAGTTGTTTTCTATTCTAGATAATCTTTGCTAAATTGTTAAAAAAAAAAATTTCGAAATTCAATTAGAATATATACTTTTACAAATATTTTTTGTTGTTAAGATACAATCGAATCGATTTAAAGAAAATAATTAGACTACTAGCTAAGTTTTATTTTGTTAACAATCTTTTTTTTCTAGATACTATATAGCAATTATAATAGCAATATAAGCAAAAATACTAGCAATCTAGAATTGCTATCGAAAGCTTGTCTTCTCTCTATTTCACGCTATTAATTAACTAATACTTAGTAGAATAATACTTTTGTCTCTATATTGTAGTTGTCTTATATTGCTCGCAAAACATTTAGTCGAAACTACAAGCTTTCTAGATAAAATATCTACTTTGTCTTTGTAGTTAGACAATATAGACTTAACTGCTCAATTGCAAGTATCCAAGTTTTTGTATAAAAGTCAATTTGCACTAAATTTTGTTAAATACAATTTATAATATTTAATTAAAGTATTATTTATTACTATATTAGAGAAAGTATAAAACAACAATCAAAGTCAATCTATTTGTTAAACTATTATTGAAACTACTTAAGATTTTCGCTAAAACTACTATATATATTGTTAAACAACAATAAATTTTATAAAAAAAGAGTTTATTACTTTATAAAGTTTAACAACTACAATAATAATATTCAACAAATTTGATATTCAATAGTCTTAAACAATATATAACAAGTAATATAGCTAATATATACGCGCAAACAACAATACTCTATATATTTTGTCGCTTAAAGAGATACTACTATTTACTTTATAAATTAATAAATTGATATACTTAATCTATATAGATTATTAATCTTGCATAATTTGATTTAAAGTTGCAAAGTATAACTAAGAAAGTTGCTTTTTTATATTAGACTTTCGCGATATAACTAAGAATTTACAACTATATAGCTCTTAATATTAGTCTTTGTTTATTGTGTAATTTGCTTCGATATATAGTAACAAGAAGTAACGCAACTAGATTTATTTTATAACATGCAATTAATATTGTATTAAATAATATATTTAAGAAATTTTATTTTGTAAGTTTTATCTAAAAAGTAGTATAAAATATTAACTTTGCTATACAAACTATTAAAATAATATAAGAAAATTAGTTTTTAAATATAAACAAAAACACTAGTAAAAAAATATAATTAATATTTTCGAAGAACGTTTTAACTTAATTTAGATACTACAATATATATTTCATTTTTAGATATATTCTATATATTTGCTTTTAATTGCTAATTAAACAATGACATTATTAGCTAGCTCGTTTTCTACTAATAAAAGTATCTTTGCTCTTTATTTCTGTTTTTTGTATTATTATATCTAGTTTTATATTTATTTATTTTAATTAGTTATCTAGTGTTGCTTAGCTACGTTATTAGCTACTCTTAAATAAAACAAGTCTCTATAACTGATTTAGATAATAGTTTCTATTAAGTTGCAATCTTTTCTTGTAGCAAAAAGTTGTTATTGTTGCAATAGATAGTTGAATATAAGCTAATCAAAACAATTTTTCGCATTTTGTCTAAATTCGACAATCAAGATATAATCTATTTTCTTTTATTTAACAATAAATTAGCGCAAAAGATTCTTTCTATAGATTCAATTTATATAGTATTTTAGCAAACTTATAATTAGATAGAGAGCAATTCGACTCTACAAATACAGTATAGTCAAACTAGTAAAAAATTCAATCGTTGTACAATCGTTGTACAATCGTCGAAAAATTATCGAAAAACTATTGAAAAACTATCCAAAAACTGTTTTTCAACCGATTGACAACTAGAAGAATTTCAAATTTCGATTGTTCAATCGTTGAATACTCTAACAACCAACAATCGCAAAAATAGATTTTAGGATTGAACAACAATTGCGTAACGATTGTTAGAAAATTTTAACGAGAAAAAAAATTTACTTATACTTTATAATCTATTCTCTCTAAGTAGATAATATTAACTATATTTGATCTAGTACGTGGGCGCTAGTAGAGAGAGTCTAACACGTGTATATGATTTTCGTGAATTGCATTATTTTGCAATTAAATTTTTGAGAGCGTTGATAGTCGCGGAGCTAGTAGAGAGTTTCCGAATATTTTGAAACTTTAAATTTAAGATCAAAATCTTGAATTATTAATAGAATTAATGGAAAATCGTCTTAACAACTTTACGCATTAACGAATCAACAATTTAGATATTTTGCTACTCAACACGTCAAGAGTTGAAATCTCGATCGGGCTAGCTTCGAGACTTAGAATAATTTTTCAAAAGTTTTAAAAGTTTTCTATATCAAAATTAGCATCTATAGGCATCTAAAGTTGTTTAACCATTGTTCAACCACTGTTTAACTCTAAAATTTCCGGTAAATCGTTTCCCAACCGTACTTCAACCGTTGTTCAACCGTTGTTCAACCGTTGTTCAACCACAGAATTTTAAAAAATTAGTAAATAATCGTTTTACAACTGTTATACAATCGACGATTTGTTCTTCAGAGAGCCCTAGACGTATTAGCGAGAATTTATATTGCGCTTTGCTATTAAAAGAATAATTATATTACTTTACCGCAAAACAATTCTTCGAGCAAACTATTATCAAATACAATTTTAATATATAGAACGATAGTCTTACAATTCTAAGATATAATACTAGAAATTTATAATACATAAAATAGTGCAAATAGAGACACAAACCAAAAAAACTACTTTTTGAACAAAATCTCGATAATAGATAATGCTATTAAATTAACAACAATTTCTTGTTAAGAGAACGTCAACAACAATACTTTTATACTTTCGATTTACTTTAAGAGTAAAATCTTTAATATACAACTATAATAATTTTGTCGCTTAATCTTGTTTCTAACAATATATATACGCTATATTAAGTATAGAATTAATCTATAGCTTCTAGCATATTAGACTTTTTATTTAACAAAACTTAGATATATATAATATGTCTTTTAACATTGTTATAGTTTAGATAGTTCTTAACAATTCGATTTCAAACTTAAAATCGAAAATCGAATCGAAAAATTAACTCGAATTGCCAAGACTACTATTTTTAGTAAATTTTATTTATTTTAGGAACAATTAATTGATAATTTAATGAAAATAGTTAATCTATTTGAATTAATTAATAAATATACTAGAAATTCCTTTTTAGAAATGCATTACTATTTCGCATTACTATCTAGAAAATAATAATAAATTTAAACTTAAACTTAATTTATACTATTTTTAGTGTTCTTGACATTCTTGACAATTCGATTCGATTTTCAACTTTTAAAATCGAAAATTAACTCGATTCGATTTCTATAGTTGAAATTAACGATTCGATTCGATTCCAAAAGTTGAAATCGAAAATCGAATCAATACTCAATCTAGTCTCGAAAACTATCTAATAAGTAATTAATTTTATATAAGAATATTATATATACTAATATTATAGATTGCGTATAATCGATACTATTATAGAAAATAATTTAATCTAATCGAGCAAAAATAAATTAAGAAAAATCTATAAAAGAACATATCTTTTTTTAAGACTTAAAAGAGCTACTTATAGATATATATATATTAAAGATAATATATTTAGCATACAATTGATATATTATATTGAGAATTGTTTTTGCAAAATGTTAATAAAAATTTGTTATTAATAGTCTAGAAACAATAAAAATATATAGAGTACTTAATAGCAAACTATTATATTTCTACAAAATATACTCGAGCAATATAATTCTTAAAATATCTTAAATCTTTAAAAATTAACTTAACACAATTAATTTTTTTTTAATTTATATTTGATTTAACACTTCTAAGAGTCTATGCGAGTCCTATATGTGTTGCGCGATCAAATTTTCAAATTCAAATCACGTCGCTTCAATATTTTATGTCACTATTGTAATATTTATAATACAAAGAAATTCTTCATAAGAATTGTAAAAATCGTGTTGATTTATAATTCACAAAAAAAAATCTCGTATATCGTTCGACAATTTCAAATTCTTAAATTCGTGCACATTAAAAACGAGAGCTTTAATAATTTACATATAAGTTCTCTTTATAAATTGCGATCATGTAAAGATCGTTTCTTAATGCGTAATACTTGTATTTGTGTTTATATAATCTTAATATTTAAACTCAATGTTAACTTTTTTTTGTACACTTATACACGCAACACTTTTAGTTCGAAACGTAGCGAAAATGTTGCTTTCAACAAAATTAAATGTTCTTGCTATTGTCTATTAAAATAAACGAAATATCTTATCGTTTAGTTTCGAATGCGCAATTGAGCGTATACATAGTTAAGATAAAAGACAACTACAATTAATCAAAACACATAATTTCAATGCAATCAATTTATGTGCGATAAAAATTTTCGATCTTTTATCTATGTAATGTATGCGTATATAACTTTTTTCTAGCTTTTCTAAACTTATACGCATAGCGCTTCGAGACTTTCTTGCGATATTTTAAAACACGTTTTTCGTAATCGAACGCGTACAAGAAATAAATAATAATAATTATAAATAATCTTGCGTGTTCTTGATCACACGTATCTCATTATAAGTGAGAGATTCGAGATAATAGTAATAATAATAATTGATGTTGTTGTTGTTTTCGCAATTTGATCGATCGATTTGTTGTAACGATTGTATCGAACGTTTGCAAACGTCTTGCTTATTATATTAAGAACATTTGACTTTGTCGAATATCGTAGTATTAACAAGTTCGTAATTAGCATTACGTACAAATAGTTCTCTCGTTAATTACGCAATTAATATTAAAATATAAATAGTAAATATTATTGCTTTTTTGCAATTGTTTAATATAATAATATTGTAAATGTTATCTAAATAAATAATAAGTAACAAAATTATAATAATAATTGCTATTTGTTAAGTCGACGCTATCTAGACAAAAGAAGAACTAATATAGTCTATATTGTAAAAAATATAATTCGAATATTGCAAACTTCTTTTCTTTCAATTTATTGCTTTTATTTTTAATATTTTGATTTTTGCAATGTTTGTTTAAAGTATAGCGTTTGTATTGTCTATAATAGAAGAATTAAGCTAGTAATAAATAAAGTCTATTTATTCGAATCTCTCTCGAGAAGAAATATAGACAACTTCTCGAAAAATAATTTTCTATTAAAAATCTCTTTAAAAATCCAAGTCAAAGTTGCTTATAAATAGATAATAGAACGTCTATTCTAACTATTGCGCTACTAAGTTATTGTTTAATATTGTTAATTAAAATCTATTTATTGTATTTTTATTGCATTGCTTTAAGAAAAAGTATTCTTTAATACAAATAATAATTACAAAAAGATATCAAATTCGAAGATATTCTATATAGAGCAATAAACTCTTTGTCGAATTATAACTTAATTTAAGTGTAGATTTCTTATTCGAAACGAGCTTATTTTAAGTGAAAATTTTTATTTGAAGGAAACTTTGTTTATGTTGAGTCTATGCTAAGCATAGATCGAGCTTAACGAAACAAAAAAAATAAAAGTTGTAAAAGACGCATTAAAGATACGTTATGTATATTTAACATATGCTAGATATACAAGTTAATCTTCTTATTATATTAAGTACTTGTAATTTTGTTCAATTTCTAAAACTTAAAATAAGCTAAACTTATGCTCAATATAATTAACAACAAATAAAATAAAAATTATTAGCTTAATCTTAAATACGCAATTTTGACGCGTTTATATAGTACGCAATTCAAATATAAATTTAGTATTGTTGTAATATATATTAAGATTATATAAAGTTTAAGCGCAAATTGTGCGTTAAATCTTTAGCATATTTTGCGAAATTAAAGTACAGTTGTTATGTCTTTTATTTTATTTTATTTTTAAATATCTATAGTAGTTTAGCATATACTTCTAATTTTATTAACAAATTTATAATATAAATTT